>MDTD01060782.1_pt1 | contig 138525 bp, 114 predicted proteins | sample 811221 | NCBI WGS metagenome assembly MDTD01 (sample SAMN05326646, study PRJNA326480) | marine metagenome | isolation source: seawater | place: Pacific Ocean: South West | collected 2011
CACGGTGGTCCTCCGGAGTGTTCGGTTTGGTCGCTAAACACTCTATACGGTGGATCACCGTCTTGCTATTTCCTATTCCCCGCTAATGTGCGATGAACCCTTTTTTTTATCCCCCGCCGAGGAACCCGATCCCGACCAGGTAGGTCTCGAACGACTCGGACCGCACCGCCTTCGGGCGGAACAACGAAGCCGTGTCGAAGCGGGTCCGGAGATCGGCAAGCAGGCGCTGCTCGCCACCGCCCTGAAACAGCTTGAACGCGCAGTCACCGCCGGAAACGAGCCAGCGATCAATGCTCGCGAGAATCGACTCGACCAGCGCCTCGCTGCGCCCGGTATCCACGAGCCTATTGCCGGTGGTTGACGGCGCCGCGTCGCTCATAACGACATCGAAGGGTCCCGCTGCGGCGAGCTCATCGATCGTGGCGGCGTCGGTCAGGTCGCCCTGCCGGCAATCTGCGCCCGCCACGCTCATCTCCTGTAGGTCGACCGCCACGACCGAGGCACCCCGCCCAACCGCGTACTGTGTCCACGACCCCGGCGCGGCACCCAGGTCCAGCACCCGGAGCCCGGCGCCCCGGGCGGTGCGCCGCGCCAGGATACCGAACTTCGCGTCCAGCGCCTCCAGCTTGTAGACACTGCGGGCGTGAAACCCCTCGGCCTGCGCCTTGCGCGCCAGATGATCCTGCCTTCGGCGTCCTTTCCTGGCCATCAGCCGCCTCCGTCGATCCGGAACTGCCCGAGCATCCACTGCAGGACCATGTCCGGCATGTCCGGCAGATCCTCGTGGCCAAAGTCCGGGTACAGCACCATCCGGCGGGATGCGGCGCGCTCGAGTCGGTTGTACGCCGCGAACTGGCTCGACGGCGGACAGATCTCGTCCATCAGACCGGTGACCACGACCACGTTTCCGCGAATGCGCTCCGCCAGAAACTGCACATCGATGTAACCGAGGCGTTCGAACACCGCGTCGGCGCGTTCGTGGCGCGGGTCGCGTCGCTTGAACCAGTGCCGGATCTCCTCGTACGCGGAGTCCCCTCCCTCGAGGTCCCACACGCGGCGGTAGTCGCTCAGAAACGGATACACCGCCCACGCCGCACGAATGCGGGGCTCCAGGGCCGCGCACGCCAGGGTCAGCGCGCCGCCCTGACTGGCACCGGTCGCCCCCAGGCGCTCTGCATCGATACCGGGGAGCGCCGCTACCACCCGCACCAGCGACGCGGTGTCGAGGTACACCTGTCGGTAGAACAGATCCTCCGGCGCGTCGTCGATCCCGCGGACGATGTGGCCGCGCTGTGTGTTGCCGCTCTGTCCTCCCGGATCGGTGGAGTCACCCCCCTGGCCCCGCACGTCGAGGGAGCACACCGCGATACCGGCGGCGGCGTAGGGCAGCAGGTTCGACCAGTCGCCTGCGTGCATCGTGTAGCCGTGAAAACGGAACAGGGACGGGATGGGCCCGGCGGCAGCCGATCGTCCGGTGGACGCAGACTGGCCCGTGGTCGGGTCGAATCCGGCGGGAAACACACAGCGCGCGTGGATCGATGCGCCCCGCACGCCGCGAAAGCGCAGATCGAAACACTCGGCGAAAGGGACCTGAAACCCCGCCCGCGACCACTGCGGGGCAAATCCCTGCCGTTCATGGGCATCCAGTTCGGCGAGGGCGGCGTCCCAGTAGGCGTCAAAATCCGCGGGACGCGGGCTGGACCCGCGGTACGCTTCGAGTTCGTTCAGAGGCAGATCGATCGTTGGCATACCGGCAGTGTAGCACCCCCGGCCGTCGCCGCGCCACGTGCCGCCGGCATGACGCGGCTGTCGGCGGCTACCGGACCGCCTACTCCCCGTCCACCACGAAACGGCCAACCTCACCGTTGAGCGTCTCGATCGCCTCGCGCAGCTGGTCGTTCTGTTCCGCGATGAGTCCCATCGCCTGGGAGATCTCCGACGAACCGGTCACGATTTCCCGGATTCCGTCGGAGACGACAGAGGATATTTCCTTCAGCTGCTGCTGGTAGTCCACCATGTGCTGGGTGCCGGTTCGGATCTCGGTCGAACTCGACGTCACCGTGGCCGTGATATCGTTCAGCGACTCCACCGCCGTGGTGATTTCGCGCCCGCCGACGCTCAGCTCACGTGTCGTTCCGTTGATCTCCACGAACGCGTCCCGCGTCCCGGACACCTCCTCCAGAATGCGGTCGAAATCCGCGATCGTCCGGTTCTGGTTGTCCCGGGTTTCCTCCACGTTCTGGATGATATCCCGCAGGGTCCGCGCGATGCGACTGGAACTCCCGCCGGCCTCGTCGGCCAGCTTCCGGATCTCCTCGGCGACCACAGCAAACCCGCGTCCCGCGTCGCCGGCGTGAGCCGCCTCGATGGCGGCGTTCATGCTCAGCAGGTTCGTCTGGGCGGCGATCGCCTGAATGGCGCTGGCTGCGCCCTGGATGTCGTCCATTCGGGAGGCGACACCCTCAAAGAAGGTACGCGTGGTCTGCTCGAGCTGTTCGCGCCCGCGCTGGGCTGCTTCGGCAAGCGCCTCGATCGCCGCCATCTTGCGTTCGGTGATCGCCGCGACGTTGTCCAGCGAGCTCATGATCTGAGTGATCGAGGCGGAGGTCTCCTCGACCATCGACGCCTGGCTGGTGATCTGGGCAGTGGTGGATTCTATGTTGCGGGAGATCTCTTCCACCGTGGCGGCGCTGTTCTGGACGGTTTCATCCAGGCGTCCGATCTGCTGCTGCATCGAGGAGATGTTGGCGCCGATCTCGTCGGTGGCGGCGTTCGTTTCGGTGACGTGTCCCGACAGGTCGTGGGAAATGCCCGTTTCAACCCGCGCCGCCACGGCGATCGAACGCACCACGTCCCTGATCTTTCCGACGAACAGGTTGAAGTTGTCCGCGAGGCGCCGAATGTCGTCGCGTGTATGCACGTTCAGCTGAGTGGTGAGATCCCCTTCTCCCTCCGCAAGGTCCGCCAGTCCGTCCGATACCCGGTTCAGCGGGACGAGAATCGTGCGCACGGTCATGACAAACGCGCCACCGAGAAAGATCAGAAACACCAGCCCGGCGATCCCCAGGGGCAGCACGACGGCGCGGACAACCTCGCCGCGAACAACCGCCTGATCGACTGTGAGCATAAGCCCCCACTGGTCGCCCTCTGTCACCGGCGCCGTCTGCACCATCCAGGTTTGGCCGCTGTCGGAGGCGGTGCCCTCGAAATAGAACGGCTCTCCGGCGACCATCCCCGAGACGACCTCGGCGCTGCGGTTTCCGGACACCCCGAGTCCGGCGGTCATCTCCGCGAGAGACACACCGGTCTGACCCTGCGGTGCCCATACGATCGACTCGCTGTCCCGGCTGTAGAGCGCCGCCTGTACGCCGCGACTCGTTACGAACTCGTCCAGCGCCCCTTCGATGCGGGTAAAGGTCGTATCCAGAGCGACGACTCCCACCACCGCCCCCGCGTCGGTGACAGGCAGGGCAACGCTGTAGATGCGCTCATCCACGCCCTCCTCGGCGGTCTGGTACGGGTCCGTCACGAGAAGGCACCGGTCTCGGCGGTGGTCGTATACCACGGCCGTGTCCGGGCGTCGTACCCATCCGGAAGCCCCACCCAGCGGCCCGGAAGGATTCCGGTCTGGGTACGGTAGCCGGCGTACACCAGACTGACACCCTCCTCCTCACCCAGCGCCGCCAGGAGTTCCACCGGCACGCGGATTCGCGGATCCGTATTGAACCGCTCCTCGGTGATCGCGTCGATCTCCGGCAGTACCTCCCGGAGGGGACCGAAGCGCGACGCGGTCTCCAGGATCTGGCGGTTCTGAGTCAGGACGCGATCGACGATCGCCACCGCCTGCTCGGTTTCCAGCTCGAGTCGCTGCTGCTCCGACTGGTACGCGCGTCGGTAGTTGAGCACCGCCAGCGCGACCGCCACCGCGAGGAAAATGACCAGCGGCGTAAGAAGGTTGAACCACAGGACCTTCACGAACGTTTTCTGATACCGCATACCTGCCTCCACAGAAAATGATAGTGGATTCCGCACCGCCCTGCAGTGAGAGTCCGGGCCTTGACCGCGCGCGGTGTCCGGTCGTACCGTCTACCGGTGAAATCTCAACCGATCTGGCGGCGTCCGCTCCCATACTACGAAGGCAACATTACGTTCGTGCTCATCGGCATCAACCTGGCGGTGTTTTTCCTCACCAGCATGGGCGGACAGGTCATCAACTATCTGGCGATGAACCCGGTCCTGACCGTACAGCGCGGATTCTGGTGGCAGCCGGTCACATACATGTTCGTGCACTCGGGAATCTCGCACCTGCTGTTCAACATGCTGGGGCTGTTTTTCTTCGGCACCCAGGTCGAACGCGAGCTGGGAAGCTGGGAGTTCCTCATGTACTACCTGCTCACCGGCGCCCTGGCGGGTTTCTTCTCGCTGGCGGTCTACTGGTTCACCGGTAGCTACTACGTGTTCCTGCTGGGTGCATCAGGTGCCGTGTTCGCGGTTCTCCTGGCGTTCGCCACGTTCTATCCCAACGCGGAGATCTACATCTTCGGCATTCTGCCGGTGCGGGCGGCTATTCTGGTGGTCGGGTACACGGCGATCGAACTGTTCTCGCAGATGTCGGGCCGCGGGGGCAACGTGGCGCACCTGACGCACCTCGCGGGGTTCGCCTTCGGCTACGTGTACTTCATGATCCGCCACCGGATCAGTCCCTGGCGACAGTTCTTCCGGTAGCCGGCGCCCGCAGGCACGCCACCCCGCGATTCTGTACCGGTACGCCCGGTACCGTAAGCCGTCGGCCGGCGCCGGCCGATACTCAAGGTGTGACCCGGTACGACGCGACTTGCCGCACCACGCGATACTCCACGCCCGGCGCCCCCTACAGTGCCGTCCCGATCAGCCGGCTGATCGTTCTCACTGCCGTCCTGATCGTACTGGTCGCGTCCGCCGGCCGGGCGCAGACGCCGGCTCCTCCGGAACCGTACCAGGGTGTGATTACCCTGGAGGTGTGGTCGATCGAGGATCGCATCATCCACGGCGACACCCCGGCGGAGGAGCGCCTGCTGCGGGAGGCACAGTACACGCTCTCCGGCATGATCTACGGGTGGGATTTTGTCTACACGCCGGAGTACGCGGCCCGCGGTGTCCAGCGCTATTTCGAACTGACCAGGGTGGGAGAGATCGCCTGGGGGGACCCGAGGCTCGCGATCCGTGACCTGCGTGACCGGGAGAACACGCTGTACGGCCAGATCGACTTCACCCTCTCGCAGACGGATCTGCAGCGCCTCCATGCATGGCGGAGCATGGACAGCGAGCGGTCGGGAGGCATCGCGCGAACTCCGCTTCAGCAGGGACTTCCCGGGAAGGAACAGGCGATCGAGGATGCGATCCACCAGGCGATCCGGGACTACCTCCGCGGGGTCACCTTCAATCGTCCCCGGGAGGTCGTCGGTGCGGTGCTCCTGGAGCGCCCGCCCCGTGTCCGGACGGTCAGCGGATCCTACGAGGCCGAGGTCCACGTGCGGATTCGTATCGATGAGATCGTGGAATACCGCGTGTTCTGAGTCGACGTCAGCCCGCCGGCGCTCCCGGCGATCGCCCGACCCGGGCTACCACCTGTTCGCGGAGCGCATCCGGCTCGGCGGTTCGTCCCGGAGCCGCGCCGGTGATTCCAACGGTCTCCACCACGGAGCCACCGGCGGCGCTGACAAGGGCGGTGAGTGCGGTGTGGACCTCGCCGGAGCGTTCTCTCTTCGGGTCCGCCTGCACCGTGAGGATGTGCACCGGTACATCCTGGAGTGATGCGGCCACGGTTTCCGCGTCGCCGGCCCCGGCCCCAAGGAGGAACGCGCGGATCGCCGGACTGGGTCGTCCCGCCCAGATCGGTCCTACCAGGTAGAGGTGACGGCCCGGGCTCACGCCGTTCCAGGGTTGCCCAAGCAGTCGTGACGGGCGCTCCCGCGCCGACTGAAACCCGCTCCGCAGAAAACCGAACACTCCCCGCCGTTTTTCCGCCTCCTGGAGGAGACGAACCTCACCGCCGGCCAGGTGTTCGCGCAACAGTTCGGCGACCCGGCTGCAGCTGCCGTCACGGGAGTGAACGATAATGAGCGGTTCCATGGGGAAATTATCGCGCCGGTCTCGGGGCCGCGCAAGGAGAATCGATCACGACACGACGCCGCACGCCTCAGCGCGCGGGCTGTCCCGCCCCCGGTGTCTCGCGCCGTCTCGCCTCCCGTCGCATCGCCAGGATTCGCCAGGGCCGGAGCAGAAGTCCCGCCGCGCGGCGAACGGACCATTCCTCGAGGCGGTCGAGTGCCCTGACCACCGGAACGATGACCGCAAACGCCACGATCGCGACGCGGAAGTAGGTGCGGTAGATGTCCATCCCGACGAGCCCCATCGAGTTCAACGCGCCGAGAATTCCCCCGCCGAGGACCGAACCGATCAACCCGGCGACGGCACCGGAGGTCGCCCGGAGGATCATCGAACTCCCGACTCGATCGGACTCATCCGTCACATCGAGAAAGTAGTGGTTGCTCACCGCGAGAATCCCGAACTTGCAGTAGCCGGCAAAAAAGAACGCCACCCCCGTCGGGAGCAGCAGAAACACCTCCGGAGCGATCGCCCAGTATCCGGCGATCGCCGCCAGTGCCGTCACGTAGATGATGAGCAGGGGACGGGGGCCCACGTGGTCGGCCACCACGCCGTTTACCAGGCTGGCCATCGTCCCGCCGAGGAGGGTCAGCAGGGTGAAGCTCAGCGCCTGGTGGTCCGAGAGACCGTAGCCGTTTTTGAGGGTGATCACCGCGAACGGTATCACCAGGGTGAAGGCGCCAAAACTGGCGGCCCAGGCAAAGAGGAGCTTGCGCATGCGCGGTACGCCCCACACTCGCCGGAACACCTCCGGCAGGGGTTTCCGCGCCGATCGTCGCGGTACATCGGACTCAGGAACCCGGGACAGAACCAGGCCCACGTACATGCCCAGTCCTGCGCCGACGCCAATGACGATCTGGAACATCCACGTTTCGCTCGCGTACTGCAGGAGCGCGATCACGCCGAGCAGCGTGAGGACCTGCGTCAGCGTCGCGCGCACCCAGTTGCCGGAGAGAAATCGGCCCCGGTCACCACCCCCGGTGATCTCACCGATAACGGGTGAGTTCCCCACCAGGCCCACCGCCCGGAAGGCGGCGAACCCGAATCCCCCCAGCAGGATCACCGCGGTGATCGCCCACTGCGGCGTTCCGGCGGGAAGGAACGGCGCCACGATCAGGATCGCCGCGGACACGCTCCGCAGAAACCACCCGAGCCCCCAGGTTCGGGCGGCGCCGATCCGCGCGATGAGCGCCTTGCCAACCAGCACCAGCGGCATCGTCAGGTGGATGAACGAGGCCAGCACCGCAACGGCGGCGTCACCGACGCCGTTGCGGATCGCGTACAGGATGAGCATGCTGTCCATGAGCAGCGCCACGGACACACCGTTGAGCAGCGCGAAGCGTCGCACCAGCCGTCGCCCACGACGCACGTCGACGGAGGAGAGTTCCGAGGGCCCCGGCGGACGGGGCGGGCGCCTATTCACCGAGCAGCGCGCTCCGGGCGGGATCAAGGGGGGCCGTGTTGTCCAGCTGCAGCGGCGTCACCGAAACCACGTGGTCCACGGCGATCGCGTAGATGTCGTCGTCCGGAACCAGCCCCTCGGGATCCACGTCCACACGAGTGGCGGCGGCCCCGATCGGGGAACTGTGCTCCGCGGCCTCCACCAGCGACATAAAGTAGTGGCGCTGCGAGAGCCGGGTGATGCGTTCCTCGGTCCCCGGCGGACAGGGGTCAGGAACATCGACCTTGAGGACATCGAAGGGAACGCGCGCCGCCGGGTGATCCGTGGTTCCGTTCAGGGGAATGCGGCCGCCGGGCGGATGGTAGGCGCCGCGAAACGTGAGGCGCAGCAGCCGTTCCGCCCACCGTCGTGTCACCCGGCTCGCGTCGGTCCAGTCGAGATCACCGTAGGAAAAGTGGTGGTCGATGTCGGTCTGTCGCGACATCGCCAGAGCCGGAACACCCTGGGATGCTGCCTGAAAGGCGGCGCCGAGGGTACCCGAGATGGTGATGTTGTTCCCCAGGTTTTCTCCGTAGTTGATACCGGACACCACCAGATCGGGGGCGCGGTCGGTGAAAAACACCGCCAGGGCGTGGCGCACAACCAGCGCCGGAGACGCGTTCAGGTGCCAGGCGTGGACGGGACCGTGGGAGCCATCGAGAACCGACGGCAGATCGATCGAATGAAAATGGTCGCTCGCGTCGCCGACGAGGCTTCGTCCGCGAGCGGTCTGCTGTTCCGTGGGAGCGGCGACGACAACGTGCCCCAGGTCCCGCACCGCCTCCACGGCGGCGACCAGACCGGGGGACTCGATTCCGTCATCGTTGGTCACCAGGATGACTGGTGTCTGGGAGTCCCATTCGTGTGTGTTCATGATGCGGCATTATCGCAAATTTCGGGGGGCCACACTACCTCGAACGATTCGAAGACCACGGGAATCCCGTCGAAGAACGGAATGCCCAGCTCCTCGTGCTCCGCGCGGAAAAAGCGGCGGTGGCCCTCGAGCCAGAAGGCACGGGAGCGGTCACCCTCACCTTCCCGCCACGCAAACGCATCGGTGACCGAGTCCATCGGCGCGATGTGGACCGCTGTGGTGCGGATGACGCACCGCGCCCGCTGCTCGCCGTCGAGGATCACGGAGTACCGCCCCGGCTGAGGCATCGGGTCCCCGTCCAGAAGCAGCCCCTCCAGGCTCGTCGCCGTCGCCCGCTTGGTGCCGGCGACCACCAGTTCCGCGAGCTCGGTCTCCATCTCGGCGCCCAGACCGAACGCCCACGCCTCCGGCGTCTCCGGTATCCGCGAAAGACGGTGCCCGGGAGCCGCAACCGAGAGGAGGAAGTCGCGCCACATCACCCGTGCCGACTCGTTCAGCCGGCCGCTCACGAGAGCCCCAGCGCAAACATCAGCCCCCAGACGATACCTGCGGCAACCTCGGGGAGACTGTGACCCACGTGCTCAGAAAGGGGCTGCTCCCGACCGTCGCCGCCGCTCCCGGGAACATCGCGGCGGGGCGCGAGGAGCCGGTTCAGGACTTCGGCATGGCGCTGGACGTGTCCCCGCAGACGGAAGGAATCGTAGATCACGATTGCGGCAAAGACGAACGCCACGGCGAAGATGTCGCTGGCGACGCCACGCTGCAGGCCGATCGATCCGGCCAGAGCGGTGACGAAGGCGGTGTGGGCGCTCGGGATACCGCCGGCGTTCACGAAACGGTCACCGGCGAACCGCCGTTCCGTGACCGAGTACAGCACAACCTTGAACACCTGCGCGCTGAGCTGGCTCAGCACGGAGATCACCAGCGGGAGCGAGAAGAATGCGGCCGGCGGAATGCCGGCGATTGTGGACTGATCCATGGGGAAAGGGTAGCGCGGGCCGCCGACCGGCGACAAGCGCCGGCGCGACGACCCGTGCATGGACACCCGCGTTACATCAGACGGTTGCGGATCTCCGCGCTCACGTAGTCCAGCGTCGCCACGGTGATCGCGATGAACCACACCGCGATACCGGCGCTTCGGTAGTCCAGCAGGCGGATGTACTGCACCAGCAGAAAGCCGATACCACCGCCACCGACCAGACCGATGACCGTGGACATGCGCACGTTAATGTCCCATCGGTAGATGGAGAAGCTGATGAACGGCGAAATCATCTGCGGGATGACGCCGAACATGATCGTCTGCAGGCGGTTGGCCCCCGCGGCCTGGATCGCCTCGATCGGTCCGGCGTCGATTCCCTCGATCGCCTCGGAGTACAGCTTGCCCAGCGCGGCGATCGAGTGGAGCGTCAGCGCCACGATACCGGCAAACGGCCCCAGTCCGACCCAGACCACGGCGATGAGCGCCCAGATGAGCGGCTCGATCGATCGAATGATGTTCAGGATGGTACGCGTCAGGAAGTAGATCGCCATGGTGATCCGGCTGCCGGACATGATGTTGCGCGCCGCCAGAAAGCTCACGGGGATCGAGAAGATGATGCCGAAGAACGTCGCCATCATCCCCATGAAGATCGTTTCGATCATGCGGCTGATGGTGAGGCGGAGCGCCTCCGAAGGCCGCGGCGGGCCAACCGTGGAGATCTGCCGCGCCTCCACCCGGTGGATAAACGGTCCCTCGGCGCTCGGCGGAGTGAGGCGGTAGGGCATCGTCATTTCGAGCTGAAAGCTACCCTGCTCGTCGGTGGTGACGATGAGGTACTCACCGTCCTCCCGCGGCCGGAACTCGTTTCCGACCGGGTCCTCCCACCAGATCTCCGTTTCGGTGTTCGGCGTGAACCCCGTTCCGGTAAGGGTGATCCGCGTCCCGGGCACGGGGCGGAAATCCTCGTCCTGGGTAGTCATCTGTCCGACGTTGGGTTCAACCAGGAGGTAGGGCTCCCCCTCGACCTGGGGAGCGCGCTCCGGCGCCGGTCCCTCGCCGGCGAGGACGTCGGCACCGGCGGTGACCGCCTGTTCCTCGTACTCCACCGCTGCGGCCCACGGCCACATCACCCGCGAGAGCGGCGGAAGCGCCTCGGGTGCCTCACGCACCAGTTTCACCACATCGATCTCGGCGATCTGCCAGCCAAGAACGAAGAACCCGGCGAGGACGAGCGCAAAGATACCGGTTGTCGGCCGGCGCCGATCCCGTGAACAACGGTAGGCGTCCCACGCCGCCACCAGCCACACCAGCGCCAGCACGACCGCCACGAGGGCGACAAAACCGGGGCGTCGTTCCAGCGCCCGGAGGATGGTGGCGCCGAAGCCGTCCACCCGACGACCGAGTTCGGCGATGCGCCACGCAAAGATCCCCACGCTCGTCGCCATCGCCGAAAGAATGAGCACGCCGCGCTGGGTCTGACGACTGAGGATCTGCCCCAGCCCGGGGAGAATGATCGACGCCACGGCGGCACCCGCCGGCCCCACCAGCGGGGTCTGCGCGGCGGTCCGTGCGGTGACCCGTGCCTGCCGCAGCTGCTCGCGTTCCTGCGGTGTCTTTGCCATTACTCGGCCTCCTCGGGAGTGTTCGCCGCCGGGGCGGTTGCCGCCGCTGCGGGTCCGGCACCGACACGCTCGGCGTCCTCGCCGTAGATTTCCTTGAACTCGGCGTCGGTCATTCTGCGGATGTCCTCTCCGGTGCCGCGGTACACAACGCGGCCGTCGCGGAGGCCAATGACCTTGGTGGCGTAGCGCTGCACGAGATCCAGGTAGTGCAGGCTGCAGATGACGGTGATGCCGTCTTCCTTGTTGAGCCGTTCCAGGTACCCGAGGATCGTATGCGCGAGAACGGGGTCCAGACTCGCGACCGGCTCGTCCGCCAGGATGATCTGCGGTTCCTGCATGAGTGCGCGGGCGATTCCGACGCGCTGCTGCTGTCCGCCGGAGAGCTCGCTGGCCCGCTTGTACGCCTGCTCCGTAAGGCCGACGCGTTGCAGCGCCCGCATGGCGTTCTCGCGATCGGTCTTTTCAAACCGATACAGGAGGCTCTTCCAGGTATCCAGATACCCCAGGCGTCCCGAAAGCACATTGTTCATCACGCTCAACCGCTTCACCAGGTTGAAATGCTGGAAGATCATGCCGATGCGCCGACGGATCGTCCGAAGGGTGGGCGAGTCGGCGTTGGTGATATCGGTTCCGTCCCAGGTAATGGATCCTGAGGTGGGTTCGATCAGGCGGTTGGTACACCGCAGGAGGGTCGATTTTCCCGACCCGGAAAGACCGATCACGACGAGAAACTCACCGGGCTCGACGGAGAAACTCACGTCTTTCAGCGCCTGCGTCCCGTCGTCATAGGTCTTGGATAGGTTCTTGAACTCGAGCACAACAATACCTCCGCGGTCCTCCCGTACCGTCCGTGCACACGGAACAGGGCGGTCCGCTGAAAAAAAAGGCTACCCCGCCACTGGGCAGGGTAGCCGTTCGTTCATTCCGTCGTTTATTCGGCCATCAGCTCACCGGCGTCAACACCGGCGGCCTGCAGCACCTGGCGGAAGGGATCGTAGAAATCGTCGCCGTGACGTTCCAGTCCGTCCCACTGATACGCCTGGTTGAGCGCCTCGGCACCGTCCGGGTCATCGGCGATTTCCAGAAGCGCCTCAACGATCTGCTCGCGCATTTCCGCGGGAACGCTGGGGTGAAACTGCACACCGTCGTTCGGGATCGGGGCGCTCACCTCAATGACCTGCACCCGCTCGTACACGTCCGGGAAGTCCGCCTCGATGTTTCCGCGGGCGTCCACGAAGGTGGCCCCGGCGTCGACGTCGCCGTTGTAGACGGCGGTCACAACCCCGGTGTGGCCACCGGCGTCCACGACCTGCGAAAGATCGGTGTCCGGGTCAATCCCGGCAGCGCGCATCGTGAGGCTGGGGATGATCCAGCCGGAGGTGCTCAGGGGGTCGGGGCGTGCGAAGCTCTTGCCGGCGAGGTCGGAAAGCTGGGAAATCCCGGAGTCGGCGTTGGCAATGATCTGCCCGTCGTAGAAGGGCCGGCCATAGCGAACGGCGACGAGTTCGGATTCCGCAACACCACGGTCTGCGGCGACGACGTAGGCGAACGTCGCGAGGCTCGCCATGTGGGCGCTGGGCGGATCGCTCTGGAGCGCCTCGATTACGCCGGCGTACTCGGTGGCAACGCTCGCTTCGACGACCAGACTGGTCTTGTCGTAGATCATGTCGGCGACGGCCTGTCCGCCGGCGGAGATCTCCTGGGTGTCACCGGAGGGCACAAACGCCCACACGATCGGGTTCTCCTCGGTTCCGAGCGCAGCCTCCTGCTGACAGCTCGCGAAGAAGGCCGTGGTCAGCAGGGCGACCAGCACCACAAGACTCATGATTCGTTTCACTGGGTTCCTCCTTGTGCGACGCACGATACGCGTACCGTGTTAGTTCACGGTTAGACAGTGCATCGTCCACTTGATTTTTGCAAGGTCCCTTACTATGTTGAGTTACCGTTCGTTTGGGGAATACCGAACAGACGGTAACCAATACACGGGGAGCACGTCATCAGAACCGTACGACCGCACCTGAGCCGCGAACGCATCACCGAAGCTGCGTTCCACGCGTGGGGGCGCACCCATTTCGTCCAGACCAGTCTCAACCTCGTGGCGCGCGAGCTCGGTGTCACCAAACCGGCGCTGTACCGCCATTTCCGCAGCAAGGACGAGCTGCTCCACGCCATGGAGGCGGATTACGCCACGCGCCTGCTCGACTTCGTCGTCCGTCCCCTGCGGGCGCGGACCGCGGCGTCGGGAGACGCCACCACCGGCGGACAGGGCGCCGACGCCGCGTACGAGCGTCATCTGGAGGACGTGGTTCGACTGTACCTGTCCTCGGTGTTCGCCTTCTTCGACGAGCATCCCTTTCACTACCTGTTCTACGTCCGGACGATCCTGGGCCGCCGTCGCAGCACAACGGGACCGGTGGGAGACGCGCTGCGTGAACACGACGCGTTGCTCCTGCAGCTCGTCGACCGCCCTGGTTCGGCGATCCCGGAAGAGTGCCTCCTGACGGTCGCGCGCTACCTGGCGACGTCGGCGGCGTTCTGGACCACCGAACACTACCGCCGGAGCATCGGACGGCCGCCGGCTCCGGGACAGACGTTTGAGCCGGAGGCGGTCCAGCTCAGCCGCGACGAACAGCAGCACCTGATCGAACACGGCGTCCGGCACGTACTCCACGGGTTTCTCGCCAGCGCCGCGGATGTGGACCGCGAGGCGGTGGAACGGATTGCCTGGATTCAGCCCGCCGAGGTCCGGGAACGCCCCCGCGTGCTGGACGCGATCACGCGTACGGTTCTGGAGGTCGGCTACGGTGCCGCCACCGTGGAGCGGATCGCCGATCGCGCCGGCCTCAGCAAGTCGGGGCTGTACCACTACTTTCGCAACCGCGACCACATGCTCGCGGAAACGCTCATCGACGGTCAGCGGCACTTCGCCTCCCTGGCACGGACGCGGTTCGGGCAGCTGGGAACGCACGCGGAACGCCTCTACGGCCTCTTCGTCATGATCTCCAGTTACGCTCACCACGAGCCCAGCGCGGTAATCGTGGAAAACTGGTTGCGGGAAAGCAACATCGAGGTGCAAATTCCGGGGGACCACGTTGTTGAACTCCAAAGAATATACGCGTTTGTCTCGGAGATGCTGGTGGAAGGCCAGCTCGCGGGGGATCCGGAGAACGGATTCGCGATCCTGACCTTCATCAACTTTCTGGTGATGCAGGAACTGGGCAACCTTGATGTACGGACGGCCCGTCCCGACCGCCTTGTGGACCGGATACGGGGCCTGTTTCACCTCTTCGCAGACGGCGCGATCCCAACACTCGAATCGAACGGAGCAGACTCATGACCAAGACCGTCCTTCGCGCCACCGCTGCGGCGCTGATCACCGTCGCCGCAATCGCCGGGCCCGCCGCGACCCACGCCGAGGAGATCGACCTGGAGACCGCCGTTGCCCTGGCGCTGGAAAGCAACCTTGGCATCGAATCCGAACTCGCCGCGGTACGCCAGAAGAAACTCATCGCCGACACGTGGTGGAACCGGTTCTATCCCACGGCGAACGCCACTGTCACCATGGGACGCAGCAACACGGAGTCCAGTGTCACCGGGCTGGCGCCACTCGCCTCGAGCTACGACGCCACCACCGGCGGGTTCGACCAGGTAACCGCCTACTCCGCCGATCAGCCGCAGTGGTTTCTGTCCGCCGGCGTGGATCTGAGTCTGGTCCTCACAATGCAGATGGTTCCGGGCATTTCTCTGGCCCGGCTGGACTACGAGAACGGCCTGATCTCCCTGGCCCAGGCGCGGGCGCAGGTCGAACGCGACGTGAGCAAGCAGTTCTATCAGCTGCTGCTGATCCGGCAGCAGATCGAACTGCAGCAGGAACAGATCTCCAACGCCGAGCGGCGCTACGAACAGGCGCAGGCCAACTACGATAACGGACTCATCGACGAATACACGCTCCTCTCGAGCCAGGTGAACCTGGAAAACCTGCGCCCGGCGCTGGCCGGTCTGCAGGTGCAGTACCAGCAGGCGCTGCTGGGATTCCGCAACAGCCTGGGCCTGCCGCTCAACCAGGACATCACGCCGGTCGGCGAAATCGACCCGCCCGAGATCGTGGTGAGCGGCGTCGAAATCGACGAGAACGCGCTTCGGGAGCGCTTCGACATCCAGCAGCTCCGTATGGCGAACCAGATCCTGGTGGAGCAGCGGCGGGTGACCGAGTTCAGCCCCCAGGGCGGCCGCGCTCCGTACGTGCGTTTCGGCTTTTCCGTGGATCCGGCGTTTCAGGGCGATCCCATGGCGGACAACTGGTTTGACCTGGACCTGTGGGGCCAGCGCAGCGGCGCCCTTACCGTATCCATCGTGCAGCCGCTGGACGCATGGCTTCCCTTCAGCCAGACCCGGAACCAGATCTCCGACGTGGAGACGCAGATCCGACAGAACGACCTCAACATGCAGCAGGCGCTCAGGGGCGCGGAAATCGGCGTCCGGGGGCTGCTCCTGCAGATTCGCACCAGCCAGCAGTCACTGGTGGCGCTGGAACAGAACGTGGAACTCGCGCGCCGCGCCTACGAACTCGCCGAAGTCGGGTATAACAACGGGCTTCGGGACCTGCTGGAGGTCCAGACCGCCGAACTCGACCTGCGGAACGCCGAGCTCAACCTCCTCAAGGAGCAGAAGAACGTCATGGACAGTCTGCTCGATCTGGAATACGAGCTGAACGCCAGCCTCGACGACATCAGGGAGATGCAATGATGAAGAGACTCACGGCCGGATTTCTCGCCCTTGCCCTGGCGCTGACGCTGGCGTCCTGTGGATCCCGGGGGCCCGGTGGAGGCGACACCGCCGGCGACGGAGGGTCCCCCGACGGCCCCCAGGTAACCCAGGGTCAGAACGTGGACACGGTGTTCGCGGTGAACGTGACCCCCGCCATCCGCGGCGAGATCAACGACTACATCGAGGTCAACGGCGACGTCCAGACCACCACCAGCGTGGACGTGTACGCCGACGCCGCCGGTGAGATCGCCCGGCTCCACGTGGGCGTCGGTGACCGGGTGGAGGCGCAGCAGCTCATCGCCGAGGTGGACCCCTCACGCCCGGGACAGAACTTCGCCCTCAGCCCCGTGCGTTCACCGATCGCGGGAACGATCACCCGGCTGCCGGCGCGCATCGGCGCCCAGGTCTCGCCCTCGGCGCCGATCGCCCAGGTCTCCCGCACCAACGAACTCGAGATCGTGGTGGAGATCGCCGAGCGCTTTATCTCCAAGGTTCGCACCGGACTCCCGGCGGTGATCCGTCTCGACGCGTTCCCGGAGCAGAGTTTTCAGGCCCGGGTGTCCGAGCTCAGCCCCGTGGTGGACCCCCTTACCCGCACCCTGGAGGTCAAACTCCGGTTCACCCGGCCCGACCCGCGCATCCGTGCCGGCATGTTCGCCGAGGTCCGCATTATCACCGAACAGAAGGACAACATCGTGAAAGTCCCGGCGGATGTGCTGATCCGGCGCTTCGGCGAGACGTTCGTCTTCGTTGTCCGTGATGACGACACCGTGGAGCGCCGCGTCGTGAACCCCGGGATCGAGATCGATAACAAGCTCGAGATCACCGCAGGGCTCGAGGCGGGCGAACTGGTCGTCTATCAGGGGCAGAACCTCCTGGAGGACGGCTCACCGGTACGCGTCATCGACACGGTGGAGCCGCTGTCCGCGGACGATACGATCCGATAGGAGCCGGTCACCATGAGCATGAGCAATCGCGTGGTCGGTCGACCGACCACGATCTTCATCATATTCGCGCTGATTGTCGGGTTTGGGATCTATTCGTCCAGCGACCTGGCGATTGACCTGTTTCCGGAGATCAACCCGCCGGTCCTGATCCTCTTCACCAACTACGAGGGCGCCGGACCCGAGGAGGTCGAGAAAAGCGTCACCCGCCCGCTGGAGGGACAGCTCTCCAACGTCAGCAACATCGAACGCATATCGAGTACCTCCAGCGAGGGCTCCAGCCAGATTCAGATGGAGTTCACCTACGGCACCGACATGACCGAGGCGACCAACGAGGTCCGGGACCGTCTGGAACTGGTGAAGGAGGCGCTCCCCGACGGAGCCACGACGCCGCAGATCTTCAAGTTCGACCCGGCGCTGATTCCGATTCTGCAGCTCGAAGTCTCCGGAAACCGCACTCCCGAGGAGCTGCGTCAGATCGCGGAGAACACGGTGCAGCCGCGGATCGAGCAGATCGAGGGAGTGGCCCTCGCCGGTGTCCGCGGCGGACGCCAGCGGGTGGTGCGGATCGAGATTCCGCAGAACCGGCTGGAGGCGTACAACCTCAACTTTACGCAAATAGCCGGCGTCCTGCGGGGCAACAACGTCCAGATCTCGGCCGGCAACATCACCGAAGGCAACACGAGCTACCTCATCCGCACCGCCGGCGAGTTCAACTCGATCGATGAGATCCGCAACACGGTGGTGGCCTACCGCAGTCGCCCGAGCACCAACCCGGCAACCGGGGAAGCCACACCCGCCACCGGGGTGCGCCTGCGGGATATCGCCAACGTCTACGACGGCTACCGCGACGAGACCAGCGCGGTCTACATCAACGGGGAGCCGGGCGTCTTCGTCACGGTGCAAAAACAGAGCGGCACCAACTCCGTGCAGGTGGCGGACAACGTCATCGCCCGCCTCGACCGCATCAACGAGGCGCTGCCCACCGGTGTGGAGGTCAGCGTCGTCGAGGATACCACCACACTGATTCGCGACAGCCTCTCCGACGTCTCGAACTCCGCGATCACCGGCGGTGTCCTCGCGGTCCTGATCCTGTTTTTCTTCCTCCGGAGCGTGAAAACGACGCTGATCATCGCGATCTCCATTCCGGTGTCGATCGTCGTGACCCTCATGCTCATGTACTTCGCCGGCCTCACGCTCAACCTCATGACGCTCACCGGGCTTGCGCTGGGGATCGGCATGCTCGTGGACAACAGCATCGTCATTCTCGAGAACATCTTTCGCTACCGCGAGAAGGGCGCCAAGCTCACCTCCAGCGCAATCCTCGGCAGCCAGGAGATGATCACCGCGATCACCGCGTCGACCCTGACCACGGTGTTCGTCTTCCTGCCCCTGGCGCTGTTCCGGTCGCAGCTGGAGGTGATCGGCGAACTGTTCAGCGACCTGGCGTTCACGGTTGTGATCTCGCTGCTGAGCTCGCTGGCGGTGGCGGTGTTCCTGATTCCGGTCCTCACGAGCCACTACCTGCCGGTGTACAGCCGCAAACAGCGACCGCTGCGGGGCTGGCTCCGCGCGCTGGACGGCGCAATGGCGCGCATGTTCACCGGCCTCGACAACGGCTACAAGCGGAGCCTCGCGTTCTCGCTGCGCCACAAGTGGCTGGTGATCGTACTGGTCCTCGGCGCCTTCGTCGGCAGCCTGTTCATGATCCCGATGACCGGGTTCGAGTTCACGCCGCAGCAGGAGCAGGACTCCGTGACCCTCAACGTGGAAATGCCGATCGGTACGCGCCTCGACGTGACCCGTTCGGTGCTGCGGCAGCTGGAGGCGGTCGTCGCCGATGAGGTGACCTCCTACGAGGACATCATCATCGAAGCCGGCGAACCGGCGTTCTTCGGCTTCCTCGGCGCCTCGGACACCAGCAAGGGAAGCCTGACGGTCACGCTGCCGGGATTCGCCGAACGCACCGTGAGCGCCCAGGACGTCCAGCAGATTCTCCGCGGGCACTTTGACGATTTCCCCGGGGCGGTGTTCACCTTTGGGGACGGCGGCGGCGGCGGATTCAACGCCTCGCCCGTGGAGATCACCCTCCGCAGCGAGGACCGTGAACTCATGCGGGAGACCGCCGATCGCATCGTGCAGCTGATCGAGGACGAGGTCCCCGAGGCGACCGAACCGTCGGCCAACCTCTCGGAGGGACTCCCGCAGGTTGAGATCGTCATCGACCGCCAGAAGGCGTACCAGCTGGGGCTCAACGTCTCCACCGTAGGTCAGGAAGTTCGCGCTAACATCGACGGCATCACGGCGGGTCGCTACCGCTCCGGAGGCAGTGAGTACGACATCCTCCTGGTGCTCGAGGAGCGCGGGCGCGATCAGATCCCCGATCTGCAGAAGATTATCGTGAACAACCAGTTCGGGCAGCAGATCCCGCTGTCGAGCTTCGCGAGCCTGCAGCGCACCACGGGACCGGTGAGCATTAACCGCCAGGACCAGAGCCGCACCGTGACCATTACGGCGGGGCTGGCGCCGGGCTCCACGATCAACGTGGTGATGCCGGAGATTCAGCGCCTGATCGCGGAACGGATCCCCACCGGCGACGAGCTGATCATCACCTACGGCGGCGATTTCGAGGATCTGCAGCAGTACGGTCAGACGTTCGTCTACATCCTGATCATCTCGATCTTCCTGGTCTTCGGCGTCATGGCGAGCCAGTTCGAGTCGTTCCTGGACCCGTTCATCATCCTGTTCACCATCCCCCTGACGCTGGTGGGCGTCATCGTGCTGTACGTGGCGACCGGAACCAACTTCAGCCTCTTCACCGCCGTTGGTCTGGTGGTCCTGGTGGGAATCGTGGTCAACAACGGCATCGTGCTGGTGGACTACACCAACCTCCTGCGCAAGCGGGGCCTGTCGATCACCGACGCCTGTGTCGAGGCCGGCGGCAACCGTCTGCGCCCCATTCTCATGACGGTCCTGACGACCGTACTCGGACTGATCCCGGTTGCCTTCACCGCCGGTGAAGGTTCCAGTCTCGTCCAGCCGATCGCCAAAACGGTGGTGGGCGGCCTTACGGTCGCCACGTTCCTGACGCTCTACCTGGTACCGGTGATCTATGCGATCTTCAACCGCATGAGCGAGCGACGCGAGGCGCGTCGGGAGCGGCGCCGTCAACGCTGGATCCAGCGGCAGCAGGAGGAGGACGCGCTCCAGGCGCAGGAGGCGCAGGAGGCCCTGCAGCGCTCCGCCGACCGCCACACCCCCGAGGAGGATAGCCATGAGTGACGACATCATCCGCGTGGAAGTGATCGCCAACCGCTCCGTGGAGGAGGATTTCTTCGAACTCCTGGGGAAGGCTGAGGTCGGTGCGCACTACACCCTGTTCCCTGAGGTTCAGGGCGCGGGCCTCGCCGGACCGCGACGGGGGGATCACATCTGGCCGGAGGAGAACTTCGTCTACATCACCTACGTGTCGGAGACGGAGGCGCGAACGATCCGCGAGCAGGTGGAGAAGGTTCGCGCGCGCTTCGGCACCGAGGGAATCCGGATGTTTGCCACCCGCGGGGTGGATCTGTAGCGCTGTGGGGCGCCTGATGCGGACGCTGCGCCGCCTGCGGGGAGCGGCGCCGGTGCTCCTGCTCGCGGCGGTGCTCGCCGCCGTGGGCATCGCCCGCGCCGACGCCACCGAACGATGGCTTCGGTACGACACCGAACACTTTCGCATCATCTACCGCGAGGCGGACGCCGCGACCGCCGCCCGGGCGATCGACGTGGCGCCCTCGGTCTGGGAACGGACCACCGCATTTCTGGACTACCGGCCCGACGAACGGATTCCGGTGGTGATCTACGGCGAGACCGCCGTCGCGAACGGGTATTTTTCCCCGGATCCGCCCCACGTGGCGCTCTTCGCGGCGGCGCCGGCGGGACCCTGGATCGGCGCCCGGACACCCGACTGGATCGAGGCTGTCTTTGTCCACGAGGTCATTCACTATCTCCACATCACGCGGCCGATCGGCCTGTTCGGCTCCGCCTCCCGGGCCCTGGGTCCGTTGGCGGCGGCCGGAAGCGTCATCTTTCTGCCCGGGTGGGCGCTCGAGGGGATCACCGTCGCCGGCGAGACGCGCCTGACCGACGGCGGCCGCGGACGCAACCCCTACTTCGCGCTGCAGTGGCTCGCGCCGGTTCTGGACGGCTCGCTGTACTCCTACGACCAGGCAGCCGTGGAGTCGCCGTGGGCGCCCCGCGGTCGTATCTACTCCGCCGGCTACCTCATGACCGACTATCTGCTGGACACCTACGGCGAGGACGCCTTTGTCGACCTCAACCGCGAGTTTCAGCGCTGGCCGTTTCTCGGGATGCGCCGCGCCATCCGACGCACCACCGGCACCGCCGCCGACGAGGTGTACCGCCATATGGCGGCGCGACTGGAGCAGCGCTACGCAGCGCGCGCCGGGCTGCCTGAGGGAACACCGATCACACCGGACTCCGACGGCGACTGGCATCTGCTCCGCGCGACGGAGCGAGGCCTCGCGGCGTTTCATCGCGGGCCCCAGGACGCGGGGTCGGTCATGATGCGACAGAACGGCGAATGGCGTCCCGTGGCAGCGGTCACGCCGCTGGACGAGTACTCCGTGAGTGCCTCCGCCGACGGCCGGCTCGCCGCGGCGGTTGTCGTTCGCCCCGACCTCGCCGGTAAAGGGTCCACGGTCAGCAGCGGAGACCTGGTCCTTGTACCGCTCGACGGCGACAACAGCTACGGCGGCCACGCGGGCGATGACGGCGCATCGCGTTCCACCCCCGGAGGCGCCACGGCGGCGCATCGCTCCCTGCGCCCCCAACGCCCGCGGTTTTTGACCTCCGGCGCCCGTCTCTACCACCCGGCGATCGACGCCACCGGTGAGCGCATCGTCGCCGTCGAGCGCCGCGGCTCATTCAGCCGTCTGGTGGAGGTCGATCCGGACAGCGGAACGATAGCCGGCGCGTGGGGTGAGGCGGGGAGCACCTACGCGATGCCGTCGCTCTCGCCGGATGGAACCACCGCCGCGGTCACCGAAAACCGCCAGGGCCGGCAGTCGATCGTGATACTGCGCCGGGGCGCCGGAGGACAGTGGCGCCTCCTCCGCCGGGTGGACGTCGGCGGTCCGACCACCGCCGAGTACCGGCCGGTGCTCCTGGGATCGCCGCTGGAACTCTGGTTTGTCGCCGACGACCACGGACTGCTGGCGCTGTACCGCACAACCGCCGCCGCGGCCGCCCCCACCATCCGGGTCCTCGTCGACCAGGTGGGGATCGTCGCCGGCGTGCCCCTCACCGATGGCACGATTGCCTACGGCACCTACCGCTCCCACGGGTACTCCCTGCGCGTTGGCCAACCGGTCCCCACGCCGGTGGCGACAGCACCGTTCGTGGCGACACCAGTCGCGCACGCTCCCGCGGCGCGACCGGCGTCGGATCGGTCGGAGCCGCCGGAGGCGCCGGTCCCGGAGGACGTGGTGAATGCATCACGCCGGTTTCGGGACCTGCCCCGCCCCATCCTCTGGTATCCCGTGGCGGGCCTCACCGGCTCCTCGGACGGCGACCGCAGCGTCGACCTCGGCGCCGGCGTCCGCGCGAGCAGTATCCTGGGTCGACACCGGCTCAGCGCGGTGGCAACACTGAACACCGCTGCCGCCGCTCCGTGGCTCGACCTCCGCTACACCTGGCAGCCGGGACCGACGGCGTGGTCCCTGGGAGCCACCGTCGACGACACACCCACTACCCGGTCGCTTTCGGTGTCCGGTACGCGGCCGATCCGGTACCGCGTCGGCGCATCCGGCTACCGCGGGCTGGTCCTCGGAGCCGGCGCAACCTACGAGTCGGTCACCGGATCCGGCGTTTCGCCAGCGGTGTCCGAGTCGCTCGAGACGGAAGCCGCCGCCCGGGTCCTGGCGTACCGCAACGCCGCCGCCGCACAGATGTTCGGCGGGCCCGGAGCCGATCTGGTCACCGTTGCAGCGTACCGACCGGCGATCCTCGACCGGGACCGCGCGGATCTCGCCACCCGCACCACCGCGACTGCCGCCCTCGGCTCCCGCCGTCGAGGTCTGCGGGTGGAACCGGCGGCGGCGGTGGCGACCAGCGGGAGCGGTGCTGCCGTGGACAATCTGCCGTGGACCGCGGATCCGTTTCCGGCGGAGGGCGTTGGCGCCCTGGGGGCGACGGACGTGGCGTACCTCGGCCGCGTCGCCCTCCGGGTTCCCGCGCCTGCGCTGGATGCGGTATGGCGCGGGTTCGCCCTCCGTCAGGCGGGGGCGTCGTTCTTCGCGTCCCAGGCGTTCGGGGATGACGGCACCCCGGACAACTACAGCGTCGCCGGCGCCCAACTCACCGCCGACGTACGGTTCAACCTCATCCCCCTTCAGATCAGTGCCGGTGCTGCAGTGCGCCTCCCCCATGCCGACACCGCCGGTTCGCGGCGGGTGCAGTTCTTCGTACGCCTCGGCGGACGTGCCGTGGACGCCGTCGGAACGGGACGCCAAACGGCGCACAGGTCTGTCGACGTTCCGTCCTTTCAGCTACACTAAGCGGCATGCAGATCGTGGTCCTCGATGACCCCGGGTCCTGCGACGATGAGTCCGCCTGGCAGGCACTTCGCACGCTCGGTGCCGTTCACCGCTACCCGTCCTCGACCCTGGCGGAGGTGCTCGACCGCGCCCAGGGCGCCGATATCCTCGTCACGCGTCGGTTCCCGCTCCGTCGCGAGGTGCTCGACTACGTCACGCGCCCACGGATCATCGTCGTTCCCGCAACCGACGCGGATCGCCTCGTCGAGCGTCCGATCGCCGAACAGCTGGGGCTCACCATCCTCGCCGTGCCCGACGACACGGCGAACCCGGAAGACTCCGACGGGTGCACCTGGCTCCGTCGGGTCGCCGCCGCCATCGCCTCGCTGGACACCTGATATCCGTCGGGCGACCGGCCGAGGAAATTGACAAAATTCCTCGCGAAACCCGGTTTTTTGTCTTGCACCCACGCTACATATGGCGTAGCATCAATCCGTTCGCTCAAAACGAACACTATAGAAAACTGGGAGGGGCAACTATGGATCAATCCGCCGCGTTGCGTCCGGCGACTATCCGGACGCGTCATGAACAGGAACCGGAGCGGCAGCTGCCGGCACCGACGCAGATCACCAAGCGCGACGGGAGGGTCGTTCCGTTCGACACCCGCCGAATTCAGCGCGCCATCGACCGCTGCTACGACGCCCTTGGCCGGCTGCCGGGAACTCCGATTCAGGAGATCACCCGACAGGTGGTCAACGTCGTCGTGGCGCAGTACCCCGAGCCGTCGGTGGAGCACGTGCAGGATACCGTTGAGATGGTACTCCAGGCCAACGGCGAGTACGCCGCCGCCAAGGCCTACATCCTGTACCGCGCCGAACACGCCCGGCTGCGCAAAACCCGCGCCGTTCCGCCGGAGGTCAAGGAAGCCTTTGATCAGGCGGACCAGTATTTTCCGACACCGATTCAGCAGTTCCAGTTCTACGACAAGTACTCGCGTTTCGATTACGACATGGGTCGTCGCGAGACGTGGCTGGAGACGGTCGAACGCGCCGTCGACTACCTCCGCGAACTCTCGGAGAACCGCCTGCCGGACGCCGACTACCAGCGCATTCATCGCGGCATCCTCGAAATGAAGGTCATGCCGTCCATGCGGCTCCTGGCGATGGCGGGGGACCCGGCACGCCGGAACAACATCGCCATCTACAACTGCTCCTACCTGCCGGTGGACAGCCTCGACAGCTTCGTTGAGGCGCTGGTCATCTCGATGAGCGGGTGCGGTGTCGGCTACAGCGTGGAGCGACAGTACGTTGAGCAGCTCCCGCGCATTCGACGCCAGACCGGATCCCGGCGCCCAACGATGGTCGTTCCGGACACCTCCGAGGGGTGGGCCGAGGCGCTTCGCACGGGGATGGAAACCTGGTTCGCCGGTGAGGACATCGAGTTCGACATGAGCCAGATCCGCCCCGCCGGTGCTCCGCTGCGCGTGAAGGGCGGCCGCGCCTCCGGTCCCGAACCGCTGCGCAGTATGCTTCGCTTCGCCCGCGAGCGCATTCTCGCGCGGCAGGGCTCGTTCATGACCACACTGGACGCCCACGACATCATGTGCGCGGTCGGCGGTGCGGCGGTCTCCGGCGGCGTGCGCCGCACGGCGATGATCGCCCTGTTCGACTACGACGACATGGACATGCGCCACTGCAAGGACGGAGACTTCTGGGTCCACAACAGCCAGCGCTGGAACGCCAACAACTCCGCCGTCTGGCCGGACCGTCCGCTCTCGCAGCAGGAGGTCGCCCGGTTCACGCTGGACATGGTGGAATCGGGGGGCGGCGAGCCGGGTATCTTCAACCGACGGGCGGCGGTGGAGAATCGCCCCGCGCGCCGGAAAGAGGCCGTGTTCGGCACCAACCCCTGCGGCGAAATCATCCTGCGCCCCTACCAGTTCTGCAACCTCACCAGTGCGGTTGCCCGCGCCGAGGACACCGCCGAGACCCTTCGGGAGAAAGTCGAACTGGCGACGATCATCGGGACGATCCAGAGCATGGCAACCTACTTCCCCGGCCTCCGCGACATCTGGCGCCGCAACAGCGAGGAAGAGCGCCTGCTGGGGGTAGACCTCAACGGGCAGATGGACAGTCCCGCCAGCCAGGACGTCGCCACCCAGGAGATGCTCCGCGAGCACGTGGTGGAAACGAACCGTCGCTACGCCGAGATGCTCGGCATCAACCCCTCCGTGGCGACCACGGCGGTCAAGCCGTCGGGCAACTCCAGCCAGCTGCTCAACAGTGCCTCCGGCATCCACGCGCGCTGGGCTCCCTACTACGTCAGAAACATCCGCGTGAGCGCCCATTCACCGGTGTACAAGGTGCTCCGCGACGCCGGCGTGCCGATGGACCCCGAGAACGGCCAGACGCGCGAGAACGCCACCTCCTGGGTCGTGCACTTCCCGGTCAAGTCGCCGGATGCCGCGGTTGTCCGTTCCGATCGGGGCGCGATCCAGCAGTGTGACTACTGGCTGCAGAACCGGGTGCACTACACCGAGCACAACCCCAGCGTGACGATCACCTATCAGCAGGACGAGGTTCTGGATCTGGTTCGGTGGATCTGGGAGCACCAGGACAAGATCGGCGGCATGGCGTTCCTGCCGCATTCCGATGCGAACTACGACCAACTCCCGTACGAGGAGATCTCACAGCACGAGTACGAGGAACGCGCCGCCGCGTTCCCCGAGGTCGATTTCTCGAAGATCTACCGCTACGAGGAAACCGACCTCACCAACGCCGCCCAGGAACTGGCCTGCATGGCCGGCAACTGCGACGTGTAGGTCCCGCGCGGCGGGGCCGGCTCAGTCAGTCGGCCTCCGCGCCGGCGGCGGCGAGTTCGCCCGTGGCGCCCGACGCCGCAGTGTCCGGAACCTCCGGCGCTTCCGCGGACCGCTCCAGCCGATAGCGGCCGACCGCCTCCGACAGGCGGTCGGCGGCCTCCCGGATCTGCCGCGCCAGCTGCGCCGTTTCGGTCATGGCGTCGGCGATCTCGCGGTTCCCCGTCTCGATCTCGCTCATTCCGCCGGCCACCTCTTCCACCGCCCGACTGGTATTGCCAAACTGAGATGAGAGACTGTCCACCGCGGTGCGGAACCCGCCACCGGTTTCCTTGATCGAAATCGCCGTGTCACGGAGGTTCTCCATCGCCCGAAGCACCTCCTGACTCCCGGCGGAAAGCTCACGGGCGGTACCGGCGATCTCGGCAAACGCCGACTGGACGTCGGTGACCTCACCGACAAACTCGCCGAACTTTCCGGCGTTCTGGGCACTGAGATTTCCAACTTCCCGGACTCGCTCTACGATATCGGAGAGGATCTGACCGATCCGCCGGGAGTTCTCCGCGGAATCCTCGCTCAGCTTCCGGATCTCCTCTGCAACCACCGCGAATCCGCGCCCCGCCTCGCCGGCGTGGGCCGCCTCAATCGCGGCGTTCATGGAGAGGAGGTCGGTCTGACTGGTGATCGCACCGATCGCCTCGATGATCTCGGAAACCTGGTCGGTAAGCCCCACGATCTCCTGCATCTGCTGGTTCACCAGTTCAGCGGACTCCTCACCCTGGGCGGCGGCGTCGCGGAACCGTACGGTCCGTTCGTGTTTGGCATCCACGGTCTGTTCCATCGACGACAGACTGGCGATCATCTCCTCCACGCTCGCCGTCGCCTGTTCCGTGGCGCTTGACTGGGACTCGAGCTGCACGTCCAGGTCGTTGATGCCCGACGCGATGCGTTTCACCTCGTCGGCGGAATGCTGCACCTCGGAGCTGATCGTATCCATCTGCCGGCTCATGCTGGCGGTGTTGGCCGAAATCTCCGTCGTGGTCGCCTGCGTCTCGTCCACCGTCGCCTCCAGACTCGCGGCGACGTCGGAGGTGGAGGAGCTTATCTCCTGCAACCCAATCACGTCGGCGCGCTGTGCGTCCACGATGCGACGAAAGGAGGCCAGCACCGAGTCCTGCCGCTTTGCCTCCGGGAGATCCACCGAGAGGTCACCGGTTGCCAGAACCGAGGCCAGATTGCCGAGGCGTTCCGGATCGATCCCGAGCCGTCCCAGAATCCCGCGGGACAGGCCCACCGCGAGCACGATCGCCGCAAGCGCCGCGATCGCGCTCACGACCAGAACGAGCGCCACCATCCGCGCCATGGAAACCTGGTGCCGGTCACCCAGCGAGGTCAGCTCCGTTGCGGCCCGTGCCCGTGCCGCCGCCGCCAGGCCGACGATCTGCACGCCCGCCGGACGAATGGCGTCATTTACCTCGGCCGCGCGCTCGCTTTCCAACTCGATCATGCGGGTGACCGCTGGGCGATACTCGGACAGGAGCTCGCCCGCCTGCTGCAGCAGAGCCCGCCGACCGGGGTTCTGCAGCTCACCATCCAGGATGCTGAACTCGGCTTCCATTCGCGTCAGGGCGTCCTCAACGGCGACGCGGTAGGCGTCGTCCGGTGTTCGCAGGAACCGCGACGCGCTCAGTTCCGATGAAAGCAGCGCCTGAAGCGCCAGAGCGGTTTCGTAGGAGGCTGCGGTATCGCCGTCGCGGTCCGCCGTACGCAGAATCTCACCGAGGGTATTCTCCAGGTCGGGAACCAGCACGTTCACCGAGTTCTCCATGATGGAGTTCCGGGCGGTCTGGCTCGAGACCACCTTGTCAAAACTGTTTTCGAGGTCGATCAGCTGCCGGTCGATCTGCGCAAGAGTAGCCCGGGCATCCTCGGAGGCGAGACTGCGAGCGGCGCCCAGAGCGTTTCGCGCGTCGCCGAGAAAGCTTCGGTACTCGTCGACGTTCGACTGGCCGCCCTCCATGAGGAAGTCGTTGATGTTCAACCGAACCAGAAGAACCGAAGTCTGGAGGTTGGCAATCTGATCCGCGGAGTCCGCCGTCCGGCGGTAGGTGTCGAACAGAGACCCTGCCTGGCGAATCGCCAGCGTCGCCGTGAGACCCACCGCGACAAACAGGACCAGCAGTACCGAAAAACCGGAAATTACCCGGCGCCGAAGAGACGTTGTTCGAGCCATGTGTACCCCGTTGCGTAGAATACCGAAGAGACCGCCGCCGGTAAAGAGCCCGCGGTAAAATGGTCGTGGCAAAAGCGCCACAATTCCCGTATGATTAGGTGAGGAATCCTCGAGGGGGAATCACGCTATGAAAAAACGAACACTGATCGCGCTGATCGGGACGGTGGTCATCGCCACCGGGGCACAGGCTCAGGTGAGCGGTCTCGCGTCGGATCTTCAGATCGTATTCGAACAGCTGGGACAGGATGTCGTACCGAACCTGCAGACGGCGGCAATCCTCAATCACGGCCTGGGAAGCGCGGAGCTCGGCGACTTTCCCCACATGTACCTGTCGTTTTCCGCCGGCGGGACCGTGGCGCCGGGGGTGCTGGAGTTCACCCAGGACGAGAGTTCCTACAACTGGAACAACTTTTATCTGCTCGACACGCTCCTGACCGAGGCGGGGCTCAATGACAGCAGCGTCCGCGACATCACCGACAAGTACGCGCCCTATCCAAGCGTGCGCGTCGGCTACGGCGTAGGCCTCGCCGGCGGCTACGAGGTCTCGGTGCAGGCCGGCGTGGTTCCCCAGGCGATCACCGGCCTCTCCGGTGAGGACGCACTGACCGGGAGCATCACCACGATCGGAACACGGGTACGGCGCGTTCTGGTCCGCCGGGACCGCGGCATACCCGCCCTCTCCGCCGGAATCGGATACGTGTACAGCGGCATCGACTTCGGGTACGACCTGTCCACCCTCGATCCGCTCTCCCTGTCCGACAGCAACAACGACACGCTGGCGATCGACGGCGATGCGGTTTTTCGGACCACGACCCACTCCTTCGGCTTCGACGTGCGGGCATCGACGCGGTTTCTGAGGATCGCCTACCCCTTCCTGGGCATGACCGCGTACTTTCAGCGCTCGCACTACGAGGCGGGAATATCGGATTTCAGCGGCACGGTAACCACCGGCGGCGTCGCGGCCGCCCCCACCGTGCCGGCCACACAGCCGTACTCGGAGCAGGACTTCAACGCCTTCAACGTCGTGCTGAACACCGGATTCGACATGAAGCTGGCGGTCCTCAACCTCTTCGCCCACGTCAACTACGCCGTGGGAACGCGGGCGCCGGGCGCGATCCTCGGAATGCGAATCCAGATCTGACCGAACGAACCGGCGAACACAAGAACGGCCGCCCCGGATAGTCCGGAGCGGCCGTTTTTGTGTGTACGTCGATCGTTGACTGCAGGCAGGATCGCCGGCGGAATCTGACCGCCGCCGGTTGCATCCTACCGGTTCACTTCTTCACCGCGCTGATTCCCTCGGTCCCGGCGATGTAGAGCGTACCCGACGCCGTGTCGATCGCGAGGCCCGTGGTCTGTCCGAGCGTCACGCCCCGGCGCGGCAGAATCAGCGTCGCGTCCTCCCGGGACGTCGGGATGCCGTTGGTCATGTTCAACAGCGTCACCGACTCAGATGTCGCGATCGCCAGCCATCCGCCTTCGGAGTTCAGCGCCGCCACCGGTTCGTCCCGGATCAGCGAGCGGAAGCTCGCGGCGTTGCTGTTCACCAGATTGCGGGTGGAATCGAAGAGTGAGGAATCGCTGCTGCCGATCGTGCTGACGGGGAAGACAAACGCGCCGCGCGGCGTCCCGATCGCCAGATACTCGGTGGAGTTCACCGTCACGACCGCCATCTCGTCGATGCGCATCGGGCGCGTGGTGCCCGGGTACGGCACGTTGAAGAACGTGACGCCCTCCGCCTCGCCGCTGATCAGGTCGGCCGCCTCGATATCACTGTCCGAATCGAACAGCGTCCTGGTCACCATGAAGTTGTCCAGCGCCGCGGTGGCAAAGAACCCCTTCTGGGTTCCGCTGGCCATCGCCCGCACCGGACTTGCGTCGGGATCAACCAGATCCTGCAGGTCGTCGGGCCCGAAGTCCTGCCAGTCGGCGGCAGCGGGCAAGCTTTCACTGTTGAAAACCACGCCACCCAAGCCGCCGAGGCGCTGGTAAAACACAACTCGGTCACTTGTATCAGAAAGGAAGAACGAACTGGAGTAGGTAACGTCGGTGATGCCGGCTGTGTTCGAGGTCGTGTACAGCCCACCATCGCTGCTCCACGCAATTCCTTTGTCGGTGTTCACAAAGTAGCCGGAGTCACCGACGGACACCGAATACACGCGCGACGGAGAGGGACTGAGATTCCCAAGACTGAGCTCGGAGCCATTGGTCCAAACCTTCGTGGAAGAGGCGGTAACCGGCATGCCACCGGAAACCAGCACCGAGTTCAAGTTCTCACCGATCAGACTGAAGGACGCTGATGACAGCGGTGAGTCCGTGTCGCCCACCAGAGCGACCTTGCTCGGGCTGACGACCGTCTCCAGACCCGCGTTCACGGCGAACCGACCGCTCCTGGCGTAGGCCATGGGGACGAATACGTCGTTCACCTTGCGGCCGAGGACCACAACGACCGAGTAGCCGTCACCGGCGGGAATGCCGTCGATCGTGATCTGTCCGGTGCCACTGTCGAGGCTGGCTTCCACGTAGTTGCGACTGGAGGATGCGTCGGCGCTGGTCGGCGCCAGGCGATACTCGCCGCCGTTGGCATACATCCACAACCGCGCCACGTTCGCCGTGGACGGATCGACACCGGTCTGGTCACCGATATTCAGGGCACTGGCGCTGATTCCCGCGTCGGGGGCCGATACCGCCAGCGAAATGGTACCGGTGGCGTCCTCGCTGGGCTGGAGGATACACCCGGCCAGGAATAGAACCGCCGCGAGCGCGGCGCCTATCTGGATTATTCGTCGGAGTTTCATCTCATCCTCCTCACTGGATCTGGATCAGCACGGACCCGCGGGTTGCCCGCGGTCCCGGCGGCACGGTGACGATACCGGTTCCGGTGCCGGACCCCTCGTCATCGCTTCCGGCGCCGATCGGCGCGATATCCGTGGACGTGTCATCGTTGGCCTCATCGGCGGGATTGCTCGGAGACCCCGGTTCGCCGGTGGTCTGGCTGCGCTCGCCGGCGCCCACGGAACGCTGCTGGCCGTAGTTGTTCACAAAGGCGACCTCGCCCTCGCTCACCTGCAGTTGTTCACCGTCGAAACTGAAGTCCGTGCCGCGGACCGCAGCGGTCGAGACCGGGCTGCGAACGCGGAAGTCCTGCGATCGCCCGTCTGTGGACCGCACCTGGGCGCTCATGCGCCCGACGTTCAGATTGAGCCGGGTCTGGACGCTGTCACTCTGTTCGACGATTTCCTCGAACACCATGCGGGTCAGCTGCTCCACTTCCACGGTGGACGCTCCCAGCCGCAGGGCCGCGGAGGCGTTGAATCCGGTGGAGATCATGGTGTCGCGGCCGATCGTCATACCGACTTCCGCGGGGGACCACGCACCACCGGCGGCCGGACGGATCTCGACCTTGCCGTTGACCTCGGTGAACTCCGCCTGTGCCCACACGCCGGTGGCGGCCACCAGGAGCAGCAGGACGGTAACGATGCCCTTCTTCATGGCAATCCTCCTCAAAAATCCTCGATCAGAAACTCAGCGACGCGTTCAGGCGCAACACGTAGTCCACGCTGTTGGCGCTGTCCAGCATGACGTCGCTATTGGCAAACAGGAAGCCGGAGGTAAGGCCGACTCCGAGGTCGCTGAAGGGGCGCCACCTGAAGTCGAGATCAACCTCGCTTCCCAGGTACGCCCCGCTGGTTGCGGCGTCCACATCGGACACCGAAACCGGTCCGGAACCGGCAGAACGGAAAAAGCTGTACAGCACCGCCCGGGCCAGCAGACTCTCGGTGAGACCACTCGAACCCGAGAAGGGCTTCATCGACCAAGATACCTCGGCGACGGTGCTGTTTCCACTTTGCAGGCCGAATACGGCGCCCTGTGAAGACGGCGTCGCGGCGGTGAACATCGTGGCGTTTCCGTCGGTGTTGCCTTCCGTGAACGCCTGATAGTCGTCGTCACCGCTGCTGTAGGTGACCGCGGCGGAGGCGGCGGCGGAAAAGAACTCCGGCAGGAAGTACTGCACGTCGCCGCGCACCAGGTGCGCGCGAATCGGGCTGTACTGGTAGCTGCTTCCGCTGTTGGCGGCGGGATCGTCCAGGAGGCCCATGACGCGGCCACTGTTGAACACGTAGGTCAGCGAGTAGAACAGCGTTCCCACGCCGGGGATGGGACCGTCGACCCGGGCGATTGCGTACTGCGTGTCGATAAGACCACCGGGTGTGGCCACGTCGGCGGAGTCCGTTCCGTCCTGCACGACCGAATCCGGATCCCGCAGATCCTGCTGAAAGGCGAACGCCAGGGTCAGGTTCTGCCTGGCTACCAGACCGGGAAGCGCCAGGGTCCCGCGGCCGAGAAGCCGGGGCGGTCCGAAGTACACGTCGCCATCCTCGGCGTCGGCGGAATCCTGGAGACTCATCGACAGCGCGGAAAACTCCTTGTTGACCAGGCCGGCGTATCCCGCGCCCAGGTCGATGCGGCTTCGCTGGCCGGATACGGTCACATCGACACCGTCAACCGCCTGCCGCAGGACCAGACCGGTGGGTTCCGACAGGCTGAAGCGCCCCGTCCTGCTCACGAACTGCAACAGTCCGCCGGGCTGCTGCACCTCACGCTCGGCCGTCTGGTCGGCGAAATCGATCGTGTTCTGGAAGTAGAACTTTTCCACGTCCGCCGCGAACAACGGAGAGGTGTCGAAGCGGGCGGCGCCCTGCGCCACAAGCTCCCAGGAGCTCCCAAGCGGCGCGGTGAGATACAGGACCAGCCGCTCGCTGTTGACGAAGGCATCATCGTCGGAACCATCGGGAACCGACTGAACGGAACTGCTGGTGGTGAGGCTGCCGCCCCAGTCCGCCGCCGGTTCCGCGCCCACGGAAAACGCGATCACCAGGGCGAAGGCGAGTCCCCATACTGCGTGCAGGCGATTCATCGCTCGCCCCCTTCCTCGTTCAGATACACACTCAGTACCCGGGCGACCACATCTCCGGAAATGATCTCCCCGGCGGAACGACGCGTTCGCGACCAGCCCTGAAACACCACCTCCCGGGCGGCGTATCGCGGTCCCGGCACCAGCCGGTACATGACGCCCCCGGGAACGCCGAAAGAGCCCGTGAGCAGGTAGGCGAAATCGCCAAAGCGCGTCGGGGTATCCACCCGGGCACCCGCCGGCAGCAGACCGGCGTCCTTCGCCGCCGCCACCGCCTCAGCCGGACTCACGTCCTCGTCGATTGTACCCGCCGCCGACAGCACCAGATAGGCGGTGTGTCCGAGTTGAGCGGGATCCTGGGTCAGCAGCTGGTCGATCCGTTCGTTGGACTGTGCGGCGAGAAGCACGCTCCCGCCCACCAACAGCACGCCGAGAAGGATCGCTCGCCGTCGTAGGTCTGCCATTTTCGTCATCTCCTGGAACGCCCGTATTTTATTCATTATAGTTTCGGACAACTATGAATATCAAACGCTTTGTGGTCTGGGTTCTTCCGGCGATCCTTTTGGTGCTGTTCAGCACCCTCGAGGTCCTCGGAGTGTTCACTCAGGCTGAACACCAGGTCTACGACGCGTGGCTTCACCTGAAGCCCGACGTGGAACAGCGGGAGGAGATCCTCTTCCTGGACGTGGACGACCTTGCGATCGCCCGCGTCGGGGTGTGGCCCTGGTCCCGCGACACGATGGCGCGGGGGCTCGTCACACTCTCGGAGTTCGGCGCCGGCCCGGTGGTCTTCGATATCGAGTACGTCGACGCGTCGCCCCTGGCGGTCGACGGCCAGGTACTCCGCAACCAGATCCCCTCAGCGTTTGACCGTGAGTTCAACGACCTGACCGGCAGCATCGGCAGTCTCCTCGACGCGATCGCCGCCGGACAGATCCCCCCGCAGGACGCCCCGGACTTCTTCAGCGATCTACAGGACCTGGCGAACCAGTCGCAGAGCCAGCTCCTCAATCGGGTCCAGGACGTGGTGCGCAACAACGACACGATTCTCGGAAACGCAGCCCGCGCCAACGGCAACGCCTGGTTTACCGTCAACCTGCTCCCCGATCACGACCCCGAATTCCCGCAGGAACGCATCGATTTCGCCATGCAGAACGTGGCGCTCGGGAACGTGAGCGGCGAGAGCGACCTGGTCATGGAGGCCCAGGGACTGCGCCCGGCGATCGAGCCGATCCTGGGTGGCGGTCGCGGAGCCGGATTTCCCAACGTCGTCATCGACGAGGACGGAACGCGCCGCCGGATCGAGCTGTTGAGACGCTACGAGGACGAATGGTTCGGACAGCTGGTATTCGCGCCGCTCCTCGACTGGATGGGATCGCCGGAGGTGCGCGTGTCCCGGGAGCGGATCGTGCTGGATGGCGCCGTGCGCCCCGGCAGCGACGAGCCGGAAACGATCCGCATCCCTCTGGCGGCGGACGGGACGCTCCTGCTCAACTGGCCCAAGGAGAGCTACGCCGACAGTTTCCGCCACCTGTCCTATTTCGAACTGGTGTACTATCAGCAGCTCCTGGAGGACCTGGCCTACAACCTCGGTATCATGGATGACTCCGGGTACCTGCAGTATCACGACGGCGACCGCAACCTTTTGCAGGCGTGGGACTACGCCCAGGGACTGGTCAACGACGTCATGTCCGGTGCCGACGGAGCATCCCTCGCGGAACTGCCGGATATTCACGAGTATTTCCTGAATGAGGTGGGTGCGTTTCTGGACGGGCAGGCGGAGGACCTGATCCTCGCCGACATCAATTCCGCCCTGGAGGACCCGAACCTGTCGTCGGACATGCAGTCGCTCTTCACCGACCTGCAGACGGAGATACCGGATGTGTTCGACTCCACGCGAACCGTGTACGACAGTCTCATGGAAACGCGCGCCATCCTCGCCGAACAGGTCCCGGATTCCTTCGTGATCATCGGGTACACCGGCACGGGGACCACCGATATCGGCGTGAATCCCTTCGAGAACGAGTATGCCAACACCGGAACCCACGGCGCCGTAGTGAACACGATCCTCACCGGGAAGTTCATCGACGAGATGCCGCTGTGGATCAGCATCGTCGTGGCTTTCGTCTTCACAGCGATCTTCGTATTCATCAGTCGCCCGCGGTCGGCAAATACCACGCTCGGGCTGGGCTTCGCCGGTGCCGCGGTGGTGGTGGCCGGGTCCGCCGGTCTCATGATCGGCGCGCGCCTCTTCCTGCCGATCATCACGCCGGTCCTCACGATCCTTCTGGCTGCGATCGGACAGAGCGTGCTCAAGTACATCGAGGTGGCCCGTGAGAAGAACTACATCCGCAACGCGTTCAACCACTACCTGAGCACCGACGTGATCAACGAGATCCTCGACGATCCCACGCGTTTGCGGCTCGGCGGCGAGAAGCGCGAGCTCACGGCGATGTTCACCGACGTGAAGGGCTTCTCGTCGATCTCCGAGAGCCTCGACCCGGAGGAACTGGTCAAGCTCCTCAACCGTTATCTGTCGGAGATGAGCGACATCATCCTCCAGTTGCGCGGCACGATCGACAAATACGAGGGCGACGCGATCATCAGTTTCTTCGGTGCCCCGGTGCCCTACCAGGACCACGCGTCCCGGGCGTGCCAGGCGGCGGTTCGCATGAAGAAAATCGAACGCTACCTGAACGAGCACTTCCAGAGCGAGAACCTCTCGCCACACCCGCTGGCGACGCGGATCGGAATCAACACCGGGGAAATGGTCGTCGGCAACATGGGGACGATCAACCGAATGGACTATACGATCATGGGTCACTCGGTGAACCTCGCGGCGCGCCTGGAAGGCGTGAACAAGCAGTACGGGACCTGGATTCTCGCCAGCGAACTCACCTACCGCGACACCGACGAGAACTTCGCCGCACGCCGCCTCGACCGGGTCCGCGTGGTCGGTGTGAGCGAACCGGTGCGGCTGTACGAAATCGTTGACGAAATCGAACTGCTCCCGGATGAGACGCGGCAACTGCTGGACGAGTTTCACGACGGACTGGAACTCTTCGAGGGCCGCGAGTTCGGCGAGGCCGGTGGCGTGTTCTCACGACTGAACCGCGAGTTCCCCGACGACGGACCGAGCAGGACGTACTTCGACCGTTGTGCGAAGTTTCAGAAGGAACCGCCGCCGGCCAACTGGGACGGGGTGTTCAATCTGACGAGCAAGTGACGGCGACGGACAGCCACCGCGTCTCGTATCTTTCGAACGCGCCCGCGCCGGTGGTATAATCCCGGCCATGGTTGGACAACAGGCAGGTCTCACTGCGATTGGCGGCGACGCGGAGTTCACGCCGGCGGCTGTTCCCACGGTGATCCGGGAGCGCGGCACGGTTCTGCGACTCGCGGGGTACCGGCCGTGATCCCGTTTCCGACGGTCCGGCAGGCGGCGCCACAGCTGTCGCTCATGACGATCATGGTCTTCCTGTCGATGTACTCCCGGGTGGTGCTGTCGCCGCTGCTGGTGTTCATTCAGGAGGACCTGGCGATCGGCCCGGCAACAGCGACGCGACTCTTTCTTCCCATGGCGATCGCGTACTCGGTGTCCATGCTCGCTTCCGGCTTTCTCGCGGAGCGGATCGGGCACCGCCGAACGATCGCCGCGTCGGGGATCGTACTGGGTGCGGGGCTCCTTGGGGTGGGTCTCGGCGGAAACCTGGCGACGATGAACAGCGCCTTCGGGCTGATCGGGGCGGGCGCGGGACTCTATCCGCCCTCCGGGGTTGCCAGCGTCACCGCCATGGTTCACGACGACATCCGCGGGACGGCCATCGCGATCCACGAGGTGGGGCCCAACAGCGCCTTTGTCCTGGCCCCGCTGGTCGTGGCGGCGGGCGTTGCGCTGGTGGACTGGCGTGTCATCGCGATCGCCTCAGGGGTGGTTGCGATCGCCATGGCGTTTACCTTCGAACGCGTGTCGATCGCCGGCGGATTTGCCGCCCGGCGTCCGCACCTGGAAAACCTCGCCTACATCTTTCGACAGCCGGTGTTCTGGGCGATCACCGTGTTCTTTTCGCTCGCCGCGAGCTCCACGCTGGGAGTCTTTTCCATCCTGCCCACGTTTCTGATCGGAACCGAGGGGTATCCGGTGGGAGTCGTCAACACACTGATCAGCGTCTCCCGGGTGAGCGGAATCGCCATGGTGTTCGCCGCAGGGGTACTGGTCGATCGAGTCGGTGTGCGGCGCCTGATCGGCGCGGTCATCGGGATAACGGGGATCCTCACTCTCGCGATCGGCATCTTCACCGGGCACGCAATGCTGGTGGTGGTGTTCCTGCAGCCGGTGATCATCACGGCGTTCTTTCCGCCGGCGCTGAGTGCGATCGCCGACCTGGGACCACCGGAGATCCGCGGCGTGGCGGTCGCGTTCATGATCCCCACGGTGAACATCGTATCCAACGGTGTGTTCCCCACCATGATGGGCGCCCTCACCGAGCAGGGGATGGTTCGCGCGGGATTCGTGGGCCTGGGACTCACCATGCTCGCGAGCCTCGTGCTGCTGCCGTTCCTCGGCAGGTCGCCCCGGGGCAGCGTCCCCGGGACGTGAGTCGCCGCCGGCAGGGGCCCGCTACTCGCCCTGCCCCAGCGAGAACCCGCGTTCACCGTCGAAAAGGTAGAGATTCTCGGTTTTGATCACCTCGTAGCCCCCGGCGGTGAGCACGTCCATCAGACGCGTCACGTCGGTGTGTTCGACGGCCTTGTAGTCGGTCTGTTCACCCGCCGGCTTGGTGGCGCTGTTCACGAAGCGGCAGCGCCAGTGGTCGGTCAGGAACGTTTCGGGAAAGCCGTCGGGGTACACCTTCACGCCGCGATTGGTGATCATCTTGAGTTTGAGCGCCCCGCCCGCCTCTGTGGCCAGGCGTTCCAGATCGGTTCCGATCACGTTGGCGTCCATGGGATCGCCGACCCAGTCCACGAACAGGTCCGCCCCGACCAGCGTTTTTGTGGTCGCGTGCCGGGTGTATCCGGGAATCGTGATGCGGGTGTCCGTGTCGGAGTCGATGCTCCACCGCCGCAGCCGCTCCGGCGCCTGCCCGAGGCGATCGATGATCGCGTCGGCGAACTCGCTGGTCCCGACGAGGTGAACGCTGTGCCCGGGCCGGTAGATGTCTGCGGTGTGCATACCGTCCTCGATCGTGCGGAGCCAGGCGTTGTGGATCTGTTCCGCCACGTCCGGCTGACCGATGTGGACCAGCATCTGGAGTGCGGCGTTGATCAATCCGCTGGGGTTGGCCTTGTTCTGACCGGCGATGTCCGGAGCAGACCCGTGGATCGCTTCGAACATGGAAACCTCGGTGCCGATGTTGGCGCTTCCTGCCATACCCACCGAACCGCTCACCTCGGCCACGACGTCGGAGATAATGTCCCCGTAGAGGTTGGGGGTCACGATGACGTCGTAGCGCTCCGGGGCGGTGGCGACGCGGGCCGTACCGATGTCGATGATCTGCTGGTGGGCTTCGATATCGGGGTACTCGGCGGCGATTTCGTCGAATACCTTGTGAAAGAGTCCATCGGTCACCTTCATGATGTTGTCCTTGATCATGCAGGTTACCTTGCGGCGATTGTACGTCCTGGCGTACTCGAAGGCGTAACGGATCACCTTCTCGCTTCCCGGTCGCGTAATGAGCTTGAGACACTGGGTTACGTCGTTGGTCTGGCGATGTTCGATCCCCGCGTAGAGATCCTCCTCGTTTTCGCGGACGATGACCACATCCATGTCGGGATAGTGGGTCTCCACGTAGGGATTGAACGCCTGAACCGGACGTACATTGGCAAACAGCCCGAGCGACTTGCGGATCGTCACGTTCAGACTCTTGTAGCCGCCACCCTGCGGCGTCGTGATCGGCGCCTTGAAGAGGAGTTTCGTGCGCCGGATCGAGTCCCACGCCGGCCGGTCGATTCCCGCCGAGTTCCCGGCGAGATAGACCTTCTCTCCGATATCGATATACTCCGGTTCGATCCTGGCACCCGCCGCCTCCAGAATGCGGAGGGTCGCGTCCATGATCTCCGGTCCGATTCCATCACCCCGTGCAACCGTGATCGCCTTTTTCTGACTCATGCACTGTACTATACTGCCGCGATTCCGGGTGCGCCAAGTCGATACCGGTGCGCGGCGCCGTTGCGCTCGACGCCCCGGCGGTGTACCGTAGAGGGCGTAGATGACAACGGTACTGTTCGCGATCGACAATCCCGCCGAGCAAGCTCTGTTCCGCCAAGTCATTGCGGCCGGAAAGCTCGACATGGACATGATCATCCCGGAGACCGTGGCGCAGGCGGACGAGGCGATCAACGGCGGTGCCGTGGATGTCATCGTCACCGATCTTCAGTTCCACAATGGCGGGTTTGCCGAGTGGCTGTTCCTGTGGCAGCACCCCTTTGTTCTGCTCGCCGACTGGGATGAATACGAACATATCGGGGAGATCGTCAGCGACCAGACCTCCGGGTTCGCCATCCGTGACGGTCAGCTCCGGCACATTCGGTTCCTTCCGCTGGTGATCCGCAAACTGCTCAACAACAAAGAGGCGATCGACCGCCACAATCTGGCGCTCAGGATGACCGAGGAACGCTACCGTGAGCTGGTTCAGGCGTTGCCGGACATTATCTACTCCCTGGACGAGCAGGGGCGCTTCGTGTTCATCAACGAGTCGATCGAGCGCCTCGGCTGGAACCCCATCGAACTGATCGGCCAGCACTTTTCCACGATCCTGGACCCGGATGAGATCAACCGCGTGAGCCGCGAACACGTGCTGCGCACCCTTGCCGGGAAGGAGACGGGGCCGGAACACGCCCCCAAGCTCTTTGACGAACGTCGTACCGGCGACAGGCGCACCCGCGACCTTCTCGTCAAGTTGAAGCGCAAGGACGATCCCGCCGACGCGATCGACCTGTACGGGTCGGTGATCGCATACGGAGAGGTTCACGCCGTCGGGTTTTCGGCATCCGGCCACGCGTACGGCGAACCGGGGTCGGTGGGCATCATCCGCGACGTCTCCGAACGGCGGCAGGCGGAGGAGATCGTCCGCAGGAGCCTTCACGAGAAGGAAACGCTCCTGTCGGAGATTCATCACCGGGTCAAGAACAACCTGCAGGTCATCTCCAGCCTCCTCAATCTGCAGTCGGGGACGGTGGAGGACGAGGAGGCGCAGCTGCGCTTCGCCGATGCCCAGATGCAGATTCAGTCGATGGCGCTGGTGCACGAGCACCTCTACCAGAGCGGCACCTTTGGCAGTGTGGACATCCGCCCCTACGTGGAAAGCCTCTGCGGCCACCTCTACGATGTCTACGGCGTAACTCCGGAACGGATCCAGCTTGACGTTTCCGTGGACTCGATTCCCATCGACATGCAGAAGGCGATGCCGGTGGCGCTCATCCTCAACGAGCTGATCTCCAACAGCCTCAAGTACGCGTTCCCCGACGGCAACCGCGGAGCGATCCGGATCCGGGTCACCATGGTCGGGAGCGACGAGGTCGAACTCGATGTGCAAGACGACGGTGTCGGCCTTCCCGAGGAGTTTGACATCGCTTCCAGCCGTACCCTGGGACACACGCTCATCCACAGCCTTGCCGCCCAGCTCGATGGAACGATCGATGTGGACGGAAGCCGCGGCACGCGGTTCGTGCTGCGCTTCGGCCTGTAGAGAAACGGGGAACCGCCATGCCAACCGTCCTTGTCACCGATGACCGCCACGCGGACTACGAGATCGAACGGCGCCTGCTCTCCGATGCGGGAATCGACCTCGAGGTCCACGACTTTCACACCCTCGACGAGGCGGCGCCGCATCTGGAACGCGCCGACGGCCTCCTCCTCAACCTGTTTCCGCTCGACCGCTCCGCCGTGGGGCACCTGCGACGGTGCCGGGTCATCTCCCGCTACGGAACCGGCTACGACAACGTCGATGTCCGCGCCGCCACCGCCGCCGGGATGTGGGTCACCCGCGTCCCCGACTACGCCACTGAGGACGCGTCCGACCACGCCCTGGCACTGCTCCTGGCGGGAGTGCGGCAGGTGGCGAGTCGGGACCGCGCGGTCCGCGGCGGAACGTGGAACGCCGAGCCCGTTGCCCCGGTGCGAAGGATCGCCGGCGGAACCCTCGGCGTCGCCGGTCTGGGCCGCGTGGGGAAAGCGCTCATTCGCAAGGTCTCCGGTCTGGGCCTGGCGCGGATTCTGGTGTACGACCCGCACAAGACCGCCGCCGCGGTCCGCGCCGTCGGTGCGCGGCACGTGGGCCTCGATACGCTGCTCCGGGAAAGCGACTTTCTCTCCTGGCATGTGCCGCTGACCGGGGAGACCCGTCGGCTGGTGGGACGGCGCGAATTCGGCCTCGTGAGGCCGGGAGCGGTCTGGGTGAACACCGCCCGCGGCGCGATCTTCGACGAGACAGCCCTGGCCGACGCGCTCCGCAACGGCCGCCTCGGCTATGCCGGTCTGGACGTGTTCGACACGGAACCGCTGCCACCGGACAGTCCCCTGCGGTCGCTGGAGAACGTCGTGCTCACCGATCACTTCGGCTACTACTCCGCACAGTCGATTGTGGACCTCAAGACGCGGGCGACGGAGAACGTGATCGAAGTCCTGGCCGGGCGCCCGCCCCTGCATCCGGTAAACTCGCTGTAGCGGGAGTCGGCCGAGCGCTGGGTCCCCATGTGTTCCCGGCCCCTACATGCGCCCGCCCCGGGTAGGGTACACTCCCCGCATGAATCAGACTCTTTCCGGCGGGCGTCGACGCGGCGCCCGCACCGTGTATCTGCGCGCCGCCGCCGCGGTTCTGCTTGCCGCTACTCTGGCGGGATGCCAGTCGTCGGGCGAGCCGGTCACCGACTCGTCCCAGCTCCTCGGTACGATTCTCCGGGTATCGATCTACGACAACGGATACGACACCCGGTTGATTCAGGACGTGTTCGATCGGGTCTCGCAGATCGAACAGCAGATGAGCACCTCGGAAAAGGACTACGACGACACCGAACTCCTGGAGGTGAACCGCGCAGCCGGCGATCACCCGGTGCGTGTGTCGGCCGATACCTTCGAGGTCCTTCAGCGGGCGCAGTACTATTCGCGCATCACCGAGGGCGCCTTTGACGTGACGATCTGGCCGCTGGTGCGGCTATGGGCGATCGGATCCGGCGGCACGCACGTACCACCGCAGGAAGAGATCGACGACGCCCGGGCCCACGTGGACTACCGGCAGCTGCAACTCGACCCCGACGCTCAGACCGTGTTTCTGCCGGATGTCGGCATGGGCGTGGATGTCGGTGGCATCGCCAAGGGCTACGCCGCCGATGAGGCGGCGCGAATTCTCGGCGATGCCGGCGTGGAGAGCGCGCTCCTGGACTTCGGCGGGAACATCCTGGTCATGGGAACCAAACCCGACGGCAGTCCGTGGCGCATCGGCGTTCAGCGGCCCGATGCGGAACGCTCACGCTACATCGGGATCGTTCGCACCGCCGACAAGACGGTCGTGACCAGCGGACCCTACGAACGCTTCTTCGTGCAGGACGGTGTCCGCTACCACCACATCCTGGATCCCGCCACCGGCTTCCCCGCCCGCAACGGGATTCAGCAGGTGACGATCGTTGCGGAGCGGTCCATGGACGCCGACGCCCTGTCCACGTCAACCTACGTCATGGGACTCGAACGCGGATTCGACCTGATCGAGTCCCTCGACGGGGTGGAGGCGATCTTCGTCACCGAGGACCGGGACGTGTACGTGACAAGCGGGGTTCCCGATTTCTTCGAGCTCACCGACGACGACTACACCCTCGCGGGATCACCGTCGTCGGCGTCTCAGTAGAGGCGCAGGCCTAAAACGCCGTGGCGTCGATCCCGTCTCCCGTGGCGGCGGGGTCGCCGGTCACGGTGATGAACACGCGGTTCGGGAGGCACGCCGCCCACTGCCCGGCCTCGGTGAGGGCGCCGGCGGCGATACAGATCTTGTCGCGGCACGGCGACGCGGTAAAACGCACCGAACCATCGGCGATCTGTACGACGGTGTCTCCGAGGGGACCGGCGAAATGGAGTTCCCGTTCCTCCTCGAGGCTGTAGACGAACGTGCCGGCGTCGGATTTCACCTCCACCGTCGACGCCGGCCCGCCGTTTCCGATCGCCACAAACGAGAACGCCACGATGACCGCCGCCGCGGCGACGAAAATCACGACGTCGTAGGGCCGCAGGCGCAGGTCGCGGAAGAAGCGCCACACCATGTTCCACCGCGAATCAGCCATCGATCGTCTCCTTGCGGGCGCCTGAGAGCGCATCGGCGATCGCTTCCAGCTCCGATCCGCTCGGCTGCTGAAATACCCGCAGATCGAACTCCGGAATCACCGCCAGCAGATGGTCGAAAATGTCGGCCTGGATCCCCTCGTAGGCGGCCCAGCGCTGGTCCGCGGCGAACACGTAGATCTCGATCGGGATGCCGCTGGCCGCCGGCGGCAGCTGCCGCACCAGAAAGGTCATGTCCTGGCGGATGAGCGGGTGGTCGCGAAGATACGCCTGCACGTAGTGCCGAAACACCCCGAGGTTGGTCATGCGCCGTCCACTCACGGAGTCGGACAGGTCTATGGCGTGCTCCCGGTTGTAGGCGTCGATCTCCGCCTGCCGTTCCTCGAGAAACGGACGGATCCGACTGAACCGCTGATAGCGCTCGAGCATCTCCGGCGAAACGAAGCGCACCGAGCGCATATCGATGCTGATCGACCGCTTGATCCGACGCCCGCCGGATTCGGTCATGCCGCGCCAATTGCGGAAACTGTCGCTCACGAGGGCGTAGATCGGGATCGTGGTGATCGTCTTGTCCCAGTTCTGTACCTTGATCGACTGCAGCGTGATGTCGATCACATCGCCGTCGGCGTCGTACTTCGGCATTTCGATCCAGTCGCCGATCTCCACCAGGTTGTTCGCCGAAAGCTGAATGCCGGAAACAAACCCGAGGATCGTGTCCCGGAACACAAGGAGGAGGACGGCGCTCATGGCGCCCAGTCCGCTGAGGATCCCGAGGGGGCTCTGGTTGAGGATCGTGGTGATGACGATGACCGTCACCACGAGGAACAGCACCACCTTGCCCAGCTGCACGAAGCCCTTGATGGGCCGCCGCCGACTGAAGTCCTGCTCGCGGTACAGGTCGTGAAACACGTCGATGGCGGCATCGGCGGTGAGCGCCGCCACGATCACGATCCACGCCGTACTCACCCGCCGAATCGCCTCGCCCACCCAGGGAAGCTCCGGTGCCACCAGACCGCCGGTGGCGTAGATCACCAGCGCCGGTGCCACCCGCGCCAGACGGAGCAGCACACCACGCTCGGCGATGCGGTCGTCCCACGTGACGCGGGTTCGACGGAAGAGCGAGTGCAGCACCCGCACGATGAGCCGCCGGGCGATCCAGTTTGCCAGGATCGCCACCACCGCGATGGAAAGGGCGATGAGAATCCGCTCCGCTCCCACAGCGACCGCCGAGGGGATCCCGAGGTCTGTCAGCCGGGACACGATGCCCAGCCCCAACGAATCGATCTGCACCGGCGAGACTCCGACTCCGCCTACTTCTTCTTCTTGTCGCGGATGTAGATGTTGTGGGCGGGGCTGTTTTCCATCGGTCGTTCGTCGATCTCAAACAGCTGCATGGCCCGAATCAGCTCACCGAGCTTCTTGTACCCGTAGTTGCGCGGGTCGAAATCCGGGTTGCTGTTGGCCACCTTCTGTCCCACGATGCCCAGGGACGCCCATCCCGTATCGTCGGCGGCGTCCTCGATGCCGTTCCGCACCATGCTGACGAGCTTCGCGTCCTGCTTGAGGTCCTGTGCCGAGTAGCGCTTGCGCCGGGGAGCGGTGGTGGAGCCGCGGTTGTCCTCGACTTCCTCTTTCTGCCGCAGTACCTCGCTGTAGATGAACCGGTCACAGGCGCGGACGAACGCCTTCGGCGTTTTCTCCTCGCCGAACCCGTACACCGTGAGCCCGGACTGGCGGATCCGCTGCGCCAGCGGCGTGAAGTCGCTGTCGCTGGTAACGAGGCAGAATCCGTCCATCTTTCCGTCGTAAAGGATGTCCATCGCGTCGATGAGCATCTTCATGTCCGTGGCGTTCTTGCCCTTGGTGTAGGGGTACTGCTGAATCGGCTGGATCGCGTAGTCCAGAAGGATGTTCTTCCAGCCGCGCATCGCGTCACTGGACCAGTCGCCGTAGATCCTGCGGATACTGGCGATGCCGTAGTTGGCAATCTCTTCGAGCAGCCCCTCCATGATCGATGCCTGCGAGTTGTCCGCGTCGATCAGGACGGCGAGCCGCTTCTGTTTTTCACCATTCATGTCGTTGCCAAGGCTATCCCCTGCGGTGGGCCCTGACAAGCGGTTGAGGGTATATTGGTGGGCGATGAACGCAACCGTGCCGCAGATCGGCCAGTGGACGGGCCTGGGAATCTCGTACGTTTTCATTTTCGCCGTCATCGGCGTGGCGCAGCTGCTTCTCCGCGGCGGCGTCCTCGGGGCCTCCACCACCCGCAAGGTGGTCCACATCGGTGTGGCACACTGGTGGCTCATCGCGATGGCCACAATCGATGATCTCGCCGTGGCACTGATCGGCCCGGTGAGTTTCGTCCTCATCAACTGGGTCTCCTACCGCCGTCACGTGTTTGCGGCGATGGAACACCCGGAACCACGGAAAAACCTCGGCACGGTGTACTTTCCGGTGGCACTGACGATCCTGGTGCTGCTCACGTGGAGCGGGCTGTTTCCGCGCTGGTACGGCCTTGTGGCGATTCTGGTGCTCGGCTGGGGTGACGGCAGCGCATCGCTGGCGGGTGAGGCGTGGGCCCACCGCGCACGGTTCCGCGGTGGCGAACACGGAACCGGCCGCTTCGACGGCGCCCGCGGCCAGTTTCTCGTTCCCGGCGGCCGCAAGAGCGTTGCCGGCACCGCGGCGATGTTCGTCGCCAGCGGTGCCGTCGCAGTGGTGGTGATTTGGCTTGCCAGCGGTCCGCTTGCGGCGCACACGACCGCCGCGGCCGGCGCCGGCCTGTGGGGGCGCGCCGTGGCGTGGCTGCAGGAGGTGGGAGCCCGCACGTGGGTCGGCCGCCCCACCGACAGCACCGTGCTGTTCGCGCTGTCCCGTCTGGATGGCGCGGTGCGGCTGCTGGTGGAGCGGGCAACCGCCGCAGCGCCGGATTCGCTGGTGGGCGCCGCCGACGCCGCGGGCGTGGTTCTCAACCCCGCCGCCTGGACACTCGATCCGTCGACCGTACTGTCGGCGGCGCTGGTGGTCGCGGCAACGGCAACCGCCGTGGAGCTTCTGACACCGTGGGGCCTGGACAACATCTCCGTGCCGCTCACCGTGTTCGCGGTGGTCGCACTTCTGGCTCCGCTGCCGGGAGACTGGATCGTACGTCTCGCGTGGGCGGTGGGGCTCAACGTCCTGGTGGCGGTGGTGGCGTACCTGAGACACTCGGTGACGGCAGCCGGGGCCGTGGCCGGCGCCGGCGTTGGCATGACGATCTACCTCGCCGGCGGCGGATTCTACTGGTCGATTCTCATGGCGTTCTTCGCGTCCTCCAGCGTGATCGGTCGCGTCACCGGGCGCCGCGGTGTGCGCGCCGAGCGACGCCGGACCGCGGAAGGGCTTCACGCCAAGGGCAGCCGCCGCGACGCCGTCCAGGTTCTCGCGAACGGGGGCCTCGGAGCGGTCATGGCGGCAGGGCACGCCCTGACCGGACGGCCCATCTTCATGCTGGGATACGCGATCGCCATGGCCGCCGCCACCGCCGATACGTGGGCCAGCGAGATCGGGGTTCTCAGTGCCCGGAACCCCGTGTCGATCCTCAGTTTCCGGCCGATTCCGCGCGGCACCAGTGGGGGGGTGAGCACGCTGGGACTGTTCGCCAGCGCCGCCGGCGCGCTGTTCATCGGTCTGTGGTTTGCCGCAGGCTACGTGGTGGTTCGCGGGTGGAACGGGGCCGAAATGGTGGCGATGGTGGCGGCGATCACGGGGGGCGGATTCCTGGGGAGCCTGGTGGACAGCGTCCTGGGCGCCACCGTCCAGGCGCAGTACTGGGACGCCGGAACGCGGGCCCACACCGAGCGGCGCCACGGGGTCGACGACCGCGCCAACCGCCTGGTAAAGGGCCTGCACTTCTTCACCAACGACGCGGTCAACGCCCTGAGCGGCGTCCTGGCGACCGCCGCACTGTTCGTGATCGTGGCGTAGTCAGGAGGATGGCCGGCAGCCGGACATGGCGGGCAGCCGGAGATCACCGGCGAGGCGGCACAGTCTGCGCTCGTCACACGGGGACGGTGCGCGGGCCGCTACTCCTCGTGTTCCGGATCCGGCTCCGGCTCCGATGATCCCGGCCGCGCGAGGCCGAAATCGTGCAGCAGTTCCCGCGCCAGCGTTTCCTGGTCGGCGCGGACCCGGATCCCGAACGCCTCCACAAAACCGATCGCAGGGTTCAGCCCACCGACGTCATCTCCCCAGAGGATCGCATCCACTCCGTTCTGACGGAGAAATTCCAGCGCGTGTTCCGCCTCGAACCGAAACCGGTACTGCGCCACCGTGATCGTGTCGGGCGTCTCATCATGCCGTGCCATATCGCTCCTTCGCCGTCGTCAGTCGGACAGTCGGACGCGGCCCTCGGCGGGCAGGTCAACCGGCGCGCCGAGACCGTCGGTGGCCGCATCGCCGGCCGCCGGCTCCAACCCCAGCATCGCCGCAGCCGCGGTACCGCCGTCAAGCCGAATCGCCGCCACCCGGTCCCAGCGAACCTCGCGATGCCCGGTCCCGTGTGACACCGACAGCTCCATCGTGCCGTCGACGAGCTCGACATCTGCCGTCCAGAACGCCCCGGACCGATACCCGAAGCCCTCGCCGGCGTCCGCGTACACCGACCCTTCGGCACGTCCCTCGGAATCGGGTGCGACCAGCAGCCGCAGGAGGCCGTCGCCGGCCTCACCGGTATGCTGCCGCAGCGACTCAACGGGAATCACCGCCCCGCCACGAATGAACAGCGGGATCCTGTCAACGGGGGCGTCGCATGCGACGATCCGCCCGCCATTTTCGGGCCGCGCCGGGTCGCCGGACACGGTGCGTTCCCCGGTCCACACATCGTACCACACGCCGGCGGGAAGATAGACCGATCGTTCCTGGACTCCCGCGCGGGACACCGGCGCCACGAGGAGCGACGGCCCAATCAGAAAGGAGTCGCTGCGATTCTGTACCCGCGGGTCCCGCGGAAACTCCCAGACCAGCGGCCGCATCACCGGCGCTCCGGTGCGGGCGGCCTCCGAGAACAGCGTGTACAGGTACGGCATGAGCCGGTAGCGCAGTCCTACGTAGCGGCGGGCGATCTCCAGAACGTCTGTGCCGAAACTCCACGGTTCGTGGTCCCGCGTGTCGAGGGCGCTGTGGGCGCGGAAAAACGGTGTGAGGCTTGCCGCGGCGATCCAGCGGGCGTAGAGCTCCGGAGCCGCGTTCAACTGAAATCCCCCCACATCGCCACCACAAAACGCGACGCCGCTCAGCCCGAGGCTCATGAGCATCGTCGAAAGCAGGTCGATGTGCTCCCACCAGCTGTGGTTGTCCCCGGTCCACACCGCCGCCGATCGCTGCACACCGGCGTAGCCGGCGCGGGTGAGCACGAAGCCACGCTCGTCGGGGCGGTAGCGCTCAAACGCCAGGCGCGTCGCCTGGTTCATCCCGTTGCCGTAGGCGTTGTGGAGCCGCGCCATCGACGCCGGGCGGCCGTCGTTGCGTGCAACCAGCCGGTCGGGAACGGTAAAATCGGGGCGGTACACATCGTCGCCGGTAAAGTCGGCCGGCTCGTTCATGTCGTTCCACACCCCCGCAACACCGGAATCAAAGAGCCGGTTGTGCCACGAGGCCCACCATTCGCGGGTTCGCTGATCGGTGAAATCGGGAAACGCCGCGTCCCCCGGCCAGACCTTACCCTCGTAGGCGCCACCGGTGGGCTCATCGAGGAACACATCCCGCTGGGCGCCGTCGGCGAAGACCGGGTACTCGGTGTCCGCCTTGACGCCGGGATCGACGATCGTCACCAGGCGCATCCCCTGCTCCCGCAGACGGGCGGCCATGGCGGCGGGGTCCGGAAAGCGCGTGCGATCCCAGGTGAAGACGCGGTAGCCGTCCATGTAGTGGATATCGAGATAGATCACGTCGGCGGGAACCCGCGACTGACGCAGCCCCTCGGCGACCTCCATCACCCGACGCTCCGGGAAGTAGCTGTAGCGACACTGCTGAAATCCGAGGGCCCACTCCGGAGGCAGCGGGTGACGACCGGTGAGACCGGTGTACGCCTCCACCGCCGCCGGCAGCGAGGAATCGTGGCGAACATAGAGATCGACCGCCACGTCGTGGACCTCGATCTGCAGGAGACCCGGATCGCCCTCGCCGATATCGAAATGAATCGTGGCGGTACTGTCGGCGAAAAGCGTGGTGGTTCCCTGCGGCGTAAAGAGGTACGCCACCGGAATCGACTGGTACAGCGGATCCCGCTCCGGTGTGTGGTCCGGCTCGTCACTGTTCCACATCGTCCAGGTGCGACCGCGTTTGTCCAGCGTACCGGTTTTCTCCCCGAGTCCGTACACGCGAACCCCTTCGTCCAGGGGCAGTGAGAACAGGAATCCGTTCCGACTGCGGGACACGTCGACCGACTCGGTATGAATACCGGCGACAGGAAGCACGTGGCGGTGTCCCGAGACCTCGACCGGTACGATGCCGCGGGTATCCTCGTGGGGGTTGATGTTCCCCTCCACGCCGCCGTGGCCGGCGTGGAAGAGCATGCTTCGGCTGTCGGAGTATGGAGCGGGGTCGTCGATATCCACGTGCTGCCACTGACGAACGCCGGCGGCCTGTGGATCGAGCGCCCACGAACGGACCTGGGCCGGACCTGCGACGGTCGTGTCGTTCCCCGACGCGGGCATCGCGTCGTCCAGCCATGCTGACAGCCGAATCCAGCCGTCGTTCGACCGCGCCCAGGAGAGCGTCGCACTCGTGTATCGATACGTGAGCGCCGTCTCCGTGGCATCACTGCCGCGGACGGAGCCCAGCGAGAACCAGGAAGTCTGTCGGTGTTGCATCGGCGCCTATCTTACTTGGCACCGACCTCCTCGACTACCGCCGTCAGCTCTTCCTCGGAAAAGATCCGGTCGATGTCCAGAATGATGATGAAGTGCTCGTCCTGCTTGCCGATCCCCCGGATGAACTCGGTGTTGATACGGGTGCCGATCTGCGGCGCCGGCTCGATCTGTTCGTTGTCCAGGTTGATGACTTCCTGAACGCTGTCGGCGAGGGTGCCGACGGTGACCTTCTCCCCGCCGATCTCCACCTCCATGACGATGATGCTCGTGTCGATCGTCTTCTCCGTTTCGCCCATCCCGAACTTCAGGCGGAGATCGATTACCGGAACGACGCTGCCGCGGAGATTGATCACACCGCGCATGAAATCCTGCGTCCGGGGAACGCGGGTGACAGAGGTGTACTCGAGCACCTCTTTGACGTCGTAGACCTCGACGGCGTACTGCTCCTCGGCGAGGGTGAAGGTCAGATACTGACTGGTGGAAGCGCGTACTTCATCGCTCATCATGTCCTCCGTGTATCCCCCATCGTAGTGCACCGCTGCCGGATCTGCAAACAGGGCGGAACGGTCAGCCCATTCGCCCGCTGATGACTTTGTCGATCAGCCGATCGACGGCGCGTCCTTCGATCCCGGCCTCGGTGGCGGCGGCGCGGATGCGGTCGACGAGGGCGGGGTCCCTCGGGTCGGCGCCGGCTTCGGACAGCCCCAGCAGACGCCGGAGTGCCTCGAACTCCGTCCGCGAGAAGCGTACCGCACCGCGGATGTGCTCGTCGAACGCCTCGGTCGCCACGGGACACACCGTCCGGGCGATCTCGAACATCGTCTCGGCGTAGGCGCGGATCTCGTACTGTGCGTGGGGGTCCATGCGCAGACGCAGGAAGTGGAAGAGGTTGTGCAGGTCGATCTGCCAGTACCACTCGGTGTAGGTGGACAGCGGGAGGTTGATCCGCGCCAGTTCCCGGGCCAGATTGCGGTCCAGGAGGGTGCTGTAGCCCTCGTACACGGCGGCCTGCTGCGCCGCCAGCTCGTTGCGTATCTCCTCGGTGGTGGCGGGATCAAACCGGTCGCCGCTGCGTCCCTGTTTGTTGTCGGCGGACTGCGGCGCCACCGCCTCCGGAGCCGGCACGTAGAACTCGTCCTTCATGACGCTGTAGCGTCCGGAGATCTCGTTGAGGCGCGCGGTACGGTGACGAACCCACTGGCGCGCCACAAAGACGGGCATCTTGGCGTGAAACGTGAATACCACCTGCTCAAAGGGAGACGTATGCTCGTTCCGCAGCAGGTAGTTGATCAGGCCGCGGTCCTGACGATAGGTCTTGGTGCCTTCGCCGTAGGACACCCGGGCGGACTGCACGATCCGCTGGTCCCCGCCGAGATAGTCGACGAGCCGCACAAAGCCGTGGTCGAGCACCGGAAACTCCCGGTCCAGTATCTCCTCCGCCTCCGGAACGATCTCATGCGCCATAGCGTCCTCCCGGCGGCATTGTAGCGCGCGGAGCGGCGCGTCGCCAGCGAGTGCCGGCGGACCAAGCGTCCCCGCCTGCGCTGGCAATGCCGCGGGCCGGGCGGTATGCTGTAGCCCATGAACGAGCACCGACGTGTTCCGGGGGCGCGGATCATCACCGCGCTGATCCTCGGCCTTCCGTTGATCCTGGGCCTCGCGCTGACCACCCCGGCGGCGGCGCAGACGGCGCCGTCCTACAGCGCCGGCGGCGATTTCGTCGAAGTCTGGGGCGTCCAGCAGGACGACAACAGCTACGATTTCTACGCCCGCAACAGCCACTTCATTCCGATCTTCATCAACGTCAGCTTCGATCAGCTGATCAGCCTCGCACCCACCGAGGACCTTCCGTGGCGCGGGGCGATTCCGCCGGGAACCGACCAGCAGTACCTGTTTTCGCTCGAGCCCACCACCACCCGCGGCCGAATCGGCTACAGCCTGGTGTACACCTTCGCCCTTGGAGACCCCGACACCGCGGCTCCCGACGACACCTACCTCTACCTGTTTCCGTTCGCCCACGGCACCAAGCACCGCGTGACTCAGGGGTACAACGGCTCGTTCTCACACTTCGGAGAAAACCAGTACGCCGTGGATTTCGACCTCGACGAGGGGACCGAAGTCTACGCCGCCCGCGGCGGCCGGGTGGTCGAGGTCAAGGAAGACAGTCGCGTCGGCGGACCCTCCATGGCCTACGCCGACCGCGCCAACCTGATCATGGTCGCCCACGACGACGGAACGTTCGGCAACTACGTGCACCTGCGCTACCACGGCGCGGAGGTCCAGGTCGGTGATCGCGTGGAGGCTGGGGACATGATCGGCTACAGCGGGAACACCGGTGTCTCCAGCGGCCCGCACCTGCACTTCGACGTGCGGGTGCCGCTGCCGACCGGACACATGCAGAGCGTTCCGTTCCACTTTCGCGGCCTCGACGGCGAGGCGGTCACCCCGGAAGAAGGGCGGTTCTACTACGCATCCCACCCCGGCGGGGCGCCCTTTGACGTCGTCTGGGGCAGCGACCTCACACCGGAGGACTTCGCCGACCGCCGGCAACCGATCGACCGGAGCGATCGCATCGAGTTCCGTACCGAACAGTACGACCTGACCTACGCGGTGTTTGTGGGAAACGGGTTTGCAGACACCGTGGAGGCGACCGTCACCTTCAACCTGGTGAACATGCGGGCTGAGGGGCAGATGCCGATCGAACTGACGATTCCGCCGCAGACCGAAGTGTTCGTCACGCTCCTGCGGGCCGACCCGCAGGGCGAGCGCTGGCAGTACTCCCCGTCGGTGCGCTACCGCAGGGTGCCGTAGGGGCATTCGACACCACGACCGGCAGCGATCGACACGCCGTCCTCGTTCGGATCAGCTCCCGCCGGAGACGTGCCAGCGCGTCCCGCGGCCCCGGCCGCTCGTGGTGAGTCGCCCGGCGCGTCGCAGCTCGTTGAGCACCGCCCGGATGTGGGAATCGGCAACCGCGGGAAACCGCCGACGCAGGTCTCCAAACGCGAACGGCCGCGGCAGTTGCGGCGAGGACAGGATACAGGCGCGGATCTCCTGACCGCTGTCACCGGCCTCGCTGACCACGGCGCCCGCGTCGGTGGGCGGGTCTCCCGGTTCGGTCGCCCCGGAGACGGCGGCGCCTCCGGTACCGTCGCGCAGATCCCGCCGGTCGCGGTGGTGCAGCCGCGCCCTGGCCGCGAACCACCCCTGACACCACTGTTCCCCCGATTTTCGACTCCCGGCGTACACGATCTGGATGCCCGGATGGATCACGTGGAGCTCCCCGAGCACACGCGCAAGGTGTGCCGGCGAGTAGTACCCGTTCAGCTTCTTCGGATTCAGAAAATCGCGGTACTCCGCCTCGATGACCAGGGCTGCGTGGCGCCACCGCTCCAGGTCCGCAAGCTTGGCGTGAAGCACCTGCATCTTCCCGATATCGCCCATGAGGTTTTCAAACGTCTTGCGCTCCGCCACCGCCACCAGCTCGTGGTCGATCTCGCAGGCGTAATCCCCCGCGGGAAGCTGCCGCCGTTCCGTCGGCACGCCACCGAAGCTCCACGGATAGCGTTCGGCACTGTCGACCACCACCCGATACGCGCCGTGGCCGCTCAACTCCACCCGGGCGCCGGAGCGATGCTGCTGCATCCCCTGCTGGGTGCGGAAAAAGATCTGTTCGTAGGTGCCGGGTTTGTTGCGGTACCGCCGCGTGAGAAACAGAAAACTGCAGCGCTTGCGCGTGGGCCGATCGAGGATCACCGACAACTGCTTTCCGGCCCGCTCCAGGTGCACGATCCGCACCCGTTCCAGTTCCTCGAATTCCTGCGACGACCCGTCCGGCTCGCCCTCGCGGATGCAGAAAATCTGTTTTCCACCCCCCGGCCAGCGGTCCTGCGCCCACAGCACCACCTCTCGCCGGCCACCGCGCCGAATCTCGATCCGGTAGGGAAAACGCGGATTCCCGGTCGCCGAGACGATCCAGAGATTGTCCGGTTCGACACCCGGATTGATCGGTATCCAACCCAGCGGTTCCGTCACGGAATCATCCTATCGGTCTCACCCGAGGGGTTCAACGGCGCCCGCCCCGCGGAAACTGCGGGAGGATCTCACCAGCGCCGGGCAGATCCAAGCGGCGGCGTGACGACGGGTGCCGTATTCTGGTATGACAGAACGACGCGGAGCGCCGATGACACGCCACGATATCGACACCTACATCGCGAACCACACGATCATGCAGCGGGCGCAGGTCTACGCCGACGACGATCGTGTCCTGAACCTGGACATTATCCCCGCCGGCGGGACCCGGGTCATTTCCGCTGAGGTTCGCGGGTCCGGGTTCCACACCTACTCGGTCCACGCCGTCGTCGGCCGGCAGATCCTGACCGCCACCTGCACCTGTCCGTACCCCGCCGCCTGCAAGCACATCGGCGCCGTGTTGCTGGTGGCGCTGGAACGCGGTCTGCCGCACTCCGGTCCCGGCGCCGACGGCGGCGTCCTCGCGCGAAATGAGGCACCCGTCACGCCGGGGCTGCGGATCCTCTCGGCGCCAGCGTCGCCGGCAGCCGACGACTACCGCCGCAACCACAGCCGCGACGTGCTCCTCCTGCCGTCGGGAGCCGACCCGGCACCCGGTTCTCATCGCCTGGTGTACGTCGTGGAGGCGGACGCGGACAGCTTCGCCGCCGAAGACGGCTCCCCCACGGTGCGCCCGATGCTCCGCTACGTGCGCACCGACGGCACAGACGGCGCCCTGAGCCCGTGGCGCCCCGGCCGGAGCTGCGTCGCGCGATCCCGAGGCGAGATCGACGCCCTCGACGCGTTCGCCCGCCGACCCGGCCGGCGGATCTCGCTGTCGGCGCTCATCGTTCGCGAGCAACTCGGCCAGGAACTTCCGCCCCTGTGGATCAGGGCGTGGACCGACGGTGACCCTCCAGGACCCCCTCCCGGCGACGCGCCGCTGTGTCGAGTCCGCCATGCGCCGCTCGCCGAGGTAGTGGTGCGTTTTCGCCCCTTCACCGTTACAGCGGAAGACGTTCTGTTCGCCCCGGAGCTCACGATCGCGCCTGTCGGAACGACTTCGGCCACCGACGCCCCCGCCGACGCGATTCGCATCTCGCCGATCCAGGAGCCGTCGGAACTCGAGCCGCGCGCCGACACCCACGACGGCTGGCGCGGCGCGGCGGCCACGCAGAGACGTCGCGTTTTCGAACCCCGATCGTCCTCAATCCAGCAGTGTCACGGCGACGAACTCACGCTGGTGATCGATTTCACGACCGGTCTCGCCCTTTGGACCGCGGACGTTCGCATCCAGACGCTGCTTCGCACCCTCGCCGGGCCGATCCAGCGTCCCTTTGCGTGGTCGGAAACCGCGGCCCTGGCGGCGGAATGGATCTCCGCCGGGGAAGGATCGTCTGCCGGGGCGGACAGATCCACCGACCGGGCGGTGAGGGTTCACGTACAGATCCCTCCGGACCGGGTTCAGGTTTCGGTGATCCCGGCGACGCCGGAGGTCCATGTCGACTTCGGCGAGGTGTTGATCGCCCTCGGCGACGAGAACATACCCGCTCCGTGGGTCGAGGATGGCGATCCACCGGTCCTCCACGTCGCGGTCCGTGACACCCGGTCGGCGCGAGCGCACATGGATGCACTCACGGAACGGTGCCTCAACCTGCTGGAATCCGTGTCGCCGTGGGAGTTCGACGACCGTCGCATCGTCTGCGACGGCAACGTGCCGGAGATTCTCGCGTGCATCGCCGAACCGATGCTCGACGCCGGCGTGCCCCTCATCGTGGAGGGCAGGCGCGTCCGCGCGGCATCGGTAACCGTGGCGCTGCGGGTCACCGGAAGCGGTGAGGACTGGTTTGGCGTCGGCATGACCCTTCGCGTGGTCCGCGACGACGGCATCGAGGAAGAGGTTGCCGCCGCTGATATCGACGGTGCGGAGGCGGTGGCGCGCGACACCGTCATGGTGCTGCGTAATCACACGGACCTCGAAGATCTTCGTCGGCGCGTACCGGAGCTTTTTCGCGGCGAACTCCGCGTCCACCGCAACGACATTCGCACCGTGGAGGAGCTCGCTTCCGCACCGGGTGTGCGCATGTCGCCGGACCTGGCCGGGCACACCGCCCGCGCCCGGGAGCTCCGAGCCGCGTGGCGCGACCTCGCCGCAGCGATGCCGGATCTGGACCACGGAGAACCACCGGGGTTCGGTACCACCCTGCGCCCCTACCAGCGCCGAGGCCTCGCCTGGCTCGTCGCCTGCGACGCCGCCGGGTTTGCCCCGCTCCTGGCGGACGACATGGGCCTCGGGAAGACCGTGCAGCTTCTGGCGCTATTGCAGCTTCGAGCCACGGAGGGAACGCTCTCCTCCGGAGGACAGGCGGTGCTGGTAGTGGCACCCCCCAGCACGCTGGAGAACTGGAAGCACGAAACGGTCGCCTTCGCTCCGGCGTTGGAACCGGTCGTATACCACGGCCCCGGGCGGGCGGCACTGCTGCAGCCGGGACCGGTATCGAAACGTTGTCGCGTGCTTGTTACCAGCTACCAGACCCTCATGCGAGACGTGGACCGCCTGGAAACGATCGACTGGCGCTACCTGGTGTTCGACGAGATCCAGACGATCAAGAACGCCCGCACCAGGACCTACCAGGCTGCCCGTCGAGTGGCCGCGCGGGCCGGTCAGCGCGTGGCTCTCAGCGGCACCCCCGTCGAAAACACGTCCCTGGAGCTCTTCGCGGTGGAGGACCTGCTAAATCCCGGCCTTCTGGGAACGCGGGCCGCCTTCACCCGGCGATTTGCAGAGGCCGCGGAACGCGACGAGTCCCCGGAGCGACGGGCGAGCCTGCGAGAGCTGCTCTCGCCGCTGATTCTGCGGCGTCGGAAGACGGACGTGGCCACCGACCTGCCGGCGCGCGACGAGATTCCGCTCTACGTCGCACTTTCCGACTCCCAGGCGCGGATCTACGAGCGGGTGAGGGCAACCTACGAGCGCCGAGTCCGCGAAGCGATGGAGTCGGGGAAGCGAAACCAACACCTGTTCCTGATTCTCGAGGGCCTCACCCGGATGCGGCAGGCGGCGGTGGATCCGCGGCTCCTGCTGACGCCTGACGACGACTCTCCACCGGCCGACGCCCGACACACCGCGATCCCCGGGCTGCACGACCTGCGCATCCCGGCGCGGGAGTCGGCCAAGACCCAGGCACTGCAGGAGTTCCTGCCGCGGGTGATCGATGAAGGCCACCGCGTGCTGATCTTCTCGCAGTTTGTGGCCCTCCTGAATATTCTGACCGCATGGGCGGATCGGGAGGCGATTCCCTTCTGTCTGCTCCACGGCGGCCATTCCCCGGCGCAACGCCGCGACGAGATCGCCCGCTTCCAGGCCCCGGAGGGTCCACCGGTGTTCTTCATCAGCCTCCGCGCCGGCGGCACGGGCATCAACCTCACCGCTGCCGACTACGTCATCCTCATGGACCCGTGGTGGAACCCGGCGGTTGAACAGCAGGCGATAGACCGGAGCCACCGCATCGGTCAAACAAAGCCGGTGACAGCCTATCGGTTCATCGCCGCCGGGACCGTGGAGGAGCGGATCGCCAGCCTCCAGGCACGCAAGCGCGCCCTGGCTGAAGAGATCGTCCCTGACGATGCCCGCGCGATCGGCGCCCTCAGCGACGACGACGTCATTGCGCTCTTTTCCGGCGGTAGTCCCGGGGGGTGAGTCCGTGGAACGCCCGGAACTGCCGCGCGAAGGTCTGGTACTCCCGGTAGCCGGTCAACGCGGCAATTCGGGCGATCGGCCAGTCTTCCGACCGCAGGAGATCCGCCGCCCGGGCCATCCGACGCCGCGTGAGCTCCTCCTTGGCCGAATGCCCCACGTGTCGTCGACACAGCCGGTGGAGCTGCGTCCGACTGACACCCACCGCCCGACACACAGTCTCAACACCGATCGGCTCCGCAGAGTGGGCCTCCAGAAACGCGAGCACCCGCCGCCACGCCTGGTCAGAATCGCCGACCGCAATCCCCCCTGCCGTCGCTCCCCCGGAAACCGCACCCCCGGTCGTTTCCGTGGCGGCGGCGGTCGACCCGCCCACGTCGTTCACGAGAAGCGGCCGAAGTACCGCCAGCAACGCCTCAACGTGCACCAGAGGCGCCGCGGGCCGTTCGGCGGCGACCAGCTCCCAGAGTCGCCGCTGCGCTCGCAGCAGTGATCCCGTCTGCTCGATTGGCGGCCGGACCACCTCCGGAACCCGGGCCCGGCCGAGCAGTCGCGCCAGAGCATCCGGTGGCGGCCCGCGAAAGCCGACCCACCAGTACTCCCAGGGGTCTCGTGTGTCGGCGCGGTACCAGTGCTCCTGCCCCGGTCGAACCAGGAATGCGTGCCCCGCCGGCAACGTCACGTCGGTATGCCGGGTATGGAACTCGCCACAACCGGCGGCAACGTAGTGAATCAGATAACTGTCCCGGACCCGACCGTACTCGTGGCCCGGTTCACATTGCTCGTGGCCAAGGTACACCGGATACAGTGGCAGGATGCCGGGGAGGATGACGTCGTCGGAAAGCTGCGCAACGAGCTCGATCATGTGACAAAACTATATACCAGGACAGACTTGCGGGGTGGAATGCGCGTTTCCCGTTACATTTTGCCATACACAACGCCAACGTGTCGGTATACGGTTCATATGAAACGACGCACGACACGCCCACGAGGAGGGAAACCAGCATGGTCCGAATCGCCTTTGTCGGTGCCGGGAGCACCGTCTTTGTGAAAAATATCGTCGGCGACCTGTTTGTCGATCCCCGCGTGCCGGCGGATCTCAGCATCGCCCTGTACGACATCGACGGCGTTCGACTGGAGGAGAGCCGGCTGGTGGTGGATGCCCTCAACGGGCGCTACAACGATGGGCGGGCGACGGTGTCCACCCACCACGGCACGGAGCGACGGCGGGAGGCACTCGCCGGCGCCGACGTCGTGATCAATACGATACAGGTGGGCGGGTATCGTCCCGCGACGGTGGCGGATTTCGAGATCCCGAAGAAGTACGGCCTGCGACAGACGATCGGCGACACCCTGGGAATCGGTGGAATTTTCCGAGGGCTGCGCACGATCCCCGTGGTCATGGAGATCGCCGCGGAACTCGAGGAGGCGGCCCCGCGGGCGCTCTTTCTCAACTACACCAACCCCATGGCGATAGTGACCGGGGCACTGCTGCACCACACGCCGATTCAGACCGTCGGTCTCTGCCACTCGGTGCAGGTCTGCGCCCCGGACCTGCTGCGGGATCTCGGCATGGAGGCAGCCGATCTCCGGTGGAAGATCGCCGGGATCAACCACATGGCGTGGCTGCTGGAGATTCGCGACGGCGACACCGACCTGTACCCCGAGGTGCGCCGGAGGGCGGCGGAGCGCAACCGCCGGGCGATCGCCGACGGAGAGGTCCACGACGACATGGTGCGCTACGAGATCATGCGGCGCTTCGGCTACTACGTCACCGAATCCAGCGAACACAACGCCGAGTACACGCCGTTCTGGATCAAGGCCGACCACCCGGAGCTTATCGGGCGCTACAACATCCCTCTGGACGAGTACCCACGCCGCTGCGAGACACAGATCGCCGACTGGGGGCGGCAGAAGGACGAGATTCTGGCGGGCAAGGCTCTGGAACACACGCGCTCAGTGGAATACGCCGCCACCATCGTTGGTGCCCTGGTGAACGATGCGCCGGCGAGGATTCACGGAAACGTCCTCAACCGCGGCGCGATCTCCAACCTGCCGTCGGAGGCGATCGTCGAGGTTCCCGTGCTGGTGGACGGGAACGGCCTCAACCCGGCCGGCTATGGAACAACACTACCGACGCAGTGCGCAGCGCTGAACATGACCAACATCAACGTGCAGCTGCTTACGATCGAGGCGGCGGCGACGCGCAGCCGCGACCGCGTCTACCAGGCCGCGCTCCTGGACCCGCACACGGCGGGAGAACTGTCCCCGGACGAGATCGTGGCGATGTGTGACGAGTTGTTCGACGCCCACCGCGAGTGGCTGCCGGCGTACCGGTAGCGGCGGGGGCGGAGCCATCGCCGTCCGGGCAACAGCCGAAACCTGTTGTGAAGGAACGACTCACAAAAACCGGGGGGCCGGACACCCTGTGACCGCCCTTCGGGTCTATGGTGGAAGCATGGATGTATCGTCGACCCTGAAGACCGTTCTCGACGTAGCGATCGCCGTCCCCCTAACGCTTGCCACCGCCCTCCTGTGGCTGCTGGCCCTGCGGCGAATCGTTCCCTTCGCCCGCGACAAGCGTCTGCGGTCGGACCTGTTCATCTTTTTTGCCTGCGGCTTTCTCAGCATCCCGGTGATCGCCGCGTTCAACGCCACCATTGCGCCGATCGGATACGCACGGGTCGCGAACCTCGCCGGCGAGGTATGGAACATGGTGGTGGTTGTGGGCATCGCCGAGGAGTTCTCGAAGTGGCTCATCTTCGCGGTCCTGATGCAGTACCTGCGCCCGCTGCGGTCGCCGGAGGACGGCGTAATCCTGGCGGCGGCAGTGGGGCTGGCGTTCGCCACCGCGGAGAATGTGGTGTACGTCGGTCGCTACGGCCTCTCGGTGCTGATGGTGCGCAGCTTTACGGGGACGGTCGGACACATGACCTATGGCGCGCTGTGGGGCTTTGTGTGGTCCGCGATAACCTGGGAAACCGGGGGCAGGATCTCCCGACAACAGGTGCCGGTAGCGCTTAGCGCGGTTACCGGCGTTGCCGTACTCCACGGCCTGTACAATACCTCGGTATACTTCGGACTGACCGTCGGCGTCGGGGTCGAGTTCATCGTTCTGCTGCTGTCCGTTCACGCTTACCGCCACCTCATGGCCCATTCCCCCTACCGGCCGTATTCCTATCGCCGGTCGCGCCGGGCGGCGACGGACCTCAGGACTGCACTGACCAACCACCCGCGGAGCGTGGTCCTCCGGCGGCGCCTGGGCATGCACTGTCTGCGTCTCAGGGACTACGCCGCAGCGGAGCAGCAGTTTCGCCGTGCGCAGCTGCAGCAGGGTGGATCGTCGGTGGCGCTTGATTTTCTGATCGAACTTGCGGTCTACGCCCAGAACCGCACCGATGAGGGAACGCGACGGCTGCGCGTTATGCTGGGAACGATGCCCGCGGGCATGCAGCGGGCGTTCCGGCGACAGCTGCCGGAGGTCCTTCCCGGCGACGATCCCGTGGGCCTGGTGGTCAGGGGACTGGTGGGGGTTCCGCGGCGCTGGGCGCTCCCGTACCGCGGCGAGTGGCAGTCCGATCGCGGTGCCCGGCCCGCCACCTCCCCGTCCGCAAATCGATCGTGATCGAGCCGTCTGTGGGGGGCGGATCCGCCGACCACGAGTCGAGGAGACTCTCGAAACGCTCCGGTGCCACCGTCCGCCACAGCTCCTCACCGTCACGGAGCACGGTGCTGTTCGCGGTGAGCGCCGCCGGAACGCCGACGGAGTCCGTTCCGCTTCGGTGGAGGGCCGACCACACCCCCAGGTAGAGCGTCATCAGTTCGAGCCGCGATTCGCCGTCGCAATCACCCTCCTCGCCGGGGTCGCGTCGGGACAACGCGGCGCTTCCCCGGGATGCTCCTGCCCCCGCACACAGTATCCGGCCGATCCGGTCGGCGGAGCTCGAGGCGAGGAGCTCCTGGCGAAGGTTGGGCGAGAAGGTGGTGGAGACGTCGGAGAGATAGGTGGCAAGCGACCACTCGCGAAACCGGGCGTCGGTGTCGGCGGCTGAGTCTGACGCCACGCCGGATGCGCGTCCGGCGGAGGCACCGTCGGCCCTCGCGGCGCCGACTGCCGAGCGACCGTTCTCGTCTTCGGGAAAGCCGCCGAGAAGCCGCGGCTCCAGCCTCAGCCGCTGGCGGTCGTCGATCGTGACGAGGCGATACTCGTGCGGATAGAGACTCGTCGCCGACGCCGCAAGGTCGTAGATCCATTCGCCTGCCTGACCACGCAGGCCGGTGGCGTTGCGGGCGTGTATGTGCCCGGTAAACACGATCGGCGCGCCGCCGTCCCACAGCATCCGCGCCAGCCGTGGCGCCTCGTCCACCACGTACTGCAGGGTTGCGTAGCCCCGGGCGCGTCCGTGCGCCAGCAGGTTGTGGTGCATGAACACCAGCGGTGCCCGCCCCGCCTCCCGGATCTCCCCCAGTTGTCGCCCCAGCCACTCCCGCTGCCGGATTCCGATCGCCCCCGGGGTACGCGGGTAGCCCAGCTCTTCGTTCCGGGACCATTGGGCACTGTCCAGCATCAGTAGCGATAGCCGGTCGCCGACATCGACGCGGTAGCTGAGGTCGTCCGGAGCCCGGGACACCGCCGCGCCGTATCCGACGCCGTCGTAGATCGTCGCGAACTCCTCCGGCGATACCGACGCCACCCGCTCGGGACGCCCTCCCGCGAGCCGCGCCGCCCACGGATTGAGCACGTCGTGGTTCCCCGGAATGACGTATACCGGTACCCCGATGGCGGCGATGCGCTCCGCCGCCGCCGCCAGTTCGCGATGACTGACCGCGGCCCCGTTGGTGGTGAGGTCGCCGGTGATCGCCACGAAGTCGAGCGGCGCCCGGCGATTCTCCCGACGGACGGTTGCTTCGATCGCCTGAAGCAGGGCGTCCGAACGCACGAGCACCTTGCCGTCGTTGGTCGCCAGCCAGTGAGACAGGGCGTTCCCGGGCTCCCACAGATCGGAACTCAGATGGTGCGTGTCGGAGAGCACCAGAAAGCGAACCGGCGGAAACGGCGCTCCCGGTCGTTGGAGCAGGGCCCGCCGGCCGCCGGAGGGATCGGACCAGGTGTTGGCCGGGAGAGTCTCATCGCTGCCCCCGGTGGCGATCGCCGCCTCCAACTGGGATTCGAGGTTCCGGGCAAGATCGTCGGCGGCGGGGGAGACCGCGGCGGGGGCGGTCTCCCGCGCGGAGATCAGGGTCTGCGTCCCGGAACACGAGACGAGACCGAGACAGCAGACGACCGACAGCGGGATCAACACACGCATGGGCTGACAAAGTAGCGAAGAATGCGTGGCGGGACCAGACAGGAACGGCCACCCGTGTGGGTGGCCGTTGCAGGTCCGAAATGGTGAACCGATTCGGTCTACTGGAAGATCGTGGATCCACCGTCGGAGATCGTTTTGATCTTGTAGTCCGACGGGTTGAACATGTTTCCCTCGGATCCGGAAAAGGTGAACTCAAACGTCGTGTCCGTTCCCGTTCCCTCGGTCACCTGCGCGGTCACGGGACCGTCGCCGGAAAGCGAGTTGATCGTGTAGTCCGGATTGAGCGCGTTCTCCCAGTACGTCTGGTTGACCTGGTTGTAGTTCTGGGCGCTGCTGTCCAGATACGAGGTGATGTTGTCGTAGTTGCCTGCATTCACGTCGCTAAAGAACCTGCGCACCAGATCCTGCGGCGAGTCGCCGCCGGCGGCGCACCCGCCGATCACCGCCACCAGGGCGGCGATCGCGATGATTCGTGTCAGGGCCGACAATGTCTTGCGTGCCTTCATGGGGGTCTCCTTGTCCTAAATGTCCGTGTCTTCGAGGTACTGCACAAAGGCGTCCTCGAAGGAGCCGACGATCTCGTCGAAACGGTCGACGAACTCCCGGTACTGCGCGTCCTGTTGCAGGATGTTGCGCGTCTTCATCTCCATGTACATGGGGCCCAGGACGTAGCGACGCAGCGAGAGCGCCGACAGGGCGTGGTAGCGGTAGTTGAGAATCGCTGCGCCGGTCTGGTCAGCAAGGGGCCGCCACGTCTCGTCCCGATAGGTCTGTCGTTCCTGCTCGTCCTGGATTTCGCCGATCCGTTCGCGGGCCGCATCCGACTGCTCCTTGGCGTCCAGGTAGTTCTGGTACCAGGTGGCTGCCTCGGTGGAGAACTCGTCCAGCCGGGTTGCCACACCGTCCAGACTGCCCAGGGGATCGTCCAGAAAGTCGCCGCGGCGGCTGGCGGCCCAGTCGGCGAAGTTCAGTTCGCGTCCGATCACCTCGAACTTCTCCCCGGGGGGACCGCCCACGGGAACCTCCACGCCCTCGTTCTCCGTGAGGCTCACCGATTGCCCCGCCGAGGTGACTTCCACCTCACCGGAGTCGACGAGAAAGAGGCTCGACCCGTCGGCGCCGGCGTAGACGGTGACCTCCGTGCCGCGGATACCGGCAACCACGGAGCTCGTACCGATGCGCGGCTCGCCGCGGCCGGCGATGCGGTTGAAGCGGTAACGAACCGAACCGACGCTGTTGGACATGACCGTCTGCCGCTGTCCGTCAACCTCTACCTCGCGGATGGTGAAGACGGTGTCGGGATCCACCTGAATGGTGGAAGCGCTGCCCTGCTCCAGTTCCACGAAGTCGTTGCTGCCGGTGACGACGCTGTCGCCGGCGGCGAGGCTCATGCCGAAATCGAGCCAGTCGGTGGTGCCCTGCGGGGTGCGCAGTTCCGGCTCGCCTTCCAGATAGACCACCGAGGCGTCCTGGGCAAGGGCGGGTGCCGCTGCCAGGATTCCCAGGAGCGCCGCACACCCGAGAGCCCTGCGGGTTCGACCCGATCCCGTATGCGTTGTCTGCAACATACTCAGCCCTCCTGTGGTCCGGTGAAGCCGAAGATCATTGGTGTGCGCCGGACGCGGTCGCCGGTGACGATGAGGAACGTGCCGTGGGTTGTGGACACGCGGGCCAGGCCGGCGTCCTCCGGCGCGTAGCGCTCGAACCACACCCGGACCTCCATGGAGTCGGAAAACTGCCGGTAGGTCTCGTCGGTGACGGCGCCGAGGTCCTCGATGGTGGCGGCATCGAAGGTGAATCCGGCCTCGCGGAGGTTGGTCCACAGGGTGCGCACGTCGCGTTCGAGGACGATGATTTCGCCGTCCAGCAGGAACGGTCGCGCCGACAGCTCGACAAGACGGTCGATGTCCGCGGTGTTGAGTTCCTCCAGGAGGGCCTGGACGCGATTGTCGCGCTGTGCGACCGGGACGGTGGCGCAGGATGCCACGAACAGGGCGACGAACAGCGCCGCCGCCAGGGTTCTCAGTGAGCGTTTCATCTCCCTGAAAGGATAGACCGCCGCGAGGGCACTTTCAACCTCGGCGGGGATCAGTATGCATGGAGGCTGCGGTACAGGATGTTGACGCCGAACAGCGTGAACATCGCCGTGAGGTAGCCGACGACGGAGATGATGTGTGCCACCCGGCCCTGGCCCCAGCGTCGCAGACGCGCGTGGAGATAGATCGAGTACACGATCCAGGTCACGAGGGCCCACGTTTCCTTGGGATCCCACGCCCAGTAGCGCCCCCAGGCGATCTGCGCCCAGATGGCGCCGAAGATGAGCCCTCCGATCGTGAACAGGCCGTACCCCACGGCGATGCTGCGGTACACGAGACGGTCCAGCGGCGGCGAGTGACCGCGGAGCAGCCACACCGCACTGCCGACGAAAGCCACGGTAAAAAACGCCTCGCCCACGAACGCCAGGGCGATGTGCAGCGGCAGCCAGATGCTGCGCAGCGCCGGCATGACGGGTCCCGCCTCCGTGGATACGAGGGGTGAGGAGGCGATACCGACGAGGACCACCGCCACCAGCGTCGAGCCGAGGGTGACGCCGCGCGCGTGGGTGACGTCGGCGGCGTACACAGCGGGGGAGGTGTCGGGCGGGTGGGCGTCCGGGCGGGCGTCCGGGTGGGCGTCCGGGTGGGCGTCGCCGGCGGCGCGGGCCGCGTCGTCCGAGTGCCCTGCACCAGGCCGCCGGCGCCGGAGCTGCCCGGTCCCGACAACCAGGAGCAGGATCGCCGCAAAGAGCACCAGACTGTCGTACTGACTGAACATAGCGGGAAACCCGATGCGCAGGCTGCGCAGAGCCAGCACGAGGAGGAGCCCACCGGCGGTGGCGATCCGAACCCATCCGGAGAGGAGGTCCGCCCCGTCCCTGCCGCCGGCGCCGTCGCCAGCGCGAAGTACGAGAACGATGTCGGCGACCAGGGTGGCCGCCAGCACCGCCAGTGTTGCCAGCGTCACGATCTGCGTCATTCGGTCTCCTCCCGCAGGGCGCGGTCCAGGACGTACCACGCCAGCGCCACGGACATGATGATCGCCCCGACCAGAGCGATCACCGCGCCGGGATCGCGAACCACGGTCACGACCGTGCGGGGAATCTCCTCGATGCCGGTGACGGTGAGTCCACCGAGCGTCTGTCCCGCGGCCACCGGTCGCCGGTCCACGACCTCGTCGTTGCGATACCACACGAGGTCGAAGCCCGTCTCACCGCGCTCGAAGATGTAGACGTCTTCGCCGGCCTGGAATCCCTCGTGTTCCGCCACCGTGTATCGCCCGCCCCCGTCGTCCGAAAGTGTCAGGATCGATACGCGGTCCCAGGCGGTCTGATAGACGGTAAACCCGGCGACGCGAAACGGGCCGTTGACCCGCGTGTCCACCTGGGACACGTCGCCGGTTTGGGTGTCATGAACGGCGAAACGGGATACCCAGTTGTCGCCGGTCTGCGACGTCTCCTCCAGCGTGAGTTCGTACCGGCCGCGGACCGCAAACTGATCCCCCTCCGACAGCACCAGCGTCTGTTCCGTCCGCGCCAGCAGCGACCCGGCGGCACCGAGAAGCAGAATCAGGAGGCCGATATGGATGCCGTCGGGCATGTAGTCCCGAAGGTGCCGGTGGGAGTGAAACGCAAGCCGGTGACTCGTGCACGCCGCCAGATTGAGCCCGAACAGTACCATGAGTCCCAGAAATACCGGGGTCCGGAATCCCAGCGAGGAGGCTGCGGCGATGACGGCGTAGACGCCGCCGGCCACCAGGAGGCCAACGGTGAGACGGATCGAACGGACCGCGCGAAGCGGATCGCGAGGGGGGACCGGCATGCTCGCAGCTTAGTCGTCTGATGCCGCGCGGCGCAAGCGGGCGCGGGCGGGGCGCAGGCAGGTCCACGCAGGGCTCACGCAGCTCCACGCAGCTCGCGGACCGCTCCACGCGTACCGATGGCACCATCCGGGAGGAGTGAGTATGCTTGACGTGTCATGAATCGCTACGCGTACCTGGCTGCCCTCGCCGCGGGGCTGCTCCTTGCCGGCGTGACCGGACCGCTGCCGGCGCAATCTCCCGCCGACCCTGCCCCGCTCGCGTCAATCGTTGTCCAGCGCCCCACGGTCTACCCGGATACACGGGAATCGCGGTCACTGCTGGAGCGGGCGCTGGTGCAGGGGGCCGCCCACGCCGGCCGGACCCACCGGGAACTGGTCGTGTCGACGCCGTGGGCGCCTTCAGAACGAACAGTGCCGGACCCCACACCGGCGAGATCCTCCGATGAAGGGGGCGGCGGTACCGGCCGAGGCATTCCGGAGTACCGCGTTACGGTGAACGCGGTCAACGACGCCAATACGCCGACGATCTCGCTGACACTCGCCGGCACCGGATCGGTGGCGGGACAGTCGGCCGCCGGGATTCCGATCACACGACGGTGGGACGGCGACGTGTACCGCGAGGTGGCGCAGCAGATCTTCTATCTGTGGGCGCAGGCGCGGGGATTCCGGACCCTTGAGCACCGTGACCCGCCGGTGTTTGTCGACGAACTGAACCTGGCGGAACTGGTGGGGTCGACGCTGTCGGCAACCGGAGCAAATCTCTATCCGTACTCCGCCGCCCGCATGCCCGACGGCGGTGTTGTGGTCGGCGCAATCAGTCTCGCGGTGCATCTGGGACCGGATTTTCGCGTCGTGGATCTCCCGGGTCGCTCGCTGTTGGAGGGCGGAAACTACGCCTCCGCCATGACCGTGGCCGCAACCCCCGCCGGAACGGTCGTCACCAGGCCGTCCATGGGGCGCGACCTGTACGTCTATCGTCGCGGCGTCGCGGAACCGGAACGCATCCGCAGTCCCCTCACCGGTCAGGGAGCGATGGCGGCACTCCCGGACGGTTCCATCGTGGTGACAGACGTGGCGAATCGCCAGGCGATTCGGCTGGAGGGTCGATCCCGAACCCCACTTCCGCTCTATCAGGAAGACTACTCCTACATACCGGCGGTCGCCGCGGGACCGGAAGGCAACATATGGACGTTTGATACCAGTCAGCGTGTGGTTCAGATCTTCGCTCCCGACGGCACGTTTCTGGAATCGATCCTGCCGGCGATTCCGCTGGAACACGCCGCGGGGGTGCGGGCGATGACCGTGGGACCCGGCGGAGACATGCTGTTGCTCACCACCGGTGGGCTGTGGCGGCTCGATCGTTCCGGCGCGCCGGTGTGGTCGACGACGACGCTTGGTGATGGGAGTCAGAGCGGGTTGGGACAGATGATGGGCCTCAGCTGGGATCCGGAGATCGGTGCTATCTGGCTCGTGGACTACATGGGACAGCGCGTCATCAGGCTGCAGGAACCTGCCGATATCCCGGCTGGCGGTGACGCCACGTCCGCCGGGGCGGTGACCGATGGCGAGCGGCGCGCCCTGCGGACGTTCACCGATCGAATCCTGACGCTCAACCGCCGTCTGGAGGCGGCGACGGGTCCGGAGGCCCGCGGCGAGATCATCGCGGAGAAGGCGCGCCTCTACGAGGATCGCGGGGCCCTGGAAATGGCGCAGGCGCAGTGGCAACTCGTGCTCGACCAGGATCCGTTCCATCCCGACGCTCTCGATCGCATTGACGGCATCGAGGTGGCCCTCCTGCGCCGGGAAGCCGGCCGTCTGGACACGGCGGTCCGGCGCCTGCTCGATGAGTACGGGCGGGAGACGGCCCGCGACGACTACGAGCGCACGATCCGTGTCTACGAGCGTATCCTCAACCTCGCACCGGACGCCGACGATGTTCGCCGCGCCGAGGCATCGCTGGAAGCACGATTCGAGGAACGGGCCCGTCCCGCCGCGGAGTACGACCTGCGCGTGGCCGTGGAGGTAGACCAGCTCTTTCCGGTGCTGCTGGAACGGTATCGCAGGGAGGGCGCCGGAACGATCAGGGTCACCAACGCCGGCGCCGCCGGAGTGTCGGATCTTGCGGTGACCGTGGAGATTCCCGGGTTCACCGACGGTGCCGGAGATGTGCCGCTGCCGACCGACCTTGCCGCCGGAACCACCGTCGGTGGCGCGCTGCCGGTCCTTCTCAATCGAAGCGTCCTGGAACTCCAGGAGGATCTCAGCGTGCCGGTGATCGTGACGGCGACCTACACGGTCGACGGCGCCGCCGCGTCCACCACCAGCCGGGCCGAGACCACCCTGCACCGGCGCACCGCCCTGGTGTGGGATGATAGCGCCAAGCTCGCCAGCTTCGTGACACCCAATGAGGAGGTGATCGCCGGGTTCGCGCTCCGGAGCCTCTCATCGATGAACGCAGCCGCCGCCGACGGGGACGCGGAACACCTGGCGGCGTTGTCGCACCGCGTGTACCGGGCGATGCAGCTCGCCGATGCCCTGGGCAGCTACGGTATCACCTACGTCGAGGACCCCCGCAGCCCCTTCTCCGAGGTCCAGGGGCGCAGCACTGCCGTGGACACGATCCGTTTTCCGCGGACGACGCTCTACTATCGCAGCGGAGACTGCGACGATACCAGCGCGCTGCTCGCCTCCCTGTACGAGGCGGCGGGACTGGATACCGCCATCGTCACGACGCCGGGTCACGTGATGATCGCCGTGGACACGCGGGAACCGGTGGGCAATCGCTGGATCTACGAGACGGGAACCACAACGATGATCGAGCATGCCGGTACGCTGTGGCTGCCGGTGGAAACAACGATTCTGGATCGCGGATTTCCCAAGGCGTGGGAATCCGCCAGCAACCTGGTCTCCCGACACCGCGACGCCGGCGAGGTGGAGCTGCTCCCCATTCGCGACGTCCGGGACCGCTATCCGTCGCTGCCGCTCCCGTCGAGCTCGTTCGCGGTGACGGAACCGCCGGAGTCAACGCTGACGGAACGCGTCGACGAATCGGCGACCTACACCGCCGCCTTGCTCTACGAGAATTCCCGGGCGCAGCTGGAGAACCAGCTTGCCTCCCGCGCGGGAAGTCGGCGTATTCCCGTGCTCAACCGTCTTGGCGTGCTGCACGCGCGCTTTGGTCGCAGCGATCGCGCCCGCGCCGCGTTCGAGGAAGTGATTTCGCTGCGGAACGACTACCTGCCGGCGTTTGTGAACCTCGCAAACCTCGAGCTCCTTGACGGAGATCCCGCCGCCGCGCTGGACTGGCTCGACGAGGCGGAGCTGTTGCGCCCGGACTCCCCGGCGGTGATGGAACTGATGGCACGTGCGCTCGCCGCGGCGGGGTCCGGTCGTCAGGCACGGGAGTACGTCGCACGCCTGCGGGACCGCGATCCCGACCGTGCTCTCGCCCTGGCTGCACTGTTGCCGCCGTCGGGGCGCGCGGCACTGGACAGCGAAGGGACGGGGAGAGCATCCGCCGGTGGTGATCCGACGTCGCTCCTGCCGCCGGCGGAATGGCCGGTTGAGGAGCCGTAGCCACTTGCCGCTGCACCGCGGCGGCAGTTATTTCTGGTGTATGCTCACCTGGAACGACATTACGGCAATCGCCGAAAACGGAAACCCGGCGCCGGAGCGCAGGGTAACCAGGACCGACGAGGAATGGCGGGAGATCCTGACGCCCCAGCAGTTCGACGTGACCCGCCGCGCGGCTACCGAACGGCCCTTCAGTTCGGAGATGTGTTCGCGCTTTGAACCGGGCATCTACGCCTGCGTATGCTGCGGAGAACGACTCTTCGACGCGGACACGAAGTATGAATCCCATTCCGGGTGGCCGTCGTTCACCCAGCCGATCAGGGAGAACGCGGTGGCGTATCACATGGACCGGTCGCACGGCATGGTGCGGGTCGAGGCGACCTGCAACAGCTGCGGTGCCCACCTCGGGCACGTGTTCCCCGACGGACCGAAGCCCTCGGGACTCCGCTACTGCATGAACGCGCTGTCGTTGCAGAGAGTCGAGTAGGGCCCGTCCTCACCGATCGTTCGGATGCGCCCCCGACAGACCGATCCGGTCCGAAACCGCGCGCCAGAGGTCGCGATACGCCGTCATGGCGGCGCCTCCCCGCGGAATCTCGGAAAGGGGCCGGCGCTCGGCGCTCATTCGTTCGACCACCGACGCGTAGGGAATCACCACCGGAATGATGCGGTCCTGCAGCGTCGGACGATCCCGCCAGGCTGACGAGCGGTCTCCGTCCACCAGTTCACGGTGCAGCTTCCGGCGCCGATCGACCATTGCCCAGAACCCGATCACGGGGACCGGCGGGCGCTTTTTGCCGCCGGTCTTGCGGTCGACGAACTCACACAGAACCGAGAAGCTTTCCAGCGCCAGCGGTGCAGGAACGACCGGCGACAGAACCAGGTCCGCCGTACGAAGGATCGTCTCACTCTCGAGATTGAGGCCCGCAGGCACGTCCGCCACGACCAGGTCATAGGACCGGCCCAGGCGGCCCAGCAACGACCGCAACGCCTCGGGACCGTCCTTGTGGTCCGCAATCAGCTGCGGCAGCTTGCGGAACGAGAGCGACCCCGGCAGCAGGTCGAGATTCGGACGCCCGGTGTCCACCACGGAACCGACGGCGGATTTCCGTCCCCGGGCCACGTCCTTGGCCGATGGCCCTCCCGAACCGGAATCGACACCGAGGAGGTACCCCGCCGATCCCTGCGCGTCCAGGTCCGCCAGCAGCGTGTGCCGACCGGCGCCGGCGGCGAGATCCGCCACGTTGACGGCTGTCGTGGATTTTCCCACACCGCCCTTGAGGTGTGCGATTGCGATCAGTTTCATCGGTTCCCCCGGTCTTTCATGGTACCGCGGTCGCGGCGGGTCCGCCAGGTCGCGGCCCGTACGCGTCCTCGTGCCGCGCCCTGTGGATTCGTGTATAGTTCCCCGGTGATTCTCTACGCTGTTACCCTGTTCGGTGGGCTGATCGTGCTGGTGTGGAGTGCGGACCTGTTTGTCCGTGGCGCCGCCGGCACCGCCCGGGCCCTCGGCATGACGCCGCTCCTGATAGGAATGCTCGTTGTGGGCTTCGGTACGTCCGCGCCGGAGATGCTGATCTCCGCGATTTCCGCGGCCGACGGCGCCTCCGGCATCGCCCTGGGTAACGCATGGGGGTCGAATATCGCGAACATCGCGCTGATCCTCGGCGTGAGTGCGCTCGTGCGACCGGTGGGCGTTCGATCCCGGGTCCTGCGTATCGAACTGCCGCTGCTGTCGGCTGCAACCGCGATCGCCGCGCTGCAGATCCTCGACGGAACGATCGGGCGGTGGGACGCCGGTGTGCTGTTGCTGGGGATTGCGGCGTTTGTCGGCTGGTCGATCCACCGCGGACGATCGGGACAGCCGGACTCCCTGGCGGCGGACGTGGTGGCAGACGCGCCGGGAGAAGAGATGCCGCTGCGATCGGCGGTGGTGTCGCTCGTTGCCGGTCTGCTTCTCCTGGTTGCGAGCAGCCGTGTCCTGGTCTGGGGCGCCGTCGGTATCGCCACCGCCGCCGGAGTCAGCGACCTGGTGATCGGACTCACCGTCATCGCGGTGGGCACCTCGCTTCCCGAACTTGCCTCGTCGATCGCGGCCGCCCGGCGCGGTGAAGATGACATCGCCCTCGGCAACGTGATCGGGTCCAACCTGTTCAACACCCTCGCCGTGGTGGGCCTCGGCGCGATCATCCGCCCCATCGCGGTGGAGCCGGTGGTCCTCACCCGCGATCTTCCGGTGATGGCAGGTCTCACGCTCGCGCTCTTCGCCGTCGGTATCGGCCACAGTGGACGCCCGGGCCGGATCAACCGCCTGGAGGGAGCGACACTCCTCGCGGTGTACGCCGTCTACATGGTTCTGGTCGCGCGCAGCGTGATGGGGGCGTAAAAAAAACGGCGACCCGCGCAGCACACAGCGCGGGTCGCCGAAGGAACATCCAGTGAGAACCGCCGTCGTCAGGCGTTCTGCCCCTTGTTCTTGGTGATGACGTCGAAGAATACGGCGATGAGCAGTACGACGCCCTTGATCGTCTGCTGCCAGTCGACGCTGACACCCATGATCGACATTCCGTTGTTCAGAACACCCATGACCAGACCACCAACGATCGCACCGATAACGGTACCAACACCACCGGTGGCGGAGGCGCCACCGATAAAACACGAGGCGATCGCGTCGAGCTCGAACATCGTTCCCGCTTTCGGCGTCGCGGCGTTGAGGCGACCGGCCACAACCAAACCGGCGAGGGCCGCCATGAGGCCGTTGTTCATATACACCATGAACAGGACGCGCTCGGTCTTCACGCCGGAGAGTTTCGCCGCCTTGGCGTTTCCGCCGAGGGCGTAAATGTGGCGCCCGAAGATCGTGTTCTGCGTCAGGAACGTGTAGAACGTGACCAGACCCAGCAGGAGAATGAGGACGATCGGGATACCGTTGTAGTCGGCGAGGCTAAATGTGAGCAGGTTAACCGCGAGGACGATAAACCCGATGCGCAGCGCCTCGATCCACCCCGGCGGCACCTCGAACCCGTACTTGACCTTGTCCTTCCGCGATCGCAGCAGCAGGACCACGAAGATCGCGGACAGGATCAGGCCGAAGACCAGTGCAATCGTGTTGAACGAACCGATGCGGATATCACGTCCGGGAAGGTAGCCCGCGGCGATCGCCTGAAAGCTCTCGTCGAACGGCGCCTTGGTCTGACCCTTCAGGATGACCATGGTAAGGCCGCGCCAGATGAGCATACCGCCGAGGGTCGTGATGAACATCGGGATCTTCATGTATGCGATGAGGTACCCGTGAAACGCCCCGACCGCGGCTCCGATCAGCAGCGCCGCCACGATCGTGACTCCGACGGGAACGTTCCAGTCGACCATCATGACGGCGGATACGGCGCCGACGAAGGCGACCACAGAACCGACCGACAGGTCGATTCGTCCCGTGATGATGACCAGCAACATACCGGTGGCGAGGATCAGAACGTAGGAGTTCTGGAGGACCAGGTTGTTGACGTTCATGGGACGGAAGAGAATTCCGCCGGTCGTAAGCTGGAACAGCACCATGATCAGAACGAGGGCCATCACCATTCCGTTCTGTCGGATGTTGTTCCGGAAATAACTGACAAGCTGATTCACAACTACTCCTTTACCAGCTGTTTTTGGTGGGTCATGATCGTTTTCATGATGCTCTCCTGGGACGCTTCCTCCCGCGTGAGAACGCCGGCGATCTCCCCGCCGTTCACCACGTAGATCCGGTCGCACATTCCCAGAAGCTCCGGCATTTCGGAACTGATCATCAGGATGCCCTTGCCCTCGGCGGCGAGCTTGTTGATGATCGTATAGATTTCGTACTTGGCGCCGACGTCGATACCGCGGGTGGGTTCATCGAGCAGCAGGACCTCGGGTTCGGCCATGAGCCATTTGCTCAGAACCACCTTCTGCTGATTGCCGCCGGAGAGGGTCTGAACGACCTGGTCGAGGCCCCGAGACCGCACCGACAGGCGCTTGCGGTACGCCTCCGTCTGGACGATCTCCTCGTTGGAGTTGAGCACCCCACCGTTGGCGACCCGTTTGAGGTTCGCCAGGGAGATATTGTTTTTCACGTCCTGGATCAGCACGAGCCCGTAGGTCTTGCGGTCCTCGCTGACGTAGGCCACTCCCTTGTCGATCGAATCGGCGACATCGCGAAGTTCGATCTCCTCGCCGTTCTTGAAGATTCGACCGGAATGTTTCTGTCCGTAGGATTTCCCGAAGAGGCTCATCGCGATCTCGGTCCGTCCGGCGCCCATGAGGCCGGCAAACCCGACCACCTCACCGCGACGGATGAAGAAATTGACGTTGTTCACAACCCGACGGTGCTCCTGCTGCGGGTGATACACCGTCCAGTCCTCGACCCTGAATACCTCGTCGCCGATCTCGTGATCTCGCTCGGGCCAGCGGTCGGTGATTTCGCGACCGACCATGCCCTTGATGATGCGGTCCTCGTGAAAGGCATCGCGCCCGCGGGTGAGCGTCTCCACGTTCTTGCCGTCCCGGATCACGGTGATGCGGTCGGAGATGCGCTCGACCTCGTTCAGCTTGTGACTGATGAGGATCGACGTGACCCCGTGGGATTTCAGGTCCTCGAGAAGATCCAGGAGACGGTTGGATTCCTCGTCGTTGAGCGCCGCTGTGGGCTCGTCGAGAATCAGCAGTTTGACGTCCTTGGCCAGCGCCTTGGCGATCTCGACCAGCTGCTGCTTTCCGACGCCGATGTTACGGACGAGCGTGTTCGGGTGTTCGTCCAGTCCGACCTTCTTCAGAAGCTCGTGGCTGCGGCTGACGGTTCGGTTCCAGTTGATGACACCGGAGGACGCCTGCTCGTTTCCGAGGAAGATGTTCTCTGCTATCGACAAATGGGGAATAAGCGCCAGTTCCTGGTGGATGATGACGATACCGACCCGCTCGCTGTCCTTGATGTCGTTGAAGGAGACTTCCTGTCCCTGAAACAGGATCTGCCCCTCGTACTCGCTGTGGGGAAACACACCGGAGAGTACGTTCATCAGCGTTGATTTTCCGGCGCCGTTCTCCCCGACCAGGGCGTGGATTTCATCGTCCTCAACCGACAGGTCGACACCATCGAGGGCGGTGACGCCGGAGAACCTCTTTGTGATTCCCCGCATCTCAAGTACTACATCTGCCATGGTCCATTGTACTCCTTGGTGGGGTGATACGCGACGAAGAAAATGGCCGACGGCCCGGACCCTCGGGCCCGGACCGCCGGCCGATGCACACTGCGTGCGTCTACAGCCCCAGGTCTTCCCGGGTGTAGTAGCCGCTGTCGATGAGAACCTCTTCCCAGTTGTTGATGTCAACCGACACCGGAGACTCGAGGTACGACGGAACAACGAACACGCCGTTGTCGTAGGTCTCGGTGTCGTTGATCTCGGGCTCGGTGCCCTGAAGAACGGCGTCGACCATGTTCGCGGCGCGATCCGCCAGGACACGGGTGTCCTTGAAGACCGTGGAAGTCTGCTCGCCGGCGAGGATCGATTTCACCGAGGGAACCTCGGCGTCCTGACCGGTCACGATCGGCAGCTCCTTGCCGCCTTCGCCGTATCCAACGCTCTTGAGCGCCGAGAGGATACCGATGGACAGACCATCGTAGGGCGAGAGCACCGCGTCAACTTCGCGATCGGTGTAGTACGCCGCGAGGATGTTGTCCATGCGCTGCTGCGCCGTGGCACCGTCCCAGCGGAGAGTGGCGACCTGATCGAAATCGGTCTGGCCACTGGGTACGACGAGCTGACCGTTGTCGATGTACGGCTGCAGCTCGCTCATGGCGCCGTCAAAAAAGTAGTACGCGTTGGTGTCGTCGGGGGATCCGGCGAACAGCTCGATGTTGAACGGGCCCGCTCCGGACTCGAGATCGAGGGCGTCCACGATGTATCCACCCTGGAGCACACCGACCTGGAAGTTGTCGAAGGTGGCGTAGTAGTCGACGTTGGGCGTGTTGATGATCAGGCGGTCGTAGGAGATGACCGACACGTCGTTGTCCGCGGCCTGCTGCAGCACGTTCGTGAGGGATGCACCGTCAATGGCGGCGATCACCAGCACGTCGGCGCCCTTCACGATCATGTTTTCGATCTGGGAGACCTGGGCATCGATGTTGTCTTCGGCGTACTGGAGGTCCACACGGTAGCCGCGCTCCTCGAGCGCCTGCTTCATGTAGTTACCGTCCTGGATCCAGCGCTGAGACGACTGGGTCGGCATCGCTACGCCGACGAGAGGAGCATCACTTTCGCCCTGTCCACTGGCGAAGACTGAACCGACGGCGACCAGTGCGAAGAGCACCAGCACAAACACAGAACTCAATCTCTTCATCTGAGTCCCTCCTTATTGGGTTTCCGGCGGGAACGGCGAACGCCGTCCGGCCGCAGTGATGTGCGTTATCGTTAACGCACCTGTTATTTCTGAGCGTAGCACCGGTTCCGGCAGCGGTCAATGAAAAACTTCAGCCGAACGATCCGGAATCCCGGGCGCGACCGTGGACCGGTCGCCTATTTCTGTCCGTAGTAGGCGTTTGTCCCGTGTTTTCGGAGCCAGTGCTTTTCGGTGAGGTGTTCCGGTGCCGCGGCCAGACCGGGGCGAAGAGCCTCCGACTCGAGCGCCATTCCCGCCACCGCCTCCAGGACGATCGCGTTGTCCACCGCCGCGGCGGCGTCGGCACCCCACGCGAACGGACCGTGGCTAGCGACCAGGACACCCGGGACCGCTGCCGGGTCGATGCCCCGGGACCGGAACGTCTCGACGATGACCAGACCGGTGTTGAGCTCGTACGCCGTCGCGACCTCCTCCGCGGTCATCGGCCGGGTGACGGGTATCGCGGACCGGAAGTGGTCGGCGTGAGTGGTTCCCAGGATCGGAATGTCCCGCTGCGCCTGGGCCCAGGCGACGGCGCGGGCACTGTGGGTGTGGACCACCGCCCCGGCGGAGGGAAAGGCGCGGTAGATCTCGAGATGTGTCGCGGTATCCGACGACGGCCGGAGAGTGCCCTCCACGACTTCGCCGGTTTCGATCGACACGAGGACCATCGCCTCGGCATCCAGGGCGTCGTAGGACACGCCGCTGGGTTTGATCGCCATGACCGGCTCCGACGGGTGCCGGACGCTGGCGTTTCCCCACGTCAGCAGCACCAGGCCCGCCTCGACGATCGCCCTGTTGGCCTCGAGAGTGGCCGTCTTGAGTTCGTGTATGGTCATCGAGTCCTCCTCGCGCGTCGGTTCGATCGCGTGCGGTAACGATAACGCAGGTCGGCTCCCGTGTAAACGCATACCGCATGTGTATGCGGCAGCCCGCTGCGGCGGCAGTGCTCTACCTGCCCCTGTGGGGCATGACGTCGGAGCTCCCTCCGCGGGCACGCATCGCGTGCGCTCAACGTCTACCACTGCGAGTTCTGCGGCGGGCGGCCTCCGCGGGCGCGCATCGCGCACCCTGTGTGTCGCACCGTCAGAAAACCGGTAACACGCGCCCGTACGGAGCCGGAACGGAGGGCCAATTCTTTGTTGACAGCAGCGAGAAGGCGCCCATACAATTGCGTTAACGATAACGCACAGGCGGCGACACTTGGCTACGGCACCGGACACCAACAAAATGAACATCATGGGACGTGCGAAGACAGCCACAATGAAGGACGTCGCCCGGGAGGCCGGCGTGTCGATCGGTACGGTGGACCGCGTTCTCCACAACCGCGGGCGTTTCTCCGAGGAGACCGCCCGGCGCGTGCGGGACGCCGCGGCCCGGCTCGAATTCCAACCCAACCTCGTTGCGAGCAACCTGAAGAAGGCGCAGTGGCGGACGATGATGGTCGTGCTGCCCCACCCGCATCAGGACGGAGGCTTCTGGGAGCTGGTGGTCTCGGGAATCAACCGGGCGGTGCAGCAGCTTGCCCACCACTACATCCGCGTTCGTTTCGCGCACTACGACCGATTCCAGCCGGAAACCTTCAGCCGGATCGCGTCCCAGATCGAGGAGGCGTTCGGCGAGCAGGAATCGTTGGAGGGCGTTCCCGACGAGGAATACGCCGGGGTCATCCTGGCACCGACGCTGCAGTCACTGTCCGCCGACCTGGCCCGGCACGTGGCACCGGTCCCGGTGGTCGTTCTCGACGGAGAGCTTCCGGATGTGGATCTGCTGTGCTCGATTTCCCAGGAAAGCTACGAAAGCGGGCTCCTGGCGGCGAAGCTGCTCCACCTGATGGCGGGATCCGGACGGTTCGCGTCCGTCGTGGTTGGCCAGGACGACTACCACCTGATGCGACGCCGCGCGGGATTTGAGGACTATTTCTGCGAGGCCGCCACCACCGAGCGCATCGAAGCGACTTCAGAACGCCGCCTCCGGGAGATCGTCCGCGACCGGATGTCCCGCACGCCGCCCCTCGACGGATTATTCGTCACAAACGCCGCCGCCCACGCCGTGATCGAGTCGATCGGGAACGCGCTGCAGGACACAGCCGGCGGTTCGCCTGTTTCCGTGCCGCCGATTGTGGGCTACGACCTTTTGGCGGAGAATATCGCCTGCCTCAGGGCGGGATCGCTGTCGTTTCTCATTAACCAGCAACCTGAAAACCAGGGCTACCAGGCCGTGTACGCCCTATATCGTCACGCCGTTCTGAAAGAACGCGTGGAACCCCAAATTCGGATACCGGTCGATCTGGTGACACGGGAAACACTCCAGTTCCATCAGATCTCACCGATTCCGGCGAAAGGATAGTCTCATGGAACTCTGGATGTACGCCGGGAGTCAGCACCTGTACGGACCTGGTCCGCTCAAGCAGGTTGCGGAACACGCCGCCGAGATTGCGCGGGGCCTGGACGGTGCCCCCGCGATTCCCCACAAGGTTGTATTCAAGTCGGTCCTGACCACGGCGGAGGAGATCACATCCGCGGTCCAGGAAATCAACGGCAGCTCCGAATGCGTCGGCGTCGTCCTCTGGATGCACACCTTTTCGCCGGCCAAGATGTGGATCGCCGGACTCTCGCGACTGCAGCGGCCGATTCTCCACTTTCACACGCAGTACGGCCGCGACATTCCCTGGGACTCGATCGACATGGACTTCATGAATCTGAACCAGACCGCCCACGGCGGCCGCGAGTTCGGCTACATGATGACCCGCATGGGCATTCCGAGAAAGGTCGTCGTCGGCCACTGGAAGAGCGAGCAGGCGCATCAGCGCATCGGCGCCTGGGCCCGCGCCGCCGCCGCCCACGCCTCGATGCAGGGTGCCCGGATCGCCCGCTTCGGTGACAACATGCGCAACGTGGCGGTCACCGAAGGTGACAAGGTGTCGGCTGAGATGACCTTCGGGTACTCCGTGAACGGATACGGCGTCGGCGACCTCGTCGAGCGGTTTGATGCCGCCTCCGACGCCGACATCGATCGCCTGGTGAAGCAGTACCTGGACGCCTACACGGTCGCCGACGAACTCAAACCGGGCGGCGCGGCCCATGACTCGCTCCGCTACGCGGCACGCCAGGAGATCGGCCTGCGGTCGTTCCTCGAGGACGGGGATTTTGTGGCCTTCACCGACACCTTCGAGAACCTGCACGGGTTCGAACAGCTCCCGGGACTGGCGGTTCAGCGGCTGATGGCGGACGGCTACGGCTTTGGTGCCGAGGGCGACTGGAAGACCTCGGCCCTGCTGCGGGCGATGAAGGTGATGGCCGAGGGACTCCCCGGTGGGACCTCGTTCATGGAGGACTACACGTACCACTTTGAACCCGGCCGCGAACGGGTACTCGGTTCTCACATGCTCGAGATCTGTCCCACCATCGCCAGCGGAAAGCCGTCACTGGAGATTCATCCCCTCGGTATCGGTGGAAAAGCGGACCCGGTCCGGCTCGTGTTCGATTCACCGGCGGGACCCGCCCTCAACGCCTCGGTGATCGATCTCGGCGGCCGGTACCGGCTGCTGGTCAACGAGGTTGAGGCGGTGACGCCCGACGCCCCGCTGCCCAACCTGCCGGTGGCGCGAACCGTATGGGTGCCGGCCCCCAATCTGGAGGTCGCTGCGGCGGCGTGGATCTACGCCGGCGGCGCCCACCACACCGGGTTCAGTCAGCAGGTGACCACCGAAATGCTCGAGGACTACGCCACCATGGCGGGGATCGAGCTGACGGTCATCGACAAGGGAACCGACCTTCGGCGGTTCCGGCAGGAACTGGCCCTCAGCGACATGTACTGGGCATCCCGGTAGGGTTTCCCGCGGCGCCCCTTGAGGGGTGCCGCTCCCCGGGGGCATTCCCCGGGGGACGCCGCCAATACGGCGGCGCGCGACCCGGCCCATCGGTCGCGGGAATCCACGATCGGCCCGTGCGCGGCCGTCCGTACGGGTGTACACTGCCCTGAGAACGATTGCATATTCCCCTGAATCTGGAGGTAGACGATGGCAGCAGCATACGATCCTGCGGGACTGATTGCCGAGGGAGGCGCCGTACTCGGCGTGGAACTCGGATCTACCCGTATCAAGGCGACTCTGATCGGTCCCGATTTCCGCCCCCTGGCGGCGGGATCCCACGGGTGGGAGAACCGTCAGGAAGACGGCGTCTGGACCTATCCCCTGGATGAGGTGTGGACAGGACTCGCCGCCTGTTTCGCCGACCTCGCCGGGGATGTAAAGCGGCAGTACGGTACCGCCGTGTCGCAGGTTGCGGCGGCGGGTTTCAGCGGCATGATGCACGGCTATCTGGCCTTCGACGAGGCCGGTGAACTCCTGGTGCCGTTCCGTACGTGGCGCAACAACATCACGGGGCAGGCATCCGAGGAACTCGGCTCGCTGTTCGGTTTTCCCATTCCGCAGCGCTGGAGCATCGCTCACCTGTACCAGGCGATCCTCAACGGCGAAGAGCACGTCCCCCGGATTCGCCGGATCACCACCCTCGCGGGGTACGTACACTGGAAACTCACCGGCGAGTTCGTCCTCGGTCCCGACGAGGCCTCCGGCATGTTTCCGGTTGATCCGTCGACGCTACAGTTTGACGCCGGCATGATCGCGGCGTTCGACAAACAGGTTGCGAACCGCGCGCTCCCGTGGAAACTGGCCGATATTCTTCCCAAAATCGTGCCGGCCGGCGACGTTGCCGGCTCCCTGACGAAAGAGGGGGCCGGACTCCTGGACACTACGGGGACCCTGCAGGCGGGAATCCCGCTGTGTCCGCCGGAGGGTGACGCCGGCACCGGCATGGTGGCAACCAACAGCGTCCGGCCCCGGACCGGCAACGTCTCTGCAGGTACCTCGGTCTTCGCGATGCTGGTACTCGAGCGGTCGCTCAAGGCGTTTCATTCGGAGATCGACATCGTCCTCACACCGGACGGCAGCCCCGTGGGCATGGCGCACTCCAACAACTGCACCTCCGATTTCGACGCCTGGATGAACCTCTTCGGTGAGGCCGCCCGGACGCTGGGCGCGGATGTCGACACCGGCGAGGTGTTCGCACGCCTCATGCCGCTCGCGCTCGAGGCGGATGCCGATGCCGGTGGTCTGGTATCGATCCCCTACGTCTCCGGGGAGCACGTCACCGGGTTCGGCGAGGGACGGCCGCTCTTCGCCCGCGGCACGGGAGCGACGTTCTCCCTGGCGAACTTCGTCCGGGCGCATCTGTTCTCCGCCCTGGCGGCGATGCGAACGGGACTCGATATCCTGACCCGGGACGAGGGCGTTGAGGTCGAGGAGATTCGCGGCCACGGCGGGTTCTTTAAGACCCCCGGCGTGGGACAGCGGATCATGGCGGCGGCGACCGGCTCGCGCTGCAGTGTGATGGAAACCGCCGGGGAAGGTGGCGCCTGGGGTATGGCGCTGCTCGCCGCGTTTGCGGTCTGGAACCCGGACAACGCCGGACTTCCCGGTTTTTTGGATCGGGTGTTCGCGGACAGTACCGGAAGCACGGTGGAACCGAACCCCGCCGATGTGGAAGGGTTCAACCGGTATTTTGCCCGCTACCGGGCGCTGCTCTCCGCGGAACGCGCCGCGGTCGAGGAGCTCGAATAGGGCGCTCTCTGCCCATCCCCACACCCGGGCGTCTTGCAGGAGGCGCCCGGGCTCCCTACAATCGTCCTCCGCCATGATCCATCGTACCCGCTCACTGATGCGAGACGTTCTGGTTCGGACGCTCGCCGTCGGCATCGTCGTCACGATCGTTTTGTCCGCGGCCGCGTACCTCACGACCTACACCCGCCGTACCAGAGAAACGCTCAGCGTCCTGCGGCAGCTCGTCTCGGAGCGGGTTGAACGCGAGACCGCGATCTTCAGCCTGGCCAGGGACAATCTAAACGTCTTTCGCGACGCGTTTCTCCGCCTGTACCTGGATGACAGAGTCTCCGTCAGCGACGCCGATTTCGACCGGCTCTACATCCGCGGCGATGACGGCGCCGTACGCATGCGGCGGAAGTTCTTCGACGGCGTGTACGATACGAGCGGCCATTTCCGGTACGGCGTGTCCAGCTTTATCGGCAACAACCAGCCGGTGGACGACGCTGACTTCAGGCGCCGGCTGGTGCTTTCATACCGCCTTCTTTCCCAACTGGGACCCGGGTTCCAGACCCGTTTCGCGAACACCCACGTGTCATTCCCGGAGAACGCGATCACCCTGTTCTGGCCCGACGTTCCCTGGGGGCTGCAGGCCCGTGCCGACCTCCCCATGAACGAACTGGGCGTCATCGCTGCAACTCTGCAGGATCGCAATCCGGAACGGGAGCCCGTCTGGACCGGCCTGTATTTCGACGACACCGCCGACGAGTGGATGATCACCTACGAGGTGCCGGTGGATCACGACGGACGGCACCTGATCAATCCGAGCCACGACGTACCGCTAACCGATCTCATGACGCGACTGCGGTCGGGACGGGCCCGGGCGGGCTACGCGTTTCTTATGCGTGAGGACGGGTACCTCGTAGCGAGGCCGACACCGCCCTCGGAAGATCAGAAGTGGGTGGGTCAGCTTTCGTTCGATGAAATCGGAGACCCCGCGATCGTTCGATCCTACGAGGCGATCCGGTCCGCCCTGAACGATCACCCGGCTGCGCTGGAGAACGACGGTACGATCGTTGTGGACAACGCCGAGGACGATGCATATCTCACCGTGGGACGCCTGGAGGGCCCCGACTGGTGGTTCGTGGACGTGTATCCGAAATCCGAGATCCGCGCCGCAGCGCACCGGGCGGCGCTTGAGCGCCTCGGGGAGAGCGTGATTCTCCTGGTCGTCCTCATGCTCGTGTTTTTCGTGCTTGTACGACGCCGGGCGGCGCGACCGCTGGCCCAACTCAGGACCGCGGCGGAGTATCTGGGTGAGGCGCGGTTCGCCGAGGTCGCCCACGGCGACGTCCCTCTGCCTCGGGATCTGGACAACGAAATCGGTCTGACCGCGCGTCGGTTTTACGAGATGTCGGCGCGAATTCTCGATGCAAATCGCGAAATGGAACGCGTCGTCGAAGAACGGACCCGGGAACTCCTGACCGCCAATGAAGCGCTTCGGGAACTGAGCATTCTCGACGGACTCACCGGAATCCACAATCGACGCGCGTTCGATCGGGACCTGTCCGCCCTCGTCCGGGAGGCAGTGGCCGGGACCGGTTCCTTCGGTCTCATCATGATCGATCTCGATCAGTTCAAGCTGTTCAACGATTCCCACGGACATCAGGAGGGAGACGAGGCGCTCGTGCGGGTCAGCACCCGCGTGGCCGAGGTCATCCGACGGGAGGATCGCGTGTACCGCTACGGGGGAGAGGAGCTCGCCGTGCTCTGTCCGGACACAGACCTCACCGCCACCACCGCCACGGCCGAGCGGATCGTTCGCCAGGTCTCTACCCTGGAGGTTCCGTTTCCCGAGAGCGTGCACGGCGTGGTGACCGTCAGTGCCGGGGCCGCGGCGTGGACCGGGGAACTGAGCACCCCCGGAGAGATCGTTAAGTCCGCGGACACGCGACTCTACGCCGCCAAGCAGGCGGGACGGAACCGCGTCGGCGGCTGATTCGCCGCAGTCCGGACCCCGAACGCCGGACGCCGTCACCATATCCTTCACAGAATCTTCACCGAATCCTCCAGCTCTCAACACGATCGGGCCGTACTGTGTGGTCATGAAACGAACACGAACGGTGATTCTGCTGACCCTGTTGGTCGCGGGCACCGGAATCGGAACGGTGAGCGCCCAGGAAGCGGACCTCGAACGGCTGCTTTCCGTATCCAGTGGCCTCTCCGCCGACGATCCCACGGCGATCACGTCGTGGACGCGCGGGGCACAGCTGCATCGCGTCCTCGGCTACGCCACCATGGCGGGCGTCGCGACCACCGGATTGCTGGGTTGGCTGTACCCGGGGGAACTCCACGGCGCCGCCGCCCTCGGGACCACCGGTCTGGCGGTCGCGTCCACCGCGGTCGGCATCAACACCTACATTCGTGATCGTTCCATCCCCCTCGGCCACGTGGCGCTTACATCGCTGGGAACACTCGGGTTCATCGCGAACATGATGATCGAGCCGGGCGAGTCCGACGAGGGCGGAGATGGAAACGTACAGCTCCACCGCTGGGTGGGGACCGGCGCCAGCGCCGCGTTTGCCCTGGGCGTAGCGTGGGTCATCGCATACTGATCACACACGGGAGAAGGAGAAGGATATGAAACGGACAATGATGCTGAGTGCACTGCTTGTGCTGATCGCGGCCACCACGTTTGCGGCCTCCAACCAGGACTACCTGGTTGTCTACGACGGGCGAACCTCCACCAACGGCCACGCGATCCAGTTTCTCAACGACTACGTGCAGCGACACGGGGGCTACCACATGCATATCATGTCGGCGAACCAGGCTGGGGGAGTCAATCCCGCCGACTATCGTGCGGTGGTCGTTCTCAACACCGGCCGCACCTCCGGAATGGACCCCGCGTTCACGCCGATCGTCGATCGTCGATCAGTGGCAGAGCCAGGTGTCGCTTGTCACTGTCAACCTCGAGAGCCGACGGCGGACCACCGCGGTGGAGACCAACGGCGTCGACGCCGTGACGGCGGCGACCCAGTGGCGTGGCACCGGTCTTTTCGGCGGGACCAACGACGTGTACCAGATGCACCTGCAGTGGGCACAGTTCGTCCTTGACGCCCTCGACAGCGCCGGACAGGGAGCGTGACCATGCTGACGTTGCTGGTGCTGTACCTTGTTGTACCGGCGGCTCAGGTCGCCGTGTTCCTGGCCAATCAGTGGGCCTACGGTCCGGTCATGGCCCTGGATTTCGCCGCATCGATCACCGCCGTACACTGGATGCTGGCAAACGCGATCGTCGCCGCCAAGGTTCCGGTGCTGCAGCGTCTCATTCCGTACGACCAGCGGATTCGCTTCCACGTCCTGTCGAGCATCGGCCTAATGATCGCGATCGCGTGGCATGGAATCTTCAAGACCGCCACCGGCGCGTACTTCAACGCCGTAACCTGGGCGCTCCTGGTGATGGTAACCGGGTTCTTTGCCGTCGCGATCCTGTGGATTCCGGTCCCCGGGTTCCGGCGAATCCGCAGCCTTCTGCAACGCGCCGCACGACGTACCAATGCCGCGGCCTACGACCGGTCGAAGTTCGTTCACCGCATCCTGATGCTCTCGGTGACGACGCTGCTGTTCCTGCATATCACCTCCGCCGGCGTGTTCGCCACCGTTCCCCCGGCCTCCGCTGCCGTGTACTTCGTCATGTTCGCTCTGGCGTGGAGCCTGCCGATCCTGTCGGCGATGGGTGCCTTCCGAAAACGGGCGACGGTCACCGCGGTGACCCGGCACCACGACATAGTGAACGTGGAACTGGAGCCTACGGGGCGCTACTCGTATCGCGCGGGGCAGTTCGCATTCCTCCGGTCCCGGAACGCCAACGGCAAGATCGAGGAACACCCGTTCTCGTTTCTGTCGGTGCCGCATGAGGGCACGATCCGCTTCGGGATTCGTATGAGCGGGGATTTCACCAACCACATTGCGAATCTGCAGGTGGGGGAGACAGTTGAAGTCAGCCGGCCGTTCGGCAACTTCCGTCCCCGCCGGCACGAGCAGATCTGCCTGATCGGCTCGGGTGTCGGCACGGTTCCCATCGTGAGCCTGCTGAAAGAGATCGCCGCCGCCGGCGAGGCGCGCTCCGTCCTGGCGTTCCTTGCCGTGGACCGGCGCGAGCAGATCCTCGATCACGACCAGCTCGCCGAAATCCACCGTGCCGCGGAGGGACTCGACATCCGCCTCCTCGTGTACGACGAGGACGGGATCCGGTTCTCGGAGGAGTTCTTTCGCCGGGAGATCCCGGACCCCGAGCACTACTCGTACTACCTGTGCTCGTCGCCGCGGGTTCGCTCGGTGATCACCGACGCCCTGGCATCGCTGGGTGTCACCCGCAGCAACGTCACCTTCGAGGCGTTTTCCCTGGGGTAGGAGGGGCCGGGAACGCGGGCACGACGACGCTGCGCCACGCCCGATCCATCATCTCCGACGCGGAAGGAACGCGCGTCGGAGCTCCGCCAGACCGGTGCCGAACATGTCGCGAAGGATGCGGTCGGTATCCTGGTACGACAGGTCGAACGTTTCCACGATCGAGCTGAACATCCGGACCAGGATTCGTCGGCGACTGGACCGAAGACGATAGCGCTGAATTCGAACGGACAGACCCACCGCGTACACCAGTATCACGGCGGCCTGAATCACGGTGGCGGGCGAAAACGGTGCTTCCAGCACCGCCCCGCGTATCGAAAGAGCCGGGGCAACAGCGACGATCGCGACAGCCGCGGAGGTCATCACCAGGAGTGAGGAAACGAGCTCCAGCCCGTGTCGTCTCATGACCAGGACGCGCAGCGCCCGGTAGGTGCCGGCCCCGCACGCCGCAAAGGCGCGCCTGGTCAGATCCGCCGCGCGATCGAAATCCACAGAGGCCGTACCCCGGTCACCGGCGGGAGCCGAACGGGAGGGCACGAGGTCAAGCGCCTCCTGGAAATACTGCAGTACCTGCGTCGACGGCACGCCGTTCAGGGATCCCGCCTGCGAGATCCGGTGATAGAAATACTTGGTCAATTGCGGGAGCGGCCGGTCGAACCGTTCGGCCAGAGTCGCAAGCGTCCCCGCGAACAGCTGGCGCCAGATATGCGGCGATACCGTGTCGCGGGCCGATTCCGGCGGCACAAGGAGTTCGACCATGCCGCGAAACAGCAGATCATCGTCCGTCGGAGTGATCCCCTTCCGCGCGAAAAAGTCACACACGTCCGCCACGTAGTCGCCGATGTCGAAACGAAGAATCAGCCCCGAATCCGGTGGCAAGCCGTGGGCAATCTGTCGCTCGTACTCCTGGTGGTCGGCGATCGTCCGCGCCAGCTGGGGGAGGTAGAGCCTGAGGTCGTCCACCACCCGTTCAGGGCTGGTGTCGGTCATCGCGTCCCCGTTGGATGAACGGGGAACGCGGAACCTGGCACGAATGGCGGCAAGTGTTTTTTGAATGGAAGGGCCGGTCATTTGACACAATCATAGCAGAAATCAGAAGAATCGTCCAAAAATCACTAACCCACGCTGCGCATCGCCTCGGCTACGGTCAGTTTTGCTGCCCGCCGCGCGGGGATGATCGCTCCGAGGAGCGCCGTGAGCAGGCCGCTGGCGGCGGTGAACAGGTAGTGCCACACCGCAAAATCGGCGCGAAAGCGCTCGCCGAAGGGAATCGGCATCGTGTCCGGCATGCTGGATGCGATATCAACGCCACCGAGCGCCAGCCAAAGAGCGATCGGAACGGTGACGACCAGCGCCACCACAGTGGCGATCGCGGCCTGCCACACGCTCTCCAGCGCAAACATCGCCAGCAGCGACCGTCCCCGCATCCCGATCGCCCTGATCGTCCCGATCTCGCGGGTCCGTTCGTGCACGCTCATGGACATGGAGTTGAGGATTCCCAGAACGATCAGCAGATACATGACGATCATCATCAGGATGAAGCTGTGGGTATCGCTTTCCACCGCGCTCACCGCGGTGCGCGCGAAATCCTGCCAGGGACGCACCTCGAGGGTTCCGGCGTCGGCGGTCGATGCCACGGCGCCCCGGACCCGCTCCAGGCCGGTCGTAACGCTGGTACCGTCGTCCAGACGCACCACCACGTGAGTTACCGCGCCGTCGAGGTCCAGGAGTTCGGTGGCCGTCGACAGGTCCACGTAGATCATCTGTTCGTCCAGGGCGGGATACCCGTACTCGAAGATCCCCACGACCCGCGCGTCGTACAGGTTTTCCACGCCGTGACGGTTCACCGCCCGGAGAAAAAGCGAGTCTCCGACGGACACTCCCGCCTTCTCCGCGAGGGGTCGTCCGATCCAGATGCCGCGGTCGTCGGTGCCTGCAAGGTCCGCCGGCCGGCGCCCGTCGGTTACGTACCGGCCCAGAACCCCGACGGAGGGTTCGAACCGCGGATCGATCGCGGTGACGGCGCTGCGCCAACTCCGCCGCCCGGTGCTGATGCGAGCCGAGAACTCCACCCGCCCGGTGACCGCGGCGGTCCCGTCTACAGCTGTTCGAACGCCGTCCACCGCCGCGATGCTCTGTCGAACCGATTCGTAGTCGTTCACGAGCAGATCCACCGGCAGACGCGTCCGTTCAGCGTACCATTCGCGATTCATGACCTGCAGTTCGCCGGTCTGGAAGTCCTTGAGCGTGTCGTAGATGTAGGTGTGATAGCCGCCGATCCAGCCCAGCGACACCACCAGGATGCCCATGCCGACACTCAGCGCCATCACGTTCAGCGTCGTCCGCCGCCGGTTGCGCCACACATTGCGCCACGCCAGCGCCGCCAGTTCGCCCGTTATCCGTCGGCGTTTCATGCTGACCCCCGTATGCTTTCAATGACCGACAGCCGCATGGCGGTGACGCCCGCGTACAGACTGCCACCGATCGCGACGGCGGCACCAAAGGCCGCGGTGACGATCGTCCGTTCCAGGTCGAATCGTGTGGTGACCTCTCGACCCAGACCGAAGGAATCCATCATCTCACCGAAGTTGATCCCGTGGGTGGAGAACCAGATAACGATCGGCACGCCGACGGCGATTCCGAGCAGGCTGCCGACGACTCCGTAGCTCGCCCCTTCCGCCAGGACCAGTCCGAACTGCCCCTTCCGCGTCAGACCGATTGCCCGCATCATTCCGAACTCCTCGATCTTCTCGAAGACGTTCATGAGAATCGCGTTGGTGATCACCGTCGCCGCGACGATAACGATCAGCAGGTTGACCGCGTACATGAACACATCGAACATTTCCAGCAGCACCGCGGTGCCGCCGTTGATCTCCCGCCAGGTTCGAACGCGGAGATGGTCCGCCGTCCCGACGTCGGAGGTTCGGAAACGATCGGCCACGGTCGAGGCCTGCGTTTCGTCGGTGAGGACCACGCGAACCTCCCGCGTCTCGTCGCCCAGGTACAGGAGGTCCTGCGCCGCGGCGTGCGAGATGAGGAACGCGGACTGGTCGAAATCGGCTCCGTCGCTCCGGAAGGTACCGGACACAGGATACGCGAGGTAGTACGGCGCGCCGGTGGAGTCTTCCACCAGAACGGAAACGGTGTCACCGGCGGTGACATCGAGCATCCCCGCGGTCACCGTGGACAGCATGATGCCGTCGCTGTCGAGAAAGGATCCCGACACCACGCCGCTGCGAACGTCGGAGAAAAACCCGGTGTCCGGTTCCACCCCGTATCCCACCAGGGGAACGTTGTGATCGTTGGCCAGAACCATCGCGCCGAAGGTCAGAACCGGTTCGGCGCGCACCACCTCCGGCTGGGACTGAAACCAGTCGCGGATCCCGTGCCAGTCGGCGATAAGCAGTTCCAGCGAATACGGATCGAGGGCGTCGGCGGTGTCGGCGCTGTCAACCTGGATGTGACCGCCGCTGGTGACCATCGTCTCGAAGAAGTCCTGGCGCATGCCGTCCATCATCCCGGTTACGAAGAGCATGACCGCCACGCTGATCGCCACGACCAGCACGATGAGCAGGCTGCGCCGACCGTGGCGCACCACGCTTCCCCACGCGATTTTCCAGATCATGAGGTCCCCTCGATCCGCCCGTCGCGCAGCCGGATCGTTCGCCCGGCGTACCGCAGGATCTCCGGATTGTGAGTCGAAAACAGAAACGTAACGGAGTCCCTGGTGTTGAGCGTGCGCATGAGGTCCAGAATGCGGTCGCCGGTCTCGGAATCGAGATTGGCGGTGGGTTCGTCGGCGATCACCAGACTCGGACGATTCACCAGGGCCCGGGCAACGGCAACGCGCTGTCGCTGCCCGCCGGAGAGTTCATCCGGCCGATGTCGGGCGTACTCGCTGATTCCCACCGCGTCCAGCAGATAGGTGACGTAGTCGCGCCGCTCACCTTTCGGCGTACCGGCCAGGACCGCCGGAAACGCCACGTTTTCCTCCACCGTCAGTACCGGGATCAGATTGAAGTTCTGAAACACGAACCCGATCTTGTGCAGCCGGAGTCCGGCCTCGTCGGCGTCGCTCAGGACCTCCACCTGCTGCCCGTCCAGGTGCACCGACCCGGCCGTCGGGTGATCGATGCACCCCACGATGTTCAGCAGCGTCGTCTTTCCGCAACCGGAGGGACCCGCGACGGCGGTGAATTCGCCCTCATCGATGGTGATATCGACACCGCGGAGCGCGTGGATCGTTGTCTTGCCGAGGGGATAGTCTTTCGTTACCTGTTCCAGGGAAATCAGTGCCATAGTTGCTCCTTGTGTCGTACCCGGTCAGAAATGGGCGGTTGCGCCCAGCTCCACGACCATACCTTCCTGCAGCATCCCGAACTCCGAGGAGGCCTCTCCGGCGTTCCACGTCACGGTCGCCGACAGGTCCACCGCAGGTATCCGTTGCAGCGTCACGTCGTGCCGGACGAGGAAACTCTGATCGCTCATGTTTACCAGGATCGAGTGTTCGGTGCTCCACGACTGGGTAACCGCCAGCGACGCCGACGCCGACAGGTAGTGGCGGCCGGGACGTTGGAACCCGCCGGCGGCGTCGCTGGTCACCGCCAGGTCAGGAGCGGTGATGCCCGGGTACGTTTCCTCGAGGCCGTTGTAGATGTACTCACCCATGAGCACCACGTCGGTGACATCGCCGTACCAGGTGTACTCGCCACCGATGCTCGCCAGCGGCTGCGCGTTCAGCACCTCCCCGCGGGGATCGTACGCCTCGACGGCGCCCTCTCCCGCCAGGAGGAGGGGACCCACGGGAACCGAAAACCCCACCCCCGGCCGCAGCATCGTTGCGTACTCGTGTACCACCGAAAGCGCCACGTCCACCGGGGCAAGGTACGCGTTCAGGTACCCCGCGGTTCGGATATCCTCGAGGTCACCGGAGGCAACCGCGTCCTGAACCGCCACAGCGCCCTCGAGCGACAGGTTGGCACTCGGATAGATCGCCACGCTGGCTCCATCGAACCCCGGCTCCACCTCGCTGTCGGGGCTCTGGGGATGCAGCGCGTCGCTCACGGAGAAGGTCCACCCGTGACCCCAGTTGAGGCGCTGGCGCCCGAACCGGAACGTCAGCGAGTCGGCGGGGTAGACGCTCACGTAGGCCTGGTAGAGTTCGTGGGAGACGAGCACCCCGGTGGCGGCGGCGGACCCCGTACCGGCGGTCCCGGTTGCGCCGTCGGATGACGCGGCGTCCACGCCGAGGGAGTCGAGGATCGAACTCCCGCTTCCGTCGGTGGCCGAGACCGGCAGGATCGTCAGCGCGTGATCGATCAGCAGCTCCGCCGGCGACGCCACCGATCCACTGCCGTCGCCCAGCGTGAGACGGTGGGTCGCGGCGATTCGTGCCAGGGTCGTACCGTACCAGGTGCCGCGGAGGTCCTGGTCCGCCACCACCGGGCTGTCCTTGCGGTAGGCGGCCATCGCCCGCGTTTCCACCGACCCCAGCAGCTCGTACTGTTGCGCGAAAGCGGGAGCCGCGCACATCAGGAGTACGGCGACCACAGCTGCGCGAGCCCCCGTGGTTCGCGGCCGAAACCGCTGGCGCTGCTGGTACCGCCGGCCGGCGGGGCGTTCCCGTCGTCCCCCGTTCATCGGGTGAGCTCCTGTTGGTTGAACATGCGCGCCGGCATGTCGTCGCGCGCCTCCATCGATTCGATGCGCACGGTGGTCACGGCGCCCTCCTCCTCCAGCGATTCCATGCGCATCAGCCGCGGCCGTTCGGCGCCGGCGAGCTGCCCCATGTCCTCCAGCGTCATGCGCTTGAACAGCAGACCGGAGCGGGAATAGTAGTCAAACCGCAGGGGCATGACGCGTCCGGTGTCGGTGAGTGTCACCCACATGACAATGCGGCCGTAGGCGGCTTCGTCGTGGGAGGCGTTCGCCTCGATCCGTGCCGCGGTCACCTCCCCGTAGTACGGGTGTTCGATCGTTTCGGTTCCCGCGTGGCGGGCGGTGTAGTCGTCGGAGTAGTTCGGATCGGATACGTCGTTGTTGGAGAACACGCTCCCCTGAAAAGAATCACGCGGCGAGAGCCGGATCGCCCGTCGCGACCCTGAGCGCGGGTTGTACATCCACAGGTCGTTACCTTTCTGCAGAAACCGCATGCCCCGGGATCGCTGCGGTTCCTGAACTTCCATGAACGTCCCCGACCCCTCCAGGTGGTAGTTGTCCATCAGCATCTCGGTTGTCCGTCGCCCGGGCCGCTCGGTGGTCATCCGGAAGGTCGCGACAAAATCATCGGGGAAAAGGGTCGTTTCCACCTCGTTCAGGAGGTCGTCCGCCGAGCGGTCAGTGAGCTGCGACACGTTCGCCTGCGCCGCCACCGGTGCCGCAGCGAGAACAGCCAGTCCGACAGCCATCGCTACGAGACACGTTCTTCGTGTGTACGATCCGATTCGATTGGTTCTGGTCATGGTGTATCTCCCTCCGGTGTTCCGCGGTTGTCCTGCAGCAGGCTCCCGAGGAACGCCACGTATTCCGCGAATGTACGACGCCCGTGGGACGTCAGTTCGTATACGGTCTGGGCCCCTCCCGGGGTCAGTTCCCGCTCCTTTTCCACGTAGTCATTTTTGATCAGCTTCTCCAGGTGCGTGTACAGGGCGCCGTCGCTCAGTCCGAGCCGTGCCTTCAGCGCGTTGAACGCCAGCTTCTCGTCCTGGTTGAGGAGCGTGACGATCGACAGGCGCGTCTTTTCGAAGAAGACCCCGTCAAAGCGCGTATAGAGCTCAGACATGTCCGGTGGGGCCCTCCGGTTGGTCCGATGCGTGCGCCGGCGGGGCATCCACCGGCGGGGCATCCGCCTCGCGTCGACGTTCGGCGATACGCGAATGGACGCCCGACACCACGTAGACGACACCGATGGCGATCCCGGCACCTGCTGTGAACGCCACGCTGTCCACGTTGATCGCCTCCAGAACGATCGCGAGCACCAGAAGGCTGAACGCCTCGACAAACAGGGATGAGTAGGTCATCTGGGCGTACGCCAGCAACGGAGTGGCACCGATCGCCAGCACCACGCCCGCCGACATCCCCGTCGGCGCCATGTGAAACACCAGGATCAGCACTACGACAATCAGCCCGGCGTAGGCGCCGAGGAGGCGATTCATGCGCCGCGTGAACAACGCCACCCCGGAGTCGCGTCGCTGCTGAATCCAGCCCAGCGTCTCCAGCAACCCGCCGACGACCAGCACCGGCATCCAGACGATTCGCAGTATCGACCCGGCGTCGTAGCCGCCTCCCTGAGCCAGACGATACGACACGATGGAGCCACCGATCGTCAGGACCCCCCACAGCGCAAACACCCAGTGGCGTACCAGCGGTTGTTCCTCGTAGCGTGTCATGAGACCCCGAATCGTGCGGAGGTCCGAGAGGTACTTGTCCAACGGATTGGGAGACTGTTCCATGTGGCACTCCTACTCTGCATCAAAAAGTGACTTTGTATTGCAAAGTATAGTAACGTGCAGACGCTCCGTCAAGCGGGTTCGGGTCAGTCGCGTTCCACCCGCCGGATTCCGTCGCGGTCGAGAACCACGGTCCAGTGATGAAGCTGCTCCCCGATGCCGTCGTCACCGCGAAGGCGCACGGCAACCTGAATTCGGTACGTCCGGGGACCGGAGGTGGATATCGGACGGCGATCCACGAACAAGCGGATTCCCTTCGTCGGCGCGTCCATGTCCCTGAGCCACTGGTCGAGCCTGATCCTGGTGATGTCCATGATGCCGTTCACGCGCCGATGATTGGACAACAGCCGTCGCCCGTTCAGGCGAACGAGCGACGCGAACACGACGGCGTTCTGCGAAACCGTCTCGCTCAACAGATCGTCCGGTACGTTCCGGTCCATCCGCGGACGGGGAACCCCGGTGGGGTCGGTGCTTCGTATCGCGAGGCGGGCACGCCCGACGGTACGCTGCGTGGCGGGATCCCGCAGGATTCGGGTGCGATCGGCGACGGCGATCGGAAAGAAACGCACCAGGACCGAGCGGAGGATTTCCTTGATTCGATCCTTGACGATGTACGACCCCACGATGAGCAGCGCCCACGGCACGCTGTAGCTCGCGTACAGACGGTTGGCGAAAAACGCCGCCGCCACCGCCACGCTCATCGCCGTCGCCGCAGCGATTCCCGCCACCACATGGCCGATCCTGCGCGGAACACCCGACTCCGCCACGTCGAGGTAGAGGACCGCCTGCACCCATTTCTTGAGGCGGCTCTCACGGACGATCAGTCGCTCCAGGGCGCCGGTGTCGTCGGGGGAGATCGTGTCGGACCGCACCGCCGAGTATCCGCGTTCCTTCTGGTACGCGAGTTCGCGCTCCACCGCCTTGTCCAGCTGACCGCGGAGCTTTTCCATGGCCGCGTCCCGCGCCAGGATCGCCGACAGACCGAGCAGGTGGCGCACGGTCTGATCACCCAGAAACTCGTCCGCCAGGATGTGCGTCTGCCGGATCGAATCGGGAACCGCCGGGTCCAGCAGTCTCCGTCGGAGATCGCGAAATGCGGAGAGCGCCCGTTTCACGTCGCGGATCGCATCCTTCCCCGCCTTGATGCCCGCATCCCGGTCGGCATCGTCCCGCAGCGCCGACTGAATGACCCGCACGAGCGATTTCAGTTGAAAGGTGAACAGGTTGCAGAACGTCCGGAGCTCGTAGGCGACCCGCACCTGGTCGATCCTGCCGGGTTTGGCCGGCGCCTGTACCTCCCGCAGGACGCGGTTGACCGGGTTGTCGGGGTGTTCCCGGTCCGCCAGCGCCGCCAACGGCATGTTGGCGACCGTGAAACGGGTGTTGGCCCGGGTGTCCTCGAGGAGCGCCGCACGTCCCCGGGCATCGACGGCGATACTGATCTGCTGGGGAAACCGGACGAACACATCGGTCCGGAAGCGACTCACCCGGCGATTCCGGAAGGGATAGACAACCTTGAGCTGGAGTTGCGTCGCCCCGTGCGGTCGGAGGGAGCAGGTCACCCCCACGTCGGCGGTCGCCGGGGTTTCGGACACCGGAGACGCGATCATGCGACCGTCATCTCCGGTAGACGCGGCAATACTCCGGATACAGATGAATCGCCACCTCGTCGTCCAGGTGGAAGAGTTTGACCGATCCGCCGCTATTGGAGTGGATGACCGTGATGAACTGCCCGTCGAACTCAACCTTGTATTCGGTGGTGGCGCCGACAAATGAGTTCACGTCAACGCGCCCCATGAGGTCGCCGGGCCCCTCGGAGATGTCCATCGCCTCCGGCTTTGCGGACACATAGACCTCGTCGCCGACGGCGGCGCCGTCGTATACGCGCTCGGCGCGGATCTCGAAGGACGAGCCCCCGATCTCCACCGTCACCGACGAGTCACCCACCGCCGTGATCCGGGATTCCAGGAAGTTCGCGTTTCCGATGAAATCGGCGACAAACGGGTTGGCCGGGTGGTTGTACACATCCTCCGGGGAGCCCACCTGCATGATCTGACCGCGATTCATGACCACGATCTTGTCGGACATGCTGAGCGCCTCGGCCTGGTCGTGGGTTACGTAGATCGCCGTAATGCCAAGCATGTGCTGGACGCGCTTGATTTCTGTGCGGGTCTGGATGCGGAGCTTCGCGTCGAGATTCGAGAGTGGCTCGTCAAAGAGGATGATCTCCGGTTTGAGAACCAGCGCCCGCGCCAGTGCCACCCGCTGCTGCTGACCGCCGGAGAGCTCACCGGGGTAGCGGTTCTCCAGGCCCACCAGGTTGACCATCTGACTCGCCACGGCCACCTCGTTGCGGATCACCTCGCGGTCCGCCTTGCGGATCTTCAGCCCGTAGGCGATGTTCTCAAAGATCGTCAGATGCGGAAACAGGGCATAACTCTGGAACACCATGGGCATGTTCCGCTCAAACGGCGGGACGCGACTGATGTTCTCGCCCCGGACGCGGATCTCACCGTCCGTGGGCTGCTCGAACCCTGCAATCATGCGCAGTGTCGTCGTCTTCCCGCATCCCGACGGCCCCAGGAGCGTGACAAACTCGCCCCGGTTGATATCCAGCGAGATCCCGTCAACCGCGCGCGTTTCGCTTCCGCTTCCGTCGCGGAATACCTTCACCAGATCCACGAGACTGAGATGTGGCTGTTCCATCGCTGTGTTGCTCTCCTTCAGACGGCTCATCGGGCGGCCCCCGTTCCGAACACCTGTGAACGCTCGAGGCCGGTAACCTTCATGATGACGAAGATCACGGTCATGACGACCACGATCAGGGCGAACGACATGACCGACGCGGCTCCCAGCCGAAGGATCTCGGTCTGGGCAAGAATCAGGACGGTCATGTGATTCCAGCGCGCCGACACCAGAAAGATGATCGCGCTGATGGCGGTCATCGCCCGCACAAAGGCGAACGTGGCGCCGGCGAAGAACGCCGGACGGATCAGCGGCAGCGTGACCGTCCGGAACGTATAGGAGCTGTTGGCGCCGAGATTCGTCGAGGATTCCTCGATCTCCGACGAAATCTGTTTGAGCGCCGCGATCCCGCCCTCGACGCCGATGGGAACGTTGCGGAACACGTAGGCCGTTACGAGAATGAACGCCGTACCCGACCACCGAAACGGTGCCCCGTTGAACGCCAGGACGTACCCGATACCGATTGCGGTCCCCGGAATCGCGTAGCTGAGCATGGCGAGCAGCTCCATGAGGTGTCGGCCGGCGAAGCGCCGCCGGACCACCAGGAACGCGATGATCATGCCCAGGAGCGCCGTGATCGGGGTTGAAAGCAGCGCCAGGAAGACGGTTCGTCCCATGGTTGAGGCGCCCACGTCCCAGCTGTACGCGAAATGATCCAGGGTGAAGCTCCAGTCCACGCCCCACAGACGGATGAAGCTCCCGGCGATGATCGTTCCATAGAGCATGATGACGAACACCGAGAGGACCACCGCAAACGCCGTAAACCCGATCGTGGCGGCCGCCGGGACCGGCAGCATGCTCCGCCGGGCGGACTTGCCGGTGATCGTCTGGTACGACTTGCGGTTCATGATCCGTTTCTGCAGGGAGAAGAACAGGACCGTCGGTGTGAGCAGCAGAATCGCCAGGGCGGCACCGCGGGGCAGATTGCCCATCCCGGTGAACTCCAGGTACGCCCGCACCGACAGTACGTCGAAGTCGCCACCGATGATGATCGGGTTCCCGAAGTCGGTCATCGATGTCACGAACACGATGAGCCACGAGGCGAGGATCCCCGGCATCGCCAGCGGCAGCGTCACGGTAAAGAACGCGTGCGTTCGACGGGCACCCAGATTAAGGGCGCAGGTCTCCAGATCCGGATCGATACCCTGCAGGATTCCCGAAAGCGTCATGTAGGCGATCGGAAACAGGTTGATCGTCTGCACCAGAATGAGTCCCTTGAGGCCGTAGATCGTCCCCACGTCGAGGTTCAGCAGGTGGCGCGTGATGAGGCCACTGCGACCGAAGAGCAGGATCACCGACAGCGCAAACATGAACGGCGGCGAGATGATCGGCAGGATCGCCAGCGTTCGGAAGAACTGGCGGCCCGGAATGCGCAGCCGCTCAACGGCATACGCCATGAGGAATCCGATCGTCGTGGCCAGCGTGGCCACGATCATGCCGAGCATGATGCTGTTGCGGATCGCGAGGAAGTACCGGGAATGGGCAAAGACCGACCGGTAGACCTCGAAGGAGAACACCCCGTCGGGGGTGAGGCTCATTCGAAGAACCGAAAAGATCGGGTAGAGAATAAACAGCGCGAGCAGCGCGAACACGATCACGATCGTGCCCCGAAGCCCCCACTCGCGACCGATGATCGCGCCCCCCGTGTTGTGTGACATGGACAGTTCCTCCCCGGAGTGAACGCGGACCACCGACCGCGCCCGAAGGCGGCGGCCGGTGGTCCGCTGTCATCCGTACGGGTCGTTATTCGGTGATCGCGTTGTTACCGATCTCTTCGTTCCAGCGGTTGACCAGACGTTCCTTGTTGGCCGCCGCCCACACGTCGTCCTGGTCGATCGTGTTGACCTGCGAGATCGGGACCGCACCCGGCGCCAGTTCCACGTCGACAAAGGGAACCACGAACTTTGTGGCGTACAGCGCCGCCGCCCGTTCGCCGAGGGCCCAGTCGAACAACCGCTCCGCCGCCGCCTGTTCCTCCGCGGGACCGTTGGCGATCATGGAGATCGATGCGATCTCGTAGCCGGTGCCCTCACTGGGGAACGAGAGTTCCAGCGGATAGCCTTCGGAAATCAGCCGCACGCCGTCGTGGGCATACCCGATCGCCACGGTGATCTCGCCGATCGCGGCGTTGCGGCCGGGGGCCGAACCGGACCGGGTGTACTGGGCGATGTTGCTGTCCAGTCGCCGCAGGTAGTCGAACGCCTGGTCTTCGCCCAGAATCTGGACCATCGTCGCCAGGACGTTGTAGGCGGTACCGGACGACCCGGGGTTGGCCATCTGAAGCTGTCCCTCGAAGCCGGGATCCAGAAGATCCTGCCAGCTCATCGGCTGGTCCAGACCGTAGCGCTCGAGCATGTTCATGTTGCTCTCAAACGCCAGGGGACCGGCGTAGATCCCGGACCAGTACCAGTCCGCATCGCGAAACTGATCGGCCATCTGAGCCGCCGGGGACTCATACGGGGTCGTGAGACCCTTCTGCTTGGCCTCGATGTGGCCAAGTCCGACGCCGCCGTACCAGACACTCGCCTGGGGGTTGTCGCGTTCGGCCTCGATACGTGCCACCGCCTCGCCCGTGGACAGGCGAACCCAGTCAACCTGGATGCCGGTGTCCTCGGTGAACGCGGCGAATACTTCCCGCGCCAGCTCCTCGTCCAGGGTGGTGTACACGGTCACCCGCTCCTGGGGCTCCGCCTGCCCCGACGCAAACGCGGCGCCGGCAACGAGGGCTACGATCATCAGTGCCATGACAGTTCGTTTCATGGATGTCCTCCTGTTATGTACGTTCCAGTGTGGGTCCGGGTTCCGCGGTGAACAAGAAACAATTCGGTGACAGTTTCGCGGCTATTCGATCAGATAGCCCCGGCCCCAGCGGTTGAGGACGATCTCCGGCTGCCGCGGATTCTGCTCGATCTTCCTGCGCAGCCGACGGATATTGACCTTCACCATTTCGGCACCGCCGTCCCAGTCCGTGGTGTGCCACACGTGCTCGAGGATATCCTCAACGCTCTGGGCGCGGCCGCGTCGACTGACCAGCAGGTCGAGGATGTTCCATTCCGTGGGACTCAGGTGGATCTCGCGTGCCCCGCGCCAGACACGGGCGGACTCGCGGTCAACCACCAGGTCCCCGACCGACACCCGTCGTTCCTCGCCAACCGCCACCGAGGGCTGTTCCATCAGCCGCCGTACCCGAAGGAGGAGTTCGCGGTTATTGAACGGCTTGCGCACATAGTCGTCGGCGCCGGTCTCAAGTCCCGCGACCACTTCGTCGTCGCGATCGTGGCTGCTCACCATGATAACGGGGACACCGAGCTGTTTGGCCCGGCGGCAGAAGACCAGCCCGCTCTGATCCGGCAGCTCGACGTCCAGCACGACCAGGTCGGGCCGGGATTCCGACACCGCCTCCCACGCCCTGGTGGCTGTTCCGGCGGTGACCACCTGATACCCCTCGTTGGAGAACAGGTACGCCAGGATATCCCGCACCTCCGGCTCATCCTCCACGACGAGAATGCGGCCGAGCCGGACGCTACGCACCGCCACCCGCCTTTTTCAGCGTAAAGGACACCGTGGTTCCACCGTCGGGACGGGAGGCGACGTACACATCGCCGCCGTGGAGCGCAATGACCCGCTTTACGATCGCCAGTCCCAGGCCGGTCCCCTCAAGACTCTCCGCCGCCTCCGGTCGTCCCTGCACGTACTCCGCAAACACGTCCGGCCTGCGACGCGCGGGGAGACCCGACCCGTTGTCCGAGACCGAGACCACCAGGAAGCGCTCGTTTTCTTTCACCGTCATGTCGATCGTTCCGCCGTCTTCGGTGTATTTCGATGCGTTGTGGACCAGGTTGACCAGGACCTGGCCGATCCACTGAGGATCCGCCAGAGCCCGACTCAGGAGCGAGGGAAACATGTAGTGAATGCGCTGCCCCCGCGTCGCCAGCACCGGCTCCATGTTCCGGGTCACACCGCCGACTTCCCGGCGGAGGTCCACCGGCCGCAGACGAAGCGAATCACTCCAGCTCTCGATCTTGAGACCGGCGAGGACGTTCTCCGTCAGCGCTTCCAGACGATGGGCGTTGCCGAATATGCTGCGGACAAATCGCTGCTGGTCGCCGGTCAGGGGTTCCGCCGCCGGGTCCTCGAGCAGGATCGAGGCCGACGACCGGATCACGGTCAGCGGCGTCCGGAGTTCGTGGGCCAGCGTGGACAGCAGTTGTCCCCGTCGGTCATAGCGTTCCTCCCGGGCGGCGACCCATCTCCGGGCGCGACCGACACTCTTCCAGATCCACACCGTTTCCACCGCCAGCAGCGGAACACCGAGAATCCACCCCCGTTCCGGGAGCAGCAGCGCCGCGCCGATTCCCACCGCAAACAGCGAGGCGATCAGGAGTGGTCTGGGGCCGAAGGCGTGCATCCGACCCACGAGTATATATCACTCCGGCGGTCGGCGCCGAACCTTGAACTCCTGGCGGTTTTCCGGTTCGTCGCCGGAGAGGCGGTCGCGAATCCGGTGGTAGGCCGCCTCCTGCGCCCGGAACCGTGGCTCCGTGGCGTCGGGGACCACGCGGGTCCAGCGGCCGTCGGGACCCAGCTCGTGGGCCTTGCTGTTGTCTGAAAAGTACAGATCCAGGATGCGCCGAATCCGGCGGCGGATGTCCGGGTTTTCCACCGGAAACATGAGTTCCACCCGTTTCTCCAGGTTTCGTGGCATCCAGTCCGCGCTGGCGAGGTATACCTCGGGATTGCCGCCGTTCTCGAAAAAGAACGCCCGCGTATGCTCGAGGTAGCGGTCGATAATGCTCACCACGCGAATGTTCTCGCTGGTTCCGGCGACACCGGGCACGAGCATGCAGATCCCGCGGATGTTGAGCCGAACCTCCACACCTGCCCGGGAGGCCTGGTACAGCGCGTCGATCACCTCGGGATCGGCCAGGGAGTTCATCTTCGCGATGATCAGGCCGCTCCCGCCGCCTTCGGCACGGGTTGCCTCGCGGCGGATCATCTCCAGCACCCGTCGCTTGAGTCCCACCGGGGCCATGGAGAGCTTCTGGAGTCCCGGAATCACCGAGTACCCGGTGATCGAGTTGAAGAACCGGCCCACCTCGTAGCACAGCTCCTCGTCACAGCTCATGAGCCCCAGGTCGGTGTAGAGCTTGGCGGTCTTGTCGTTGTAGTTGCCGGTACCCAGATGCGTGTAGCGTCTGATCCCGTCGCGCTCCCGGCGGATGATGAGCAGCGCCTTTGCGTGCACCTTGAGCCGCGCGATTCCGTACACCACGATCACGCCGGCGCGCTCCAGCCGCTGCGCCCAGCCGATGTTGCGCTCCTCGTCGAAGCGCGCCTTGAGCTCCACCAGGACCGAGACCTGTTTTCCGTTCTCCGCCGCCCGTTCCAGCGCCCGAATGATCGGCGAGTTGCCGCTGGTGCGGTAGAGCGTCATTTTGATCGCCAGGGTGGCGGAGTCGTCGGCGGCCTCCTGCACCATGCGTACCACGGGATCGAAACTCTCGTAGGGGTGGTGCAGCAGGATGTCCCGGCGACGGATGCTGTCCCAGATCGGTTCGTCCTCATCCACCCATGGCGACTGCATCGGTTTCCAGGATGGGTCCCGGAGCTCGGCAAACCCGTCGATTCCGACCACGTCCATGAGGTTCCGCAGTTCCAGCGGGTCGGCGCTCTCAAACACCTCGTCCTCCGAGAGGTCGAGGGCCCGTGTGAGGATCGTCCGCAGGCGGCGGGAGCCGCGGTTGATGTTCATGCGAACCACCTCGCTCCGGTCGCGGGTCTCGATCACCTGCTCCATCGCCTCCACGAAATCCTCGTCGCGTTCCTCGTCCACGCCAAAGTCGGCGTCGCGGGTGACGCGAAAGAGACACTGTTCCTTCACGGTGAAGCCGGGAAAGAGCTGGTACGCCTCCGACAGGATCACCTGCTCCAGAAACGTGAACGCCACGACGTTCGGTGTGTCCGTGGGAAGGTAGACCACCCGTTCCAGCGACGACGGGACCTGCACCAGGGCGAGCAGGCGCCCCTTGTCGTCCGCCTCAACGGTCTCACCGCCGATGTCCTGCAACCCCACGGCGCCGTCGGATGCGTCCGGCCCGGGCTCCAGGAGGAACGCCGCGTGGAGACGCAGGTTTCCCACCGACGGGAGTCCCTCACCCGCCGGGGCGCGTACCGGCGTGAGGACCGGGAACACGCGCTCGCGAAAAAAGCGCTTGACGAAGCCCTGCTGTTCCGAATCCCAGTCCGCGCGCTGCACGCGCACCAGGCCGCGTTCGGCGAGCGCCGGAAAGATGTCCTCCAGCAGGACGCGGTATTTGCGTTCGCTGAGCTCAGCCACCCGCGCACGAATCGCCTCCAGCTGTTCCCGCGGACTCATACCGGTGGGGCAGTTCGACGCCTGATTGAGACGCTGCTGCCGTTTGACGGTAGCCACCCGCACCATGAAGAACTCGTCGAAGTTGGAAGAGACGATGCTCAGAAACTTCAGCCGCTCCAGGAGCGGCACATCCGGGTTCTCCGCCTCCGACAACACCCGGGCGTTGAACTCGATCCAGCTCAGTTCGCGATTGATGTAGGGTCCGCTCATACTGCTATCACTCCGTAGCCAAACACGTCCTCGAAGAGGCGTCCCTTCTGACGCAGGCCGTACTGTTCGATCGAGATGTCACCGGCGTAGTCGCAGTGCAGGATCACGTCGTCCTCCCGTCGCTCCAGCGAAAACGTCCGGATGCGCTGCACGTGACCGCGGTCCAGGGCGTCGGCAACCCGCAGCAGGCTGGCAAGCTTGAGCACCAGCATGCGCTGCTCACGCCGCAGCGACACGTACGAGGTGTGCGCGGAGTTGGGGTTTCCGCCGCGGTGGTAGCGCACCACGTTCGCCAGGATGCGGATATCGGACCGGGAGAGCCCGAATATCTCGGAGTTCTCCACGATGTACTGACCGTGCTTGTGGTGCCCCGACGCCCGAATGAAGTTCCCGATGTCGTGGATGATCGCCGCCACCTCCAGCAGAAGCCGGGCGTGCTCGTCCATGCCGTGTTCGTCGCCGAACTGGTCGAAGAGGCTCACTGCCAGCGATGCCACGTGCAGACCGTGGGACTCGTCGAAGTGAAACTTGCGGCCGAGCCCGATCGTCGAGTTGATGACCTGTTCGGCAAACTCCTGGCGCATCGGCCCGCGGCGTCCCATGGCGAAATTGATGAGGACGCCCTCGCGGATGCTCACGTCCGGGACAATGAGCTGCTGGGCGCTCGTCGCCTCCATGAACAGTTTGTACGTCAGCAGCGCCGGCAGAAGCCCCTCCGCCTCGGTGTAGGTGAGGTTGAGTTCGCGGACGCACTCGTCCAGCGTCCGCCGCTGGAGTTCGTGCAGGAAGCTGTCAAAGGCCTTGCGCTCGATGACGGAGAAGTGCTCCGCCTCCCGCTTGCCCACGCGTTGCGCGGCGATCCGGGCGTCGCCGCCGACCGCCACAAAGTAGCGGATGCGGTCCAGGCGCAGCTCGGTGTTCAGGACCTCCCGGTTCACCCGGATATTCTCGCGCAGGTACTCCTCCACGCGGTCGTTGGAGGTGAGGCCCATCGGTGCCTGGAGCTGCTGTTCCACCCGCAGCGTCCCGATGCGCAGGGAGTGCGCCGCCACCATGCGTCCGCGCTGCAGCATCATGATTTCCGTGGTACCGCCGCCGACCTCGAGGATCATGGCGCTGGAGCGCGCGAACTGCGGCCTGAGGTCGTTGATCGCGTGCTGTACGGCGATGTAGGTGAGGTGGTTCTCCTCGATCCCCTCGACCACGTCGATCCGAAAGCCGGTACGGATCTGGACGCGATCCAGGAAGGTGTCGCGGTTTTTGGCTTCACGGATGGCGGCGGTGGCGATGACGCGCACCGAATCCGGCGGGATGCGCCAGCCCTGCAGGAGTTCGCGAAACCCTTTGAGGATCGCCACCGCCTCCCGCATCGATTCCGTGCTCAGGACTCCGTCGATGAATACGTCGCGACCCAGCGAGAGAGGCCGCGATGCGCGGTCCAGGGTGACCCATTCCGAGTCCTCGCGAATCTCGGCGATAACCACGCGTATCGCCGTGGACCCGATGTCGATGACCGAGACCAGACGCGGACCGTCCGTTGGGGTTCCGAGTCCGCCGGCGGAGGCGTTGGGTTCGTGGCGTTTTTTCTGCATCGTCTAGTGAGCCTCCGCCAGATCCGCCGCCCCAACCACGACGGCGTCGTCACCAAGCTGGGCCTCGACAACCTCCACGCCGGTCACCAGGCGCTGCATCGCCCGCTCCCGCATGGTTGCCTCGGCGATGTCGGTAAACCGTGAGCCCAGCTTCTCCACCAGACCGCCACCCAGGACGATCATCTCCGGATCGAAGGTGTTCACCATCGCCGCCATGCCGATGCCGAGAAAGCGGGCGGCCTGGTCCACCACTTCCGCCACGCCGGGGTCGCCGGCATCCAGCGCCTTTTTGATCAGACCGCTTTTCACGAGGCGAATGTCGGTCGCGCCGGCCTCCGCCAGTACCGGCGACTGCCCGTTCATCGCGAGAATCGCCAGGTCGCGCGCGATCGCGGTCTTGGACGCCACCGTCTCCAGGCAGCCGTGGTTGCCGCACCCGCAGCGGCGACCGTCGCTTTGGACGGTGATGTGGCCGATCTCTCCGGCGGCGCCGCCCTTGCCACGGTAGAGGTGTCCATCCAGTATCAGACCGCCGCCGATTCCGGTTCCCGGGAAGATCCCCACCACGTGGCGGCGGCCCCGGGCACAGCCGGCGACGTACTCTCCCCACAGACCTGCGTTGACGTCGTTTTCCAGATAGATGTGGCACCCGAGTTCGTGACCGAGTCGCTCGGCCAGAGGAAAATTGCGTATGCCCAGGTTCGGCGTATAGAGGATCGTTCCCGTGGCGGCATCGATCGGACCGGGAACCGCGATGCCCACCGATTCCAGATCACCACGGGAGGCTCCTGCCTTTCCGAGGGCCCCGTCCACGGTGGCTACGATCTGGGCAAAGATATGGTCGTTGTCTCCGCCCTCGGTGCGGTTCTTGTTCCGCGCCACCACGGAGCGATCGTCGTCGAGCACCGCCGCCAGCATCTTGGTTCCACCGAGATCGAATCCGATACGCATAGCCGGTTCCTCCTTGCCGAATTCCGTGCAAAGCCGGTACTGTACCACCTTACCATGACCGGCGTCATCATCGGGCGGTTCATGCCCCCGCACAACGGACACCTTTATCTGATCGACTTTGCCCGGCATATGGTGGACCGTCTGTACGTCCTGGTATGTACCCTCTCCCACGAGCCGATTCCGGGTGACCTCCGCTACGAGTGGGTTCGCGAACTCGCCCCCACCTGCGAGGTGGTGCACATCACCGAGGAGATACCGGAGGCCCGCCGCGGCGAGGCCGGCGCGATTTCCATCTGGGCGCGGTCGGTGCGTGAGGCGGTCCCGGAACAGATCACCCACGTATTTGCCTCGGAGAACTACGGGTGGGAACTGGCGTGGCAGCTCAACGCGCAGTACGTGCCCGTGGACCCCAGCCGGCGCAACATCCCCGTCTCGGCTTCCGCCATCCGGGCCAACCCCTACGAGAACTGGCGCTTCATTCCGCCGACGGTTCGCCCCTGGTTTATCCGGCACGTGGCGGTCATGGACGACCGCGATCTGGCGGAACGGCTGGCGGAGGACCTCAACACCGTGGTGGTGCATCCCTACCGTGAGTTCTGGCAGTACACGTGGAACGAGTTCGCCGGTCGTCGCGATGCCGAACCCCTGTCGGAGGAGCAGATTCGCCGTGGTGGAGCCGCCACCGTAACCGCACTGGCGCGGCAGGCGAACCGGATCCTCATCCACGACCTGCGTCACATCGACGATCTCGCCTGCCTCGAACGAGTGGACCTGGTGATCGCCGATCCCTCGCGGTTCGATCCACGCGACGACCACCGCCTCAGCGGAACCTCGCAGCCACTCATCATGGTGCCTGCCCAGGCCACGGCGGAGGAGATCGGCCGTATCCTCGTCGACACGCCTCACCTCCTTTGACAACCCCCCGTCGGCGCTCTACAGTAATCCGGTGAGTGCATCCATCTGGGCGGTTCTCGGAATGCTGCTGATCCTCAGCGAGTTCGCCGTCCCGCAGTTCGTGGTGTTCTTTTTCGGTCTCGGCGCCCTGTTGAACGCCGTGCTGGTGGCTGTCGTTCCCGGACTCGGAGCGCGGCTTCCACTCCAGCTGGTGATCTGGGCGATCACCAGCGGCGTGTCGCTGGGCCTGCTCCGGCGCTACGCCGCCCGGTGGTTCCGCGGCGAAAACCGCAAACCGGGGTCTTCGATCGGCGACGAGGCCGGGATGACCGCCGTTGTGACCGAGGAGATCACCGCCGGCCGCCCGGGACGCATCCGCTTTCGCGGCACCACCTGGCAGGCGCGCACCTTCGACGAAACGATCGCCGTCGGTACCACGGTGACGATCCTGGAGAAGGAGTCCCTGGCGTACATCGTCACCGCCGGCGATCTGCTGTCCGGCGAGACGGATACGTCGTCAAAGGAGGAACCATGAACGTACTGGGAACCTACATCACTGCGGTCGTCACGCTCATCGTTGTGTTCACCGTCTTTTTCAAGCTGATCCGCATCGTGCCGGAACAGCAGGCGTGGCTCATCGAGCAGTTCGGCAAGTACCGCCGATCCCTGGGACCCGGGCTCCATCTGGTGATCCCGGTGGTCCAGAAGGTCGCCTACAAACAGCTGCTCAAGGAAGAGGTGATCGACGTTCCGCCGCAGGTGTGCATCACCAAGGACAACGTGCAGGTCAACGTCGACGGAGTGCTGTACCTGCAGGTCATGGACCCGGAAAAGGCGAGCTACGGGATCGAAAACTACCGCTTCGCCACGGCGCAGCTGGCACAAACGACGATGCGCAGCGAGATTGGCAAGATCGACCTCGACCGGAGCTTCTCCGAGCGCGACGCGATCAACGACGCGATCGTCCGCTCCGTGGACGAGGCCTCGGATCCCTGGGGCATCAAGGTCACCCGCTACGAGATCAAGGACATCACGCCCTCCGAGACGGTCATGACCGCCATGGAACAGCAGGTCCGTGCGGAGCGTGAGAAACGGGCCGAGATTCTCTCCAGCGAGGGAGAGCGGGAGGCGCGGATAAACTCCTCCAAGGGGGACCGACAGCAGTCGATTAACCTCTCGCAGGGCGAACGCCAGCGTCGTATCAACGAGGCCGAGGGGCGCGCCAGTGCCACGGAGATCGTTGCCGAAGCCACCGCCGCCGGGATCTCCGAGGTCGCCGAGGCGATCCGCCTGCCCAAGGGACGCACCGCCGTGGCGATGCGCATCGGCGAACAGTTCATATCCAGTCTCGGCGAGATCATTCGCGGGAGTGACACGGCGGTGCTTCCTGCCGACCTGGCGCAGCTGCGCTCCGTGGTTGAGTCGCTCCGGGGTCACCTCGGTGGCGGCGACAGCGGCGCCACGGGTGCACCCGGCGGCGGGGGATCCGGCGGCGGGCGCCCCGGCGGCGACTACACCGTGGGAGGTGACCGATGAATCCCTTTCTTCCGCTTCAGATCGTACTGGGTGTCCTGGGCCTGGTGGTGGTGGTGGCGCTGGTTCGCAGCATCCGCATCGTCCCGGCGCAGTCGGTCCTGGTCATCGAACGACTGGGTAAATACGCCTCCACGCTCCAGGCGGGATTCCACGTCCTGGTCCCGTTCATCGACCGGGTCGCGTACTCCCACAGCCTCAAGGAGCAGGCGGTGGACGTCCCCTCGCAACCGTGCTTCACCTGGGACAACGTCAAGGTAGACGTAGACGGTGTGCTGTACTTCCGCGTGGTGGATCCCCGGAAAGCCAGCTACGGCATCAACAACTTCCGCTACGCCACGATCCAACTCGCCCAGACGACGATGCGCTCGGTGATCGGCAAGCTGGAACTCGACAAGACGTTCGAGGAGCGAGAGGCGATTAACGCCGCGATCGTAAAAGAGGTGGACGCCGCCAGCGTTGAATGGGGCGTCGACGTCACGCGCTACGAGATTCAGAACATCAACGTCCCTGCGGACATCCTGCAGGCGATGGAGGCGCAGCTCCGGGCCGAGCGCGAGAAGCGGGCGCAGATCGCCCGGTCCCTCGGCGAGATGGAGAGCAAGATCAACTACTCAGAAGGCGAAAAGGAAGAGGCGATCAACCGCTCCGAGGGTGAGAAGGAGAAGTGGATCAACGAGGCCGAGGGACGCGCCGCCGAAATCAAGGCGCTGGCGCACGCCACCGCAGCGTCACTGCGAAAGCTCGCCGAGGCGCTGGAGGCCGAAGGCGGTGACGAGGCGCTGTCGCTGCAGCTTGCCGAGCAGTACATCGGCGAGCTGCGGTCGCTCGCCCGGGCCGACACTCAGGTTGTGCTGCCCATGGACCTCAGCGACCTCGACAGCATGCTGCGAAGCATCCGCGGTATCCTGCAGCGCGCCGGGGCAAACCCGCCGGTGTAGAGACGGGTACCGACGTGGTGCTGCGACCGGCCGCACACCCCCGGCCGCGCACCGCCTGCCGTTCACAGCCGGCGCCGGCGCGCACATCGTCAGAAGTGGAATCGCAGCCCGATTCCCCCGTCAACGTCGAGACCGGTGTCCGGGAGAATCGTCATACCCGGCGCGATCTCGGCGAAGAGCTCCAGCCGCGGTGCCACGTACCACTGCAACCCCACAGGCACCCGGGCGCCCAGGACGAGGGCATCGTTGTCCCGACCACCCCGGTCGCCGAGCAGCAGAACCTTTCCACCGAGGCCCAGATACCAGTTTAGGGGCTCCACAAACGGGTCGCGAACCAGCCAGAGGTCGGCGTGGAGGTGAAGATAGTCGTCGATGCTCCAGGCGGCGGCGAGGGCCACGCGGTTCTCGAGGAGAACGCTCACGCCGGTGGGGTCGCCGAGCATGCCGCCGACGCCCGTGTCCGCCGGAACCGCGACCAGAGCGATGCCGGTCGCCAGAACGAGTGCAATCAGTGTCTTTTTCATACCCGACAAACGTACGGCGTGACGCAGCGGGAATCAAACAGCGGTGTACACGGCACCGCCCCCCACGGTAGCTTATGGCCACATATGGATACGGTATACGTAGCGGGGCACAAGAACCCCGACATGGATTGCGTATGCTCGGCATACTGCTACGCAGCCCTCAAACAGAAAACGAATTCCGACACCCGGTACCTGCCGATCCGCTCAGGCCCGCTGAGCGCCCAGATCCGCGATGTGTTCCAACTCGCCGGGGTCACGGTCCCGGAACACTTCGACACGATCGCTCCCACCGTTGGTCTGGTGGCGAAGCCGAGCCCGGTAACCCTCCAGCCGGCGGATCCCGTGCTCGAGGCGTTCCGGCAGGTGGAACACCAGACGATCAGCGCGATTCCGGTGATCGACGCCGACGGTGAATTCCGCGGCGTAGTGGGGGTCAACGAGATCACCTCCTACGTGCTGGCGCAGAATCGCGGCGAACGCCCGATCTACTCGTTCCTTGTGGATAACTTCGAGCGCGTGCTTCCCGGCAGTGTCATTCAGCGCGGAGAGCAGGAGAGCTTCGATGCACCGATCATGACCGGGTCAATGCCCCAGGACCGGGCGATCGAACTGATCGGCCGGCTCCAGGAACGGCCGCTGCTGGTGGTGGGAAACCGTCCGGAGATCCTGGCCCACGCCGTGTCGTCGCAGCTGCCGGCGCTGGTGATCACGGGACTCCGGGACGGGGAGGAGATCGCCGTCGACCTCAGTGAGTTCCGTGGATCGGTGTACCGATCCAACACCGACACCGCCGAAACGATCCGCCTCCTGCGGTTGAGTTCGCCGGTGCATACGATCATGGACCCCGATGTTCCGCGACTGGACGAGACGACTCCCTTCGACCAGGCCAAGAACGACCTGCTCAGTTCAAAGTACCGGGGTCTTCCGGTGTTCCGCCGCGAGGAGTACATCGGCATGGTGAGTCGCCGGTCGTTTATCGAGCGGCCGCGACGGAAGCTGATCATGGTGGATCACAACGAGGTGTCCCAGGCGGTGGACGGTGCGGAGGAGGCCCAGATCCTGGAGATCGTCGACCACCATCGTCTGGCACCGCCGTCCACCACCGAGCCGATCGCCGTCACCACACGCGTGGTCGGCAGCACCTGTACGCTGGTCTATGAGGAGTTTGCCAATTTCGGCCTGGGTCTCGACCGCGACGTGGCGATCCTGCTGCTTTCCGGCATCGTTTCGGACACCGTCAATCTGCACTCGCCCACCACGACGGAGGCTGACCGGCGCGCCGTACACCGCCTGGAGGCGATTACCGGCATATCCGCGGCGGAACACGCCAAACGGCTTTTCGCCCAGCTCAACGCCCTCGAGAATCGGGAACCCAAGGAAATCGTGCTGTCGGACTTCAAGCAGTACCGCCACGGAGGGGTGAGTTTCGGCATCGGCCAGGTGGAGGTCACCACTCTGACGGACTCCGAAAACTACCGGCCCAGGCTGTTGCAGGCGCTGGAGACGGTCACCACCGACAAGCGCCTCAGCTGGACGATGATCATGGTCACCGATGTCATCAAGCGGAACAGCCTGCTGCTCACCTCCGGATTCGGAGAGGCGGAAACCCAGCTTCCGTTCAAGCGGCTGGAGGAACGGACCTTCGACATGCCCGGCGTTCTGTCGCGCAAGAAGCAGCTCCTGCCGGAGGTCATGCGCGTTCTGTCGGAGGAGTAGTGCCCCGGTGCGAACGCCGGATCACCGCGGCGCGGTGTCGCCTCGGCTCGATCGTGGCCGCGAGTGCGGCGCCTCGCGCCGACGCCGCCGACCGCCTACAGGCCCGCCACGAACATTTCGATGCCGGAGAGCAGCATCTGCACCGACATCGTCGTAAGAATCATACCCATGAGCCGCTCTGTGGCGGCCAGTCCGCGGCGACCCAGTGCGCGGCGGAGAAAGTCGGCGGAGACCAGCACCGCCGACGCCGCCAACCACGCGGCGATGAGCGCGATCAGCCAGTCCACGAGTCGATCCGGATACTGTGTCGAAAAGAGGATAAGCGTCGCCATCGCCGACGGCCCCGCCACCAGCGGCACCGCCAGCGGAACGATCAGGGGTTCGTCGTCGTCGGGTTCGGTGGCGTCGGTCCCCGACTGACGGCGCGGAAAGATCATCCGGATCGCGATCAGGAAGAGCACCACCCCACCGCCGATGCTCAGCGCCGGTTGCGAGATGTGCATACCCCGCAGGATGAACTTGCCGAAGAAAAGAAACGCCGACAGAATCACGAGTGCGATCACCATTTCGCGCACGATGATCGCCTTCCGGCGTCGCGGATCCACGTTCCCCAGGACGCCCAGAAAGACGGGGATGTTCCCCAGCGGATCGAGGACCAGAAACAAGGTGATGGCGGCGGTGTAGATGCTCACGGTGTACGCTCTCCTGGGCGCTGCAGCCCGTACCGTGCTTTGAGGGTCAGAACCCTGCGGACTCCGCGGTCGATGTCATCGGCGGACACCCGACCATCCGCCACCAGGCGTTCCACCCGGTCAAGGATCTCAGGGAGATCGAATCCGGTATTCAGGAGCAGCAGATCGACGTCGTACCGTAGCGCCCGTTCGAGGATGAGGTCAAGCTCGTAGGTATCCGACATCGCCCGCATCGAGAGCGCGTCGGACACCACCACACCGCGAAAACCGATCTCCTCGCGGAGGATGTCGTGCAGAAACACCTCGGACACCGTGACCGCGTACTGCGGGTCGATCTGCGGATAGAGGATGTGGGCGGTCATGACCGCCGGGACACCGGCCTCCACGGCGGCGCGAAACGGACGCAGGTGCGTCGCCTCCAGCGTTGCCAGGTCGGCATCCACCACCGGCAGCCGGCCGTGACTGTCCACGCGGGTGATTCCGTGTCCCGGGAAGTGTTTCACCGTGGCGATGACACCCGCCGCCCGCGCCCCGTCGAGATACGCCCGCACCTGGTCGGCAACCCGGGCGGGATCGCCACCGAACGCCCGGTCTCCGATAATCGACGCATCGGCGATCGGGGAGAGGTCGGCCACCGGCGCGAGGTTCATGTTCACTCCCAGGGACCGAAGCTCGACGCCGGTGAGGTAGGCCCCGGCTTCCACAAACCGGAGATCGTCGTGTCCTGCCACCGCCGCCGCCGCCGGCAACCGGACCATGTCGCCGTAGCGAAAGGTTGCCACGCGCCCCCCCTCCTGGTCGGCGCTCACCAGCAACGGCTGCCCGTGGGAGCGGGACACCGCCGCCGCCTGAAGCTTGTCCACCACGCGCCGCGTGCTGTCGCGATCCGGAACGTTCCAGGGGTAGAGGATCACACCGGCGGGAGTATCGCCGGCGATCGCGGTGGCAAACTCCCGTGTCGCCGCGGGATCAACACCGAAGGATCGCGGCACACCGACGATGAATCGCTGGGCGGCCCGCTGCCGGAGCGTCATCGCGGAGAGCACCTGGTCCACCCGGCGATCCGCCGTTGTTCCCGGTTGGGGCAGACCGGCGCACCCAGAAAGGAGAAGGACCACCAGAGCGGCGAGCGCCGTCCACACCGGCGACAACGGAGATCGCTCCCGGCGGTGCGACTCCGCCCACCGGTCGGCCGCCTTCGGAATCACGACGCAGCGACCTGTCCGCGAATCCGCACCGCGGCACCGCCCCCGGGGCGCTCACCGAGTTCGAGCTCCGCCCGCAGCTGCCCGGCCAGCTGCCTGACAAGCTGAAAACCGAGCGCGCCGACCCGGGAGGCCTGCGACTCACCGAATCCCGCGCCGTGATCGGCGATCGAGAGCGTGTACGTCCCGTCTCCGGTGGTAAGCGCCACGTCGATGCGTACGGTGCCGTCGGCGCTCGCCCCGTGTTTCACGGCGTTGGTGAACACCTCGGTGAGGATCAGCGCCAGCGACACCGCCTGGTCCATGGGACAGACCAGGTCATCCAGCGCGAAGGTCGGTTCGATGGTGATGTCGGGGCTGTCGTACAGGTCGAAGATGTGGTCCGCCTGGCGTCGAATGAAGTCGGCCATTTCGACGAATCCCAGGCGGTCGGACTGGTACAGGAGCGTATGTACGGCGGCGATCGCGCTGATCCGTGATTCGGCCGCCTGAAGCGCCTCGTCGGCGGGACGGATGTCGACGCGGTTGCGTTCGAGATTCAGCAGACTTGCCATCACCTGCAGGTTGTTCTTCACCCGGTGATGGATTTCCTGCAGGAGTATCTTCTTCTGCTGGTTGGAGTCCACCAGTGCGCGCTCCCGTTCCTGGATCGCGTCTATCATCGTCGACATCGCGTCGAAGATCTGCCGGAACTCGCTGTACGCCGGCACCGCCGCCGGGTGACGCTCGATACGGTCATAATCACCGGAAGCGGCCAGGGCAAACTGGGCCTGGAGCGTTCCCAGTGGCCGGAACAGGCGGTTTCGCAGGTACCACGCCGCCACCATCGCCACCGTCACGCCGATCACCACGGACACGAACGCCATGATCCCCACCATCGATACGAGCTGTTTGATCTGGGCGCCCACATCCAGAACGGTCTCCACCAGGAGTTCGTTGGCAAAGTGATAGGTGAGTTCCGGCACCGCGATCAGGGAAAAGATCTCGAGGTGGCCGAACTCCGCGGTTCGCCTCGACGGCACCCGGTAGACGCCGTCCGCGTCGGTGGCGAGTCGTCCGGCAATACCGGCGTCGAGGATGTCGTTGCGGGGCGTGCCGTCGATGAAGGACCACGCGGCCGCGTCGGTCAGCGAAACCACGTCCAGGCGGTCCAGTCCGTCGATATCGCCGGAAAGCTGGCTCCAGTAGCGGTCGAAGAGGAATGTCTCGTACTCGGAACCGTAGATCTCGCGGACGTAGGGACGCACGTCAACCGAAATTTCGACGATCCAGTCGACCTCCGGCGGGCTGTAAAACGCGTACACCATGAGACGGCCGGTCATGCTCGAAATCGACAACCGTGCGTTCACGATTCCACCCCGCTCGCGGGTCACCCTGAGAAGATCCACCGTATCGGGTCCCAGCCGGGACAGGTCGAGGCCAACGTCGTCGGCGAGGCTGGCGGCGTAGACCACTGAGTCCGTACCGATGAAATACACATCCACGAAGGGCCGATCCCGCGCCAGACGATCGACCAGATGCGACGGCGGCGGGTCCGACCGCGACAGGCCGTGGTCGCGCGCCACCTCCGCAACCACCGACTCCAGTTGCGTCGTACCGAACGACTCCAGGGAGTCCTCCACGGGTTGCAGGAGAGCGGCGTAGTCTGTGAGCCGTCGCGTCACCTCACCGACGACCGCCCTGCGGAGCGTGGTGACGTATCGCTGGTACTCCGCCGTGGCGACCACCACGGTTCCGGCGAGGAGCACCAGCAGGTGCACCGCCGAGACCGCGATTACCATCGCCACGATACGTCGCTTCATGTGTCGCCCGCCGCCGGTCGCCTAGATCGCGCCCACCGTGCGGCTAAAGATCGGCTCCGCGCTGCCGGCGGCGCGAGCGATCTCCGCTTCCTCCTCCGGAGAAAGGGGCACGAACCGATCGGCGGCGTCGCACGCCCACCACAGGTGTTCCTCGTGTCCGGGACTGACCGCCGCCGCCACCGGCCGCGAAAGCGTGAATCGAAGTCCGATCTCCGCCTCCTCGTAACGCTCCACCGGCTTGTACCACGGCTTGGACCACGTGTGGGTCTCGCCCTCGTGCCACCGGCGGTCGGCGAGCGCTTTCAGCGCCAGAACCTCCGCCCCGCGGCTCCGCGCCGCATCCAGCATGCGCGGCCCCACCTGCCCAGCGTGCCAGACGTAGCGGTTGATCGGAAAGAGCACCGAGTCGAAGGGGAACGCGTCCAGCAACCGCAGGGCGGCATCCTCGTGGTGCGCGGAAAACCCGATGTAGCGGATATCCCCGGCCTCGCGGCGACGGGTGATCATCTCCAGCACACCACCCGGCGCCAGCGCCTGATCAACTTCCTCCTGCGACTGGATCCCGTGGATCTGGTAGAGATCGAAATGGTCGGTGCGCAGCGTTTTCAACGAGGCGTTCAGTTCCTGTTCCGCCTCCGCCGCGTTCCGGATGTTGGTCTTGCACGCCAGGAATACGTTCTGCCGATACGGTTCCAGCGCCGGTCCGAGGCGCTCCTCGGCGTTCCCGTAGCTGGGAGCCACGTCGAAATACGTCACGCCGCGGTCGATCGCCGTGCCCACAATGCGCTCGGCGTCCGCCGGGGTTTCATCCATGACGACGATCCCCCCGAAGCCGACAACCGAGAGAAGATCCGAACGGTACTGTCTGTATTGCATGATCCTATTGTAGCACCCCGGCGGCGCCGAAGGAAAATTCGAGGCGCACGGGGCCCGGCCGGCGCGCCACGGGCCCGCGCGGGAGAACCGCACGGTCTCCGTGCGCACCCGGCGGTCGAACCCACGCCGAACGGCCGCCGTCCAGGTTGAGCGCCCAGTCGAGGTCGTACCGCGCCGCGAGCGCCGCGGCGAACTCTGCTGTGGTCAATCCCGACCGGCCCCGCCCCGGACCCGGACGGCTTCCAGTGGCGGTCACGATCAGGAGGACCTGTCGGGATCGGGCTCCCTCGGACACGGTCCCGGCGGCGATCGCTGTTCGTGCCGCGCGGATTCCGGCGCCGGGGAAGTCGGTCGCCACGGGACGACCACCCTGGATCAGAGGGTAGAACGCTCCGGCGGCGAGGTGCAGGTCTACGGCTCCGACCGCGGCGCCGGTACGGGCCGACCCCTGCGGCGCCGTCTCGGCGTTCTCCGCCTCAAGCGCCATCTCCGCCTGCGGAACCATATCCCACAGGCCCCCAGACCGCTGCACCAGCGCCCAGTACGGCTCCCGCGGCGGCGCGATCTGCACGGCGTCGTCCTGTACGACACCCACCGGGAGGCGCCGCGGACGTGACAGCAGCCCGTTCCGGCGCCACGGCGTGACGCCGACCACCAGGGCGGCGGGGTTCGTTTCGTCCCCGGCGCGAAGCACACGGAGTTCGGTTTCAGTCGGTGTGGGAGCGGGGTCCACAACGATTGCGGTGATCCGTACCGGGATGCGCCCGCCGGGGGTGGGATACTCCAGAAACGACTCGACCCGCCAGCGGTCGGAGGACGGCACCGGCGGGTCGGGAGGTGGAACGGTGGAACACGAGGCGACGACCAGCGCCGCCGCGGCGACACAGAAGGCACGGCGACGACGCCTCGTTCCGGAGGTGACCGTCACCGCAGCGCTCCGGGAGTGGCGCGCGGGGGGGAGACTACGGTCGTACGCGCTTGCGGTCCCGCGGGAAGAGGGAGGCTTCTTTGACATTCTGGAGGCCCAGGATCTTCTGGGTGATGCGTTCCAGCCCGATGGCAAAGCCGCCGTGGGGCGGGCACCCGTACTTGAATATCTTGCAGTAGTCGCCGAGGCCCTCTTCGGTGAGACCGAACTTGGGCAGCGTCTCCAGCAGCATCTCGTACTGGTGGATGCGCTGGCCGCCGGTGGTGATCTCCAGCCCGCGGAAGAGGAGGTCGAAACTGCGCGTCTTCAGCCCTTCGGGGTAGGTGTAGAACGGTCGTTTCTTGCGGGGAAACCCGTAGACGAAGACCGCTTCCACGCCGTGTTCCTCCTGGGCCCAGTCGCAGAGTACCCGTTCGCCCTCCGGGTTGATCTCAAAGGCGGACTTCCCCGTGCGTTCCTTGATGATCTTCTTGGCGTCGTCGTGGCTGATTCGCGGTGTCTTCGCCATCGCCTCGGTGGCGGGTACCGTGGCGCCGTACTCCTCGAGGATGTCCCCGTGGTCCCGGGCAACGCCGGCGAAGATGTGGCTCAGGAGGCCGACCTCCAGGTCCATGAGATCGCTCTCGCTCTCGATGAAACCCATCTCCACGTCCAGGGAGACGTACTCGTTCAGGTGGCGCGGCGTGTCGTGCTTTTCGGCACGGTACGCGGCACCGATCTCGAACACGCGCTCCATACCGCTGGCGACCATCGCCTGCTTGTAGAACTGCGGGCTCTGGGCCAGGTAGACGGTGTCACCGAAGTAGTCCACCGAAAAGAGCCCCGTGCCGCCTTCGGTTCCCGACCCGATGATCTTGGACGACTTGATTTCGGTAAAATCCTGGTCCCGCAGCCACTCGGCGAAGTATTTGACCACCGAAGCCTGCAGTTCAAAGATGTGGCGGATCTGGGGGTTTCGGAGACTGATGATGCGGTGATCGAGAATCGCGTCGATCCCGACGTTGTCCACGTTCTGGTTCACCGACAGGGGCAGGTCGCTGTCCGCGCTTCCGAGGATCGTCGTCTCGGCGACCTGCACCTCGAACCCGCTCGGAGCCTTCTCGTTCGCCGCGACGGTGCCCTGGACCGATACAACCGTTTCGTTGTGCAGTTCCGGGGGTGTGTCGTACACCAGCTGGACCAGCCCGCTACGGTCGCGGAGCAGGACAAAGGTGATTCCGCCCAGGTCCCGTATACGGTGAACCCAGCCGGAGACGGTCACACCGGCACCCTCGTGGGCAGCAATGTCGGCGGCAAGTACGCGGGTGGTATCCATCGGATCAGTCCTCCATCAAAGAGAGTACGCGGTCGGTGAACGCCGCGTCATCGGCGGTGTCGCCGGCGGCGGTCGCCTCCACCTGGGCGGCAATCAGGCGCGTCCACGCCGATTCGGTGGTCAGGCGCCCCATCGGGATCGCACCCTCGCGCCACAGGGCGTGGGCGGTAACGTACTCCGAAAAGTCGACCACCCCTTCCTGCTGCGAGGTGCAGAAGAAGAGAACGCCGCGGTCGCGGGCGTGGGCAAAGGCGCGGCGGAGTGAGAACGGCGACTCCCGAAGGTTCGCGGTGCCGGTGTCGTAGATCTCGAGTACGAAGTACTTCACACCGGCGTCCATGATGGCGATGAGCGTCTCACCGCGCATGCCGGGGTAGGCTTTGACGATGTGGCTGCGGGCGATCGCCACCTCCATCGCCTGCGTCAGCGCCGCCGGTTCCATGGTACGTCCGGTGGGCGCCACCGCCCGGCCGGCGCGCTGCAGGCCGTCGGCGTTCCAGTTGCGGAACTGGCCGGCGTAGAACCCTTCGGAATCGGCAACCGGTGCGTCCTCGCTGTCCCGGGGAACGGCGGTGAAGCCGGAGCGCTCGAACTTGAGGTTCAGGGCAAAGAAGTCGTCGCGGCCGTAGACCACGTGAATGCCGCGGTCCTCTCCCGCGGCGGTCCGCACCGACGCACGCAGGTTCTCCACCGCATCGCTGCGGATCCCCGCCTCGGTGGGGACGGTGCTGGCGGTCAGCACGATCGGGACCGCGGTATCGGCAAAGAACCAGTACAGCAGACTGGAGGTGTAGGAGAGCGTATCGGTCCCGTGTCCCACAACGATGCCGCGGCTGGAACCGCGGTCCAGGGAGGTGGCGGTGCGGGTGATGAGCGTTGCCCAGTCCGCCGGCGTGATCTCCTCGCTCAGAAACTGCCCGAGCTGCAGTTCCTCGAAGCGGATGCCCTCCGGCAGCTCGGGGTCGCGCTCGAACAGCGAAGTCAGGCTCATGAGATCGCCGGGAACGACCAGACCATCCTCCTGCCGGTGTCCGGCGATGGCGCCGCCGAAGGAGTAGACCTCGATCGTGCTGACCGAGACCGCCTGCGACAGGACCTGCTGAACCACCCGGGGTTCGGCGCGTCCGTTCGTCGCCTTCATGATCTGGCCCACCAGGAAGCCCATCGGCTTTCCGTCGCCGCTCTGGATCTGCCCGAGCGCCTTCGGATTGTCCGCCAGGACCCGATCCACCACGGCGCGAATTTCGGCGGGATCGGTAATCTGCTCCCATCCCTGCTCGGTGATGATCACCCGCGGGTCCTTGTCCTCGTCAAAGACCAGCGCCAGCACCTGCTTGGCGATCTTGCCGTGGATCGTGCCCGCCGCCAGGAGTGACAGGAGTTCCGCAAGCCGCGTCGGCGTCAGGGGGCTGTCGGTGAGCTCCACGCCGTGGCGGTTGAGCTGCTTGCGGACGTCACCGGCGAGCCAGGTCGCCACCGTCTCGGCCTCGGCACCGGCGGCGATCGCCGCTTCGAAGTAGTCGGCGGTGCTCTTCTCGTCGCACAGGAACTCCGCCTGCGCCGCCGTCACCCCGTAGTCTGCGACGAATCGCGCACGCCGCGCCGCCGGAAGTTCCACCAGCCGCGACTCCACCCGTGTCAGGAACTCGTCGCTGGTGCGAAAATGCGGCAGGTCCGGCTCCGGGAAGTACCGGTAGTCGTGGGCGCTCTCCTTGGTCCGCATGCTCTCGGTGAGATCGCGGTTCTCGTTCCACAGGCGGGTTTCCTGCGTGATCGTCCCGCCCCGCTCGAGAATCTCCTGCTGCCGCTCGATCTCGAAGCTGAGCGCCTTGCGGACGAATCGGGAGCTGTTGAGGTTCTTGATCTCAACCTTGCTCCCCAGGCCGGCACCTCGCGTGTTCACCGAGACGTTGGCGTCACAGCGCATGGAGCCCTGTTCCATGTTTCCGTCGCAGACTCCCAGATACCGCACCATGCGGCGCAGTTCCTGCAACAGAACCTCGGCCTCTTCGCCGATCTCCAGGTCCGGTTCGGTGACGATCTCCAACAGCGGCGTCCCGGCGCGATTGTAGTCCAGCAGCGACATGTCGCCGGCGTGGATCATCTTGCCGGCGTCCTCCTCGAGGTGAATCTCGTGGATGCGGATCCGCTTCTTTTTTTTGTGGAATTCCAGGTCGATGTAGCCGTTCCGCCCCAGCGGTTCATGAAACTGGGAGATCTGGTAGTTCTTCGGCAGGTCCGGATAGAAGTAGTTCTTGCGGTCGAAGACGCACTCCGGATTGAGGTCGCAGTTGAGCGCCCGCGCCACCGTGTACGCCATCTCGATCGCCTGCTCGTTCAGCGTCGGCAGGACGCCGGGATACCCCATGCACACCGGACAGACGTTGGTGTTGGGTTCATCGCCGAAGTTTGCACGGCAGTTGCAGAAGACCTTGGTCTGGGTCAGCAGCTGGATGTGGATTTCGAGACCGACAAACGACTGGTACATGCTCACGCGCCTCCCCCGGCGCCGTTCGCCGTCCGCCACTCATCAAAGGATCGGCTCCCGTCGGGGAACACCACCGGCTGGACCGTCGCCAGGCGCCCGGCAACGGCGAAGAGTTTCTCCTCGCTGAAGGCGGGCCCCATGAGCTGCATCCCCACCGGGAGGCCGCCCTCCAGCCCGCTCGGAACCGTCAGCGCCGGGATCGCCGCCAGGTTGGCGGTCCCGGTGAACCGGTCGGCTACCTTCTGCTGGAACGCGTCCATCGCCTGATCGCCGTGACGAAACGCCTGCACCGGGAACGTCGGTGAGAGGATCAGGTCGACCTCACCGAAGCGTGCGTCGAGTTCTCGGCGGATCAGGGTGCGGATCTTCTGCGCCCGTGTGTAGTACTGGTCCTGAAACCCGCTGCGGAGCACGTAGGTGCCCAGAACGATCCGCAGCTTGACCTCGTCGCCGAACGCCTCGCTCCGCGCCTGCCGCATCAGCTCCTCGGGATTCTCCGAAAAGACCGGGCGGTGGCCGTAGCGCACGCCGTTAAAGCGCGCCAGATTGGCTCTCGCCTCGGCCGCGGCGATCGTGTAGTAGGCGGGAACGACGTACTCGAGGGTCGAGAGGTCGATGGGCACCACGTTGTAGCCAAGATCGCGGAGCGCCTCGGCGGTGGCAGCGTAGTTGCGCGCCACGGACTCGTCCAATCCGAGGTCTCCCTGCAGGACGCCGATCGTCTTGACCGCGTCCGCCGCCGCCGGCTGCAGCGCCTCTCCGGGCACCGCGACGCTCGTGTGGTCCTGGGCGTCCTCTCCACGCATTGCGCGGTAGGTGTCCGCAACGTGGTCGATATCCGATCCCAGGACGCCGACAACCTCCAGCGAGGATGCGTAGGCCACCAGCCCGTAGCGCGACACGGTACCGTAGGTCGGCTTCAGACCGTAGACACCGCAGAACGCCGCCGGCTGCCGGATCGAGCCGCCGGTATCGCTGCCCAGGGCAACCGGTACCAACTGCTGCGCCACGGCCGCCGCCGAGCCTCCGCTGGAGCCACCGGCGACGCGCTCCGTGTCCCAGGGGTTACTGGTGCGACCCAGGGCGGAGGTATCGGTGGAACTGCCCATGCCGAACTCGTCCATGTTCGTTTTTCCGACGAACTGCGCCCCGGCGTGACGCAACCGCGTCACCGCCGCGGCGTCGTAGGGACTGACGAGATCCTGTAGCATTCTCGAGCCACAGGAAAGGTGATAACCCTTGACAGCGATGTTATCTTTAACAGCAATGGGAAAGGTAACTGACGGCCGGGATGCAGACAGCGCATCGTCGTGTTCCGCGGAAACCGGAGCCGACCACTGCGGTGGGGCACCGATCTCCAGGAACGAGGCGGTCGGGGCATCCTGCTCCCGGAGAAACCGCGCGTATTCGTCACGCGCATCGGAGAGAATTCGATCCCACATGGGCGTTTACAGAACGTTGGGAATCGCTACCAGACGATCTTCGAGATCGGGAGCGTTTTCCAGAAGTGAGTCGGGGTCGACATCGGTGCGCGGAGAATCGGGGCGCAGACGATTCGCAGTCACGAGCGCGTGCGTGGTCGGCTCCACGCCCTCGACATCGATTCCGGACATGAGGGCGAAGTATTCGAGCATCTGCCCGACGGCACCCTCGAGCGATGCGACCTGCGTTTCGTCCAGCTCGAGCATGGCCATATCGATGGTGGTTTTGAGCTCGGACGTGTCCATGCGGGCAACTATGACAACAAGGTATAGCCCTGTCAAGCAAGGACTTGCGGGCGATTTGACGAAGCGGCGCGGGCGCGCTATGTTTAGCGGCACCCCGCGCACCACACAGCGTATTCAAGAACAGTAAGGTCGATCACAGTGGCATCAAAAAAGGAATTTCCGACGGTCCATTTCTACGATCAGGACTTCGTCGATATCTATGAACAGACCTGGGCCTGGATAGAAGACTACTGGCAGAAGGGCACCAGCAAAAACGGCTTCGAATCGCGGTACTTCAACGCACCCGATGCGGACCGGATCAATCAGTTGGACGCCGTATTCTCCTCGTTCTTTCTGGTCTACAGCAACCGGAACTACCCGGCTGAGCCGCAGCTGGACAACTTCTACGGAAAACAGGAGGCCGACGGCGCGATCCGCGGCGAATACTCCGTTTCCACCGGCAAGCCGATTTTCTCCGATGACAACCCCGAAGGGGTGGCGCCGCCGCTGTTCGCGTGGGCCGAGTACAACATGTACCACAAGGCCGGCAACAAGAAGCGCATCAAGGAGGTCATGCCCGTCCTGGAGCGCCATTTCGAATGGCTCGAGTCCACCTTCAAGGACGACACCGGCCTCTTTCATGTGCCCCTGTCGGCTACCGGTATGCCCAACGCTCCGCGGGAGGAGATGTACTATCCCGTGGACTTCAACACGCAGGCCGCGCTCAACGCCGCCCGCATGGCGGAACTGGGCCACGTACTGAACGACAAGGACATCGAGTTCCGCTATCGCCGGCAGTACTTCTCGCTCAAGACGCGCATCAACCAGCTGATGTGGAACGACGAGGACGGGATCTACTACGACCTCGACCAGAACCGGGAACAGCTGCCGGTGAAGACCGTCGCCACCTTCTGGCCCCTGATCACGGACATCCCCAACGAGGCGCGGGCGAGCCGGCTCATCGCGCACCTCAAGGACCCGGAGAGCTTCGGGACCGAGAATCCCTTTCCGTCCCTCGCCGTAAGCGAGCCCACCTTCTCCGAGGACGGCGAGGGGTGGCGCGGGTCCGTGTTTCCGCACTTTACGTTCATGATCCTCAAAGGGCTGGAACAGCAGCACGAGTGGGAGGCGGCGCGGGAGTTCGCGATCCGCCACCTCTACAACATGCTCGACACCCTGCACCCCGAGGGTGACCGTCGCGGCACCGTCTGGGAAGCGTACCGTCCGATGCGGGAGGGGCAGGCGGTCTGGGAGGGCAACGAGGAGTTCCCGCGGGCGATGCACCTGCCGGAGGTTGGCCTGTCCACAATCGCCCTCATGATCGAGAACGTGGTGGGGCTGGAAGTAAGCCTGCCGCGGAAAACGGTGCGCTGGGTCGTCCCTACCCTCGAGATCATGGGGATCGAAAACCTCAACCTGCGGCGCAACACGATCACAATCCTGAGTCAGAAGAGCGGCCGCGGATGGGAAATCCGTCACGAGTCCGAGAAGCTCTACTACTTCACCCTGGACCGCCTGGGGAGCAAACAGCCCAAGACGCTGCCGATTCCATCCGGCAAGTGCTCCATGCTCGTGGACAAGATTTAGCGTCCCCGACGCGGGCAACGTATCGCCCGCCGCACAGACCGAGCCGTGTGGATCGACACGGCGCCGCCACGCGGTGCATATTCACGTTACGTGAAGTCGCCGTTCACGGATCGGTCGAGTCGGTGACGTCCATTCACGATCGGTCCGCCGCCTGCAGGGAAAACGGGGCCTGGCACGGCCCTTGCCTCCTGTAGGCGGAGGTACCCAATGAAAACCGGACAGTCAAACGTCGGAACGGCGCTCCTGGTGTGCGTCGCCGCCGCGGCGGTGGTGGCGCTGGTGGCGTGTGAGAATCCCACATCAACCGCGGACAGCGGTTCCAACGACAACGACAGCGCAACCACGGTGGATCCACCCGAAACCATCGTGGGGACCGTTGCCCTTTCCGACGGAAGCTCCGCGGTGATCGAACTCTCGTTCACCACCGCCTCGGCACAGATCACCACACTGGCAACCCACGACGCCAGCGGATCGGTGCGGTACAAATCCAACACCTACACCGCCTCGGGATCCTACGACAACTCCACGGCGGAGGCATCGATCAGTGCGACCCGCAGCGGCGGCGGATCCTTTGAGATTTCCGGGAGCTGGGACCCCGACGAGGGATTCTCCGGTACCGTCACCTACTCCGACGCCGGCGGAAACCAGGTCGCCAGCGGTTCAATCAACGCCGCCGGCGTGGACAGCGCGGATCAGTCCAGCGTTGACGTCTACGTGGGAACCTACGGCGGGACCGCCTACGGGTCCTGGAATGGCGTTGTCAGCGAAAACCGGTTCTTCGGGACCTACGCCGCCGCCGACGGCAGTGGCGACCGCGGCAGTTTCTCCGCCTCCTACGGCAGCGGATCGGTCAGCGCCGGCTCCGCCGGTCCCGACGGCGTTCCATTTGGAGGCGAGGTCTCCGGGAGCGGGGAATCGATCGGCGGATGGTACGCAGGAAATTCCGAAGAGGGCGGAGAGACCTACTACATTTCCGGCACGTGGTCCGGCGTACAGGTCGATTCCAGCAACGACGCCCCGGCGATCGGCACTTCTTCGGACGGCGAACTGATCGCCAACCGTACGTTCCAGGCGATCGGCAGCCTCCTGCAGCGGGCGCTGAATACGATCGACACCGGAACGCAGGGGTCCGACTACACCGTCGACGGAAGCGGCGACTTTACGGTGACCGCCATCTCCAACGTCACGGTCGCCCTCGACGCCCAGTACGACGGATCACCGTCGGAAGCAAACTTCCAGGGCTTCGTGCAGATGGACGCCGACATTGCCAGCGGCGGGTTCGCCGACGACGTCTCCGGGGTCACGCTTGGAGCAGGATCGATTCGCGCGACGTTCGACGCGGCAGCGGTGCCGTCGTTCATTCGCTTCGATACCCTCGACGTCGACCAGGACGTGGACACCTCGGGAGACGACAACGGCATCACCGTCACCTTCCCCGACAGCAGCACCGGCAACCTCTACATCGAGGGAACGATCGATGACGGCGCCGAGAGCGTTGGCGGTACGTGGGAGTTCGAGAGTGTAGACGTATCGACGACGGTGCAGGCGGTGCTGTTCTGACCGGGAGCGTGGGCGAGATCAGCGGGGTGCGGCGGGACTACCCGTCGCGCCGCTTCTGGATCTTCTTCTGGAGCATGGCGATGTGCTTCGCCGGATACACGCCGGTGGGGCACACGGCGCTGCAGTTGAGGTGACGGTCGCAGCCCCACACACCCTCGTCGGAGTCGACCTCCGGCAGAAGCTGGTCGGCGCGCTCCGGGCGCTTGTCGATCTCGCGGTTGTACGCCGCCAATGGCGCCGGCGCCATAAAACCGCGGATCGCCACCACGGGACACGCGGACACACAGAGCCCGCACTCGATACAGTTCTCGAAGCGCACGTAGTGGTCGATTTCCTCCGGGATCTCGGCCTTTTTGTTTGCCTCGCTCGGCCGCAGGTAGCTCGCGCCAACGGGAAAGTGATCGAACAGCGGGGTGGGGTCAACCGCCAGATCGCCGATGTGCGTCATCGTCTGCAGGGGGCGCACCTCGATCGTCGTGTCGGTTCCCGCCTCCTCGGCGGCGGCGACCAGCTCAATAACGTTGGTGGTGCAGGCGAGCTTCTGCACGCCGTTGATGATCATGCCGCAGGTTCCGCAGCTGCCGTGGTGGCAGCTGTGGCGAAAGAGAAGCGTGGCATCCAGGTGGTTCTTGATCCACTCCAGCGCATCCACGACCGTGGTATGTCCCTTTACCGGGACCTCGTACTCACCCCAGCCCCCGCTGCCGTCGGCGGCGGCGCGCTGCTTTCGTTCGATCCGAAACACCACCGTCCGCAGCGCCGGTTCGGCGAGGGTCGCCGGATCGTGGGTCGCGTTGCTCATAGGGACACCTCCTGGGGCCGGACCGCGAGGCGGGAGTTGTAGAACGCACGGTGGGGCAGGAGCGGCGTCTCCGCCGTCTGGCACGGCTCCTCCACGCCGAAGAGCGAACAGATCATGTCCACCGTTTTCTCACCCATCGCCCGCAGCACCGTTGCCTTTCCACCGATGATCGAAATCAGGCCCTTCAGGTTGTCGGAGGTTCCGTGGTCGATGGCGATGAAGTCACGACTCATTTTTCGCCCGTCTTCCACGTTGCTGGAGGCACCCGCCAGCGGTCGGCTGGCGGACCACGCCGCGTGAATCGGCGTCTCGGAGAACACCGGGATGAGGTCCGACGCGCGTTTTACCAGGTAGTCGATGTCCGCCTTCGGGACCTCAACGGTATCCGGGTCGTCGGTTTTCCACTGGGTGGAGCCGATGATCGACAGCCCCCGCTGCGGCACGACGATGTCGCCGTCGCCGGCGGGGTGCAGATGGCTGATCACCATGTTGTTGAGTCGTTTCCTGACCGCCACCATGGTACCGGGACCGGGGGTCACCGGAATGTGAATGCCGCCGAGGCGGGCGACCTTCTCCGCCCACGCTCCGGTGGCGCTCACGACCATGTCGGCCTTGATCTCGTACTCGCGGTCGGTGGCGAGATCGCGAACGCGCACCCCGGTGACGGCGCTGCCGGCGGACAGGATCTCCACAACCTCGGTAAAGGTCCGGATGTCCGCACCGTTGTGCTTCGCGGTCGCGAAAAAGTGCAGCGGCAGGCGCCAGGCATCGATCGTACCGTCCGGCACCTGTACCGCCTTTTTGATCGCCGGGTTCACGTTCGGTTCCATCCGCAGCGCCTGCTCCACGGGGATCTCCCGGGTCGGGATCGTGGATTCCTCGCAGGCTTCAACAAACGTCGGCGCAAACGCCACGTCCTCGTCGGTGAGGGCGATGAACAGGCCGTAGTTCATCTCCAGCGCTTCCGGCGCGATCCGCTGAAGGGTGCGGACCTCGTCCATGCACTCCCTGGCGATCTCGCGATCTCCCACGGCGTACCGGGCACCGGAATGCAACTGACCGTGGTGGCGCCCGGTCGTGCCGCTTGTCAGCTCACCGCGCTCCACCAGCGTGGCGGTAAAGCCGCGCAAGACAAGATCGTGTACGATCGCCGCGCCGGTTCCACCACCTCCGATAACTACAACGTGTCCATGCGACATGGGCTCTCCTCGTTTTCGTTACTCGGGCCGCTCCCACGACCCGCTCTTTCCACTCCGGAACAGCGCATCGAGCACTTTCTGATTCGCGAGGGCATCCTCGATCGGCGTGGGCACCGGTCCTCCGGTTCGCACAGCCTCCGAAAACGCCTCAAACTGAATCTGGTACTGGTCCGCCGGGCCGCGCTCGATGCGACGATGGCCGACTCCAGTCTCCACGTGCACCGCCAGCGGAACGTCGGGGTACGCGTTAAACGGAAGTTCGACGCGCAGCGTGCCGCCGGTGCCGAACACCTGCACCTTTTGCTGCGAGTACGTCTGCGTGCCCACGGTGAACGTCGCCTGCACGCCGTCGCCGAAATCGAGAATTCCCGAGGCAAGGCGGTCGGTGCCGAAGCTCCGGTCCCAGTCGATCGCGCTGACCACGCGTTCGGGTTCCCGACCCACCATGAATCGCGCCGACGATACGGCGTAACAGCCGATGTCCAGGATGCCACCGCCCCCGGCGTCTGAGCGGTTGCGGATGTTGTCGGGATCCTGATTGTTGTAGAAGAAGTGCCCCTGCACCGCGTTCACCGCGCCGATCTCGCCGATCTCCACCAGTTCGCGCGCCGTGACCCACTGGGGGTGCAAGCGGTACATGAACGCCTCCATGAGCAGGACGCCCTTTTTGGTGGTGTAGTCGATCGCCTCCTGCACCTCGGCCGCGTTGAGCCCCAGCGGCTTTTCGCACAGGATGTGCTTGCCGGCGTCGGCGGATTTCTTGATCCACTCAAGGTGCATGTGGTTGGGAAGGGGGATGTAGACCGCGTCGATCGCCGGGTCCTTCAACAGATCTTCGTAGCTCCCGTACGCCTCCGGCATGCCGAACTCCGCCGCCGCCGCCCGGGCACGATCCAGCGATCGCGAGGCGACACCGCGCATCTCCATGCCCTGCGCGCGCCGGAGCGGTGCCGAACACCGCAGCCGATAGTGACCGGAAACGCCGAGAACTCCCCATTGGACCGATTTCATATCTCCACTCCTCGTGTCGTGATGTGTATGGTAACCTGACAAGTCAGGTTTATCAACTGTAAAATTCCGAACGGACGAACGTTCAGTCGGCCTCGAGAACCCGCTGCAGGTCGTCGCCGGTTCCGTATTCGCTGACAAACCACTCGATCAGCCGCCGGGCGACGCTGTAGCTGCTGGGAATCTGCGCCGGAAGATCCGCAGGCGAAAACCATCCGAGGTCGTCGATCTCGTCGTCGTCACCACGAAGCTCACCGCCGGCGTACTCCGCCGTGAACGCGACCATCAGCGAGTTTGGAAACGGCCACGGCTGACTGGAGAAGTACCGGATGTCGCGAATGAGAATCCCGGCCTCCTCGTGAACCTCGCGGCTCACCGCGTGTTCCAACGTTTCGCCGGCCTCCACGAACCCCGCCAGGACGCTGTACATCTGTCCGGGATGGCGCCGATTGTGGGCCATCAGCAGGTGACCGTTCCTCACCACCGCCATGATCACCGCCGGGGCAATCTGCGGGTAGCTCACGGCGCCGCAGGACGGACATACCTTCGCGATCTCGCCGTCGCTGCGTTCCATCGGCGCGGCGCAGGCACCGCAGAACCGGGTTCGTCGGTCCCAGTCTGCGAGATGGAACGCGCGGTTCATGTGCCAGTAGTCGTCAACGTCCATGAGGTCGGCCGCCTCGCGACGGCCAACGAGAACCAGACCGGCACCGTGGCCGTCACCACCGCGACGGACGTTTTCGCGTTGTCCGGACGTGGCCAGAACGTGATCCAGGAGTGATGCGTTCACAAAGGTGCCACTGACCGCCTCACCACCGCGATCCGCAAAACCCCACAGGTGTTCGGGTATCTCAACGCCGGCGGCGCGAAGATCGTCGACCGACGGAATGGTGAACACGGGGCGGTAGCCGGCGCCGGCGGCGCGTTCCGGTTTGAGAAGCAGTACCGATCTGGCATCGGGAAAGACCGTCAGCAGCATCAGCGTACCTCCGATGTCTGGAGAATCCGGTCCAGGAGCCTCGGAACCAGTTTCGCCAGAACCAGCATGAACCGCAATCGTGCGGTCATTCCCGTGTAGATCCGTCGACGGTTGGCGGCGAGACCGCGAATGATATCGGCCGCCGCAGCGTCCGGATCGATGCCGCCGGACTGGTTGGGGTCCATCACGCCGCTGGCGGCGCCGCTCCCGGTGAGCGCGTTCATCGACACCGCCGTTTTCACAAAGCCGGGAATCACCAGGTTGACCTGTACACCGGTCCCGGGAAGTTCGTTGGCCAGGGTACCGAAGAACGCCAGCTGCGCGGCCTTGGCGGCGTTGTAGCTGCTGCGAATCGGAACGGGGGCCAGGCCGGCGACGCTGGACACCGCCACGATGCATCCGTCTCCCGCGGCGATTAGCGAAGGCAGGACCGCCTTCGTCAGCTCCACCGCCGCAAGGTAGTCAACTTCCATGATCGTACGGTCTACGGAGACATCGGTTTCGATCGCCTCGCCACGCTGACTGAGACCGGCGTTGTTCACGAGAACGCGCGGAACGGGGTCCGCCGCGAGGATCGTTTCGATCGCCGCAGCCCGGGCGGCTGGATCCGCCATGTCGAAGGGAACGACCGTCGCCGTTGCGCCACCCGCGCGACAGTCAGTCGCCACCGCCTCCAGACGCTCCCGGGAACGCCCGGAGAGGTACAGCGTCACGCCGGTTCGGGAGAGCCTTCGTGCAAGGGCGGCACCGATACCGGAACTGGCGCCGGTAATCCAGAACGAACTCCAGGAAAGCGTCGACCGCTGGCTCCGCACCGCTCAGTCCTGCTCCCGCAGGCCGAATACCACCCGGAGGATGATACGGAGCAGGAGAAACACCGCCGCCACCGCCGCCAGCACGGTCACGTATTCCGGACCGGGAATCAGCCAGATCCCGCTGAACGCCAGCACCGCAGCAGCCGCCCACCCGAGAATCCAGGACAGCAGCAGCCCGAACGGATTCCGGACCGTCCGGAGCATGGAGAAGTCAACCGCGCGCTTGACGAAGGCGAGCGTAAAGAGCCAGCCGACACCGATCGCGATCACCGGAACCAGCGGGAACGCCGGACGTTCGAGTGACCCTCCCGTGACGATGTGATATACCAGCAGGGACCCGACCGTTGCAGCCGCAACGGTGGTTAGATGAGCCATCAGCGCGTAGAAATGCCTCCACGGCCCGCGGCGCCCGTCGTACACACCGTGCGTGAAGCTGATGAGAAGAGTGATGACGGGGATCACCGCCGAAGCGATGACGACTATCTGTCGATGCGTCGACAGGACGCTGAAAATCGTCTCGTGGACCATGGTGTCCCGCCCATTGTAAACGAGATAGAAGGGGCAAGCAACGATTGAACATGCAAATGCTCGGCCAGGTGGCCGCCCTCGGTACTGCATTCTGCTGGACCGTCACCAGTCTCTCTTTTGAGGCCGCCGGAAAACGCGTCGGATCGATGCAGGTCAACCTTATCCGGTTGGTCTTTGCCTTCCTCATGTTCACCGTCTACGGCGCCGTGGTCCACGGACGCGCGCTGCCGCTGGACGCGGGACCCCACGTGTGGACCTGGCTGCTCCTCTCGGGACTGGTGGGGTTTGTGATCGGCGACCTGTTTCTCTTTCAGGCGTTTGTCGACGTCGGGGCCCGCACGGCGATGCTGGTGTACAGCTCCGTGCCGCCCATGACCGCGCTGCTGGGCTGGATCGTGCTCGGAGAGCGACTGACGGCGGTGCAGCTCCTGGCAATGGCGCTCACCGTCGCCGGCATCATGACCGTCACCACCGCCCGCGTGCCGGAGGACGCGATCGTCCGGCCCCACCGTTTTCGCGGCATCTGGTTTGCGGTTGTCGGGGCACTGGGTCAGGCCGGTGGTCTGGTGCTGAGCCGCTACGGCGCCCCAACGTACGACGCCTTCGGTGCCACACAGATACGGACGCTCGCCGGTATCGCCGGATTCGTGGTCCTGTTTGCGGTGACCCGCCGCTGGCGACGTGTTGTGGACGCCCTCAGGGACAGGCGGGCACAGGTGCACATCGCCCGCGGGGCGTTTTTTGGTCCGTTTCTGGGAGTCTCGCTGGGACTGATCGCCGCCCAGCGCGCGGGCACCGGCATCGCCGCAACGATCATCGCCACCGTTCCGGTGCTCCTCATCCCGGTGTCGATCGTCCTGTTCCACGAGCGGGTAACGCTGCGGGAAGTGGCGGGCGCGATCCTTGCCGTAGGTGGCGTGGCACTCCTGTTCCTGGCCTGATCGGCCGAACGCCCCCGTCGGCGCGGCGATCCGCTCCGCCGGCGGACTACACCGCTCCCGCCTCCTGCCGGCGAACGACCTCCAGTGCCAGTTCCATCATCTCGTGGAAGCTTGTCTGGCGATCCTCGCTGGACAGCTCTTCACCGGTGACCAGACTGTCGCTCACCGTCAGGAGCGTTAGGGCGTCCACTCCGTGTTTCGCCGCCAGAGTGTACAGTTGGTTTGTCTCCATCTCCACCGCCAGCACGCCGTATTCGGCCCAGCGCTTCCACCCGTCAGGGTCATCCTGATAAAAGGTGTCGCTGGAGAGGATCCCTCCGGCGTGGATCGACGTGCCCCGCTCCCGGGCCACCTCAACGGCGGACTGAAACAGACGCCAGCTCGCTGCGGGGGCATAGTCCATACCGTGAAAGCGCTGCCGGTTCATGGCGCTGTCGGTGGAGGCGGTCATCGCCACGATCAGGTCGCGGATTCCGACCTCCGGCTGCATCGACCCGCAGGATCCGATGCGAATGATCCGCTGGACGCCGTAGGACCGGATCAGTTCGTTGACGTAGATCGCGAGGCTGGGCATCCCCATGCCGGATCCCTGGACCGAGACACGCGTCCCGTTCCACGTGCCGGTAAACCCGAGCATGCCGCGCACCTCGTTGTATATCTCCACGTCGGTGAAGTAGTTCTCCGCCACAAACTGCGCCCGCAGCGGGTCCCCCGGCAGCAGCACCGTCGGGGCGATCGCGTTCGGGTCGGCTCCAATATGTACGCTCATCCTGTTCCTCCTGTGGTTGGTCTACCTGATCGCGGCGCATACCCAGGCACGCAGTTCTTCCAGCTCGTCGGCGCGCTCCGGGTGCGCGGCGACGACCTCATCCACCGCCGTGGAGACCTCCTCGGCGATGTAGCGCTTCCCCGGAAGCGCCGCCTGCAGTGAGTCGATCATGTCCGGGTCCAGGGCGTCGGAAAACACGGTACACTCCCCGATGATTCCGTGAACCACGTTTACGTGCAGGTCGATGCCGCCCCACCCGAAGCGCTCTTCCAGGTGGTGCGAGAACTCCGGCGTCTTCCCGAATCGCCAGTCCCAATCCGCCATCTGGTCGTAGTACGCCTGCAGCGACGGAATCTCCCGCAGGGAGTCGGCGTTGAGGAGCTCGGGCTCGCACCGGGCGCCGTAGCGTTCGAAAAAGCTCTCCATGACGGCGGTGCAGACGCTGTCGTGATCGATCGCGGCGCTGTACTCCCGCAGGTTGGCAACCCGCGACCGCACCGACTTGATGCCCTTGGAAACCAGCTTTTTCTTCGTCGGGTTCAGGTAGTTCTGCAGGCGTCCGAGGTCGGCGTCGATGAGAAGCGTCCCGTGATGAAAACTCCGTTCACGGGTGTGCTTGAACGCACTCCCCGAGACCTTGCGCCCGTCGACCAGGACGTCGTTGCGACCGGACCGCTCCGCGGTGATGCCGAAGCGCGCCAGCGCCGCGATGATGATCGCAAAATTGTCGTCCTGACTGTACGTGTCGCTGGCGGAGAGGAAGGTGAAGTTGGTGTTACCGAGATCGTGAAACACCGCACCGCCGCCGCTCTGGCGTCGCGCGAGGTACACCCTGTCTTCCTCCATGGCGCCGACCCTGCATTCGACCCACGGGTTCTGGTGGCGACCGATGACGACGGTGTCGGCGTTGCGCCACAGAAAGAGGGTTCGTGTCTCCGGGTTCAGCTCGCGGAAGATCCAGTCTTCGGTTGCCAGGTTGAACCATGGATTGGTGGTGTCCGAGATCAGGACACGGAGCGTGCTTGCCATATATGATCGCAGTATGAAAGGTGACCGCACGAGAGGCAAGCATCCCACCGGACCGGTCCGGCTGGTGGCACTCCTGGGAAACCCCGGCCGCGAGTACGCGACAACCCGACACAACGTCGGCTGGATGCTCGCCGCGGAACTGACCACGGCGCCGGACAGCGCGTGGAAGGAAAAATTCCACGGCCGGTTTCTGAAGGAAGGGGACCTGGTGCTGCTGAAACCGGAGACGTTCATGAACCGCAGCGGTCGCAGCGTGCAGGCGGCCCGCGATTTTTTCGGTCTCGATCCGGCGGAAGTGCTCGTGGTCCACGACGATCTGGAAACGCCGTTCGGCTCGGTGGAACTCGCCTGGGCCGGCGGCCACCGCGGGCAGAACGGCGTTCGCTCGGTCACCGAGGCGCTGGGAACGGGGGAGTTCTGGCGCCTGCGAATCGGGGTCGGGCGCCCGCCGGCGCCACGGAACGCCGCCGACTGGGTCCTGGAACGGTTCGCGTCGGAGGAAGAGGCGGATCTCCCCCGGGTACTCAGGGGCGCAGCTGATCTCGTTCGGCGAGCCGCCACAACCCCTGGTCCCGAGAAGCTCCGTATCATCTCCACATAAATTCAGGTCTTCCCCCAGCGGCCCTCCGACGGTACGATACCGGCGAGGTCAATTGTGAATAGAACTGTTCGACGAATCGGTGCACTGTGCGCAGTGCTGGTGTCCACCGTCGGGATCCTCTCTGCCCAGGAAGCCGTGGCCGATCCCGCCTACATCATTGACTCCGTGGAATACCGGATCGAAGGACGCACGAGGCAGTGGATCCTGGAGGATCTCCTGGACCTCGACGCTGGTACGGCGTTTCCCGACCGCGAATCGCTGATCGCGTACATGGCGAGACAGCAGCAGGTCCTGGTAAACCAGCGCGCCCTGCAGGACGCCACAGTGGTCGCCGAGTACGACGACGGTGAGGCTGCGCCGCGGCCGGTCCACGTGATCGTGACCACCCAGGACACGTGGAACATCATCGTTCTCCCCTACGCGAAGTACGACTCCAATACGGGGCTCCTCCTCAGTCTCCGCGGCCGCGACTACAACTTCTTCGGAACCCTCACCGAACTCGAGGTCAACTTCGACTACGAGCGCACGGAGAACAACGACAATCTGTTCACAATTTCCAGCGGTTTCAGTGTGCCTTTCAACATGCTCGAGCATCGCTGGCGACTGATCATGGATCAGAGTCTGCAGCTCGAGGGATCCGACGTGGACCTGGATATCGGCCTTGGGATCGGCCACGAATTCGAGATGCTCGGACTCGGCTGGCAGGCCACCTACACCCAGCGGTACCGGTACCTCACCAACGACGAGTTCAACGACGGGAGCTACACCACCAGCAGGGTGGCCCTCGACACCTCCATGGACACCACGATTCGGCTTCCCGGATTCGGACGGCTGGACTACAGTCCGCTGCTGTACACGGAAACGAGCTATCGTGCCGGCGAAATCAGCCGCGAACGCCGCGGGGTGGCGGTCGGATTCGACCAGTCTTTTGACGCCGGCGGGTTCGACTGGATCGGCAACTACCGCAACGGACAGAGTCTGAGGCTCGGCAACGACAACCAGTACAACATCGACAAAAACGAATGGGATACCGAGGTGAACGGCCAGGTGGCGGTCTATCGATCGCTGTGGCAACCCACCGAGGATGTATGGCCCAAAGCCGGCGTCAGCGCCGCCCTGAGCGGATTTTACCTCATCGATGGTGCGGATGCGGATCAGGACAACGCCGTGGAGGCCGCCCGCGGCATCCTCAACGACACGATGAACGGTGATCTGGGGCTCTTCGCCAACCTGGACGCGGTAATCACGGTGTGGACGCTGGAACCGATCTTCGAGGCGCAGTTCGGTGTGTTTTTCGACACCGCCATGGTTCGCGATCTGCGCGGTGACTTCTACGACTCAACGGCGTTCAAGCTCGAGCGGGACCTGCGCTTTGGCAGCGGTATCGAGGTGGTGGGGTTTCCACTCTTTGCCCGGAGCCTGTACGTGCGGGGATCGCTCGGTTTCGACCTGCGGAAGGTCGCAGAGGGCATGAGTCCTCTGGACGGAGACGCCCGGGAGATATTCATCGGCCTCGGGCACCACTACTGATATCGACCGCGCGCGCAACCGCGCGCGCAACCCCGCGTCGTGGGTGCCGCGGTTTCTACGGAATCCGGTAGCTGTCCAGCCCCAGATTCTGACAGATGTGCATGGTGGCGCGGCTGGTGTTGAGCGTGTACAGGTGAACGCCGGGGACGTCGGCGTTCAGGAGTTCCGCCACCTGCGCCGTCGCCCAGTGGGTGCCCACCCGACGAACGCCGTCGTCGTCGCGGGCGCGGGATACCGCCCGCAGCAGTGGCGCCGGAAAACGGGCGCCGGCGGCGAGATCCGCCATGCGATCCATTCCTTTGCGACTCGTGATCGGCATGATACCCGGCACCACCGGTACCGACACCCCCGCCAGGCGCAATCGCGCCACGTAGTCAAAGTAGTCGCGATTGTCGAAGAACAGCTGCGTCACCAGATAGTCGGCGCCGGCATCGATCTTCGCGCGGGTGTATTCGATCTCCTCCAGACGGTTGGGGGTGGCGGGATGCCCCTCCGGGAACCCTGCTGCACCGATCGAAAAGTGGGGGTAGGCGCGGCGGATGTGCGCAACCAGATCCCCGGCGTGCGGAAAATCAGGACTCCCGTGGCCGTCCGGGCCCAGGCGGTCGGCGAGGGCGGCCCGAACCTCCGGCCGCGCCGGCGGGTCTCCCCGCAGCGCCAGGATGTTGTGCACCCCGGCGCGGTCGTACTCCGCCAGGATCGCATCGATCTCGTCGCGGGAGGATCCGACGCAGGTGAGGTGCGCCACCACCGTGAGCCCGAACTCCTCCTGGATGCGCGTCACCAGCCGGTGCGTCTGCTCGCGGGTGGAGCCGCCGGCGCCGTAGGTTACGCTGACGTACGCCGGCTCCAGCGGCAGCAGTTCCTCGCCGATCGTCCGAAAGAGCGAGTCCCAGCCGCGTTCGGTCTTCGGGGGGAAAAATTCAAAGCTGAACAGCGTTTCGCCGGCGGCGAGCAGGTCCGCCACCCGCCGAACGGATCGACTCATCCGACCGCCTGCTGCAGGGCGCCCACCTTGTCGGTGCGTTCCCAGCTGAACTCGGATCGACCGAAGTGTCCGTACGCCGCCGTGGCGCTGTAGATCGGTCGGAGCAGGTCCAGCGACTGCACGATTCCGCGGGGGGTGAGATCGAACGTCTTTTCCACCGCCGCCTCGATCCGCTCCTCAGGCACGCGGCCGGTACCGAATGTGTCGACCATGACGCTTACGGGAAAGGGTACACCGATGGCGTAGGCCAGCTGCACCTCGGCGCGCGTGGCCAGTTCCGCCGCAACGATGTTCTTTGCAACGTACCGCGCCATGTACGCGGCGCTGCGGTCAACTTTGCTCGGGTCCTTCCCGCTGAACGCTCCACCGCCGTGACGCCCCATGCCGCCGTAGGTGTCCACGATGATCTTGCGACCGGTGAGCCCGGTATCGCCGTGGGGACCGCCGATCACAAAACGACCGGTGGGGTTCACGAAGAACCGCGTCCGGTCATCCAGAAGTCCCGTGGGTTCCAGAATCGGACGAATCACCTTGCGGGCGATCGTGTCGCGAATCTGTTCGTGGGTCACATCGGGATCGTGCTGGTGACTGATCACCACCGTATCGATGCGCTTCGGTGTGAACCCGTCGTACTCAACGGTGACCTGGCTCTTCGAGTCGGGCCGCATCCAGGTAATGTCACCGTGCTTCCGCAGGTCCGCCGCGTGTCGCAGCAACTGGTGGGCGTAGCTGATCGGTGCCGGCATCAGTTCTGGGGTTTCGTCACACGCAAACCCGAACATCATCCCCTGGTCGCCGGCGCCCTGCTGCCCCTCGAACTCCTTCAGACCCGTCCCGGAGACACCCTGGGAAATGTCGGCGCTCTGGGAGTGGATCGTGCTCATGACGCTCATGGACTCGTAGTCCAGCCCGTAGGCGGGATCGTCGTAGCCCACGCGCTTGGCAACGCCACGAGCGATTTCCTGCACGTCGACGTAGGTGTTCGTGGTGATCTC
>MDTD01164276.1_pt1 | contig 138300 bp, 130 predicted proteins | sample 811221 | NCBI WGS metagenome assembly MDTD01 (sample SAMN05326646, study PRJNA326480) | marine metagenome | isolation source: seawater | place: Pacific Ocean: South West | collected 2011
AACTCAACTACGGAGTCGATCTATCAACCATCTGAGGGTGGTATCAGATTGATGGGGTGAAGGTGCCCCATCAACCATTAAATCCGTATACCCCTTTTTATTTCACCCGGAACTTTCTCGGATTTTACCGAGCTAGAACCCCCGGCTGAGGCGGTGGCCGGTCGGGGTAGGAAGGTCGGGTTAGCGGCCCGGCACTAATCGGATTGGCGTTTGGCCTGACGCCAGAGGGCGTCGAGGTGGTCGTCGTCGAAATCGGACAGCGGCGCGCCGGCCAGTTGTTCAACCTGGCGGAAACGGCCCTCGAACTTGTTCGAGGCGCGGCGCAGGGCCAGGTCCGGGTCCAGCTTCAGGTGCCGGGCCAGATTCACCAGGGTGAACAGCACGTCGCCGAATTCGTCCTCGATGGCGTCGCGGTCGCCGGACGCCATCGCCTGATCCAGTTCCTCAAGTTCGCTGTCCACATGGGCGCGCACCGGCGCCGTGGCGCGCCAGTCGAAGCCCACCTTGGAGGCTTTCTTCTGCAGCTTGTGAGCGCGCTGCAGGGCCGGCAGCCCCTCCGGCACACCGTCCAGGGCGCTGTCGTACTCACGGCCCTTGCGGGCGCGCTCCTCGGCTTTGATCGCCTCCCAGTTTACTTTCACCGCCTGCTCGTCCTCGGCGGTCCGGTCCCCGAACACGTGCGGGTGGCGGCGCACCATTTTGTCGTTGAGCACCGCTACTACTTCGCTGAAATCAAACAGCCCCTGTTCGCGGGCCATCTGCGAATGGAACACTACCTGCAGCAGCAGGTCGCCGAGCTCTTCCTTGAGCTCAGGGTAATCCCGCCGCGCCACCGCTTCAGCCACTTCAAAGGCCTCTTCCACGGTGTAGGGCACGATGCTGTCGAAGTCCTGTTTCAGGTCCCAGGGGCAGCCGCCGTCCGGATCGCGCAGCCGCGCCATGATCGACAGCAACTCGGCGATGGCGGCTTCGGCGGAAGGCGGCTTAACGGTCATCGGCAGGCTCCTTTATTTTTTATAGCGTCGGACTTCGAGAACGCCCTTGAGCTGGTCCATCTTCGCCAGCACTTTGCCGAGGCCGCCCAGGGAGGCGATTTCCAGGGTCAGCAGCATGGTGGCGGTGTTGTCCTCGGTGTGCGACTCGGTGTGCACGGCGGTGACGTTGACTTTCTCGTTGGCGAGCACCGCGATCACGTCGCGCAGCAGCCCCTGGCGGTCCCAGGCGCGCAGGAAGATATCCACCGGGTAGAGGATACGATCCGCCTCGCCCCAGCTCACCTCGATCACCCGGTTGGGATCCTCGCCCTGCATGGCCAGCAGGTTGTGGCAGTCCGCCCGGTGCACGGTGACGCCACGGCCCTGGGTGATGAAGCCCATCACCGGGTCGCCGGGCACCGGCTTGCAGCAAGCCGCCATGTGGGTGAGCAGGTTGCCCACCCCCTGGATGGTGACGTCCCCGGATTCCGAGGCCTTGGAACGGGCCGGCACGAATTCCAGTTGTTGCTGCGGGTCCTCGGGCATCAGCGCCTGGGCCTGGTTGACCACGTGGCCGGGCCGCAGATCGCCGGCGCCCAGGGCCGCCAGCACGTCGTTGCCGGCCTTGAGGTTGAGCTGCGGTGCCAGGGTGTCCAGGTCGATACGGTCCAGGGCCAGGCGCGACATTTCCCGCTCCAGGATGGCGCGGCCCTGGGCGATGTGCACCTCCCGATCCTGGCGCTTGAACCACTGCTGGATACGCGCCCGCGCCGAGGAGGTAGCGACGTAGTTCAGCGACGGCGTCAGCCAGTCCCGGCTGGGGCCGCCCTCCTTGGCGGTGAGAATCTCCACCTGCTCGCCGGTTTGCAGGTTGTAGTTGAGCGGCACGATCTGACCGTTCACCTTGGCGCCCCGGCAGCGGTGCCCCACCTCGGTATGAATGTGGTAGGCGAAGTCCACCGGGGTGGCGCCGGATTCCAGGTCCACCACATGGCCGTCCGGGGTGAACACATAGACCCGGTCGCTGACCAGCCCGTGCTTGAGCTCATCAATCATGGTGGTGGCGTTGTCGCCCAGTTCCTCGTGCCATTCCAGCACCTGGCGCAGCCAGGCGATGCGCTGCTCGTAGGACTGGGTGCGCCGGCCCGCCTTGCTGCCTTCCTTGTAGCGCCAGTGGGCGCACACGCCCAGTTCCGCCTCTTCATGCATGTCGAAGGTGCGAATCTGCACTTCCAGCATCTTGCGGCCGGGCCCCACCACCGCGGTGTGCAGGCTCTGGTAGCCGTTTTCCTTGGGGCTGGCGATGTAGTCGTCGAATTCCTTGGGCACGTGCTTCCACAGCGAGTGGACGATGCCCAGGGCGGCGTAGCAGTCGCGCATCTCGCGCACCAGCACGCGCACCGCGCGCACGTCGTAGACCTCGCCGAAATCCAGGTGCTTCTTCTGCATCTTCCGCCAGATGCTGTAGATGTGCTTGGCGCGGCCGTACACCTGGGCGCCCCGGATGCCGTTGCGTTCCAGGTGGCCGCGCAGGCTGGAGATCACCTCGTCGATGTAGTGCTCGCGGTCCAGGCGTTTCTCGTCGAGCAGCTTGGCCACCTTCTTGTAGGCGCCGGGCTGCAGGTAGCGGAACGACAGGTCCTCCAGCTCCCACTTGAGCTGGCCCACGCCCAGGCGGTGGGCCAGGGGCGCGTAGATGTCGAAGACCTCCCGGGCCACCTTCTGCTGGCGTTCCGGGTCGGATTCCTTGACCGCGCGGATGATCACGGTCCGCTCCGCCAGCTTGACCAGGGCCACGCGCACGTCGTCGACCATGGCCAGCAGCATCTTGCGGATGTTGTCGAGCTGGCCGTCCTGCTGGCCGAGCACCGCCTTGCGGGTAGGGTTGAGGGTGGTGCTGATCGCCGCCATGCGCAGCACGCCCTCGATCAGGGTGGCCAGGGGGGCGCCGAACTCCTTCTCCACTTCCAGCAGCGACAGCTGGCCCTCACGGACCGCCCGGTAGAGCACCGCCGCGGGCAAGGCCTCGGCGTCGGCGCCGAGATCGGCGAGCACGTCCGCCATTTCCAGGCCGATGGCCAGGCACCCCTTGCCATAGGGCCAGTGCCCGCCGGCGGCCTCGCCGGCGCGTTCGCATTGTTCCGCTCGGGCGCAGGCGCGCTCCAGGATTTCCCGATCACGTACCGGAACGCGGGCGGTGAGCTGTTCCAGCCAAGCCCGCCAGTCCCGGGCCTCGACCTCGTCGGTCTGTTGCCGGCGTACGGTTACCATTGCAATTCCTGTCCTTTCGCTAGCGTCGGTCGAACACGGCGATCGACTCAACGTGGGCGGTGTGCGGGAACATATCCATCACACCCGCCGCTTTCAGACGGTAGCCCCGCGCCACCAGTTCCCCGGCATCCCGGGCCAGCGTGGCCGGATTGCAGGAGACATACACCAGGCGATCCGCACCGAAATGGGGCATCAGCCGCACCATTTCAAGCGCACCACTGCGGGGCGGGTCCAGCAGCACCCGATGGTAGGCCTGCCGGGCCCAGGGTTGACCCTCCGGCTCGCGGCTCAGGTCCCAGGCATGGAATTCCAGGTTTTCCAGGTCGTTGCGGCGCGCATTCTCGTAACCGCGCTCCACCATGGCGTCGCTGCCTTCCACGCCCACCACCCGGGCCGCGCGGCGCGCCGCGGGGATGGTGAAGTTGCCCAGGCCGCAGAACAGATCAAGCACCTGATGATGCGCCTCGACCTCCAGCAAATCCAATGCCAAGGGAACCATGCGGCGGTTGATCTCCGCATTGACCTGGGTGAAGTCCGTGGGGTGAAAAGCCAGCTCGGCGCCTTCCGTGTCCGGCCCGTGGGGGGCATGGCGGTAATAGAGGCGCTCCTCGCCCTGCTCCGGCCAGACCCGGTGCACGGTGCTCTCGTTGCCCGGCTGCAGGTACAGCTGCAGGCCCTTGTCCTGGCAGAAGGCCACCAGCTTCGCCAGGTCGGCGGCGGGCAGCGGATCCAGGTGACGGAACACCAGGGCCACGGCGTCGTCGCCCCGGGCCACCTCGATCTGGGGAATGCGGTGGCGGCTCTCCAGGCCGTCCATGAGCGCGCGCAGGTCGTCCAGCCGGTGGCCCACCTCCGGAATCAGCACCTCGCAGCGGTGCAGGTCGGCGATGAAGCTGTTGCGTTTCTCACGGAAGCCCACCAGGGTTTCGCCACGGGCGTCGATGAACTTGGCGCCCATACGCGCCTTGCCCCGGTACCCGGTGACCGGGCCGGTAAGCGGCGCCAGCCAGGATTCCGGCTGCAGGCCGCCGAAATGGTCCAACTGCTCGGCGAGCACCGCCTCCTTGCGGCGGATCTGGCTGGCCGGCGCCACGTGCTGCAGGCTGCAGCCACCACAGATCAGGGCGTGGGCACAGGGCGGCTCGACCCGGTCCGGGGACGCCTCCAGGATTTCCACCGCCCGCCCTTCGTCGAACTTGCGGCGCATGTAGGTGTACTGGAAGAACACCTGCTCGCCGGGCAGGGCGTTGTCGATGAAGGTGGTCTTGCCGTCCAGCCGGGCAATGCCCCGGCCGTCGTGGCTAAGGCTCTCGATGGTGGCGGCCACCGGCATTTCCGGCAGTTTTTTCTTGCGACGTCGACCCATAAATAAAAATCAGTGAAGAGTTAATAGTGAACAGTTAATAGCGGAGCGCGAGAGGTTGGCCGAAACAGAACCGTCACGGGCCGCGCCAAAAGGCCGGGCGCGGCCTCGAACCGTTCGGACGCCACCCGCCTCGCTCGCGCCACTGTTAACTGTTCACTGTTAACTGTTAATTGCTCGCGGCTTCCCAGGCTTCCAGGAAAGCGGTGAAGTGCGGGTGCCCTTCCTGGCGCAAATAATCGCGCAGCAGGTCCAACTCGGCCTGGTAGCCGGTGGCATCGATCTCGCCACGCATCAGCTGGAAGCGCAGGAACACCAGCCAGGTGTTGAGCACGTCGGTTTCGCAGTAGTCGCGAATGCCCTTGAGGTCGCCGTCCTGGAAGGCGTCGAATACCTTGGCGCCGCTCATGCCCATCTTGCCGGGGAAGCCCAGCAGGGTGGCGATCTGGTCCAGGGGCGCGTTGGCGCGGTTGTTGAACATGGCCAGTTGCTCCATCAGGTCCAGGTGACGTTGATGGAAACGGCTGAGGTAGTTGTTGAAGCGGAAGCTGGTGTCCTCGTTGCCGGTTTCCCAGAAGCGGCGTGCCACCACGCCATGCTTGAGGGCGCGATAGTTGAGCACCGGCAGGTCGAAGCCACCGCCGTTCCAGCTCACGATCTGCGGCGTGAAGCGCTCGATGCCGTCGTAGAAGCGCTCGATCAGCTCCTTCTCGCCGGCGTCCTCGTCGCCCAGGGACCACACCTTGATACCCTGGGTGGAGCGCAGCACCACGGAGATCGCCACCACCCGGTGCAGGTGCAGGCGCAGGAATTCTGAGCCGTTCTCCTGGCGGCGCAGGTTGAACAGGGCACTGGCCGTGTCCTTGTCATCCAGGCCGTGCAGGTCATAGAGACGGCGGCCGCCGTCCAGGTCCGGGATGGTCTCGATGTCGAACACCAGAACGTTCATGGGCCGGCCTCCGCGTTAAAGACGCCGGTGGACAGGTAACGGTCGCCCCGGTCGCAGACGATGGCCACGATGACCGCGTTTTCCAGCTGCTCGGAGAGCTGCAGGGCACCGGCCACGGCGCCGCCGGAGGATACCCCGCAGAAAATGCCCTCTTCCCGGGCCAGGCGGCGCATGGTGTGCTCGGCCAGGTCCTGGTCCATGTCGATGACCCGGTCCACCCGGGACTCGTCAAAGATGCTGGGCAGGTATTCCTTGGGCCAGCGGCGGATGCCGGGTATCGAGGCGCCGTCCGTGGGCTGCAGGCCAACGATTTGCACGTCCGGGTTCTGCTCCTTGAAGTACAGGCTGCAGCCCATGATGGTGCCGGTGGTGCCCATGGAACTGACGAAGTGGGTCATGGCACCGCCGGTCTCCGCCCAGATTTCCGGGGCGGTGCTCTCGTAATGGGCCATCGGGTTATCCGGGTTGGCGAACTGGTCAAGGACCTTGCCCTCGCCCCGTTCCTGCATGGCCTGGGCCAGGTCCCGGGCGCCCTCCATGCCCTCCTCCTTGGTCACCGAAATCAGCTCGGCACCGTAGGCGGCCATGGCGTCGCGGCGCTCCTGGCTCTGATTGGCGGGCATGATCAGCTTCATGCGGTAGCCGCGCATGGCCGCCGCCATGGCCAGGGCGATGCCGGTGTTGCCGCTGGTGGCCTCGATCAGCGTGTCGCCGGGCTTGATCTCACCGCGCGCTTCGGCCTTGGTGATCATGTTGAGGGCCGGGCGGTCCTTCACGGAACCGGCCGGATTGTTGCCTTCCAGCTTCACCAGAATGGTGTTGGTCGTGTTCCCCGGCAGGCGTTGCAGACGCACCAGCGGCGTGCCGCCCACCGTGGACTCAATGGTCTTGTAGGTCATGGGCGCATTGTATCTCAAGGCGGGGGGCTCTGGCAGCGGCGCTCAAGTCGGTCATAATGGCTCCCTGGCCCGGCGCCGTGAAAACAACGACAAGCGACCATTCAGGGGGACCATGGCCCACACCAGCCTGCGCACCCGCGTCATGACGATGACCGCCCTGCCCGCCTTCCTGGCGGCGCTGATCATTGGCGGCTACACCCTGGCCACCCAGGTCATGGACGTGCGCGCCGACAACGCCCATCGCCAGCAGTTGATCGTGGAGAGCTACGCGGCGCGCCTGGCGGCGCTGGACGCGGACGGCCGCGATGCCTACCAGAACCTGCTGCGCGACCTGCTCGAGCAGCCGGACGTGCGCGCCGCCACCCTGCTCAACAACGGCGCCGGCTGGCAGCTGCACACCGGCCCGCGGCTGCGGCCGGTGGAACAGGCGGAGCGGCTGGACGGCGGCCTGAGCCGGCTGGTCACCGATTCCGGCTGGCAGCTGGTGCGGCCGCTGCCCGGCGACAGCGAGCGCCTGCTCACCGTGGAATTTTCCCGCCAGGGCCAGTACGTGCGCATTCTGGAGGCGGTGCTGACCATGATCGGCGTGGTCACCCTGCTGATGATCCTGGCGGTGGTGCCGGCGACCCGTTTTTCCCGGCGCCTCACGCAGCCGGTGCAAACGCTGATCGACAACGTGCGCCGGGTCCGCGACGGCGACCTGGAAATCCCACCCCGGGCGCGGGCGGAGGGCGAGCTGGGCGATCTGGAGGACGCCCTGCGGGAAATGGTGGCGGCTCTCAACGAGGCCCAGGCGGAGCTGCAGCAGAACGTGGACCAGGCCACCCAGGACCTGCGCGAGACCCTGGAAACCATCGAGATCCAGAACATCGAGCTGGACATGGCCCGCAAGGAAGCGCTCAAGGCCAGCCAGATCAAGTCCGAGTTCCTGGCCAACATGAGCCACGAGATCCGCACGCCGCTCAACGGCATCATCGGCTTCACCCGGCTGCTGGAACGCTCCAGCCTGTCGCCGCGCCAGCAGGACTATCTGGGCACCATCCGTAAGAGCGCGGAATCGCTGCTGTCGATCATCAACGACATCCTCGATTTCTCCAAGATCGAGGCCGGCAAGCTGTCCCTGGAGCACATCCCCCTGAATCTGCACGACACCATCGAGGACGTGCAGACCATGCTGGCGCCCATGGCCCAGGACAAGGGCCTGGAGCAGGCGGCGATCATCTACAACGACGTGCCCACACGGCTGCTGGGCGATCCGCTACGCATCCGTCAGGTGCTCACCAACCTGGTCAGCAACGCGATCAAGTTCACCGAGCGGGGCTCAGTGGTGGTGCGCGCCATGCTGGAGGAGGAGCGCGGCGCCGAGGCGGTGGTCAAGATCACCATCACCGACACCGGCAACGGCCTGCCGCCGGAGGTGCGCAAGAACCTGTTCAACGCCTTCACCCAGCTGGACCAGAGCCGCCGCCGCCGGGAAGGCGGCACCGGCCTGGGCCTGGCGATCTGCAAACGCCTGGTGGAGGGCATGGGCGGCGAGATCGGCATCGACAGCACCACCGGCCACGGCTCCACCTTCTGGTTCACCCTGCGCGCGGAACGGGACCTGGGCGCCGAGCCGGAGGCCGCGCCCCAGGCCCTGGAGGGGCTGTCGGTGACCCTGGTGGAAGCCAACGAGCACGCCCGGCTGGCTCTGTATCACATGCTCGGCGGCTGGCGCATGAAGGTCACCGAGCTGCAGGCCCTGGATACCCTGCAGAGCCATCTCGACAATGGCAGCCTGGCGCCCACGGATTTCTACGTGCTGGCGGTGCCCGCCTCGATGCGCGACCCGGCCGGCCTGGAGCCGCTCATGGAGCGCCTGGCCCGGGCCACGGGCAAGCCGTTGCTAATCCTGGCCGCCCACGCGGACACCCTGGCCGGACGCCTCACCGGCCTGCCCGGCCCCTGCCGGGTGCTGGGCAAGCCGGCCACCCGGCGGCGGCTGCGCGACGGCCTGCTGGAGCTGGGCGGCCTGGCGGAGCCGGCGGCACCGGGCAGCCCCCTGGGCCCGCTGGGCAAACGGGCGCGGGGGCTGGTGGTGGACGATCACCCGGGTAACCTGAAGCTGGCGCGGGTGTTCCTGGAGGAAATGGGCGCCGAGGTGACCGCCTGCGACGGCGGCGAGGCGGCCCTCACCGCTTTCGCCAAGGGCACCTTCGACCTGGTGTTCATGGACGTGCAGATGCCGCGCCTGGACGGCCTGGAAACCACCCGGCGGCTCCGCGAACGGGAAGGCGAAGGCCCGCGCACGCCGATCATCGCCCTCACCGCCCATGCCCTGGAGAGCGAGCGCCGCGCCCTGCTCGCCGCCGGCATGGACGACTACCTGAGCAAACCGATCACCGAAACCCAGTTGCGCCACACCCTGGACCGCTGGGTCCTCGGCGATCACGACCATGACCCGGACGACGCCCCGACGCCGGACCCGGACACCCCGGACGGCGAGGCGGCGGCGGACACCGCCGACCAGGTGCTGGATCCGGCGCTGGGCCTGCGCCGCGCCGGCGGCCGCGAAGAGCTGGCGGAAGATATGCTCGCCATGCTGCTGGCGAGCCTGGAACAGGACGCGCCGGGCATCAATGCCCTGGCCGAGGGCAACGACCGGGAGGCATTGCTGGAGCGGGTGCACAAGCTGCACGGCGCCACCCGCTACTGCGGCACGCCGCGCCTGGAAGCCGCCGCCCGGGCCCTGGAAGAAGCGCTCAAACTGGAGGCCGGGGACGAGGTGCTGGACCGCCTGGTCGCCGCCCTGCTGACGGAGATCGAGAGCCTGCGGCAGGCGGCCCGGCGTTAAGGCGCGATCACACCCCGCCAGGATCTTTCGCGGCTGAAGCGGAACACCGCCCGGCCTCTCCTACCGGGCCGCCGCTCTGCTACCATGGGCGCCCGTTTCCCCAACCGCGTTCTGGAGCCCCCATGCCCGTGCTGCTCGGCGTCAACATCGATCACATCGCCACCCTCCGTCAGGCCCGCGGTACCCGTTATCCGGAGCCGGTGCAGGCGGCCCTGGTGGCGGAACAGGCCGGCGCCGACGGCATCACCGTGCATCTGCGCGAGGACCGGCGCCACATCCAGGATCGCGACGTGGAACTGCTGGCGCAAACCCTGCAGACGCGCATGAACCTGGAGATGGCCGCCACCGAGGAGATGGTGGGCATCGCCCGGCGCATCGGCCCGGCGCACTGCTGCCTGGTGCCGGAAAAGCGCGAGGAGCTGACCACCGAGGGCGGCCTGGACGTGGCCGGCAACGAGGCGTGGATCAAGCGCTGCACCGGGGAGCTCGCCGAAGCGGATATCCAGGTGTCGCTGTTCATCGACGCGGACCCGGCGCAGATCGAAGCGGCGGCGCGCTGCGGGGCGCCGGCCATCGAGATTCACACCGGTCATTACGCCGACGCCACCGATCCGGACCAGGCGGCCGCCGAGCTGACGCGCATTCGCCGGGGGCTGGATCTGGCCATCGAGGCGGGCCTGATCGTCAACGCCGGCCACGGCCTGCATTACCACAACACCCGGGAAATCGCCGCCCTGCCCGGCATCAACGAGCTGAACATCGGCCACGGGATCGTCGCCCGGGCGGTGCTCACCGGGCTGGACGAGGCGGTGCGAGCGATGCGCGTGCTGATCGACGAGGCGGCGCGGGACGCCTGAAACTACCGGAATAATTCCCGGCTGCGCAGGGGGCGGCCGCCCAGGTGCGGCTCCAGGGCAGCGCGCAGCAACGCCTTGGCCATGCGCCGCACGTCCGGGTTCCATTCATCCCGGCCCAGGGCCAGCAGCAGATCGCCGGGATAGCCGCGCGGGTCCGGCAGGAAGCCCTGCTCCGGCTCCCACCGGTAGAGTCCGTCATCGGCCAGCGGCCGGCCGTCCGCGTCCTGGTCCAGGGGCAGGCCGTAACCGGCTTCTTCCAGCAGGGTCATCTCGAAACGGCGCAGGGTCACGTCCAGGGCCGTGTCGCCGGCCAGGGCGGCCAGGGTGTGCTCGTAGGGCGGCCAGAGATCCGGGTGGGCATCGTCCCGGTGCAGCAGCCGCATCATCAGCTCGTTGACGTAGAAACCGCAGTACAGCGCCCGCCCGGCCAGCCCCGGCGCCGGGCCACGGGGCTCCACCTGGCGCAGGGTATACAGCTCGCCGCCGCGTTTCAGGTCCACCCAGAGCGGCAGGAACGGGGCCAGGCTGGCGTCGCGCCGGCCGCCCCGGGCCACGGCGCCAACGCGGCCGCGCTCGGGAAGAAACAGGTCGATGATCAGGCTGGTGTTGCGGAACGGGCGGCGGTGCAGCAGCCAGGCCGGCGACAGGCCGCCGGCGTGGCGTTCATTTGTGCTGGTCATAGCCCAGCGAGCGCAGGGCGCGCTCGTCGTCGGACCAGCCCGCCTTGATCTTCACCCACAGGTTGAGCATCACCTTGCGCTCGATCAGGCGCTCGATGTCCTGACGGGCCTGGGTGCCGATCTGCTTGATGCGCGCGCCCTGGTCGCCGATCAGAATCTTTTTCTGGCCGCGCCGCTCCACCAGGATGGTGGCGGCGATGTCGGTGACCTTGGGGCCGTCCTCCCAGAGATCGATCTCCACGGTGATCTGGTGGGGCACTTCCTGGCCCAGCTGACGGACCACCTTCTCGCGCACGATCTCGGCCGCCATGAAGCGCAGGCTACGGTCGGTGAGCTGCTCGTCGTCGAACCAGAACTCCCCTTCCGGCAGACGCTCCGCCAGGGCTTTTTCCAGGGCTTCCAGGTTGTGCCCGCGCAGGGCGGACACCGGGATGATTTCGGCGAACGAAAAGCGGCCGGCCAGATCCTGCAGGTGCGGCAGCAGCACCTGCTTGTCTTCCAGGTTGTCCACCTTGTTGACCAGCAGTAGCACCGGGGTGTCGCCGGCGCGCTGCAGCAGCTTGAGCACGTGCTCGTCGCCCTCGGTCCACTTGATGCCGTCCACCATGAAGCAGATCACGTCCACGTCGTTGAGCGCGGACAGGGCGGCGTCGTTCATGGCCCGGTTGAGCGCGCGTTCCTGGCCCGCGTGGATGCCCGGCGTGTCGGCGAACACGATCTGATAGTCATCCCGGCTGAGAATGCCGTGGATGCGGTGCCGGGTGGTCTGCGGCTTGCGCGAGGGGATGCTCACCTTCTGGCCGATCAGGTGGTTCATCAGCGTGGATTTGCCCACGTTGGGGCGGCCGACGATGGCCACCAGACCGCAACGGGTGTCACTCATGGGACTGCTCCAGCCAGCTCAGGGCCTGCTCCGCCGCCTGCTGCTCGGAGCGGCGGCGGCTGGCGCCGGTGGCCACGAAACGTTGATTCAGATCCGGCAGCGTGCATTCCACCTCGAAGGTCTGGCGCGGCGCCTGGCCGGTCACCGACAGCACGTCGTAGACGGGTAACTCATGCTTGCGCGCCTGCAGCCATTCCTGCAAGCGGGTTTTGGCGTCCTTGCGCACCGACTGCGGCGAAATGCGCTCCAGGCGCTCGGCGAACCATTCCAGGATTACCCGCCGGCAGGTGTCCTCGCCGCCGTCGATGACGATGGCGCCGATCAGGGCTTCCAGGGCATCGGCGAGGATCGAGTCACGGCGGTGGCCGCCGCTTTTCAGCTCGCCGCCGCCGAGGATCAGGTATTCCCCCACGCCCAGCTCCCGGGCCACCTCGGCCAGGGTCTGGCCGCGCACCAGGAAGGCGCGCATGCGCGTGAGCTGGCCCTCGGCGGCGTCCGGAAAGCGGTGGAACAGCTCCGTGGAAATAATCTGACTGAGCTGGGCGTCGCCCAGGAATTCCAGCCGTTCATTGTTGCGCCGCCGGCTCACGCTGCGATGGCTGAGGGCCAGTTCAAACAGCGACGGGTCCTGGAACCGGTAACCGAGCCGGCGGCCGAGGCGATCCAGATCGTCCATCAGCGTCCAATCGTCTTGTCGAAGGTTTCCTCGAAGTGCATCACCACGGACACGTTGTAGAACAACGGTCGCCGCACTTCATAGTCCACCCCCACGGCCAGCAGGCCCCCTTCCTTGCTGATCGCCAGATCGTTCACGCCGATGGCGTCCACCTGGTTGATGGTGAAACGCTTGCTCAGCGCGGCGCGCACCTCGCGCTCCGACATCAAGGCGGTCTTGCTGTCGGAAAGCACCGAATTAATGGTGCTGCGAATGGTGTTGTATTCCATGTAGGCGGGCACCATGCGGAACGCGGCGGTGCCGAACACCGCGAGCACGATCAGCACCACCACCCAGCCCAGCAGCGACAGCCCCCGTTGACGGGATCGGGTTATCATTATTCCGTCTCCACGCTAGTTCGTTTCAATTTTGTCGATCGAGCCGTTCCGGGAGAAACTCGGCAGCGAGAAGATCGGATCCCAGTGCATCCAGATCAGGAAGGCCTCCCCCACCACCAGCCGTTCGGGCACCATGCCCCAGAAACGGCCGTCGTTACTGTTGTCCCGGTTGTCCCCCATCACGAAGTAGCTGCCCTCGGGCACATCCCACTCACCCTGGGTGCCGCCCTGGGGAATGCGCGGCTCGCCGTTGTAGGGATCGATCAGGCCTTCCTGCCAGATCAGATGCTCCGCTTCCCCCAGGTGTTCGATGTACTCGCGGCGCCACACCCGCGGCGCGATGCGGCCGCTGTCCACCAGCTCCCGCTCCACCGGTTCGCCGTTCACGTAAACCACGTTGTCGCGCACCGCCACGCGGTCGCCGGGCAGGCCCACCACGCGCTTGATGAAGTTCTGGCGGGTGTCCTCCGGGAACTTGAACACCATGACGTCGCCGCGCTCCGGCTCACCCACCGGAATGATCTTGGTATTGGTCACCGGCAGGCGCAGACCGTAGGAAAACTTGTTGACCAGAATAAAATCATGAACCTGCAGGGTCGGCAACATGGAACCGGAGGGAATGGTGAACGGTTCCACAATGAAGGAGCGGATCACCAGCACGATGAACAGCACCGAGATCAGCGAGTTGGACGTTTCCACGGTGCTGCCGATCATGCCCTTGCGCTGGCGCAGCTTGAGCGCGCGGTCGGCGAGCCAGATCAGGACCGTGATCAGCAGCGCCAGGGTGAGCCAGAAACCTACATCGATATCCATTTAGTCATCCACCTTGAGCACGGCCAGGAAGGCGGCCTGGGGAATTTCCACATTGCCCACCTGCTTCATGCGTTTTTTGCCTTCTTTCTGCTTCTGCAGCAGTTTTTTCTTACGCGACACATCGCCGCCGTAACACTTGGCGGTCACGTTCTTGCGCAGTGCCTTGACCGTTTGCCGGGCGATGATCTTGTTGCCGATGGCGGCCTGGATGGCCACGTCGAACATCTGCCGGGGCACCAGTTCCTTCATCTTCTCGATCACCACGCGACCGCGATGGGCGGAGTGATCCAGGTGACAGATCATCGCCAGGGCGTCCACCTTGTCGCCGTTGATGAGCACGTCCACGCGCACCAGCTTGGCCGCCTGGAAGCGCTCGAAAGCGTATTCCAGGGAGGCGTAGCCACGGCTGGCGGATTTGAGCCGGTCGAAGAAGTCCAGCACCACCTCGGCCATGGGAATGTCGTAGGTGAGCGAGATCTGCTTGCCCAGGTACTGCATGTTGATCTGCTCGCCGCGCCGCTCGGTGCACAGGGTGATCACGTTGCCTACGTATTCCTGGGGCACCAGGATGTTGACCCGGGCGATGGGCTCGCGGAATTCCTCGATCAGGTTGCTTTCCGGCAACTCCGAGGGGTTGTCCACGTACAGGGTGGAGCCGTCGGTCAGCTCCAGCTCGTAGACCACGGTGGGCGCCGTGGTGATCAGGTCCAGGTCGTATTCCCGCTCCAGGCGCTCATGGATGATCTCCATGTGCAGCATGCCCAGGAAGCCGACCCGGAAGCCGAAGCCCAGGGCGTCGGAGTTTTCCGGCTCGTAGAACAGGGAAGCGTCGTTGAGCGCCAGCTTGCCGAGGGCGTCGCGGAAGCTTTCGTAGTCGTCGGCGTTGACCGGGAACATGCCCGCGTAGACCTGCGGCTTGACCTTCTTGAAGCCGGGCAGCATCTGCACGTCCGGGGTGTTGGCGTGGGTCAGGGTATCGCCCACCGGCGCGCCGTGAATGTCCTTGATGGTGGCGCTCACCCAGCCCACCTCGCCGGCCTCCAGCACATTGGTTTCCTTGCGCTTGGGGGTGAAGATGCCAAGGCTGTCCACGACGTGGTTCTGGCCGGTGGATTTGACGTGGATCTTGTCGCCCTTCTTGAGGCGGCCGTAGCGAATCCGCACCAGCGAGATCACGCCCATGTAGTTGTCGAACCAGGAATCGATGATCAGCGCCTGCAGGCGCTCCTCGCGCTCCCCCGCCGGCGGCGGAATGCGCTCCACCAGTTGCTCCAGCAGTTCCGGCACGCCCACCCCGGTCTTGGCGGAGACGTGACAGGCGTCGGTGGCGTCCAGGCCGATGATCTCCTCGATCTCCTCGGCCACCCGGTCCGGCTCCGCCTGGGGCAGATCCACCTTGTTGAGCACCGGCAGCACTTCCAGGTCCTGCTCGATGGCGGTGTAACAGTTGCCCACGGACTGGGCCTCCACGCCCTGGGCGGCGTCCACCACCAGCAGCGCGCCTTCGCAGGCGGACAACGACCGCGATACCTCGTAGGAAAAGTCCACGTGGCCGGGGGTATCGATGAAGTTGAGCTGGTAGGTCTCGCCGTTCCGGGCCGTGTAATAGAGCGTCACGCTTTGCGCCTTGATGGTGATGCCGCGCTCGCGTTCCAGATCCATGGAATCCAGCACCTGCTCCTTGAGCTCACGGTCGGAGAGACCGCCGCAGACCTGGATGAAACGGTCCGCCAGGGTGGATTTGCCGTGATCGATATGAGCAATGATGGAGAAGTTGCGAATGTGCGTAATGTCGGTCACAGATACCCGCCAAATGGTGGAAACGTAAAGAAAGACACAATGGAGGGCGATTCTATCGGATTAGAGCTCCGGGGGATAATCCCCCCGGCGGAGACCCCCGGACGGCCCGGGGCGCCGCTTCAGCCGCGATCATCGGGCGCTGTCCGACACCGCGCGATCGCGGCTGAAGCCGCTCCTACAGGGTAAAGCCGGGGTCAGTCGCCCAGCTTGAGGGCCAGGAAGCGGGCGTTGCCACCCCGGTTCACCAGGGCCGGCACGCTCCCCGCCTCGGGCAGTTCGCCGACAATGCGCTGGTAGTCCTCCGGGCTTTTCAGGTCCTGGCCGTCCAGGCTCACCAGCACGTCGCCACGGCGCAGGCCGGCGCGGGCCGCCGGGCCCTTCTCCACGCCGGTGATCATGACGCCATTGGCGGCTTCCACCCGGGACAGCTCCGCCGGGCTGGCCGGACGCACGCTCAGGCCCAGCCTGTCGGCGCCGTCGTCGCCGTCCTCGCCACCCTGGTTCATGGCCTGCTGCGGGTCGTCCGGCAGCTCGCCCACGGTCACCGTCAGGGTCTGCTCGTCGCCGTCGCGCACCACGGTCATGTCCGCCTCGGTGCCGGCCTTGAGCGCGCCCACCCACTTGGGCAGCTGGGCGGACCGCTGAATCTCCTTGCCGTTGAAGCCGATGATCACGTCACCGGCCTGCAGGCCGGCCTTGGACGCCGGGGAACCGGGCTGAACCTGAGCCACCAGGGCGCCCATGGGCTTGTCCAGGCCGAACGACTCGGCCAGGTCGCGATCCACTTCCTGGATCAGCACGCCCAGCCAGCCCCGGCTCACCTCGCCGTTTTCCTTGAGCTGGTCCACCACGTCCATGGCCAGATCAATGGGAATGGCGAAGCTCAGGCCCATGTAGCCGCCGGAGCGGCTGACGATCTGCGAGTTGATGCCCACCACCTGGCCTTTCAGGTTGAACAGCGGGCCGCCGCTGTTGCCCGGGTTGATGGCCACGTCGGTCTGGATGAAGGGAACGTAGTTGTCGGTGGGCAGGCTGCGGCCCTTGGCGCTGACGATGCCGGCGGTCACCGAGCTGTCGAAACCGAAGGGCGCGCCAATGGCGAGCACCCACTCACCAACGCTGAGGTTTTCCGAGGAGCCGATGTCCGCCACCGGCAGGTCCTTGGCGTCCACCTTGATCAGCGCCAGGTCGCTCTGCGGGTCGGAGCCCACCAGCTCGGCGTCCAGCTCGCGGCGGTCCTGCAGGCGCACCACGATCTCGTCCGCCTCGCCCACCACGTGGTAGTTGGTGAGCACATAGCCGTCGCTGGAGATGATGAAGCCGGAGCCCAGCGATTCCATGTCGCCACGGCCGCCGCCACCGGGACCGCCGGGGCCACCCGGGCCGCCGCCGAACTCGTCGAAGAAGCGGCGCAGCATCTCCGGCAGCTCCTGCATGCGCGGGTCGTCGCCTTGATCGCGGTGGGTGACGGTGGAAATGTTGACCACCGCCGGCGCTTCCTTCTTCACCAGGGCGGTGAAGTCCGGCAGGCCGGTGACCAACTGTTCGCCGCCGTTGTCATCGCTTCGCGAGCTGGTCTGGGCGTTGTCCGGCTGGCCGCCGCTGTTGTCGGCCGGTTCCTGATTCTGGCCGCAGCCGGCCAGCAGGCCGGCGATCACCAGCGGCAACAAGCACTTGCGTAAAATCCCCATGGGAAGGCTCCCTTCTGCCGTTTTTCGCGGAAGATTCAGCGCTGCGGCGCGACGCGCACGATGGTTTCGCACGGGTCATCCAGGCGCCGCAGCACCACCGGCTGGTAACGGCCGCCGCGGGCCACGCGGCGGCCGTGCCAGCGATTGATCATGAACCCCAGGGCCAGGCCGGCCACGCCCAGCAGGGCGGCACCGTCCACGCCACCCAGGCGCGGCGTCAGCGCCTGGCCCAGCAAGGCGCCGGCGAACAGCAACGCCAGGGGTAAACCGTACACCCAGAGCGAGCCGTGCAGCACGGCGTTCTCCGGCACGCCGATCAGCACGGCATCGTCGTCGTTGAAGGTCTGGTCGGTGGGCACCCGAAGGCGGGCGCGCTGGCCGCCGGCCTGGCGGTTGATCAGGCCGTGGCCGCAGCCCTGGCGGGCCTGGCAGGATGCGCAGGCGCCGGCGCGCACGGTCTCCACCCAGATCGCTCCGGGCTCGCGCGCCACCACCCGCCCGCGCTCTTCGATCATGGCCGCGCGGCCACCTCGACGCCGAGCCCTTCCATGACGCGCTCGGCGGTGGGTTGCGGGATCTCGCCCACCAGGGTGAGCAGATAGGTGCGTTCGCCGGCGGCGGCCACGCGGCTGATCGCCACGGTGGGCCCGATGCGGCTCACGCCTTCCTCGATGTCGTCATTGGCCACCGACTCCACGAACACCGTGAAGGTGGCCAGGCCATCGCTGTAACTCTGGGCGGCCACCGGGCTGCGCTCGGCGGTGACCCGGCGCCAGTCGCCCTCGGCGGCGTGGAAGCCCCGGGGCAGCCAGCCGGCCTCCAGGTGAATGCGGTCGGAGCGGCTGGCGGGCACGGTTTCCAGGGCGCGCTCGGCGATCACCCGGGGCAGTTCGAAGTCGCTCTCGCCCAGGTCCGGCTCCAGGTCCAGGGTGACGAACTCCACCCGCTCCATGGCCAGGCCGCTGGCGTCCACCATTTCCGACTTGAGCAGCAGGTGGCTCTCGTTGTCCAGCCACAGCCGGTAGCCGTAGCGGTGATTGTCCAGGGGCGCCACGCGCATGCGGGTGGTGGCGCGGCCGGCGACCCGGCCGTCGCCGTCCACCAGCACGTTGTACTGTTCGGGAATCCGCGAGGACAGGCGCTGCCGGAAGGACAGCAGGTTCTGGTCCGGGTCGTCGATACGGGTGAGGGTGCCGTTGGGGTGCAGGCAGACCAGTTCGTCACCGAGGCGCAGTACCTCCACCAGACGGCCGTCCAGGTGGGTGAACCGCTGGTACTGCTCGCCATCGATCACGGCGTGGCGGATTTCCATGGTGCTGACCTCCCCGCCCAGTTGATAAAGGAAGCGACCCTGGTAGTCGAGCTCCTGGGTGGCTTCCGTCATACGCTCAAGGAGCGTCTGGGCGGGCAGGCTGTCGGCGATCGCGAGAGGGGCGGCGGTCAGGGTAAGCCCCAGGGCGAGGATACGCATCATGCGTTAGCGCGCTCCGTTGCGGGCATCCATGCTAACCAGTCGGGCGTAGGGCATCATGCCCTGGCCACTGTGGCGGGCGGTGAATTCACTGTGGCGCAGCAGCATGGCGTTGACGCGCGGCTGCTGGCCGTTGGACACGGCGCGGGGCTCGGCGGCGCGCTGGGCGCCCTGGGCCACCAGGGAAGTTTCGCCGAACGGCCGGGTCAGGCGCTGGGCGGCCACCGAGGCGGTCATGGAGGCTTCACCGACGGCGCCGTCGTTGGCGGCCTCGGTGGTGGCCACCACCGGCGCGGCGCCGGTTTCCGCCGGGCCGCTCCAGTACTGCCAGCCGATCACGGTGACGGCGGCCACGGAGGCGGCCACGGCCACCCGCGCGAAGCCGTGCATCATGCCGGCGCGGCACGCCGGCTTGGGCTCGGCGGCCAGCGCCTGGGACAGGCCGGCGTTGAACGACGCCGGCACGGCCACGCTGGCATGGCCGTGCAGCGCGTCGCTGGCGCGCTGCCAGCGACCCAGGGTGGCCAGGTCGTCCCGGTCCAGGTCGCGCAGCACGCGCCGCGTTTCGAAATCGTTGGTTTCACCGTCCAGGAAGGCGGAAAGCGCTTCGTAGTTCCTGCTCATGTCCTCACCCTTTGTCTCCGCGCTGCGCCCCCAGCAGGGGGCGCACCGCTTCATCGATGGCTTCACGGGCCCGGAAGATGCGGGAACGAACCGTTCCCACCGGGCACTCCATGACCGCCGCGATATCCTCGTAGCTGAGACCTTCGAATTCACGCAGTGTCACGGCGGTCTTCAGCTCCTGAGGCAGCTCCTCGATCGCCTTGTGGATGACCGCCTCCAGTTCCTCGGACAACACGTGGGACTCCGGGGTTCCAATCTCGTGGAGCATTTCCGCGCCACTGTACTGTTCGGCCTCGGCGGCATCCAGGTCGGAGCCCGGCGGGCGGCGGCCCAGGGCCACCAGATGATTCTTGGCGGTGTTCACCGCGATGCGGTACAGCCAGGTGTAGAAAGCGCTGTCCCCACGGAACCGGGGCAGCGCGCGCCACGCCTTGATGAACGCCTCCTGGGCCACATCCTGGACTTCGTCATGGTCACGCACGTATCGGCTGATCAGCGCGAAGATTCGCTGCTGATACTTGACCACCAGCACTTCGAAGGCGCGCTGATCGCCGGTCTTGGCTTTTTTGACCAATTGTTCGTCTGAAGACACCGGGTGCTCGCTCCCTGGAGGACGTATTATCCCGTGGCGGCGGGTAAAGCGCGGTATTGTAACAGGTGTTACCCGCGCCGCTATACTGGCCGGCGGTTTTCACATTGGTTCAACAATTTACCCCGATCCAGCGAGGATCCATGGCCACTTACCGTTACGATGTCCTGATCATCGGCTCCGGCGCCACCGGCCTGACCGTCGCCCTGCGCCTGCCCGACGGCGCCCAGGCGGCGCTGCTGTCCAAGGGCGAACTGACCCATGCGAGCACTTACTACGCCCAGGGCGGCGTGGCGGCGGTGCTCGACGACGGCGACTCCCTGGAAAGCCACGTGCAGGACACCCACCAGGCCGGCGGCGGCCTGTGCCATGACGACGCGGTGCGCTATACCGTGGAGAACGGCCCGGACGCGATCCGCTGGCTGATCGACCAGGGCGTGGACTTCACCCGCCTGGCGGGCATGGAGAGCAGCGAGGACAATCCCCTGCCCTACCACCTGACCCGCGAGGGCGGCCACAGCCACCGGCGCATCATCCACGCCGCCGACGCCACCGGCGTGGCGATCTCCAGCACCCTGATCGAGCGCGTCACCGAGCGCGACAACGTGCACCTGTTCGAGCACCGGGTGGCGGTGGACCTGATTCTGCAGGAGCATGACGGCCCCGACGGCCCGGAAAAACGCTGCTGCGGCGCCTATGTGCACAATATCCAGACCGGCGAGACCGACGTGATCCTGGCCCGCTCCGTGGTGCTGGCCACCGGCGGCGCCTCCAAGGTCTACCTGTACACGTCCAACCCGGACGTGGCCACCGGCGACGGCATCGCCATGGCCTGGCGGGCCGGCTGCCGGGTGGGGAACATGGAGTTCATGCAGTTCCATCCCACCTGCCTGTACCACCCCAAGGCCAAGAGCTTCCTGATCACCGAGGCGATCCGTGGCGAGGGCGGCCGGCTGCTGCTGCCCAACGGCGAGCGCTTCATGCCGCGCTTCGACGAGCGCGCCGAGCTGGCGCCCCGGGACGTGGTGGCCCGGGCCATCGACCACGAGATGAAGCGCCTGGGCGCCGACTGCCTGTACCTGGACATCAGCCACAAGCCCGCGGATTTCATCATCGAGCACTTCCCCACCGTCTATGCCAAATGCCTGCAGTTGGGCCTGGACATCACCCGTGACCCGATCCCGGTGGTACCGGCGGCCCACTACACCTGCGGCGGCGTGATCATCGACCAGCACGGGCGCACCGACGTGCCCGGCCTGTACGCCCTGGGCGAGACCAGCTTCACCGGCCTGCACGGCGCCAATCGCATGGCCAGCAACTCGCTGCTGGAGTGCTTCGTGTACGGCCAGGCGGTGGCCGACGACATCGGCGCCCACCTGGCGGAATGGCCGGCGCCCCGGGAAGCGGCGGAATGGGACGATTCCCAGGTCACCGATTCCGACGAGGACGTGGTGATCAGCCACAACTGGGACGAGCTGCGGCGTTTCATGTGGGATTACGTGGGCATCGTGCGTACCGTGAAGCGGCTGGAGCGGGCCCAGCACCGGGTCGAGCTGCTCAAGAGCGAGATCACCGAGTACTACAGCAATTACCACATCAGCAACGACCTGCTGGAGCTGCGCAATCTGGTGGTGATCGCCGATCTGATCATTCGTTCGGCGCTGCGGCGCCGCGAAAGCCGGGGGCTGCATTTCATGCGTGAATTCCCGGAGGCGTCGGAGCCGCCGCGCGATACCATTCTGGTGCCTTGAGGGGCGGGCTCTCCATCACGGCCGCTTCCGGGTCGGGTGCGACCGGGCCGGACACGCGGCAAGTACGTCCCTGTAGCTCGTTTCCGGCATCCCTGCCTCCAACGGTCCGGCCCGGTCGCACCCGACCCGGAAGCTCCGAGGAGCCGTCCGCGCCCCTTCTTTTGAGGGGTTGTAGGAGCGGCTTTAGCCGCGATCGGGCGGTGATGCGTCCACCGCCGTCGTTATCGCGGCTGAAGCGGAGCGGCGCCCGGCCGCTCCTACATTGATCCGGCGGCCTTTTGCCGGGTAATCAGGTGCCGCAGAAGGTGCGCAGGACCCGTTCTTGGTCGGTGGGGGGGCGCGTGTAGGGGTCGTCCAGAGCCCGGTCCTCATAGGGATTCGCCAGGGCGTCCAGGAGCGCCCGGGTGGGGGACAGATCGTCGTCGCGCTCGGCGGCGTTGAGGGCCGCCTCCACCTGGTGGTTGCGGGGAATCACCGCCGGGTTGGCGGCGCGCATGCGCGCCTCGGCCACGCTGTCCGGCTCCGGATTACGCCCCAGCCGGTCCCGCCAGCGGCGGTGCCAGTCCAGGAAGGCATCCTGATAGAAGGCCTCGCCATCGGGCACCGCCCGGCCGATCAGGCCACGGAAGGTATTGGTGTAATCCACCCGCTCCCGGCGCATCCATTCGAGCAGGTCGTCCACCAGGGCGCGGTCGCCCTCCTCCTGCTCGCCGAGCAGGCCCAGTTTGTCGGCCATCATCGCCCGCCAGCGCCGCTCGTAGCGGTCGCCGAACTCGCTCAGCAGGGCCTCCGCCCGCTCCACGGCGGCCTCGCTGTCGTCGCCGATCAGCGGCACCAGGGTTTCCGCCAGCCGGGCGAGGTTCCACTGGGTGATCACCGGCTGGTTGCCGTAGGCGTAGCGGCCGCGCTGGTCGATGGAGCTGAACACCGTGTCCGGGTGATAGACATCCATGAAGGCGCAGGGGCCGTAGTCGATGGTCTCGCCGGACAGGGTCACGTTGTCGGTGTTGAGCACGCCGTGGATAAAGCCCACCCGCATCCAGGCCACCACCAGATCGATGTGCCGCTCCATGACCGCGTCCAGCAGGGCCAGGGCCGGGTTGTCCGCGTCCTTCAGGCTCGGGTAGTGGCGCTCCAGGGTGTAGTCGAACAGCGCGCGGAGCAGGTCCGGGTCGCGGCGGGCGGCGGCGTACTGGAAGGTGCCCACGCGCAGGTGGGAGGCCGCCACCCGGGTGAGCACGGCGCCGGGCACGGCGGTGTCGCGGAGCACCGGCTCGCCATTGCCCACCACCGCCAGGCCGCGGGTGGTGGGGATGCCCAGGGCGTGCATGGCCTCGCTGATCAGGTATTCCCGCAGCATCGGGCCGAGGGCGGCACGCCCGTCGCCGCCCCGGGAGAATGGCGTGCGGCCGCCGCCCTTGAGCTGGATGTCGCGGCGTTCACCGTGCGGGGTGATCTGCTCGCCGAGCAGGATGGCGCGGCCGTCACCGAGCATGGTGGGGTTGCCGAACTGGTGGCCGGCGTAGGCCTGGGCCAGGGGCTCGCCGCCGGCGGGTACCTGGTTGCCGCCGAACAGCGCGGCGCCGGCGGGGCCGTTCAGCGCCGCGCCGTCCAGGCCCAGGGCCTCGGCCAGGGGCGCGTTCCACAGCAGCAGCGAGGGTTTCGCCACGGGCTGGGGGCCGGTGCGGGCGAACAGCGCCTCGGGCAGCCGGGCGTAGCTGTTGTCGAAGTGGAAACCGAAGTCGTTGCTCATGGTTGCTCCTTACCGTTATCGCCGCTGCAGAAACAGCACCTGGCGCAGCGGCGTCACCGCCGCCGGGTCGAGCTGGTCGGGGAACAGCCACACCCAGCCGGCGCCGGGGCAATGCAGGGCCAGCCAGTGCTCGCGAAGCAGTGCCCGGAACGGCGGGCGCACCGCCAGCCGGCGGCCGTCGCGCAGCACCAGCCGCACCGCCTCCGGCGACACCGCCAGCCGCGCCGGCGTGGCCGGGCGCCAGCGGCGCGCCAGGGCCAGGGCCGCCAGCCCCAGCACCGCCGCCAGGCTCAGCGGCAGACCGCTGACCAGCAGCGTCGCCCCGGCCAACGCCAGGCCGGCCAGGCGCAGCCGCGCCGGATAGCGCGAGGCGCCCGGTTCAATCCGTCTCGGCCACACGGCGCAGCATTCCGGCCACGAATTCGCGCAGCTCCGGGTCCTCCGGCTCGCCGTGGCCGGTGAACCAGTCCAGCATGTCCACGTCGTGGCATTCCAGCAGGCGGCCGAAGGCGGCGCGCCGTTCCGGTGTGTCGTCCTCGAAAAAACGTTCCAGGTAGGCGTACAGCACCACCTCCACTTCGGAGGCGCCACGCCGGCATTGCCACTGGTAGCGGCGTTTCAGATCGGCGGTTTCGGAGGACGGGGAAGACGTCATTGATAGAATCTCTTTGCTTCATCGACTGACACGGGGGCTCACGATTATCTATCATCGGGGGTCCCACTGAATACCCGCACGGGCAACCACAGGAGCACCATGAACGCTTGGCAATCCCTGATCGAGGCGCAGCATCCCCGGCACGGTGGCGTAACGGCCCCGGCCCTGGCCACCGGCGAGCACCTGGCGGTGATCCACGCCGAGGGCGAGGAAGCCGGCGACTACCTGCAGGGCCAGCTCACCGCCGACCTGAAACCGGTGGACGAGGGCGCCCACCGCGCCGCCATGCACCTGTCGCTCAAGGGGCGCGGCCTGATCAGCCTGCGCATCGCCCGGGTGGAGGGCGGCTACCTGCTGCTGGTGCCCGCCGGCCAGGTGGACGCCACCATTCGCTGCCTGGAGAAGTACAGGCTGCGCGCCAAGGTGACCTTCCGGCCGGATCCGGACACCCTGGTGGCGCAGCTCTCCGGCGGCGTGGACGCCACCCTGGCCGAGGCCGGCCTGCCCACCCCGGAGGCGGGCCAGGCGGCCAGCCGCGACGGCGTCACCGTGCTGCGCTACGCGCTCACCGACCACGCCCTGATCGTGGCCACCTCGGCGCTGCTGGACAGCCACTGGCAGGCGCTCACCAAGGAACGGGTGATCACCGACGGCGCCGGCGCCCGCTTCCAGGACCTTCTCGCCGGCGAGGGCCAGATTCTGCCCGGCGCCGAGGACCTGTTCCTGCCCCAGGTTCTTAACTACGACGTGCTCGGCGGCGTCAGCTTCAAGAAGGGCTGCTACACCGGCCAGGAGGTGGTGGCGCGCATGCACTTCAAGGGCAAGCTCAAGCAGCGCATGCGCCTGTTCGCCTATTCCGGGCCGGAGCTGGCCGCCGGCCAGAGCCTGCGCAATGATCAGGGCCGCGCCGTGGGCGAGGTGGTGGACAGCGCCCCCGGGGAGCCCACCGCCATGATGCTGGCGGTGGTGCGCCTGGATCATGAGGGCGAGCTGCTGGTGGACGACACGCCGCTGAGGGCGGAGCCACGGGCATTGCCCTACGAGCTTCCCAAGCCGAAGGCGTGACACTCTTCGAGCAGAGTGGCCACCAGCTCTGCCACCGGCAGGGCCCGGGACCGGTGGGCGCCGGTGCCGGCCCACAGACTCTTCCATTCCACCCCGGCGGCCTTGCGCAACGGCGACGTGAGCCGGTGCTGGTCCGGGTACGGCGCGATCGTCGCCGGCGCCCGCTCATCCATCCAGGCATTGGCCAGGCCCCGGGCGTAGCGTCCGGAGACGGCCGCGGTGACCGCGGTGGCGCCCGGGCCGGCGGCGGCCAGGGCGTCCCGCCAGGCCGGCGCGGTGCCCGCTTCCGGGCAGCTCAGGAAGACGGTACCCAGCTGGGCGGCGGCAGCGCCCTGGCCCAACACCCGGGCCATGTCGGCGCCGTCCATCAGCCCGCCGGCGGCGATCAGCGGCCGCTCCAGATCCCGGCACCCGGCCAGCAGTTCAGCCAGCGGCGTGCCGGCGCCGCGCGGATCGGCGCTGCCCCGGTGGCCACCGGCCTCCTCGCCCTGCAGCACGATGGCGTCGACGCCGTCCCCGGCCTGGGCGCGGGCCTCGTCCACGATGGTGGCGGTGCCGATCAGGCCAATGCCCCGGGCCCGGCAGGCGTCGCGGCGGGCCTTGTCCAGGCGCCCGAAGGTGAAGCTGAAGAACGCCGGCCGGGCCTCGAGCATGGCCTCGAACTGTTCGTCGAAACCGGGCAGCTCGGCGAAAGCTTCCGGCAGGTCCACGCCGGCGGCGTCATAACAGGGCACCAGCGCCTCCCGGGCGGCGCGCCATTGCGCGTCGCTGGCGCCCGCTTCGCCGGGGATGAACAGGTTCACCGCGAAGGCATCGGCGCCGCCCTGGCGGGCCGCCGTCACCGCTTCCTCGAGGGCGGCGCCGGACAGGTAGCCGGCGCCGATGGAGGCCAGGGCCCCGGCCCGGGCGGCGCCCACGGTGAGCGGGGTGGCGTTGATGCCGCCGGCCATGGGGGCCTGGATCAGCGTGTAGTCCTGGAAGGGCATGGCGGGTCTCCTGTGGTCCGTTATCGGGATTCTAGGGAGCCCCGCTCATGACGGGAAATGATGATCCGTGATGTTCGCTATCACCCGTGGGGATAGAGGGGATCGCGGTCAGCCCAGATCGGCCAGCGGGTGCTCCGGCGCCGGGTTACGGAAGAAGCCATCGATGTAATCCGCGCTCACCTCGTCCACGGACCGGTGACGGAAACGCGGGCCGCCGTCCTTGTCGATCAGCAGGGCGCGCACGCCCTCGCGGAAATCCGGGTGCAGACAGCACTGCACCGCCACGCACCATTCCAGGCGCAGCGCCTCCGCCAGGGACAGGTGGCGGGCCCGGCGCAGCTGCTCCCAGACCAGATGCATGGTCTGCGGGCAGCCGGCGGCCAGGGTCTTGCGCGCCTTGTCCAGCCAGCCGTCGCACTGCTTGTGCTCCTGGATGCGGGCCACCACTTCCTCCACGGTGGCGCCGTCGCACAGCCGCTCGATGGTGTCGCGGTGGTCGCTCACCGCCGCCTGCAGGCCCTCCGGCGCGGTGGCCAGATCACGCAGCTGACGGTACAGGCGGGCGCGGTCCGCGTCCCGGTCGCCGTCGTAGCGGTTCTCGGTGAGCGCCTTGAGCACCTCCTCCGGGGCCGCGTCCATGAAACGGTCCGCCAGGCCCAGGTCCAGAGCGTCGCGGGCGTTCAGGTGCACGCCGGTGAGGCCCAGGAACAGGCCGGTGTGGCCGGGCAGACGGTTGAGGAACCAACTGGCGCCCACATCCGGAAACAGGCCAATGGTGACCTCCGGCATGGCCAGCCGGCTGCGCGGCGTCACCAGCCGGAACTGGCTGCCTTGCATCAGCCCCATGCCGCCGCCCATGACCACGCCGTCCGCCCAGCAGATCACCGGGGTCTCGGAGACGTGCAGGCGGTAATCGAGGCGGTATTCCTCGGCGAAGTACTGCTCCGCGAAGGGGTTTCGGGCCTGGCCGGCGTGCTTGACGGCGGCGCCGTGCAGGGCGACCACATCGCCCCCGGCGCTGAGCGCCTTGCCGCCGGCGCCGTCCAGCCAGATCGCCACCACCTCGTCGCGGCCCTGCCAGTCCGCCACCCGGGCGTCCAGGGCCTGGATCATGTCCAGGGTCAGGGCGTTCAGGGAACGGGGCGCGTTGAGGGTGGCGCGGCCAATCACGCGGCCACAGGCGGTGCTCAGTTCTTCGAACAGTACGGAGTCGGTCATGCCAACGGGGTCCTTATGATTCCGGGAGGGACCAGTCGATCGGGTCCTGGCCCTGCTGAAGCAGATATTGATTGGCGCGGGAGAAATGCCCGCAGCCGAAAAAGCCGCGGTAGGCGGACAGCGGCGAGGGGTGCGGAGCGGTGAGCACGCAGTGGCGCTGGCGGTCCACCAGCTTGCCCTTCTTCTGGGCGGCGCTGCCCCACAGCAGGAACACCACGCCCTCACGCTCGCGGTTGATGTGCTCGATGGCCTGGTCGGTAAAGCGCTCCCAGCCGTGGCCCTGATGGGAGGCGGCCTGGCCGGCGCGCACCGTGAGGGTGGCGTTGAGCAGCAGCACGCCCTGGCGGGCCCAGTGGTCCAGGTTGCCGTGGTTGGGCGCCGGAATGCCCAGGTCGCGCTCGATTTCCTTGAAGATGTTGACCAGCGACGGCGGCACCCGCACCCCCGGCTGCACCGAGAAACACAGGCCGTGGGCCTGGTTGGGGCCGTGGTAGGGGTCCTGGCCGAGGATCACCACCTTGACCCGGTCGAAGGGGGTTTCGTTGAAGGCCCGGAAAATGTCCGGCCCCGGCGGGTAGATGGTTTCGCCGGCCTGCTTTTCGTCACGCAGGAAGGCCTTGAGCTCGTGCATGTAGGGCTGGGCGAATTCACCGCCCAGGGCCTGCTTCCAGCCGGCTTCCAGCTGCACGTCCTGTTCGGCCCTTGAGCCGATCGATGGTGCATCAGTCATGGGGGACCAGCTTCTCCAGAAGATGTCGCATGCGGGTCTTCACGCTGGCCTCGCTGGCCAGTTCCGGGTGGGTGAGCAACCGCACTTCCAGCGCCATTATACGGGCGTGAATCACTTCCGCGTCCAGTTCCGGCGTGGGCGAGCCAATGGCCTCGCAGGCGCCCACCAGCAAGGTGCCCATCTCCTCCAGGTAGAGGTCGGCGAGCTCGCGCAGGCGCGGGTCCAGAATCGCTTCCTGCAGGAAAGCCTGCTCGGCGATCAGGTGGTCGCGGCGGTTGTTGAGCTCGTCGAGCATGAAGGCGGTGGTCACCTGGGCCAGGGATTCGATCAGGGTTTCGCGGCTGGCGCCGTCGCCCTGGAACTCCTGGATCAGGGCGAACGCCTGATCACGGAACGGGCGCACCACGTTCTCCAGGGCCCGTTCCGCGAACAGCGTGAAGGCATCCGCGATCAGGTCGGAGATGTCCTTGAAGTAATAGGTGGTGGCGGACAGCGGCACGTCCGCTTCCCGGGCCACGGCGCGGTGGCGCACGGCGCGAATGCCGTCGGTGACGATGATGTTGAGCGCCGCGTCGAGAATCGCCTGGCGGCGTTGCTCACTGCCCGCGCGGCGGGTCTTGCGTCCCTGGTAGCGGATTGCCGAGGTCATGAATGCGGTCTGCTTTGTTGTTTGGTGATCTCCGATAGCCTAACAGGCACCGCGATGTTGTGGGAGTTCGTGGCAGGTGCCTTGCCCTTTCCATGGCGGCCGTGGCGGCGCGCGGGCCGCCACGGGTCACCAAGCCTACTGGCCGCGGGGACGCATGTGCGGGAACAGGATCACGTCCTTGATGGTGGGCGAATCGGTGAACAGCATCACCAGGCGGTCGATGCCGATGCCCTCGCCAGCGGTGGGCGGCAGACCGTGTTCCAGGGCGGTGATGTAATCCTCGTCGTAGAACATGGCCTCGTCGTCGCCGGCTTCCTTCTCCGCCACCTGGGCGCGGAAGCGTTCGGCCTGGTCCTCGGCGTCGTTGAGCTCGGAGAAACCGTTGGCGATCTCGCGGCCGCCGACGAAGAACTCGAAGCGCTCGGTGACGAAGGGGTCGTCGTCCTTGCGCCGCGCCAGGGGCGACACTTCCGTGGGGTAGTCGGTGATGAAGGTGGGATCCTGTAGCCGGTGCTCGGCGGTCTTCTCGAAGATCTCGATCTGCACCTTGCCCAGGCCCCAGCCGTCCTTGAGCGAAATGCCCAGGCCCTCGGCGATGCGCCGGGCGCCCTGCTCGTCCGCCAGGTCCTTGGCGTCGATGTCCGGGTTGTATTCGAGGATGGCGTCGAACACGGTGAGCCGGCGGAACGGCTTGCCGAAATCGTAGGTCACCTCGCCGGCGGGCTCGCCGTGTTCATCGAGCACGGTATTGCGCACCAGGGTGTCGCCGAGCACGTCCCGGGCCAGGGTGCGCAGCATGTCCTCGGTGAGGTCCATGAGGTCCTGATAATCCGCGTAGGCCTGGTAGAACTCGAGCATGGTGAATTCCGGATTGTGCCGGGTGCTCAGGCCCTCGTTGCGGAAGTTGCGGTTGATCTCGAACACCTTCTCGAAGCCGCCCACCACCAGCCGCTTGAGGTACAGTTCCGGCGCGATGCGCAGGTACATGTCCATGTCCAGGCTGTTGTGGTGGGTGATGAACGGCCGCGCCGTGGCGCCGCCGGGAATCACCTGCAGCATGGGCGTTTCCGCCTCGATGAAATCCTGGCCGACCAGATAGTTGCGGATGCCGGCGACGATCTTCGAGCGGATCTTGAAGGCGGCGCGGCTGTCCTCGTTGACGATCAGGTCCACGTAGCGCTGGCGGTAGCGGGCCTCGGTGTCGGTGAGGCCCTTGTGCTTCTCGGGCAGCGGGCGCAGCGATTTGGTGAGCAGCAGGTACTCATCCATCATCACGTACAGGTCGCCCTTGCCGGACTTGCACAGCTTGCCGCGCACGCCCACCACGTCGCCCAGGTCCCAGTGCTTGGTGGCTTTCTGCACCTCTTTCGGCGCGTAGATCTGGATGCGGCCGGACATGTCCTGCAGCACCTTGAACGCCTTGCGGTCGAGCATCAGGCGGCCGGCCACGGCCACTTGAATGTCCTTCGCTTCCAGCTCTTCCTTGTCCAGCGCGCCGTACTTCGCCTCCAGGTCGGCGGCCAGGCTGTCGCGGCGGAAATGGTTGGGGAAGGCGGCCCCGCTGTCGCGCCATTCCGCCAGCTTGGCGCGGCGTTCGGCGATCAGGCGGTTTTCCTCGTTGGCGTCGTTCTGCTTGGTCTGTTCGTCAGCCATTCTCTCAGAGTCCACTTTTCAGGGAAGCTTCGATGAATCGATCCAGATCGCCGTCCAGCACCTGCTGGGTGTTGTGGCTTTCCACGTTGGTGCGCAGGTCCTTGATGCGGCCGTCGTCGAGCACGTAGGAGCGGATCTGGCTGCCCCAGCCGATGTCCGCCTTGGCGTTCTCCTGGGCCTGCTTCTCGGCGTTGCGCTTCTGCAGCTCCAGCTCGTAGAGCTTGGCCTGCAGCATCTTGGTGGCCTTGTCCCGGTTCTGGTGCTGGCTCCGCTCGGACTGGCACTGGGTCACCACGATGTGCTCCTTGCCGTTGTCCGGGTCGGTGAAGGTGTAGGTCAGACGCACCGCGGAATCGGTCCGGTTCACGTGCTGACCGCCGGCGCCGGAGGCCCGGTAGGTGTCGGTGCGCAGCTTGCCGGGATCGATCTCGATGTCGATGTCGTCGTCCACTTCCGGGGCCACGAACACCGAGCTGAAGGAAGTGTGCCGGCGGCCGCCGGAATCGAACGGGCTCTTGCGCACCAGACGGTGCACGCCGGTTTCGGTGCGCAGCCAGCCGTAGGCGTAGTCGCCCTCGAAACGGACGGTGGCGGACTTGATGCCGGCCACGTCGCCGTCGGAGGCTTCCACCAGCTCGGTCTTGAAGCCGTGGGCCTCGCCCCAGCGCAGGTACATGCGCAGCAGCATCTCCGCCCAGTCCTGGGCCTCGGTGCCGCCGGAGCCGGCCTGGATGTCCAGATAGGCGTTGGCGGTGTCCATCTCGCCGGAGAACATGCGGCGGAATTCCAGGTCCGCCACCATGCGCTCCAGGCGCGTCAGATCCGCTTCCACTTCCGAGACGGTGGCTTCATCGCCCTCTTCCACCGCCAGTTCCAGCAGGTCGCGGGTGTCGCCGACGCCCTGATCGGCGTCGCGCAGGGTGGTCACCACGCTTTCCAGCTGGGCGCGCTCCTTGCCCAGCGCCTGGGCCCGGTCGGGCTCGTTCCAGACGTCGGGGAGCGCCAGTTCGCGTTCTACTTCGACCAGTCGTTCACTCTTCTGGTCGTAGTCAAAGATACCCCCTCAGCGCTGCGACGCGCTCGGCCAGGTCGGTGAGGTGGGTTCTCAGCGGATTCACTTCCATAAAAGGTCTCAAATCCCGGTGTGTGAAAGGGCGCGCATTCTACCGGCTGGGCGATCAGTCGACCAGTTCGTAGACGTGGAACGCCTCCGGTTTGAGGGCGTCCAGGGTGGTGCCGATGTAGACCGCGTTGTCGGGGATACCGCTGCCGGTGGTGAACACCTTGAAACGACGCACCTCCTTGGGGGTGTCGATCACGGTGTCGGCGTCCACTTCGACCCACATGTAGATCAGGCGCTCCTGCTGGATGTAGTCCACGCGGAGCACGTCGCCCTCTTCCGGCAGGCGGATTTCCTGTACCTCGGTGCCGGTTTCCAGGCGATGCTTGTGAATTGTTTTCATGCTGTCCCTCCGTCAGGGAGAACGGCGCCCGGGCGGCGGTGGCCGCCGGCGCATTCCGGGACCCGGCCTTTTGGGCCGGGCAGTGATGATCGGCGCAATCCTAGCAAAGACCCGGGGGGCTGGCATTAACCGGAATGCCCGCCCCCGCCCGACGGAGGGAAAGCCGGGGCGCTCAGGCCTTCGGTTCCAGGTTGGCGCGCAGCACCGTGAGCGCCGCCATATTGACGATGCGGCGCACCGTGGCGCTGGCGGTGAGAATCGTCACCGGCGCGTCCGCGCCGAGCAGGAAGGGGCCGATGGCCACGTTGCTGCCGGCGGCGGTCTTGAGCAGGTTGTAGGCGATGTTGCCGGAATCGCCGTTCGGGCACACCAGCAGGTTGGCGGAGCCGGTGAGGGTGGAATCCGGCAGAATTTCCTTGCGGATCGAGGCCTCCAGGGCGGCATCGCCGTGCATTTCGCCGTCCACCTCCAGCGCCGGGTCCCATTCGCGGATCAACGCCAGGGCGTGGCGCATCTTCTCGCTGGCCTGGCAGCGCTCGGAGCCGAAGTTGGAGCGCGACAGCAGCGCCGCCTTGGGCTCCAGGTTCAGGCGCCGCATTTCCTCGGCGGCGGCCAGGGTGAACTCGGCGATCTGCTCGGCGCTGGGGTCCTCGTTGACGTGGGTGTCCACCACCGCCACGGTGCGCTCGGGCAGCAGCAGTACGTTCATGGCCGCGTAGGTGCGCGCCTCCGGGCGCAGGCCGATCACCTGATCGACGAAATTGAGGTGCTCGGCGAACCGGCCCACGGTGCCGCACACCATGCCGTCCGCCTCGCCCAGATGGACCATCATGGCGCCGATCAGGGTCATGCGGCGGCGCATCTCGGTACGCGCCACTTCCTTGGTGACGCCGTGGCGGCAGCGTTTTTCCCAGTAGGCGTTCCAGTAGCGGTGGAAGCGGTCGTCCTGCTCCGGATTGGTGACCTCCACGTCCTCGCCCAGCTTCAGGCGCAGGCCGTAGCGCTCGATGCGCATGGCCAGCACCTCCGGCCGGCCCACCAGGATCGGGAACGCCAGGCCCTCGTCCACCACCACCTGGACGGCGCGCAGCACGCGCTCCTCCTCACCCTCGGTGAACACGATGCGGGCCTTGCCGCCGTCGCGCACCAGGGCCTTGGCGGCGGAGAACAGCGGCTTCATGAAGGCGCCGGAGTGGTAGACGAACTGCTTGAGCTGCTCGGCGTAGGTGTTGAGATCGGCGATCGGCCGGGCGGCCACGCCGTCGTCCATGGCGGCCTTGGCCACCGCCGGCGCGATGCGCACGATCAGGCGCGGGTCGAACGGCTTGGGAATCAGGTAATCCGGGCCGAAGCTCAGGTCGTAAGTGCCATAGGCGGCGGCCACCACTTCGTTCTGTTCTTCCTGGGCCAGGCCGGCGATGGCGTACACCGCCGCCTTTTCCATCTCCCGGGTGATGGTGGTGGCGCCGGCGTCCAGGGCGCCCCGGAAAATGTACGGGAAGCACAGCACGTTGTTGACCTGATTCGGGTAATCGGAGCGGCCGGTGGCCATGATCAGGTCGTCGCGCACCGCCTTGGCGTCCTCCGGCAGGATCTCCGGGTGCGGGTTGGCCAGGGCCAGGATCAGCGGCCGGGCGGCCATGCGCTGCACCATGTCCGGCTTGAGCACGCCGCCGGCGGACAGGCCCAGGAACACGTCGGCGCCGTCGATCACCTCGCCCAGGGTGCGGGCGTCGGTGGCCTGGGCGAAGCGTTCCTTGTCCGGGTCCATCAGTTCCTTGCGGCCCTGGTAGACCACGCCCTCGATGTCGGTGACCCAGATGTTTTCCTGGGGCAGCCCCAGGTCCACCATCAGGTCCAGGCAGGCCAGCGCCGCCGCGCCGGCGCCGGACACCACCACCTTGACCTGGTCGATGGGCTTGCCGGCCACCTTGAGGCCGTTGATGAAGGCGGCGCTCACGGTGATGGCGGTGCCGTGCTGGTCGTCATGGAACACCGGGATGCTCATGCGCTCGCGCAGCTTGCGCTCGACGATGAAGCACTCCGGCGCCTTGATGTCTTCCAGGTTGATGCCGCCGAAGGTGGGCTCCAGGGCGGCGATGATGTCCACCAGCTTGTCCGGGTCGTCCTCCTTGATCTCGATGTCGAACACGTCCAGGCCGGCGAACTTCTTGAACAGCACCGCCTTGCCTTCCATCACCGGCTTGGAGGCCAGCGCGCCGATGTTGCCCAGGCCCAGCACGGCGCTGCCGTTGCTGATCACCGCCACCAGGTTGCCGCGGCCGGTGTAGCGGAACACATTGTTCTCGTCCTCGACGATTTCCTCGCAGGCCCAGGCCACGCCGGGGGAATAGGCGAGCGCCAGATCGCTCTGGTTGGTCAGGGGCTTGGTGGCGACGACGGCGGTTTTTCCGGGGACGGGGTGTTCGTGGTAATCGAGTGCAGCACGGCGGCTGTCGGTGGCCAAGGCGGGTCTCCTTCCGGGATCGGGTGTGTACATCGTTTCGTGGTGTCCATCGAGTGTACTGCGCCTGGGGCGCGCCCGCATCCGGCGGCCAAGTTTTGTGACAACTCGGTTTTGTGACAGGCGTTACACGGGCCGCAAATGCTCGAACATCATCTGCGGCGAGCGCCGCCCGCGGAACTCGTTCACCTCCAGCCGGTAGACCCCCTCGATGCGACTCAGGCGCGCGCCCAGCAGCGCCGGGTCGGCGTTGAAGTGAATGCCGTCCACCACGCCGTTGACGCCCGGCAGCCCCAGGGTGAGCTTCAAATGGCGCTCGCCCACCACCCGATGGTTGAGCACCTCGAACTCGCCGTCGAAGCGCGGCGGCGGGAACCCCTGGCCCCAGGGGAAGCGGTGCGACAGCATCTCGGCGGTGGCCAGGGTGATGTCCCCGTCGCCCAGGCCGCCGTCGCTGTCCACCACCTGATCGAACAGCTCCTCGCTGGCGGCCTCCGCCACCGCCGCCTGAAAGGCGTCGCGGAAGGCGTCCAGGTCGTCGGCGCGCAGGGTCATGCCGGCGGCCATGGCGTGGCCGCCGAACTTGTGCAGCAACTCCGGATGGCGGGTGGCCACCGCGTCCAGCACGTCGCGCAGGTGCAGGCCGGGAATCGAGCGACCGGAGCCCTTCACCAGCCCTTCTTCCCGGGCCGGCGCGAAGGCGATCACCGGCCGGTGCACCGCCTCCTTCACCCGCGAAGCGAGAATGCCCACCACGCCCTCGTGCCAGTCACGGCCGTGCAGGCACAAGGCCGGCGGCAGGGTCCGGTCGCGCAGGCGCTCCACCTCGGCCATGGCGGCATCGCGCATGCCCTGCTCGATGCCGCGCCGTTCCCGGTTGATGGCGTCCAGCTCCTCGGCGTACTGGCGCGCCTCGGACACGCTGTCCGCCAGCAGGCACTCGATGCCGTGGCGCATGTCCGCCAGCCGGCCGGCGGCGTTGAGCCGGGGCCCGGCGGCGAAGCCCAGGTCCGCGGCCAAGGCCCGGGCCGGGTCGCGTCCGGCCACCTGAAGTAAGGCGCGCAGCCCCGGGTTGCCCTTGCCGGCGCGCAGCCGGCGCAGGCCCTGCTCCACCAGAATGCGGTTGGCGTCGTCCAGGGCCACCACGTCCGCCACCGTGCCCAGGGCCACCAGGTCGAGCAGATCCACCACGCCCCGGCGCACGCCCAGGCCGCGCTGCACCGCCATCAGCAGATAGAAGGCCACGCCCACCCCGGCCAGGTTGGGCGCCGGGAAGCCCTGCTCCTCCAGGCGCGGGTTGGCGATGGCGTCGGCGTCCGGCAGGCGGTCGCCGGGCAGGTGATGGTCGGTGATCAGCACGCGCATGCCCGCCGCCCGGGCCGCCGCCACCCCGTCCACGCTGGCGATGCCGTTGTCCACGGTGATGATCAGATCCGGCGCCACGGTCTCCCGGGCCAGATCGACGATCGCCGGGGACAGGCCGTAGCCGTACTCGAAGCGGTTGGGCACCAGATAATCCGGGCGGGGGAAGCCCAGGGCCTCCAGGCCGCGCACCATCAGCGCGGTGGCGGTGGCGCCGTCGGCGTCGTAGTCACCCACGATGCAGATGCGCCAGTGCTGCTCCCGGGCGGCCAGCAGCAGCTCCACCGCCGCCGCCAGGCCCCGGAAGCCATCCGGATGGGGCAGCCGCCCCAGGGTCAGCTCCAGCTGCTCGGCGGAGGTCAGCCCCCGGTTGGCGAGGATGCGCGCCAGCAGCGGCGGTACGTCGGGCCAATCCACGGACACCGAGGGACGGCGGCGAATACGGGGGTAGGAACTTGCGGTCATGGATGCCATCACAGGAAGCGATGGCGGCAAGCGTCCGCGTATCCGTGGGCGTCGTCAAGGGCGCCGACCCGTAAGTCACGCAAAGGGGCTAACATCAAGGCGCCGTGATTCTTATACTTGGCAGCCCTGAGCGGTTTGGCCGTTCATGTAAGCAAACGCTCACATGAACGGTGACTCACGCCTCCAAGGAGGTTAAAGCAGGCTCACCAAAGCGGCTCCGCCGCGTACTTTGGGACTGGAGAGCAATCGTTATGATTTACCAAGGCAACGCCGTAAGCGTAGAACTGCTTGACGACGGCATCGCCGAACTGAAGTTCGATCTTCAGGGCGAGTCCGTGAACAAGTTCAACCGTGCCACCCTGGAAGACCTGAGCAAGGCCACCGAGGCCCTCAAAGGCAATGACCAGGTCAAGGGCATCGTGGTCACCTCCGGCAAGAAGGTTTTCATTGTCGGCGCCGACATCACCGAATTCACCGAAATGTTCGCTCAGGACGAGGCGGAGATCGCCAAGTGGTCCCGGCAGGCGAACGACATCTTCAACGCCTTCGAGGACCTGGACGTGCCCAAGGTGGTCGCCATCAACGGCTTCGCCCTGGGCGGCGGCCTGGAAATGTGCCTGGCCTGCGACTTCCGCGTCATGGGCGAAGCGGCCCAGGTGGGCTTCCCGGAAGTGAAGCTGGGCATCTACCCGGGCTTCGGCGGCACCGTGCGCACCCCGCGCATCATCGGCGTGGACAACGCCGTGGAGTGGATCGCCACCGGCGGCCAGAACAAGGCGGACAAAGCCCTCAAAGTGGGCATCGTCGACGCCGTGGTGAAAGCCGGCCAGGAGCGTGACGCCGCCCTGGACCTGATCCAACAGTGCCTGGCCGGCAAGATCGATTTCCGTGCCAAGCGCCAGGAAAAACTGGAGCCGCTGCCCATGCCTCCCATGGAGCAGATGATGGCGTTCCAGACCGGCATGGCCATGGTCCAGCAGCAAGCCGGCAAGAACTACCCGGCCCCGGTGGAAGCCGTGAAATCCATGCAGAAGGCCGCCGGCATGAAGCGCGACGACGCCCTCGACGTGGAATCCAAGGGCTTCGCCAAACTGGCCAAGACCTCCCAGGCCACCGCCATGGTGGGCCTGTTCCTGGCCGATCAGCAGGTCAAGAAGGTCAACGGCAAAACCGCCAAGGGTGCCCCCGAGATCAAACACGCCGCCGTGCTGGGCGCGGGCATCATGGGCGGCGGCATCGCCTTCCAGTCCGCCCTCAAGGGCACGCCCATCGTCATGAAGGACATCGCCGACAAGGCGCTGGACCTGGGCATGAACGAAGCCTCCAAGCTGCTCGCCAAGCGCGTCAGCAAGGGCAAGATGGACGCCGCCGGCATGGGCAAGGTGCTCTCCGCCATCCGCCCCACCCTCAGCTACGATGACTTCAAGGGCATCGACGTGGTGGTCGAGGCGGTGGTCGAGAACCCCAAGATCAAGCAGTCCGTGCTCGCCGAAACCGAGGAAAAAGTGGACGGCGCCGTGCTCGCCTCCAACACCTCCACCATCTCCATCACCCGCCTGGCGGAAGCGCTCAAGAAGCCGGAGAACTTCGGTGGCATGCACTTCTTCAACCCGGTGCACATGATGCCCCTGGTGGAAGTGATCCGCGGTGAGAAAACCTCCGACGAAACGGTCGCTACCCTGGTCGCCTACGCCCAGAAAATGGGCAAGAACCCGGTGGTGGTGAACGACTGCCCCGGCTTCCTGGTGAACCGCGTGCTGTTCCCCTACTTCGCCGGCTTCAGCATGCTGGTGCGCGACGGCGCCGACTTCCAGCAAGTCGATAAAGTCATGCAGAAATTCGGCTGGCCCATGGGCCCCGCCTACCTGCTCGACGTGGTCGGCATCGACACCGGCGTGCACGCCGCCAAGGTGATGGCGGAAGGCTTCCCCGAGCGCATGGACCACGACTTCAAGGACCCGACCGAGATCATGTTCGAAAACGAACGCTATGGTCAGAAGAACGGCATCGGCTTCTACAAGTACGAGGAAGACAAGAAGGGCAAGCCCAAGAAAGTGGTCGACGAAAAGACCTATGAGCTGATCAAGCCCGCCGTCACCAGCGAACCGAAGGACTACGACGCCGAGGAGATCATCGCCCGCATGATGATCCCGATGTGCACCGAAACCGTCCGCTGCCTGGAAGACAACATCGTGGGCTCCCCCGCTGAAGCCGACATGGCGATGATCTACGGCATCGGCTTCCCGCCGTTCCGCGGCGGCCCGCTGCGTTACATCGACAGCATCGGCACCAAGGCATTCGCCGAACTGTGCGACAAATACGCGCACCTGGGCGCCCTTTACGAAGCGCCGCAAATGCTCAAGGACAAGGCCGCCAAGGGCGAGTCCTTCTTCGGCTAAGGCACGGGCAAAGGAGATCTGGAAATGAGTTTGAATCCGAAAGACGTGGTCATCGTCGATGCCGTGCGCACCCCGATGGGTAAAAGCAGAAACGGCATGTTCCGCAACGTGCGCGCGGAAAAACTCTCCGCGCTGCTGATCCAGGCGCTGATGGCGCGCAACCCGGACTGGAGCGTCGAGGAAACCGAAGACGTGATCTGGGGCTGCGTCAACCAGACCAAGGAACAGGGCATGAACATCGCCCGCAACATCGCCATGCTGGCCGGCGTGCCGCGCACCAGCGCCGCGCAAACCGTCAACCGCCTGTGCGGCTCCTCCATGCAAGCCCTGCATGCCGCCACGCAAGCGATCATGACCGGCAACGGCGACACCTTCGTCATCGGCGGCGTGGAGCACATGGGCCACGTGGCCATGGACCACGGCGTGGACCTCAACCCCGAGCTGTCCAAGTACACCGCCCGTGCCTCCAACATGATGGGCCTGACCGCCGAAATGCTCGGCCGCATGCACGGCATCACCCGTGAACAGCAGGACGAATTCGGCGTACGCTCCCACAAGAAAGCCTGGGAAGCCACCGAACAAGGCCGCTGGAAAAACGAAATCGTGCCCATCGAAGGCCACGACGCCGACGGCCGCAAAGTGCTGTGCGAAATCGACGAAACCATCCGTCCCAACGCCAGCCTCGAAGACATGCAGAAACTGCGCCCCGTCTTCGACCCGGTCAGCGGCACCGTCACCGCCGGCACCTCCTCCGCCCTCTCCGACGGCGCGGCGGCCATGCTGGTGATGAGCGCCGAAAAAGCCCAGGCCATGGGCCTCAAGCCGCGGGCCAAAATCCGCAGCATGGCCGTCGCCGGCTGCGACGCCGCCATCATGGGCTACGGCCCGGTCCCGGCCACCCAGAAAGCGCTCAAACGCGCCGGCCTGACCATCGACGACATCGACTACGTGGAGCTCAACGAAGCCTTCGCCGCGCAATCCCTGCCGGTACTGAAGGACCTCAAGCTCCTCGACAAGATGAACGAGAAGGTCAACCTCAACGGCGGCGCCATCGCCCTGGGCCACCCCCTGGGCTGCTCCGGTGCCCGCATCACCGGCACCCTGCTGAACGTACTGGAAGGCAACGACGGCCAGATCGGCCTCGCCACCATGTGCATCGGCCTGGGTCAGGGCATCGCCACGGTGATCGAGCGGGTATAACCACCCTTCTCTTCACCGTTGCCGAGAGATGAAAAGTCCCGGCGGGTTCGCCCGCCGGGGTTTTTTATATCACTACGGTACAACCCGGCCGCTCAGTGCATGACATCCATGTCATTCACTTTCACTTTTTATTTCAGACTTGTCGGATGCGTATTTAAGGAGATACCCGAAACATAGTGCATCATGTGAACTCTGGTCGCCCTCCTCCAACACATCTTTCAGCGTCGCATTTGAAAATCCTTCCGCAAATTCCATTTCATTAGCGTTCCCTGAATTTTCAGAAAAACCATCCAGGCCGACAGCCACCTTACAGAACCCCGCTTTATAAGACCGGCCCGTTAACGCATCAAACTGGGTCGCCATCTTTTCGCCTTTGGATTGAAATAGCGCCTTCGCTGTATCATGTTTTTGGCGCGCGGACCGACAGCCAGACACCAGATCCGCTCCGGGAATCTGAGATCCAAAATCTTCCTCCAAAAGAAAGCCGGATAAAAATTCATCGGCGACGAGATCGCTATTCCCCCTATCAAACTCCTCCAACGCCTCAAGGGCATCGCAAACACCATACGCATAAGCATTCGTCATCATTTTCTCGACCAAGGATGCAACCTTGGCCTTGGAATCCGAACCCTGTGCCGGAAAAGCAACCACCGCCATTATAATTACAAAAAGCAACCTCATATCAGAACCCCTTTCTTCTATCAGTAATTATTAATCTTGCATTTAACAGCCAATGAAATACCCAGCATCGGGTTCGCCGATATTATTTTCTTTATGGTTGCGGTCGAGAAATTTGAGCCATGAATGTTCGGAATGACCGCCCTGCCATTATCGGCAAGACACTGGCACTGAGATTCGCTGTATTTATAGGAGTGGGCGTAATGATTCACGCACCCCTTCACGAAACGTCCGGAGGAATCCTCTTTCTCCGCTGGCGCCGGGCGAGAGAAGTACCGTGCTATATTTTTTGCTATCCGGTGGCTTTGCGCATTACAGCCCAGCGCGTCGCCCGCTGAGACACCGGCGGATAAAGATGCTGATCCGGCTATACTGTCACTCATGCTTTCCGCAAAATCCGGATTTGTGTATTGCGCGCCCAAACCCGCCACGACCATTGAAGACTGATGAAAATTCGATAACCTCTTTCTCAGTTCTGGGCTTTTCGGAAAAGCACAAGATCGAGCCAAGGCTATTGATAGCCCTGCCACGAAAAGGTTTTCATCCTTGCTCATCTCCCTTAAACAGGGCTTAACGACGGCGTAGGAGGCGGCGGAAAATCTATTATTGTTGTGTTTCTCCGGAGTTTCGCCACAAGCCTCAATGCCTGCTAGAGCACCGCCACTCAATCCACACAATAAAAAACACACAAACCATTTATAATAGCCGATCAAATTAAATCCATTTTTATTCATAACATTACCCCAATATCATGATTTCCATACAGTTCTTAAAAGGCATGAAATCACGCCTCTTATGACCCCTCCCAGCAAACGGACCCCAGACTCTTATTTTTAATCAGAATTCGAGGCACCACCCTCGCCAAGAAGATTTTCTATTCTTTCCAACCCGAATGCATCACCGTCAGGTTTCCCCGAAACCCCGGATGGAGATCTGGACTCTCCATCGCGTTTGTCGGGGTTTATCGACACTTCGCTGCCTCTCCCGTCTTCGACAAGACCATCCAACCTTTCCAAACCACGCTCATCAGCCCGGCCCTTTAACCGTTTATTATTTTTGGATTCTCCTTTCCTCTTTTTTTCAATAGCCGCGTCAAGCCCCTTGAGAAAATCATCGGGGGAGATCGTTCTTTTTTTTGCTTTCCTCCCGGGATCCCCGGGCCACGGGATGGGCCGATGATCTTTACTGGTGTTAATGTTTACACTCTGCCTCACTATGTGGCTTGTACCCCAAGACCTAGACTCATAATGATAGCCAAAAGACATCTCAACAAACCCATCCAGTTTCCCGCCTGGCCGACTTTGGTTTTCAAACCTGTAATCAAAAACATCGCTTTTCGCAACATGCCAACCTTTGATCCATGACTTGCCGGACCTGGAGTTTCGGTTTTTGAATTTGATATAACCGCCTCGTTTCTTGAATGCGAAAACAACCTGCTCATCCGCGCCGGCATACACTTGCCTGGATGATCCCGCCGGCAACGCGTACCAGCCACTGGCTCTCCAGTCCCCCCATCCGAAAAGCTTGGCTCCACGGATTGCGGTCGAATAATAAACATCCTCGGAGCCGGTATTATGAAAGGTTAAATAAAATGTATCCGCCGAAGCATATTCATTGCCCCCAACCAAAAACATAAAGAAAGCGACGTACACTAATGACTTCATCCTTAAAGACTCCTTACACAGATCAATCCTTATAAAAACCCAGCACTTTACATCGACCCATTCACGCAAAACCCCTTTCCATGGCGTGAGAATGGACAGTTCAATCACCTCTTCCCTGCATTTTGATCGGCCACCTAATGCTGCTACCGCAAACCGGGAGTCGTATAGAATCCGGATGCCAATAGGTTGCTCACGACATTCAAAACGGAAAAAGCCGGATAACGGCAATGACGCTCATTGAGAAAGTGGCGGGGAACGGGGCAGTCGCCCTCAAAATGTGTTTCGAGCCGGTAACCTGTACAGCGTCTGCACAGCGCCTTAATGCAGAGGCTCTTGAGGGGAAGAAAAGCCACAATCCTGCGGCTGCTCTCCAGCTGCGTCCTACTGGGGCGCGAGTGAACGGACATCTTTTTCCCCGTTTGGTCCGTACTTTGTCGACTTCTCCAAATTGATTTTTGTGACCCAATTCACAAAATACCCCTGCGATCAAGAAATGCAAGTCGGTTTATTGGCCGAGACGCGGTTCATGCAAAGGCGCCATGAACACTTGAAACTGGCCATCCGTACAGGCACCATCCGGGGCATTCAGCATTTCTAATCAACAGGAGCACGAAATGGCCCGCCTTGAGGACCCCACCCTGCTAGATTTGGTGGACAAGGTCTGGGACCGCAGGATTCCGGTGGATCTGGCGGATGTGGCCGCGCGCCTGGGTATCCGGATAGAAGAAATTTATCCAGGCCCTGGGGCGGATATCAGCGGAGAGGCGTTTATCGACGAGGCATCACGCAAGGTTGTTCGCTACAACCCTAGCGATGTTCCGGAGCGTCAGCGCTTTACGCTCGCTCATGAGATTGGTCATCATCTTCTTGGCCACACTAAGAACGGCAAACACTTTCGCGATAACACCAGAAACTTTAACAGCAAGGTCTTCGACTGGAATGAGTATTCCGCCAATGCCTTCGCGGCGGAATTGCTTATGCCTGAGACGGCGGTGAGTTATTTCATCGAGAAGAGAGGCATCAATGACCTCCAGGAATTGGCCCACCACTTTCGGGTTTCCACGGTTGCCATGAAGTATCGGCTCGTCAATTTAGGATGGTTGTAATGGGAGGATGTCATGGACGACGACATGAGCGCTGGCGATGCCAGTAAGATCGAAATTTCCACCAGTTCGGACATCATTCAAACCGAACTACAGCGGCGCAAGCATCGTTCGATCGTGTTCTATGTGGCCTGCTGATCTCGGCGCTGTTCTTTCTTTCCATCCTGATCTTCTCCTGGACCGTCCTCTATTATCACGATCTGTTCAGCCCATCGGAAGCCGACCCCACTTCCCATAGAGCTACGGATTTTCTGATTCTAGTCGGTCTACTCGGCGGCACCGGAACCACCATCTTCCTCGGTATGATGCGCCAAACTCTACCCACAAGGGCGACCGCCCCTTCACCAAGCAAGAGGTCACGCCGAGTCCACTGTCCCGCTCCCTTGGGGATTTGGCTCAGGAGTTGGCGGCTCTCCTCAGGAAGCAGACATAGGCCATAGGTCGCGCTCTACACTCAATCCGAAGCCCCCCCGGGCTTGGGTCTTGGCCTCGCCCGCATCGACAAAGACCTGGAAACGCAGCCCCATGACGGCACTGAGGCAAAGTCGCCCAATTGGTCCGGATCATGCGCGCCAGGAACAGCGAGCAGGCGACGATCAGGCTGCGAGAAAACAGCCCGCTCATACCGAACGACTATTCGTCCCCTTTAAAAAGCTCGGCGCTATCGGCCTCCAGCACGTAACCGGCGGTGCCGTATTCCGTGTCCTGGGAGTCGACCTTGAGGGTGCCTTCGATTTCCACCGCGTCCCACATCATGTCCACGGGCATGCCCTCGCCCTGCATTTTGACCAGCACCACCTGGTTGCGGGGCGGCGGGGGGAAGTGGATGCAGGCGCCGAAATACGGCACCAGCAGGAATTCGCGCAGGTTTTTGTCGTCGCCTTCCAGGGGGACGATAAAGCCGGGCAGGGTCAGGGGGGTGTTGTCCAGGTCCTGGCGTAGGGGCGCGTTGCTCCAGGCGTCCTGCATGGCATCGAAGAGTTCCACGGCCCGGCGGTCGGTGTCTTCCAGTTGGTCGGGGGAACTCTCGCCGTAGATTTCCTTGGAGATTGCTTCGTATTCGGCGCGGGGGTCCCAGTCCTTGGGGACCAGGGTGTCCCAGACGTTGGATTCCGCCTGAACGTCCGGGGGCTCGGTGGGCTGGGTGGGCTCGGCACCGGACGCCGTGGTGCTCAGCAGCATGGCGAGCAGAGTGAGGGAGAGGGCTTTCATATCAGCTCCGGGGGGTGAGGCCGTCGGCGAGGCTGTTGCGGAAGGCTTTTTCGGCGGGCAGCAGGCCGGCCAGGGAGCCGGCCAGCAGCACGGCGGCGACCAGGGGCAGCTCGCGCCACGCCAGCAGGTATGAGGGCAGCCGCAGGGACCATTCCATCAGCGCCCAAGGGGCGAGGATTTGTTGGGCGGCGAACAGCAGCAGCAGGCCGCCGACGCAGCCGGCCAGGGTGAGGCAAAGGCTTTCGCCGACGATCACGCCGTAGACGGTGCCCCGGCCGGCGCCGGCGGCGCGCAGCACGGCCAGTTCGTGGCGGCGACCTTCCAGGGCCGCCAGCACGGTGGAGATCAGCACCAGCAGGGCCACCAGGAACACCGCCACCGAGGCGGCGCGCAGGGCGTTTTCCATGTTGGCGGTCATGCGCCACAGGCGTTGCAGCTCCACGCCGGGGATGATGGCGCTGAGCGGTTCGCCGTCATAGCGGGACAGTTCCCGTTGCAGGCCGAGGATGGCGGTGCGCTGTTTGAGCCCGAGCATCACCGCGTTGACGGTGTCCGGGGTGTCGCTGGCGGCGGGGCCGCCGGGCATGGGGTAGGCGTAGCGGCCGCCGCTGTGAATCACCGCCATGGCCTTCAGCGAGATGTACAGCCCCTGGTCCACCGGCGTGCCGGTGGGCGCCAGGATGCCGCTGACGGTGAAGGGGTGGTCGTTGTGCTCGACAATGGCCGGGCCACCGCCGGAGCCGTGGGCCAGCACCACCGAGGCGCCCGCGTCGTAGCCCAGGCGCCGGGCCACGTCGCTGCCGAGCACCACCTGGTCCGGGCCGGAGAACCATTCACCGGCGGCCAGTTCCAGGGGTTGGCCGCGTCCGTAACGGTAATGCTCCAGGTAGCTGTCGTTGGTGGCTACCACCGGGAAGCCGCGGTGGAAGTCGCCCAGGGCGATGGGAATCCACCACTTCACCTTGGGGTGGGCGGCCAGATGCTCCACGGTGCGCCATTCGATGCCGGCCGTGGGCTCACTCAGGTGGAAGACGCTGTAGAGCAGGATGTTGGTGGCCCCGCCCCGGGCCCCCACGATCAGGTCCATGCCGGAGACGGTGCTGGCGAAGTTGGCGTGCACCTGGTGGCGCAGCCGCTCGATGCCGAGAATCATCACCAGGCTCAGGGCAATGGCGGCGACGATCAGGGCCGCGGAGGTCTTGCGGGTGGCCAGGGAGGCCAGGATCACTCTAGGCAACATGGTGGGCCGCCCGGTTGAGCTCGTCGAAGGAAAGGGCGCGATGGAAATACCCGGCCACATCCGGATCGTGGCTGACCATCAGCAAGGCGCTGCCGCTGCGTTCGCACTGTTCCGCCAGCAGCCGCATCAGGCCATCGCGGTGCTCGGTGTCCAGGGCCGAGGTGGGTTCGTCGGCGACAATCAGCTCCGGTTCGCCGTAGAGTGCCCGGGCCGCCGCCACCCGCTGCTGCTGGCCAAAGGACAGTTGATGGGCGGGCAGCCGCGCCACCGTCGAATCCAGGCCCAGCCGGCCCAGCAGGGCCAGGGCGGCGCTCTCTTTTCCGGCTTTATCGGCCTTATCGGACGTATCGGCGCCGCCCTCGCGCCGCCGGCGGCGTTTGGAGAACGAGGGCGTCAGGCGCACGTTGTCCAGGGCGGAGAGATAGGGCAGCAGGTTGAAGGCCTGGAAAATTACTCCGATGTGGTCCGCCCGGAAGGCATCACGGCGGCGCTGGGACAGCTCCGAAAACGGCTCGCCGGCCACCCGGATGCGGCCGCGCGGCAAGGGGCGGATGCCGGTGATCAGTGACAACAGCGTGCTCTTTCCGCAGCCGCTGGGGCCATGGATCAGCACCCGTTCGCCGGCTTCCAGATGAAAGCGCTCCACGGCGATGAAGGGCCGTGTCTGGCCCGGGTGATGGAAACGCAGGTCCTCCACCTCCAGCGCCATGGTCACTCCAGGGGCAGCCGGGTGTCGCCCGGGTTCAAGGTCTGGACGCCCTGCCCGCCGGGCAGCAGCAGGATCACCTCGGTGGTGAGGCTGGGAAAGTCCGACAGGAAGGGCCAGGTCACCGCGTCCAGTTCGGCGATGTGGTCACACTGGTAGGTCCAGGTCGCTTCCAGGTCCTGGTGGTGGGCGTGATGGTGGTCATGGTCATGGTCATGGTCATGGTCATCCGCATGATGGTGACCGTCGCCCTCCGGGAACAAGGCCGCCAAATCGGTCACCTTCTCCTCCTGAAGCGTGCAGCCGGCGGCCTCGGAGGGCCGGGGCGCGACCACCCGGTCCAGCTGCTCCTGGAAGTGGTGACGTTCCGCCTCACTCTCCGGCGCCCGTTCCACGCCCAGGATATCCATCAATGGCGCCCGGAAGCTGAGCGTCAGAGTGGCGTCGTCCACCACCACGGCGGCTTCGGCGCGGCCGTGCTGATGCACCGGCGCGGCCTGAGCCAGGCCGGTGACGAGCAATAAAGGGATGGCTCCACGGATGGAGAGTTTCATGGCAACTCCCGGAATGGAAAGACAACAACGCGCCAAGGCCGGCGCAATTACGTTATAAAATAACACTTTCCAAGCGAGGAACAAGCGGTCTGGCACACTCCTCCGTTGCTCTGGGACTCAGTTCAACGCACGCCGCGCTTCCGTCTCGGCCTGGTCGGCATCGGCGAAAACCTGGAAGCGCAGCCCCATGGCGGCGCTGAGGCCGGCGGTTTGTTTTTCGGCCCTGGGTTGGTCGGTGGCGTCGGTGAGGACGGTGAAGATGCCCCGACAGCAGGTGGCGAGGCGCTGGTTGTTGGCCTTGAACCAGAGCATGCGGGTTTTGTCGTCCTCGGTGCGCTTCTGTTTGCCGCCGGCGCCGTTCTGAATGATCAGCACGAAGGGTTGGCCGTGTTCGATCAGGGTTTCCAGATCGTCGATCAGGACGCGGCCGTGGGCCGGTTGCCAGTCCATGGCGTCCAGGCGCACAAGGGGAAAGTCACCGTGATCCAGCAGTTTAAGGGCGAGAGCGGGCATGGCGGCGGGTCCTGGTCCGTGGATGCATGAACCGGTTTGGACGCGCCATATCGAGAATGGTTCGCATCTAAACCTGATCCATTGCCAGCCGTAGCGGATAGTGCCGGGCGTAGCGGCGCGGGTTGAAGCGCAGCGCCATGGCGATGAGCAGCACGTAGAGCGCGCCCAGCCCGATCCAGGCCAGGGCGAAGTCGCCGAGGCGGTCGCGGATCACGCCGGCGAGGAAGGGCGAGAAGGCGGCGATCAGGTAGCCGATGCCCTGGACGATGCCGGCCAGGGTGCCGGCGATTTCGGCGTTGTCGTGGTGGTCCATGGCGACGATCAGGCTGAGCGGGAACAGCCCGCCGATGCCCAGGCCCAGCAGGGTGGCCACCAGCAGGGGCGAGCCCAGGGGCCAGCCGGCCAGCAGGACGAACCCGGCCAGGGCGCTGGCGAGCACCGCCAGCAGCGCCGGGCGGCGGTCCGCGCTTTTCAGGACCAGGGGCGGCAGCAGCAGGCCGGCCACCACTTCCATGGCGGTGAGAAAGCCGAGCAGGCTACCGGCCTGGCTGGGGCTGAAGCCCCGCGCCACGTAGTACGGCGGCAGCCAGGCCAGCACGCAGGTGTAGCCGGCGGTGCCGAGGCCGAAGAACAGCGCCAGAGTCCAGGTGCGGGGCCGCCGCCAGAGGCCGGCGGTGGGCAGGGTGGCGCCTTGCACCGGCGGCGCGCCGAACACCGCCCGGCCTCGCCACCAGGCCAGCAGCGCCAGCACCGCGAGCGCGGCCCATACCGCCAGGCCGGCCCGCCAGCCGCCGGCCAGGGTGGCCAGCGACGGCGCCAGGGAGGACGCCAGGGCGGCGCCGCCCATCACCGCGGCGATGTACCAGCCCATCACCAGGGCGGTGTAGCCGCCGGCGCGGCGCTTGATCAGCGCCGGCAGGCGCACCTGCAGAAAAGCGATGCCGAAGCCGGCCACCAGGGCGGTGAGCATCAGGCCGGCCAGGGTCTGGTTGGCCAGGCGGGCCAGGTCCGCCAGCAGGATCATCAGCAGGGAGGCCACCACCAGGGCGGGATCGCCGAGGCGACGCGCCAGGCCAGCGCCGAGAAAGCAGCCGGCGGCCATGGCCAGCACCGGCAGGGTGGTGAGCAGGGCCAGGCCGGTATAACTGGCTCCCAGCTCCGCCTGGATGCGGTCGGCCAGGGGGCCCACGGCGGCCATGGAGGGCCGCAGGTTCAGGCCCACCAGTACGGCCACGGTGATCATGCCGGCCAGGGCGCGGCGCGGTAGCGGCGCCGGGGTTGGGGTGGTCATGGTGCTTCCTCGCTGGGTGAAAGAGCGCGGAAGTCTGGGACCTTAAGCGTGGTTCAGGTCAAGGGCGGTGTTGGTGGCGACATCGGTGGCGGCCTGGGTGTAGGCCTGGATCGCCTGGGCCACGTCCGCGGTGGTGACGGACTCCGCCGGGTGGTGGCTGATGCCGCCTTTGCAGCGCACGAACAGCATGCCCACCGGCCAGTGTTCGGCCATGGCGATGGCGTCGTGGCCGGCGCCGCTGGGCAGGTGGGGGGCGCTGCCCTGCACCGCCGTGACGGCGCTGGCCAGTTGCTGTTGCAGGCCGGCGTCGCAGGCGGTGGCGGCGATGCGGTAGAACTCGTCGGCGTCGAAGGTCAGGTCGCGGCGTTCGGCGATGGCGTGGGCGCGGGCCAACAGGTCGTCGAGCAGGGCTTCCAGCGGTTCTTCCTCCGGGCCACGAATGTCCAGGGTCAGCCGCGCCTGGCCGGGGATCACGTTGACCGCCCCTGGCTTGCACTGCAATGAACCCACGGTGGCCACGCGATCCTGGCCGGCCTGGCGGGTGACCTGTTCGACCACGGTCATCCATTCGGCGGCGCCGGCCAGGGCGTCGCGGCGCTGGGCCATGGGCACGGTGCCGGCGTGGCCGGCCTGGCCGGTGAAGGTGCAGTTGAGCCGGCGGGCGCCGTTGATGGCGGTGACCACGCCCAGGGCCAGGTCGGCCTGTTCCAGGCAGGGGCCCTGCTCGATGTGCAGCTCCAGGTAGGCGGCGATGTCGGCGGCCGGGCGGGCGGCGTCCGCCACCCGTTGCGGGTCCAGGCCGAACTCGCCCATGGCGTCGGCGAGGCGCATGCCCTGCCCGTCCTTCTGGTCCAGCCAGCCTTGCGGCCAGGTGCCGGCAATGGCCCGGCTGCCCAGCAAGGTGATGCCGAAGCGGGTGCCCTCCTCGTCACCGAAGCCCACCACCTCGATGGCCAGGGGCAGGCGCAGGTTGTGCTGGTGCAGGTGGCGCACGGTTTCGATGGCGGAGAGCACGCCGAGCATGCCGTCGTAGCGGCCGGCGTCGCGGACCGTGTCCAGGTGCGAGCCCAGCAGCAGGGCCGGCGCCTCCGGGGCGGCCCCTTCGTAGCGGCCACGGATATTGCCGACGCTGTCCTGGTGGACGGTCATGCCCGCCTGGCGCATCCAATCCCCGGCGAGGGCGTTGGCGCGCTTGTGCTCCGGCGACAGATAGACGCGGGTCAGGGCATCCAGGGTTTCGCTGATCGCCGCCAGTTCATCGCAGCGGGCCATCACCCGCTCGGCGGCGGCGCGGGCCTGGGCCGGGGTCATCGCGGCGGCGTTCATGAGGCGCTCCCCGCGTGCCGGTCGTAATAATCCCAGGCGGCCTGGGCGCCGCCGCCCTGGGACGCGCGGAAGCCGAGGCGGAGCAGCACCGCTTCCAGCGCGGTGAGGGTCTGCAGCACGCAGTCCTTGCGGGCGTTGTAGCCCATGGTGCCGATGCGCCAGATCTTGCCCTGCAGGGGGCCGAAGGACGTGCCGATTTCAATGCCGAAGTCGTTGAGCAGCAGGCCGCGCACCTGTTCGCCGGGGATGCCCTCCGGGATTTTGACGCACAGCACGTTGTTCATCTTGTGCTCCAGGTCGCCGAAGGTTTCCAGGCCCATGCCCTGGACGCCGTGCAGCAAGGCGGCGCCGTGCAGGGCATGGCGGGCGATGGTGTGGTCCAGGCCTTCCTGAAGAATCAGGCGGGCGCATTCGCGGGCGGCGAACAGCATGCTGGTGGCCTCGGTGTGGTGGTTGAGGCGTTCCGGGCCCCAGTAGTCCATCACCATGCCCAGGTCGAAATAGTTGGAAGCGACCCGCTCGTCGTCACCGTCCCGGTGGGCCTCGGTGCGAATGCCCTGCTCCACGTGCTGGCGACGACGGATCACTTCTTCCATGTTCTCGCTGAGGGTGATGGGGGCGCTGCCGGACGGGCCGCCCAGGCATTTCTGCAGGCCGGCGGACACCGCGTCCAGGCCCCAGGCGTCGGTTTCCAGGGGGTTGCCGCCGAAGGAGGCGGTGGCGTCGGTGTAGAACAATACGTCGTGGCGGCGGCAGATCTCGCCCAGCGCCGCCAGCGGTTGCAACTGGCCGGTGGAGGTGTCGCCCTGCACGGTGAGCAGCAACCGGGGTTTCACCCGCTTGATGGCGTCCTCGATGGCCTGCGGCTCGAACACCTGGCCCCAGGGCACCTGGATGCTGTGCACCTGCGCCCGGCAGCGGCGGGCGATCTCGCAGAGCAGGTGGCCGAAGCGCCCGAACACCGGCACCAGCACCCGGTCGCCGGGGCGGATCGCCGACACCAGAATGGCCTCGATGCCAGCCCGGGAGGTGCCGTCCACCAGCATGGTCCAGCGGTTCTCGGTGCGGAACAGGGCCCGGTAGAGCGCCATCACCTCGTTCATGTAGCCGGTCATGGCCGGGTCGTACTGGCCCACCAGTTGGGCGGCCATGGCGCGCAGCACCCGGGGGTCCGCGTTGATCGGGCCGGGGCCCATCAGCAGACGGGCCGGCGGGTTGATCTGGTCGAACTGGCTGATGTCCAGCATGGCGTCCTCTGTGGGGGTAACGGCATCGCGGCTGAAGCCGCTCCTACAACGGGTTGGGGGCGGCTTGGGGTTAAGAAACAATAGTTCCAATAATACATAAAAGAAACTATTGTTCCAATGCTTGTGGCAGGAAAGCCGTGGAGCCGCTCTAGGGGGAGGTTTTTTCCAGTTCGTCCAGGTCGTCGTAGAGGTCGGTGATCTCGTGGATACGCCGGCGCCCATCGGCCAGCGCCTCATGCAGCACGGCGTTGGCCAGCAGGCTGGCCAGGCTCATAGCGGCGGCGTAGCTGTCGAAGGCGGACAGGCTGTCCAGCGGTACCGGGAAGGGCCAGCGGGCCAGGGCCGTCAGCGCCCGCGCTTCCGGCTCGCACAGCAGCAGTACCGGTATCCGCCGCTGCTTGAGTTTTTTCAGCAAGGGCGCCATCAGCCGGGGCCGGCGGCGGAACGCCACCACCACCACCACGTCGTCCTCGGTCAGGTCCACCAGGTCCTCGGCCAGGGTCTGCCCCGGCTGCGGCGCCAGGCGCACCCGGCCGCGCGCCTGGATCAGCTGCTGACGCAGGTGCAGCGCCACCGGGTAAGCGTTGCGTTGGCCGACGATCAGCACCTGGCCGGCGCCGGCCAGGGCGCTGGCCGCCTCCCCCAAACGAGTGGCGTCCAGCCCGGCCAGGCAGCGGTTCAGGTTGGCCAGTTCCTGCTGGTAGTGGCGGGCCGGCAGGGTGTCACCGTCCGCCAGGCCACGGGCATCGGCCAGCGGCACGCCGCTCTGGCGCAGGGCGCGCAGCTCGTCGCGCAAAGCCTTGTAGCCGCTGTAGCCAAGCCGCTTGAACAGGCGGCTGACGGTGGGCTTGGACGCCCCGCTCAGCCGCGCCAGCTCGGCGCTGTTGTAGCTGATCAGGTCGTCGTAGTGGTCGAGGATAAAGTCCGCCACCCGGCGCTCCTGGGGAGACAGGCTTTGGTAGTGAGCGCGCAGGCGCTCATCCAGTGATTGCATCGGGTTCTCTGAAACGGTGGCCGTGAAACCTTTGTTTCAGGGAACCCTAACACAGGTTCCGCCGGGAGCGCCCAAGCAAATGTTATCGGGCACCGTGCGTGGTCAAAGACGGAAGTCGTCGTGGAGCGCGCGCCAATGGGCCCGCAGCGTTTTTTTATGACCTTCGCCCATGGGCAGTTCATCCAGCGCCGCCGGCCAGAGCGTTCGCGCCTTCTCCATAACGTCCAGCAAGACCGGCCGGATCGCGCGCCAGGGCACACCGGCTTTCAATGCCCAGGCCTGGAAATGCGCCAACGTCAGTTCATACCAGGATTTGGTCTTGCCCAGGTTCAAGGCGAACTCGCTCTCGTTGGCGATATAGGCACGGGTGGTGACTATGTCATAGGCAGGGGCGAGGATGGGAGTCCGCCGGTCCTGATACAACAGGCTCCAGTTCTTCAGATGGGCATCGCCGTTGGCCAGAAGCGCGTTGCTCAACAGGCGCCGGGCAAGCTGTTGAACATCCGTCAGCGCCTGCCCGGAATACTGATACAGGATGCGACCAATCTGTTCGTAGTTGGCGGACCGGTATTTTTCGTGGGCGTACTTGACCAGAACCTGGGCGAAGTCCTCCATGTGGATTCGCTCCGCGCCGTCGCGGTCGAAACGGCGAATGGCGAACGCCAGTTCTTCGTCGGGCAGGTTGATATCGGGGAGGTTATCCAGTTTATTCAGCGACACCAGTCGAATGTCCGGAATCTCCACGCCGACCATCGCGGCCAGCATCATGGCGCTGTATTCGTTCTCGGGAACCCGGCGATGGGCGGTCGAGGGTGTCTTGATAATCCAATCACCCAGTTCATCGCCGACCGCCACGTTAAAGCGGCCATCCCGCTCCTTCATGGAAAATTTCATTTGCACGCCGGCCAGCGAGAATTTTTTTTCGCCCTTTCCCGGCACCAGCGTCAAAGGCGCCACCTTGCCCAACTCCGATTTCAAACCCGACGGCAGATCATCCGGATGGGCCGGCTCGGCGACGAGCGCACCGGGCAGATCAGCACCGAGATAAGCCATCATCTCGAATTCATTGTTCTCGTGAACCTTGAGCGATTGCGCGATAAAGGCTCGCAACGCCCCTTCCGGCAGCAGGTTGGACAACACCGGATGAAGCCGTTGCCGGGTCACCCAGGGTTTGGACAATAATGGTTGAGCGTTTGGGAAGGCAGGGCTGGTGATCAAGCTAAAGGTCGGGCGAAGCGGATCATCCCGGAAGCCGGCATCGAAAGTCAGGATGTTGCGGCCGTCCCGGGCCCCCACCAGATAACCCACCAGGCGGCCATGCAACGAAAGCGCAAGGACCCGGGCCTCGTTCATGCGTCGTCGTCCAGAAGTCCCGCCCACGGATCCTCCGCGATGGACAGCGTGGGCTTGCCGACCTGGCCGCTCTCCTCGCCATTCAGCAGTGCCCGCACCTCAAGGAGTTTTTCCCTGGGGATAAGCATCACCTCGCTGTCCAGCCCTTTGGCGACCAGCTCCAGGGTGTCCAAGCGGGGGTTACCCTTGGCTTCCAGGTACTGATATTGCTGACGGAGCATACCAATCCGTTGCCCCATATCCTCCTGGCGCAAGCCGAGCGCCTTGCGGCGCTGTTTGATCTGCTGACGAAGAGAAGCCATAAAAGCGTCTCCTGGGTTGCTTTCTGCTCAATAAGAAATATATGGGTTTCTTATTACATATCAAGCAATTTAATCATTGCTTTCCAAAAAGCAGAGAGGCAAAAATCGCCGAAAGCAATTCATGAATTGCCTATCAAACGTTTTCCAGCCGCTTACGCCACGCCCTGGCTGCGCAGGTAGTCCTCGTAGCTGCCGTGGAAATCGACGATGCCGGTGGGGGTCAGCTCGATGATGCGGGTGGCCAGGGACGATACGAACTCGCGGTCGTGGCTGACGAACAGCAGCGTGCCCGGGGAGTTTTCCAAAGCCAGGTTGAGCGACTCGATGGACTCCATGTCCAGGTGGTTGGTGGGCTCGTCGAGCAGCATGATGTTGGGGCGCTGCAGCATAATCTTGCCGAACAGCATGCGGCCCTGCTCGCCGCCGGAGATCACGTTGACGGTCTTGTTGATCTCCGTGGACGAGAACAGCAGCCGGCCGAGCGTGCCGCGAATCACCTGTTCGTCGTCGCTGGGTTTGCCCCACTGGCTCATCCAGTCGAACAGGTTCATTTTCTGCTCGAAATCGGCGGCGTGATCCTGGGCGTAGTAACCCAGGGTGGCGTTCTCGGACCATTTCACTTCGCCGGCGTTAGGGTCCAGGTCGCCCACCAGACAGCGCAGCAGGGTGGATTTACCCACGCCGTTGGGGCCGATGATGGCGATGCGCTCGCCCACTTCCACGCGCAGGTCCAGGCCGGAGAACAGCTCTTCTTCGTCGAAGGACTTGGCCAGGCTCTTCACTTCCAGGGCGTTGCGGAACAGCTTCTTGTCCTGTTCGAACACGATGTAGGGGTTCTGGCGGCTGGAGGGTTTGATCTCTTCCAGCTTGATCTTGTCGATCTGCTTGGCGCGGGAGGTGGCCTGCTTGGATTTCGACGCGTTGGCGGAGAAGCGGCTGACGAACTGCTGCAGGTCGGCGATCTGCGCCTTCTTCTTGGCGTTGTCGGCGCGCTTGCGTTCCAGGGCCTGGGTGGCGGCGGTCATGTACTCGTCGTAGTTGCCCGGGTAGACGCGCAGCTCGCCATAGTCCAGATCCGCCATGTGCGTGCACACGCTGTTCAGGAAGTGGCGGTCGTGGGAAATGATGATCATGGTGCACTGGCGTTGGTTGAGCACGTCTTCCAGCCAGCGGATCGTGTTGATGTCCAGGTTGTTGGTGGGCTCGTCCAGCAACATGATGTCCGGATCGGCGAACAGCACCTGGGCCAGCAGCACGCGCAGCTTCCAGCCCGGGGCCACTTCACTCATGGGCCCGAAATGCTGCTCCACGGGAATGCCCACGCCGATCAGCAGATCGCCGGCGCGGGACTCGGCGGTGTAGCCGTCCAGCTCGGCGAATTCCGCCTCCAGCTCGCCGGCGCGGATGCCGTCTTCCTCGCTCATCTCCGCCTTGGCGTAGATGGCGTCGCGCTCTTCCTTCACCGCCCACAGTTCCTCGTGGCCCATGATCACGGTGTCCACCACCGAGTACTGCTCGTAGGCGAACTGATCCTGGCGCAGCTTGCCAACCCGCTCGTTGGGGTCCTTGGACACATTGCCGGCGGACGGATCCAGATCGCGGCCGAGGATCTTCATGAAGGTGGACTTCCCGGAGCCGTTGGCGCCGATCAGGCCGTAGCGGTGGCCGTCGCCGAATTTCACGGAGACGTTCTCGAACAGCGGCTTGGCGCCGAACTGCATGGTGATGTTGGCGGTGGTGAGCAAGGTTGGAATCCGGCTTGGTGTGGTGTGAGGGGTCGAAAAGCCGGCGGAGTATGGCACAGGGGCCGCCCCGGGTCACACCGGCCTCGATGCTTCGCCTACCCCATATGGGGCATGCCGGCCGTCGCCGGGCTGTCTAGCATTCCGCTTAATCCTTCCCCAACCCGAAGACGACGAGAGGCGGAGCATGACGATCCGGACCCTGAGCGCGGCGGCGGTGGCCGCCGCCCTGTTGGCGGGCTGCGCGCCCAGCCAGGTGGACAATGTACGTGGCCAGGCCACGGTGTACGAGGACCCACAGTCCTCCGGCCGGGTGCGAGGCGTGGGCATCGAATCCCAGGACGTGGTGGCGATGACCGACGAGATGATGCGCGACATGCTCGCCAACCGGATTCTGGCGGCCCGCGCCACGCCGCCGCGCATCATCATCGACAACGAATACTTCCGCAACGAGAGCAGTTCGATCATCAACACCAACCTGCTCACCGACCGGCTGCGCGTGGAACTGAACCGGGCCGCCAACGGCCGCATGGTGTTCGTGGGCCGCCACTACGCCGACATGGTGGAAAAGGAACGCCAGCTCAAGCGCGACGGCAGCGTGGACGGCGGCACCATCCGCAAGACCCAGGCCACCGCCGGCGGCGACTACCGGCTGGGCGGGCGCATCGCCTCCCTGGACGCCATCGACCGGAACACCCAGACCCGCTCCCGCTACCACCAGGTGACCTTCGAAATGGTGGACCTGGAACTGGGCACCATCGTCTGGAGTGGCGCCTATGAGATGCGCAAGGCGGCCCAGGACAATGTGCTCTATCGCTAAACGGGGCGCGGCGGCGCTGGTGGCGGCCTCGCTGCTGGCCGGCTGCGCCACCGGCCCCACCCAGTACCAGGCGCGTACCCTGTCCGCCGGCCAACAGGATCTGGTGGCGGACAAGCCCGCCGAACTCCAGCCCCTGTACCGGGAGCTGTTCCAGGAGGGCCGCCGCAACGAAGTGCTCAACCTGATGGAGATCGGCGCCGCCGCCTGGCGCACCGGCCATTACGATCTGGCCCGCGCCGCCCTGGATGAAGCCATCCTCAATATCGAGAGTGTCTACGCCGACAACGACGCGGCGCGGCGGGCCCGCAGCCTGTGGTACGAGGAAGGCGAAAAGGACTTCAAGGGCGAGCCCTATGAACGGGCCATGGTGTTCTATTACCGGGGCCTGCTGTTCCTGCGCGACGGCGATTACGGCAACGCCCGGGCCAGCTTCCTGAGCGGCCTGCTGCAGGATGCCTTCGCCGAGGAGGAGCAGCACACCACGGACTTCGCCTCGCTGATCTTCCTGGCCGGCTGGGCGGCGCGGCTGGACGGTAACCCGACCCTGGCCGAACAGCATTTTCAGGAGTACCGGTTGTTCCGCCCGGACGGGCCGATTCCGGAGGCCGGCGACAACCTGCTGGTGGTGGCGGAAACCGGCAGCGCGCCGCGCAAACTGGCGGACGGCGTCGGCCACTACCAGCTGGTGTACCGGCGCGGCAAACACATCCGCGCCCATGGCGCGCGGCTGGCCGCGCCCGCGCCCCGTGATCTGTTCCCGGCGGAGGACGTGTTCTTCCAGGCCTCCACCCGGGGCGGGCGCACCGTGGACCGCATCATCGAGGGCCAGGTGCGCTTCAAGAAGAACACCCAGGCCACCGGCGACGTACTCACCGCCGCCAGCCAGAACAGCGCCGTGGCCGGCCTGAGCGCCGCCGCCGGCGGGGCGGTGGCCGCCGGCTTCCACACCATCACCGCCATCGGCGTGGCCGCCGAGGGGCTGTCCGCCCGCTCGCGCACCCGCGCCGACACCCGTTACTGGCACCGCCTGCCGGACGGCTTGCACCTGGCCACCCTGCGCCACGCCCCGGACGGCGGCCCGCTACACGTGCGCTTCCTGGATGAGCACGGCCAGCCCCTGGCCGGCGCCGACGTGGACGCCGCCGTGCATTTCGATGACCGGGGCAACGGCCTGGCCTTCGCCAGCCACCGCCCTCGGCAACACCGCTCCCTGACAGAAGGAACCGCGCCATGACCGCCAAGCCCCTGTTGATCTCCGCCCTGCTGGTCGGCGCCGCCCTGGTGGCCGGCTGCCAGTCCGGCATGAGCAAGAAGGAATACCAGCAACGCACCGAGGCGCGCGGCTACAACACCGTGCTGTTCACCGACTACGACCTGAACCGCAACTTCAAGGACGGCCTGGTCGGCCCCAACAAGGTGATGCGCCTGACCAGCACCGGCCACGGCATCCAGCGTACCGACACCGGCACCTCCCAGGTGTGGATGGAGCTGCGCAACCACACCGACTACGACTACCAGGTGGAAGCGCGCACCCGCTTCTACACCGAAGGCGGCATGCCCACGGACGCGGACCCGGTGTGGCGCCGGCTGACGGTACCCGCCAACGGCAACGCCGTGTACCGGGAAAAATCCGTCGGCACCGAGCGGCTGCAATACCGCGTGGAAGTGAGGCAAACCCGATGAAAGCGCCCAGCCTGCTGGCCCTGACCCTGATCAGCGGCCCCGTCCTGGCCGCGTCCGACCACGAGGCGGCGCCGATGATGGCCCCCGCCCAGGCGCCGCTCACCGAGGACGCCTACCGGGAAGGCCAGGGGCCGGAAGGACGCCAGGGCCAGCCCGAAGCCATCCTCGCCGCCTTTCGCCAGCGTTTCCAGGCGCCGCGCATCGCGGTGCTGTGGAATCGCGCCCTGCCCGACCGGGTCAGCGACTGGTACGGCCGCTACCGGGCCAGCGTGGGGCAAAGCGCTTCGTTGAGCGGCCAGGCCAACGGCGAAACCGTGGACCTGCGCGGCAAGGCCAGCGCCGGCGCCCAGGCGGAAACCCGTGGCCCGCGCCCGGCGGAGTCCGGCCCCGGCGCCGCCTTCGAGCTCCAGGACGGCCTGATCAGCGCCTTCCAGGACGGCGGCGCCCGCGTGGTGGACCAGAGCCTGGCCCGGCGCCTCACCGACAACGCCCTGGAAGACGGCACCTTCTCGCGGCTGTCGCCGGACCGGGCGCGGCTGGGGATGCGCGCCCTGGCGGAGCACGCCGACTACGTGCTGGAACTCACCGCCGGCCCGCGCTTCGGGGACCAGCCCAGCTACCGGGTGCGGGTGCTGGCCACGGACGACGCCCGGGTACTGGCCACCTTCGTCACCAGCGGCCGCCCGCCGGAGGAACGCCGTGACTACCAGTGGGTGGCCACCGCCAACGGTTACCAGAAACGGGACAAGCCCCTGTCCCTGAATGAAGTGGGCCGCGAACTGGCCCTGCGCACCATGGAAAAAATGAATAACTGAAGAAATGAACAACTGGGGAACGACAATGACTGCACGCTTTTTTCAATTACTCCGCTGCCTGCCGGCCGTCCTGCTGCTCGCGCACCTGAGCGGTTGCGCCACCACCTCCTCCGCGCCGACGGCGCCAGGCGCCATCGGCGCCGGGCTGGTCGTGGACGGCGGCTATCCCGCCATCCAGTTCATCCAATCCGGCTCGGTGGCGGAACAGAACGGCGAACTCAAGCCCGGCGACCGAATCGTGGCGGTGGCCTCGCCGCCGGAGGCGGCGCCGTTGTCGCTGCATGGCTATACGCCCGATGAAGCCGCCCGGGTGATCCGCGGCCAGCCCGGCGCGCCGGTGCGGCTGCGGGTGCAAGGCCCCCACGACAGCATTCCCCGGGACGTGGTGCTGATTCGCGGCTACCTGGGCCGCGCCAGCGCCGACACCCTGATGGCGGCCCGGGCGACCCCCGGCCAACCGGCCGGCTCCACCACGCCGGCGGCCGAGCCCGACCCGGCCGGCGCCGCGCCGCGAACCCCCAGCCTGGTGCTCAGCGGCAACGGCGGCGCCTACCTGAGCCCCTACACCAGCGACGGCGTCGCCGCCGAATGGGTGGACAAGGCCATCAACGCGCGCATGGGCGCCGCCACCGGTTCCGCCCTGGGCACCGCCGCCGGCGCCTACGCCGGCCGCAAGCTGATGGAGAAGGTCCCCGGTGGCAGCCTGCTGGGCAGTTTCTTCGGCGGCAGCGCCGGCTCCAAGATCGGTAAAAACACCGGCCGGGACGCGGCCATCCAGGCCTCCGGCGGCTGGGACTACATCCGGTCCACCTCGGACCTGTCGTTCCGCTCCGTCAACGATATGGCCCGCTGGCTGGTCACCGAGCACGGCGACAACCCCACCTTCGCGGAAGTGATCAAGGCCTCCTCGGCGGTGTACCCGGATCTGCAACCGGCCCTGGCCCGGGTCCGCTGAACGGCAAGGAGAACAACGCCATGCGATTCGTTTTTCCCCACTACGGCGCCGCCCTGGCCGCCGCCGCCCTGCTGGCCGGCTGCGCCACCAGCGGCCCCCTGGTGATGACCCAGCCGGACAAGGTCCGGGCCTTCGCCGAAGCCCAGGGCGTGCCGACGGAATGCGCCACCCGGGTGGACTGGTACAACGCCGAGCGCATCGACGTGCACACCGACCCGGCCTGCATGCGGAACTACCAGGGCACCATCGGCGTGGTCACGGTTCAGGATGAACGGGGCGTTTTCATTAAGGCGCTGGTGCCCGACGGCGCCGCCATGACCAGCGGTGAGTTGCACCCCGGCGACCGGCTGCTGGCGGTGGCGGAGGCGGACGCGCCCTTCCAGTCCCTGGACGGGCTGACCCCGGCCCAGGCCAACCTGGTGATTCGCGGCAAGGTGGGCAGTCCGGCGACCCTGCGGGTCCAGGGCGCCGACCAGGCGGAAAGCCGCGAGGTGACCCTGACCCGCGCCGTGACCACGGTGCAACAACTGCGCGCCCTGGCCGCCGCGCAGCGAGCCCGGACCCTGGACACCCTGGTGCTGGAGAACAACCGCGGCGCCTACCTGAGCCCCTACACCAGCGACGGCGTCGCCGCCGAGTGGGTGGACAAGGCCATCAATGCGCGCATGGGCGCGGCCACCGGTTCCGCCGTGGGCGCCGCCGCCGGCGCCTACGCCGGCCGCAAGGCCCTGGAAAACGTGCCCGGCGGCGGCATGCTCGGCAGCCTGTTCGGCGGCATGATGGGCTCCGGCGCCGGCAAGGGCGTGGGCCGCGACACCGCGATTAAGGCCTCCGGTGGCTGGGACTACATCCGGTCCACCTCGGACCTGTCGTTCCGCTCGGTGGACGACATGGCCCGCTGGCTACTCAACGAACACGGTGATAACCCCACCTTCGCGGAGGTGATCAAGGCCTCCTCGGCGGTGTACCCGGATCTGCAACCGGCCCTGGCCCGGGTCCGCTGACCCAGCGCCTCAGGGCGCCGTTCACGGCAACAGGATCTCCACCGACTGGCGTTGCACCGGCTTGCCCGGCTCGGTGAAGCGGAACCCGCCCACCTCGGTGCGGCCCGGCTCCAATTGCAGCTCGGTGTGCATACGCCGCCGCAGGGTCGGCTCCACCCGGTCATCGAACTGGGTAATGTCCAGCTCGTAATGGGTGGGGCCGTGGCGGCGGATATCGATGTCGTGGTCCCGCCCCTCACTGTGCCAGCGGGTGCGGGTATCGGTATTGCGCAGTTCGATCACCATCACGTCGGTGTCGTCGCGGGCTTCGCGCAAAATGCGCAGATCGTCGTGCCAGGGGGGCGCCACGCCGGGGAGCAGGCCGCCGCGCCAGGCGGCGACCAGGGACAGAATCAACAGGCCGACGATGGCCAGGAAGCGGAAGGGTCGTTTCATGCCGGCAAGCTTCCCGGTTCCCGGCCCGCGATGCAATCCGCGAGGGCGGCCGGATCCGCCGTCCTTCATCGGCCGCCCTTCATCAGCCCTCTTTCACCAGGCGCGCCCGGGCCGCCGAGCGCAGGGCCTCGTCGTAATCACCCAGCTCCGGCGGCGCGCTCACGGTGAGCGGCGGCTGGTGGTCGAAGCTCACCGGCGAGCGCACCGTGCGCCATTCGCCGCCGGCGGGATGGGGCGCGTTGATTTCCAGTTGCAGATGCCGGGCCTGGGGGTCGCGCAGCGCTTCGCTGCTGTCGTACATGGGCGCGTGGGGCACGTCCTCCTCTTCCAGGCGCCGGCACCAGGCGTCGCGGTCGCGCTGCTTGAAGCGTTCCCCCAACAGGTCGATCAGCTGTTCCTGGTGATCGATGCGCTTCTCCCGGCTGCTGAAGCGTTCATCGCGCAGCAGGTCGGGCTGACCAATGGCGTTGGCCAGGCCCTGCCAGAACTTCTCCGGCGAGGACATGTGCAGCGCGATCCACTTGCCGTCGCCACACTCCAGCACATAGGACTGGGACACGCTGGGCCGGCTGTAGGGCGTCATCACCTCGCCCTCGGCGAAGTAATGGGTGAAGGCGTCCAGGTTGAAGTGGCACATGGCTTCCAGCATGGACACGTCCACCGCCCGGCCCAGGCCGGTGCGGTGGCGCTCATGGAGCGCGCCGAGAATGCCGTAGGCGGCGTAGAAACCGGTCAGGGCATCGGCCATGGCCGGGCCCACCACACGGGGATTTTCCGGGTTGATCAGCAGGCTCAGGAAGCCGCTGGCGGCCTGGGCCACGGTGTCGTAGGCCGGGCGGCCGGCGGCCGGACCGTCCTGACCGAAGCCGCTGATCGAGCAGTAGATGAGCCCGGGGTTGAGGGCGCGCAGGCGCTCCTCGCCGGCGCCCAGCCGCTCGGCGGTACCGGGGCGGAAGTTCTGGATGTAGACGTCGGCGTCGGCGATCAACTGATCGAACAGGGCCAGATCCTCCGGCTCCTTGGTGTTGAGCGTGACGCTACGCTTGTTGCGGTTGTAGGTCTGGAAATGGGGACTGTAGAGGCCGCCCTTGAAGGCCCGGAACGGATCGCCGCTGCCGGGTTTTTCCACCTTGATCACCTCCGCGCCCAGGTCGGCCAGCAGCATGCCCGCGTTGGGGCCGGTGATGAAGGTGCCCTGCTCGATCACGCGCACCCCTTCGAGAACCTTGATCATGAGCGCTGCTCCTCGAACCCGGCGGGCACCTCGCCCTGATATTCCACGTCCCGGGACGCCTGGTAGGACAGCGCGAACCCGATGGAATGGTTCATCTCCTCGAACAGATGGGCGATCAACCCGGCGCTGCGCGCCAGGATCGGCACCCCGCGCAGCGCCTTGAGCGGGAAGTCCGCGCCCAGCAGCACCGCCGGGATCGCCGCCGATACGTTCAGCCGCAGGTCCTTGCCCACCACGTCCGGAATCACCCGCTCCACCGCCTCGGCGATCTCCACGTAACGCTGGCCGGCGCCGGCCTCGCTGGAGGTTTTGAACAACGCCGCCACGCGCGGGTCGCGGGCCTTGTGCAGCGGGTGGCCGTAGCCAGGGATGGCACGCTTGGCGGCGCGGTACTCGGACACCACCGCATGGGCGGCGCGGTCCAGGTCCTCGCCCTGCTCCCGGGCGCGCCGGTCGATGGCGTCGAACAGTTCACCGGCCTGCTGGGCGGCGCCCAGGATCACCGAGCCGCAACCCAGCAAACCGGCGGCCACCGCGCCTTGCACCGCCTCCGGCGCCGCCGCGTAGGTCATGCGCGCCGCCTGCACGCTGGGCACCAGGCCGTGCTCGGCGATGGCCACCAGGGTGGCGTCCAGCACCGCCCGGGTGGCGGGCGTGGCCTGGCGCCCGGTGAGCAGCAGGTAGAAATAATCGGTGAAGGACAGCTGGCCGATGGCGTCCTGGCACAGGTCCAGGCCGCGCACCACGATGGTGTCCTGGTTGGAGGTACAGATGGCGGTTTTGGGAACCGTTTCCTTACCTATCTTCATTATTCTCATCCATCCGATCAGTGAGATTTCAATAAAGCGTAGAAGGGGGCTATAGTGGTTAAAAGTGATAAATATCCATAAAAATGATCGATGGCATCACTAGGGCCTGTTCACACTACTTGCGCCCCGCCTGCTGGACGCCCTTTTTGCTCCCAGCTAGGCGGAGGGAGCGCGGTTTGGTGATTCCAAATAAGCGACCGACAACGACGCCGGGGGCAAAAAGGGCTCCAGCCCTTCGGGTTGCGGCTAACAAGCCCCCACTCCGCGTTGCTCGTCGTTCATTTGGAATCACCAAACGTCTCTTCTCGCGCCTTGATTGGTGGCTTGTTAGCCGCAACAGGTGGGGCGCAAGTAGTGTGAACAGGCCCTAAAACCCGGTAGAGACGCCCCATGGAGCTCCGACATCTGCGCTATTTCGCCGCCCTGGCGGAAACCCTCAACTTCACCCGCGCCGCCGAGAAGTGCCACGTCACCCAGTCCACCCTGTCCCACCAGATCAAGCAGATGGAAACCGAACTGGACACGCGACTGTTCGAACGCATCGGCAAGCGGGTGGTGATCACCGAGGCCGGCGATACCTTCCTGAGCCGCGTGATGCCTGCCCTGCAGCAGATCGACGGCGCCGTCAGCACGCTCCACCAGCCCACCGACGCGGTGCAGGGCGAAGTGCGCGTGGCGGTGATTCAGAGCTTCAACACCCGGCTGGTGCCGGCCTGCATCTCCGCCTTCCTGGACCGCTACCCGGCCCTGCGCATCAAGGTGGAGGAGCTGCCCCAGCACCGCATCGTCGAACGGCTCAAATCCGGCGACCTGGATCTCGGCATCGCCTACCGGCCGCCGGACGACCAGGACCTCTGGTTCGAACCGCTCTACAACGAGGAAATGGTGCTGGTGGTGGCCGACTGGCCCCCCTTCGCCAGCCGCAAACGGGTGCGCATGGTGGAGCTGAACAACCTGCGCATGACCCTGTTGCCGCCGCAGTACTCCACCCGTCAGCTGATCGACGAGCACTTCCGCTCCGCCAACGCCCAGCCCCAGGTGGTGGTGGAACTGGACTCCATCGGCGCCATGATCCAGCTGATCCGCAAATCCGAGCTGGCCGGCATCGTCGGCGAGATCGCCATCGCCGACACCGACGGCGTCAGCGTGGTGCCCTTGGAGAACCCCACGCCGATCCGCACGCCGGGGCTGCTGTGGATGCGTGGCGGCGGCGTGCCCGCCGCCAGCCAGGCGTTCGCCAAGCAGATCCGCCGGGTGCTGAAGGAGGAGTGATGCGGCAATCACCGGCCCGCCGGCGCTAGCCTCCCAGCGGCAAAATGAAGTTCAGCCAGACCTTTTCACCCTGGGGCCGGTTCTCGGCGTCGACCTCCTTCTGGAACGAGGCGGAGAAAATCGCTGTCTTGGAGCGATACTGAATCGACGGGCCAATGGCCAGCACCTCGCCCCGATTACCGTCGGGGCCCACCGTCCTGCCGGAAAGGCGATCATCCGTGACCTGCTTGTTGTAATACCCCGATACGCCGGCGGACCACTTTCCAAAGCGCCACCCCGCCGCGTAATCCATATGGACCTCATCGCCGGATTCGTAGCTGGTTTTATTGTTCTCGAAGCTGATGTCGTACATGAGCTTACCGGACAGCTCGAGCCCGCTGGGATGCAGATAGGTGACGGCCAGCGCCGGCTCGATGGTGTAGTAATTTCTGCCGATATTGGCCAAACGCTGACTGTCGTAGCGCCCGGTTGGCAGGATGAAATCGACGCCGGCCACGACATGCAGATCGTCAAAGTGCCAACCGAGAATAAAAGGATCGACAATGATGTCGCCCAAACCGGTGCGGCTGTCCCTTTGCCCAAGCATCTCGACCTCAAGGTCGACCACCGGCATCAGAACCTGGAACGCGTAACTGGCGCCCCACAGTCGTTTGTCCGTGACTTTCACATAACGAAAGACGTTCGCCTTGGCCTCGATGCTGAAATCGTCGATTTGGGTTTTACCGTCGGGACCATTAAGGCGGTCCGCGGAGTAGTAATTCAGATAGTTCAAATAATAGTCGCCCGGGGGCGGTAACATCCCGGTCATCCAGCCCTCCGCGCCATGGGCGTAGGCGGAGCCACCGGATTCGGTGGCGTGACTGAACGAGGCCGCCACCATCAAAGCCATGCCCAATGAGACTCGGGCCTTTGATCTTGTTGTTTTCATATTCATTCCTCAAAAAAAGCCGCCCGGAAGGCGGCTAAGGCAAGCATTATTCGGAGAGGACAAAATCCTGGGGATTCTTTCGGGTGTGTTCCACGTACTCAACCAGAAGCCCGTCCGGGTGACGAATCAGAGCGTATTGTCCAGTTTCAATGGTGGCGATTGCCTCGACCAGCCGGGCGCCTTGGGCGACGACATCGCGCACTACATCCTCGAGCTTGTCCACCAGAAACGCCGAGCGGACATCCGGCATCTCGCCGGCCATATCCGCACCGACGCCAACCAGAAGGACCGAGGCGACCTGGGCCACGTGCAGCGCCCCTTCAACCGGCGTCAGCCGAAGCCGGGCCTCTTCGTTGAAGAGACCCTCGTAGAAACGCACGCTTTCCTCGAAACGGGACAGATCGACGTGCTGACGAACAAGGACGTGATGAATCTTCATCGTCTCAACCAACCGTCTCGCCAAGGCGCTCCTCGGCACCCGCATTCGCCGTATCGCCGGCCTTGGCCCGCGCCGGAAACCACTGCTCCATGTATTCACCGATCAGGTTGCCGTCCTTCGGCAGACAGGTCAGACCAATGAACAGGTCCGGCCGGATGACGACCAGGCGGCCTTCGTCGCCAATCCCGTATCGTTCCAGCACCTCTCCGGTTTCATCCGCGCAGCAATGATCCATATCGAAGCCGGCCCGCTCATCCTCGGCGATCAGAAAAACGGACACGGAAGCACCGAACTTCGCTTCCAGCTCCTGGCTCAGCCTCGAGAAGGAAGCCAGATCCTGCTCACGCGCCTTGCCCGGAATCGCAAGAACGGTGAAACCGGGATGCCGGCAAAGGTCATACACCCGCTTCCGCGGCTCGCGAAGCAGCTTGGCATCCGGGGCCCGATCCCCCGCCTCCGGGCCGGCCACCGCCGAGAGCCCCTCGGGCAGACGCACCACGTCCCGGTAGGTGTGCGATAAGCCGGATACCAGATTCACGGTCCGCTCCTCCCAGCCCGGCACCTTGGTCAGGTGCAACCGGTCCTCCGGCTCAACGCCGAAGCCCATGACGATCTCGTGGGTCGCCATGGCCCCCTCGCTGATCTGCTCGCCAATGGGCTTTCGTTCAACTTCGTAGGTATCCAGGATCCGTTCCGGCGCCTGCCCCTTGTAGACCGCGGCCAGCTTCCAGCCCAGGTTGAACGCATCCTGCATACAGCCGTTCATTCCCTGCCCGCCGGAGGGCGAATGGACGTGCGATGCATCGCCGCATATCAACATGCGGTTATTGCGGTACTTCTCGGCGATGTTGTTTCTGATTTGCCAGGAAGTGGCCCATTGCGGTTCGCCCACCTTGAAGCCGATGCCGATCCGGTCAGCCACTTCCTGAAAAGCCTGCCTCTTGTCCTCGGCGTTCACGTATTCGCCGGTGGGTTCACTCATGTAGATCCGCCAGTACTTCCCTGGCAGCTTGGTGCAGTTCATGAACAGGTCTTTATTGAAGTAGTAGTTCATCCAGCGATCATCGAAAGTGACGTTCTCCAGCTCAACATCCATCATCGCCATGACCGCCACATCCTCGCCGACAAACTCAATGCCGGCGGCCTCGCGGACAAAACTGCGTACGCCGTCGCAACCGACCACCCAGGGGTAATCCTGCTTTTCCAGGCTGCCGTCGGGGCGTTTGATCGAAGCATGAACACGGTCGCCACCCTGACTCAGGCCCACCAGCTCCGTTTGGTACTCCGGCCGAATGCTGTAATGCGAATAAAGGTGCTCCCGCAGAACCTGCTCGAAGTCGTTCTGGTTGATCTTGTAGTAGAAAGGAAAACGGGTGGGAAGATTCCGGTAATCGGTACGCGGATGCTGATGATCTTCCAGGAAGGGAAAATGGTAGATATTGCCGGGGCACTCCAGACACACTTCCTCGAGCCGGTGCGCCAGGCCCATGTGTTCGAACATTTCCATGGAACGGGCATGCACCGTCATCGCTCGCGTGGTGTGGGACGGCCCCTGCCTTTTCTCCACAATTCTTACCGGCACCCGGCGACGCAGCAGTTCGTGCGCCATGATCAAACCGCTCGGGCCGCCACCCACGATCAGCACTGTTTCAGTATTCATTTCAGATCTCCTGGTTCTTGATTCTTGTCTTTGTTTTTATGCGCGCACCCAGCCGTCGCCGCGCTCGGTGTTGTTGGTGGCCATATCCTCTTCCTTGAGCCAGGTGGCCAGGGTCTCATGGGCGGTGCCGGCGGCTTCGCTCATCAAACGGTCGGTGGCCGGTACCAGGGTGGTCAGTTCCACCTGAAGGCCGTTGGGATCATGGAAATAGATCGAGTAGCAATAGCCATGGTCGGTTTCAAAGGCGGATACACCGGCGTCGGCCAGCTTCTGCTTGAAATGGCGCACCGTGTCCTTGCCTTCCACGGTGAGCGCGATGTGGTGGGCGAAGGGGTTGATGTCCTCGAACTTGTTCACCGACGTGTCTTGGCTCGTCCGGTCGGATTTGAACTGGAAGAACGCCAGGCAGCTGCCGTCGTTGAGTTCGAAGAAGGTGTGCACGTAGTTGTCCGGCTCGCCGGTGACCGGGTTGACCCGCTCCACCCAGGTGCCCACCAGCGGCAGGCCGAGGATGTCCTCGTAGAAGCGGCGGGTTTCTTCCATGTCCCGGGCCATGAAGGCGTGGTGGTGCAGCTTGCCCACGCGATTGGCCTGGCGCAGGGCGGCGATGCGTTCCGGGTTGCCGTTAACGGTAGTGGCTTCGGTCATCGTCATGTCCTCTTGTTTTTAGTCGACATTGACGGGGCGGGCCGGGGTAGGCGCCGCCCCTCGGGAACAAAGCGGCCGGGTCGCCGCGACCCATTCATCCAGGGCGGCGTTGACGGCCTCGGGGTTTTCCATGGTGAGCATGTGCCCGGCACCGGGAATCTCCACCAGCCGGGCATCGGGGATCAGGGCGGCCATTTCCCGGTGGGCCGCCGGCGGGCGCAGCCGGTCCTCGGCGCCCGCCAGGAGCAAGGTGGGCGTGGCGATGGCGCGCAGCACCGCGCGGGAATCCGGGCGCGTGGCGCCGGCGGCGATGTGGGCTTCCAGTTGGTCCGGGGAATGCTCGGCGATCATGGTGAGGATGTCCTCGACCAGTTGCTCGTCGGCAAGCCGGGCTTCCGGGATCAGGGCCGGCAGCCAGCGGCGGGCCATGGCGGGCATGCCCTGTTGCCGGGCCACCGCCAGCAAGGCGTCGCGGCTTTCGGTTTCCCGGCGGCCCGCTTCGCCGGCGGGGCTGGGGCCGCATTCAGTGCCGGCGAAGCACAGCCCGAGCACCCGCTCCGGCGCCAGCCGCTGCACTTCCATGGCCACCCGGGCGCCCATGGAGTGGCCGGCCAGCAGGAAGCGGTCCGGCGCCTGGGCGAGCACCGCCCGGGCCATGTCGGTCATGTGGCGGGCGCCGCCGTAGTCAGCGATGCGCGGTTCGCAGCGGCCCGCCAGGTGGCGGGCCTGGTCGCGCCAGGCGCGGCCGTTGCACACCATGCCGGGCAGCAGCATCAGAACCGGCCGGTCGGAGTCCGGGCGGTGAGCGCCCGGGGCGGAAATCGTGGTTGCCTTCATCGTGCCGCGCTCCTCTTTTGTTGTGTGATGGGAACCGATGAAGAGGGCCTGAAAATGAATATAGAGGGGCACAATAATGCTTAAAAATGATTAAGTTGCATGAAAACCATCGATGACATCGATTTTGCTTCACACTGCGGGACATCGCTCCGAGGAGCAGCGACGGCGGGTCGGATGTTGCCGTAGGAGCGGCTTCAGCCGCGATGCGGATGGCAGGGCCGATGATCGCGGCTGAAGCCGCTCCTACAGCGGGCCCTGCGTTCCCGGAAGGGGCGGGCTTGGAGGGAGGGATGCTTAAAGGTGAATGCCGCACTCGGTCTTGCTGGAGCCCTGCCAGCGGCCTTCGCGGCCTTCGCCTTTCCAGGTGCAGTGGCTGCAGCCGATGGAGTGGTAGCCTTCCTCAACCAGCGGGTGGAACGGCAGGTCGTGGTCGGCGATGTAGGCGTCCCGTTGTTCCCGGGTCACGTCGATCATGGGGTTGAACTTGATCATGCCCCGACGCTCCTCGAAGACTTCCAGGCCGGCCCGGTGCTCGGTTTGCCAGCCCATCAGGCTGGAGATCCACAGGTCGTAGTTTTCCTTGGCGTCTTCCAGGGGCTGCACCTTGTTGACCTGGCAGCACAGGTCCGGGTCGGTGCGCCACATTTGTTCGTCCTGGGTGATCTGGTGCTGGCGCGGGTCGGCGCGCAGGTCGATCACGTCCAGCTTGAACTTCTCCACCAGGTATTCCTTGTAGTCCAGGGTTTCCTGGAAGTGGTACCCGGTGTCGATGAAGTGAATCTTCTGCTCCGGCCGGATGCGGGAGATGATGTGCAGGAAATAAGCGGAGGTGGCCGCGAAGGACGAGGTCACCATGACCTTCTCGGGGGCGAAATCCTGATAGACGCGGCGGATCCGGGCTTCGAAATCCAGGGGCGCGTAGATCCGGTTGAGATCCTCGATGGCGTCCCGGGAGAGGCCGGCGCTGTTGTCGCCCACTCGTGTGATCAGCTGCGCGTTACCCATGGTGTTGCCTGTCCTTGTTCCAGATCGGTGGCTTGGAATGGACATGATAAGGACGGCCGAAACATTTAAAAGAAATATCTAGTGCTATTTTTATGCCCATAAAGCATATGTGAACAAAGGCGGCTTTACGGAATTTGACGCTCCGGCGCCGGAACTCATGCTCTAAGGCCGGTCCCAATGAGGGGACACAGGAAATATGTCCCCTTTACCAAGCAGTCAAGGAGCTTTGCCATGAAAAAACGAGTTCTGTCTCTGTCCGCTCTGTTCCTGGCCGCCGGCCTCAGCGGCGCCGCCCTGGCGCAGCAGAACGCCGCGGGTCAGCAACAACCGCCGCAGGCACCGCGGACCGCTCAGCCGGCCCTGGGCGAGGCCTCGGACATTTCCGACGACGAGGTCCAGCAGTTCGCCGACGCCCAGCAAAAGGTGGAGGAGATCAAGGGTGAGTACCGCACCAAGGTGCAGGAGAACTCCGACCAGCCGGAGCAGGCCATGGAGATGCAGCGCGAAGCGCAGCAGGAAATGGTCCAGGCGGTGAAGGATTCCGGCCTGGAAGTGCGCAAGTACAACCAGATCGCGCAACTGGCCCAGTACGATTCCGGACTGCGCGAACGCATCGAGGAGCAGCGCTGAAGGCCCCGCTTTCCCCGGAAGCAGGTAAGCCCGTTCCGCCCGGCGCCGCCGGGCCATGCCCCTTGAGGACCCCGCCTCCGCGGGGTTCTTTCTTTTGGGTTCACGTGCACAATGGCGTCATGCTGGGAACCCGGAGAAGGGGGAGACAAATGCGGGAAGACCGGGGCGACGAAAGCACCCGCTACACCGAACAACTGTCGGCGTTGACGCTGTTGATGTACCAGGCCGCCCAGGATCCGGAACGCTGGGCGGAAATGACCGCCCTGCTCCGCGAAGCCGCCATTCCGTTCGAGGACGACCGGCTCCACCAGCAACCGACCCGGCGACGTCGCCTGCTCGACGCCCTGGTGCCTCATGTGGAACAGGCCCTGCGTCTCGGCGAGCAGATAGAGCGCAGCCGGGAAACCCGCGACCTGGCGGTGGCCACGCTGGAGCGCCTGCCCATCGGCATCGCGGTGGTGGACGCCCGGCTCAATATCATCACGCTTAACCGCATCGCCGCCGGCGCGCTCAGCGACAGCGAGGTACTCAGCAATCACCAGGGGCGCCTGCGCATCAACAACCGCCGCCAACACCAGGCGCTGCACGAGGCCCTGGCCCGATGCCTGGAACAGGGCAGCCACCATGCCCTGCCGCTTACCGAGCCAGCCACCGGAGTGGCGGTCTCCTTGCTGGTGTGCCCGAGCCGCACCGTGGACATGGAAGACCCGGAGCGCCCCGCCGCCACCCTGTTCCTTTCCCACTCCAACCTGGACAACCTGTTGGACGAGGCGCTGCTGGGCGATCTCTACGGCCTGACGCCGGCGGAAAGCAAAGTGGCCAAGGGCCTGGTCAGCGGCCACACCCTGGATCGCATCGCCGACGAGGCCCAGGTGGCGACGGCCACGGTGCGCGCGCAATTGAAGTCGGTGTTCCGCAAGACCGACACCGGCCGCCAGGCGGAGCTGGTCTCGGTGATCCTGTCCGGGCTGGCGCCGTTGGCGCCCCGCCCCGCCGAGCGCACGACACCGGCCCGCCCGGAACCATCATTCGACCTGCCGGTCCTGGATCGCACTGGCGGCGGGCAGTTTACTACCCGCGACGGCCGCGCCCTGTGCTTTCACCAGTACGGCAACGCCAACGGCACCCCGGTGATCTTCTTTCACAGCGTGCGCGGATCGCGGCTGGAGGTGCCCGGCGGCGCCGATATCCTGCATCAGCTTAACCTGCGGCTGATCGTGCCGGACCGGGCCGGCTACGGGCTGTCCGACCCGCTCAAGGACAGAAGCATCGACGACCTGGTGAGCGATCTGGAACTGCTGACCGAGCACCTGGGCATCCACCGCTTCGATTTGCTGGGCTACTCCCTGGGTGGGTTTCTCGCCCTGCATTGCGCCAGCCGCCTGGGGCACCGGGTGCGGCGACTGGGCCTGGTGTCGGCGCTGGGCCCCACTCACCTGAGCGGCGACGCCGACCCGATGCGGGGCTTGTTCCGGATGGTGGTGGGCATGGCCGACCGGGCGCCGGACCTGATGGAAAACGTGCTCAACCTGGTGGCGCGGGGACTGATCAAGAATCCGGACAAGCACCTGCGCCGCTTCGTCACCTTCACCAGCCCGGCGGACGCACCGGTGTTCGCCCAACGGCGCCACCGGGACGCCTATGTAAAGGCGGTCAAGGAGGCCTACCGCCACGGCTGCCAAGGCTTCGTGGAGGATCTGCGCGCCGTGGCCCGGGCCCCGGAGCCGGATGCCGCCTCGCTGACCATGCCGATTTATCTGTGGCATGGCGAGCGGGACGGTCAGGTGCCGGTGGCCCAGGCACTGGCGGTGGATCAGTGGCTGCCCAACAGCCGCCTGACCCTGGAGCCGGATGGCGGCCATTTCTTTGTCTACGACCGCTGGCGGGCGATCCTCACCCGCTTCACTGAAGCGGATGAGGCCGGCACTAGAAGTTGACGCGCATGCCCAGCCAGTAGCGGCGGCCGTCTTCCACGTAGCCGTACTCGTCCTGGAAGATCTCCTTGTCGGCAACGTTGTAGATCCCGGTGTTGAGGGTGGCGTTGCGGTTCAGGCGGAAGGCCAGACCGGCGTCCACCAGGGTGTTGGAGGGCGCCACGATGCTGCTGCTGGACGGCCCGGTGATGGGCTGGCTTTCCTCGCCCCGGTAGCGCACGGTGAGCCACGGCGAGAGCACGTCGGTGGCGCGCCAGTCCGCCTGCAGGCTGGCCAGATGCTTGGGGATCTGGTTGAGCGGTTCGCCTTTGTATTCGCCGGATTTCTGCTCGGAATCCGTGTAGGTATAGCTCAGGGTAATGTCCAGCACCCGGGCGATGTTGGTGGACAACGCCGCTTCCACGCCCTGGGTGACGGCTTCGTCCACGTTGATGCGGTAGGTGGGGTCGGAACCGAACTGGTTGGGTCCGTCGGTGCAGATGCTGATCGGGCAGGCCACCCGGGTGATTTTGTCCTCGAAATCGTTGTGGAACACGGTGACGCTGGCCTGCAGGGGCCGGCCGGCGTTGAAATACAGCCCCAGCTCCTTGTTGAGGGAGGTTTCCGGTTCCAGGTCCGGGTTGCCATAGATGTTGCCGCCCCGGCTCACCTGGCCCCAATCCGGGGTGATCTCACGCAGCGACGGCGAGCGGAAGCCGGTGGAGACGCCGCCCTTCAGGGTCCAGCGCGGCGCGAAACCCCACACGCCGTACAGGCGCGGGCTCACGTGGCTGCCGTAGTTCTCGTCGTCGTCCAGGCGCACGCCGCCGGTAACGCTGACATTGCCGGGCAGCATACTCATCCTCCGCGAACACCGCCCATTGGGTGGCGTCCACTTCGGTGCGGTCGGAGATGCGGTTGGAGGTCTGGTCGGACAGTTCCTCCTTTTCCACGTTGGCGCCCAGGGTCAGCATGTGGTCGCCCAGGGGCAGCACCAGGCTGGATTTGGCGGAGGTGTTGGTGATCTCCATTTCGCGGGTTTCGTTCTCCGCTTCCTCGCGCTGTACATAGGTGTCGGTGGTGCCGAAATCCCAGCGACCGGTGTGGCTCAGGGAGAACGCCTCGCGGCTGAACTCATTGTCGGAATCGGTGCAGCCGCCACGGCAGCCGGTGGCCGGCGCGCTGTAGCCAATCAGGGAGCGGCGGCGCTGGTTGGTGCGGCTGGCTTCCAGGATCCAGTCCTGGTTGTCCGTGGGGGTGAAGGACAGCCGGGCGTTGAGGCTGTTCATCTTCTTCTCTTCGTAGCCGTCCACGAAGCGGTCTTCCTGGCGGCTGTAGGCGCTGCCGTAGAGCTGCAGGCCGAGAGTGTCCTCGAGGAGCGGGCCGCTGAGGCTGAAGTTGCCTTTCTGGATGTCCCCGGAGCGGGAGTCGTCCTGAATGATGGTGTCCAGTTGCAGGCTGCCGCCCCACTCCCGGTCCACCTTGCGGGTGATCACGTTGATCACGCCGCCGATGGCGTCGGAGCCGTACAGGGTGGACATGGGCCCGCGCACCACCTCGATGCGCTCGATGGCCTGCAGCGGCGGCAGCCAGTCCTGCTCGAAGCCGGCGCTGCCATTAGGACGGGTTTCCCGGGTGGAGACCGGTTTGCCGTCCACCAGGATCAGGGTGTAGGAGGACGGCATGCCACGGATCACGATGTCGTTACCGCGGTCTCCGGAGCCGCCGCCGGTGATGGTGACGCCGGGCACGTCGCGCAGGGCGTCGGTGGCGTCCTGGTAGTAACGCTGCTCGATCTGCTCGCGGGTGATCACGCTGATCGAGGCCGGCGCGTCTTCCAGCTGCTGAGCGTGGCCGGCGGCGGTGACGGTGACCGCCCCCAGCCGGTGGTCGTTGTCGGCGGTGTCATCGGCCAGGGCCGGCACGGCGGCGGCCGCCAGCAGCCCCGCCAGGGTAAGGCGCCAGGTGCTTCCCATCCCAGTACTCCTCTTATTTGCATGGAACCTTGAATAGCCCGAAATGCTATTCATTCGTATTTGCAAATAAAGAGGATTTACATTCTATACATCCGGCTCCGCCGGCAGCCGCAGGTGCACGCGCAGGCCCGCTCCCTCATTGTCCGCCCACAGCGTGCCGCCCTGGCGGGCCACCGCGCGGCGGGCGATGCTGAGCCCCAGGCCGAAGCCGTGGTCGGCGGAACGCGCCCGGTCCAGGCGCACGAAGGGCTCGAAGATGGCTTCCAGGCGCTCGTCCGGCACACCGGGGCCCTCGTCGGCCACCCACAGGTGCCAAACGTCGCCCTCGCGGCGGCCATCCAGGGTCACCCGGCCCTCCGGTGGCGAGTGACGCACGGCGTTGCGCACCAGGTTTTCCAGGGCCTGGGCCAGGTCGTTGAGATTGCCGCGCACCCGGGCGGAGGCCGGCACCCGACAGGGGAAACGGGCCTGGGACCAGTCGCTTTCGAAGGCGGCGTTTTCCGCCACCAGATCCCACACCGAGGCCGGCGACAGCGCCTCGGTGGCGGCCCGGCTCTGCTCGGTGTCGTGCCAGGCCAGGCTCAGGGTGTCGCCCACCAGGGTGCGCATGGCCGTCAGCTCCCGGGCCACGCGGCGGCGCAGTTCCGCCTCGGAGAGGTCGCCCTCCAGGGCCACGGTCAGTCGGCTGAGCGGGGTACGCAATTCATGGGACAGGTCGTGGAGCAGGCGGCGCTGGGTGTCGAGCATGCCGGCCACCCGCTCCGCCATGCGGTTGAAGCGCCGCCCCAGCTCGCCGAATTCGTCGCCACGGTGGGCCAGTTCCGCCTCCACCCGGGCCGCCGGGTCGTCCTGGAAGCGCCGCACCCGGGCCTGCAACTGGCGCAGCGGCACCATGATGCGCCAGTACAGCAGGGCACCGGCGAGCAACGCCAGCAGCGCCGGCATCACCACCAGCAAGAAGGTTTTCCAGTAGGGCCAGCTGCCGCCGGGGAAGTAACGGGGCGGCAGCTGCATCACCAGGCTGCCGGCCTCCGGCGCCTGGGGGAAGGGCACGCCGATGTAAGGCATGGCGGTCATGCGGAAGCTCATGCGCCAGTCCAGTTTGCGCTGGAAACGCAGGCCGGCGCGCTGGGCGTCGGTGAGCGGTCGGCCGCTGAGGGAGACGTCGTCGGCGTTCACCACCATGGCGTCGCCGGGCTCGCGCTCCGCCAGGGCGTCCAGCCAGGCCGCCACGCCGGCTTCGCCGCCGCTGTCCCAGGCCCGCCAAGCCTCGGCGGCGTAGCCACGCATCACGGTCCTGGCCTCCTCGTCGAGCAGCAGCACCCGGTTGCCCACGTGGCGGGTCAAGGTCCAGCTTAGCCCGACGGTGATCACCGCGCTCAGGGACAGCAGCAGGGCCAGCTTCCAGAACAGGGAACCACGGCCGGGCATCACAGCCCCTCGGTGACCAGGGTGTAGCCCTGGCCCCAGACCGTGCGCAGGGGCTGGCCGGCGATGCCGGCGTCGCGCAGCTTGCGGCGCAGGTGACTGACGTGCAGGTCCAGGCTGCGATCATGACGGCCGTAGCCCCGGTGCAGCACGGTCTGATAGAGAAACGCCTTGCTCAGCACCCGGTCCGGCTGATCCAGGAACACCTGCAGCAGGCGGAACTCGGTGACCGTGAGGGCCAGGTCCCGGCCCTGATAGACGGCGCTCTCGGTGGCCGGGTCCAGACGCAGCCCGCCGGCGCTCTGCACCGCCGGCGGCGCGCGCCGCTCCAGGGCCACCCGCCGCAGCACCGCCTCCACCCGCACCGCCAGCTCCGCCATGCTGAACGGCTTGGGCAGGTAATCGTCGGCACCGCGCACCAGGCCGGTGATGCGGTCCTGCTCATCGCCCAGGGCGGACAGCAGGATCACCGGCACCGGGCTGTGGCGGCGCAGCTCCGCCAGCAACGCCAGGCCGTCCAGGCCTGGCAGCAGGATGTCCAGCATCACCAGATCGAACCGCTCGGCGCGGGCCGCCGCCAGCCCGGAGTGGCCGTCCCGGCACAGCGTCACGCTGTGGTGGCGGTCGTTGAAATAGGCGTGCAGATCCGCCGACAGCACGGGATCGTCCTCGATCACCAGCAGCCGGGCCGGACAAAGGGTCAGGGCATTCATTCGCGAATAATAGGCATTATCATTCCACACCGCCAGCGGGGGCATTACATTCCTTACACCGTGCCGATTGCGAATTAAAAACGATTCTTATTATCATGCCTGCTTTCGTGGCTGGCCGGACCGTTCCCTTGAATAAGAAAGCCAAAGCCCGCTGGTTGAAGCGCTTCCACCAGTGGCATTGGATCAGCTCGGCGGTGTGCCTGGTGAGCATGGTGCTGTTCAGCGTTACCGGCATCACCCTCAACCACGCCGGCGCCATCGGCGCCGAACCGGAGGTGACCGCCGTGGACCGGGTGCTGCCGGCGGAGCTTCTGAGCGGCCTGGAGGGCGTGGAATCCGGCCCGCTGCCGGCGGACCTGCGCCGCTGGTTGAGCCGGGAAACCGGGCTGGCGGTGGACGACCGGCCGGCGGAGTGGTCCGACGCGGAGGTCTACCTGGCCCTGCCCCGCCCCGGCGGCGACGCCTGGCTGGCCATCGACCGGGCCAACGGCGCGCTGATGGCGGAGGACACCGACCGGGGCTGGATCGCCCTGTTCAACGACCTCCACAAGGGCCGCCACGCCGGCACCGTGTGGCGCTGGTTCATCGACATTTTCGCGGTCGCCACCCTGGTGTTCGCCGCCACCGGCCTGGTGCTGATGGCGCTGCACGCCAAACGGCGGCCGGCCACCTGGCCGGTGACCGCGCTGGGGCTGATTCTGCCCTGGCTGCTGATCGCCTTTTTCGTTCATTAGGAGACGTTATGCGAGTTGCCCTCGCCACCGCCCTGTGCGCCCTGGCCGGCGCCGCCTGGAGCGCGGAATTCAAGGTCGAGCTGGAAGTGCCGCGCCTGAGCGTGGCGGAGTACCACGCCCCCTACGTGGCCTTCTGGGTCCGCCACGACGAATCCGGCGCGGTGACGCCGCTGGGTCTGTGGTACGACGACCAGGAGAAATGGCTCAAGGACCTGCGCCTGTGGTGGCGCCGCACCGGCCGCGGCCAGAGCGATCCCTATGACGGGCTCACCGGCGCCACCCGCCGCCCCGGCCAGCACAGCGTGGATTTCTCCGAGCTGCCGGCGCTGGCGGATCTGCCGGAGGGCGATTACCAGCTGGTGGTGGAAGCGGCCCGGGAAGTGGGCGGCCGGGAAGTGGTGCGCCTGCCCTTCCACTGGCCCGCCGACCAGGCCGCCACCGTGGACGCCACCGGCGACCAGGAACTGGGCCGCGTGCGCCTGCGCACGGCGCCCTGAACAACGCTTTTCCGACACAAGAACGCACGACAAGGAGTTCGCCATGAAAGTCCTGCCCCTCGCCGGCGCCGCCCTGGCCGCGCTGCTGGTACTCAGCCCCGCCGCCCAGGCCCACAAACGCTGGCTGCTGCCCAGCCACACCGTGGTGTCCGATACCCAGTGGATCACCGTGGACACCAGCGCCTCCAACGACATCTTCTACGTGGACATGCCGTTCCCCCTGGATGGCCTGAGCGTCACCGGCCCGGACGGCAAGCCCGCCGAGGTGGACAACCGGCTGGAAGGCCACCGCCGCAGCGTGTTCGACGTCAATCTGGCTCAGCAGGGCAGTTACCGCATCACCCTGATCCGGCCGTTGTACGTGAGCCTTTACCAGCTCGACGGCGAGCGCCAGCACCGGCGTGGCGGCTCCCCGCAAGAACTGCGCGAGGAACTGCCCGAAGGCGCCGAGGACGTGCGCATCTCCGAGGTGATCGGCCGCCTGGAAACCTTCGCCACCGTGGGCGCCCCCAACACCAAGGCCCTGGCGCCCTCCGGCAAGGGCCTGGAACTGGACGCGCTGACCCACCCCAATGATCTCTACGACAGCGAAGCCGCCCGGTTCCGTTTCCTGGTGGACGGCGAGCCGGTGTCCGGCCTGGAAGTGGAAGTGATGCCCGCCGGCACCCGTTACCGGGACAGCCAGGAGGCCTGGACCGTGACCACCGACGACGACGGCGAGGTGACCCTGGAATGGCCGCACGCGGGCCGCTACTACCTGGAGGCCAACCACGGCGATGACCGTGTCGAGAACGATCAGGCCGACAGTCGCCGGCTGCAGTACATGGCCACCTTCGAGGTGTTGCCGCTGTAACGGATCGAATAATCTGAAGAAACCGTGCCGGTGAGGCGGTGGTTCCTACCCCGCCTCCCCGGCTAGGCTGGAGCCACCAATCAGGAACCCGTAAGGAGACGTCATGCGATCCGCACTCACCGGCCTGTTCGCCGCCGCCCTGTTCACCCTGGCCACGCCGGCCCTGGCGGACACCACCGAATACACCCTGGACCCGGGCCACACCCAGGTGCGTTTCTCCTGGAACCATTTCGGCTTTTCCGTGCCCGAGGCCAACTTCAACGACATCAGCGGCACCCTCACCGCCGATCCGGACAACCCCACCGACGCCCGCGTGGACGTGACCATTCAGGTGGACAGCATCGACACCCACGTGCCGCTGCTCAACGAACACCTGCTCAACAAGCCGGAGTTCTTCAAGGCCGGGGAACACCCCACCATCACCTTCAAAAGCACCGGCATCCGCAACGTGGCCGATGACCGCCAGTCCTTCGATCTGGTCGGCGACCTGACCGTCAACGGCATCACCAAACAGGTGGTCCTGGACGCCACCGTCAACAAGGTGGGCGAGCACCCCATGTACGACGGCGCGCCGGCGGCCGGCTTCAACGCCACCACCACCCTGCAACGCTCCGACTTCGGCATGGACGCCTACGCGCCGGCGGTGAGCGACGAGCTGGACGTGCGCATCACCGTGGAAGCGGTGGAAGCGGACGCCTTCGCGAAGAAGCAGGAGGGGTAACACACACCGTCCACCCCATCGCGACTAAAGCGGAATGCCGCCCAGTCGCTCCTACGCGCCCCCGTAGGAGCGACTGGGCGGCACTCCGCTTCAGTCGCGACCCCCACGTCCGACGCGGCTCGCCAATCCCGAAAAAGCGTGCAATCCCGCCCCGCTTACCGTATAGTCCGCATCCCTCATTTCAGGGCCACGCCGGCACCGCACTGATCGACAAGCCCGGCCTAGCGCCCGTCCACCGGAAGGTCTGTGCATGTCGTTCGATACCCTGGGCCTGCCCGAGTCGCTGCTCGGCGCAATCGCCCGTCTTGGCTTTGAAACTCCCTCCCCGATCCAGGAACGCAGCATTCCCGCGCTGCTGGATGGCCGTGATCTGCTCGGCCAGGCGCAAACCGGCACCGGCAAAACCGCCGCCTTCGGCCTGCCCCTGCTGGCCCGTCTGGATCCGCAACTGAAAGCGCCGCAGATGCTGGTGCTGGCCCCCACCCGCGAGCTCGCGCTGCAGGTGGCCGAGGCCCTGGAAACCTTCGCCTCCGGCCTGCCCGGCATCACCGTGACGCCGATCTACGGCGGCGGTGGCTACCGGGATCAGCTGCGCGCGCTGAAGAGCGGTTCCCAGGTGATCGTCGGCACCCCGGGCCGGGTCATGGACCACATGGAGCGCGGCAGCCTGCGCCTGGACCAGCTGCGCGCCCTGGTGCTCGACGAAGCCGATGAAATGCTGCGCATGGGCTTCATCGACGATGTGCGCTGGGTCCTGGAGCGGACCCCAGCGAACTGTCAGCTGGCGCTGTTCTCCGCCACCATGCCGTCGGTGATCAAGACCATCGCCGACCAGCATCTGAAGAACCCGGAATGGATCCGCATCGACGGCGGCAAGGCGAGCACCGGCGAGCGCATCCGCCAGCGCTACTGGCCGGTGGCCGGCATCAACAAGCTGGACGCCCTGTGCCGGATTCTGGAAGCGGAATCCCACGATGGCGTGATCGTGTTCGCGCGCACCAAGCAGGCCACCATCAACCTGGCGGAACAACTGCTGGCGCGGGGCTGGCGCGCCGAGGCACTGAACGGCGACATGCCCCAGGCGCAGCGGGAAACCACGGTGGCGCGGCTGCGCGAGCATCGCATCGACCTGCTGGTGGCCACCGACGTGGTGGCCCGGGGCCTGGACGTGCCGCGCATCACCCATGTGTTCAACTACGACATGCCCACCGACCCGGAAGCCTATGTGCACCGCATCGGTCGCACCGGCCGGGCCGGCCGCGACGGCGCGGCGATTCTGTTCGTGGCGCGCCGCGAGCAGGGCCTGCTGCGCGGCATCGAGCGCACCACCGGCCAGCGCCTGGAAAGCATGGATCTGCCGTCCGTGGACGACCTCAACCAGCGTCGCCGGGACGCCTTCCGGGACCGCCTCGGCGAAGCGCTCAAGCGCGGTGACGCGGAAGCCAACCGCGACCTGCTGGCCCGGCTTTCCCAGGAACTGGAGCTGCCCGCCGAGGATCTGGCGGTGGCCCTGGCCACGCTGATGTTCGAGAAGGAGCCGCTGTTCCTGAAGGCGGCGCCGCCGCCCTCCAAACGTGAACGGCAAGGCGCCACCGCCGGCAAGGGCGCCAAACGGGAGCGCAAGAACGGAAAAGCCCCGCGTAACGCGGGGCCGATGAAAATGTATCGGGTTTCCGTGGGCGAGACCCACGGCGTGCGCCCGGGCAACCTGGTGGGCGCGATCGCCAACGAGGCCGGCCTGAGCAGCGGCCAGATCGGCGCCATCCGCATCCACCAGGACCACAGCACGGTGCAGCTGCCGGAGGCGCTCAGCGCCAAGCAACTGCACCAGCTGCGCACCACCCGGGTGTGCCAGCGCATGCTGGAACTGGAAAGCGTCTGAGGACGCTCCGGGTCGGCGCTCTCAGGCGTCGACCCGGAACCCCACGTTCACCACCACCTGATAGTGGCCCACCTTGCCATTCTCGATATGGCCGCGGGTTTCCTTCACCTCGAACCACTCCAGATTGCTGACGCTTTTCCCGGCGGCGGCCACGGCGTTCTCCACCGCGTCCTCGATGCCGGTCTTGGATGAGCCGACCAGTTCCAGCTTCTTGTAAACGTGCTCGCTCATTACAGCCTCCTTTCCTAAGTGTCCCCCCAGCCTTGACCTCCAGAGGCCCGTCTTTCAAGGCCGGCGCCCCGTCTTTTACGGTGTTTTCGTGAAACGCGCACACTGACGCCGGTCAAGGAAGCGGCGCGTCGGGGCTTGAATCCCGGCCCGGCGGCCTTAATGTCAAAAAGAGAAGGTTGTCAGAAGGAGTTGAACCATGAGCAACAGCAAACTGCTTCCCTGGAACTGGTTGAGCAAGGAAACCAGCCGCGACCGCCCGTTGACCCAGCGGCGCCCGTCCCACCCGCTGCTGCGCTGGGACCGGGAGTTCGACAACTGGTTCGAACAGATGCTCGGCGACATGGCCTGGACCACGCCGGCGCCCCACGCGGAGCCCTCCTCGCCGTTCCGGCCCAACATCGACATCGTCGAGAAGCCGGATCGCTACATGATCACCGTGGAAGTGCCCGGCATGGAGCGCGACGACCTGGCGGTGAACCTGGACGGCGACACCCTGGTGATCAGCGGCCGCAAGGAGGAAACCCGGCTCAACGACGAGGACGGCTACCACTACAGCGAGCGCCGCTTCGGCCGCTTCCAGCGGCTGCTGACGTTGCCCGCGGACGCCGACGGCGACGCGCTGAGCGCCTCGTTCAACAACGGCCTGCTGACCCTGGACGTGCCGCGCCACGAGAACCACCCGCGCAGCACCCGGTCCATCGAGATCCACTGAGCGCGCTCAGCGCTCCGGGATACGCAGCGCCGAGGCCGGCAGTTTGTCCGGCTGGAAAGTGTTGACCGTGGCGTCGGCCCGGTAGCCCAGGGACAGCCCGCACAGCAGCTGGTAGCGCGCCGGAATCCGGAAGTGCTTCTCCAGCGGCGAGCGCCACAGCCCCAGGGCGCCCTGGGCGCAGCTGCCCAGGCCCTGGTCGGTGGCCGCCAGCATCAAGGTCTGCAGGAAGATGCCGGCATCGAGCACGCTGTAGACGTCCAGGCCCTGGTGCGCGAACACGAACAGGGCCACCGGGGCCTCGAAAAAGCGGAAGTTGGCGGCCATCTGCTGGTGGCGGGCGGCCTTGTCGGCGCGGCCGATACCAAGCTGCTGGTACAGCGCCCGGCCGGTGGCCACCCGGCGCGGCTGCAGGTCGTCCGGGTAGTCCACCACCGGGCGGAAGTCCCCGTCCGGCAGCCCGGGATCCCGGCGCAGGGCCGCCAGGGCCTTTTTCCAGGCCGGCGCTTTTTGCAGCCGGCTGAGCCGTTCGAAGCGGCGGCTCAGTTCGCCGCGCAGGTCGTCCAGCACCGCGCCGGTGGCCACCGCCACCTGGTAGGGCTGAGTATTGGACCAGCTCGGCGACGCCGTGGCGGCGCGGTTCAGCAGGGCATCAAGCACGGTGTCCGGCACCGGCTGTTGGGTAAAGGCCCGGGTACTGCGCCGGGCATCGAGCACATCATTGAATTCCATCGGGAGTTCCTGAATAGGAAGGCGCACTGGCGGCAGTGTGGCAAAGCGGTACACTAGCGCGCCATGACGAAGCCGCTCGACCACATGGTGAGATCCGCCAATTTCTCCCGCTGCCGCCGCTACCGCTACGCCCTGTGGCGCCGCTGGCGCGACGGCGATGACTATGTGCTGCTGGTGGGCCTGAACCCGTCCACCGCCGACCACCGCCAGGACGATCCCACCATCCGCCGCTGCATCGGCTTCGCCCGGGACTGGGGCTACTCCGGCCTGTGCGTGGCCAATTTGTTCGCCTTCCGCGCCACCTACCCGCGCGACCTGTTCGCCGCCGACGACCCGGTCGGCCCGCGCAACGACTGGTGGCTGCGCCGGCTGGCCGGCGACGCCGCCCTGGTGGTGGCCGGCTGGGGCAACCACGGCACCCACGACGACCGGGCGGCGCGGGTCCGTGCCCGGCTGCCGGCCCTGCATTGCCTGCGCCTGAACGGCTCCGGGGAACCGGCCCACCCGCTGTATCTGCCCAAGACCCTGACGCCCTTCCCGATGCCCGCCCCGGACCCGGTTTAAGCGCCACTTCTTGGCAGCGCCTTCACCCGGCCACCGCTAGCCTTGCGATCGGGTTGAAAAGGGGAGAAAACCGGTGCCTAACCGTTTCGCGAAACGCAACAGGATGGCCGCCCGCTTGCTGGGCATTGGCGGCCTGATTCCGTTCTACTTCTGCGCGCTGCTCACCTGGGTGGAGACCACGCGGGTCTGGGCGCTGGACGCGGTCACCGGCTACGCGGCGGTGATCCTGGCGTTCCTGGGCGCGGTTCACTGGGGGCGGGCGCTGGCCGAACTGGACCGGCGCAATCACATCGGCACGCTGGTGTTCGGCATCCTGCCGGCGCTGATCGGCTGGCTGGCCTTGCTGCTGCCGGTGGAGTTTTCCCTGCCCATGCTGATCACCGGCCTGGTGTTCGTGTGGGGCAGCGAGCAGATGGTGTTCTTCGAGGTGCTGCCGCCCTGGTACCGCTCCCTGCGCCACTGCCTCACCGCCGGCTCGGTGCTGGCCCTGGTGATCGCCTGGGCGGCGGCCATGATGGCCATGTTCTGATCCGCGGGCTAGACTCGGGCGCATACTGTACTGGAGGGACCCATGGCCGGAATCCACCGATCGCCACTGCTTGCCGTCTGTCTGCTCATCACGCCCGTGCTGGGTGGCTGCGATGACGCCCCGGACACCGCGCCGCCGGCCTCGCCGGTGAGCTTCAACCAGGACGTGCGGCCGATTCTGGAGAACAAGTGCATCGCCTGCCACGGCTGCTACGACGCGCCCTGCCAGCTGAAGCTGGAAACCGTGGACGGCCTGGACCGAGGTGCCTCCACGGAACCGGTCTATAAGCAACGCACCCGGGCCGCCGACCCCACCCGCCTGTTCGTGGACGCGCGCACCACCGCGGACTGGCGCGACAAGGGGTTCTTCTCGGTGATCGACAGCACCGAGGGGCTGGAAGCCTCCCTGCTCTACCGCATGCTGGCCCTGGGCCGGGCCCGGGAATTCGCCCCCGGCGACAAGCTGCCCGAGGAGATTCAGCTGGGTCTGAAGCGGCAAAACCAGTGCCCCACCCCGGCCGGCATGGACGCCTACGCCGAGGACCATCCCCTGGGCGGCATGCCCCTGGGCACCCCGGCGCTCAACGACGAGGAATTCGCCACCGTGCGCGCCTGGCTGGAGGCCGGCGCGCCGCCGGGGAACGACAGCGTCACCCTGTCCGAGGCGGAGACCCGGCAAATCCGCGCCTGGGAAAACTGGCTCAACCGCGACGGGCGCCGCCAGCAACTGGTGGCGCGCTGGGTCTACGAACACCTGTTCCTGGCGCACCTGTATTTCGACGACGGTAGCGGCCAGCGCCCGGACCATTTCTTCACCCTGGAACGTTCCCGCACCGCCCCTGGCAAGCCGGTGGTGCCGCTGGCCACGCCGCGCCCCAACGACCCGCCGGGCGGGGAGTTCTGGTACCGGCTGCGGCCGGTGCGCGGCGCCATCGTGCACAAGACCCACATCACCTACGCGCTCACCGAGGCCAAGCGCCAGCGCATGGAGAAACTGTTCTTCGCCGAGCCCTGGACCGTGAGCCGGCTGCCCGGCTACGGCGAGGACGAGCGCGCCAACCCCTTCACCACCTTCGGCGCCCTGCCCGCCCGGGCCCGCTACCAGATCATGCTGGACGACGCCGAGTACTTCGTGCGCACCTTCATTCGCGGCCCGGTATGCCGGGGCCAGATCGCCACGGACGTGATCCGCGACCGCTTCTGGGCGGTGTTCCAGGACCCGGACCACGACCTCTACATCACCGACGCCGACTACCGCGCCAAGGTCTCCGACCTGATCGGCCTGCCCGGCCAGGAGGGCAAGCTGCTAGACCTGGGCCCGGAGTGGCTGCGCTATACCCATCGCCGCAACCAGTACCTGCGCGCCCGCCACGACGTCTACGCGGAGCAGGAAACCGGTGGCCCCGGCTGGGACTCGATCTGGAATGGCGACGGCGACAACGACAACGCCCTGCTGACCATCTTCCGCCATCACGACAACTCTTCCGTGCGGCGCGGACTGATCGGCGATTACCCGCTCACCACCTGGGTGATGGACTATCCCCTGTTCGAGCGTTCCTATTACAATCTGGTGGTCAATTTCGACGTGTTCGGCTCGGTGTCCCACCAGGCCCAGACCCGGCTCTACTTCGACCTGATCCGCAACGGCGCCGAGCAGAACACCCTGCGCTACCTGCCCGCCGACACCCGCGAGGCGGTGCTCAACAACTGGTACCAGAAGACCGGCAAACTCAAGCTGCTGATCAGCTACGCCGAGGCGGACACCGACACCCCCACCGCCATCGATTACCAGACCGCCACGCCCATGAACGAATTCAACGCCGGGCTGCTGGAACACTTCGCCGTCGTCAACGCGCGACCGGACCCGATCAACCGCTGTGGCGACGACCAGTGCGCCCGCTCCGACGCCAGCGACCTGGAGCGCCGGGTGGAAACCACCCTGGCGCCAATCGCCTCGCGGCCCGCCGCCGACCTGCCGGTGGTGGACTGGATGCCGGAGGCCAGCCTGCTGCTGGTGGAGGACGGCGAGGACGCCACGGTCTACTCCCTGCTGCGCAACCGGGCCCACTCCAACGTGGCGTTCATGTTCGGCGAGTCCCTGCGCTACCAGCCGGAAAAGGACACCCTGACCCTCTATCCGGGGGTGCTGCTCAGCTACCCGAACTTCCTGTTCCGGGTCGAGGCCGGGGAGCTCCAGGCCTTCGCCGACGCCCTCGCCGGCGCCCGCGACGAGGCGGATTTCACCGCCCTGGTGGAACGCTTCGGCCTGCGCCGCACCGAGACCGACTTCTGGCAACACATCCATGCCCCCCAGCGCTACATGGAACGCCACGAGCCGGTGCAGGCGGGCATCCTGGACATCAACCGCTATGGGAATTTCTAGGGAATGCAGATAAAAAAAGCCCCGCAAGGATGCGGGGCTTAACACTACCGTCATAGCATGCCTGCCGTGGCAGGCTCCCGAGCCTGATGACGATATTCGTCGCGACGAGATGAGCCCGGCTCACCCCGCCCTGAACCAGCGCCGGTTCATGTTCCAGAATACGCAACAGGATGGCAGCCCGGGCCCCGGACTGGTATTGTCGCCCGTGACGTATTCATGGTGATTCGCGACAAACCGGCCGTCCGGCCCTCGAATAAGAGACGATATGTATCAAGTCAGTGTGCTTGCCTACGACGGCGTGTTCGCCTCGGCCCTCACCGGGGTCATGGATCTGCTCAACCTTACCGGCGTCACCTGGAACCGCATCCACGGCCAGCCGCTGAACCGCCAGTTCAAGGTCCAGGTGGTGTCCCGGGGCGGCCAGCCGGTGCGCTGCACCGCCGGCATGCGCATCGCCGTGGACAATGCCCTGGAGCGGGTCGACCAGTGTGATCTGGTGGTGGTGCCCACCATCGGCAACGAGATCACCCAGGTGCTGCGCCAGGAGCAGGACACCCTGGAATGGCTGCGCTTCCTGCACGCCGGCGGCGCCGACATGGCCAGCAACTGCACCGGCGCCTTCCTGCTCGCCGAGGCGGGCCTGCTGGACGGCCGCCGGGCCACCACCCACTGGGGCTACAGCCCGCTGTTCCGGGAGCGCTACCCCCAGGTCAATCTGGACGAGCGCGAGCTGATCACCCGCGACGGCAACATCTTCTGCGCCGGCGGCGGCACCGCCTGGCGGGACCTGACCATTCTGCTGGTGGAACGCTACTGCGGCGCCGACCTGGCCCGGGAACTGGCCAAGGCGTTCGTCATCGACGTGCGCAACGACCCGCAAAGCGTTTACGCCGGGCTGCCGGCCAAGACCTATCACCGCGACGAACAGGTGCAGCAGGTACAGGCCTGGCTCCACGAGCATTTCGCCGAGGGCACCACCCTGGCGGACCTGGCGGAGCGCGTGCACCTGAGCCCCCGGCAGTTGCAGCGGCGTTTCACCAATGCCCTGGGCGAGCCGCCGCTGCAGTATCTGCAGCGGGTGCGCATCGAGGCGGCGCGCAAGATGCTGGAGCGTGGCGCCACCAACCTGGGCCACCTGGCCGAGCAGGTCGGCTACCAGGACGTGAGCAGCTTCTCGCGGCTGTTCAAGCGCCACACCGGCCTGTCGCCGAGCCACTACCGCCAACGCTTCGCCCGGGTGGGCTCGCTGCGCGACTGAGCCGGTGCGGTGACGCCCCGGGCCTACCCTGCTAGGGTAAGGCGCCATGAACGATATTTATAAAAACCTCGACCAGGCCCTGGAGGCGGTGGTGGGGTTTCTCTGGGGACCGCCGCTGGTGGCGCTGCTGATGGGCGGCGGCCTGTTCTTTCTTCTCTATTCCCGTTTGCTGCCTTACCGGCACCTGTTTTCCGGCGTGCGGCTGCTGTTCATGCCGGCGGACCGTAACGACGAAGGCACCCTGTCGCACTTCCAGGCGTTGAGCACGGCGCTGTCCGGCACCCTGGGCATGGGCAACGTGGCCGGCGTGGCGGTGGCCATCGCCGTGGGCGGTCCGGGCGCCATCTTCTGGATGTGGATGAGCGCCCTGGTGGGCATCGCCACCAAGTTCTACACCTGCACCCTGGCGGTCATGTACCGGGGCCGCGACAGCGAGGGAGCGCTGCAGGGCGGACCCATGTACATCATCCGCGAGGGCCTGGGGCGGCGCTGGCGGCCGCTGGCCTACTTCTTCGCTCTGGCCGGGCTGCTCGGCACCATGCCGATTTTCCAGATCAATCAGCTCACCGAGGTGGTGCGCGAGGCAATCGCCATCCCCGCCGGCTGGACCCACTCGGACGACCACTTCACCCTCGATCTGGTGTTCGGGGTGATCCTGGCCGGGCTGGTGCTGGCGGTGGTGTCCGGCAAGCTGCCCCGGGTGGGCAAGGTCACCGGCGTGCTGGTGCCGTCCATGATCGTCGGCTACCTGCTGCTCACCGCCGTCGTGCTGATCACCCACGCCGACCAGGTGGCCCCGGCCCTGGCCTTGATCGTGCGCGATGCCTTCAGCGGCCAGTCCGCCGCCGGCGGCGTGCTCGGCGCGGTGATCATCACCGGCATTCGCCGGGCGGCGTTTTCCAACGAGGCCGGCATCGGCACCGAGGCCATGGCCCACGGCGCGGCGCGCACCGCCGAGCCGGTGCGCGAGGGGCTGGTGGCCATGCTCGGCCCGATCATCGATACCCTGATCGTGTGCACCTGCACCGCCCTGGTGATCCTGATCAGCGGCGTCTGGCAAAGCGGCGACGACAATGGCGTGAGCCTTACCGTGGCGGCCTTCGACAGCCTGTTCCTGGACTACAGCGGCGTGCTGCTGGCGGTGCTGGTGGGCGTGCTCAGCCTGAGCACCGTGGTCACCTTCTGGTATTACGGCGCCAAGTGCCTGGGCTTTTTGATCGGCGCCCGCTACCAACACCATTACGTTTGGTTTTATCTTTGTCTGGTGGTGATCGGTTCGGTGGCCTCGCTGAGCGTGATCATCCGGGTGGTGGACAGCATGTACGCCCTGATGGCGCTGCCCACCATGATCGCCTCGCTGCGCCTGGCGCCGCGGGTAAACCGGGCGGCGCGGGCCTATTTCGCCGGCCGCCGGCGTGAGGAAGATTGACAGTGCCTTGACGCTCGCGCAGGGAAGATAACGATAACGAAAAAGGAGTGTGACCCATGGAAAACCTGTCCATTCTGCTGGTGGAAGACCACCGCCAACTGGCACAGAGCGTGCTCGAATTTCTGGAGCAGGAAGGGGCCATGGTGGATTACGCCAGCGATACCACCCTGGCCCGCTCACTGGTGCAGGAGCATCACTACGACATCCTGATCCTGGACGTGATGCTGCCCGGCGAGGACGGCTATACGTTCTGCCAGGCGCTGCGCAAGGACATGGCCAAATCCATGCCGGTGATCTTCATGACCGCCCGCGACCAGCTGGACGACAAGCTGGAAGGCTTCGCCCGGGGCGGTGACGACTACATCGTCAAACCCTTCGCCTTGCCGGAACTGGTGGCCCGGGTGCGCGCCCTGGTGCGCCGTGAGCGTCGCGAGGTGGCCGCCAACTTGCTCACCGTGGCCGACCTGGAACTGGATCCGGCCCGTCAGGAAGTGCGCCGCGATGGCCAATTGCTCAAGCTTTCTCCCACCGCGTTTCGAATTTTACGAATTTTGATGCGCGAATCTCCCAAGGTAGTGAGCCGTGAGCAACTGGAGCAGGAACTGTGGGGAGACCTGGTTCCGGACTCCGACGCACTGCGCAGCCACTTGTATAACCTGCGCAAAGCCGTCGACAAACCCTTCGAAACCTCACTGCTGGAAACCCAACCCGGCGTCGGTTTCAGTATTCGCGCGCCTCGGGAGTAAGGTTTCGCCCCCTTGCGGAGCCGCGTCTGCGAGCACAGAATGGCGCGATCAAAAAGCGGGCGACACGATAACGATATGCACCGGGGGAAAAGTCACTCTTTCAAGGACTTCGTCGAAACGCAGCTGCGTGATCTGCAGTCGCGGTTCGGCATGGCCATGTGGTTTTTGGCGCGCTACCGCGACGACGACTGGCTGTTGCTGAATTCCTTCGGCGAAGGCTACGACCTGGAGCGCGGCGACCTGCTGCGCTGGCGCGATACGCTGTGCTACCAGCGGGTACGCGAACGGGGCCCGTTGATCTGCACCGACGTGTCCCGGGAGCCGGCCTACCGCGACGCGCCGGTCACCGACCAGCTCGGCATCGGCGCCTATCTGGGGCTGCCTCTCACCGATCACCGCGGCCGTCTGTTCGGCACCCTCTGCGCTCTGGATCCAAAGCCGCGCCCGGAGCTCGACCAGGACGGCGCCCGCGAGGCGCTGTTGCGCCAGGCGCACCTGCTGGAAACCGCCCTGGTGTGGAATCTGGCCGGGCTGGATCAACAGCGCATCGCCGAGTTCTTCGAAGAGGAAAGCCGCGATCCGGACACCGACCTGCTGGACATGACCGGCTGGGGCCGGATTCTCGATCAGGAGCGCGAGCGCTGCCGGGATTACGGACTCAGCGCCGTGGTGCTGCGGGTGCACGGCGACAACCTGAACCCGGACGACCGCGCCGAGGTGGCCGACTCCCTGGCCGCGCTGATCCGTCACCAGGACATGGCCGCCTACCTGGGCCACGATCAATTCGCCGTGTTGCTCACCGAAAACACCCCCTGCCGCGCCGAACAGGTGCGCGAGCGTCTTCTCGACGCGCTCAATGCCAAGGGATTGTTGATGCGCTGTGAGTACGAACCGTTGCGCACCACGCCGGGGCTGGTGCAGCCCGAGGTGCTGCTGAACGGCGCCGTGCATTGAAACGGCCCGGGGCCGACTAGCGGAAGCGCACCCGCACTTCCGTGCCCTTGCCGGGCTGGCTGGCCACGTCCAGCCCCCAATCGAACCGCTCGCACAACCGCTGCACGATGGCCAGCCCCAGGCCGTGGCCGCCCTCGCTGCTGTCGCCGCGTTCGAACGGCTTGAGGAAACGGGCCAGCGCCTCGGCGTCCATGCCCGAACCGGTGTCCACCACGTGCACCGCGCCCTCGGCCACGACGATGGTGACCTCGCCGGAGCCGCTGTAGTTGATGGCGTTGCGCACCAGGTTGGTGAGCACGATGTTAAGCACGGTTTCCGAGGCTTCCAGGGTCAGCAGCGCGGTCTGGCGAACCTGCAGGCGGATCTGTTTACGTTCCGCCAGGGGTTGCAGCCGGTCGAGCAGATTCACCGCCACGTCGTTGACCACCAGCTCTTCTTCCACCACCGGTTGCTGCTCGGTGCGCGCCAGCAACAGCAGGGTTTCCACCAGGGATTCCATATCGTCCACGGTGTCGGACATGCGGCCGATCACCGGCCGGTCGCCAACCTGTTTGGCGAGCAACTCCAGATTGGCGCGGAACACCGCCAGCGGCGTGCGCAGTTCGTGGCTGGCGTCGCGGGTGAACTGACGCTCGCGGTCGACGAAACGCAGCAGGCGGTCCGCGTAGGCGTCCAGGGAGGCCAGCAACACCTCCGCTTCGCTGCCCGGCTCCGCTTCCACCCGCTCCAGGTTGGGGCGCGCCTGTTCCGGATCGTTGAAGTCGGTGTGGCGCAGGGTTTCCGCCAGTTGCACCAGCGGCGACACCAGGGCCCGGGATTTACGCCAGCCCAGGAAGGAGGTGAGATAAATCACCAGCAGCACCACGGTGAGCGGCAGGATGCCGAACAGGAACGCCAGCACCGAAACCCGTTTTTCGTCGAAGATCAGATACAGGCGGGCGTCGCCGCGGTGCTCGATGTAGACGATCGGTGTTTCGCCGTCCAGCTCCACGCGCTGGTAGCCATCGGGCAGGCTGGCGAGCGCCTTGGGGATCGCGTCCCGGGTATCCCGGTCTTCGAGAAGGCCGAGCAGATGGCGGGTGTTGGGGCGCGGGAAGTCGTCGTCCTGCTGGTAGAGGGTCCAGTAATGCTCGGCCTCCTTGATCAGGGCTTCCTTGACCAGCACGTTCTCGATGATCTGGGCGGTGGCCCAGACCCCGAACACCGTGGACAGGCTGATGAACAAAATCTGGATCAGGAATACCCGGGTAAGCCGGTGCTGAACCCCCTTGCGCGTCATGCCATCCCCGTCAGACGTTAATCGCGGCGGAACCGGTAGTGGCCCACGAACCATTCGTCGCCTCCACCATAGTTGAACAGTTCCGCGCAGGCCATGAAAAACATGCGCCAGCGCTGCAGCCAGACGGCGCCCTCGCCTTCGCCGTAACCTTCCTCCAGCAGACGGATCAGCGGCCGGCGATGGTCGTCCGCCTTGGCCAGCCAGGCTTCCAGGGTGCGGCCGTAATGACGGCCGTTCACCGCCCAGCGATCCTCCAGGGCCAGCTCGCCGGCACAGCGCGGCAGCCAGTCGAAGGCGGGCATCACTCCGCCGGTGAAGAAGTAGCGGCCCATCCAGTTGCTGGCGCCCTGGGTCTCGAACAAATAGGTCAGCTCGCGGTGCACGAAGATGTGCACGAACAGCTTGCCGCCCGGGTTCAGCCAGTCATGGATGCGCCGCATCAGCTCGCGGTGGTTGCGCATGTGCTCGAACATCTCCACGGACACCACCCGGTCATAACGCCGCTCCGGCTGGAACACGGTGACATCGGCGGTGATCACGCGCAGGTTGTCCAGGCCGCGCTCGGCGGCCCGCTCGGTGATCCAGGCCTTCTGCGACGCGGAGTTGCTGACGGCGGTGATGCGGCTGCCCGGGTAGTGCGCCGCCATCCACAGCGTCAGCGAGCCCCAACCGCAGCCCAACTCCAGGATCTCCTGGCCGTTGGCCAGCTCCGCGCGCTCGCCGGTGAGCGCCAGCATCGCTTCCTCGGCGCCGGCCAGGTCGGTGACCCCGTCGCCCCAGTAACCACTGGAATACTTCAGGTGCGGGCCCAGGACCTGATCGTAAAAGCGGGAATCCACTTCGTAGTGCTGCTCGTTGGCCTCGTCCTGGGCGATCGCCACCGGCCCCCGGGAGAGCTCCTGGAACAAACGCTCCTGGTCCTCGCGCCGGCCGCTCTCCTGGGAGAGACGGCGTTTGAGCAGATGGCGAATACCGCCGCGTACCAACCGGTCCGGCAACAAGCCGGACTCCGCCATGCGAATGATCATGCTCGGGGTCTCCAGGGAATGAAGGGGCTGGTGGTGCGCTGATACTCGCGGTAATCGTCGCCACGGGATTTCAGCGCCTGCTTTTCGGTGTAGGGAATGCCGGTGACAAACCACAGGAACAGGAACATGGCCACCGGCAGGAGCCACAGCCAGACGCCGTGGGGCGCCGCCACCGCGGCGATCAGCGGGTAGCTGAACCAGTGCAGCCATTCGAAGAAATAGTTGGGGTGGCGGGAATAACGCCACAGACCTTCCCGGCAGGTGCGGCCGTGGCTGTCCGGGCGCGCCTTGAAGCGCGCCAGCTGGCGGTCGGCCAGAGCCTCGCCGACGATCGCCACCACACCCACCGCCAGACCCAGGTTGACGAACAGGGGAATGAAATCCGGCTGGTGGCCAATCACCCAGAACGGCAGGGAGAACGCCCAGGCGAGCCCGGCCTGGGCCCAGAACACCAGCAGGAACACCGGCTGGGCGGCGGCGCCCAGGCGCTCGCGCATGGCGGCGTAGCGACCGTCCTCGCTGCCCTCGCCGACCACCCGGGAAAGAATGTGCCCGCCCAGGCGCAGGGCCCACAGGGTCAGCAGGCCGCCGGCCACCCAGCGTGGCCAGGCCTCGCCGTCGCCCACCAGCAGGTAGCCAAGACCGACGATGCCGGTGCCGAAGCTCCAGGCCACGTCCACGTAACCGGCGTTGGCGGTCAGGCGCTGCACCGCCCACGCCAGGGTGAACAGCATCAGCAGCACCGCCAGGCTGAACCACAGCATCTCAGGCATAATCCCTTTGCTCCTCTTCCAGTCGACGGGCCAGCCAGGCCAGCCCGGGCACCACCACCGCCCACACCACGCCGTAGACCAGCGCCAGCGCCCACCAGCCGTGGGGCGTGTCGGCGGCGCCCAGACGGATGCCCACCGTCACCGAGAATACGCCGCCCAGAGCGCCGAACACAGCGGCCAGCCACAGCCGCCGGCGCAACCATGCCAGGCAGTAATTGAAGCTCACCGCGAACCCCAGCCACAGCGACCAGATCCAGGCCGGCGCCAGCCAGCCAGCGGACCAGTCCACGTAGCGGATCAGTTGCGGCGCCATCCACAGCGGCTCGCACACCAGGCAGGCCAGCGCACCCACGGCCAGCAGCGGCGCGTCCCGGCGCCAGCCCCGGTTCAGTGCCCATACACCGGCTTGCATGGCCAGCAGCACCAACAGCGCGGCGGCACCCCAGCCCCGGGCCGCGCCGTACACGGCCACGAACCAGAGCAACTGAAAACCGATGAAATTGACCGCCAGGGCGGCGAATGATCCGTTCATGCCGGCGAGCTTGGCCCCGCCCCCGTCAATGGCCTGTGAACCGGCTTCACAGGGGGTTCACCGGGCGGCGTGGAAAGTAGCGTCCATGAAAACATCTTCCCTGCTCACCCTCATGGTCGTACTGTTCGCCGCCGCCGGCTGCGCCAGCCGCGCCGCCGACAACGACGGCTACTCCCGGCTCTACGAGCAGGGGCTGCGCGAACGCGCCGGCGCCACCCGGGTATCGGACGCGGCGGTGGAGCGCTTCGTGGCGCTGTACTCGCCCATCGACGCCGATTACATCGACGCCCATCTGGACGAGGTGTACGCCGCCGAGGTGTATTTCAACGACACCCTCGCCACCATCTACGATCGCGAAGCGCTCAAGGAGCATATGCTCAAGACCGCCAAGCGCCTCGATTACATGAGCCTGGACGTGCAGCAGCAATGGCGTGATGGCCAGGACGTGTTCCTGCGCTGGATCATGGAGACCCACTTCTCGATCATGGGCAGCCAACGCCAGTCACGCACCATCGGCATCTCGCAATTGCGTTTCGACGACCAGGGCCGGGTGATCTTTCACCAGGATTTCTGGGACAGCAGCCAGGGCCTGGATCAACATCTCCCCATTCTGGGAACGGTGACACGATGGTTAAGAGAGCATCCCTGATCGCCTTGCTGCTGGTGGCCACCGGCGCCGGCGCCACCGATTTCGACGAACTGCCGCGCTGTTCCACCGGCAAGGTGAAGGCGCTCAAATTCTTCCATGTGGGCCAGGCATCCCTGTTCCGCCAGGATTGCGCCGCCGACGACAAGCTGGCGCCGCCGCTGCGGCTGGCGTTCGGCTACAACCGGGAAGTGCCCGGTGACGCCTTCGCCAAGGCGGCCCGCGAGATGATCGAACGCAACCTGTCGGAACAGCGCTTCCAGGCGCTGCAACAGCGCCTCGACGCCTTCAACCAGCACTACCGCACCACCCATGACGGCGACCGCTATACCCTGGATTACGACCAGGACCAGTCCCTGGTGCTGCGCCTCAATGGGGAAGTGCTGGCCCGGGAACAGGGGCGCGACTTCGCCGACGCCTACCTGTCGATCTGGTTCGGCGAGGATCCCTACTCCGATAACCTCAAGGAAGCCCTGCTCTCCGGCGGCGCCTGAGCCGCGCTTGCACCCCCTCCGGGGACACCGGATACTTTCACCCAAACAACGGTTCCATCTCTGTTTGGGGGTTTCACATGGCCAGTGCGCCGCAAGGTCGCTTCAGCCAGGCCGCGCCGGTTCACAACACCGACCGTTTCTTCGCCCTGCGGCTGACCGCCGCCTATACCCTGGGCGGTCTGGTGCTGTCGCTGCTGATCACCACCGTGGGCGTGCTGCTCACCGGCCAGCGTGATTGGCTGGCGGCGATTACCCTGGCGCTGCTGATTCCCCTGCTGCTGGTGCCGCCGGTGTGCTACCCGGTGCTCTCGCGCCTGTCGGCGCTGAGCCGGGAAAACCGTCTGCTGCGCCAGCAGGCCCGCGAGGATCACCTCACCGGCCTGTTCAACCGCCCCCACCTGCTGGACATGCTGGAGCGGGAGTTGTCGCTGAGCCAGCGTCACGACTATCCGGTGTCCATCCTGCTGGTGGACATCGTCGATTTCAGCGACATCGCCGACCGCCACGGTCGCCATCTGGGCGACTCCCTGCTGCGGGTGTTTTCCGAGCGCATCCGCGACAAGATCCGCGACAGCGACCTGTTCGGGCGCATCGACGGCGCCCAGTTCCTGCTGGTATTGCCGCATACCGACTACGACGACGCCCTGCACATGGCCCAGGGGCTGCAAGCCCTGACCGCCACCATCCAGATCCAGAACGGCGAGCAACCGGTGGAGTTCGAGATCCGCATCGGCGCCGCCTGCACCGAGAACAGCGGCCGCCAGCTCAACGCCCTGCTCAACGAAGCGGACTACATGCTGTACCAGAGCCGTAACGAACACCGCCCTCATGAAACCGCCTGATGGTCTTTTCATATCAGTCTTTTTTCCCATCAAAAACGATTAATTTTTACAAAAAAATTCGTTTATCCGCCGCCGGTTCCCGTTCTTTGTAAATTTTTTTATTAAGCTTTCATGGAAGCATTTACAGTACCGTCCCGTGAGGCAAAACTGCGGACACTGTTTTTCTGCCTACAAGACAACAAGGAAGGAGTTATGGACGCTAAACGTTTTCTCGCCTCCAGCATCGCTTGCGCAACGTTGGGTCTGGCCACCACGGCCGTCGCCAACGACATCCCGGATCGCTACTTCTACCTGGGTGGTCACGTGGGCCAGCAATGGCTGGACATCGGTGATCACTACGAAGGCGACGGGTACATCAGCGATTCCGCCTACGAGCAGGACACCGTGACCCTTCCCGGGGCTCAGATCGGTTACCGCTTCAACGAAAACTGGTCCATCCAGGCCACTTACCAGCGCAACAACATGGCCACCAGCAGCGGCAAGGTGTACCTGCGCGAAAACTTCGCCAGCCTGCGCCGCCACTTCGGTAACGACGATTCCGCCTTCGAAACCTATCTGGGTATCGGCGGCGGCGAGACCCGCACCGAGTTCAACAGCGAAAGCAGCGACGACTTCAAGGAAGCCACCGGCGGCCTGGAAGCGGGCATGCAAACCGCGCTGGCCAGCAACTTCCTGCTGGACGTGGGCGTGCGCCCGACCTACAGCTTCCGCACCGAGCGCTGGGACGGTGAAGTCTACGCCGGCCTGAACCTGCTGGTGGGCGCGTCCCACGACGAGGAACCGGAGCCGGTGACCGAAGCCGCCACCGACAGCGACGGCGACGGCGTTCCGGACAACAACGACCGCTGCCCGGGCACCCCGGCCGGCGCCCAGGTGGACGCCACCGGCTGTGAACTGGACGACGACGGCGACGGCGTGGTCAACAGCAAGGACCAGTGCCCGGACACCCCGGCCCGCGCCAAGGTCGACGAGAAAGGCTGTCAGGAGTACCTGACCAAGGACGTGAAGGAAACCCTGTACGTTCAGTTCGGCCTGGACAAAGCCGAGGTTCGCGAAACCTCCTACCCGGAACTGGAAAACCTGTCCGAGCGCATGTACCAGTACCCGTCCGCGGATCTGGTGCTTGAAGGCCACACCGACAGCACCGGCTCCGCCGCGTACAACAAGCAGCTTTCCCAGAAGCGTGCCGACGCGGTGAAAAACGTGCTGGTGGGTGAGTTCGGCATCGACGGCGAGCGCATCAGCACCGTCGGTTACGGCGAGGAACGTCCGATCGCCGACAACGGCAGCCGCGACGGCCGTGCTCAGAACCGCCGCGTGGAAGCCATCATGAAGGCGACCACCGAGGAAGCGCAGTACGAGGACTAAACCCCTCGCCAACGCGCAACGAAAAGGGCCGGCATTCGCCGGCCCTTTTTTATGCGCGGATGAGAAGAACCATGAATGAATGGCACCGTGGGAGCGACTTCAATCGCCATACCCGACGCCGATGGTCGCGACGCAAGCGCAATAACGCCCTCCCGGAGCCTACTACCCCGCCCCCACCCTGAACAGCGCCCCAGCGCCGCCGCGCTGGCTGCGTCGCCCGCGCCGCCAGGCAAGGGAGTCAATGGTCCTGGCCGTCACTGACCGATAATCCGGTGATCGCTTTCCAAACAGGACCCCGACCATGGCCAAAGACGCGATCGGCTTCGCGCTGAGCGCCCTCAACCGGCTCGCCGGCTCCGAGTTTCTGGACCGGCTGGGCATGCGGCAAGGCGCCGAACGGCTGGCCTACCGGCTCACCAAGAGCGGTTTCCAGGTGATCACCACCAGCGCCCGCGCCTTCAAGAGCAAGGGCAACCCGGACAAACCCCAACGGCTGCACGCCCCCGGCGAGACCACGGATCTGTTCGATCTGGGCATCACCGAGGAGCAACGGATGATCCGCGACAGCGTGCGCGGCTTCGCCGAGGAAGTGCTGCGCGAGCGGGCCGAGGAAGCGGACGCCGCCCAGCGCACCGGCGACGATGTGCAGGCCCAGGCCCGGGAACTGGGCCTCAACTTCTTCGCCGTGCCGGAATCCCTGGGCGGCGCCGCCGCCGAACGCTCCACGGTCACCGGCATGCTGGTGGCCGAGGAGCTGGCCCGCGGCGACATGGGCCAGGCGGTGGCGATCCTCGCGCCCATGGGCGTGGCCAATGCCCTGACCCACTGGGGGTCCGCCCTGCAGCAGGACAAGTATCTGACGCCCTTCGCCGACGAGGCGCCACCGCTGGCCACCATCGCCCTGTGCGAGCCGCGTCCGCTGTTCGACCCGAAACAATTGCGCACCACCGCCACCCGGGACGGCGACCACTGGGTGCTCAACGGCGAAAAGTCCCTGGTGCCCCTGGCCGCGGAGGCGGAGCTGTTCCTGGTGGCGGCGGCCACCGAGGACGGCCCGGCGGTGTTCATCGTCGAGGGCGGCAGCGACGGCCTCACCGCCGGCGACGATCCGTCCATGGGCATCCGCGCCAGCGCCCAACGGCCCCTGTACCTGAAGGATGTGCGGGTGCCGGCGGACCAGCGCCTGGGCAGCGACGACTTCGACTACCAGGCGTTCGTGGACCTGGGCACCCTGGGCTGGTGCGCGCTGGCGGTGGGCACCGCCCAGGCGGTGCTCGATTACGTGATTCCCTACGTCAACGAGCGCCAGGCGTTCGGCGAGCCGATCAGCCACCGCCAGGCGGTGGCGTTCATGGTGGCGGACATCGCCATCGAGCTGGAATCCATGCGCATGCTCACCTACCGGGCGGCCTGCCGGGCGGAACAGGGGCGGAGCTTCCAGCGCGAGACCCACCTGGCCCGCACCCTGGTCAAGGAAAAGGCCATGCAAATCGGCACCGACGGCGTCCAGCTGCTGGGCGGCCACGGCTTCACCCACGAATACCCGGTGGAACGCTGGTACCGGGATCTGCGCGCCATCGGCGTGGCCTTCGGCGGACTGCATCTGTAAGGGGACGGCACATGAACATCGAAATTCCCAGAAAATTCAAACCGGTGATCCACAACGCCCGCCAAGTGGCGCTGAACAGCTTCCGGCCGATCTCGCGCAAGTACGACCGCGCCGAGCACGAGCGCCCCAAGGAACTGGACATGGTGGCCTCGGTGCTGGACGGCTTCAACGAAGGCGACCCGGCCAACTCCGCCGGCGCCAGCCAGACCGGCAAGGGCAAGGTGAAGGACGACGGCTCGGTGAAGAACGGCGCCAACATGATGACCTGCCTGGGGGCCCTGGAATTCTGCTACGGCGACACCGGCTTCCTGCTCGGCATGCCCCGCCAGGGCCTGGGCAACGCGGCCATCGCCGCGGTGGCCACCGACGAGCAGTTGGAGCGTTTCCAGGGCAAGTGGGCGGCCATGGCGATCACCGAACCGGGCGCCGGCTCCGACTCGGCGGCGATCCGCACCACCGCCAGGGAAGACGGCGACCACTACGTGCTCAACGGCGAGAAAATCTACGTGACCTCCGGGGAACGGGCCGACTGCGTGGTGGTGTGGGCGACCCTGGACCCGAAGCTGGGCCGGGCGGCGATCAAATCCTTCGTGGTGGAATGGGGCACGCCGGGCATGGAGCTGGCGCGCCTGGAAAAGAAACTGGGCATCCGCGCCTCGGACACCGCCGCCATCAGTTTCAACGACTGCCGGGTGCCCAGGGAAAACCTGCTCGGCAATCCGGAGGTGGACACCAAGGGCTTCGGCGGCGTCATGGAGACCTTCGACAACACCCGCCCGCTGGTGGCCTGCTTCGCCCTGGGCGTGGCCAAGGCGTCCCTGGAGCGCACCCGGGAGCTGCTCGCCGAGGCCATCGACTACGACTACGGCAAGCCGGTGGACACGGTCGGCGCCGCCGAGGCGGACCTGTACCGCATGGAGGCCGAATGGGAAGCCGCCTACTGGCTGGCCATGAAAGCGGCCTGGATGGCGGACAACAAGCAGTCCAACTCGGTGGAAGCGTCGATCTCCAAGGCCAAGGCCGGCCGGGTGGGCAACCAGATCACCCTGCGCTGCGTGGAACTGGCCGGTTCGGTGGGCTACACCGAGGACGAGCTGCTGGAGAAATGGGCGCGGGATTCGAAGATTCTCGACATCTTCGAGGGCACCCAGCAGATTCAGAAGCTGATCATCGCCCGCCGCATCCTGGGCCTCAGCTCCAAGGAACTGAAGTGAAGACAGTTAAGAGTTAACAATTAACAGTTAACAGCTAACGTCAAAACATGAAGGCGCGGGCAAAGCCCGCGCCTTTTTTGTTTCGCTATTCACTATTCACTGTTAACTGTTCACTGAGCTTACCGCGCGGCTTAAAGCCGCGCGGCTAGCTCGGACCCTTGTTTAATGGCGCGTTTGGCGTCCAGCTCGGCGGCCAGTTCCGCGCCGCCGATCAGGTGGTAGCGGGCGTCTTCTTCCTGATACAGCTCACGCAGGGATTCCTGGCCGGCGCAGATCACCACGTGGTCCACGTCCAGCAGGCCCTGTTTTTCATCCTGGGTGATGTGCAGGCCATGGTCGTCGACCCGGTCGTACTGGCAGCCGGCCAGCATTTCCACGTTGCGCGCCTTGAGCGTGGCGCGGTGCACCCAGCCGGTGGTCTTGCCCAACCCCTTGCCCGGCGTGCTGGTCTTGCGCTGCAGCAGATAAAGCTGGCGCACCGGTTTCTCCGCGTGCTTCTCCACCAAGCCGCCACGGGTTTCCGCCTGGAAATCCACGCCCCATTCCGCCAGCCATTCCGGCAACGGCTGGGCGCCCTCCCGGGGGGGCTCGGCGAGGAATTCGGCCACGTCGAAGCCGATGCCGCCGGCGCCGATGATGGCCACCTTGTCGCCCACGGTGACCTTGCCGGTGAGCACATCCACGTAGGACACCACCTTGGGGTGGTCGATGCCCTCGAGACGCGGCCGGCGCGGCAGCACGCCGGTGGCGATGACGATTTCCTCGAAGCCTTCCGCTTCCAGTTCGCCCTGCTCCACCCGGCGGCCCAGCACCAGCTTCACGCCGGTGCGCTCGATGCGCTTGCCGAAGTAACGCAGGGTCTGGTGAAACTCTTCCTTGCCGGGCACCACCTTGGCCATGTTGAACTGGCCGCCGATGCGGTCGGCCTGGTCGAACAGGGTCACGTCGTGGCCGCGCTCGGCGGCCACGGTGGCGCAGGCCAGGCCCGCCGGGCCTGCGCCCACCACCGCCACCTTCCTGGGATGGGCGGTGCGCAGATAGACCAGCTCGGTTTCGTGGCAGGCGCGCGGGTTCACCAGGCAGGAGGCGCGCTTCAGTTCGAAGGTGTGATCCAGGCAGGCCTGGTTGCAGGCGATGCAGGTGTTGATCTCGTCCTCGCGGCCCTCGGCGGCCTTGTTGACGAAGTCCGGGTCCGCCAGCAACGGCCGCGCCATGGACACGGCATCGGCCTGGTCCTCGGCGAGGATGCGTTCGGCCACCTCGGGGTCATTGATGCGGTTGGACGCCACCACCGGAATCGACACCACCTCGCGCACCTGGCGGGTGGCCTCCACGAAGGCGGCCCGGGGCACCGAGGTGACGATGGTGGGCACGCGGGCCTCGTGCCAGCCGATGCCACTGTTGATCAGGCTGGCGCCGGCGCCTTCGATGGCGCGGGCCAGATCCAGCACCTCCTCGCGGGTGGAACCGTCCGGCACCAGATCGATCACCGACAGCCGGTACATGATGATGAAATCCTCGCCGCAGCGGCGCCGGGTTTCCTCGACGATCTCCACCGGGAAGCGGCGCCGGTTCTCGGCGCTGCCACCGTATTCGTCGGTGCGCCGGTTACTGCGCGGCGCGGTGAACTGATTGATCAGGTAGCCCTCGGACCCCATGATCTCGACGCCGTCGTAGCCGGCCTGCTTGGCGAGCTCGGCGGTGCGGGCGAAATCGCGCACCGTCTTTTTCACCTCGCGGGTGCTCATGGCCTTGGGCTTGAACGGGTTGATCGGGCTCTTGATGGCCGACGCGGAACGGGAGAACGGGTGGTAACTGTAGCGCCCGGCGTGGAGAACCTGCAGGGCGATCTTGCCGCCTTCCTTGTGCACCGCCTCGGTGATCTTGCGGTGGTTGCGGATGTCCAGCTTGCGGTTGAAGGTGCCGGACAGCGGGTAGAACCAGCCATGGCGGTTGGGGTTGATGCCGCCGGTCACCGACAGCGCCACGCCGCCCCGGGCCCGCTCGGCGAAATAGGCCGCCAGCTTGGGGTACTGCCAGAAACGGTCTTCCAGACCGGTGTGCATGGACCCCATGATCACCCGGTTCTTGAGCTGGGTGTGCCCCAGATCCAGCGGGGACAGCAGGTGCGGGTAGGCGTTGGCCACCATGTCGTTCTCCTTCCCGAATACGGGTGTGGCTGGGCCGGCGGGCCGGCCTGGCTAATCTGGACGCCGTCAAGATACGGTGCTATTTTGACGCCGTCAAGATTCAACCAAGGAACCCCATGTCCCGTCCCGACCGCTACCACCATGGCGACCTCCACGACACCCTGCTGCGCGAGGCCGGCGTTCTGCTCCGCGAGCAGGGCGTGGAGGGCCTGTCCCTGCGGCGCCTGGCGGAGCGGGCCGGGGTCTCGCGCACCGCGCCCTACCACCATTTCGAGGACAAGAACGCCCTGCTCTGCGCCCTGGCGGAACGGGGTTTCCAGCGTCTGGAGGGGCTGATCGACGAGCTGTCCCTGGACCCGGCGGATCCGGAACCGGGCCTGCGCCGCTTCGTGCGCGCCTACCTGCGTTTCGCCAGCGAGGATGGCGAGCGCTACGAGTTGATGTTCGGGCGTACCCTGTGGAAGGCGGGCCGGCCCAGCGCCGCGCTGACCCGGGTGGCCCATGGTTGCTTCCGGCGCTACGTGGAAGCGGTGGGGGTGGAGCGCCTCGGCGGCCCGCGCGACGGCGCCGACCCGCTGCGCGTGGCCCAGGCCAGCTGGGCCACGCTGCACGGGCTGTGCCGCCTGCTGCTGGACGGCATCTACCTGCGCCGCGAGGACATGGAGGCGGTCAGCGATCAGGCGGTGACGCTGATGCTGGCCGGCCTCACCCGTGGCTGATCAGTCGTTCCCGTTCCGGCCGTTGCCCTCGAGAAAGGTTTCCAGGGCTTCCATGTAGCGGTCGAAGGTCTCGAACTGGGGCACATGGCCGATGTCCGCCAACTCCACCAGTTCCGCGTCGGGGATGCGCTGGGCGGCGCGCTCGCCCAGTTGCTCGTAAAGGCCCAGTTCATCGCGCACCGCCTCCGGCGCCCGGCCCTTGCCCAGGGCGGTGCGATCCCGGGTGCCGATGATCAGCAGGGTGGGCAGGTCCAGGCGCGGAAAGTCGTCCACCACTGGCTGGGTAAAGATCATGTCGTAGGTGAGCGCGGAGTTCCACGCCACCCGCCGGTAGTCCGGGCCGCGAATCCAGCCTTCCTGAATCGTCAGCAAGGGGTCGTAGGCGCTCTTCCATTCGCCGTCGAAATAGCTGGCGGTCATGTATTGCTTCACCTGCTCCGGCTTCTTCTTCAGCTCGCCCCGGTACCAGGCGTCCACCGGCTGGTAGGGCACGCCCTTGGCCTCCCAGTCCTCCAGGCCGATGGGGTTGACCAGCACCAGGGAGGAACTGCGCTCGGGGTACATCAGGGCAAAGCGGGTCGCCAGCATACCGCCCATGGAGTGCCCCACCACGGTGACGTCGTCCACCTCCAGGTGATCCAGCAGGGCGCGGGTGTTGTCCGCCAGGGCGTGGAAGGTGAACTGGTAGCGGGCCGGCTTGCTGGATTTGCCGAAGCCGATCTGGTCCGGCGCCACCACCCGGTAGCCGTCGGCGACCAGGGCCTCGATGGTGTCCTTCCAGTAGGCGCCGGAAAAGTTCTTGCCGTGCAGCAGCAGCACGGTGCGGCCGTTGGGCGTTTCCGGGCGCACGTCCATGTAAGCCATTTCCAGGGTCTGGTCCTGGCTGTCCAGCGCCAGGGTTTTCACCGGGTAGGGGTAATCGTAGCCGCTCAGGCGGGCGTCGAAGGCGGGCTGGTCGGCGGCCCGCGACAGCGGGCTCAGCGCCAGCGGCAGCGCCGCCAGCAATATCCAGAACAGTCGCATGGTCCCTTCTCCTTGGCTGGTTCAATCAATTGGGTGACTCAAGGAGAGGCAAGCAAACCGGGACGAAAGTTCCAGATCGGCGCCCGGTTCAGTCCGGCAGCGGCAGGCGGGCCCGCACCCGCAAGCCCCCCAGGGGCGATTCGCCCAGTTCCAGGGTGCCGCCGTAGGCGTCCACGGTGTCGTTGACGATGGCCAGCCCCAGGCCGTGGCCGGCCACCCTCTGGTCAAGGCGGCGGCCGCGCTGGAGCACCGCTTCGTGGCGGTCGGCGGCGATGCCGGGGCCATCGTCGTCCACCGTCACGCACAGATCCCCGCCGTCCCGCTCCAGGGTCAGGCGCACCTCGCCGGCGGCCCATTTGCAGGCGTTGTCCAGCAAATTGCCGAGCAGCTCCAGCATGTCGTCCCGTTCCACCGGCTGGGGCGGCAGATCCTGGCCGCTGGCGCTCAGTGTCAGGGGCCGGTCATGGGCACGGCGCAGGGTGTCCAGCAGCACCGGCAGGTCCTGGGCCGGCTCGAAGCGGGTGGCGGCGGTGGCGCCGGCGGCCACCCGGGCGCGGCCCAGGGCCCGGCCCACGGTGTTCTCGATCTGGTCGAGCTGCTCGCTGAGCAGCCGGTACAGGTCCGGGGCTTCCCGGCGCAGGCGGTCGTCGCAGCGGTTGCGCAGCACCGCCAGGGGCGTCTTCAGGGCGTGGCCCAAGTCACCCAGGGCATGGCGGGAGCGGGCCAGCTGCTGCTCGGTATGGCGCTGCAGGCGGTTGATCTCGGTGACCAGCGGGCGCAGTTCCGCCGCCACCTTCTCGTCCAGCTCCCCGCGGCGACCGCCACGCAGCTGCTCGATCTGCCGGCGGGCGCTCTTGAGCGGCCGCAGGCCATGGCGGATCAGGGCCTGCTGGGCCAGGGCCAGGGCCACCAGCAGCACCACCCAGGCGGCCAGGGCGGCGTGTTTGAGTTCCTGGAACTTGGCCAGTTGCGGGCCGTAGTCCTGGGCCACCACCACCGTGAGCGGCCGGTCGTCGCGGCGGAATTCCGCCCGATAGCGCAGCAGTCTCTGGCCGCCGGGGCCGGGGCGCAGCCCGGTGTCCATGCCGGTGTGGTCCGGCAACGCCAGGCGCGCGTCCCACAGCGACCGGGAGCGCCAGCGCTGGTCGCCGATCAGCACCACGAAATAGCGCCCGGACAGGGGTTTGCGGTAGGCCGGATCGAGCATGTCCTCGTTCAGCACCGGCCCGCCCGGCCCGGTGACGATGGCGGCCAGGACACTGGCGGCCTCCTCGCGCAGCTGGCGGCCGCTCAGCTGGCGCTGCTCGCGGTCCAGCCACCACAGCGCCGCCTGCCCCACCAGCACCCCGGCCAGCAGCAGACTGACGAACAGGCTCAGGCCCAGCCGCCGGCCAATGGACGGGTGGCCCATGGTCACGCCGCCCCGTGGCCGACGAACAGGTAGCCCTGGCCGCGCCGGGTCTGAATGGTGTCGCGGCCCAGCTTGCGGCGCAGGCGGTTGACGTGCACCTCCACCACATTGGAGTCACGCTCGCTTTCGCCATCGTAGAGATGCTCGGTGAGCGCCGCCTTGGAAAGCAGCCGGTCCGGGTTGAGCATGAAGTAGCGCAGCATGCGGAATTCGGCGCCGGTGAGTTCCATTTCCCGGTCGCCGTCCCACACCGACTGGCGCGCCTCGTCCAGGGCCAGGCCGCCGGCTTCCAGGCGACCGCCGCCGCTGCTGCCGTGACTGCGGCGCAGCACCGCTTGCACGCGCAGCAACAGTTCGTCGGGGTGGAAGGGTTTGGTCAGGTAATCGTCGGCGCCGGCGCGCAGGCCGTCCACGCGCTCCGCCCAGCTGTCCCGGGCGGTGAGAATCAGCACCGGCATGGCCAGGCCCTCGTCGCGCCAACGGCGCAGTACCTCCAGGCCGTCCAGACCGGGCAGGCCGAGGTCGAGAATGGCCAGATCGAAGGGCTCGTCATGGGCCCGCACCAGGGCGTCGCGGCCGTCCGCCAGCCAGTCCACGGCGTAGCCGTTGTCGCGCAGCATGGGCATCAGCTGATCGGCCAGATCGACGCTGTCCTCCACCAGTAACAGGCGCATCAGTCGTCCACTTCGTCCTCGATGATCTCGCCGCTGCGGGCGTCGATGTCCATTTCCCGGACCACGCCGTCGCCGGTGAGCAATTCCAGTTCATAGACCAGCTCGCCGTCCTCGCGCTCCAGCTCCGCTTCCAGCAGGCGGGCGCCGGGGTGGCGCTCCAGGGCCACGCCCAGGATCGCCTCGAAGGAACGCACCTCGCCGCTCTGGCGCAGCCGCAGGGCCTCGTCCTGGTCCACGTCCAGGGCGCCGGCGGGGGCAGCCACCAGACACGCCAGAAAGGCGGCCAAGGCCGCCTTTCCCATGCGTTGAAGGGTATCAGGGCGCATTCAGTCGTCCCGTTCCTCGCGCAGGATTTCCGCGTTGGTGGCGTCCAGCTCCACGTCCCATTCTTGACCCTGGGCGTCGCGCAGATCCACCTGGTAGATATAGCGGCCGTATTCCTGTTCCAGCTCGGTGTCCTCGATCTTGGCGTCCGGGTGGTTGGCCAGGGCCGCCTGATTGAGTTTCTCGAAGGACTGGATGGTGCCATCGTTGACCAGTTTCACCAGCTGCTCGGGGCCAACGTCGTCGGCGTGGGCCACGGTGGTGGCGCCGGTGAAAGCGATCAGGGTGGCGAGCAGCGTTTTGTTGATGGCGTTCATGAGTATCTCCTTTCCTCATCGAGGCAACGCGGCTCGGCGCTGCCGGTTATCGTGCGTACCGCCTGGGTACGGTTGTCACGATACGACGGCTCGCTTAATTCTCCCTGAAGCGATCCTGAACGCAAGCTGAACGGCCGGCCCGCTTGCAATGGGGCGCCGACTGGGGTGAAGTTGTCTTTTTGAAATTCGCTTTCATTTTTATAAGCTACAATTCCCACAACAAGGATACGCCATGGACACCGACCTGCCCGATCTGCTCGCCCTGCTCGACCTGACGCCCCTGGACGAAGACCGCTTCCAGGGCGAAAGCCGCAACATCGTCGGGCCCCGCATCTTCGGCGGACAGGTCATCGGCCAGGCCCTGGCGGCCGCGTCGCGCACCGTGGCGGCGCGCCCGGCGCATTCCCTGCAGGCCTACTTCCTGCGCCCCGGCGATGTCCGCGAGCCGGTCATCTACCGGGTGGAGCGGGTCCGCGATGGCGGCACCTTCTCCACCCGCCGGGTGGTGGCGGAGCAGCGCGACCGGCCGATCTTCGACATGTCGGTGTCCTTCCACCAGGCCGAGCAAGGCCCGGAACACCAGACCGCCACCTTCGAGGCGCCGGACCCGGAAGAGCTGGACACCGAACAGGCGGTGACCGCCGCTTTTCTGGAAGGCGAGGACATTTCCGAGAACTTCCGCGCCGCCCTGCTGCGCCGCAAGCCCATCGAGATACGCCCGGTGACCCGGCGCCACCCTCTGCGTCCGGAGAAAAGCGCGCCGGTGCGCCAGGCCTGGCTGCGCGCCACCGGCCTGGACAGCGACGACCCGCTGCTGCACCAGGCGATGCTCGCCTATGTGTCCGACCACAGTCTGATGGGCGCCGCCCTGCTGCCCCACGGCGTCACCTTCCTGAGCCGGGACATGCAGGTGGCCAGCCTGGACCATACCTTGTGGTTCCACCGGCCGGTGCGGCTGGACGACTGGCTGTTCTACGACATGGAAAGCCCCATCGCCACCGGCGGGCGGGGGTTCACGCGGGGGCGCATCTTCAATCGCTCCGGGGAGCTGGTGGCCTCGGTGGCCCAGGAAGGCCTGATCCGGCGGCAATCGTAGGAGCGGTCGTTCGACCGCTCCTACAAGGTAGGGACGTTATTTTTCCAGGATGGCGACCACGCCCTGACCACCGGCGGCGCAGATGGAGATCAGGCAGCGGCCGGAGCCCTTCTGATTGAGCAGCTTGGCGGCGTTGGCCAGAATCCGGCCGCCGGTGGCGGCGAACGGGTGACCGGCGGCCAGGGATGAACCCTTGACGTTGAGCTTGCTGGTGTCGATCTCGCCCAGGGGCTTGTCCAGACCCAGCCGCTCCTTGCAGAAGGTCTCGTCGTTCCAGGCCTTGAGGGTGCTCAGCACCTGGGACGCGAACGCCTCGTGGATTTCATAGAAATCAAAATCCTGCAGCGTCAGGCCGGCCTTCGCCAGCATGCGCGGCACCGCGTAGGCCGGCGCCATCAGCAGCCCTTCCTTCTTGCCGACGAAATCCACGGCGGCCACTTCGCAGTGGGTCATGTAGGCCTGCACCGGCAGACCGCGCTGCTCGGCCCATTCCTCGCTGGCCAACAGCACCGCCGAGGCGCCGTCGGTGAGCGGCGTGGAGTTGGCGGCGGTCATGGTGCCCTCCGGGCCGCCGAACACCGGCTTCAGGGTGCTCAGCTTCTCCACGGTGGAATCCGGGCGCATGTTGTTGTCACGCTCCAGGCCATGGAAAGGGCTCATCAGGTCCTGCTGCCAGCCTTCCTCGTAGGACTTGGCCAGGTTCTGATGGGAGCGCCAGGCCAGCTCGTCCTGGGCCTCCCGGGTGATGCCCCACTCGGCGGCGGTGATCGCCTGGTGCTCGCCCATGGACAGGCCGGTGCGCGGCTCGCCGTTCTTGGGGATGTCCGGGATCATCAGCTTGGGATTGATCAGCTTGACCGCCTGCTTGAGCTTGTCACCGGTGCTCTTGGCGCGGTTGATCTCCATGAAGATCTTGCGGGCCTGCTCGTTGACGCCCAGGGGCGCGTCGGAGGTGGTGTCCACGCCGCCGGCCACGGCGCTGTCGATCTGCCCCAGGGCGATCTTGTTGGCCACCAGGATGGCCGCTTCCAGGCCGGTGCCGCAGGCCTGCTGCAGGTCGTAGGCGGGGGTTTCCGGGGCCAGCTTGGAGCCCAGCACGGATTCGCGCACCAGGTTGAAGTCCTTGGCGTGCTTCATCACCGCGCCGGCGGCCACTTCACCCATGCGCTCGCCGTGGAGTTTGAAGCGATCCACCAGGCCGTTCAGGGCGGCGGTGAGCATGTCCTGGTTGCCCACCTCGAAATAGGCGGTGTTGGAGCGGGCAAAGGGGATGCGGTTGCCACCGACGATGGCCACCTTGCGTACGTTATCACCTGCCAGCATAGTTGAAGTCCTCCACAGTGGCGTCTCCGGGTCGGGACCGCCAGATTAACAGATGAGCGCAGTCTATCTCCCCCCCGCACGGCCTCATTGGCTTGGGCGCCTACCGGCTTTTCCGGCCGGTCAATACACCTTTTCGAGGTGGGTGCTTCAATACGCGCCCTCACTACACATCGCACGGCAAAGGACAGGATCATGAGCGATACCTATCAGACGATTGCCAACTCCCCCATGGGCAAGGCCCTTTTCAACGCCATCAATCTGCCCATTCCGGTGATTCTCGAACGCTGGCAGCCCGGCCAGAAATCCTTTATCAGCGGCCGGGTGCTGGTGGGTGCCGCCCCCGGGTCCAGCGCCGTGGATACCGTTTTCGCCACCCTCAAGGGCGCGCCGGAAGCGCAACCGGCGGTGCTCGCCAACACCGGCAACGCCAGCGACCTGCAGAAGCAGGCGGCCGCCGCCGGCGTCAGCGCCGACAACTATACCGCCACCAAGGAAGACGACAGCAAGTTCAAGGCCCTGGTGTTCGACGCCACCGGCATTGAAACCCCGGAGCAGCTCAAGGCGCTGTGGGAGTTCTTCCATCCGGTGATCAAGAAACTGGACAAATGCGCCCGGGTGCTGGTGATCGGCCGCACCCCGGAAACCCTGGGCGGCGCCGCCCGGGTGGCGCAACGCGGCCTGGAGGGCTTCACCCGCTCCGTGGGCAAGGAAATCAAGAGAGGCTCCACGGTGCAGCTGGTGTACTGCGACGCCGGCGCCGAGAGCCAGCTGGCCGCGCCGCTGCACTTCTTCCTGTCGCCGAAGTCCGCCTATGTGTCCGCCCAGGTGGTGCGCGTGGGCGCCTCCGGCTTCGACGCCGACGCCTTCGACTGGGACAAGCCCCTGGCCGGCAAGAAAGCCCTGGTCACCGGCGGCTCCCGGGGCATCGGCGCGTCCATCGCCCGGGTGCTGGCCCGGGATGGCGCCGAGGTCACGGTGCTGGACATTCCGCCCATGGCCGAGGACCTGAACAAGGTAGCCGAGGAAATCCAGGGCCAGACCCTGGAGCTGGACATCACCAGCGACGAGGCGCCCCGGGTGATCGCCGAGGCGGCCCGCAAGATGGGCGGCCTGGATATCCTGGTGCACAACGCCGGGGTCACCCGCGACAAGATGCTCGGCAACATGCCGGAGAACTTCTGGGACATGGTGCTGAACATCAACATCGCCAGCCAGCTGCGCATCAATGAACAGCTGGTGGCCGACGGCGCCCTGGGCGACGGCGGCCGCATCGTCTCGATCAGCTCCATCGCCGGCATCGCCGGCAACCTGGGGCAGACCAACTACGGCACCTCCAAGGCCGCCGTGATCGGCATGATCGACACCTACTCCGAGGAGTACGCCGACAAGGGCATCACCGTGAACGCGGTGGCGCCGGGCTTCATCGAAACGCAGATGACCGCCGCCATTCCCTTCACCATCCGCGAGGCCGGCCGGCGCATGAACGCCATGAACCAGGGCGGCCAGCCGGTGGATGTGGCGGAAACCATCGCCTTCTTCGCCAGCCCCGCGGCCCAGGGCCTGAGCGGCAACGTGGTGCGCGTCTGCGGCCAGATGATGCTGGGCGCCTGACACTGCCCCCGTAGGAGCGGCTTCAGCCGCGAAAGGCCGCGCGGCCAGGCTTCCACCGCTGATCGCGGCTGAAGCCGCTCCTACCATTGTTCCAACCGCCCTTTCCCACCGTCCCCACCCTTGAATCCCTCCGCTTCGCCGCCACCTCTAACGAAATAGTGACGTTTTCGAGGTGCCCATGGGCTTCGGCCGTGTTTTTCTGACCATTCTGATCTTCGCCCTGGTGGAAGTGATGGTGCTTGCCGCCGTGGCGGACGTGATCGGCTGGCCGGTCACCATCGTCGCCGTGGTGACCACCGCCCTGATCGGCAGCGTGCTGTTCCGCCGTCAGGGGCTGGATACCTGGGTGCGGCTCAATGAGCGCATGAACCGGGGCGAGATGCCCGGCCGCGAGCTGGTGGAGGGCATGATGCTGCTGCTCGGCGGCGCCTTCCTGATCACCCCCGGCTTCATCACCGACGCCCTGGGCTTCGTGCTGCTGCTGCCGTTCACCCGCCGCGCCCTGGCGGAGCGGCTGATCCGGCGCGGCGCGGTGCAGGCGTTCGCCTCCCGGGGCGGCAACGGCGGCGTGTTCTTCTATCAGAGCACTCAGTGGCGAGGCGGGCCCGGCGGCGGCAACGTCTACGACGGCGACGCCAGCGTGGACCGGGAGCCGGCCAACGACGGCGACCAGCGGCGCCGCCCGCTGACCCTGGACGAGAACGAGGAGGACAGCGGGCGCGACGGCCCGCGCTGATCAGAGCTCGCCGCGCGCCTCGGCGGCGTCTTCCTCGGCCTTCATGCGCCGGTATTCGATGGGCGTCATGCCCACCCAGCGCTTGAAGGCCCGGTAGAAGGTGGACGGCTCGGAAAAGCCGGTGAGATAGACGATCTCGTCGATGGATTCATCGGTGCCGGCCAGCAGGCGCTTGGCCAGCTTGCAGCGGTAATCCGCCACCAGTTGGTTGAAGTTGGTGCCGGCGTCGGCCAGCCGGGTGCGCAACTGGCGGGCCTTGATGCCGAGCCGCTCCGCCACCTCTTCCAGATTGGCGTGGCCGGACTCCAGCAACTCGGCGATCAACCGGTTCACCTGGGCCACCAGGTCCTGCTTCTCCAGGCGCGCCACCTGCTCGCTGGCGAGCTGCTCGTGGAGACGCAGCAGCTCCGGCTCGTGGTGGGCGGAGGGCAGCGACAGCAGGGCCGCATCGAAGTAGACGCCCACCGACGGCATGTCGAATTTCACCGGGCAGTCGAAGGCCCGTTCGTATTCCAGCAGGTCGCCCTGGATGGTGTGGCCGAAGTGCACTTCCAGGGGCTCGAAGGCGTCGTCGGTGACGAAGCGGAAGAACTTGATCAGCCCCATCATCACGCATTCGTTGAGGTGCGACAGGCGCCGGCCCCAGAACGGTTGCCGCAGGAACACCCGGTCGCCTTCCCGGAACAGCTCGGCGCTGGCGGCGTCGGACAGCAGCCGCTGGTAGCTCAGCGCCCGGTCCAGGCCCTCGCCGAAATTGGGGCTGGAGAGGAACAGGTACTCCAGCACCTGCCCCTTGTACACCGGAATGTGCTTGCCCAGATGCAGGCCCACATGGGGGTCGCCGGACACCTTTTCCAACGCCTCCCAGAACCATTCCTGGCCATCGTGGGGCGTGCGCAAATCCGGTATGTCCAGTATCGAGCGGTCCAGGCCCAGTTCGGCCAGCACCGCGTCGGCATCAATATCCGCGTTGAGCATGGCCCGGTACGCCATTCGCAGGAGCACGCCGGAATCGGTCAGTTCTGCCATCCTTTTGCAACTTCCCCAACGGTAAACACCAAGTCCGCAGACTAGCATACCGTCATGGGACCCGGAACCACATCACACCGGTGCGGAATTCGCACGTCGGCGACCGGGCAGCGCCAGCCGGTGGATCCGCTTGAGGACGGTGCCGAACTGACGGATCAGCCGGCCGGAGTTGTAGTGCAGCCCGTAGCGCTCGGCGATGGCGCGCACCCGGGGCGCCGCCTGGCGGTAGCGGTTGGACGGCATGTCCGGGAACAGGTGGTGCTCGATCTGGTGGCTCAGGTTGCCGCTCATGATGTGGAACAGCGGCCCGCCTTCCAGATTGGAGGAACCCAGCAGCTGACGCAGGTACCACTGGCCCCGGGTCTCGCCGACGATCTCCTCCTCGGTGAACATCTCCGCGTGCTCGGTGAAGTGGCCGCAGAAGATGATCAGATAGGCCCACAGGTTACGGGCCAGGTTGGCGCTCAGGTTGCCAGCGAACACGAACGGGAAGAAAGGCCCGGCCAGGGCCGGGAACAGCAGGTAGTCCTTGACCACCTGCTTGCGCACCTTCTTCATGATCTTGCGCCGCTGCACCCGGTATTCCGCCCAGCTCTTCTCGCCCTTGAGCAGTTTTTCATACTCCAGGTCATGGAACGCCACGCCCCACTGGAACAGCGCCGCCAGCACCCAGTTGTAGGCGGGCTGGAACAGGTACAGCGGGTTCCAGCGCTGCTCGTCGGACAGGCGCATGATGCCGTAGCCCACGTCCCGGTCCTTGCCCACCACGTTGGTGAAGGTGTGGTGCATGTAGTTGTGCGAATGCTTCCACTGCTCCGCCGGGCAGGTGTTGTCCCAGTCGTAGGTGGAGGAATCCAGGGCCGGGTCGTTGAGCCAGTCCCACTGGGCGTGCATCACGTTGTGGCCGATTTCCATGTTCTCCAGGATCTTGGACACCGACAGCAGCGCCGTGCCGACCAGCCAGGCCGGCGGCAGCACGCCCAGGAACAGCAGGCCGCGGCCGGCCAGTTCCATGCCCTTCTGGGTCTTCACCAAACGGCGGATGTAGCGCGCGTCCGCCTCGCCCAGGTCGTTCATGATCTCCTCGCGGAGGGCGTCGATCTCGCGGCCGAAGGCCTCCACCTGGGACCGGGTGAGCCGGGTGCCACCCCGTTCAAAGATAATCGGATCCAGTTCTTCTACCTTGGCGTTCATGCAAAACCTCCTTAGAGATCCAGTTCCACGTCGCCATCGGCGCCGTGCACGCAAATTCGGATTTCCTGATCGGCCAGTTCCCGGCGGGCGCCGCTTTGCAGGTCGCGCACCCGGCCCCGGGTAACGCGGCACTTGCAGGTATGGCAGATGCCCATGCGGCAGCCGTGCTTGGGCCGCAGGCCGGCGGCCTCCGCCGCTTCCAGCAGCGACTGGGTGCCCTCAGCCTGGACGTCGCCGCCGCTGCGCGCGAAACGCACCCGGCCGCCGTCGCCGCCGCTGGCCGGCGCGCTCTGGAAACGCTCGTGGAAAAGGGGCGCGCGACCGTGCCGCCGGTGCCAGTCGATCACCGTGTCCAGGAAGCCTTCCGGGCCACAGGTGAACAGCGTGCGCCCGGCGGCGTCCGGCACCTGTTCGGTGAGCCAGTGTTCATTCAGGCGACCGGCCTGGTCACCGTCCCGGGGCGTGTCGCCGGTGAGCACCAGCCGGAAATCGAGACGATCGTCCAAGGCCAGGCCACGCAGGCTCTCGCCGAGGAGCCACTGGTGATAGCCACGCTCGAAGTGGGCCCAGACCAGCTGTCCCTCATAGTTGGACGCGAGCAGGGACTTCACGATACTGTGAACAGGTGTTACCCCGGAGCCGGCGGTAAGGAACAGAATGCGCTCCGGTGCGGCTTCCGGCAGCACGAAGTCACCGGTGGCCGGGGACAGAGTGACCAGGTCCCCTTCCCGGCAGTGGTTCACCAGGTGGTCACTGACGCCGCCGGGGCCATGGCGCTTCACGGTGATCGCCGGGCGCGGGTCGGAGGGCGCCGAGGACAGGGAAAAGCAGCGCTGGTGACGCACCCCGCCGATATCCACGCCAAGCATCACATGCTGGCCCGCTTTATGCGGTCTCCAGAGCCGGTTGGGCGCCAGCTCCAGGGTCACCGCCCGGTCGCCTTCGCGGCGCACCCGGTGCACCCGGGCGCGGATTTCCCGGGCCGAGTGGCGAGCGTCGAACAGTGCCAGGTAGTCCTCCGGGTCGAAGGGCGTGGCCAGGGCCTTGCCCAGACGGCGCATCCAGCCGGCGGTGTCGAAACGCGTCTCCAAGTGCATGACCAACTCCGAATGTTTACAAGTGTGCACTTTGTACCGCGACCGCCATTTTCAGTCAACACGTGTTCACAAATATTTTTTTACACAGGAAAATCAAGTAGTTGTATGTATCCGGGAGAGAAATTTGAATAACATGGCGAAAAATTCAGGTTTACATGAATGGCCAGGAGCCATTGCCAACGTCACGCCCTCGGCGGCCCGAAAGGTGACCGCCATGGACGGCGCGCATAACAATTACCATCGGGGAGCCAGACCATGAGCAGAGAAACGCCGGCCCGCGGGCGGCGGCCCAAGCGCGGACGCACGCGTCAGGCGCTCATGGACGCGGCCCTGGACCTGGTGGCCCGCAAGGCCCCGTTCTCTTCGCTGAGCCTGCGCGAGGTGACCAAACGCGCCGGCGTGGTGCCCACCGCCTTCTACCGGCACTTCCCGGACATGAGCGCCCTGGGCCTGACCCTGCTGGACGAGTCGTTCCGCACCCTGCGCCAAATGATGCGCGAGGTGCGCCAGCAGGAACTGCCCAACGAGCGCATGATCCGGGGCTCCATGGAGACCTTCTTCACCTACGTGCGCAACAACCGCACCCATTTCCTGTTCGTGTCCAAGGAGCTGTACGGCGGCTCCGCCACCATGCGCCAGGCGATCCGCCGGGAAATCCGCCTGTTCGTCAGCGAGCTGGCCATGGACATGGCCCGTTTTCCGTTCCTGGTGCAGGTGAGCGCCGAGGATCTGCAGATGATGGCGTCCCTGGTGGTCAACAGCGTGGTGGCGCTCACCCAGGAGATGCTGGAGCTGGACGAGGACGACGAGGCCGGCCAGCGGGAGATGCTGATCCTGGCGGAAAAACAGGTCCGGCTGATCTATTTCGGCGTCGCCCAATGGCGTTCCGAGACCGGCGCGCCGGCCTGAGCGACGGCCAGCGGCAAATAGGCTCTACCAGCAACCTTTCAGGCGGAACGGCCAATCAGACGCTCCAGCGCGCTGCCTATACTGTCCCCATAGTTTTCCGGACCTTTTTTGTACAGATTCAAGGACGCTGCTATGAGTGAAGTCCACTTCCGCGAACTCCGCCACGCGCCGGCGATGCCGGTGAATTTCGCCAAGGCGGTGCTGCGCGCCGGGGTCAAGCCGGGCAAGAGTCCGACCCTGCCCAACGTGGGGCTGCGCCTCAACGACGTGGGCCTGGACAGCAAGCACCTGAAAGCCTACCGCAAGGTCTGCGGATTCAGCGCCGACGGCCGCCTGCCGGTGACCTACCCGCACATCCACGCCTTCCCGCTGCACATGGCGCTGATGATGGAAGAGGGCTTCCCGTTCCCGGCCATGGGCCTGGTGCACGTGCGCAACCGCATCACCCAGTACCGCCCCATCGCCGAGCGCGAGCAGCTCAACATCAAGTGCTCCCTGGGCAACCTGAATCAGGTGGAAAAAGGCTGGGAGTTCTCCATCTTCACCGTGGTCAGCACCGCCGGCGAGCGGGTCTGGTCCAGCGAATCGATCAACTTCTTCCGGGGTGGCGGCCACGGCCGCAAGGACGAGAAAAAAGCGTCCGGCGAGCCCACCCCGGCCACCGACACCATCGAATGGAAGGTGCCCGGCAATACCGGCCGCCGCTACGGCGCCGTGTCCGGCGACCGCAACCCGATCCACCTCTACCCGCTCACCGCCAGACTGTTCGGTTTCAAGCGCCAGATCGCCCACGGTATGTGGTCCAAGGCCCGCGCGCTGGGCCAGTTGCAGCAGCAACTGCCGGAGGAGGTGTTCCGGGTGGACGTGCAGTTCAAGCTGCCCATGTTCATTCCCGCCACCGTGAAGTTCGAGCAACAGGACGTGGACGGCGGCCTGGATTTCCGGGTGCTGGCCCGGGACGGCGTCAAACCCCACCTGACCGGTCAGCTGCGCCTGCTCGGCGACTGACCGCCGCGCTGGCGCCATGGCCGACGATACCCGCGACTACCGCGCCCTCTTTCTTAACCGCGCCCCGCTGCTGGACGTGCGCGCGCCGGTGGAGTTCGCCAAGGGCGCCTTCCCCGGCGCCACCAACCTGCCCCTGCTCGACGATGGCGAACGGCACAAGGTCGGCATCCGCTACAAGCAGGCCGGCCAGGCCGCCGCCATCGACCTGGGTAACGAGCTGGTCAGCGGCCGCGTCAAACGGGCCCGCCTGAACGCCTGGCGGCAATGGCGGGCGGACCACCCGGACGGCTACCTGTACTGCTTCCGGGGCGGTCTGCGCAGCCGCACCACCCAGGCCTGGCTGGCCAACGAAGGCATCGACGTTCCCCTGGTGGTGGGCGGCTACAAGGCCATGCGCCGCTTCCTGCTGGAAAGCCTGGACGCCCAGCTCGCCCGCCAGCCGCTGTGGGTGCTGGGCGGGCGCACCGGCTGCGCCAAGACCCGGGTGATCCGGCAACTGGACAACGCCGTGGATCTGGAGGGCCTGGCCCATCACCGTGGCTCCGCCTTCGGCCGCCGCCCCGGCGGCCAGCCCACCCAGATCGACTTCGAGAACCGGCTCGCCATCGACCTGCTGCGCCTGGCGGACCGCGGGGTGGGGCGGGTGGTGGCCGAGGACGAAAGCAAGCTCATCGGCCGTTGCTTCCTGCCCACGCGCCTGCAGGCGCGCCTCAAGGACGCGCCCCGGGTGTTGATCGAGGAACCCCTGGAGGCCCGGGTCCAGGTGACCCTGGAGGACTATGTGCTCGGCCCGCTGGACGAATACCGGCGCCATTACGGTCCGGCCCACGCCTTCGAACGGCTGGCCGGGGATCTGCTGGCGGCCATGGACCGCATCCGCAGGCGGCTGGGCGGCGCCCGGCACGAGGACCTGCGCCGGCGCCTGGCGGACGCCCTGGAGCAGCAGCGCCGGCACGGCGAGAGTGACGCCCACCGGGGCTGGATCCGCGATCTGCTGGCCGGCTATTACGATCCCATGTACGACTACATGATGAGCAAGCACCGGGACGGGGATATCCTGTTCCAGGGCACGCGGGACGAAGTGCTGGCGTTCCTGCGCGACGCTTGAAGAAAACCGGCCCGCCGCGCTGACCGGACCAGCGGCGGGCGTTGATAACGGTCCGGCCCGACTCCCCATTGAACGGAGACGACCATGCCCTTGCCGATTGCCACCCGCGCCTCGCGGGTTGCCCGTACCCTGATGGCCGCCGCCGGCGCCGCCCTGCTGCTCAGCGCCTGCGGCCCCGCCGAACAGGCGCCCACCTTCACGTTCACCGCGATTCCCGATCAGGATGAATCCCAGCTGGAAAAACGCTTCGGCCAGGTGGCCGACTACCTGGAGGAAACCCTGGAGGTGCCGGTGGACTATGTGCCGGTGAAATCCTACCCGGCGGCGGTCACCGCCTTCCGCAACGACCAGGTGCAGATGGCCTGGTTCGGCGGCCTGTCCGGTGTCCAGGCGCGCCGCCTGGTGCCCGGCTCCCGGGCCGTCGCCCAGGGCGAGGAGGACACCGCCTTCAAGTCCTACTTCATCGCCCACGCCGACACCGGCCTGGAACCCGGCGACAGCCTGCCGGACGCGTTCGCCGAGCAGCCGTCGTTCACCTTCGGCTCCAAGGGCAGCACCTCCGGGCGCCTGATGCCGGAGTACTTCTTCCGCGAGCGGTTCGGCGCCGCGCCCCAGGCGCTGATCGACAAGGTCGGCTTCAGCGGCGACCACAACCGCACCCTGGCCCTGGTGCAAAGCGGCGCCTACGCCACCGGCGCGCTCAACTACAAGGTCTGGGAACGGGCCCTGGAGGACGGCAAGGTGGACACCGACAAAGTGCGCGTGATCTGGGAAACCCCGCCCTACCCGGACTACCACTGGACCGTGCGCGGCGACCTGGACGAGCGCTTCGGCGACGGCTTCACCGAACGGGTCACCGACGCGCTGCTGGCGATCGACGACCCGGCCCTGCTGGAGGCCTTCCCGCGCCACCGCTTCGTGCCGGCGTCCAACGACGACTACCAGGCCATCGAGGACACCGCCGAGGCCATCGGCCTGCTGGACTGACGCGGTGAGCGAGGCTCTGTTCCGGTTCCACGGCGCGCGCCTGGGCCACGGCGACGCCACCGTGTTCGCCGCCCTGGACCTGAGCGTGCGGCGCGGCGAAACCGTGGCTCTGCTGGGCGCCTCCGGCAGCGGCAAGTCCACCCTGCTGGCCGCCCTGCGTGAACAGCGCCAGGCCCTGTGCGCCTGGTGCCCCCAGGAACAGGCCCTGGTGCCCATGCTCAGCGTGTTCCACAACATCTACATGGGCGGCCTGCACCGCCACGGCACCTGGCACAACCTGCGCACCCTGCTGCGCCCGGCCGCCGCCGACCGCGCCGAGGTGGGCGCCCTGGCCGCCGAACTGGGCCTCGCCGACAAGCTGTTCACCAGCGTCGACCGGCTGTCCGGCGGCCAGGCCCAGCGCACCGCCCTGGGCCGCGCCCTGTATACCCGCCGCCCGGTGCTGCTCGGCGACGAGCCGGTCTCCAACCTGGACGAACACCAGGGCCTGGCGCTGATGCAACGGGCCCTGGCCGCCCACGACACCGCCGTGGTGGCCATGCACGACCGCGCCCTGGCCCTGGCCTGCTTCCAGCGGGTGCTGGGCCTGCGCCACGGCGAGTTGGTGCTGGATGCCCCGGCGGCGGCCCTGACCCTAGCCGACCTGGACGAGCTGTACCGGCCATGAGTGCCCGGCCCGCCACCACCGCCGCCGGCTGGCGCCGCGCCAGCGGCTGGTTGCTGCTGGCCGGCTTGCTGGCCTTCGCCTGCGCCGATCTGGCGGTGACCCGCACCGCCCCGGGGGCCGAGTTGCTGCGCGTGGCCCGGGGCTTCCTCGCCCCGGTGTGGCCCGGCGACGACGGCCTGGCCGCCGCTGAACTGGGCCGCGCCCTGGCCAATACACTGGCGTTCGCGTTCCAGGGGGTGGCGTTCGGCGCCGCCGGCGGCTTCCTGCTGGCGCTGTTCTGGCACCGCCGGGCGGTGCGCGCGGCCGCCGCCTCGGTGCGCGCCGTCCACGAGCTGTTCTGGGGGCTGTTGTTGATGCAGGTGGCCGGGCTGTCGCCGCTCACCGGGGTGCTGGCCATCGCCCTGCCCTACGCCGGCATCTTCGCCAAGGTGTTCGGCGAAATGCTGGAGGAAGCGGACCCGGCGCCGGCGGCCAGCCTGCCCCGCCAACGGCGGCGCCTGAGCACGTTGTTCTATGCCCGCCTGCCACTGATCGCCGCCGACGCCCGGGCCTACACCACCTACCGGCTGGAGTGCGCCCTGCGCGCCTCGGCGATTCTCGGTTTCATCGGCCTGCCGACCCTGGGCTTCCACCTGGAAACCGCCTTCCGAGAGGGGCTGTACGCCCAGGGCGCCGGCCTGCTCTACGTGCTGTTCGCCCTGATCCTGAGCCAGCGGCTGTGGCTGCGCGCCCGGCTGGTGCCGGTCTATCTGCTGGCCGCGCTGCTGTGGGCACCGCCCCTGGGCCAAGGGGACTGGGCCACCCTGGCCCGCTTCGTCACCCAGGACCTGGTGCCCGCGCCCCTGGCCCGGGATCAGGGCTGGGCCGCCCTGGGCGACTGGGCCTGGATGCTGTGGCGCGAGCAGGTGGGTCCTGGGCTTTGGCATACCCTGGTGCTGGGCATGGCGGCGCCGCTGCTCACCGCGGTGCTGGCGCTGCTGCTGTTTCCGCTGCGCTCGCCGCTGTTCGGCAACCGGGCCACCCGGCTGCTGGGCCACGGCCTGCTGGTGGTGCTGCGCACCACGCCGGAGTTCTTCCTGGCGTTCTTCCTGCTGATCATCCTGGGGCCGTCCATGCTGCCGGGCATTCTCGCCCTGGCGCTGCACACCGGCGCCATCATCGCCCACCTCACCGGCCGCTTCAGCGAGGGCCTGCGCCTGCGCGCCGACAGCGCCCGGGGCCTCAACCGCTACGCCTACGAGGTGCTGCCCCGGCTGTCGCCCTCCTTTCTCGCCCTGCTGCTCTACCGCTGGGAAATCATCATGCGCGAGACCGCCGTGCTGGGTATCCTGGGCATCCACACCCTGGGCTTCTACATCGACTCCAGCGTGGCCGAGTTCCGCTTCGACCGCACCCTGGTGTTGATCCTCGCCACCGTGTGCCTGAACCTTGCCGTGGACGCTTTCTCCCGCTGGCTGCGCGCCCGTTTGCGTCTGGCCGGCGAAGGGCGCCGCCTCGGCTCCAAAAAGGATTCCCCATGAACCCAGTGAGTACCCCGGCGGACCGGGATCTGGTCCTGGTCGGCGGCGGCCACAGCCACGCCCTGGCCCTGCGCATGCTGGCCATGAACCGGGAACCGGGCCTGCGGCTCACCCTGGTGTCCCCGGACAGCCTGGCGGCCTACTCCGGCATGCTGCCCGGTCTGGTGGCCGGCCACTACACGCTGGAGGAAACCCACGTGGACCTGCGCCGGCTGTGCCAGGCCAGCGGCGCCCGTTTCGTGTGCGCCCGGGTCACCGACCTGGACCCGGCGGCCCGCCGCCTGACCCTGGACGACGGCACCACCCTGGACTACGACTGGCTGAGCCTGGACGTGGGCGCCACCCCGGACCTGGACGCCGTGCCCGGCGCCGCCGCCCACGCCGTGCCCGTGAAACCGGTGAGCGACTTCCATTATCGCTGGCGCTCGCTGCTGGCCGACCTGGATCACCGTACCGACGAACTGGCGATCTCGGTGGTGGGCGGCGGCGCCGGCGGCACCGAAATGATCCTGGCGGTGGCCCGCGCCCTGATCGATCACGGCCTGGCCGCGCGGCTCACCCTGGTCACCGCCGGCGAGCTGCTGCCCGGCTACCCCGACGCCGTGCGCCGGCGGATGGCGCGCCGCCTGGCGGATTACGGCGTGCGGCTGTGCACCGAGAGCCCGGTGCGGCGGGTGGAGGCGGGCCGGCTGATCCTCGACCACGACGCCGTCGCCCATGACTTCCTGCTCTGGTGCACCGGGGTCAAGGCGGCGCCCTGGCTGGCGGCCAGCGGCCTGCCCTGCGACGAGCGCGGCTTCGTGCGCGTCGACGAACGGCTGCGCAGCCCCGCCGATAAGCGCATCTTCGCCGCCGGGGACTGCGCCGCCTTCCCCGGCGACCCGCCCAAGGCCGGCGTCTACGCGGTGCGCCAGGCCCCCACCCTGGCGCACAACCTGGCCGCCGCCGCCGGCGGGCGGGCATTGCGCGCCTACCGTCCGCAGAAACGCTTCCTGTCGCTGCTGTCCGCCGGCGACCGCGACGCCGTGGGCAGCCGCGGGCCGCTGCTCACCGTGGCCGGCCCCTGGGTGTGGCGCTGGAAGGACCGCATCGACCGCCGTTTCATGGCGCGTTTCGACGAACCCTTGCCGCCGATGCCGGCGCCCGCCGCCGAGGCGGGGCCCCACTGCGCCGGCTGCGGCGCCAAGATCGGCGCCGGCGCCCTGGGCGAGGCCCTGGAGCGGCTGCAACCGGCGGTGCGCGAGGGCATCGAGGCCGGCGTCGACCAGGCCGACGACGCCGCCGTGATCCGCTGGCCGGCCGGGCAACGCCTGGTGCAGACCCTGGACTACTTTCCCGCCTTTCTGGACGAGCCCTTCGTGTTTGGCCGGGTGGCCGCCCTGCACGCCCTCAGCGACCTGTACGCCATGAACGCCACGCCCCACTCCGCCCTCGCCACGGTGTGCCTGCCGCGCCACCATCCGCGCCTGCAGGGCCGCGACCTGCAACGGCTGATGGCCGGGGCCGTGACGGAACTGAACCGGGCCGGCTGCACCCTGGTGGGCGGCCACACCATCGAGGGCCCGGAGCTGGCCGCCGGCTTCACCGTGAACGGCGCCGCCGCGCCGGAGGCCCTGTGGCACAAGGGCGGCGCCCGGCCCGGCCAGTGCCTGATTCTCACCGGCGCCCTGGGCACCGGCATCCAGCTGGCCAGCCTGATGCACGGTCGCGCCCGCGGCCCCTGGCTGGACGCCACCCTGGAGGCCATGCTGGCCGGCAACGGTGCGGCCCGGGAGGCCCTGGCCGGCCTGGGCGACCTGGACGGGACGCGGCCCGGCGCCTGCACCGACGTAACCGGCTTCGGCCTGCTCGGCCATCTGCTGGAGATCTGCCAGCAAAGCGACGTGGACGCCCGCCTGAATCTGGAAACGGTGCCGCTGCTGCCCGGCACCCTGACCCTGGTGGAAGCCGGCGTCACCAGCACCCTGAAACCGGCCAACGACCAGGTGCTGGCCCGCTGCGAGCACCACGGCGTGGCCACCGACGACCCACGCCTGGCGGCGCTCACCGACCCGCAGACCAGCGGCGGGCTGCTGTTCAGCATCGACCGGGAACGCGCTCCGGCGGCCCTGGCCGCGCTGCGCCGCCACCGCGTACCCGGCACGCAAGTCGGTGAACTGACTGTAAAAAATCACAAAGCTTTTCCCACGCTGACGTTGCACGACGGCGGCCCATGCTAGTGTTTGGCCATCATTTCAAGTGGAGCGATGCCAATGAAAAAGTCCATCACGGGCGCTTTGACCGCCCTCGTCATGCTGATCACTCAAGGCCTGTTCGTCCCCGCCGCCCAGGCCGCCATGGTCACCACCGACGGCATGGTCGCCAATGAACAGCGCGCCGCCATGGAACAGAAGGTCATGCGTTTCATGGAACGGGACGCCGCCGCCAAGGTACTCGCCGACAACGGCGTTACCCGCGACGACGTGCAGCAGCGCCTGAGCCGCCTGAGCGACTCCGAGCTGCAGAAACTGGCCACCAAATCCGACCAGATGCCCGCCGGCAGCGGCGTGGTGGGCGTGATTCTGGCGGTGATCCTGATTCTGGTGCTGCTTGATCTGCTGGGCGCCACCGACGTCTTCCCGGTCATCGATCCGATCGGGTGATGCCCCTGCCCCTGATGCGCGGCGGCCGCGTGGCCGCCTCCTTGCTGCTCGGCCTGCTGCTGGCGGCCTGCCAGACCGTCCCCCCGCCCCAGGAGGCGGAACACCCTCCCCAGCAATACCTGGACGTGCCCTTCATCGCCCAGGACGCCTACCAGTGCGGCCCGGCCGCCCTGGGCATGATGCTGCAATGGAACCGGCTGCCCGGCGACAAGGAAGCGCTGGTGGACGAAGTCTGGCTGCCCGAGCGCAAGGGCGCCCTGGGCATCGAACTGAAGGCCGCCGGCCGCGCCCGCGGCCTGCTCGCCTACCCGGTGCAATCCCCGGATGCCCTGTTCGCCGAAGTGCAGGCCGGCCATCCGGTGCTGGTGCTGCAGAACCTGGCCCTGCCGCAATGGCCCATGTGGCACTACGCGGTGGTGATCGGTTACCGCGACGGCGGCGAGCGCATCGTGCTGCACAGCGGCACCAAGGAAGCCACCACCAGCCACTGGAACCGTTTCCTGCGCACCTGGGCGCGGGCGGAATACTGGGGTTTCGTGCTGCTGCCGGCGGGTGAGCTGCCGGCCAGCGCGCGACCGGAGCCCCTGCTGCGCGCCCTGGCGCCGATGCAAAAGGACACCCTGGCCCACTGGCAGGCGGCGGTGGCGCGCTTCCCGGACAACGGCCGGCTGCGCTTCGGCCTGGCCAATGCCCTGTGGGCGGCGGAGCGCCACGACGCGGCCCGGGACGCCTACGAGCGCACCGTGACCCTGGCGCCGGAGCTGGCGCCGGCCTGGAACAACCTGGCCTACGCGCGCCGCGACGCCGGTGACCGGGACGGCGCCCGCCAGGCGGTGTGCCGGGCCCACGCGCTGGCGCCGGACAGCGGCAACGTGGCCGACAGTGTCGAGGAAATCACCGGCGGCGAGGGGTGCTGACCCGGGCGCCGTCGGTGGCTATCGTAATACGGCGTAATAACGCCTAAGCTGCGCAAAAAACGACGGAAGACAACGCCCGTGTGGATTCGACTCTTGCTGCTGGGGCTGCTGTGCGCGGCGCACCCGGCCGTGGCCCAGACCCCCGCTGACTTCACCCTGCCCGGCATCGCCGATCTGGAAAAACAGCTGGCCGGCGGCGGCGACGGCGGCGGTGACAATGGCGGCCAGAACGACGCCGCCGGGCAGGACAACCCGGAACACCGGGAAACCCTGGAAAAGACCCTGGAACTGCGCCGCGAGATCGACACCAACCGGGAACGGATCGAGGCGCTCAAGAAGGAGAAGGCGGAAGCGCCGCGCCGCCGGGCCAGCCTCAACAGCCAGTTGGACGAAGCCCGCCGCCAGCGTCAGCAGGACTGGCGGCAACAATACCGCTCCCTGTCCCTGGCCGCCCTGGTCCAGGAACTCAGCGACCAGCTCGACGCCCTGGAAAGCAACCAGCAGGAACTGGCCAAGGTCAGCAGCGAGCTGACCCGGGCGCAGACCCTGCCGGAACGGGCCCAGACCACCATCAGCGACAGCCTGGCGCGGATGGACGAAATCCGCCAGCGCCTCAACCGCCAGGAAGACAACCTGGACGACGCGGAAAAAACCCGCCTGCAAACCGAGCTGACCGCCCTGGAAACGCGCATTCAACTGCGCAACCAGGAACTGTCCGTGGCCAGCACCCTGGAGGAACTGTCACGGCTCAACAAGCGCGTGCTGGAAGCCCAGGAAGCGGCCATTCAGGAGCGTCTGGACGTGCTCCAGCCGATGATCAACGAGCGCCGCGAGGAAAGCCTGAGCACGGAGATCGGCGACGACGAGGCCGACCTGCCCGCCGGCCTGGCCGACCACCCGCGCCTGAAACAGGCCCGGGAGCACAACGACGGCCTGCGCGATCAGCTCAAGCAGACCAGCAACGAGGTCAACGAGCTGATCCGCGAAGTGATCAGCGCGGAAACCCGGCTCGACCGGGCGCGCTCGCTGTCCAGCACGGTCAACGACCAGATCCGCATGCTCGACGGCAGCCTGCTGCTTTCGCGCATTCTCTACGAGCAGCAGAAAAGCCTGCCTGAGTACCACCCCCAGGAGGGTCTGGACAAGCTGATCAGCGACACCCGCCTGGCCCAGTTCGACCTGCGCCAGGCCATGCAGGAGCTGGAGAACCAGCCGCTCCAGGTGGACAACACCGACGACCTGCCCCCGGCGGAACGCCAGCAGCTGGACGACGCCCTGCGCCGCCTGGCGGACACCCGGGTGGAATTGCTCAACCAGCTCGACCAGGAGCTGGGCCGCAAGCTCAATATCCTGGTGCGGCTGAACCTGTCCCAGGAGCAGCTGCGCAAGATCACCGAGAACCTGCACGACACCATCTCCGAGCAGACCTTCTGGATGCCCAGTACCCAGCCGCTGCCGGCCTGGATTCGCGATTTCCCCACCCAGGTACGCGACCAGATGGGCGCCATTCCCTGGCAGCGGCTGGGCGACGACGCCGCCGAGCTGATGAACAGCAAATCGCCCTGGTTGTTCCTGCCGCTGCTGCTCGCCGGCCTGCTGTGGCTGTGGCGGCGGCGGCTGCGCGCCCGGCTGCGCGCGCTCAACGGCGACATCGGCTTTCTCAAGCGCGACAGCCAGCGCCATACCCCATTGGCCATCGTCATCACCACCCTGGTGAGCGCGCCGGTGCCGCTGGCCATCGGCCTGCTGGCCTGGGGCCTGTGGAGCCAGCCCGGCACCCTGAGCACGGTGCTGGGCGCCGCCCTGGCCAAGATCGCCCTGCTGTGGCTGGTGTTCGAACTCTGCTACCGCCTGCTGGCGCCCAAGGGCATCGCCCAGCGCCACTTCCGCTGGCAGGCGGAGGGCAACCTGATCCTGCGCCGGCGACTGCTGGTGGTGGGGCTGACCATGGTGCCGATGACCCTGGTGATCGCCTTCGGCGAGGAATGGCCGGCCCAGCTCAGCAACGACCGCATCGGCCTGGTGACCATGGTCGCCGGCCTGCTGGTGATCAGCGTGACCCTGTCCCGGGCCGCCCTGGCCTACCGCGCCCGCCGTTACTCGCGCACCGTGCGCGGCGCCGCCGTGATGCTGTGCGCCGGGGTGCCGCTGGTGATGGTGGCGCTGATCGTGGCCGGCTACTACTTCACCGCCGTGCGCCTGTCCGGACGCATGATCGACACTTTCTATCTGTCGTTGCTGTGGATCCTGCTCGACGCCACCGCCGTGCGCGGCCTGGCCGTGGCCGCCCAGCGACTCGCCTACAAGCGCGCCGTGGCGGACCGCGAAGCGGAACACAAGGAAAGCGTGGAAGGGGTGGAGGTGGAGGAACCCCAGCTCGACCTGCAGCAGATCAACCAGCAATCCCTGCGCCTGATCCGGCTCGCCCTGCTGGGCCTGTTCGGCGTGCTGCTCTACTGGGTCTGGGCGGACGTGATCAACGCCTTCTCCTACACCGACACCATCGTGCTCTGGCAAAGCACCGAGGGCAGCGGCCTGAACGCCACCAACACGCCGATCAGCCTGGGCGACGTGATCACCTCCCTGGCCATCGGCGCCGGTACCTTCATGCTGGTGGCGAACCTGCCCGGCCTGCTGGAGGTGCTGCTGCTGTCACGGCTGAACCTGCGCCAGGGCTCCAGCTACGCGGTGACCACCCTGCTCTCCTACCTGGTGATCGTGCTCGGCGTGATCGTCGCGCTGGGCTCGCTGGGGCTGTCGTGGAGCAAGATGCAGTGGCTGGTGGCGGCCCTCGGCGTGGGGCTGGGCTTTGGCCTGCAGGAGATCTTCGCCAACTTCATCTCCGGCATCATCATCCTGTTCGAGCGGCCGATTCGCATCGGCGACGTGATCACCATCGACAATTTGTCTGGCACGGTGAGCCGCATCCGCATCCGCGCCACCACCATCATCGATTTCGACCGCAAGGAGATCGTCATTCCCAACAAGGTGTTCGTCACCGAGCGGCTGATCAACTGGACGCTGTCGGACACCGTCACCCGGGTGACCATCAAGGTGGGCTTCGCCTACGGCTCCGACCTGCAGGCTTGCCACGATCTGCTGGTGAAGGTGGCCAAGGACAACAAGCGGGTGCTCACCGATCCGGAACCGCTGATCCTGTTCATGGCGTTCGGCGCCAGCACCCTGGACCATGAGTTGCGCGTCTACCTGGGCGAGATCAACGACATCCTGTTCGCCACCGACGAACTGAACAAGGCCATCGACGCGGCCTGCCGGGAGCGGGGCGTGGAAATCGCCTTCAACCAGATCGACGTGCATCTGCGTTCCACCACCGACGACGTCAAGATCCTGGAAGCCGGCGGCGAGCCGCCGGAGACACCCCGCCGGGGCGGCGACACCCGGGGCCATTACGGCAATACCCGGAGCCATTACCACGATGGCGACGAGCCGCCCAAGGGCGTCGGCGACGGGGGAGAGGAATAAGTCTGATCACGGTTGGCGGGAAATCGGCGGAGCCGTCTCTCCATCGGGGCCGCGTCTTGGCGTGGTCCCCCTTCCGGGAACGTCGTGAAACCGTCCGTGGAGACTCCCGGTCAAACATCCTGTTTGACAGGGTCCCGGAAGGGGGACCACGCCAAGACGCTACGAGGTAGCGTCCAGCGCCGCTCCGTAGGCTGGCGTTGCGGTTAACGGTCGCGATGGCTGGTGGCACCGCCGTTGATCGCCACTGAAGCAACCCTCCGGCCAGGCGGGTCAGTCCGGCGGCGCCAGCTCCGGGAACCGGGACAGCAATTCCTCGCGGCGGGCTTTCAAGCCTTCCAGCTTGCGCCGCCCTTCCGCCAGCTGCTCCGGCGGCAGGCCGTCGCGCTCGCCCCGGGCCACCAACTCCTCCAGCTCACCGATGCGCCGCTTGGAGGCGTCCATGAAGGACGCGTACACCGCCATTCTTTCCCCCTGCTCATAACGGCTGTACCGCTCCGGGTCATCGAGCACGTCCTGGGGTGGCGGCACCCGGGGTTCCCGGGACGCCACCGGCGGCGTGCGCGGATCGCCGTCGCGGCGCGCCCGGTGCAGGGATTCCGCCGCCTCCGGGCGCACCCGGGGCGCGATCACGCCTTCCGCCGCCGCCGGCTCGGAGCGCTCCGCTGGTGGTGGCGGCCGGTCCCGCGCGGTCGGGGCCGGCACCGGGCTCACCGGCGACCGGGGCGTGACGGCCGGCGGCGGTGGCGTTTCCGGATCGGGCCCGGCCACCGCCGGCGCCGGGGGCGTCGCCGGCCCGGCGGGCCACAGAACCGCAGCCCCGGCCAGGCCGGCGCAGGCGGCGGCCAGAAGCAGCGCCCGCCACATCACGGCGACGGCTCCAGGTAAAACCGCACGCGGGCGGCGGCCTGGCGCCGGGCCAGACCGGTGCGCAGCCGTTCCCGCAAGCGCTCCCGGGCCAGCACCCGCGACGCCTGGTAGCGCACCGCCTCGCTGTCGGCGGCCTGGAACCCTTCCCGCCGCCGGTCCACCGCCACGATCACCCAGCGCGCCTCTCCGGGCACCCGGGCCGGCGGCGACACCGCGCCCTCCTCCACGGTGAACGCGAAGCCGGTGAGCCAGACGTCCGGGTCGCCGCGCTGTAGCCAGGCCGGGGCCTGATAGCTAACGCCCGGCCGGTCGGCGTGGCGCCGCGCCACCTCGGCCAGCGGCTCACCGCCTTGCAGACGTTGATGGACGCGGTCGGCCAGCGCCTGATCGGGCAAATACAGACGCGCCGCGCGCACCTTCTCCACGCGCCGGAAGTGCTCGCGGTGCAACTGGTAATAGCGGCGGATGTCCTTGTCGGGAATCGTTTCCGCCACTTCCCGCAGCCGCAGATTGTCGTCGTGGGGATCGTCACTGAGGCCCAGGGCGCGCAGCAGCGCCCGCTGGTCCAGCCGGTCCAGCACCAGTTGCCGGATCCAGTCCCGCTCCGCCGGTTCCAGCGGCGCCCGGCGCTCGAACCAGTCGAGCACGAAGGCGCGGCGCACCCAGGCTCCGGCGGCGTCCGCCATGGCGGCGCCGTCGAGATTGTGGAAGCGGGTCTTGAGGGCAATGTTCTGGGCGTCGTACAGCCGCGCCAGGGTCAGGCGGCGCTCCTCGCCGCCGGGGAAGCGGTAACGGGCCACCACCCAGCGCCGGGCGGCGGCGCGCTGGCGCTCGTTCAGTGCCAGACGCAGGCCGGAATCGGCGGTGAGAATGGGCGCCAGCTTGTCGGTGTCCAGGTGCCAGGGGCCCGCCACCGCGTCCAGCGGCGAGTCCCAGCCGTGGGCGTCCAGGGCCGCCGCCAAGGCGTCCCGGTAGGCCACCCGGATCAGCGCGGCGGTGTCCCGGTCGGCACGGATGGCGCGGTCGTAGCCGACCCGGGCCGGCCCGTGGTCGACGGCGTGCTTCTCCCGGTACCAGGCGCCCATCAGATGGATGTCCACCAGATCCGCCAGCACCTGGCGGGCGGTCACTCGGTCGTCATGGAGGCGGGCCGAGGCCAGGAACACCGCCAGCACCGGCCGGGTCAGCGCGGCGCCGTCGACCTCCGCCACCACCTCCGGATCCCGGGGCGTGGCGCCGGCCAGGGCCACCATCAGCAGCGCCGCCAGCGCCAGGGCGCGGCGGCGCGGTGCGCGCATGCCCATGGGTTACTGGGTCAGTTGCGCGGACGCGTGGCCCAGCAGGTGCACCACCAGGGCAATGGCGTGGGGCACCACCACCCGGGCCACCTGCACCCGATCCGAGTGATCGGTGCTGGACAGCACCAGAGCGCCGTTGGCGTAGGCGATGTCGCCGCCCTGGGTGAGCAGCGGACGGATGTCCGTGGTGCCGCCACCTGGCGCCGTGTAGCTGGACAGGGCCTGGGTCACCAGGGTCTCGTCGTTGAGGTCCTCGCTGTCGTAGTAATCCGCCACCCAGCCTTCCCAGCCGCTGTGGTTGAGCGCCGAGGTGGTCCATACATGATGCGGCTGCACCACGTCGGTGGCGTGCAGGGCGTAGCCCAGGCTCTGGGCGGTGGGGTTGGCGAGGAACTGGTCGTACCAGTACTGGGCCAGGTTATCCAACGGCTGGAACGGCATTTCCTCGAAATCGTCGTACATGGATTTCGAGGAGGTGGTGCCCTGGCGGTAGTTGGCCTCGGTGATGCCGTAGGTGTCGTACTCGGAATCGTCGTTGGACCACCAGCCGGTCATGCCGCCGGGGCCGTCGTCCAGGTAATCGCCCACCAGCCAAGTGGCGGCCAGGTTGTCGATGTCGCCGGACACGGTGAGCTTGTCGTAGTTGTAGCCGCCCAGGTCATTGCCGTGCACGTCCGGCCCCCGGGTGTGGTTCTGGAAGTGCCAGTAGGAGGTGTAGTTGACCAGGGAACTGCCGGCGTTGAACACCGGCGCGTAGACACAGTCGCCGGTGATGGCGCCGCAGAAGTAGGTGTCCTGGAAGTCGTCCACGTCGTAGGCGCTCTGACCGAGCACCTGGGCGAACTGGGCCACGGTGTAGCCGGCGGCGCTGGCCACCGCCTGCAGGTCGGCGTAACCGGTGGTCTGCGGATGGGCCTGCATATAGGCCACCGCGTCCTCCACCAGGCGGCGATGGGTCTCTTGCTTGAAGGCTTGGGCGGTGGGGCAGACGCAGGCCACGGCCAGCAAACCGATGAGCATCCGTTTCATGATTCCCTCCCTGGGATGTTGTTTTTGGTATGCCCGTCCTATACAGGCGTAATTCGGTCTCCGCTTCAATTGTTCATCCGCGACATTCGCCTTCACGCGCGGCCCCGGCGGGCCGCGCGCCGGCTCGTCAGTTGACGATCGAGAACTGGTCGAACAATTGCACCTCGCCGTTCAGGTCGGCGGGGTCGAATACATAGCTCTTCACCAGCCCGGTGTCCGTTTCGAGAATGGAAAACACGCTCAGATTATTGCTGGCCACGAACGGCAGATCCGGATAGCCGCCGTCCTCCCAGCTCATCGGGCTGAACTCGGTGGGCAGGGCCATGGTCCGCCCCTGGGGGTCGCCGTTGGGGGCATAGTCGTCGATGCTCCAGCGCGGGTTCGGCCCGTTCACGTCGTCCCAGAAATCAGCGCCACTGGAACGCACGTTCTTGGTGTAGTTGCCGGTGTTGTCCTGGTAGTAAGCCCCGTAGCTGTTGCCCACGTTGGAGCTTTCCAGATAATGCATGCCCTCCACCTCGGCCCGGTTCCACAGATGGGAGTGGCCGATGTGCACCAGATCGACGCCGTTTTCGATCAGCAGCGGCTCGATATCGCGGTACCAGACGTCTTCTTCCAGGGGGTATTGGTAGCGCACCTCGCTGAGGGAGGCGGAATCCAGACGCGGGCGCACCTGCTGCTCCCACTGATCGGCGCTGATCGGAAACGGCAGTTCGGTGATGACTTCCTCGCCATTCTCCACTTCCACCAATTGCATCACCGGCTCGGCAAGCACCGGCACGGTATTGTCGCCCAGGCCGAAAACGCCCTGGTGCGCCATGACCACCTTGTAGCGGGCCTGCTTGAAGGCATCGCTTTGCAGCACCTCTTGCAGCCAACGGTACTGTTCCGACTCCTTGTCGAACCGCTCGAAGATGAACTCGCCGAATCCCCAGGCCTCCGGGTTCTCCAGCTCACTCAGGGTTTCCACGAACTTGCTTCGTCCGGTGCCGCTGACGCTCCAGGAACGCCAGATCCTCGAGACGTTCATGGAAATCAGGAACACATCGCCGAACGCCACCGCGTAATAATCCTCACCGGCCGGGCCGCCATCGGGGAAACTGAAAATCTCCCGGTAGCTTTCATGGTTGTGGGAATGGTCGGCGATCCATTGCGCCTTAATGTCCTCGTCGCCGGAGGGATTGACCTGGTCCTTGATCTGCTCATAGGCAATGGCGGCGTACCAGCGCGGCTGCGGGTCACCGAAGGCTCCACCGAGGGTGTAATCGCTGTCGGCGCTGCCGTCATGGGTGTAGCGGCCCATCACCTCATGGTTGCCGATGGTGGCGAACAAGGGCGCGTGTTGAAGAATCTCACCACCGGTGTAGGGGTAGCCGGGCAGAAATTCCTGATAACGGCCCTGCAGGGTGGGAAAGAAGGCCGGCGCGTTGTCCGAGGCCTGATCAAACCATTCGGACGCGCGATCGGGCACATTCACCAGGTCACCGGCGAAGAACACCGCGTCCGGACGGCCCACGGTTTCCACCACCTTCTGATAATTGGCGGCGGCGTTTTTCTTCAATTGAAGATCGGAGGTCAGCAGGATTTTCAACGGCTGGTTTTTGCCCGGCGCCGCAGCCAGCGAAAAGGTTTCGCTGGTCAGGGTGTGGCCATTGCCGTCGGTGCTGGCGACGTGATAATCAATCCGTTCACCGGGCGCCAGATCGCTGGCGGTGGCCTCGTGACGATACACCGGCCGCTCCGCGATGCCTTCATAGGTCTTGCCAAGCTGCTTCGAGGAGGCGTCCTCCATCATGCGCGACAGTTTGGTCGTGTCCGCCGGAGCGGTACGCCCCTCGCCGTAATGCAGGGTATGTTCGGTGCCCTGGAAGGTGGTGAACCAGACCACGTTGACCGAGTCCCTGGTGGGCATCTGAAGGAAGGGGTCGGTGATGAACCGGTTCTCCTGGTTCACTTCCACAGGCACTTCGGTGGTCACTTCCACCCGGTCGTCGTCACCGGCACAGCCAAACAGGGCCAGGGCCCCCGAAAACAGCAAAAAAGGCGAAAACAGCGATCCGCGCATGATCCATTCTCCAGCGAATAAAAGGCTGGCGCCATGCTCGACGGGCTCGGTTACAGAACCGTTGAGATTTCATGACGCCGGCCTTCACTGTGCGCCGGTTCACACCACCACCTCCCGCCCCGCAAGGTGTTACACTGGGCGCTTTATTCATTACCGCGACCCGCGTCCCTACATGCCTCTTATTACCCTTCGTGATCTCGACCTCCATTACGGCGAGCAGCCGTTGCTCGACCAGGTGAATCTGGCCATCGAACCCGGCGAACGGCTGTGCCTGGTGGGCCGCAACGGCACCGGCAAGTCCACCCTGTTCAAGGTGCTCACCGGCGAACAGCAGCCCGACGACGGCCAGATCGAAACCGCCCGGGAACTGACCGTGGCGCGCCTGGAGCAGGAAGTGCCCGACGACCAGGACCACAGCGTCCACGACATGGTGGCCGGCGGCCTCGGCGAGCTGGGCGAGCTGCTCAACGAGCACGACCGCCTGAGCCGCGCCCTGGCCAGCGGCGACGAGGACGCCATGGCGCGTTTCGAGACCCTCAACGAGCAGATCGAGGCGCGCGGCGCCTGGCAGCTGTTCCAGCGCGTGGAGACGGTGCTCTCCAAGCTCAAGCTGGACGGCGAGGTGGCCTTCGCCGGTCTCTCCGGGGGCATGAAGCGGCGCGTGCTGCTGGCCCGGGCCCTGGTGCGCGAGCCGGACATCCTGCTGCTCGACGAGCCCACCAACCACCTGGACCTGGACAGCATCCGCTGGCTGGAAAGCTTCCTGAAGACCTACCCAGCCACCCTGGTGTTCATCTCCCACGACCGCGCCTTCATCCGCGCCCTGGCCACCCGCATCATCGAACTGGACCGGGGCCATCTGAGCAGCTGGCCCGGGGACTACGACAAGTACCTGGCCGGCAAGCAGGCGGCGCTGGACAACGAGGAGCGCGCCAACGCCGAGTTCGACAAGAAACTGAGCCAGGAGGAACGCTGGATCCGCCAGGGCATCAAGGCCCGGCGCACCCGCAACGAGGGCCGCGTGCGCGCCCTCAAGAGCCTGCGCGAGCAGTATGCCCAGCGCCGTAACCGCCAGGGCACCGCGGGCCTGGAAATCCAGCAGGGCGACAGCTCCGGCAAGATCGTCATCGAGGCGGAACACCTGGCCTGCGAACTGGGCGGCAAGCGCATTCTGGAGGATTTCTCGCTGACCCTGATGCGCGGCGACCGGGTCGGCGTGCTGGGCGCCAACGGCTGCGGCAAGTCCACCCTGATCCGCCTGCTGCTGGGCCGCCTGGAGCCGGATCGCGGCACCGTGAAACCGGGCACCCAGCTTCAGGTGGCCTACTTCGACCAGTTGCGCGACACCCTGGACGGCGACAAGAGCGTGCTCGACAACCTGGCGGAAGGCTCCGACGTGGTGGAGATCAACGGCCGCAAGAAGCATGTCATGGGCTACCTGCAGGATTTCCTGTTCGAGCCGGCGCGGGCCCGCCAGCCGGTGCGCTCGCTGTCCGGCGGCGAGCGCAACCGGCTGCTGCTGGCCAAGCTGTTCACCCGGCCGTTCAACCTGCTGGTGCTGGACGAACCCACCAACGACCTGGACGTGGAAACCCTGGAACTGCTCGAGGAGCAGCTGGTGAACTACCAGGGCACCCTGCTGCTGGTGAGCCATGACCGGGAATTCATCGACAACGTGGTCACCTCCACCCTGGTGTTCGAGGGCGACGGCGATCCCCACGTCTATGTGGGCGGCTACCAGGACTGGTTGCGCCAGCGTCCGGAACCGGCGCGGGCGGAGGGCGTCAAACCCGCCGCCGCGCCGAAAACCGAAACGAAGGTAAAAAGCGCGCCCGTTTCCGCGCCGGACGACGCCGGAGCCCGTAAGCTGACCTACAAGGAACAGCTCGAGCTCAAGGCGTTGCCGGAAAAGATCGAAGCCCTGGAAGCGGAGCTCGACGCCGCCCAGGAACGGCTCGCCGACCCGGACATCTATAAGGGTCCGGCGGAGGACATCGCCGCCGCCCAGCGCCAATTGCAGACGCTGGAGCAGGCACTCAACGACCACTACGGCCGCTGGGAAGAACTGGACCAGCGGCCCTCATAGAAGGCCCGGCGATCCCGGGCCGCGAGGAGGATGTGTTTCGTGACCCCGAGGCAACCGCTGAAGAACGCCATCATCGCCCTTTCCCTGCTGGCGCTGGCCGCGCCGCTGGCGGCCAATGAGAGCGAGGACGAGGACGGCCGCCACGCCGCCCCGGCCACCGCCGACCAGGCGGCACCACGCCCGGAGGACCCGGACGGCCCGCCGGCGCGCCGCGATGAAGACCGTGATGACGACGGCGGCGAAGCCCGGGAAAGCGCCGCGAACCAGGACGAGGCCGAGCCCGAGCCGGCCATGCCGCCGGCGCCGGACCCGGTGGCGCCCCTGACGCTGCTCGACCAGAGCGTGCCGGTGGGCACCTTCGACACCCTCTACTGGACCCCGGACCAGTCGTTCCGCTCCATCGCCACCCCGGTACCGGTGCTGGTGGCCCACGGCACCAAACCCGGCCCCCATCTGTGCCTCACCGCCGCCGTCCACGGCGACGAATTGAACGGCATCGAGATGGTGCGCCGGCTGATGTACGAGCTGGAGCCCGACGAACTGGCCGGCACCGTGGTGGGCGTGCCCATCGTCAACCTGGACGGCTTCCGCAACGGCTCCCGCTACCTCAGCGACCGCCGCGACCTGAACCGCTATTTCCCCGGCCGCAAGAGCGGCAGCGCCGCCCAGCCGGGTGGCGTACTCCCTGTTCGAGAACATCGTGCGCCACTGCGACTACCTGGTGGACCTGCACACCGGCTCCCAGAAACGCATCAACCAGCCGCAGCTGCGCGCCGACCTGGAGGATCCCCGGGTGGTGGCCTTCGCCAAGCACTTCGGCGGCATGACCGTGCTGCACAGCCCGCCGGCGGACGGCATGCTGCGCGCCGCCGCCGTGGACGAAGGCATCGTGGCGGTGACCATGGAAGCCGGCGGCCCCAACCGCCTGGAGGAAGAGGCGGTGGACTACGGCGTGCAGGCCCTGGAGACGCTGCTGGAGAACCTGGACATGCGCAAGGCGAGCCGCTTCTGGGGGGCGCCGCAGCCGGTGTTCTACGAGTCGGAATGGATTCGCGCCGGCCAGGGCGGGATTCTGCTCTCCGAGGTGGAACTCAACGAGCAGGTCAGCAAGGGTCAGATTCTCGGCACCGTCACCGACCCGATCAGCAACACCGGCAGCGCCATCATCGCCCCCTACGACGGCCGGGTGCTGGGCATGGCGGTGAACCAGGTGGTGCACGCCGGCTTCGCCGCCTACCGCATCGGCGAGGAGAAAAGCGCCGAGGAAGTGGAAGCCAAGGCGGAGCAGGCCCAGGAACAGGGCGATTCGGATGGCGACGGCGAGAACACCGGTGCCGGCGCATCCACCGAGGAATCGGACCGGCCCGACGGCGATACCGAATAGCAGCCTGGGTGAGGATCGCGGCTAAAGCGGTACGCCGCCCGGCCGCGATGGGTTTCAGCCGCGATCCGCCAGGGGCCCGCACACCCGCTCGAACCCGGCCACCACGAACGGAATCATGCGGTCGTAGGCGGTCTGGAAATCGTCGGAGCGGCACAGGCCGCCGGACATGGCGTTGATGCGCCCGGTGTTGGCGAAGGTCAGGGTCATGGAGCCGGACATGAAGTGGTAGCACCAGTAGAGGTCGGCGCGCTCGGCGTCGGGCAGGACCCGCGCCAGGGCTTCCACGAAGGCTTCCATGGGGGCGTCGAAGTGGCGGCTCATGAGCACCGGGCCCCACACCGGGGAGGTATTCACGAAGGCGAGCAGCGCGCAGTAATTGCGCCAGCCCTGGTCCTCGCTTTCCTGGGCCATTTCCAGCGGGCGCAGATAGGCTTCGATGATGCGTTCCAGGGGCACCGGTCGCGGATCGGCCTCGGCACGGGCGCGATTGAGGGCGTCCAGGCGGTCGTCGTTGAGGATGCGGGCGCGGCGTTGGAAGACGGTATCGAAGAGCTGCTGCTTGGGGCCGAAGTAGTAGTTGATCAGGGCCACGTCCACGCCCGCTTCCCGGGCGATGGTGCGCAGGGTTACGCCGTCGTAGCCGTGGCGGGCGAACAGCCGTTCGGAGACATCGAGGATGGTGGCGCCGCGATCGCCGGCGCCGTCCCGGGCCCGGGGGCGGCCCACGGTCTTTTTCGTCATGCGCGGATAGTACGCAAGCGCCGCTGGGACAACAAGCAGCGCGGTCCTGGGGGCGTCACCCTCCAGCCGGGGCGCGGTTCCGTCTTCCGCCCTTCCGGGAACTGAAGTGGTCAAGTGATCTTGGACAGTTTCTTAGGTTCGTATCACGCGACCACTGTCTCCCTTGCCCCGGGTGTTTGATACTGGT
>MDTD01016988.1_pt1 | contig 138165 bp, 143 predicted proteins | sample 811221 | NCBI WGS metagenome assembly MDTD01 (sample SAMN05326646, study PRJNA326480) | marine metagenome | isolation source: seawater | place: Pacific Ocean: South West | collected 2011
GAAAATGATCCAGGACAATTTATCGAAATAGACTTAGTTAACAGAATAAGACCAAGAGTGAAAAAATGGAAAAGTTCAGGATACCCAAACATTTCACCAACTACAAAAAAGTTAATAGAATTTTGGAATAATTCTAATGAAAGAGAGCAAAACCAAACTCCTTTTTTTTGTCAATTTGAAGCAATAGAAACTGCTATTTGGTTAGTTGAAGCACCAGTTTCAGATAAACAGGGAATTAATATTCCCTCTGATGGTGCATGGGTAAGAGAATGTCTAAAATTAGCAACAGGAACTGGAAAAACTGTGGTTATGTCTATGCTTATCGCCTGGCATGTACTTAACAAAATTGCAAATCCGAGGGATATAAGATTTTCAAAAAATATTTTAATTGTTGCACCTGGAATAACTGTCAAAGACAGATTAACCGTTTTAAAACCATCAGAAGAGGATAATTTTTACAAAGAATTTAAAATTGTTGACGATGAAAATTGGAAAAAGTTATTACAAGCGAAAATTATTATCACAAATTGGCATAATCTTGCAGAAAAAACTGATTCAAAAAAAAATACTGTTGTTAAAAGAGGAGTTGAAAGTAACGAAGCGTTTTGTAAAAGAGTGTTAAAAGATTTTGGTGATGCAAAAAACATATTGGTGATAAACGATGAGGCACATCATTGTTGGAGGTTAAATGAAATTTTAGGGAAGGATGATAAAGGAACAATATGGGTTGAAGGATTAGACAAAATCCACAGTGCACGAGGAATCTTGAAGACATATGATTTATCAGCAACACCATTTAGACCTTCAGGATCCGGTAAACAAGACGAAAAATTATTTCCATGGATTGTATCTGATTTTGGATTAAATGATGCAATAGAAAGTGGATTGGTAAAAACACCCAGAGTTGCAGTTAGAGACGATGTAACTATTAATAATGAACTCAAATCTAAGTTTTTTAATTTATATCATCATGTAAAAGATGATCTTAATCGAAGAGTAGATGCAAAAGTTGGTCTACCTGACCTTGTTTGTTCTGCAATTAATTTGATTGGCATAGATTGGTTGAACACAAAAAAAGAGTGGGAGTTAGTAGACAGAGTAACTCCGCCAGTTTTTATTACCGTAACAAATAGAAAAGAAACTGCTGCAAGAATAAGTCATCATATACTTAATGGGTATAGTTCGATTCAAGAATTAGAAGATGAGGATAAATTTATAAGGATTGATCAAGAAGCATTAGAAAAACTTGAAACTGAAAATAATACTAAAGATGAACTTCAACAAATTGAAAGACAAAAGTTTAATTCAGTTGGAAAAATTGGAAAACTTGGTGAAAAAATTCAATGTGTTGTTGGTGTCAATATGCTGTCAGAAGGTTGGGATGCCAGAACAGTAACTAATATTCTTGGTTTAAGAGCATTTACAAGTCAATTATTATGCGAACAAGTAGTTGGAAGAGGTTTAAGAAGAGTTTCATATGATCTAAATGACAAAGGTCTTTTTGATGCTGAGTATGTTACAGTTTTTGGAATACCATTTTCATTCCTTCCTGTAGAGGGAGACACAAAACCGAAACCTCCTGAAAAACCAAAAACATTAATACAACCATTAGAAGATAGAATAAACTTATCAATTTCTATACCTAATGTAATTAGAATATCAAAAAAAATTAATAACCTAATAGAACTAGATATTAATTCTCTACAAACTCTAGAATTAGATCTTAAGGATTGTCCAAGCGTTGTTGAAATTGCACCGATACAAGACAACCAACCAAGATTTGATAAAATTGAACAATTAAACTTGAACGCATTAGCAGAAAGTAGTCGTTTTCAATCAACAATATTGAATGCAAGTGTTAGGATACACGAAACATTAGGAAAATCGTGGCAAGGTGATCCTGCAAGTCATATAAGTCAATTAAATAGACTTTTTGAAAAATTCATACACTCTGATAAGTTAGTTTTAAAAATTCCTAATAATGAGAATCAAGAAAAGTTTAAAAAAATACTTTTAGCACAAAAAATTCAAACAATATCTGAACACTTAAAACAATTTATTGTGGAAACATCCAATGAAGAATTAACCCCAATAATTGACGAGAGTAGACCATGGATTAGAACTAATGATATGAACCCTTGGATGACATCCAAAAAAGTACAGAAGATTAACTTTTCTCATATTAATAATATGGTAGTTGATTCAAAATTTGAGGGTTTATTTTGTCAAGAACTAGAGAGAAGGTGTAAAACTAATAATTTAATCTCATGGGTAAAAAATGATCATTTGAGTTTTAGAATATGGTATCCATATAAAGGTGAAATTAAAACTTATTACCCTGATTTTATTTTAAAATATGATGAATTCAATTTTAAAATTATTGAAACCAAGGGTTTGAAAAAAGACCAAGATGAATATAAATGGAATGCCATAAGAGAGTGGATAATTGCCATTAACAATCAAAAAAAATATGGTAATTGGGAATTTTTATCAATATCAAATAAAGATGAGTTTAATAAAATTTAATAGAGTTTTAATTTCTAATATTTAAAGGTTAAGTATTTTTTTAAAAATTAACCCTAGGTCTTGAATGACAAATTCAGACTTATTCTCCATTCTCTCATTTGCAATTCTTTTCTTTTTAAGAATAGAATAAACATGACTGTTTTTAAACTTGTGACCTCTCAGGGTTTTATATTTATGTTTATTCAACCAGTTGGCAATCAATCTATAACCCATTCCAGAATTATGTTTTTCTCTGATAATTTCCCAGAGTTCTTGTTGGTAAGGTGAATATCTTATTTTATTGAGATGAGATGTAGTAATCTTAACTGTAAATGATAGAAAAACTTGAATATTGGTATTATCTAAATACCACCTAACCCCATTATTCAACTGTTACAGATTTTGCCAAGTTTCTTGGCTGATCAACATCTGCTCCCCTTGATACAGCTACATGATATGCGATTAATTGGACAGGAATTGAATATAAAATTGGATTTACAAAATTATCAACCTTTGGCATTGAGACAATTTTCCAAACCTTTTTATCTAAATCTCCTAATTTATCTGAGTCTGTTATGATAATAACTTTAGCACCACGAGCAATAACCTCCTGCATATTCGAAATAGTTTTTTCGTACAGCGGACCCTCTGGAGCAATTACAATTACTGGAACTCCTTTTTCAATTAAAGCAATAGGACCATGTTTCAATTCACCTGCAGCAAAACCCTCTGAATGAATATAGGATACCTCCTTAAGCTTAAGAGCACCTTCTAGAGCAATTGGATATTCTGAACCTCTGGCTATATATAAAACGTTTGAAACATCTGAAAAATTATCAGAAATTGATTTTATTTGTAAATCATCTTGCAATATATCAGCAATTTTTGATGAAACCTCTGATATTGCTTTAGATAATTTCTTAGATTCATTTTTATCGATTATTTTTTTTGATACACCCAAGGAAATTGTAAAAACTGCTAAAGCAACTAATTGGCACGTAAAGGCTTTTGTCGAGGCTACTCCTATTTCGGGTCCAGCATTAATTAAAAGCAAACCATCACTCTCTCTTGCAATAGTACTTTCCCTAACATTTACTAAAGATACAATATGTTGTGACTGGGATTTTGCATATCTTAGAGCCGCTAATGTATCTGCGGTTTCACCTGACTGAGATATAAAAAGGGTAAGTCCATCTTTGGGCAAAGGTGTTTCTCGGTATCTAAATTCAGATGAAATATCAACTTCTACTGAAACCCTAGCATAACGTTCTATCCAAAATTTTGCCACTAATCCTGCATAATAAGAACTTCCACATGCAACAATTGTTACTTTTGAAATCTTAGCAAGGTTTACCCCTAAACTGGGCAATTTAATTTCTGAGTCAGCAGGATTAAAAAAAGTATTTAATGTATCACCTATAACTGTTGGTTGCTCATAAATTTCTTTCAACATATAATGAGGGAAGTTACCCTTACCAATTTGGATAGGGTTAAATTTTGATTCCACTATATCTCTCTTGACTTCTTCACCGAGCTTATTCCAAAAGTTTGCACCATCTCTGCTTAATTCAACTAAATCACCCTCTTCTAAATATGAGATATTAGTTGTTTCATTTGAAAGCGCAGCAGCATCGGACCCTAGAAACATTTCATTATCCCCCCAACCAACTGCTAAGGGACTTCCACTTCTGGCACCATATATTTTTTCACAATTTGAAGAAAAAATTAATGCAATTGCATATGCACCTTCTAATCGATTAAGCGAGTTTGAAAATGCTTCCTTAGGGGACAATCCTTTGTCTAAATAATAAGAAATCAAGTGAACTATAGCCTCACTATCTGTATCGCTTTGAAACTTATAGCCTAATAATCCTAATTCCTCTTTAATCGTCTGAAAATTTTCAATAATACCATTATGAACCGCAGCAACCATATTTGTTGCATGAGGATGTGCATTAGTTTCATTGGGCACACCATGTGTAGCCCATCTGGTATGACCTATCCCTAAACTCCCTTTTATTGGATGTTTTGAAACTTCATGAGATAAATTAATTAATTTTCCTTCAGCTCGCCTCCTATGAATTTCTTTATCGTGAATAGTAGCAATGCCTGCAGAGTCATACCCCCTATACTCTAGATTTTTCAACCCGTTGAGCAATCTATCTGAAATATCATTCTTTCCAATTATACCTATAATACCACACATAAATTAAGACCTTATGAATTATTTATTTGACCTGTTTTTTGCCCAATCATCTTTAATTAAATCAGAAGATCTTTTACTTTCGACGTGTAAAGAATGCTCAGGCACATTATCTCTAACAACACTTCCTGCAGCTACTACTGCTCCATTCCCTATATTAACTGGGGCAACCAATACACTATTTGAGCCTATGGATACTTTTTCACCAATAAATGTTTTTGATTTTTTTATTCCATCAAAATTAGCGGTAATTGTACCTGCACCAATATTGCTCTCTTTACCTATACTAGAGTCTCCAATATATGCTAAATGATTTACTTTTGCATTTTCACTAACATTACTATTCTTTATTTCTACAAAATTTCCTATATGAGATCCAGAACCAATTTGAGACCCTGGCCTTATTCTAGCAAACGGTCCTATTGTGACATCATTTTTTATTTCTGCATTTTCAATATAAGAAAATGCTTTAATATAACAGTTATCACCGATAATTACACCTTTACCAAAAAATACATTAGGCTCAATTACTACATCTTTCCCAATAATTATATCATCACTAAAATAGACTGTTTCTGGGTCAATTAAAGTTACACCTTTATCTAAAAAATTTTTACGAATTTTCTTTTGTATTACCCGTTCCGCTACTGATAAATCATACTTGCTATCTATACCCATAAGCTCACCCTCTGATGCTTTAATTACAGAACATTTAAAATCTTTATGTTTTGCAATACGAACTATGTCTGTCAAATAATATTCTTTCTTACTATTATTATTATCTACTTTATCTAATAAACTCCATAAAATTGAAGCATCAACTGCCATAGATCCACCATTGCATAAGTTGATCATTAATTCCTTCTCGCTTGCATCCTTATACTCTACAATGGATATAAGCTCACCTTTTTTATTTAATTTTAATCTTCCATATTTTCCAGGTTTTTTTGTTTCAAACCCCAGAACCACGACATTAGAACCTGAATTTATAGAATCAATCATTTTCTGCAAAGTACCCACCTCTACAAATGGATCTGCCCCAAACAAAATTAACACTACTCCCTCTTCAACACCCATTCTCTCCTTTGCTGCCATAACAGCATGAGCAGTTCCTTCTCTATTTTTTTGAATTACAGATGGATAAGGTTCAACTAATTTCTTTGTTAATTGATCATTTGGGCCAATAACAAATGTAATTTGTTTAGGGTTTAATTTTTCTACAGTTTTTATCAAATAATTAATTATAGGCTTGCCAGCTACCTCATGCAAAACCTTAGGTTTTTTCGAATTCATTCTAGTGCCAAGCCCAGCAGCCAAAATTATTACTTCAAGATTTCTAGTCAACATGTTCCAAAATATCTATTGTTTATTTTATTCATATTATTGTAACTTAAATATTATTAACTGTTCTACTTTAAATTTAGGTGATATTAATCAATAATTATTACTGGTTCTTTCAAATTTAAGGTAAAAATGAAACTTATAAATAAAACTGTTGTATTTGATTTAGATGGCACTCTAATTGATACTTTACCAGATATTCATGAAGCTCTTAAGTCAACGGCCCAAAAATTTGGTTTGAAAAATCTCCCTACTGAACATCTTAGAAAGCTTCTAAGTCATGGATCCAGAAAGCTGATAGAAAGCCAGTTTGATTTTTCAGAAAAAAAATTTTCAGAAAAAGAAATTAAATCTGCGTCCAAACACTTTATTAACTATTATAAAAAAAATATATCTACTTATAGTAAATTATTTCCAGGTATAATCGATTGCTTAGATTGGCTGAAAAATGAATCAGCAAAAATAACTATTTGTACAAATAAATATGAAAAATTAGCTAAACAACTTACTAGAGATTTAGAGATAGATAGTTATTTTAGTGTAATAACTGGTAGTGATACATTTAAATATAGAAAACCAGACCCACTACATTTAAAGAAAACAATAAAACTAGCTAAAGGTAAACTTAATAATTCGATTATGGTCGGAGATTCTATCACTGATTTTCAAACTGCAAAAAATGCAGGTATTCCAATAATTATAGTCGGATGGGGGTACTCTGATATTCCAGCAAAGACTATAGGTGGAGACAGTTTTATAGAAGAAGGAAAAGAATTAGCTAAAACTATTAAAAGTATTCTGATTTAAATTTCTATTATGCTTAAATTAAATTATATAATTTTTCTATTTTGTTCTAGTATACTTTTATACTCATGTTCAAATAATAATCTAAATTCAACAAAGATTATACCTACTTTTCAAAATGAAAAAGAAATAAAAAATAAAAATAAGACATCAAAGATCTATTTCTTGGGTTTAGCGTTATGGGGAAATGGAGAAGAATGGTCTGAAAATGATATAATTGATTTAGAGAAAATCTTTAGAGATGTATATTTTAATAGAAAATTTAATTCATTTATTTTTAGTAATAAGGGAATAGATTCAAAAAACAAATTACCCTATTTCTCTGAAAAGAAATTAGAGATCTTAATAAAAAATATAAGTGATTTAATAACTGAGAAAGATATAATAATAATAACTATATCATCACATGGTTTCCCAGGGGGAGTTACTTATCGAATTGGCATTACACCAAGCGCTCCTATCTTAGGTGACAGAATTCAAGAGATACTTAGACCTATTAAAGAAAATAATATACTTATTATTATTTCATCATGTTACTCTGGGTCACTAATTGACTCCCTCAAAGGAACAAATCGTATTATTTTTACTGCTGCTTCCGCAGATAAGCCTTCTTTTGGATGTGACAAAGAATCAAAGAATTCGTGGTTTATTGAATCATTAAATGAATCATATTATAAACATTTAAACACTAAAAAAAGATTTTCTCTAAAAAAATGGTTTAATGAAACAAAAAATATTGTAAAAAAGAAAGAAGAAAGACTCGGATACCCTCATTCTTTCCCACAAATTTTTATTGGAAAAAATGCAAATCCGTTTGTTTTTTTATTATAATTATATTTTAATTAAAATTAAAATTAAAATACATACTCACTTACTAATAGGTTATACATTATGAACTTTGAAAGCACAGATTCTTATATAGCTACTGAAGATTTATTACTCTCGGTGAATGCAGCTATTAAACTTGAAAGACCATTACTTATTAAAGGAGAGCCAGGAACAGGAAAAACTATCTTAGCTCAAGAGGTAGCAAAGAATTTGGATTTACCATTAATTGAATGGCACATTAAATCAACTACTAAAGCCCAGCATGGCTTATATGAATACGATGCAGTAGCAAGACTAAGAGATTCCCAATTAGGAGATGATAGAGTAAAAAATATAGAGAATTATATTATAAAAGGTAAACTTTGGGAGGCATTTACAAGTAGTAAAAGACCAATTTTACTTATTGACGAAATAGATAAAGCAGATATAGAGTTTCCGAATGATCTGCTTTTAGAAATTGATAGAATGGAATTCTATGTATATGAGACTAAAAAAACTATCAAAGCTTTTCACAGACCTATAGTAATAATTACATCAAATAATGAGAAAGAGCTTCCTGATGCTTTTCTTAGAAGATGTTTTTTTCATTATATTCAATTTCCAGATGCTGAGGTAATGAAAAAAATAGTAGATGTACATTTTCCTGGAGTAAAGAAAAGATTAATTGATCAAGCTCTAAGAACTTTTTTTGAAATAAGAAATATGCCTGGTTTAAAAAAGAAACCATCTACATCAGAACTTCTAGATTGGCTAAAACTTCTAATGGCTGAGGAAATATCAGCTGATGCTCTTTATTCTAATGACCCAAATAATTTTATTCCTCCTCTTTATGGAGCTCTTGTTAAAAATGAACAAGATATTCAGTTATTTGAAAAAATTGCTTTTATTAAAAGAGGTGAAATATAAGCTATGCTTTATAGTTTGCTTGAAAAACTTAAAGAAGCAAAGATACCAATTAGTGTAAGAGAATACCTTACACTTCTTGATTGCCTTAACTCAAATTTAATTAATTCTAAAATTGATGATTTTTACTTTATTGCAAAAACTTCATTAATTAAGGACGAGAGATATTTCGATAAATTTGATAAAATATTTTCTGAGATTTTTAAAAAACATGAATCTCTATCTGAAGCACTTAAACCAACCTTAGAAATACCAGAAGAGTGGATCAAGAAATCTATAGAGAGAATATTTACAAAAGAAGAAATTGAAAAATTGAAAAGTACTGGGACCTTTGAGGATCTAATTGATAAATTTAAAGAAGTATTTAAAAAACAAGAGAAACGACATCAGGGTGGTAATAAGTGGATAGGAACCTCTGGAACCTCTCCATTTGGTGCTTATGGGTATAACCCAGAAGGAATAAGGATCGGACAAAATAAGTCTATAAATAAAAGAGCTGTAAAAGTTTGGGATCAAAGAAAATACAAAGATCTTGATGATACCGTGGAAATAGGAACCCGGAATATTAAGATTGCTCTCAGACGTCTTAGAAGTTTTGCTAGATCTGGAAAAGAGGAAAAATTTGATATTAAAGAAACTATTAAGTCAACGGCAAATAATGCCGGATATTTAGAAATTAAAATGAAAAAAGAAAGAAAAAATAATGTTAAAGTTTTATTACTAATAGATTCAGGTGGATCTATGGATGAGTGGGTTAAGGTATGCTCAGAGCTATTTTCTGCTTCAAAAAGTGAGTTTAAAAATTTAGAATATTATTATTTTCATAATTGTATTTATGAAAAAGTTTGGAAAAGCAATTATCTTCGAGACACCGATTCATTGGATACTTTATCCTTAATAAATACATATTCTGCTGATTGGAAGTTAGTTTTTTTAGGTGATGCAAGCATGAGTCCCTATGAAATTCTCGCTCCTGGTGGAAGTGTAGATCATTGGAATAAAGAAACCGGAGAATATTGGTTGAAAAAAATGGTCAGTTTCTATAGAAGATCTGTCTGGATTAACCCTATAAAATATGAGTACTGGGAATATACCCCTTCAATAAGTATAATAAAAAAAATTTTTAATGAAAAAATGTTTCCACTAAATTTAAGTGGAATTGACAATGCAATGCAAGAATTAAAATAAAATTTTTAATTATATGTAAAATGATTATTCAAAACGACATATTTGTTGAAATTTTAAATATAGCATTTTCTGCAGGGAAATCTATTCTAGAAGTAAAAAAAAATAAAATAGATGTAAACTATAAGAATGATAAATCCCCTATAACAAATGCAGATAGACAAGCAAATGACATAATTATGAAAAAGCTTAGAGTTTTAACACCTGAAATTGAAATAATTTCTGAGGAAAATAAAAATAATCCCCTTATAAGTAGTGATATTTTTTGGATGATTGATCCTTTAGATGGAACTAAGGAATTTATAAATGGAAGCGATGATTTTACTGTTAATATCGGATTGATAAAAAACAAAATACCTATTTTTGGGTTAATATATGCACCATCAAAAGATATAACTTATTATACAAAAAATAACTGCTCTTATATTTTACTTAATAAAAACTCTGAAAAAAAAATAGAGACAAAAAAAAATAAACTTAAATATGAAATAGCGCTTATGAGTAATTCACATAATAATAAAGATACTGAGGACTTTATTAATAATAATGCAATACCTTCTGTAAAAAAAGTAGGGAGTTCCCTAAAATTTTGTCTAGTTGCAAGCGGGGAAGGTGATATCTACCCTAGGTTTGGCAGAACAATGGAATGGGATACAGCAGCGGGGCAAGCAATAGTTGAAGCTGCTGGAGGAAAAGTAGAATTACTAAATGGAAACGCACTAACATACGGGAAAAAAAATTTTATAAACCCGTCTTTCATTTGCAAAAGCTAATTTATTTTAACAATTGTCCTACCCCTTATAGATCCATTTAGAATTTTCTTTGATTCATCTAACAGCTCTTCAAAACTAATTAGATTAGATAAAGAATCAAGTTTTTCTAGAGGAAGATCTCTTTCTAGTCTAGACCATGCCTCTTTTCTTAAATTATATTCACAATTAACTGAATCTATGCCTAGCAAATTTACTCCTCTAAGTATAAATGGTAATACTGTAGAATTTAAATTTATACCTCCAGCATTTCCACAAGACGCAACAGAGGAATTTCTATCAAGCTGGGCTATAATAGTTGAAATTATCTCACCACCGACTGTATCAATTGCACCACCCCAAGTTGCAGATTCAAGAGGTTTGGAATCTCGCATCAGATTTTCTCTGGAAATACAATCTATTGCACCTAAATTTTTTAAAAAACTGATATTTTCTTCTCTACCAGTTGAAGCAGTAACCTTGTAACCAAGGTTAGCTAAAACTGCCACAGCAATACTCCCTACGCCTCCCGCAGCTCCTGTAACAATAACATTTTTTTCTTTATTTATCCCATTTTTTTCCAAAGCAAGCACACACAACATTGATGTAAAGCCAGCAGTTCCAATTGCCATAGACCTTTTTAAATCAATTCCTTTAGGTATATGTATAACTTTATTTGAATCTAGACGTGCAAATTCTGAAAAGCCACCCCAAACAGTCTCTGAAAGCCCACTGCCGGTAGCAACAACTTGATCTCCTTCTTTGAAATCAATGCTTGAAGACTCCTCTACAACACCAGCAAGATCTATTCCTGGCACCATTGGAAATTTTCTAATTACTTTTCCTTTATTTCCATTAAGCGCTAGTCCATCTTTATAATTTATACTGGAGTAATTTACCCTTATTAAAACCTCTCCATCAGGCAAATCCTCAAAAGGTATTTCTTTCTTTAATAATTCGAACTCACCTTCATTGTCTGTTACCAATATTGCTTTAAATTTTTTCATTAGACTACCTTTAATATAAATTAATTATTTTGCATTGTTTCAAAAAATTTGAATTGTTTGTTTTCAGGTTTTGACAGTAGCTCTCCTTCCTTCATTACAAAACCACCGTTTATAATAGTAGCAATTGGCCACCCTGTAACTTTAAAATTATCAAATTGCGACCAGCCACACTTACTAACAATCCAATCATTTGCAATAGATTTCTTTAAATTCAAATCTACAATAGTTAGATCTGCATCATAACCAACCGCAACCCTTCCTTTATTTATCAAACCAAAGACCTTTGATGGGCTATAACTCATAAGGTCAACTAAATTAAAAATAGATAAATTACCTTTAGATACATGATCTAACATAATTGGAACTATAGTCTGAACACCTGGCATTCCTGAAGGAGAATGAGGGTAAGCTTTATTTTTATTTTCTTTTGTATGAGGGGCATGATCCGAACCTAGTATATCTACTACCCCTTGTTGAACAGCTTTAATTAGAGCAAGTTTATGCTCTTCCCCTCTTATAGGAGGGTTCATTTGTGCATAGTTTCCAAGATTATCGTAACAAGATGGAGCACTTAATGTTAAATGTTGCGGAGTAACCTCAACAGTAGCTATATCCTTATATAATTTTAGCAATTCTATTTCTTTTGCTGTAGTTACGTGAAGAACATGTACTCTTTTCTTAAGTTTTCTTGCTATATCTAATAACCTTTTTGTTGCAATATATGCAGTATCCTCATCTCTCCAAATTGGATGATTATGTGAATCGCTCTCTCTTAGATGCTTTCTTTCTTCTAGTCTTTGATTATCTTCACAGTGAACTGCAACTCTACGAGAGACATTGCTTAAAATCTTCTCTAAATTTGAATCATCGGGAATCAACAAATTACCTGTGGAAGCACCCATGAATATCTTCACACCACAACAACCAGGACTTTTTTCAATTTGGTGTAATTCTTCAATATTATTAGTAGTAGCACCAATATAAAAAGCATAATTACACCAGGATTTTTTTTCTGCAATATCAATTTTAACTCTAAGATTTTCTATTGTATCTGTAGGTGGTTTTGTGTTTGGCATTTCAAATACTCCAGTCACTCCACCTAAGACCGCGCCTCTAGTACCAGTTTCTATTTCCTCTGCTTGCTCAAAGCCAGGCTCTCTAAAATGAACTTGAGTGTCAATTAAACCCGGCAATACTGTTAAACCCTTTGCATTAAAAACAGAATCAGCATTTCTTTTATCTAAATCTCCTAAGTCAGTAATCTGTCCATTATTTACCGCAATATCAGTAATTGTTGACCCATTATGGGAAATCAAATTTCCATTTTTTATAAGCAAGTCATATTTTTTTTTCATATTGTTTTGTTATACTCAAATTTAGTTTTTTAATTATTAGAAAGCACATCAAATATTGTACCTTCTGTTTTTTTATCAATAATATGAATTTTATACCATAAAGAATAAAAAAGAAGAACCCAAGCAGCAAGACTAGACTTTTTTGTCTTTTTCATAAAAATACTTCTTACAGATGATGGGTAAGCTATGTCTTTTATACATTCTTGTTGGGCTACCAGAGGACCAAGCATCTCTCCCTCCTGAAAAATCCAGTCGACAACTGGAACAGTGAAACCACTCTTTCGCTGAAAAGCTTTTGCTGATTTATCTTTATGAGATAACCACTTTCTTAATATATATTTACCTCTACCTTGACGAATTTTTAATTTGTCAGGTAAATTGAAAGAGTTCTCAAAAATTATATTATCAAGGTAAGGGGTTCTGCCTTCTAAGCCATGGTACATTAGGCACCTATCAACTTTGTTTAATAAATCATTAGGCAACCAATATTTAGTGTCAAAAAGTTGTGCGTTTTGTAATTTTGTAAGGCAAGAATAATTTTCAAAAAGGACATTATAATTTTTTGGATTTAAGAATTTATCTCTTAGTATACCTTTTTTTGCAAATATAGATTTCTTTTGTAGATTATTATTATTAAATAATAATGGTCTTAGTATTTTTCTGTATCTACCATATCCGGCAAAAAGCTCGTCTCCACCTTCACCACATAATATTACTTTTAAGTCTTTTGAGGCCCTCTCAGCTAGTAAAAATGTTGGTAGAACTGCATAGTCCGCAACAGGATCATCTAATGCTTTAATCACTCTTGGCAAATCATTAATAAAATTATCCTTATCAACCTTTAACTCAATATGATTGGATTTATATTTTGAGGCTAAATAAGACGAGTGATCCCTTTCAAAATTACTGGCTATATCAAAGTATGCTGTATATGAGTTAACAGGTTTGTCTAATAATTCAGACATGATTATTAGCAATACTGTCGAGTCTATGCCACCAGAAAGAAATAACCCAAGAGGAACATCAGCCCGTAAATGCTTTGAAACACTATCATATAATGCACTATCTAATTTTTTTAAAAAACCTTTGTCAGATTTATTTTTATTTCCGATTTTTTTTAAAGGGTTATTTAAAAATTTTTTTTCTATTTTTCCCTTTTTTATAATTATAGTTTCCCCAGGCAAAACCCTTTTAATTCCACTGATTATAGTATTTGAATCTAGAGAATATTGATGTGCTAGTAACTCCTTTAATACATTATTATCTATTTTTTTATCAATAATCTCTGCTTCACATAAGGCCTTAATTTCTGAAGCAAAATAGAAGCCTGATTCATTAATAATATAATAAAGAGGTTTGATACCAAAGGGATCCCTAGAAATAATAAGTTTATCTTCATTTTCATCATATAGAGCTACTGAATACATACCTCTTAAATGGTCACTAAATTTTAGCCCATACTTTTGATATAATGGGATGATTACCTCGCAATCTGAACTTGATGAGTAACTATACTCACTATTATTTCTAATTAGTTCTTTATAATTATATATTTCTGCATTTGCTATTAAAGCTACACCATCCGCACAAAAAGGCTGCCTACCATTTGAAATATCGATTATTGATAATCGAGTATGCACAAAACCAACTTGAGAATTTTGATAGGTACCATTTTGATCAGGACCACGATGATAGAGAGAACCTTCAAGACTTTTGAGTAAGTTTGAACCATTAAAACCTTTATTAGAAGTATAATAACCTGCTATTCCGCACATTAGCTTATAATTCTTTGAAAAAAATTAATATAATTCTTAGCGACTAAGTCTTGCGTAAAATTTTTCTTATAAGAAACATACCCATTTTCAATTAATTTTTGCCTTTTTTTAATATCTAAAGCTAATGCCTTTATTGAGTCTGACAAGAATGAAACATTATCAATTGGAAAAAGAACTCCATTTTCATCGTTGACAATTAATTCTTTTGGTCCTTGAGAATCAGAAGCAATTATTGGAGTTTTATTTGCCCAAGCCTCTAAGATAACATTTCCTAATGGCTCATGTCTTGAAGGGCAAACAAAAATATCAGATTTGTGAAACAAATCTGCAATATCTTCCCTCCAGCCTAAAAAATTTACTCTATCACCAATGCCTAGTTTTTTTGATAAATAAATCAAATCATTTTTTAGTGGCCCATCGCCAGCAATAGTTAAAAAAACAAAATTTAAATTCACAATTGACTTAAGCAATATGTCAAATCCTTTATTTTTATGAAAACGCCCAGCAGAAAATAGATTAATTTTTTTATTATCATTACCCTGATCAATGTTTTTTGTGATTGATATAGCAGGACTATCAACAAAGTTAGGTATGTAATGTAACCCTAAGTTGGGCATATTAGCATTCTCAAGCCACTTTAAAATACCTTTAGTATTAGCAATTAAATAATCACAATTTTTATAGTATTTTAAATTATAATACCCACCTAATCGGGCTACATGAGTAAATTTTTCTTTTTTCAAAGAACGTGACGTATGGAAAGTAGCTCTATTCATCCATGAAATCACTATATTAGGTAAAAAATTTTCAAACTCTTTTCTTATTATTTTATCAGTTCTATAATCAAAAACCCCTCCAAATTTAGCTTCAGTAACAGAAAGATTTGATGATAAAAGCTTTGGCACTCTTCTACTGTTTGACCTTGTAATAATTTTTTGATGAACCTTAAACTCTGATAGAGCAACTGATAAACGTACAAAAAAATTTTCTGCTCCGCCATTTTCAGAACCTGCCATAATTTGCATTACACGTATCATTTATATTTTTCTATTCTCGCTCTAATGTAAGAAATAAGTGGAAAAAGCCCTGCCATCAATGCAATAACAAATCCATAAATACCCTCTTTATATCCCCTCCTAAAAATAAAGCACTTTAAAAATCTTGAAAAAAACCTTCTTATATTATTTGGAAGATTTCCAATATTTTTACTTTCAACCAGATCTAGAGATTTATAGTAAGTATATTTATCTAAACGCTTAATCATATCTGATATATCTTTATCAACAAAATGAATAATTCTACTTTTTAAAAGACCTTTATTCCCAGATAAAACTAACTTGGGATGAATGCGTTGACGCCCCCACGTTTTTGCTCCCTTGCGAAACAACCTTGGAGCTGCAGAAACCCCCCATGATCCACCCCACCCATATCTAACTAATTTTTTCCCAATATAGTTATCAAAAGGGATTAAGTAATAATCGTAGTTACTCTTTTTTATAACTGATAATAACTCTAATTTTAGTTCTGGGCTTACCACTTCATCCGCATCTATTTCAAGAATCCACTCTGAAGTACAATTTTCAATTCCAAAGTTTCTCCTATCTCCTTCTATAGGCCACTCGCCTTCTAAGACTTTTGCAGAAAACCCCTGAGCTATTTTCTTGGAATCATCAGTAGTTCTATCGAGGACAACAATAAGTTCATTTCCAAAATTTACTGATTGCAAGCATTCAGATAAATTTGATTGCTCATTTCTGGCTACTACAAGAATACTTAAAGTATCATTAATTATATTTAAATCATTTTTTTTCATTTTTACCTAAAAGATCAATGAAAGCTTTTTCAACAACCTCTACTTTTAAATCATACATATAACTTTTTTGACTTTTATAATTGTAATTTGGCAAAGATATAATTTCTTTAAAACTTCTCTCAGTTCTGACCCAAGCACAATTTTCCCCCCATGGAGCATAAACTTTCTCTGGACTGGGTCCAAAAAGGCCCAAAGTTGGAATATTGCTTGCTGCTGCTAAGTGCATTAAACCTGAATCATTCCCAACAAAACAAATACATTTTTCCATACAAGCATAAACATCCAAAATATTAGTCTTTCCAATTAAATTTATATGTTCAATATTTGATAAATAGTCAATTAGTGGCCTGATCATGTGCATTTCTTCCGGCAAACCAAATAAAGCTACAATAGAATTCTTTATGATCCCATCTCTGCCTGATATTTTTGAGATAAATTTAATAAAATTTTCTGCTGGCCATTGCTTCCCACCCCAATTAGCTGTTGGCGCAATTGCAATTATTTTTTTATTTTTTGGCATAAGATGATCAGCAATAATTTTATTTTTCTCACTGATATATATATGAGGAGCAAGGGGCTCATGTAAGTTAAATAATAAAGATAATGAGACTAATTGATGAACATTAGAAAGCTTTTTCGTAAAAATTTTTTTTGATTTCGTAAAAATTAAATAGCTAATTGCAGAAGACCTAAGATCAATCACAATATCCCAAAAATTTGGCAGAACCTTTATCCATAATTCTAACCAGTGTAGAGAATATTTTTTTTTATTCATAATGATAATTTTTTCAATGTTTGGAGTCTCTTCAAAAATTGATGATGCAGCTTTTCCACAAGCAATTGTTATTTTTGATTCTGGGTTATTTTCAATCAATAAATTTAAGGCGCCAGTAGACAAAATGGCGTCCCCAATTCTAGAAGAAGTAATAAATAAAATTTTCAATTTAAACCTTCATTTAATTTACTATTTAGCTGGTTTATCCAGTTTTCTACTCTATTTTTATTCATACTAAAGTCAAAAAGTCCATACTTAGATCTACTATATATAATAAAACTAACATATCCGTCTAACTTTAAAAATTTTACATCAATTATGTCTGGAAATCTAAAAACCTTTGATTTTTGAACAAATTGGTAATGGTTTTTTTTATATTTAACAAATTTTACTCGCTGTGAAACATATATGATGTTTATTAAAATATTCTTTAACTTTACCATAGAAATTTCAATTTTTGGGGAGAATTTATTTGGCGTAACATTTTTACAATAGTCTTTTGGGCACAAAATATAACTATTATATTTTTTAGTATTTTCAAATTTTGTAAAATCAATATATATATTGCTATTTCCTGATTCTGCCGCCCCACTAGTAGATAAAAATATAACTAGTGATATATTTATAAATAATATTTTAAATAATTTAAATTTCATATAATATAAGTATATTATTTATCATCTGAATGGAAAAATAAATGATAAAAAAATATATATCACAACTCTTCAACAGATCTATAATTAGTGTTTCTGGTTCGGAATCAAGGAATTTTTTACAGGGACTAATTTCAAACGATATTAACCTAGTTGACTCTGAAAAGATGATTTTTTCTGGTATGTTTAACCCTCAAGGAAAGTTCTTTTCTGATTTTTTCATTTTCCAGCCAGATAAAAAAAATCTTGACATACTCTATATTGACTCTAATTCAAACCAAACCGATGATATCATTACAAAACTTAATACTTATAAATTAAGATCAAAAATTGATATAAAAGAAATATCTGATAAATTCTCTTTTTTTTCAATTATTAATATTAATAAACAAATTTTTTTAGAGAATGATAAAAATAATTTATTAAAAAATTGTATTATTCATAACGACCCTAGGTTAGAAAAACTTGGAAAAAAAATTTATGTCCCAAAAGAACTAGAAGAAAGGTTTATTAATCAATTCAGTAATTTTTTTAAAAAAGATTTTTATGAAATAAATAGAATTCAATTAGGAATTCCTGATGGGGTAAGTGACATCATTCCAAATAAGGATTTCCCTCTAGATTTTGGATATGATCAACTTAATGCAATATCTTTTTCTAAAGGGTGCTATATAGGCCAAGAAATTACAGCAAGAACTCATAATAGAGCCAAACTAAAGAAGAAAATTTTTCTGGTTAAATCTGAACAAAAATTACCTGATTTTAATTCTCAAATTTACTACAAAGGGAATAAAGTAGGCAAGATGCTAAGTAAACTTTGTGGAACTGGAATCGCATTGCTTGATAAAAGTTTAACCGAGGAGTGCATAAAAAATAAAGAATTTTTAGAGTCTGATAATATCAAAATAACACCCTATATAACATCCTGGAACTAGTAATTTAATTTTTCTTTGATTTTATTGCAGCTTGAGCAGCCGCCAACCGAGCTACTGGAACTCTATATGGGGATGCTGAGACGTAATCAAGGCCAACCTCATGAAAGAAATTAATTGATTCAGGATCACCTCCGTGTTCACCACAAATCCCAATTTTAAGATTATTATTTGTCTCTCTACCTAAGTCATGGCCTATTTTCACTAATTTACCAACACCATTTTGATCAATAGAAATAAAAGGATCTATTGAAAAGATTTCATTATTCAGATAGTCATCTAAAAAACTTGATGAATCATCCCTACTAATTCCTAACGCTGTTTGAGTAAGGTCATTAGTACCAAAACTAAAGAAATCTGCATTTATTGCTATTTCGTCTGCACATAGAGCAGCACGTGGCAGTTCAATCATAGTTCCAACATAGTAATCCAAAGATATTGGATTTTCTTTTTTTATTTGATCTGCAACATTGTCTATTTTTTGTTTCAATAAATTAAACTCATCCTTTGTGGCAACTAAAGGTATCATAACTTCAGGATAAACTCTTTCACCTGTCTCATTTATAACCTCAATAGCTGCTTCAAAAATTGCTCGCGCTTGCATTTCATATATTTCAGGATAAGATATTCCTAATCTACAACCTCTATGCCCAAGCATTGGATTCACCTCTTTAAGAGCTTCTGACCTTCTTTTTAGATTGCTGCTTTTAATACCTGAAATTTTAGCAATCTCATCAATTTCATCATCTTTATTTGGAAGAAATTCATGCAATGGAGGATCTAGCAGCCTAATTGTGACAGGGAGCCCCTTCATGATTTTAAAAATTTCTTTAAAATCATTTTTTTGAAAAGGAAGTAATTTGGATAAAGCAGATTTTCTTCCAATTTCATCCTCAGATAGTATCATTTGTCTAACATATATTATTCTATCTGCATCAAAAAACATGTGCTCTGTCCTACAAAGACCTATCCCTTCAGCTCCAAACTCACACGCAATCTTAGCATCTGCAGGAGTTTCTGCATTTGTTCTTACTTTCAATTCCCTATATTGATCTGACCAATTAATTATCTTCATAAAATCTTCATTTAATTCTGGTTTAATCATAGGAGCTTCTCCAAAAATAACTCTACCTTTACTACCATCAAGTGTTATAAAATCTCCCTCTCTATAAACTTTAGAACCAACAAAGAAACATTTTTCTTCATAACTAATTCTTATTGAAGAAACTCCTGAAACACACGGAGTGCCCATACCTCTCGCAACCACAGCTGCATGACTAGTCATTCCACCTCTACTTGTTAAAATACCTTCAGCAGCATGCATGCCATGAATATCTTCCGGACTAGTTTCCTCTCTAACTAGAATAACTTTCTTTCCCGAAGATTTTTGTATTTCAGCTTCATCAGCAGAAAACACAATTGAACCAGAGGCTGCTCCGGGGGAAGCTGGTAAACCACTAGCAATAATTTCTAAAGATATGTTTGGGTCAATCATTGGATGAAGTAATTGATCAAGAGATGATGGATCTATTCTTGTTAGAGCTGTATCTTGATTTATTAAACCTTCAGAGACCATATCAACAGCAATTTTAATTGCTGCTCTAGCAGTTCTTTTTCCATTTCTTGTCTGTAGCATCCAGAGCTTACCTTTTTGAACTGTAAATTCTATATCTTGCATATCTCTATAATGTTTTTCTAATTTATGGTATATGCTAACTAGCTCAGAAAAAACCTCTGGCATAACCTCTTCCATAGATGGCTGATCAGACCCTTCTTTAATTCTATCAGACTTTGTTAAGTTTTGCGGAGTTCTTATACCTGCTACAACATCTTCACCTTGCGCATTAATTAAAAATTCACCAAAAAAAGATTTTTCACCTGTTGAAGGGTTTCTAGTAAATGCCACACCAGTAGCAGATGTTTCTCCCATATTTCCAAAAACCATAGCCTGAACATTAACTGCAGTTCCCCAACTCATAGGAATATTATTTATCTTTCTATAAGTTATAGCTCTCTGATTCATCCAAGAACTAAAAACAGAGCCAATAGCTCCCCACAATTGCTCAATTGGCTTCTGGGGAAAGTCTAAGTTTGTCTCAGCCTTAACTATTTCTTTAAATTTTTTAACTAAATCTATTAAGTTGGTAGAGTCTAAATCACTATCATTTTCGACACCTTTAGATAGTTTCATTTCCTCAAGGATTTTTTCAAACTTATAATGAGAAACACCCATTACTACATCACCATACATTTGAATGAAACGTCTATAACTATCCCAAGCAAATTTATCGTTACCACTGGCAGCTACAAGGCCTTGAACTGTTTCATCATTTAGACCTAAATTCAATACTGTATCCATCATGCCTGGCATGGACGCCTTCGCCCCTGACCTCACAGAAACAAGAAGTGGGTTTTTTCTATTACCAAAACTTGCCTCAGTAATTTTTTCTATTTTTTTTATTGCTAAATTTACCTGTTCTGATAATTCTGCTGGGTACTTTTTATTTTGCTTATAATAAGCATCACATACTTCAGTTGTAATTGTGAATCCAGGTGGCACTGATAAACCTAAATTACTCATTTCAGCTAAATTAGCACCTTTTCCTCCAAGCAAATCTTTCATAGAGGCATTTCCTTCTGCCTCCTTATTACCGAAAGTATATACCCATTTGCCCATTCTTATCTCCCTAAATACCCTCTAGTTTTGAAAAATCAGCTACTTTATTAAACGTATTTCTAATCATTGCCAATAACTGAAGGCGGTTTTTTCTAATTAACTTATCAGATGAATTGACTTTTACATACTTAAAAAAATTATCAATAGGATTATTTAGATGTGATAATTCCTCCATTGACTCTGAAAATTTCTCTAAACTGATATACTTTAGAGTATTTTTTGAGACTTCTTGTAGTTTTTCATACAGCTTATTTTCTTCATCTTGCTCAAATATTTCAATTGATGGTTCATCGCCATATATATATGAATCTTTTTTTTCTTCAATTAATAATATATTATGAGCCCTCTTATAACCTCCTAATAGATCATCAACTCCAAACAAGTTTACAAATTTGTTAAGAGCCATAACTCGAGACATGACATTTGGTAAATTATCTGTACTCAGAAATGGAACTGAGGCTGCAATTATATCATACTTTATCCCTTTATTTTTCAAGTAGGAAACTAATCTTGATTCTATAAAAATCATAATTTCTCGACAAATATTACCTACATTAGTATCTATACCCTGATCAATGAAGCTATCAAGTGATAATGAAAATAATGAATTTAAATTTATTTTTAAATTATTCTCTATAATGATGCGAATTATTCCTAGGGCAGATCTTCTCAAACCATATTGATCTCCTGAACCAGTAGCTCTCTCTCCTGCAATATAAAAACCAGTTAAAGAGTCGACTTTATCAGCTAAAGCAATTGTAACTGTCACGGGCTTTGAGGGGCAAGTATCATTAGGCCCAACTGGAGAGTAGTGATCTCTGATTGCATCACTCACTTCATCACTTAGGCCTGACGATTTTGCAAGATAACCTCCAATCTTACCTTGTAATTCAGGAAATTCTGTAACAGTCTCAGACAACAGGTCCGATTTACATAGTCTAGCAGCGGTATCTATATGAAAGGCAGAATCACCATAATTTTTACTATATATTTTCTCGGATAGAAATTTTATCCTACCCACTTTCATACTCATATCTCCAAGTTCTCTGTGAAAAACTATTTTAGATAAATTGATAGAGAAATACTCTAAACCTTTTGTAAGATCATTTTTGTAAAAAAAACTTGCATCTGAAAGCCTTGCCTTTAAAACTCTTTCATTTCCTTTAATAACTACGGGCTCACTCTCTTCTGAAATTATATTTGTAATAATGATAAATTTCTCTGCAATTTTTTCATTTTGATACAGAGTAATATATTTTTGATGGGTGCGAATCGAAACCTCTAATATTTTTTGAGGTAAGTTCATGAATTCTTTATCTATTGAACCAACCAAAGCCTTAGGCCATTCAACTAAACCGGTAAGCTCATTAATTAAATTCATATCATTTAAGAGTTTTAGCTCATAGGATTTTGATATTTCTTCTACTTGTTTAATAATTTCTTTTCTTCTTTGATTCTGATCGAACATAACCTTACTATTAATCATGCTAATTTGATAATCAGAAAAACTTTTTACTGGGATTTCCTTTTCAGAAAAAAATCTATGACCATAAGTCAAGTTTGAGGACTGAGTTAAGCCATATTGAAATTTTATAACTCTTTCATCATATAGACATAAAATTGATTTGATTGGTCTTACCCATCTTACAGAATCTGAGCCCCACTTCATAGACTTTGGCCAAGATACTTTAGAGAGTAAATCAGGTAATATTTCAGCTAATAAATCTTTTGTGTATTTTCCTTTCTCTTCAATTAAAGCAAAGTAAAATTTACCCTTTTTAATATCCCGTATCTCAACTTCATTTATTTTTTTTCCTACTGATTTTAGAAAACCATTAATAGCCACTTCAGGAGATTCAATACTTGGTCCTTTTTTTTCTTCAATACTATCAGCCTGCTTCCTGTCAATTCTCTCAATGAAAATAACCAATCTTCTAGGGGTGTAAAAGCATCTTGGATTGATAAACTGTAATTTTAAATCAGTTAAAATTTTACAAATTAAATTTTTAAGATTTTCAGCAGCAAAATCCTGAAAGTTAGCTGGAATTTCCTCAGAGTGAATCTCTAATAAAAACTCTGTCATAAGTTCCTCAATTTTTTACCCAAAGGTCACAACATAGTTTTGTAAGAGATCTAACTCTACTGATGTACTTAGCTCTTTCAGAAACACTTATAACTCCTCTTGAGTCTAGAAGATTAAATAAATGACTTGCTTTAATGCATTGATCGTAAGCAGGTAAGGCTAACTTATTATTTATTAAATCACTACATTGAGATTCAGCGTCTTCAAAATGCTTGAGAAGGGTTTTTGTATTTGCACTATTAAAATTATAGTCGGAAAATTCCTTCTCTTGTCTTTTATATACATCGCCATAAGATTTACCACCATCTTCTTTGGACAAACCGTTCCAATTTATATCATATACATTATCAATTTCTTGAATATACATCGCTAGCCTCTCTAAGCCATATGTGATTTCTCCAGGTATTGGGTTACAATCTATACCTCCCACCTGTTGAAAGTAAGTAAACTGACTAACTTCCATACCATCACACCACACCTCCCATCCAAGGCCCCAAGCACCTAAAGTAGGACTCTCCCAATCATCTTCTACAAATCGAATATCATGCTTTCTAAAATCAATACCAATAATACCTAGACTCTCTAAATATAAATCTTGAAAATTTGAGGGAGAAGGTTTCATAATAACTTGAAACTGGTAGTATCTCTGCAACCTATTAGGATTATCACCAAATCTTCCGTCAGCTGGACGTCTTGATGGCTGAACATATGCAGCATTCCAAGAATCTGGGCCCAAGGACCGCAGAGTTGTAGCAGGGTGAAAAGTTCCTGCTCCAACCTCTAGATCATAAGGCTGTAAAATCACACAACCAACATCACCCCAAAATTTTTGGAGAGATAATATTATAGATTGAAAAGACATAGACTTTGACAATTTAACACCAAGGACAATTACTTATTTTACAATCTAAATTTACATTAGTTGAAATATAATTACGACATCTATCACAAAATTGTGTATTAAGAACTTTATAATTATTATTTTCCATTTTACTTTTCTTAAATCTTAATGATTTACTAAAGGTATTAAACAAAAAAATAACACCTAAAACTAATAAAACTGTAAATACTACTTTTGAAAAACTAATTCCTAACATAGAAACCTACAAACCAAACCTTGACCAGACAGAGCGGGAGTGAATTGATTCAATTACCGCATCAGTTAAACAAGTCATTGCATGATTATTGTTATTCAGCCCCAACCTTCTTCTTACCCAACTTTGCTCAAATCCAAAGATTTTAAACTTGACTTTTTCACCATACTTTTCTCTCATTGTAGAGTAAATATCCCCTAATTCGTCTACTAATCCAAAATCTCTAGCCTTGGAACCACTCCAGAATTCACCAGTGAATAATTCAGACTCTTCTCCATTAAGCCTATTTTTTCGCCTCAATCTAACAATTGATTTAAAGTTTTCATGAATTTCATTTTGTAATCGTTTTAATCTCTCAACATCTTCTGTCTTTTCAGAAATAAATGGATCGAGAAAAGATTTACTATCCCCAGATGTATGAAGACGCCTTTCAATTCCAATTTTTTTTATTAATTCCTGGAAGCCAAAGCCACCTGAAATAACGCCTATCGAACCAATAATTGAGTTCTTATCTGCGTAGATTTTATCACCAGCACAGGCTAACCAGTAGCCACCTGAAGCTGCAACATCTTGAGTAAATGAAGTAACATTTAGTTTTTTCTCATCTGCAAGAAGCCTAATTCTTTTGTAAATTAATGAGGTCTGAACCGGAGAACCGCCCGGACAGTTTATATCTAATACAACCTCTCTTATTCCTTTTTGTCGAAAGGCCTGATCAATAGGTTTTGCCATAGTTAATATATTTAGACTTTTAGATCCACTTGATAAAGTTCCATTTAACCTAAGTATAGAAACTACATTTTTATTTTTTTTTAATATATTAAAAATTTTCATAATTATTAACCTTATATACTACCTCAACAATCTGCAAGAGGTTCCGCAAGCTTCAGAGTTTTCCCTCTACGTAAAATATCTTCAGCACGACTAGTGAAACCATTAGTTTCTTTTTGGTGAAGCTCAAAGGAGTAAATTTTTTTTACCCTCTCATCTCCTTTTAACCAACCCTGAACTATTACTCTTTTAGGGTATTCACCCTCTCTAGGCAAAAGATTCAAAACCCTTAGAGTGAAAAAAATTTCAGAAAAAACACTAATAATTTCATGATATCTATAATATGGAATAATTAGAGTAAAGCTACCACCTATCTTTAGCAAATCAACACAATACCTTATCCATTCTTTTAGAGAAACTTTACTCTCATGGAAAGCTACTCTCTTTCCTAAATTATTTGGCAATTGGTTCACTTTTTTCTCATAAAAAGGTGGATTAGTAACGATATGATCAAATTTTTTTCCTGAAAAAACACAGCCTAAATTCGATATATCTGAGTCAATAACAGTGATTTGACCTGTAAGTTGATTTATAATTATGTTTTCTTTTAAAAGTTCTACATGGGCTGGGAAGTTTTCAACAGCAAAAATATCAAGTTTTTCTGGTCTTTTTGCGAGTACTAATGATATTGCTCCTGTGCCAGCTCCAATATCTAGAATACGGTTTTTTTCTATTCCTGGCGTTGCAGCAGCTAGAAAAATACTATCTGAGTTAATCCTATACCCATATTTAGGCTGTTTGATTATAATTGAACCTCCTAAAATGGTATCTCTCGTGTATTCAATATTCATAAATTAATTAAACCAATTTTGACTTTGTAAAAAACAATACTTATTATCTTGATGCTGAAGTAAATATAATTTAATTTTGAATGAGAGGCAATTTTTGACTAAAATATATAGACTAGATCCTAATAGGGTTGAGGAAAATAACCCACTCGATATCCTAGCTGAAATTATTGAACCAGAAATTAACCTTGTAAACCAGATCATTCTAAAAGAGACCGAAAATCGAGTCAGTCTTATACCTAAATTAGCAAGCCACATAATATCTTCGGGTGGGAAAAGACTTAGACCAATGCTGACCATTGCTTCAGCGAAACTTTGCCAATATTCAGGAAATAGACATATAAGGCTAGCAGCGTGCGTTGAGTTCATTCATACTGCAACCTTACTTCATGATGATGTAGTAGACTCTAGTAACTTAAGAAGAGGAGTTAAATCGGCAAACACTGTATGGGGTAATGAATCTAGTATTCTAGTTGGAGATTATTTATTCAGTAGAGCATTCCAGCTTATGGTTTCTGATGGATCAATCAAAGTTCTAAAAGTATTATCAGATACTTCGGCTATTATTGCGCAAGGCGAAGTGCATCAATTACTAACAAAAAATGATTTAGACACAAGTGAAGACACCTACTTAGATGTTGTAGAAGCAAAAACCGCCGCTCTTTTCTCAGCAGCCTGCAAAGTAGGAGGAATAGTGGCTGATAGAAAAATTACTGATCAAAATTCTTTAGAGAGTTATGGTAAAAATTTAGGTATTGCTTTCCAACTCATTGACGATGCTCTTGATTATTCTGCAACTTCATCAAAATTAGGCAAATCTAGAGGAGACGATTTCAAAGAAGGTAAAATCACTATTCCTGTTATTCTAGCATACAGAAGAGGAGATAGTGAAGAGCGATCATTTTGGCAAAAAACTCTTGTAAGTTGTAAACAAAATCAAAATGATTTCGACCACGCAGTTATGTTAATGAATAAACATAACTCCATAAGAGACACAATTAAAAGAGCTAAACATTATGGAGATAAAGCAAAAGATGCTTTAGCCATATTTCCAAATGATAGAATTAAAGAAATTTTAATCAACTTAGTTGATTATTGTATAAAAAGAGATAAATAAAAGTTCTTCACCAAACCATTTAAATTAATAAATTAGGAGAAAACAATGGCACCTAAAAAAAAGAAAAAAAAATCAAGTACAACAAAGAAAACTAAAATATCCAATACTAATAGAAAAAAAATTGCTACTAAAACAAAAAAAATAAATAGAAAATTACGGAAAAAGAAAATAATAAAATCAAATTCAAATAACGATCTTAAATCTCTTAATGAGGGATTTAAAGCACTTGCATCTGTTTATAGAAAATAAATTTATTATGAATTAATTTTTCTTTTATTTAATAACTACAGTAAATTTAGTCTAATTATTATTTTTTAAATTTAAATGTCTTTCATTGTATTCAAGTTTTTTAATAGTTATATAGTATAAAAATTCTTTATAAAATTCTTATAATGAAATTTACTAGAAAAGGAGTGAACTAAAATGAAAATACTAACGTTGGCAAAATATTCACCAGAGGCAATAAAAGGAATGGTAGAAAACCCAATGAGCAGAGCAAAGGCTGTCTCTGCAGTATTTGAAGGTGCAGGAGTTAGAGTTCATAGTATTGACTTCTGTCTTGGAGATTGGGATGTTGTATTGATTGCTGAAGCAGAGTCAATGGATAAATATACAGCAGTTATACTAACAGTGGTTTCTTCAGGTGCAATCGATGATTGGAAGACATACCCTTTAATTAGTGATGAAGAATTTACTAAAGGCATGCAAAAAGCAAATGAACTTGTCTCTGCTTCCGCTTACAAAAAACCAAATTAGTGTATTTTAAAAAAACTCTCACAAAAATCCCAAAGAGCATCTCTTTCTCTTTGATGCTCTTTGGTTAGCCATAAATATTTATTTCTCTTTTTTCTATCAGACCAAAGCTTACCAGTTTTAATTTTTTTATTTTTGGATGCCGCCAACCAATAAATGGTATCAGCTCCCTCAGCTAAATTTCTTAATCTTTTTTCTAAGTAATTACTGAAGAAAGGAAGGGATTTTTGAAGGCCAGGTGTTCTTACCCAACCAGGATGCATTGAAGAGACTAGAACATTACTATCCTCAAGTTTTTCAGACCATATCTCAGATAAAATTACTTGACCCCTTTTTGTTTGTGCATATGAGGATACACCATTATATTTACCTTGTTTACCTAAAGCCTTGAGGAAAGAAAATTTAATTAAATACATACCACCACTCACAACCCATATAATACGCCCTCCTTTAAGCCTTGGAGTAAGAAGTTTAGTAATTAAATGAGGGCCGAATATATGTGTAGCAAAAGCTAATTCTAAACCATCTCTGGTAAAAGATCTTTCTGTAGGAATTAGCCCTGCATTATGAATAAGAATATCTATATGTTTTTCCCTGAATTTACTAATAAATTCTTCTATAGATTTTGAATCTGAGACATCAACTACCTCAAGGGTAACATCGCAACCTTCAGATTTTAGTTTATTTACAGCAAATTCTCCCTTAGTTTTATTTCTACATAACATAAAAACTTTTGCTCCATGACTTGCAAGTTTTTTGGCTATATAGAATCCAATACCATTATTTGCTCCTGTAACTAAACAAACCTTTCCTTGAATATTTTGATTCAAAGCCTCTTCATCAAAATATTTTTTATGTCTTTTGTACCCATATGAGTCGAATGAGAAGAAAACAGTTAAATCTAAAATTTTATCAATAAATCTCATAATTAAATTCATTTACAAAAAAAATGAGTAAAAAATAGCAAAATAGAATATATTTAAATTATTTTCTAGAATATTAAATTAATACACTATATATAAATAGCTATGATATCAATTAAACAAATTCCTGTTCTAAATGATAATTATATTTGGATGATTAATGTATCTGAAAAATATACTGCCGTAGTTGACCCAGCTATTCCCGAACCAGTCATTAAAGAATTAAAAAGAAATAATTGGAAGCTTACACATATTTTAAACACCCACCATCATAGCGACCATACTGGAGCAAATATACAGTTAAAAAAAGATTCAAATTGTAAAATCATTGGTCCAAAGGCAGACCATGATAGGATACCAGGTATTGATATATTTCTCGAAGATCAAGATGAATTCGAATTTGGAACAGAAATAGTCAAAGTTTTGGACGTTCCTGGACATACTAAAGGACATATAGCATTTCATTTTCCTGAGTCTGAAGCTTTATTCTGTGGCGACACTCTTTTTGCTCTGGGCTGTGGAAGAGTATTTGAAGGAACAATGGAACAAATGTGGGAATCACTAACAAAAATATCTCAACTCCCAAAGCAAACAAAAATCTACTGCGCACATGAATACACTTTAGCAAATGGTACTTTTGCATTAACAATTGAACCAAATAATGAAAAATTAAAATTTAGAATGAAAAACATAAAAGAAAAAAGAAATAAAGGTATTTCAACAATTCCTTCTACACTAGAAGAAGAAATAGATACTAACCCTTTCTTGAGACCAGATAGTATAGAAATACAAGAGAACCTATCTTTAGTAGGATCTCCACTTGTGGATATATTCGCTAAAACTAGACAATTGAAAGATAGCTTTAAAATAATAGAGAATAATTGAACTAATTTTTATTCTTTAATTCTCTGATTGCAATATAAGTAGCAGAAGCAAAAATTATTGCACCACCTACCCAAGTCCAATTATCAGGAAGTTCAGAAAAAATAATATAACCTAGAATTGAAGCCCAAATTAACCTTAGAAAATCTAATGGCAATACTGCACCAGTATCACCAGATTTAAATGCTCCTGCTAAAGCTAAGTGCCCTGCTGCTCCGAAAAAACCAACTAAAAAAAGATAAAATAAATCTTCTAACCCTGGCCATGTCCAGAAAAAAATTGCAGGAACTAACGATAAAGGTGCCATAAATAAACCCATATAAACAGTTAGAGTAATAGAAGATTCTGTTTTAGATAAAAATTTAATTATTGTCATTGAACCTGCCCAAACAATTGAAGAGCAAATAACAAAAATCGAACCTAGGTTCACTTCATTAAATCCTGGCCTAATAACAATCCAAGCACCAAAAAAACCTATTATTAATGCTATCCATCTTTTAAGATCAGATTTCTCACCCAGTAAAAATATTGCAAGAAAAACTGTGAATAATGGAGCAGTAAAGGACAAAGCAACATTTTGAGCTAAAGGCGACAATGTCAAAGCTGTAAAGAAGAAAAGCATTCCACATGTCTGTAGAATGCTTCTATAAAAATGCCAGCTAAGTTTATTTGTTTTAAGAATTGAAAAACTATATCTAAAAAAAAGTGGAGTCACAACTAAAAGACCAAAAAAATTTCTAAAAAATGCTATTTCAATTGGATGAATATTTTCTGAAACTAACCGCACACATACTTGCATAAGTGTAAAGGTTAATGTTGCTATAAGCATATAAAATATACCAAAGCTATTAGATGATAATTTGAGCATGAATATGTTTTTTAAATTTAATTTTTTTCTAAGAAGGATATAATTTCAGATGTGAATTCTTTTGCTTTATATTCAAGAAATCCATAGTCCTCATTTGGTAAATCTCTAACTGTAACATTTTTTATACTTGAAAAATATTTATCTGTTCTATCTTGAAGACCATCTCTGGGTTTAAATATTAGGGTAGGCTGGTTAATATAACTTAATGTTTCATACAATTTATATGAAAAAACTGCTTTATGACCCCAATGAGCAAAAGGTCCTCCTCTTAGAGCTTCAACAAAGTTTCTTTCTATAATTTTGCCTGTAGCTTGACTTCCACTAAGCATTTTGACAGAACTCCACCTTTTTATAAGATGAGAGCCATCAGTTTGTGGCTGATTATAATTTGATTTTTTATATCTTTCTTCTCTCTCATGTTTATCAAAACATGGCAAACCATTTAGTATCAAATTACTAACTAGGCCTTTATTGAAAGCAGCTATATGTAGTGCAATTACTGCACCTGTGTGATCCCCCATTATATCAATGGGATTTTCACCTGATATCTGCATCAATGATCTAATAACTATTTTTGATAAACTATCAATAGATGGCTCTTGTTCTGTCGGGTCAGATTCTCCAAAACCTGGGATGTCCATAGCAATTGCCAATCTATCCTTACCTAACTCTAGTAATAAATTTTCAAAATTTCTTGATGAAAAAGGACTCATATGCAAACATAAAATAGGTTTTCTTTGATATTTTGGCGAACCTGATACTCTTGCATGTACCTGCACTCCATCAATATTTAAAAATATTTTTTTTATCTTCTTATTAACTCGATTAAAATTTGGTTTATAAATATTTGCTGATAAGTTTTCTATATTTAATTTAATTTGATTGTCATAGAATTTTTTTAATATATTGCTATACATTTCAGTATCTATTGATAAAGATCCCATACCATAGTTAGGTAATTCCATTATGCTTCCATTAACAAGAAAATTTGATGATGCCTTTGTAGCATCCCATAACATGTCATTGGGACATAATACTAATAATGGATGATTTATTTTTGGAAGATTATCTGCATGATTAACAGCAAAAGCAGCGTTATGACCATACCAACCCTTGTCTAGCGGCCTTTGCATTTCAATAAAATCTCTGTTAATCAATTCTAATGGAGAGTTTGTATACCACTTCTGAAGTGACTTCCACCTTTCAACAAAATGAGCTCCATCTTCAGGGATAATGTCCTTTGGCTTTTCATCTTCAAGGTGTAACATCATTTTCTTCATTTGCTTTTTTGAGTAGACTGGGCATGAATTGAAAACTGCGCTTCCAATTTTTGAAGGGTTTTGCTTGATTATTTCAACCGCAATTTTTGCACCAGTATGATCACCAAAAAGATTTACTGTGTCAAAATTTAAGTGATTTATAAACTCTATAATTGAAAATGCATAATCAGAAATATTGGGAGGTGAAACTGGTGCATCAGAGTCACCAAATCCTGGAGTATCAATTGCATAGACTAGTCTATCTGAACATAATTCTTTCATTAAACCTTCAAAAGGCCTGCTATTAGAAGGACTTTGATGAAGTAAAATAATTGGATCTTTAGAACCTAAATCTTTTCCAGCACGCCTAAGATGTAACTGGCCAAATATTCCATCAAAGTACTCCCTAGTTACTTCACTTGGTTTTCTCCAAAAAATTTCAATTTCTCTGTTCATTTAATACCATCTTCTTTTTTTTATGCTATAAATAAAATTTTATTTTGTCTAATATTAATTACCATGCTCAAGATTTCTGCAAATATTTCTTTATTATTTACTGAATTACCAATGCTAGATAGGATTAAAGCTGCTTGTGATGAGGGATTTACAGCTTTTGAACTTCATTTTCCCTATGAAATACCTATTGAAGAACTTATTAAAGTTGTAGAAAAAACAAAAATGAATGTTTCTATTTTTAATTTTCCTGCTGGAGACTTTCCCAATGGCGGCCCAGGAATAGCTTCTATTTCGGAGAGAGAGGCTCATTTTAGAGCTTCAGTAGCTGAAGCACGAATGTATGTTGAAGCTTTAAAGCCTTACGGAGTAAATATGTTATCAGGATGCCCACTAAAATATACAAAAAAAAAACTTGGGGAAAAAATATTTATAAAAAATCTGATATATGCTGCACAGAGATTTCAAGACACAAATACTTTAATGCTTATCGAACCAATTAATTTATACGATAGACCAAATTACCTAATTAATACAACTTTTGAAGCTATAGAAATTATTAAAAAATCTCAATTACAGAATGTCAAAGTTCTATTTGATATTTATCACATGCATAGAATGGGAGAGGATATTAAAAAAACAATTATTAATAATTTCTCATATATTGGGCATATACAATTTGCTGATTACCCTGGAAGAAACCAACCTGGAACAGGAAAAATTAAATTTGAAGAAATCTTTAATACTTTAAAAAAGTTAAAATACGATAGATGGATAGGAGCTGAATATAATCCAAAATCTACAACATATAATTCTTTATCATGGTTAACTCAATTTGGTTTTATCTAATGGCAAATAAGAGAAAGATCAAACCGCAAACAAATTTTTCTAGAAACATGGATTTTGAATATGGTATTCCAAAAAATCTAGGGAAAAAAATTAGAAGAATTATTGCAAATAATCCATCTAATTTTACGTTATATGGCACAGGGACATATATTATTGGAAAAGGAAACGTTGCAATTATTGATCCTGGACCTGATGATGATCAACATATAAATTCATTACTTAAGGCACTAGAAAAAGAAAAGATAACTCATATTTTTGTAACTCATACCCATAAAGATCATTCACCTGCTGCTAAAAAAATTCATAAATTAACCAAAGCGCCTGTATACGGTTTTGGAAAACACCCAAAGAATTTATGTAAAGATCTATCATTTGTCGAAGAGGGAATAGACTATGATTTTTCACCTACCATAAAAATAAATGATAATGAAATTTTCAAAGGAGAAAATTGGACAATTAAAGCTATCCACACTCCTGGGCACACATCAAATCATGTATGTTATGAGCTAATTGAAGAAAGCACTCTGTTTAGTGGAGATCACTTAATGGGTTGGTCTACTACAGTCATAGCACCACCCGATGGAAGTATGTCAGATTATTTAATTAGCCTCAGAAAACTTTTGAATTTTTCTTTCAAAATCTGTTGGCCAACACACGGACCACCAATAGAAAATGTATCAAATTTCATTGAGCTAATAATTAAGCATAGAGAACATAGGGAAAAACAAATACTAAAAACGCTAGAAATAAAAGATAATATTAATGAAATAGTAAAAGAATTGTATAAAGATAAAGATCCAGCATTATTTCCTGCAGCATCTCTATCAGTCCTTGCTCATTTAATCTTTTTAGTAGAGAAAGGGAAAGTTATATCTGAAAAAAAAATTACTCTAGGATCTAAATTTAGAATTGTTTAATTATTTATTTTATAACCTTTAAACTCATCTCTCAGCTTTGATTTTAATAACTTTCCTGTTGCAGTATGTGGAAGTTCATTAACAAATACTACATCATCTGGAATCCACCACTTTGCTACTTTACCAACAAAAAAATCTAAAACTTCTTTTTTTGTGAGTTCACTTTTTTTATCTTTAATAACAAGCAATAGCGGTCTCTCATCCCATTTGAAATCTTTAATACCAATGACACAGGCTTCTAAAATTTTTTCATGACCAATTGCAATATTTTCTAAGTCTATCGAACTAATCCACTCCCCACCTGATTTGATAACATCTTTTGATCTGTCAGTTATTTGCATAAAACCATCACTATCGATTGTAGCAACATCACCAGTATTAAACCATCCCTCCTTATCAACAATAGGCTCATCTTCTTTAAAATATCTCTCAGTAATCCATGGACCCCTAACTTTTAAATTCCCAAATGAGCTTCCATCTCTTGGCATCAGTTTTCCATCATCATCTGTAATTATCATCTCAACACCAAATATTGCTCTACCTTGTTTAGCGCTTAAATTTAATTTTTCTTCATATGAAAGCTTGGAGTGTTTTGGAAGTAACCTGCTAACTGTACCTAATGGACTCATTTCCGTCATTCCCCAAGCATGGAGAACTGTTACATTATATTTTTCAAAAAAATCTTTTATCATTGATTTAGGTGCAGCCGAACCGCCAATCACTAAATTCTTCACGGTATCTATACTACCCTTAATCTCATCCATATAATTTAATAACATTAACCACACGGTTGGAACACCTGCAGAGATTGTTATACCTTCATCATTAATTATTTCATAAATACTTTTTCCATCCATCTCTGACCCAGGCAACACTAGTTTAGACCCACTCATAGGAGCAGCATAAACCAAACCCCATGCATTTGCATGGAACATAGGCACAACAGGCATTACAACTGATGATGATGATATACCTAGTGTATCAGGCGTGGCTGTAGCCCAGGCGTGAAGGAGAGTAGACTTATGTGAATATAATACACCTTTTGGATTTCCTGTTGTTCCAGATGTGTAGCAAAGAGAACAAGCATCATCTTCTTTAAATTGAGGCCATTCTATATCTATATTTTTTTGATCAATTATATTCTCATAAGATAAAAGATTTTCTAATTTAATTCCCGGATTAGATTTATGAGATTGCATTATTACATAATGATCAATAGTTAACAATTTTTTAGATATATTACAAATCAAACTGGAAAATGACTCATCAAAAAAAAGAATTTTATCCTCAGCATGATTAGCAATATATATTATCTGCTCTTCAAACAATCTAGGGTTTATAGTATGCAATACTCCCCCCATACTCGATATAGCATAGTATAATTCAAAATGTCTATGATCGTTCCATGCTAAGGTTGCTACCCTGTCTCCTTTTTTTAGACCTAATTTATTTAATGCTTGAATTAATTTTTTTATTCTATTTGTAGCCTCAGAGTAGTTATAAATAAATTTTTCAGTTTTATTTACTTTTGAAATTATCTCAACATCCCCATAATTTTTATCTGCAAAATCAATTATGGAAGATACTAATAACTGTTTATTTTGCATAAGACCGAGCATATTAGACCTCAAAAAAATCTCTCTGATCATCAATACCCTCAGGATCTTGATGAATAATTATTTCTGAACCTGGAAAATTATATAACAAAAGCTCTTCCACTTCATCAGAAATTTCATGAGCCATTAATAAAGATATACTTGCAGGTAATTCCAGATGGAACTGAATAAAATTTTTGGAACCAGATTTACGTGTTCTTAGGTCATGAATATTGTTTACTAGACTATGTTTTAAAACAATTTCAATGATTCTTTGCCTATCTTCCTCGCTAAATTCTTTATCCATAAGCTCGTCTATCGAAGAAATAAAAATCTTATATGATATAAATAAAATATATATAGATATTAAAAGTGCAACTATTGGGTCAATTAGTGGAATTTCTATATATGATGTAAATAAAAGAGATATAATTACTCCACTATTAAGAAGGACATCACTGAAATAATGCAAAGAGTCTGCCTCTATAGCTTTTGAATTAGTTTTTTTAATTATTCTTCTTTGGTATATAACTAATGCTATTGTTACTAAAAGTGAGATAAAAATGATAATTATGCCTTCAAAACTATTCTCAATGATCTTAGGCGAAAAAAATCTTCTAACAACCTCTATCAATAAAAAAATAATTGAACCAAAAATAAATGTCGACTGAGCTAAACCTGATAAAGCTTCTGCCTTTCCATGACCAAATCTATGCTCTTTATCAGCAGGAATCAGAGCCTGTCTTACAGCAAATAAGTTAAATAAAGATGCTAATGAATCAAAAACAGAGTCGACTAAACTGGATAAAATAGATACTGAATCTGTCATTGACCAAGCAATAAATTTAATAAATACTAGGAAAATAGCTACTAAAACTGAAGCATAAGTGACATTGCGCAAGGCACGAGAGCGTTCAACAATTGATATATCTGAATCAATATTATCTTTTAAATAAGACATAAAGCAATTTAATTAGGGGTATAAAAGAGAACGATTCCACTTTTTTCCAGATCTGATATATTCAACTCTTTCGTGAAGCCGTGAGTTTCCTTCATTCCAAAACTCTATTAAATTTGGAAATAAACAAAATCCTGACCAAAATGAGGGCCTCCTAACAGCAATATCTTTAAACTTTTCTTCTATAGATTTAACTTTATCAATAAGGGTTTGTTGGCTTTCAAGTTTTTTTGATTGGGAGGAAGCCCATGCACCGATTTGACTTGGCCTAGATCTTGTTTCAAAATATTTATCTGCAAGATCGTCAGAAATTAAACTTACTTCTCCCTCAACTCTAATTTGTTTTTTTAATGACTTCCAATGGAAACATATAGACGCAAAGTTATTATACAAAAGAGCTTTACCTTTTTGACTCTCAAGATTTGTAAAAAAAGTTGCGCCATCGTCATTAAATGATTTAATTAAAACCATCCTAACTTGTGGCTTGCCTTTTATCGATAATGTAGAAAGGGCAGCAGCATTGAAATCAGAGATTTCAGATGACTTAGCCTCAACTAACCATGCCTTGACCATCTCTATAGGGTTTTCTAAAATCTCAATCGCCATTATATAGTCCCTAAACTTTATAAAGATAAAAATATTATTTTAGCTTATAAAAATAAAAAAAAAAAATAAAGATAATTTTTAATTAAATTTAATTTTTTTTAGTATATAATTTGCGAATGAGCATTAGAATTATTATCATATATTTTTTATTTATTACTTATCTCGCTTCTTGCAGTAATACTCAAGATAGTAAAAAAATAGGTCAAGTCTTAGGTGCAATTAGTGGCACAATAATTGGTTCTAAATTAGGTAAGGGCGCTGGTAAAAATTTTTATACAGCTTCAGGGGCAATAGTGGGGTCAATAATTGGAAAGAATTTGGGAGAGATAATATCTAAAACTGATATAGATTATATATCTTCAAAAACAGGAGAAGTTTTAAATGATAATGAAATTGGAAAAAAATATTCATGGAAAAATTCTGAAACTGGAAACAGTGGTTATGTAAAAACAGAAAGAAAATTCAAAAATCAAAACCAAAATTGCAAGGAAATAAAGCAAGTAATTAAAATTAAAGAAAAAATTAAGGAAATATATAGCACTGCTTGTGAACAATCCGACGGTAGTTGGAGAATTTCTAAATTAGATAAATAATATTTAATATATTTAATTAACTATGTCTTAACCTAAATTAGCTAATTTACATATTCGGAGGTAAATAAATGCAAGCTGCTAACCCATACGAAATATTAGGCATAAGGCATAACGCTAATTTAGATGAAATAATCAAAGCATTCAGAAAAAAAGTAAAAAAATTACATCCTGATACTAATCCAAAATCAAAATTTAATTCATCAGAATTTAACTATCTATTCAAAGCATACAACTTCCTTAAGAATAATAATAAGCGAAAACTTTATGATGACGGAAAAATAGATTTTTGCGGAAGTTTTAATAAATATAAAAAAAGAGTAAATAAAAAAAAATATACCAATGAAAATAGTAATAAAAAAAATTTAAATAAATATAAAAAATTCTTTGATAAACAATTTTTAGATAAATATATTAAAAATTTTATAAATAATAAAAAATTATTAATTACAAAAAAAATTATGAAAAATAATTATAATAATGCGATTATTAGCTCGAAATTAATTTCAATTCCATTCACTCTCTCAGTCATAGGAGGGTACAGAAGAATAAAGCTTAATGATGGCAAGTATGTTAAAATAAAAATTCCATCAGGCATAAAAACTGGTCAAATAATTAGGCTTAAGGAAAAGGGAGAAAAATCTCTGGATGGCTCAAAGAAAGATTTACTTATTAAAATAAGAATAGAGAAACATAAGCTGCTCTACAGAGATGGTGATAATGTAATTTTAGATTTACCAATCTCAATCAGTGAAGCTATTTTAGGAGGTAAAGTTAAAGTACCTACTATTCGTGGTCTAAAAGAGATAATGATCCCCAGAGAATCTAATACAGGCAAAACTCTGAGGTTAAAAGGCTTAGGTATTCAAAAAGATAACAGTATATTATCTGGCGATCAGCTTATAAAATTAATTATTTCATTTCCAAAAAAAATTGATCACGAACTGGAAGATTTTGCTTTAAATTGGTCAAAAAAAAATTATAATCCGAGGAATGATTTACAAAAATATATTTAAAGACTTTCATAAAAGTCAATTATAGATTTTTTAATAATAGTATTCCTGAATGGATTAGAAATATGGATTCTTCAAACCAAATCATGAATGGGAAAAAAGGCCTAGTTATGGGTGTGGCCAATGATAGATCGCTTGCTTGGGGAATTGCTAATATGCTTGGAGAGCATGGCGCTGATTTGGCTTTCACTTACCAAGGCGAAGCTTTGAGGAAAAGGGTAGAACCATTAGCAAACTCAGTCAATTCAAATTTTCTCATGGAATGTGACGTATCAAATACAGATGATGTTCATAGTATCTTTGATAAAATAAATGATAAATGGGGTAAATTAGATTTTTTTGTTCATGCAATAGGTTTTTCAGATAAAAATCAATTAAAAGGAAGGTACATTGATAAAATAACAAAAGATAATTTCCTTAATACAATGGATATATCATGCTTTTCTTTTACTGAACTTTGTAGATTGGCAGAACCTCTGATGAGCAATGGGGGTAGTTGTCTTACTCTTACCTATTATGGAGCTGAAAAAGTTATGCCACATTATAATGTTATGGGCATTGCTAAGGCAGCTCTAGAAGCATCGGTAAAATATCTTGCTATGGATATGGGACGTAACAATATTAGAGTAAATGCAATTTCAGCTGGTCCAGTAAAAACATTAGCATCAAGTGGGATAGGTGATTTTAGATATATACTGAAGTGGAATGAATATAACTCTGCTCTAAAAAGAAATACCACCATTGAAGATGTAGGTGGGGCTGCACTATACTTATTATCAGATTTGGGAAGAGGTACTACTGGTGAGATACATCACGTAGATTGTGGTTACCACCTAGTAGGAATGAAAGCAGCAGATGCGCCTGATATAGCAGTCGTTTTAGAAAAAACAACAAAAATTAAATAAATTAATATAAAAGAAAAATTTTATGTCATTCAATACATTTGGTCACTTATATAGAACAACTACTTGGGGAGAGAGTCATGGGCCCGCTATTGGTTGCGTGGTTGACGGTTGCCCACCTAATATAAATTTAGAAGAAATAGATATTCAAAAATGGTTAGACAAAAGAAAGCCGGGACAATCGAGATTTACAACTCAAAGAAAAGAGCAGGATAAAGTTAAAATTCTCTCAGGAGTGTTTGAAGGCAAAACCACAGGCACACCTATATCTTTATTAATTGAAAATATGGACGCAAGATCAAAGGATTATGATAAAATTAAGGATAAATTTCGACCTGGGCACGCTGACTTTACCTATCAAAAAAAGTATGGTCATAGAGACTACAGAGGTGGGGGCAGACAATCCGCTAGAGAAACAGCATGCAGAGTAGCGTCTGGAGCTGTAGCAAGAAAAATCTTAGGTTCTGAATTATCAATAAAAGGGGCTGTCATTCAGATAGGTGATTTAGAAATTAACCGAAACAATTGGAATGAAAATGAAATTGATAATAATCCCTTTTGGTGCCCTGATATTGAGAAAGTTAAGATTTGGGAAAAATATCTTGATGAGATAAGAATGTCAGGATCATCTGTCGGCGCGATAATTGAAATAACTGCTAGAGGAATTCCTGCGGGCCTAGGCGCACCTATATATAAAAAGTTAGATGCAGATATAGCTAGCGCTATGATGAGTATTAATGCTGTGAAGGCTATAGAAATTGGTTCTGGTGTCAATGCTTCTACTTTAAAAGGTGAAGAGAATGCAGATGAAATAGTTATAAAAAATAATAAAATAAAATTTAATAGTAATAATTCTGGCGGTATATTAGGGGGAATATCTTCTGGACAAGATCTAATTGTAAGATTTACTGTAAAACCAACATCATCTATTCTTATAGAGACAAAAACAGTAAATACAAAAAATGAAAATGATACTATTAAAACTACAGGTAGACATGATCCTTGTGTAGGAATCAGAGCCGTGCCAGTTGGAGAAGCAATGCTTGCGTGTACCCTAGCCGATCATTTTCTTTTGCACCGAGCCCAGGTTGGAGAGTTAAATGAATAAAGAAAACGGTATTCATTCATTAAATATAAACGAGAATGATATTAATGACTTAGAAGATGATTTACAAAAATATTTTAGTATATGCAAGGAAAAGATAGGGTTTATACCTAATGTGTTAAGATCATATAGCTGGAATCAAAAAAAACTCAGGTATTTTTCAAAATTTTATAATGAAATTATGTTAGGCGAATCAAAACTTTCAATACTAGAAAGAGAGATGATAGCATTAGTTGTTTCTTCGACGAACGACTGTTACTACTGTCAGACAGCACATGGATCTGCCGTTAGATTAATTTCAAAAGATAAGATTTTATCTGAAGTTCTTTCAATGAATTATAGAAGTGCAAATTTATCTCAAAGACATCTAGCAATGTTAAACTTTTCAACAAAACTTACTCTAACTCCAGAACAGATTATTGATAAAGATAGAAATGATCTAAGAGAAAGAGGGTTCACAGAAGAGGAAATCTGGGATATTTGCGAGATAGTAGGTTTTTTTAATATGACTAACAGATTGGCCTCTGGGATTGAAATGACTCCAAATAAAGAATATCACAATCAAGGAAGATAATTATTTCTTTTTAGCAGCAATAAAAAACTCCTTATTGCCTGCTGGCCCTTCAATAGGGCTCTGGCATATGCCTTCCACAGACCATTTCATATCATCTTCCAACCAAAGGTTTATATTTTTGCAAACCTCTCTATGGATAGTTTGATCCTTAACTACACCACCTTTCTTAACATTTATTTTTCCAGCTTCAAATTGGGGTTTAATTAAGGAGATTAATCTAGAATTTTTTGCTACTAAATTCAAAATGGAAGGTAGGGCTTTCTTTATACTTATAAAGCTAACATCACAAACAATTAAATTAATTAAATCTTTAAAATTTTTTTCGTCTAAATATCTTGCATTTACTCTTTCCATTACAATAACTCTATTATCTTTTCTAAGTTTCCATGATAACTGTCCATAACCGACATCAATTGAATAAATTTTTTTGGCTCCACGTTTTAAAAGAACATCTGTAAAGCCTCCTGTTGAAGAACCTATATCAGCAGCAATTACCCCTTCAACGTTGTATGAAAATTTATTTATTGCATAATCTAATTTAATTCCACCCCTTGAAACCCACTCGTGTTTGGGTTTACGTATCTTGAGAATTGAGTCAGTTTTTACTAGATATCCTGCTTTAGTAATTAAATTATCATTACAAAGAACATATCCAGATAAAATTAGGGAAGCAGCTCGGGATCTACTAGAAGTTAAACCTCTATCAGCAATTAATTGATCAAGTCTAATTTTATTTTCTTTCATCTACAAGCTAGTCTATCGATCTCTTAAAATAATAAATTTTGCTAAACTCTGGAGTTTTTCTGATTTAACTCCGAAAACGCACTCTAAATTTTTGTTGGCTTGATCAATAAGTTTTTTTGCCTCATTTTTTGAAAATTTCAAACCATAATTTGAAACCAAATTTTTTTTACCAAGATCGATATCTTTATTTACCTTCTTTCCAATTTTCTTTTCCTCACCTTCTACATCTAAAATATCATCAATAATTTGAAAAGCTAAGCCTATATCGAGACCAAAATCCTTTAGGGCATTACACTCATAATTACTTGCACCACCAAGTATACCCCCGGCTTCACAACAAAAAGAAAGTATAGCCGCTGTTTTCATGCTATTTATTCTAAGTATCTCCGACTTTTCAAAGTTATTAGATTGTGAGAGCAAATCAATCATTTGCCCCCCACACATCCCTCTATACCCGCTAACTTCTGACAGTCTATCAATTAAACGAATTCTAATTTTTGCTTCTTCATTAATTATATTACTAGTCAATAGCTTAAATGCTTCAATTAATAATGAATTACCTGCAAGAGTAGCAGTTGCCTCATCAAACTCGATATGCAAACTGGGTTTACCTCTTCTTATTTCATCATTATCCATACAAGGCAAATCATCATGAATAAGCGAAAAGGTATGAACCATCTCAATGGATGCTCCAACTAAAACTGATTGATTTAAGGGAACGTCAAAAATACTAGATGACGCAAAAACTATATAGGGACGTATTTTTTTACCAGATCCTATAGATGAATACCTCATTGCATTAACTAATCTTGACTCAGGACTATTTGGAACTTTAAAACGTTCTTCCAAAAGTTTATCAACCTTATTAGCAATAAACTTCAGATCATCGCTAAAAGTCATAATTAATCTATTTCTATGCTTTCTGATTCAAGCGACCCATCTTCTAGGGGAACAATTTTTTCAATCTTCTCCTTAGCTGATTTTAACTTTGATTCACAATGAACTCTCAATTGAGATCCCCTTGTATAAATATCAATTGATTCATCTAATGTTACTTTACCATCCTCAAGCTTAGTGATAATTTTTTCTAGTTCCAATAGACTCTCCTCAAAAGAGAGTTTTTGTATATCTGAAGGTATCTCTATTTTATTAATTTTTTTTGCCATAATTTATCTCTAGAAATATATAAGAATTTAACACTACATACTATCAGCTTTAATTAAAGCAGCAACATGATTAAATGAACTTTCCTCCAATGCAAGAAGATTATAGCCACCTTCGAGCACAGATATTAGCTTTCCAGAACAATACTTTCTTGCTACTTCAGATACCCTTTCAGTAACCCAAAAATAATCATCAGAAATAAGCTTGGTACCAGAAATATCGTCTAATTCATGCCCATCAAAACCAATTGATAGTAAAATTATTTCTGGCTTAAATATTTTTAATATTGTGACAAGTTTATTATTTACTAATTTTCTAAACTCAAATGAACCTTCGCCTGGAGATAGAATATAGTTATTTATATTATTTTCAGTAGAATTTAACCCTAAACCAGTCCCTGGGTACAATGGTGATTGATGTATAGAGCAAAATAAAAAATTTTCATCATTTTTACTTCTGACCCATTCCTCTGTTCCATTGCCATGATGTACATCAATATCAATTATGGCAATTTTTTTTATTCCTAACTCATATCTTGCATATGCGGCTCCAATAGCAATGTTATTGAATATACAAAAACCCATTCCATTTGATACTCTTGCATGATGACCTGGAGGCCTGACAACACAAAAGGCATTTTTTATTTTTCTTTGATTTACCATTTTTATTGCAGAAATAACTGCGCCTGGTGCCCTTAAACAAGCTTCCAAGGATCTCGGTGAAAGTATTGTGTCACTGTCTAATTTTATGACCTTCTTTAAAGGGAAAAAATTAGTTATTTTATCAATATATGTTCTATCATGGACTTTAGCTATTTGATCATTAGTAGCATAAGGACAGTCGAAATTTTTTATTTCATCTATTTTCAATTTATTTAATCTATTTAAAATTTTTTTAATTCTTAAATTACTCTCTGGGTGGTTATCCCCAGTATCATGCCAAAAAAAAGAAGGGTGTGAGAAAATACCTGTTTTCAAATTATTATTCCGTAAATCTAATAACAACAGGATCCATTATTTTTTTCCATAAAACAGGAATTAAGGCAATAATTACCATTAAACTATAACCATAAGGTAACTGAGGGGAATCTCTGTCGTGTCTCAATTGAAAATATCTTCTGCCAGCATATTTATGATGATCAGAATGTAAAGGCAGATTAAAAAGTGAATAATTACTAAAAATATGATTCGAGTTCCATGAATGTTTGCTACTAAATTTTTCATAATTTCCAGCTGATATTTCTTTTCTATTTAAACCATAGTGTTCAATATAGTTAATAACTTCTAATTCAAAAATAGATATCAAACTTTGCAATATAAAAAATAACAGGCCATAAAAACTAAAAAAATAGAAAACTATATATATTATTAATAACTGAATGAAAAAATCTTGAATCATAATATTCTTCAAACTATATATTTGAATTTTCTTCCTTAATAGCCTTCGTTTTTCAATACCCCAAGCACTTTTGAAACTTCCAATTAAGGAAGAAAAGAAAAAGCTATATACATTTTGACCATATTTTGCGGATGCTGGGTCTTGTGGAGTAGCAACATTAATATGGTGGCCATGAACATGCTCAATACAAAAGTGGGGGTAAGATACAGTAAATAGAATTAGCCGGGATAGAAATCTCTCAAACTTACGCTGATGAATTAACTCATGAGCAGCAGTTATTCCAAAAGCACCACTAGATATACCAGCAGAGAGAACTAGACCAAAATACTCTATAAAAGTTAACTCAAAAAAAGAGATATAAATTAAACAAAAAAATAAAACAAAAATCTGAATTGGAAAAGCCGCAAAAGTCAAAAATTTAAAAAAAGAATCTGAAAATTTAGTTTTTGAAAGATCTCCTTTATAAATTTTTTTTCCAAAAAATATATCTAAAATTGGTAGAATAAAGTACCCAAGGAATAAAGTTAGAAATGTGAAGGGTCCACCAAGCCATAAACCTAATACTACCGAAAATGGAAGAGAGAAACATAGAATATACGGCATTACAAAAAACATTATGACTTATCCAAATTTATTTATTCTTTTCTATTTCTTCTGCAACTAGTTCTTTTTTTGACAACTTACCAATCATAGTTTTTGGAAGTTCATCTCTAAATTCTAAAAACTTAGGAATTTCAATTTTGCTAAGTTTGTCCTTAAGAAAATTAAGCAAATCCCTAACCTCCAGATTTTCACCATCTTTAAGTTTTATAAATGCCTTTACTGCTTCACCCGAACTTGAATCCGGAATACCTATAACTGTCACTTCAGCTATAGAGGGGTGCTTATAAATACCTTCTTCGACATTACGGGGATAAACATTAAAACCGTTGACCAACACAAGATCCTTTATCCTATCAATAATAAAAGTATAACCATCCTCGTCTAAATAACCTACATCCCCAGTTCTAAATCTTCCGTCAATGATTGTTTCATTTGTTACCCCTGGCTTTTTCCAATAACCTTTCATTACTTGGGGACCGGATATACAAATCTCACCTATCTCACCTTGTTTAAGAATTTTTTTAGGGTTCTCTTTATCGCTTATATGAATTAATGTTTTAGGCATAGGAAGGCCAACTGAATTCTCTTTATTTTCACCGTTTATTGGATTAGCGCACGCTACAGGTGAGGTCTCAGTTAAACCATATCCTTCAACTAAAGTACAGCCTGTTATATTCTCAAAACCTTTCTTTACGTCTAATGGCAATGGAGCACCTCCAGAGAGGCAAGCCTTAATTGAACTCAGATCAAATTTAGAAATCTTTGGATAATTCAAAATGGCATTATACATAGTTGGTACACCAGCCAAAAATGTTGCTTTTTTTGAGTGTATATCTTTCAAAACAGGCAATAACTCAAAGCGTGGATGCATAATCATCTTTGCTCCCATTTGTATAGACATGTTCATTACTACAGTCATAGCGAATACATGGAAAAAAGGTAAAACAGCCATAACACTCTCTTCTCCCATGCTAAAGCCAGGGAACCATAACCTTTCTTGTATAAGATTAGCATAAAGGTTTGAATGAGTTAGCATTGCTCCTTTTGAAACTCCTGTTGTTCCACCTGTATACTGTAATACAGCAATATCCTCATCAGGATCTATGCTAATATTTTTATAATCTCCATCATTATTTATAAGCTCCGCAAAAGGTACTATATCTTCTGTGCTATCGAAATTTGATATTTCTCTCATTTTAACTAACGGAAAAAGAATATTTTTGGGAAAAGGAATTACTTCTGCAAAAGTACCAACAATTATTTTTTTTAATCGCGTCTTATTTAACAAGTTAAAAATCTTAGGATATAAGATTTTTAAATTTAAAGTCACCATAATATCAGTATCAGAGTCTTCTAGCTGATGTATTATTTCATTCTCAGCGTATAACGGACTAAAGTTTACCACCACACCCCCGGCTTTCAAGATGCCAAAATATGAAACAACAAACTGAGGACAATTTGGAAGAAAAAGTCCAACTTTAGTTCCCTTAGTTACGCCTAGTTGTTGAAATCCAAGAGCTGCTCTATCTACCATTTGGGAAATTTTTTTATAGCTGAACTCTTTTCCAAGAAAATCAATACATTTTCTGTTTCCAAAGTTTTTTACTGTATTATCTAAGATGGAAAAAAGAGGTTCTCCTTTTATTTCTGAGTTCCAATCTACATCTTCTGGGTATTTTTTCTCCCACAACATACTCTTCTCCCATAAATAATTAATTTTGTATAACTACTCACCTTTAAAAATAGGTTTACGCTTCTCCAAAAAACTCTTTACACCTTCTTCAAAATCACTTGTTGCAGAACTCATTGAAAAAAATTCAGTTTCTGTTTGAAGTTGTACCACCTCATTGGTGTAAAGCGATTGATTAATAAGTTTTTTTGTAAGTCCAATGGCTTTTGTAGGCCCTTTTGATAATTCCTCTACAAGGGCATTAACAGAAGAGTCAAGATCTTCATTTTTTGTAATACGATTTATAATTCCTAATTCCAAAGCTTTTTCTGCATCCAATCTGTGTCCTAAAAAAGCTATCTCTTTTGCTTTTTTTATACCTACAAGCCTTGGTAGAAAAAAAGTAGAACCTCCATCAGGGCTTAGACCTATATGATTATATGCTAGATTAAATTTTGAGTCTGATGATGCAATTGCTAAATCGGAACACAAAACTAAACTAAGACCAAATCCAGCTGCTGCTCCTTTCACCTTAGCTATAATTGGCACAGGTGTATTTATAAAATTTAAAATAGCCATGTGTAATTGACTTAAAAATTTTTGAAAATGGTCTTTTCTCTCTTCTGGCGATAAGTCAAGAATTTTACCAAACATATTAATATCACCACCAGCACAGAAGTGATCTCCTGATCCCTCAAAAACTATACATTTTAAAGATTTATTAGATAAGATTCTTTGACTTACATCAATCAAACATTTACCAAAATCTTCATTCATTGCATTGAGAACTTCAGGTCTATTAAACTTCACTATAGCAATATTGTTATTTAATTTTAATATAACCTCTTCAGCCATTCTTATCCTCCAAAACTTGCAAAATCAACAGAACCTAAAGCCGTACCACCTGCCTTAACAGATACTGGAGAATTAATAACTCTTGGTAAGTATTGTTCAGCAAAGAATCTAGCTATTTGAATTTTGTTTTTATAGAAACTTGAATTTGTTTTTTGGTTTTTTATCTTATTAAATGACTTCAATGCTGCTTTAGATAGAAAATAGCTACCTAATAAAATACCAAATATATCTAAGTAAATGCTAGCACTGGACGCTGCATCATTAAAATTTTTTATTGCTTTTGAACTAATCCATTCGGTCGATATTTTGAATGAATCCATTGATTTCTCAAGAAGTTCAGAAATGATCTCTAGATCTTGACTATCTTCATTATTTAAATCTGATATCAATTCCCTTATTTGTTTAAAGAGAAAATCAACAGCTTTACCTCCAGATTGTGATAATTTTCTAAATACTAAATCAAGAGCCTGAATGCCATTTGTACCTTCATAAATAGGAGCAATTCGAGAATCTCTTAAATGCTGAGCTGCTCCGGTCTCTTCTATAAATCCCATCCCCCCATGAACTTGTAAACCAGTTGAGGCTGAGGAAAAACCTATATCAGTACACCAGCTTTTCACAATTGGAGTAAGCAAATCAACAAGTTCAGAATAAAGTTTTTTGGAGTCATCATTACTATGATACTTACTTAAATCAGCATAAACACCTGTGGTTAAAATTAAACCTCTCATCGCATCAATTTTTGATTTTATGTCTAGGATCATCCTTTTTACATCTGGATGCTCTATTATAGAAACAGATTCATCAGACTGCACCAAGGGGCTTTTACCCTGCTTACGGGAAAATGCATATTCCAAAGCTTGTTGATAAGCTCTTTCTGCAATTGACAAGCCTTGAACACCAACATCAATTCTAGCGTGATTCATCATGGTGAACATGCACCTCATTCCTTGATTTTCTTGACCAATCAACCAACCTTTTGCACCTTGTGTTTCTCCATATAACATTACTGCCGTGGGACTTGCATGAATCCCAAGCTTTCTCTCTAATGAACCACATCTTAAATCATTTTTTTCAGCTATAACACCATCATCATTTACAAAGAACTTCGGAACTAAAAAAAGTGAGATACCTTTTGTACCCTTAGGACTATCAGGAGTTCGTGCTAAGACAAGATGAATTATATTTTCTGCAAGATCATGATCTCCATATGTAATATATATCTTTGTACCAAAAATATTATAACTACCATCAGAATTAGGAATAGCCTTGGTTGTTAGCGAACCAACATCTGAACCAGCTTGAGGTTCAGTGAGATTCATTGTGCCGGTCCATTCTCCAGAAACAAGTTTTGATAAATACTTTTTTTTAATTGATTCCGAAGCATGAGCTGAAATTGCCTCGACAGCACCAGATGTTAGAAGTGGGCATAAACTAAATGCCATATTTGCTGAAGTAAAAAATTCATTTACTGACAGTCCTAAGGCAAATGGCATATTTTGACCACCAATATCTTCAGGAAAACTGATACCATTCCACCCTCCTTCAACAAATTTTTTATAAGCTTCTGGGAAACCAGGTGCAGTTTTAACTGAGCCATTTTCAAGAGTAGCCCCTTTTTTATCTCCAATTTGATTAATGTCTGCAATTGGACCTGAGGCTAGTTTACCTGCTTCTTTTAATACAGCTTGAGTTAAATCCTCTGAAATATCCTTAAAATTACTTAATGAGGTAAGTTCTCTATAAGCAGTTATTTCATTTAAAGTAAATAAAACTTCATCTATAGGAGGTGAATAATGGGGCATATTAGACCTTTTTATTTAAAAATTTATACAATTGAATTACTTATAAGATTATAGAATAATTCATGGTAAAAATGAGTGCAACATTACAAGTTTTAATCAACAAATTATAAGAATAATTATTTAAAATCAGATACTTAAATATAAATATGAATATTTATAAACCCACAAAAAAAACGCTAGCACTTGCTGTAAACAAGCTCAAAAAGGCAAAATTGGTTGTTTTTCCAACCGAAACAGTCTATGGGCTTGGAGGAGATGCTACATCTGAAAGTGCTATTCTAAAAATTTATACTTTAAAGAAAAGACCTAGATTTAACCCTTTAATTATTCATTGTTCCAGTCAAGAAGATGCTATGAAGATAGGTAAATTTGATAACTTAAGCATAAAATTAGCAAATAATTTTTGGCCTGGACCATTAACAATAGTTTTGCCAAGTAAAAAATCTAGTCAAGTTTCTAAACTTGCAACCTCAGGCCTCCAGACAGTTGCTTTAAGAATCCCAAGAAATAAATTTGCTATTGAATTAATTAAATTATTTGGAAAGCCGATAGCAGCACCTAGCGCAAATCCATCTGGAAAACTTAGCCCAACATGCGCAGAGCATGTTCAACAAAAATTAGGAAAAAAGATTGATTTAATCATTGACGATGGAAATGCATTAAAAGGAATAGAGTCAACTGTTATTTCTATTATAAATAATAAAGTTTATTTGCTAAGGCCAGGGGCAATAACTAATGAAGAAATTGAGGAAGTACTTGGAAAAAAATTATTAATAAATAGTTTTGAAAAAAATTTATCTCCAGGAATGCTAAAAAATCACTATGCAACAACAAAGCCATTAAGAATAAATGCAAAAAGAGTTTTTAGTGATGAAGCGCTTCTTTCTTTTGGAAATAAAACACCCAAAGGTGCATTTAAAACTCTAAACTTAAGTAAAAATGGCAACCTTAACGAGGCAGCACAAAATTTATTTTCAATGCTTCATAAATTAGAAAAATTAAAAGTAAGAAAAATTGCTGTTTCCTCTATACCTGATACTGGACTAGGAAAAGCTATAAACGATAGACTAAAAAGGGCATCGTATTCAAAATGAAAAAGATTGCCTCGATTATAACAAAAGAAAATATTGAAAATCTTAAATTAATATGTGGAGAAAATGGGTGGACGGATGCAGAAGATATAAATGAAAAATACCTTTCTGAGGAAAGAAACTTTTATAAAAGCTACTCGCCCATAATATTAAGGCCAGACAGTACTCTTAAAATATCAAATATACTGAAATATTGTTATAAAAAAAATATTCCTATTGTTCCTCAAGGAGGGAATACTGGTTTAGTTGGTGGTACCGTTTCCGGACATATATCTAATGAAATAATTCTTAACTTAGAAAAAATGAATAAAGTTCGTGAGCTTTCACATACTGACTCTGTACTAATTGTTGAGGCAGGTGTCAAACTTCATGAAGTTCAATCTATTGCTAAATCAATAAATAAGTTTTTTCCTTTAAGCTTAGCGTCTGAAGGTACATGCCAAATCGGAGGTAACTTAGCAACAAATGCGGGAGGAGTTCATGTTATCAAATACGGTAATGCTAGGGATTTAGCACTCGGCCTTGAGGTAGTACTAGCTGATGGAACAATAATTAATGGCTTAAAAAAACTTCGAAAGGATAATTCAGGATATAATTTAAACCAGCTCTTTATTGGGTCTGAGGGAACATTAGGAATAATAACTGCGGCATCTCTAAAATTATTTCCTATTCCATATGAAGTAAATACAATTTTATTAGCTTTAGATTCATTAGAAAATGCAATAGAAATAATGAATGAATTGAAGAAAATATATTTAGAAAGACTGAGTGCCTTAGAGTTTTTTTCTAATTTTTCCCTTGAAATAGTTTTGAAAAACACAACAAACACCATGAGGCCTTTTGAAAAAAATTACCCCTGGTACATTTTAATTGATATTGAAGGAACACCTGATACGAATCACAATAGTAACTCTATAGAAAATTTTCTATTTGAAAATTTGAAGAAAAATACAATAAAAGATGGTATAGTTGCAAAAAATCTTAAAGAAAAAGAAAATTTTTGGAAATTAAGAGACAGTATCCCTTACGCTCAAAAACCAGAGGGGGCAAGCATTAAACATGACATTTCTATTCCAATAAGCAAAATATCGCAATTCTTAGATGAATCTACAAAAAAAATTCATAAAGCTATTCCAAATATACGGCCTTGTATATTTGGTCACCTAGGTGACGGAAATATTCATTTCAATCTTTCAAAACCGATTCAAATGGAAAACCTTGTTTTTGAAGAATATCAAGATAAAATAAATAAAATCATTTTTGATATTGTAATAAATTACAATGGATCAATAAGTGCAGAACATGGAATAGGTCTAGTCAAAAAAGAAGCAATAAAAAATTATAAAGATAAATCTGAAATTACCATTATGAAGAATATAAAAAAAATATTTGATGAAAAAAATATTTTGAACCCTGGGAAATTAATTTAATATTTCTTTTATACTTTTATATGGTAAACCAAGAGAGTCAGATACAGGTTTATTAATAACATTTCCAGAAAAAATATTTAAACCATTAGCCAAGTTTTGGTCATTAATTAAAGAATTTCTTAATCCCTTGTCAGCAATATTCAGAATAAAAGGGAGAGTAGAATTATTCAGGGCATATGTAGAAGTCCTAGCTACTGCTCCTGGCATATTTGTAACACAATAGTGAATAACATCATGAACTATATATGAAGGGTCATCATGAGTTGTCCCCCTACTTGTCTCAAAACAGCCACCCTGATCGATTGATACATCAACCATAACACTACCTTTTTTCATTTTTTTTACTAGATCCTCTGTAACTACACGAGGAGCTGAAGCTCCAGGCACCAGCACAGCTCCTATAACTAAATCTGCTTCAATTACTTTCTCCTCAATTAAATCTAAAGTTGGATACAAGGTAGTTATTGAAGTTCCAAACATCTGATCTAGCTCTGCTAAACGATAAGGGTTAAGGTCAAATATATAAACATCGGCTCCAAGGCCAACCGCCATTTTAGCAGCATTTGTTCCAACAATACCTCCTCCAAAAATTATTACTTTAGCCGAAGGCACTCCTGGAACTCCGCCCAAAAGCTGACCTCTACCACCTTTAGAAATTTCCAAGAAATGAGCACCACATTGTATAGACATTCTGCCTGCAACCATACTCATTGGCGCTAGCAATGGAAGGCCACCTTTATCATCGGTGACCGTTTCATATGCTATAGCTGAACATCCAGATTTAATAAGAGCATTTGCTTGTTTTCGATCAGGGGCAAGATGAAGATAAGTAAAAAGTATCTGGTCGTTTCTTAAAAATGAATATTCTATCTCTTGAGGCTCCTTTACTTTAACTACAAGCTCTGAATTTCTCCAAATATCTTCAGCCTTATCGACAATTTGTGCACCTGCATCAATATAATCTTGATTGGAAATGCCTATCTTAATTGCTGCATTTGACTGAACGTTTACCGAATGACCTCTAGAAATAGCTTCTCTTACACTAGAGGGAGTCATACCAACTCTATATTCATGAATTTTAACTTCTTTAGGAACACCTATCCGCATGTCTTATTCTACCTTATTTAATACTTCACCAATAGTTTCAAATAATTGGTTTATTTCATTTTTTTCAATAATTAAAGGAGGTGATAATGCTATAGTATCACCAGTAACTCTTACCAAAACACCTCGTTCATAGCAATGGGCAAAAACATCATTAGCCCTTGCGCCTGGTTTATCTTTTCTAGATTCCAATTCAATTCCAGCTATCAGGCCTAAATTTCGTATGTCCTTTACATAAGGATAGTCTTTGAGAGAGTGAGCAACCCCTTCCCAGTAATCAGATAATGATAGCGCTCTTTCAAACAAACCATCTTCTTTATAAACATCAAGAGTAGCTAAACCTGCGGCACATGCTAATGGGTGGCCAGAATATGTATAACCATGAAATAACTCAATTGCTCCATCTCCGGAACCATGCATGAATGCATCATAAATTTTTGACTTAACAAATACGGCGCTCATTGGGACTGTGCCATTAGTGAGCCCTTTAGCAGAAGTTATCATATCAGGAACCACATCAAAATACTCTGTTGCAAAAGGTTTACCAAGTCTTCCAAATCCAGTAATAACCTCATCAAATATTAAGAGTATACCATGTTTATCACATATTTCTCTTAGCCTTTTTAAATAACCTATAGGAGGAACAATTACTCCTGCAGAACCCGAAACAGGCTCAACGATTACTGCAGCAATAGTTGAGGCATCATGCAGATTAACTATCTTTTCAAGCTCATCAGCCCAATGAACACCCCATTTAGGCTGGCCTTTTGAAAAGGAATTTTTTTCTAAATTATAAGTAGCAGGTAAATGATCAACTCCCGATAGTAGGGGACCAAAAAACTTTCTATTATTGACCATTCCCCCAACAGATATTCCACCAAAACCTACACCATGGTAACCCTTTTCTCTTCCGACAAAACGTGTTCTTGAAGCTTGACCAATTATTCTTTGGTATGCAATGGCAATTTTTAATGCTGTATCAACTGCCTCAGAACCTGAATTAGCAAAAAAAACATGATCTAAATCATTTGGCATTAATGCAGTTAATTTTGCAGCAAATTCAAATTCTGATGGATGTCCCATTTGAAAAGCCATTGAATAATCCATCGTAGAAACTTGATCCTGAACAGCCTCAACAATCTTTGTTCTACAATGACCAGCATTTACACACCATAAACCAGCTACACCATCAAGAATTTGTCGATTATCATACGATGTATAGTACATACCTTTTGCGGCAACCAACATTCTTGGGTTAGCTTTGAAAGATCTATTTGAAGTAAATGGCATCCAGTATGAATCCAAATTATTTGTCTTAATATCAATTGCATTCTTAATCATATTATTTCCTAAGCCGAATATTCATAATCTTTTTCACTTTCTTGACGGCTCATATAATATTACTGGGCCATCTATCCCTTTCATACCATACTTTCCCGCCTCATCAAATACTATTGGTTTACCTTGGGATAATTCCCTTACTATATTTGATACAAGAATTTTATCAGTTTCAGCCGCATCGCATATTCTAGCCGCCATCTGAACAGTTGATCCAAATAGATCATTTTCTTCAACTATCGGCTCACCAGCATTTATTCCAATCCTCATATGGAGGGAAAGTTCTTTATTCTCTGAGTTATGGGCTCTTAGACCTTTTATCATAATCAATGCAGACTCTACAGCTTGATGTGATTTAGAAAACCTAGCCATTATTCCATCACCTGTATGTTTAACTTCTTTTCCACTAAAATCTCTGAGCGCAAGCCTAACAATGGCATTATGAACTCTTAAAACTTTTTGAGCACCTTCATCGCCTAATTCTTGTGTTAACTTTGTTGAACCTACTATATCAGTAAAAAGAACTGCAATCGGGCCATCAGTTGTTGAAGAATCTTTCTTAGGGTTTCTCCATTCATTTATAGCATTTTCAATCTTGCTTGCTGCATTCATGTCCCCTTTTAAATAATCTTTTAAAGCATCTGTTCCAGCTTGAAACATTGAGATGTATTGAGGCTCCAAAAGATACTCATCGTAATTGTCTGCAAGCTTCTTAGCTGCTGATGGTTTATTGCCTATAAGAGACAAAACTCTCTCTAAAAGTTTTATAAACTGGTCGTAATTTAAGGAACTATCTTCACGCACTACTTCACATGCTCCAGCTAAGTATAAATTAGTTCCAAATCGATCAGAACTTGCAATATTTATATTTTTTAAAACTAAATGTTGAAGAGAATTTTGTAAAAAATTCATTAATGCTAGTGTTGCCCCCTTATCATCCCCTTCAGGCTCAACCTCTTGTTCAACATCAACATCTTCAGATAAATTGTCCTCAAAATTATCTAGCGAAGGCTCAATAACTGGGTCACTTGAATAGTTTCTTTTTTTATTTTTTCTTTTCTTAGATAATTTTTTTTTCTTTAATGTTTTACTTTTATTTTTTTTTGTTTTATTTATATTTTTTTTTGTGCTTCCAAAAATACTTGACATCAACTCCTTTTCTTCTCTTGAGAGAAAGACTTTAGCCAAAAGGCTATAACTCAAAAGAAATGAGAGAACAAATATACCCCAACTAGCATATTCAAGCATTCATTTTGCCCCATAAGTGAAATCATAAAAAATTTTTATAAATAAATTATATATTTATTCGTATTCTTTTCAAATACCAAATTGGCCATATAAACTTAATCCGAATTTTTGAAAAATCAATGTAATGATAGCAGCAAAACCACAACTAAATATCAAGATACTTAGCATCTTGATTACAAGTGATATTTTAGAACTCTCAGTTACCTCAATATTATTTTCTTTTAAAACTCTTTTTTTTCTTTTTCCTAAACTTTCTGCCTGTGGCTTCTCATCAGGAACTTCATCCATCCAACTCTTTGGACTTTCTTCATTTTTATATTCATCTTCATTTTCACTTGAAGATTCTTCATAGTTTTCGGCTGATTTATCTGGTTCTGTTGTAAAAACCGTCTTCTCTTGTTTCGCTCCCGTAGCAGGATCCAATGTCTCTCTGATAACTTTTACAGCTTGAACATGCCTCTGTGAGGCAAGTTGCTTTGCATCTTCAACTGCTATTGTCTCCTGATGACCGGGAAATGTAGCGTCAATAAGCCACCGATCTTTTGACTTCACATATAATTCTACACTTGTTTCCATTAGTTATCTTTAATTGTAAAATTATTTAATACTATCTGAATTTAATTAATAATTGAACAGAAAGGATAATACTTATCATTATTGGTTTTTTTTCAATACTTCATCAATTACTTTATCACCAGTTGGCAAACCAAATTCAAACTTTCCAAATATTGACATATTTCTATCCCAGTTTGCACCAAATTGAGAAGCCATAGCATTAACATCCCTATAAAATCTATGAACTGGATTCGTATCATACAGACCTACAGCTCCCATATGTCCAAATAGTCTATTTACCGAACTTACACATAGTTTTGCTATAAAAGCTCTATCTCTTGTTATTTTTGCAACCTCTCTTGCAGAAAGAGATTGCTTATTAAGTCCTTTTTCATGAAGAACTCTGTTTATATTATTATATATCAAAACTGCTGCATCTATCTCTGCTGAAGACTCTGCCAATCTATGCTGGACAGGGACTTGATCCTTAATTGAATTTCCAAAAATTGCACCCTTCCTATCAGAAGTAAGGTTTTTATAAGCCTCATAAGCGCCTTCAGATGCTCCGATTAAAGGACCAAGAAAACTAGATCCAAAGTAAGGAAGAAATGGCATTTCATACAAATAGCTTTCTGGGTTTATTGAAGCTCCTGGAGGGTTTCTATCAAAAGTTGCATGAGCATTAATTGTTCTATATTCTGGAACAAAAAGGTTATCACATTTTATATCTTTGCTTCCAGTCCCTCTCATTCCAATTACATGCCAAGTATCAATGATTTCAAGTTCACTTGTGGGAACCAAAAGCCTTATATATTTTGAATGATCTCCAGGATCATTTCCATCAATATGTGAGTGGACTATTGACCACTCAGAGTGATCTACACCTGAGGCAAATCTCCATGTTCCACTTAAATTATAACCTCCCTTAGTTTTTACAGCACAACTACTTATTTGAGCAGAAGCCGTTACAATAACTTGGTTTTGATTGCTACCCCAAATTTCATCTTGGCATTCTAGAGACATCCTTCCAGCGATAGCGGCATGAGCACCTACAACAGAAACTATCCAAGCCGATGAGGGACAACCCCTAGCAATTACCCTTGCGGCATCAGCATGAGTAGCCCAACCCATAGAATAACCTCCATACCTTTTTGGTTGATAAATCCTCATTAGACCTGAGTTGAATAAATCATCAATATTTTTCTTTGGTAATTTACGATCTTGCTCAGCCTCAAGAGCTCTATCTTTAAAGATTGGAATGAGTGATTCAGCCCTCTTTATTATATCTTCTCGGCTGGGAATATTGCCATTTATATGCATATCTAAAGACATCAAAAGTCTCCATTAACGATTTGAGATAAGCATTATACTATATTTTTTAGCTTTTCTCTATAAAATGGTGCCCAGGGGCGGAATTGAACCACCGACACGCGGATTTTCAGTCCGCTGCTCTACCAACTGAGCTACCTGGGCAAATTTTATCACTAAGAGGCTGGGTTATAAAGGGTCATATGCTTTAAGTCTAGAAAAATTAAAAAAAAAATAGTTTAAATCATAATTACAATCAAAATAGGGCTATAAAAAGCCAAAAAATATTACTTAGACTCCAACACCATTGATAAGGGATACTGTCTCATAAAGAGGAAGTCCTATTACATTTGTATAAGAACCTTTTATTTCAATTATAAAAGTAGAAGCTTTTCCTTGAATTGCATAACTCCCCGCTTTACCCAGCCATTCTTTGGATTCAATATAATAGTCTATATCTGAATTAGATAATCTTTTGAACCTTACTTTAGTCATGACTATCTTATGATAAAATCTATCTTGTTTAAACAAAACTACGCAGGAATATACTTTATGCCACCTTCCTGATAATAAAAATAGTGAATTTTTTGCTTTAATTTTATCTTCTGTTTTGTCAAGTATACTAGCTCCACATACAACTACAGTATCTGCAGCAATTATTATGTTATCTGGAAATTTTTTTTTAAATTTTTTCCCTTTGAGTATTGCTACTCTTAAAACATAATCTCTGGGGGTTTCATTTTTATAAATTGTTTCATCTATTGATGGAGAAACTACATTGCAAGGATTAATACCAATAGAATTTAAAAGAGAAAGCCTCTGAAGTGATTGGGAAGCTAGAATTATTTTTTTGTTTATTTTTATATAAAAGGGATCCAACAAATTATTTATATCGAAAAGTTATTCTACCTTTGGATAAATCATATGGTGTCATCTCTACTAAAACTTTATCTCCAGCTAAGACTCTAATTCGATTTTTTCTCATTTTACCTGAAGTGTGAGCAAGAACCTCATGATCATTTTCTAATTTCACTCTAAACATAGCATTTGGAAGAATTTCTTCCACTAAACCAGACATCTCTAACAATTCTTCTTTAGCCAATTAATACTCCTTTTAGGTTGTTAGCGTAACATTATACACTTTTGATTATAAAAGTCACAAATTAATTAATCATAATTAATTTATTTACTGATAAATTTTTTTATTATTAATTTGTTTATTTGTTCACGAACTTCTCTATAAGAACTCAAAATTTGCTCTCTACTGCCATGAACATTGCTCACGTCATAGCAAGGCCAATATTCAATTTCCCAGGAATTATACCTGGTTAATTCTTTAGATAAATGCTGTGCTTCAGGAGATAAAGTTATTACTATGTCAAAATCTTTATTAATAATATCTCTGATTAACTGATGCTGATGATCAGATATATCAATATTGATTTCAGACATTACTTCAATTGCAAAGTTATCAATTTCTCCTTTTTTCACCCCTGCAGACTCAACATGAATAGCAGTATACAAATGATTTTTTAACAAACCTTCCGCAATTACTGACCTTACAGAGTTTAGATTGCATACAAACAAAACGGAGTTAATAACCTTTTTCATTTTTTACCTCAAGTGGAGCACACTTATTAGCGTAAATAGTCTTCTAGAAGTTTTATCATCTAATTTTACTTTGCCAGAAAGCCTCTCTTTTACCATCGCTGATCCCTCATTATGTAAGCTCCTCCTAGCCATATCTATTGTCTCTATCTGAGAGGGTGAGGATGACCTAATTGCCTGAAAATAACTATCGCATATTGATAGATAATCTCTAATTAAGCCTCTAAATGGGTTAAGAGACAGTCCAATTATTGTTATAGGGGTTTTATCAATTTGCCTAATATCTAATAGCACTCTGTTTTCTTTAATAGACAAGATTAGGTCAAATGGCCCAATGATTTCTGATTTAATTAATTTAAAATAATTTTTTTCTAATAGATCATAAATTGCAATTTTTTTTTCTTGCTCAATATCTAAGCTTCTTTTAGCAACAGTTTTTTCATCAATTTCAAGAGCAATTATATCCTGCAAAATTAAATTACCTAACTAAGTTTTATCTTTTAACCTGATGGAGACAGATAATGCATGAGCTGATAATCCCTCATATTCTGCAATAGTTAAAATATCATCACTAAGAGCATTTAGGGATTCATTAGTGCTTTGAATAATGGAACTTCTTTTTAGAAAATCTAAAACTGATAAACCCGAAGTAAATCGAGATGTCCCAGAAGTAGGCAAAACATGATTAGGTCCAGCAATATAGTCACCTAAAGCTTCAGGAGTATTTCTTCCAAGAAAAATAGAACCAGCATTAGAAAATTTTGAAAGAAGTTCTTTTGGATTATCAACAGATAATTGCAAATGCTCTGGGGCAATTTTATCAATTATGGGACCAACATTATTAATATTATCTACTATAATTATAAGTCCATTATTGTTCCAACTCTGAGAGGCTATCTCAGATCTTTTCAAATGATTCAAATGATATTGAATTTTTTCTGCAACTTTGTTGGCAAAATCATATGAATCACAAATTAAAATAGACCTTGCCTCAGTATCATGTTCTGATTGAGATAAAAGGTCAGTTGCAGTCCATTCTGGATTACCAATTGAGTCAGAAACAACTAATATCTCTGAGGGGCCAGCAAAAGCATCTATACCCACTTTACCAAAAACAATTTTTTTTGCAGTAGCAACAAAAATATTACCTGGGCCAACAATTTTATCTACTTTATTAATTGTTTCTGTTCCATACGCAAGAGCTGCAACAGCTTGAGCACCACCTATTTTATAGATTTCTTTAATTCCAGCAATTTCTGCAGACACTAAAATAACCGGATCAATTAACCCATTAGGAGCAGGTACTGTCATTACAATTCTACTTACGTTAGCAACTTTCGCAGGAATAGAATTCATCAAAACACTACTAGGATAAACTGCTGTTCCACCAGGCACATAGATTCCTACCGAAGAAATTGGTGTCCACCTATGACCTAAGCCAATACCAAGTTTATCATAATAAAAATTATCTTCAGGTAACTGAGATTTATGATAGGAAAATATTCTATCTCTTGCTTTCTTTAAAGCATCAATTATTTTCTGCGAAACATTTTTTTTTGCTTTTATAATTTCCTCTTCTGATACTATTAATTCTTTTGACGAGAGAAAACAATTATCAAAATCTTTATTATATTTTATTAAAGCATTATCACCGTTATTCTTTACATCTTCAATAATTGAAAAAACCTTTTTTTCAACAGAGGTTCCTTTTCCGGAAGATGTGCTTAATATATCATCTAGTTGTATATAAAAATCTTTATCTTGAAAGTTAAGCTGCTTTACCATGAACTATCTCAGAAAATTTATCTATTAAATTATTAATTTTTTTAGGTTTAGTTTTCAATGATGTTCTATTAACAATCAAATGGGTCGAGATATCTGTGATTTTTTCTTTTTCAACTAAACCATTTGCTTTTAAAGTCTCACCTGTCTCTACTATGTCAACTATAGTATCGCATAAACCCAGACTAGGAGCGAGCTCAATAGCACCATTCAATTTAATACAATTGGCCTGAACTCCTATTTTTTCAAAGTGCCTTTTAGTTATATTAGGATATTTTGTTGCAACTTTTTCATAACTAGCAGCCAGATTTCCATTTTTTAAACTTAAATTTACAGACCTTGCAATAACAAGCTTGCAAATGCCTATTTTTAAATCTAATGGCATATATAGTTCAGAATAACCTTGTTCTAAAATGTCATCTTGCCCAGCAATACCAATATCTGCAGCACCAAAAGCCACAAAGGTAGGTACGTCAGAACTCCTAATTCTAACTAAGTCTATATCCTGATCATTTGTTGAAAATCTTAATTTACGAGATTTAGGATTATTAAATTCTTTCTCTGGCAAAATTTCTGACTTCAGTATCAAGTCTACTGACTTATTCAAAATACGCCCCTTTGGTAATGCAAAGATAATTTTTTCAAAATCTTCCAAGTTACTCTCCTAAAAATTCTTTAATTGTATAATTCCTAGAGCCTTTCTAAATTGTGATTCGGAACAGTACCAGTTTTCCAGGGCTCAGATAAATCCTTTAATATGCACTCCACACACTCAACCTCTAAATCAATCACAGCTCCACCAGCAAAATTCAAATATATGTGGATCAAATGACCTCCATCAGTTTGGTAATTTATAGCAAGTAACTCAAGTGGTAAATTTTCTTTTTCATTATTTAAACTCTTTGTTCTAACTCTTAAAACACCTTGAAATCTTATAATTGAGTATATTCTCTCTTTTTTATTGATATTTTCCCATTTAAATCTATTTACAAGAAGAATAAATGTTCTTTGTTTTTTTAAAAATGTCATGTTTTTTTTTAAAATTATTGAGTCTTGGACCATGCTTGAAATGATATCTAAATCAATGAAATCTAAGGCTAATATATTTTTTTCATTATTATTTCTAACCATTTAAAACCCAGTTATTCTATCAATATCCGCACCACAGTTTGTTAATTTTTGCACTAAATCTTCATAACCTCTGTCTAAGTGATATATTCTACTTATAACTGTTTCTCCTTGTGCAGCTAAACCAGCTAAAACTAATGATACCGATGCTCTAAGATCGGTGGCCATTACCGGAGCCCCTTTAAGTTTTTTAACACCTTTAATAATAGCAGTTGGACCTTCTTGGGTTATATTCGCTCCCATCCTTACCAATTCTGGAATATGCATGAATCTGTTTTCAAAAATATTCTCAGTTATTATTGAAGAACCATTAGCCAGAGATAATAGAGCCATTATTTGAGCTTGCATATCAGTTGGAAACCCAGGGTAGGGCTGAGTTGCTATATCAAATGGAATTATATCACCTTCTCTTGAGACAATAATAGCATCACCATCTTCCACAATTGATACACCCGTTTTTGAAAGAATATCAAATACTGAAAAAAGCTGATTAGTTTGAGCTCCCTGTAGCTTAATGACACCTCCGGTTATTGCGGCTGCTATAGCATAAGTGCCTGTCTCAATTCTATCGTTAGCTACTGTAAAATCTGTTTCACCAAGCTCATGCACCCCATAAATAGTTATTTTATCAGTACCTAAACCTAAAATTTTAGCACCCATCGTATTCAAAAATTTTCCTAATTCGGAAATTTCAGGCTCTTTCGCACAATTGAATAAAACAGTCTTACCCTTAGCTAGTGTAGCAGCCATCATAAGGTTTTCTGTAGCACCTACAGAGACTTTAGGTAAGTTAATTTCTGATCCTATTAAACCCTTTTTTGCCTCTGCATTGACATAACCATCTTCCAAAGAAATACTTGCACCCAAACTTTCAAGTCCATTTAAATGTATATCAATAGGCCTTGTCCCAATAGCGCATCCACCTGGTAATGAAACAGAAGCTTTACCGTACCTAGCTAATAAAGCTCCTAAAACTAGAACTGACGCCCTCATCTTTCTCACTAATTCATAAGGTGCTTTATTGATTGTTATATTTGTATTATTAATTTCTAGAACTTTACCATTAACTCCTGATGTAAGTTTTATTTCAGACCCAAAAAAAGTTAATAGTTCTAAAATTGTCCTCACATCTGCTAAGTCAGGAACCTTTCTAACAGTAACCTTTCTTTCAGTAAGAAGACTGGCAATTATAATTGGCAAAGAAGCATTTTTAGATCCACTTACTTCAATAATACCATTTAATTTTATACCACCTCTAACTTTAATCTGGTCCATTAAGATTATTAACCTTATTTTTAGTTGATGATTTTTGACTGTTCTTGTCCAAATTGTCTTGTGCTATTTTTCTTTTTTTAACCTGACTCTTCCTCCTCAGCAGGTTTTGCTTAAGAGCATGGGCAAGGTTTTTTGAGTTTTTCTTATTCAAATTTATGTACCAATTTTATAAAAATTAATTCCAATTCTATTATATCAAGCTGAAATATGAAAACTTTATATTAAATGATGCATAGACTATTTTATATTTCTGATATAATAAACATTAATCTTTAGAGAAAATTGCCGCCGTAGCTCAGGGGTAGAGCACACCCTTGGTAAGGGTGGGGTCGGAAGTTCAATTCTTCCCGGCGGCACCAAGCTAATATTATTTAAATTTTTTACTAATTATTAACCAATTTTGTTTATAAAATACTTGTTCATATGAACAAACATCCTCCCAATAACTGACGGAGCTAAAAGCTCCGTCTTTTTTTAATTTAAATCTTTTACAACTCGAAACCCAATATTGTAACTAAATAAGTTTGAAGGAAATTTACTACGCGCTTCAGGAGTAATTAATTTAGGTATATAATACCATGAACCACTCTTTATAACTCTATTTTCACATGAATTTTTTGTTTTATCTTTTTGTAACTTTTTACCATTCTTACCTAACCAACAATCACTTGTCCATTCCCAAACATTTCCATTCATATCATATAGCCCAAAATTATTTGGCTTAAATGATCCGACTGGCGAGCTCTGTTTTCCATCCCATTTCGTTCCACAAACCCTACAATTGGCATAATTTTTCTTTAAAGCATTACCCCACCAGAACTTAGATTTAGTGTTAGATCTTGCCGCATATTGCCACTCTTGCTCTGTTGGAAGTCTGTAGTTTCCATCAGTGATTTGGTTTAAATAACTTATATAATCTTTAGCATCAAACCAACTTATATTAATAATAGGAAGATCACTTTTTCCCCAACCTTGATCTGAAGGAATTTTCTTACAGACTTTTTGTTTAACACATTCAAGCCATTGAGACCAAGTAATCTCAAATATGCTCATTGCAAAAGGTTTATCAATTATTATTTGATTAAATTCTGATTTTGAGCCTGCAACTATAATATCTTTATAATTTATTTTCCCCGACGGTATAACTACCATTTCTGGGCATCTTTCACACTCTTTGAAAGTGCTTAATTCTCTAGGCGTGATAACAACCGATTTATCAGCAAAAGATTTATTATTTATTAAAAAAAAACTAAAAAAAGCTACATAAATCAGATTAATTAGTATTATTATATTAATTTTCACGATAATTATACCTATTGACAGTAGATTACATAAACAAACTGTTGTTAACATAGACTATAATATTTAGATTTTTATTTATAGTTTAGTCTTTTATTTATTTTTTTTGTAAAAATTTAATTATAACTATCTGTTAAATTTTTATATAGGGGTTGTTCATAAGTTGATTAATAATAAAGAAAATCAAGATAAAACAGATAATAATAACAAAAGGTCTAAGCGACCCTCTTGGAAAAAATTTATTGACTGGTGGAAGAAGGGTAGACTTATAGCCTTGATCATACTTCTTATCTTATGTGTAATCAAAGCCTCTGAATTAACTCCTGGAGGCCCAATCAACTCGATAAGAAAAAACACATTTCAACCTTTACAAGCTTTTCTTTTTGATTTTTATCAAACACAAAAACCAAGAGAGATTCCAGATAACCAAGAAAGACCTGTCGTCATTGTTGATATAGATGATGAGAGCTTAGCATCCCTTGGACAATGGCCTTGGCCAAGAGATGTATTAACACAAATGCTTCAAAATTTAATGCAAAGTGGCGCTATATCAGTTGGATTCGACGTCATCTTTGCTGAAGAAGATAGATTATCTCCGAACCTTGTAGCAAGTAGAGCAAGTGCAAGAAATTTAAACCCGAATACTATAAAAGAACTTGAAGCTCTTCCAAGTAACGATGCTATTTTTGCTAATACACTCAAACAAAGTCGTGTTGTTCTTGGCCAAGCTGCCAGAGGGACAGCCATTCCTGGACAAAGGAAGGGCTTACCTAGATCACCTCCCTTGGCTAGAAAAGGAGAAAAACCCTATCCTTTCCTCAATTCAAACTTTCAAGCAGTTCTAAGAAACTATAAAATCCTTGAGAAAGCCTCTCCGGGCCTTGGTATGCTGAATGTAGAGCCTGATCCAGACGGAATAGTTAGAAAAGTACCTATAATTATCAAAATTGAATATCTAAAGAAAAACGGAAAAATAAGAAAAAAAATATACCCTACGCTTACTTTAGAAATGCTTCGCCAAGCTACGGGTAAACCAAAAAGACCACTTGTTGTGTTTTCAAATAATGTAGGCATTACAAAAGTGGCTCTAACTAAAGATTACTTCATACCAACTGAGCCTAATGGGGAAATATGGGTCTACTATGCCAAACCAGGAGAACAAACCGATGATTTGTATGTTTCGGCTAAGGATGTAATTTCTGGCTTAATCCCTCCAGAACGTTTTAAAAATAAATTTGTGTTGGTTGGAACCTCTGCCGTTGGTCTAAGAGATATTAGAGCTACTCCTATATCAAATAATCTCCCTGGGGTTGAAGTTCATGCGAATATGCTAGAAACTATTTTATTTAAAACTCCATTGACCAGAGGCGAAACAGCACCTGCTCTAGAAATTTTAATAGCTATAATTACTGGCGTATTATTAATAATACTTTTACCTACTATAGGTGCTAGCTGGTCACTTCTTCTTGTTGGAGTTATGTCAATTATATTAGTTTCATTCTCTTGGTTTTCATTTGCAGGGATTGATAACCCATTTATTTCTTTACCAGGCAGAGAGCTAATTGATTTTAGTTTTTTTGCTATAGCCATACTAATTTTATATTCCTACCTTACTTATACAAGTTTTTCAGCTACCTCCGCTGAAAAAAAACAGGTGCGAGGAGCATTTGCTCAATACCTCTCTCCGGCCCTTGTTGAGCAGTTAGCAGATGAACCTGATAGGTTAATATTAGGTGGCGAAATGAAATCAATGACATTTTTATTTTGTGATGTTAGAGGTTTCACTGCTATTTCTGAAACATTCAAAACAAACCCTCAAGGCTTAACCTCTCTAATAAATAAGTTTTTAACACCTATGACAGATATTATCATGGAAAGGAAAGGAACAATTGATAAGTATATGGGTGACTGCATAATGGCTTTCTGGAACGCGCCCCTTGATGATGAAAATCATCCACAAAATGCTGGAAACTCTGCGCTTGCAATGTTTGAGCACCTTCCAAAGCTTAACGAAAGACTAAAAAAAGAAGCTGAAGAGGAAAATAGAGACTTCCACCCAGTAAGAATAGGGATTGGGATCAACACTGGTGAATGTGTTGTAGGTAATATGGGATCAGATAAACGCTTTGATTATTCTGTTTTGGGTGATCCTGTAAATCTAGCTGCACGGCTTGAAGGTCAATCAAAAAATTACGGGGTTGACATAGTAATTGGCGAAGAAACACAGAAAACTATGAATGACTGGGCTACGATAGAATTAGATCTTATAGCTGTAAAAGGAAAGGCTGAAGCTGTAAGGATATTTGCTCTAATAGGTAACGAAGAATATAAAATGAAACCTGAATTTCAAAGATTATATGAAGCAAATTCTAAAATGCTAATTGCATACCGAAATAAAGAATGGGATGAAGCAGATAAACTTATTGATGAAACAAAAAAACTTGCTGATAGTGTTAATATTGAAATTGAAACTCTAAACATACTTTATAAAGAAAGAATTGATGAGTATAGACAAAACCCTCCCCCAGAGGATTGGGATGGCGTTTTTGTAGCAACATCTAAATAGATTTTTTTATAACAAATTAATGACTATAAATGATCAGAATTTTTTAAAAATTGAAGAAATAATAATTGGAAATACTAAGGCAATTATATTTCAAAATAATAATACCGAAGATTACCAAACTGGGGTAATTATTGAAGCAGAAAAAAATATTAATTTCAATTATATCTCCTCTGAGCTTATAAACTTTTATTTCGTAAAACTAATGAATATAAACACTAATACATTAAGCAATAAAATTTGTTGCTTAGTCAGTCAAAGTATAAAATTTACAAATGAAGCTGAATATAATAAATTTTTTGTTTCAAAATCAGAGATCACAAAGAAAACAAAAAACCTAATTTTTTTAAAAACTCACTTCTTTAATAATCAATGTGACATAATTGCATTTTCAAATTCTATTTGGAAAATCACCTGAAATTCTTAGCCCATCATCCCCTGTATTTTCATAGCTAAACCCATATTTCCATCTATTTTTAATTTTCCCATCATGAAAGCAGTAGTCGGATCAAGTTCGCCACTTTGTATTTGCATAAAATCTTCAGATGACAACGTTATTGTACAGTCCGCATCGTCATTATTATTATTTACTAAATTTGGAATTATTGAAGCATCTACAAAAATTACACCTACATCACCTAAGTCAAATTTAATTTTTCCTCCTATACCACAGTCCTCACCAACCTTTTCCCGTATTTTTTTAGTTTCTTCTTCTAAATTCATGGAGTATCTCCTATTATTTAGGTTTGAATAAATTATGCCTGAGAACAACATGGATTATATTTCTAATAATTGCAAATGGATAAAACATCAACTAGATGGTTTTTGTTTAACAATATCACTCAATCGACCTGATTCAAGAAACGCTATGAATGTAGAAATGGCTATTGAGATATACGATACTTTTTTAAATTTATCTCAGATTGATCAGATAGATGTTGTTGTGATTAAAGCAGAAGGAAAACACTTCTGTGCTGGAGGTGATTTGAAAGATATGATTGATAATATCGAGGAACCAAAAAGAGGTGTTGAAGATCAATTATATTCAGTAAATAGACGTTTTGGAGATCTATTAACCAAAATTAATGAGTGCCCTAAAACTGTTATTTCTGTTGTACATGGCGCAGCTAGAGGTGGTGGTTTTGGTATAGCTTGTGTTTCAGACGTTGTGATTGGAACAGAAGATTCTTCTTACGCCATGCCCGAGACAGGTTTTGGCTTACCTGGTGCACAGATTATTCCATTTGTAGTTAGTAGAATTGGCCATTTTCAAACCAGAAGATTAGTTACCACAGGAGATATAATCTCCGGAGAAGAAGCGTATAAATTAGGTTTAATTAATTATTTATGTAAAAATTTAGATGAAGCTTCAATCAGACTAGATGAAACCTTAAAAAAAATTAAGTATAGATCTCCAAATGGCATCCAAGAGAGCAAGAGACTAATTAATGAAGTAAGTAAAAAAACATCATCTGACTTATTAGACGATGGAGCTAGAACTGTTGCTTATATGTCAAGAAACAGTGATGGAGCAGAGGGTTTAAAAGCATTCTTTGAAAAAAGAAAACCATCTTGGAGCAAAAGGAAAGGTTAGATCTAAAAATTTGAACTTTCAATAGACATCAAAGTCTTTGAACCAGCCGTAATTTTTGATAATAGTGAGGAAGTTTCAGGCAAAATTTTGTTCATATAGAATTTTGAAAGATTTATTTTATCTTGATGAAACTGTTTATCAGAGTCTTTTTCATTAAGCTTAGATAAACTTGTCTTCGCCATCATTGCCCACATATAACCAAGAGTAACAATTCCAAATAACTTTAGATAATCAGATGACGCTCCTGCTGCTTCATTTGGGTTTGACATACCGTTCTCAGCCACCCATGCTGATGCTTGCTGCAGACGTGCAAATGATTTTGCTAGCGGCATAATAATATCTGATATGTCCTTATCAGATATATTTTCTTTAATAAATTTATCAACGGGGTGAAAAAACTGCCTTAATAACCTTCCCATATCTTGAGGCAATTTCCTCCCAACTAAATCTAAAGCTTGAATCCCGCTTGTACCTTCATATAACTGAGTAATTCTTGTATCTCTAACAAACTGTTCCATACCATGATCACGAATATATCCATGGCCACCATAACACTGTAAAGCTAGATTTACATTTTCAAAGCTTGTGTCTGTTAAGAAGGCTTTAGCAATAGGTGTCATCAAAGCCAAAAATTCAGAAGCATTTTTCTTAGTATCAGAGTCTGGGTGATGCTCGGCAATATCAATATTTAACGCAATCCAGATCGATAAAGCTCTTGCAGATTCATTAAATGACTTAACAGACAAAAGCATTCGTCTTACGTCTGGGTGGACAATAATAGGATCCGCAGGAAGTTCTGGGTTTACTGGAGAATTAAGACTTCTTCCTTGAAGCCTATCTTTCGTATATTCTGCAGCACTCTGATACGCAACCTCTGACATACCTAAACCTTGAATACCAACCCCTAATCTTGCCTCATTCATCATGATAAACATTGCTTTCATACCTTTATTCTTCTCACCCAAAAGGTACCCTGTTGCAGATTCGTACTTCATCTCACATGTTGAGGATGCTTTAATACCCATTTTATTTTCAATTGATAAACATTTGACATTATTCTTATCTGTTAATTCTCCATTATCATTAGATAAAAACTTTGGAACTATGAATAGACTTATACCTTTTATTCCTGTTGGTGCATCTGGAAGCCTGGCTAAAACTAAATGTACTATGTTTTCACTTAAATCATGTTCTCCGGCAGATATAAAAATTTTAGAACCTGTAATTAGATAAGAACCATCTGGACAAGGTTCTGCTTTAGTTTTTATTAAGCCTAAATCTGTTCCACAATGTGCTTCAGTGAGATTCATTGTCCCAGTCCATTTTCCATCTGAGAACTTCGGAAGGTAAAGTTTCTTTTGTTCACTGTTTCCAATTTTTTCAATTGCCTTATATGCTCCTTGTGTAAGGCCTGGATACATTCCAAAAGCCATATTTGTAGAAACAATCATCTCCGAAACAATTACTCCAATGATTGTTGGCAAACCTTGTCCGCCAAATTCCTCATCAAAAGTAAGGCTAGACCAACCACCTTTTATAAATGTATTATAAGCTTCTTTAAATCCATCCGGAGTCTTAACATCTCCTTCTTCAAATTTACAACCTTCTGAATCTCCTGATTGGTTTAGTGGAAGCAAAACATTTTGGGTAAATTTTGATGCTTCTTCTAAAATCATAGTTGTAATTTCAGGATTAATTTTTTTAAACCTATCAAGATTTGAATAATTATTTATTTTGAAAACAGAATTAATTAAATATTCTATATCTTTAATTGGAGCTTCATATTTTTGCATTTTTACCTCAGAAAAAGTTAATTCCTTAATGGTTTTCCTTTTGTAAGCATATATTCCATTCTATCTAAGGACTTAGGCTCTTTAAATAATTTTGAAATTCCAATGAGTTCTAAGTTTAAAATATGCTTTTCATCAACCGGTTCAAGTATATCAGTTTTCCCTCCAGAAACTATTTTAGCTAATTCCTTAGCAACAATAACATCATGATCTGAAATTTTACCTGATTTTCTTAAATCATTTATAGCCAGGTTAAATGCAATTTTAGCAGTTTCTCCTGGTAAAAAAATAACATCTTCTTTTGAAGGAGGTGTATAATCCTTGGCAAGTTTTAAGGCTTGTTTTTTAGCATCAGCTAGTAACCGCTTTCTATTCATTGATATTGAATTTTTTTTACCTAAAAATAAAAGATCTTTGGCCTCGTCTGCTGATGTTGATACTTTAGCTAAACCAATAGTTTGGAATACTTCCATCAAAGCTGGCATAGGGCCACCTGGTCTTTCTGCATTGTGTATATGCCTAAAGATCATTTCTTTTACTCCACCCCAACCCGGAACAATACCTACGCCTACTTCAACTAAGCCCATGTATAGTTCTGAGTGAGCATTAACATAGTCCACATGAAGACAAACTTCACATCCACCTCCCAGAGCCATTCCAGCTGGGGCAGCAACAACAGGAAAAGGTGAAAATTTTAAAGCTTTGTATGCGCTTTGCCCTTCCTTAAAAGTTTGTTCTAGCAAAGGCCACATAGCTAGATTAGCAGCAAATAAAGCCATACCAATATTTGCACCAGCAGAAAAATTTCTAGAGTCATTACCTATTACGAGAGCTTTAAAACCTTTTTTATCAATTTTTGCAGCTTCTTTAACCATTGACAAAGTATCATTATCAACAGCATTCATTTTGCTATGAAACTCTAAACAAGCAACACCATCGCCTATATCCCAAATAGAAGCAGATTTGTTTGTAAACAAAGGTTTTTGACCTAATTTTATTTCTTCTAAAGTCCAAGACTCAGGATTAAAAGGTACTGGTTTATATTCTCCTTCAATTGATAAAAACTCTTTTTTATTATTTTCAATTCTGTATAAAGGTCTTCCGTTTGCTATTTTTAAGATCTCAGGAACTTTCATATTAGATTCGCCTAATCTTTTAGTTATCCATTCAGTGCCGAGTTGATCTATCAATTCAAACGGACCATACTTCCACGCATAACCTGACTTCATTGCCATATCAACAGATAAAATATCATCTGATATTTCTGGAATAAGATCAGCAGCATATTTTAATACATTAGATAAAACTTCCCATGCATAAGCAGCACCTTTATCGTCAAAGGTTATTAATTTCTTTAAGTTATTTTTTGAAGATTTTATACTTTCAAAGTTAGGCTTTATAACTTCTCGATACTCACCAGAGTTTAAATCTAAAGCTTGTTTTCTTTTCTCACCTTTTTCTTTAATAAGTCTATAAAAGCCCCCCTTACCCTTCCTTCCAATATAACCTTCATCTACCATTTTTTTTGTAAGAGGATTAAGGGGGTGATCAGGCTTATATACTTCAAAGAAACTATCATTCTTTGGAAGTGACTGAAACATACTGTCGATTACATGATCTTTTAAATCTATACCTGTTAAATCCATTAAACCAAATATTCCTGTTTTTGGAACACCCATAGGCTTGCCTACTATTGAATCTGCTTCCTCTATTGTTAGATCAAGATCATAAGCTTTTTGAGTAGATACCATTGACCAAAAAATACCTATTCTGTTAGCAATAAAACCTGGAGTATCTTTGCAAACAACTATTTCTTTACCAAGATATATATCAGAGAATTCAACTATTCTATTTATGTAATCCTGTTTAGTTTCTTTGCCTGGAACAACTTCTAGTAACGGCATATATCTAGGAGGGTTGAAAAAATGAGTAATCATAAATTTTTCTTTAAAAAAATTAGAAAAACCACTGGTTAATTTCGATAGAGGTATAGTTGATGTATTCGAACTAATAATTGTATCTTTAGAGCAAAATTTCTCTATTTTTTTATAGATTTCATGCTTAATTGATAAATTCTCAACTACAACTTCACACACCCATTCACATTCTGATATTAAATGCATATGATCTTCTATATTGCCTGGAGTAATTAATTTTGCATTACGTTTATGCATCAAAGGAGCAGGTTTGGTCTTAAGAAGAGTTTCAATAGATTTCTCAGATATAAAATTTCTATTTGCAGAGTTTTTGGAGACTATATCCAAAAGTAGAACCTTAGTTCCAGAATTTGCTATTTGAGCAGCAATACCGCTTCCCATTAAACCAGAACCTATAATCGCAACTTTGTTAAATGTAGACATGTCTTTAACCTAGGCAGCTTCCAATATTGTAGCAATTCCTTGGCCACCACCAATACATTGAGTTGCAAGCGCAAATTGCTTATTTTCTCTTTTAAGCAATGATGCGGCCTTACCAACTATTCTTGCACCAGTAGCTCCTAGGGGATGACCTAAAGCAATAGCACCACCATCAATATTAACTTTGTTTAAGTTCATACTAGACTCTTTGATAACAGCTAAAGCTTGAGATGCAAACGCTTCATTCAATTCAATAATATCAATATCATTTATGGTCATATTTGCTCTTTCAAGAGCCTTTTTAGTGGCAAAAACTGGTCCCATGCCCATTGTTTCTGGATTACACCCGTGTACTGCTATGGATTTTATAGATGCAAGGATAGGAAGATTATTTTCTTTAGCATAATCACTACTACATACAAGAACAGCGGAAGCACCATCAGTTAGGGGAGATGAAGTTCCAGCAGTTACCAATCCATTTTCCATAAAGGCTGGATTTAAATTTGAGAGATCATCAATTGTAGTTTTTGGTCTTATACACCCGTCACTTTGAACTATTTCTACTCCATTATGAATTGGAACTATTTCTGATTGAAAATAATCAGATTTCTGGGCATTAAATGCTTTCTGATGACTCATTAAAGAAAACTCATCTTGTTCGGATCTACCAATTTTATATTTTTTTGCAACGTTTTCTGCAGTTTCTCCCATAGAAATATAAACTTCAGGTTTTTCTCTGTATAAATTTGCATTAGGCATTGGATTAAACCCAGTCATGGGGACTCTACTCATAGACTCTATTCCAGCGCATACAAAAAGTTTTCCAGCATCTAATGCTATTGCGCCTGCAGCTATATGGATAGATTGCATTGAAGAACCACAAAACCTATTTATAGTTGTACCTGCTACTTCAATTGGGAGCTTAGAGAGGAAACCTACAATCCTAGCAATATTAAAACCTTGTTCACCCTCAGGGAAGGCACAACCCATAATAAGATCCTCAATGTCTGTTTCATTCACTTTCAAACTATCAATCAGTGTTCTAATAACCTTTGCAGACATTTCGTCAGACCTTACTTTTGCTAATTTTCCTTTATGCGCAAAATGGAAAGGTGACCTAGCATATCCGACTATAACAGCTTTATTCATAACAAACCTCTATGTGAAATATTAAAATTTAGGGTCGATACCTTTTTCAAAAAGTAAGTTTTCTAGTTGAGAAATAACCTGATTCATTTCCAGTATTGTATCTTGAATATCTTTTTTTTGCTCATTTAGGGACTTAAGTCTATTCTTAGAATGATTCAAAGTTTTTTTTAACTGTTCAACTTGATCGTCGCCAGCATCATATAAATCAAGTAATTCTTTTATTTCTAATAAGGCAAAACCAAGTCTTTTACCTCTAACAATCAATTTAAGCCTTGCACGATCTCTCCTGCTAAAAAACCTACTTAAACCAACTCTCTCAGGAGATAATAAGCCCTTCTGCTCATAAAACCTTAGTGCTCTGGGAGTTACATTAAATTCGTTAGCCAATTGACCAATTGTATAAGTTTCATTACTTAATTTATTAAATGAGTCTTGGCTTAATATTGTTTCATTCATAATGACTATATACTTACCGTTTACGTAAAGGTCAAGTGCTAAAAAGCTTCCTAATTAAGAATTTATTTAAGTATTTACAATAAAATATTGATAATAAATATTTTATTAAACTAAAATAAATTTATTAAAGAGAAGAGTTTAATTATAAAAAAGCTAACAATACCAGCGGCAGAAGCGGCAATAAAGCCAATAATAAATGGTTTTAAACCCATCTTTAAAATCTCTTTAATATTAGTCATCAATCCCAAAGAAGCCATAGCAATTCCTAAACTAACTGATGACAATAAGATAATTACATCAATAATTTTAATCCAAATTTCATGTAGATTTTCTATTGCATAAATACTGAAAATATAATCTCCAGTTGATCTTATAAGTGACATAATCAGAAACCCAACTATAAATAATGGAAAAATCTTTATAATTGAATATCGTTTATTTTCATTTCTGCTATTAAAAAAGTAAATAACACTTGGAATCATAACTAATAAAAAAGTATTTCTTACAAGTTTTGTCACTGCTGCTATCTCAAGAATATTTGTATTTTTATAATGTTGCTCATAAATTAAACCTGAAGCTATAACCTGAGCAGTTTCATGAATCGCTGTACCTAAAAATAGACCTATACTTTTAGGATCACCATCAAACATATAATGAGCTAAGTATGGATATAGAAACATTACAATTACACCAAATATTGTAATATTTGCTATTGCATACGTCACTTCAGCTTTTTTTGCCTCAATTATAGGAGCCGTTGCGACAATAGCGGAAGCACCACAAATTGAAGTTCCAACTGCAATTAAATATGATAACCTTGATGAAATTGTTAAAAACTTTGCAAAAACAATCACTATTAAAATAACTGAAATTATACAAATTATTACTAAAGGAATAGATGAGGACCCGTAGATGAATATATCTGAAATACTAAGTCTTACACCCATAAGGATAATTCCTAGTCTAAGGATGATTTTAACAGAAAAATTCAGACCTGAACCTATTCTTTTGTCAAAATTAAATATATTCCCAATAATTATTCCTATTACTATGGCAAGTAAAATATTTGAAATAGGACTCTTCTCGTAACCTAATAATTCTGTTCCAAAGAAATTGCTAATAAAATAAGAAGATAGATATATGATAATTGCAATTAGTAATCCTGGAATAATATCTTTAATTTTTATAATCATAAAGTTTTACCTATATATACTGACGATTATGAATAAGTCACATTGTAAATTACTTTATTTTAACTTCTGAAAAGTTTTTTTAAGATTTTTCTTGCCATTATTTTTTGCTGGTTTAAATAGATAAATAAATTTATTTTATACTAAATATTATTGAAAAGCTTTTATTTTTTTTTTTTGAGGAGCATAATGAGTGTGTATTTTTAACCTTAATAAGAATTAAATATTTCTTAAGCATCAATGCATGTATATTTTCCCATAGCAGAACAAAGCCTTCATATATTTCTAGTTTTAGGCATGGGTGGTGGTGTCGGTTTCTTATCAGGCCTTTTTGGAGTTGGAGGAGGTTTTCTGATGACACCGCTTCTTATTTTCATAGGTATCAACCCTGCCGTAGCAGTCGCTACGGAAGCAAATCAAATTGTAGCGGCTTCAGTATCTGGTGTAATAGCCCATTGGAGAAGGAAAAATGTAGATTTTAAAATGGGCTCAATAATTCTTATAGGAGGTCTAATAGGATCTACTATTGGTTCATTTATTTTTAAATATCTTAGAGAAATTGGTCAAATAGACTTAGTTATTTCAATAACATTTGCAATATTTCTTTTAATTATAGGTCTACTAATGATCTTTGAAGGAATAAGGGCAATCCTTAGATCAAAAAGATCTGGTTATAGAAGAAAAGCTCATTACCATTACTGGGCGCACGGGCTTCCATTTAAAGCTAGATTTCATAGGTCAAGACTATATACGAGCATACTTCCACCTATATTTGTTGGATTTATAGTAGGGATATTATCTGCCATTATGGGAGTAGGCGGTGGCTTTATCATGATACCTGCAATGATCTATATTCTAGGTATGCCAACATCTGCTGTAATTGGAACGTCCTTATTCCAAATAATATTTGTAACCGCTAATGTTACATTTCTTCATTCTATAAACACCCAAACAGTAGATATAGTTCTGGCTCTTATGTTATTAGCTGGTGCCGTGGTAGGAGCGCAATTTGGAGCGAAAATCAGTTTTAAATTGAAAGGTGAACAATTAAGAGCTTTATTAGGTTTGATTGTTTTATTAGTCTGTGGAAAGATTATATTTGATTTAATAATTGAACCTGCCGACGCCTTCTCAATTATGCCTTTTATTGTAAAATGATGCAAATTTTTTTAATAATTATTTATCTTCTTATATTTTTATTACCTACAAGGTCTTCAGGCAATGAAACTCTTAATACTGAGATTTCCCAGAAAACTATATCAATTAGTTCAAATTTTACAGGTAAGAAAATACTTTTATTTGGAAATAAAGAGATTGAAGGAGATATAATTATAACTATTTCTGGCCCGAAAGAAAAAGTTTTAGTTCATGAGAAAACAAAAAAAATGGGAATATGGATCAACTCAAACAAAATAGTTTTCTCTGATGTTCCTAGCTATTATGCCATAGCATCAAATAGAAGAATTAAAAATATAATTTCAATTGAGAATCAAAATAAACTACAAATAGGAGCTGAAAGACTAAATATTAAACCTATAAATAATTTAGAAATATCAAATGAAGAAATAGAAAAATTTAAATCTGGCCTTATTCGTAATAAAATTAAAAAAAATTTATACTCTTTAAATGAAAAATCTGTGTTTTTTAATAATAAATTATTTAGAAGTCAAATTAACTTTCCTACAAACGCTCCCGAGGGAAACTATAAAATAAACACCTACTTAATAAAAAATAATAATATTATTAATTCAAAGGAAAACTCAGTATTCATTAGTAAAGTTGGGATAGAAAGAAAAATCTATAACTTTGCAAACAAACAACCAGCTCTTTATGGAATTTGCGCGATCATAATAGCAATTCTTTCAGGGTCTATTGCCTCAATTATTTTTAGAAGAATCTAAGAACTATTAATTTTTTTTTATAATAAAAACAAATTTATCTGAGTCCCTAAACTTATCAATAATAATATCTCCCGTTCTATTACAAAAAACCTCAAAATCTTTTACAGTTGCCGGATCAGTTGTAAAAACTTTGATCATTGATCCAAGTTTTTGATTACTAAGTTCTTTTTTTAACCTCAATACAGGTATAGGACACCTTAAACCACTTAGATCAATTGAACGATAATATAGTTTATCATAATTCATTTTATTAAATATTTTATTAATTTAATTGCATCAGAAGAGTTCCAGTCTGCCTCACCAGTTAATCTTCCTATTTCTTTTCCATTCTTATTATATATAATTGTGGTTGGAATTACATCTATATTTAAATAAGAAACTAAATGATTTTTTTTATCATAATAATAGTTAAGATTATTTAATTCTAAAGAATCATACATTCTTTTTGATTTTTCTCTATTTTTATCAATACTAATAATCACTGACTCAAATTGACTTTTTTCTAATCTATTATTAAGCATATTTATTGAAGGGAGCTCTTTAATGCAAGGGGCACACCAGCTAGCCCAAAAGTTTACTAAAACAATTTTACCATTATAATTATTAAACCTTATCTTTTTATCATTTGAATCAAACCAAAAAATATTTTCACTTTTATATTTACTATTTGTTGTAACAAATTTTTCCATTTCACCTTTATAGTAACTTGTGTCATTTTTACTATTAAAAATGGAAAATAAAAAAAATAATATAGCCAACAGAATTAGAGCAAATAAAAAAAATTTTATTTTAAACAATTTATTCTTTAACAATTTTTGATCCCTTAGCAATTTGAATTACTCTATATATACTTTCCTTAGTTAATATTTCAGGAAGAGCAATTCCTTTTGGGGCAATTTTTCCGTAAACAATATTCAGAGGAATACCAGATCTGTCAAATGAATTAATGAAGTCTAAAATCTTTGTATCTCTTTTTGTCCAATCAATTTCAATATAAATAACATCCTCGTTTTTAAAGAATTTTTTAACTTCATTTGTTTCTAGAACTAAATATTTATTTACTTTACATGTAATACACCATTCAGCTGTTACATCAACAAAAACTATTTTGCCATTAGATAAATATTTATTTAAATCACTAGTATTTAAATAGGAAAGACTGGCAGTAGTTTCTCTATTGCCTTTTTCAAAGAAAACTACAATAGGAAAAATTATTATAGATACAATAATTAGGATAATTATTTTAAAAAATATATTTTTCATTCTAATGTGGAGTGACTCCCCTTTTGTGAGGATTAGGAAACCTAGAGAAATCAAACCTAATATGAGCAATAAAATTGATAGATCAATTTGATTTATTAGAACTATAAACAACCATAATGCTGTAAGCATAAGTAAAAAACCTAGGAATTTTTTTAAATATATTGTCCATTTTCCTGGTTTAGGAATTAAAGTAATTAAATTTGGAAAGATAGCAAAAATAATTAGGGGTAATGACATCCCTAATCCCATAGCTGCAAATATTAGAAGGACTTTAAGAGAACTATTCTGTAAAGCAAAAGTAATGGTCGTTCCAATTATTGGGGCTGTGCAAGGGGTCGCCAAAACAGTTGCAAATAGGCCATTACAGAAAGATAATTTTAAATTATTTGAGTCTTCATTATGAGTGTTTTTACTTAAACTTGAAGATATCCAATATGGAAGTCTTATATGAATTAAATCAAAAAGACTCAGACTAAAGATTAGAATTATTAGTAAAATAATAAATGTGAAAATTGGCTCTTGAAAATGAAAACCCCAACCCAAATTTATTCCAAAAAATCTAAAAGTAATAATTAATAAGGCCAAAATCAAAAAAGCAGAAATAACACCTAAAATATTTGATAAAAAACTTAGTCTGATAAATTTGTATTTTAATAAATCTTTATCTAATAAACTTATCACCTTAAGGGATAAAATCGGTAGAACACATGGCATAAAATTTAGAACAAAACCTCCAATTATCGAAAATAAGATTATAACCCAAAACTTCTTAGAGCTACTATGTTCATTTCCTATGATCTCAACATTTAAATTATATTCCACTGCTTTACCAAAGTTAATAAACGTTACAACAGTAGGTTGATTTAATAAATCTTCTATATTTAAATTGCCTATATTTTTAATCGGTAATTCAATTTCTAATTGCTGATTATTATTGATATAATTAAATTTCGGCTTATCAAGATTTAATTCAATACCTGCTTCTAAAAATATATCTGGTTTATTAAACCCTTGCTTTGAATCTATTTTAATTTTTAAAACTGACTTATCTGATTTTGGGATAAAATATATTTTTTTGTTTAATAATGAAGATTCTACTTTATTTGGAATTTTATTAATATAATTATTAAGTAACTTAATGTTTTCAGTATGATTTTTAATTTCTAGATTTTCTTTATTTAGAGGCAAAGTTAGGACAACTTGTTTGGGAATACAAACATTACTACAGGTTAAAAAATTTATTTCTAATGATACATTAGCATCTAAATTTTGATCAATAATCTCTAACTTTATTGGTAAGACTACCTCATTACTGTAACCATAAGTGTAAATTCCTGAGAAATTAAACCTTTCTGGATATGGCCACTCAATATCTCTTAAAAAAATATTCTTTGACTTTAAATCTTTAAATTCTAATGGGTAACCAGCCTCACCAGGAGATCTCCAAAAAATTTTCCAACCTGGAATCATATCAAAATGAAGACCTAGATAATACTCAGAATTACCAGGTTTTATTTTTTCAGCAATTAACCTTACCTTACCTTGCTCATAGTCAACCCAATTCGAACCAGCTGAAAGTGTTTTTTGGTTATGGAATAAAACCAAAATTATAAGAAATGTGAAAAAATATATTTTATTTAGTATAAGTTTTCTATCCATACTATAATTAATAAGCTTAATAAGTATTTAAATACAAGATTTATCTTATAATATTTTAAGTTAAGATTATAAATTTAGATCGAATTTTTTATTAGATAACCAAGTCTAGGTGACTGCCTAAGGGATTTTTATTAATTTTGCTTTTTGACAACTCAATATTCTCTTTTTTTTCTTGGTTATTCATTGGTGAATTACTTATTGTTTTTTTAGCTATATTACTTTTATCTTGGTGCAAGATCGGATTTTCTGAAACCTTACCTGATTCTTGCTTTTCTTTTTTAGACTGGCTTGAAGCCTCTCTAATTAAATCAGTCACATGCTGAATAGAATTTATATTATCCATATTTTTTTCTTTTTATTAAATACATAAATGAATATATATAAATATGATTAATATATTATTAATTAAATTCTTTAATTTATAGGCCTAAAGAACCAGGGTTAACCAAACCTTTTGGATCTAATATTTTTTTCAAACTCTTTAACAAATCCCATGAGGCCTGTTCTTTCCCTTCTTTATATTTGTAGGACCTTCCTATTTGAAAATGAACAGCTCCAAATTCCATAAATAGATTAGACAAATCCTCCCTTAGATTCTCAACTGCTTTTCTGGCCGGAATATTTTCTTCAAAATTATTTAATTTGCTTATATAATCATCACCTAGGTATCTCTCATGAAAAAGATACCTTGAATCTTCCCAAAAGAATACTGGCTCCATTAAAAAACCTTGATTTGAAATAGTAGCCAAAAGATAGCCCCATTCAATCTTGTGTTTTTCTAACAAATCTGACTTTTGAGCAAAATAATCATGAACCAAATACATTAAATCTTTCGCTCGCGAATGAGGTACAATGGCGTGAATAGGAACCCATCTCTCTCCATTTGGTCCCAACATACTATTCGGTGGAGCAAATGGGTTTGCTCTCATAATCTTTGGCAAGCTTGGCTCAATCTCCTTAGCATTATTTAAATTTGCTATGCGCCTTATTTTACCTATCTTTTCAGAGGAAAACTCTTTGCTTTCACTATCAACAACAACATGCATAGAATATGGAACACCCTTAAACATGGATCTACCTGCTATAGCAACTTTTGCTGCATCTTTTAGCCCTGACATAACTGAATTACCTGATTTTGCTACATTCGCAAGACTTTTAAAATCTTTTAAAATACCCTCTCTTTTAAGTCGTTGACCCTGAAGATAGGGATCAAAACCAAAACATTCCGCAGCTAACCCTTCCCTAGAAATTTCAGACATAGAATTTGCAATTTCATCATAATTTTCAAATGAGAAAGATAAGAAATCAGTTATTTTTGGGTAATTAACAAGTTTCATAACTATTTTTGTCTTAAAACCTAATGATCCAGTATCTGATAGAAATAACCCAGTCAAGTCAGGACCGTATGACCTAAAAAAAGGGGATGGGTTGTAGTTTGTTGACCAAGAGCCAGTCCTCAAAATAGATCCATCAGCAAGAACAACTTCTAAACCAAGACATTGATCAGCTGCTGAACCATAGTGCCCTGATCCAAAAAATATACTATTCTGTGACATTGCACCACCTACTGTTGAATATAGACCGGAAAGTGCACCAAAATAAGGAGTTCTTAAATTATTATTTTTTAATTCTTTATATAATTTTTCCCAAGTGCATCCAGCTTCAACAACTACAAACATATCATCTTTATTTATTTCAATTATTTTATTTAAATTTTGAAGATCAAAAATTATAGAATTATGCTTTTTTGGCAAGTATGAGTCTGTATAGGACAGGCCTCCTCCGCGAGGAATAACAAAAAAGTTTTCTTTTGTAGACAATTCTATTGCCTTAGATAACTGTTCCGTAGTTTGGGGAATAACAACAAGGGAGGCAAGTATAGACTCTTTAAAAACATCTGAGGAATAAAACCTTAGATCATTCTCTGACATAAGAACATTTGGCGCCCCAACTATCTGTTTTAAATCTTCTACAAATTCAGTAAAATCTTGTTTCAGTGCTTCAGTCATATTAGTTATTTTTTCCTAAAATTATTCAAATTTTACCTGAAATAGCCATACTTCTTAATTCTGTTTTAAGAATTTTTCCACCAGCATTTCTTGGCAAATATTCTAAATAAGAATATTTCTTTGGCAATTTATATTTTGCTAATTTTTCTCCACAAAAGCTTTTTAGATCTTCATCAGAAATATTTTTATTGTTATTTGTTACCAAAATAGCGAATACAGCTTCACCCCAATAATCATCTTCTATTCCTATAACCGCACATTCTTTTATGTCAGGATGAGCTGCTAAAACTTCTTCTATCTCTCTGGGAAAAACATTTAAGCCACCAGATATAATCATATCCTTTTTTCTATCTACAATATATAAATAACCCTCTTCATCAAACTTACCTAGATCACCAACTGTGCACCATCCATTTTTATCTATAGACTCACTTGTAGCCTGATCATTTTTCCAATAGCCATTAAATAAAATCGGACTCCTTACATAAATTTCCCCTACATTTCCATTTGCAACTTCAGCACCATCATCATTTCTCAGTGAAACCTCTACTGTAGGATAAGCTAACCCAACACATCTCTCTTTTCTTAATTGATCTTGTGGCCTTAAATTAGTTACAAAACCACCTTCTGTTGATCCATATGTTTCATGTAGCAAACCCTCACCAAAATAATTTACTATTTTTTCCTTCGTTGCTTGCGGAAGAGGAGCAGCGTTTGAAATTATCGTACGAAGTGAAGAAGGTTTATGCTTCTGTAAAAGTTTCTCCTCAAGAGAAAAAATTTGATGAAAATGGGTAGGAACAAAAAAAGTATTGGAAAGATTCAATGATTCTAATTTTTTTAAAACTAACTCGGGATCAAATTTAGGAAGTATCTCACATGTGCCACCAAAAAAAATAGGCGCGAGAGCAAAGGCAAACCCTGCCCCGTGAAAAAGCGGAGCTAATGCTAAAGCTCTATCATCAGGCGAATAACAACCAAACTCAACACCCATTGTATAGAAAGCCATTACCCTTGATCTATGAGACAGAAGACACCCTTTTGGTTTTCCAGTGGTTCCAGATGTATATGGTATGCTAAAAACATCCCACTCCTCCAGAGATGTATTTGGAAGCGTATTTTTAGCATTCGAAATCAAATTTTCATAACTTTTACCAATAACTATAATCTTTTTTACTGTTTCAAGATTTGCTGCCCTTGCTATGTCTTCAAGATCTTCATGACAGAATAAAACTTTAGAATTAGAGTCATTGCAAATATGTTCGACCTCAGGAACAGTCACTGAAGGAGGAATCATTGCAGTAGCAATACCTGCATCTGCAAGACCAACAACAATCTCAATAAATTCAATACAATTACTTGAAAAAATAGCCACATGATCTCCTTTTCGAAGACCTAATCCATCAATGCCAGCCACCGCAACTCTGTTGAACCTTTTCACAAGATCTCTGTAAGATATTTTTTTTTCATCTATTGAAAGTGAAATTTTATCAGGCGTTCTTCTAGCTGAAGTTCTTATACCTGAAGAAATTTTAGTATTCCTATATGAGCCTGGCCTAATCGTATCGATATTTAAATCAATCATTTATTTTTTATTCCAAATATCAATTATCTCTCTAACATTCAAAACTTTTGCGAAGAAATACTCCATAGCCATTAATGCAACCTTCATTCTAGCATCATCAACTTCTGCAATAGCATCTTTAGCCAAAAATACTCTAAAATCTCGCTGACATGCATCTCTAACAGTTGTTTCTACACACATGTTTGCTGTTACTCCACAAACAAATATATTTTCAATTGACATAGAATTTAAATATGACTCAAGTTGAGTTGAAATAAATGCACTTGGACGATTCTTTTCAATAATTATATCGCTCTTCATAGGATAAAGTGTTTCAAAATTATCTGCATCCCAGGTGCCTTTAACACATAATTTAATATCTCTAAGCTCAGGTGAGATTTCATCCACTAACCAACCCCCGTCCTTAAAGTCAGGATGGTAGACATATTGAGTAAATATTATTGGAATTTTAAAAGATCTTGCTTTTTCAACCAGTTCCTCTGTACCTGGAATTGCATCTCTAAGTTTCTTACAGTCAAAACCTAATTTTGACATAGTGCCATCTGGGTGCAAAAAACTATTTTGCATATCAATGACAAGTAATACTGAATTTTTATTATTTATAATCATCAGGCTATCAACTATTTTTCTTTAACCAAGTTTCAGTGACATTTTTGACTGTTACTATTTTAGCAAACATGTGCTCTAATGCTTTTAGAGATATCTCATGCCGAAAATCATCAACTTCAGCAACAGCATCACGAACTACATACGTACCAAAATCACGCTGCGCAGCGTCTCTAGCTGTGGTTTCTACACAAATATTCGTTGTTACACCACAAATTACTAAGTTATTGATTCTTTGAGATCTAAGGTATGCCTCTAGTCTTGTAGAGTAAAATGAACTTGGTCTATTTTTTTCAATTATTATTTCTCCATTTTCAGGTTTTAATTCATCAATAATCATTGCGTCATTGCTACCTCTTGCGCAAAGTTCAACTTCTTTTATTCCTGGAAAAATTTCTTCAACTTGGATACCGCCATCTCTAAAATCTTCCTCATATAGATATTGAGTAAAAATAATTGGTATTTCTTTTTTCCTCGCAACCTTAACAAGCTCAACACATCCTGGTATTGAACTGTTTAAAAGCTTACTATCAAAACCTAGTTTAGCCATACCTCCCTTTTCTGACAAAAAACCATTTTGCATATCCACAACTAAAAGCGCTGTATCTGATAGGATATTTTTAATCATTTTATTTTAATTCCTATTTTTTTTCTTTCTAAGGGATTTCATTTTTGTTTTCTCATCTAATTTAAATATACGAATAGCATTATCCCTCATTATTTTTTTTAGTGGGCCTGGTCTAAAATTTAGAGTATTTACTTCTCTAACCGCTCTTACTGGATCTATTACAGGCCAATCTGTGCCAAAAAGAAACTTATCTTGTCCATAAGTATTTGCATAATGAACAATTTCTTTTGGCCAATGCTTAGGAGCATATGCATCACCACCAATATAAATATTTTCATGCTTCCAGGCCATAGATATCATTTCTTGAGTCCAAGGGACACCTAAATGTATTCCTAAGATTCTTAATTCTGGATATAAAATTGATACCCTATCTAGTGTTATAGGTTTGCCGACACTTGGAAGCCTTCTATCTCTTTGGTAAACCAAATTATGGCCTAGCTGCATCATAATAGGTATATCTAGTTCAATGCATTTTGAATATATTGGAAATACGTATTGGTGGTCAGGAGGAAGATCAAACCAATGAGGATAATAATGAGCCCCAACAAAACCTAATTCGTTAACAGCAAACTCAAGATCTCTCAACTGTTGCATTCCTATAGTAGGGTCAATTCCAGCGAGACCAGAAAATCTATCTGGGTATTTTTTACATATTGAGGCAACTCTTTGGTAGCTTATATTGAATGACCCTTTAACATTCATATCACCACATCTAACAGCTATTAATAAAGAATGTTCAATACCTGCAGCATCCATCATTTTTAAATATTTTGGGATAGAAATCCCTTTTCTCATCTCAGGAGTCATTCTCACTTGTTTTTTGAAGTGCTCATCAATACCAGTTTGACCATTCTTCACCTCAATCGGTGTATAAAGATTACATACTATGTCAATGAAACCACTCATAAATTAAGCTCCTATGAAAAAAATACAATTTATAGTTAAAAAATCAATAATCTAATGGATTAATTATATAACAATAATTAAACTTATACTAAATTTTTTTATATCTTTTAACAATTAACTTCTGACTAAAATTATGTATGACCTGAGATCATTTCTAGAAGAAGAAAAAGATAATATTTTTAATATATCTGTTCCTATAAATCTAAATCAGGAAATTACAGCGATTCAGCAGGAATTGGACAGTAAGGGCGATTTTCCAATTATTTATGTAGAAAAACCAAAATTTGAAGATGGTAATATAAGTAAAATTCCCATTGTTTGTAATTTAACAGCAAGTAGAGATGTCACTTCCAGAGCGCTTGGAATTGAAAACCACAAAAATTTTGCAAAGATTTATTCAAATTTAACTAATGAGCCAATTGAGCCGATAATTATTTCCAGGGAGTCAGCGCCTGTACAAGAAAAAATAATACATAACAACGACGTAAATTTACTTGAATTGCCAGTTCTTACTCAGCATCAACTTGACCCTGGCCCTTATTTAACATCTGCTCACGCAACAACTTATGACCCAGATACAAACGTAGATAATACATCTATTCAACGATGCTGGGTAAAGAAAAAAAATAAGATGTCTTATTACCCTTATCCAGCATCTCATAATATGAGAAATTTAAAAAAATTTTGGAATAAGGGGGAAGCTTGTCCAGTGGCCTTTTGGATTGGTCACCACCCAAAAGTTTTAATGGGGACACAGGCAAAATTATCGTACCCCGAAAGTCATTGGTCTGCTTGTGGAGGTCTTTTAGGTGAATCTTTAAGACTTGTACCATCAATTACACATGGAGAGAAAGTATTAGTTCCAGCTGATGCAGAAATTGTTATAGAAGGATATGCCCCTGTAAACAAGCTTGAGGCTGATGGTCCTTTTGGAGAGTATACTGGTTACATGGGGCCCCAGGTTCCCTCTCCAATTTGTGAAGTTACATGTATTACGATGAGAAATAATCCAATATATCATGACTATGGATCAGGACACGCTGATATGCTTGTGCCAGATAATATGGTTATGGAAGGTAAAATTTACAGTATTGTTAAACCAATAGCGCCTTCAGTGCAAAGGGTGCACGTTCCTGTTTCAGGCAGAAGATTTCATGCATACGTTCAATGTAAAAGCCCTAAAATCGGAGAAGTAAGAGATGCGCTAATGGCAACTTTGTCATACAGAAGAACAAAAGCTATAATTTTTGTAGATGATGATATAGATATTTTCTCAGATAGTGAAATTATGTTTGCTCTTGCGACTAGAGTTCAGTGGGATAGAGACACAATTTCTGTTAATGGGCTTCAAGGATCTTTAATGGACCCTTCAATTGTTAGAGGAGCAAAAACTGTCCAAAAAATAGGTATTGATGCAACCCTTGCTCCATCTGAAATCCCAGATACACCTGCCCCAATACCACCTAAAAATAGCGTGGAACAAACTGCCCTTGAAAATGCCAGATTAGTTCTTTCAAATATAAATAAGGATAATTGGCCTAAAATATAATGACTAATAAAATTAATTTACAAAATCAAAATATATCTGGGGAAAAAAAGGGAAATATTTCTTGGGTTCAGTGTAGTTTTTGTGAATCATGGTTTCATTCAACTAAAGAGTTAATTGAAATGAAAACAGTTGATCTTCATTGCCCAAATTGCCATGCAGAATTTAAACCTGATAAATCGAAAAAAATAATTATTGCTTAAATTTTGAAAAATTGAAAAAAATGGAAACTAAAATTCTTATAATAGTCCCTTTCCCCATGACAGAGAGTCAATTATTAAACAGGAAAGAACAATCAACTAAAGTAAAATTAAATAAAAATATAGAACTTTATTATCAACCTGTGAAGGCAGCTCCTAGAACTTTTGTAAGTCAGGAAGATTATTTAATTGCTGATGTAGGTATTCTTGAAGCTGGATTAAAAGCCCAAGAAGAAGGGTACCATGCTATTTGTATTGATACTGTTAGTGACTCGGGTGTTGCCGCATTGAGATCAGTATTAGATATTCCTGTAATTGGACCAGGAAGAACCATGTTTTTAACTGCTTTAATGCTAGGGGAGAAATTTAGTATTATTACAATGTGGAAAGAATGGTTTGGACTATATTATAAAACACTTACAGACCTAAATATGCATAAAAAGTGCGCATCAATAAGATCTATAGATGTTGTTCCAGATAACAGAGAGCTTCTAAAAGGAAAGGAAAGTGATATTCTACCATTACTTATAGATGCTTCTAAAAAGTGTATTAATGAAGATGGGGCTGATGTTATATGTTTGGGATCAACAACAATGCACCAAGCACACGCAAAACTTCAAAATGAATTAGATGTACCAGTAATTAATCCTGGCCCATTGTCATATAAAACTGCAGAAACAATTCTATCACTCAAGCTAAACCATAGCAGAAAAACATACCCTAAACCTAAAGTTCCAAAACACAATATGATAATCAATATGATAAAAGCAGCAGAGCTTAATGAGAAAAATAAGCCCCTAGAAAAAATTGAAAAGGAAAATTTATGAAAAAAGCACTTGTTATAGTTCCTTTTGCATTAGACGAAGAAGGGTTATCTAATAGAGAAAAACAAGTAGAAAAGGTATCCTTAAGTAATGACTTAAGTTTTGAATTCAAACCTGTAACAGCAGGTCCTTCTAGCTTTATGAGTTCTCATGATACAGCTTTGATGGAAATGTCAATTTTTGAGGCTGGTATAAGCGCAGAAGAAGATGGTTATAATGTAGTAATTATTGATACAATGAGCGACTCAGGTATGGCACCACTGAGATCAGTTCTAAATATCCCGGTAGTCTCTCCCGGTCGAGCTTCAATGTTATTTGCTTTAATGCTCGGCAACAAATTTGGTATTCTGGCTCAATGGGAAAAAGCTGTTCCAAGATATCAGAAAGTAGTAATAGAATATGGTCTCGATAATCACTGTGCCTCTATTAATCACTTTGATGAACCGCCTGATTTCTCAAATCTACTTACAGGTAAAGAGGAAAAGGTTTTCATAAAAATGAAATCTGCTTGCGAAAGAATGATTGATTTAGGTGCAGATGTAATATGCCTGGGCTCAACAACAATGCATCAAGCAGGTGAGTTTTTGTCAAAAGAACTTACTGTGCCAGTAATAAACCCAGGCCCTTTATCCTATAAATTGGCAGAAACAATGCTAGATGTCGGCCTGAGCCATAGCAAAAAAGCCTTTCCAAAGCCCTTATCACCCAAAATAGGCATGATTAAAGCTATGTTACAGGCAGCAAAGAAATTTGAAGATAATAAATAAAAGGTTTTATAAATTAATAATTTTTGTTAATTTATCGGATATTTTACTAAAAGGAGGAACGAATGACACAATTAATGCCTAAAGAAGAGTTCTGGAAAAAACTTCAAGAAGCCAGAACACCATCCCATTCCATGGGGCATCCTTTCAGTAACTCCTGGAAGAAAGCTGAATTAACTAAAGAAGATTTAGGTTTCTGGGCAATGCAACAGTATTACTATATAGAAGAAGTTCCTCAAATGTTTGCTTTACTTTTTGCCAGGCTTCCAGATCTTGATGCCAGACTTCACATGCTAGAAAATTTAATGGGGGAAGAAATTCCTGAGCGTCACCCAGAACTAATGTTAAATTTTGCTGAAGCATGCGGTTTTAATAGAGAACTTGTAACAACTGGGTACAACAATGGAAGAATTCTTCCTTCTACAATTGCTATGAGATCCTGGACATATGAACTCGCAACTATAAGACCTTTGTCTGATGCTGCTGCGGGAATAATGGTTGCCTTGGAAGGACAAACACCGACAATATACCCTCATTATATCGAGGCTGGCAAAAAAATGGGCTTTTCTAATGAAGATTTAAAATTCTTTAGCGTTCACGTTGAGGCAGATGAAGGCCATGAGGAACATGGTCTAGAAATTTGTTCCAGATATGCAACTACTTATGAATTACAACTTCAAGCTATAGCTACAGTTGGCACTTCAGCAAGGATGAGATATAGAATGCTTGACGGCATTTGGGATGCAACCGTTGGTAAAAATCAAGTAAAAGCGGCCGAGTAAAATTTTTGTTTGATGCAAGTGGCAAAGTAGCTCTGGTTACTGGAGCTACTGGCGGAATTGGAGAAGCAACTGTTAGACTACTTCTTGAATGCAACGCAAAAGTGATAGCAACAAGTCGTTCGCCTTCTAAGCTAAACGCTATTTTCAAGAATGAAAATGATGTGTTTCCTATTAAAGCTAATTTTTCAAAAGAAAAAGAAGCAAAAGCAGCAATCAATAGATCAATAGATCAATTTGAAAAAATAGATTATGTTATTCACTGTGCCGGTGCGGTTGGTTCTGGTTGCCTTTCAGATACTTCATTAGATGAATGGTACAAAATTTTAGATATAAATCTTACATCTGCGTTTTTACTTTGTCGAGAAGCTTACCCAATCCTAAAAAAAACTTCTGGATCAGTTGTTCTGTTATCTTCGATTAATGGGACGCATGGTGGTTCAAATGTTTCAGGACCTGTATATGCTATTTCAAAAGCAGGAATAAATAATATGACGAGGTATCTAGCCAAAGAGTGGGCTAAAGACAATATTAGAGTAAATTGCGTCTCACCAGGTCCGGTCGATACCCCAATGCTTGACAGATTGACACTCGAACAACACAAAAACGCCAAAGCAGCTACCTTACTAGGAAAGTATTCAACTGCTGAGGAATGCGCAGGTCTAATTGTTTTTCTTTGCTCTCCATGGGCGCAATCAATGACCGGGACAATTGAGAATATATCTTCAGGTATTGTCCTCGATTGAAATAATTTAATTTTTTAAATTATAATGCTCCAGTTAAACCGCCATCAACAGTTATGATTTGACCAGTAATATAACTTGCTTTATCAGATATTAGAAAACTAATTGTATCAGCTATATCTTGCGCTGTTCCTATTCGCTTTAGAGGAACTCCAGATGCAGCTGCTTTTAACATCTTAGGTCCCATTGAGTGAACGGGATCTAAAGCTTGGGCAGTCCAAATCAAACCAGGAGCTATACCATTTACTCTAATTTTATCTGCAGCTAATTCAACAGCTAAAGCTTTTGTGAAACCTGCAATACCAGCTTTTGCAGCTGAATAAGGTATATGCTTATCCCAACCAACAGTATAACCTGCAATGGAGGACAAACATACAATTGATCCCTTTTTTGCTTTTCTCATTTTCGGCGCAGCAGCTCTACACAGACGCATCATGCCTTTAAGGTCAACCTCATGGATCCAATCCCAATCTTTATCTTTCATCCCTTTAAGGGGCATAGTCTTTGCTATACCTGCATTATTAATAATAACCTCAAAAGGTTTTCTATATTTTTTTTCAACTTCAGCAACTACTGAATTGACATTATCAGTATCAGATACGTCCATATGATAAAAATCAGCAGCGCCTGATCTATTAATTTTACGAGCAACAGCTTTACCTTCTTTATCAAGTATATCAGTAACAATTACTCTATAGCCTAACTTACCAAGAGTTAGAGCCGTTGCCTCGCCAATTCCTATTCCTGCACCCGTTACGATAGCAAGAGGAAGATTTCTTTTTGAAATAGCCATTTTATAAACTCCTAATTAATTATTAAACCATTGAGTCCCCACCATTGGGGCTTATAGTTTGGCCAACCATATGGCTTGCTTCTTCTGAAGCTAGATATATAAAAGCAGGTATAATTTGCTCTACTTTAGCTAATTCTCCTTTTGGTATCATAGATTTAATAGCCGCTAGGTGATCATCTTCTACATCTTCAAGTAGAGGTGTATATGTCGCGCCTGGGGCAACACAATTAGCATTTATGTTTCTTTTTCCTATTTCACGAGACAAAGATTTTGTAAATGCTATTATTGCAGCTTTAGTTGCACAATAATGCCCAAAGTTCTGAGATCCTAAATATGCAAGCTGGGATGCTGTGCTTACTATTTTACCCTTATTTCTTTTATACATATGAGGCAATACAAAATGAGTGCAAAGAAAAACACTTCTTAGATTTATATTTATCATTTGATCCCACATTGAAACTGGCATCTTCTCTACAGGTGCACCAGTAGCTATGCCAGCATTATTTACTAATATATCTATATGACCTAATTTTTTAAGGGCAGTATTAACCATTTTCTTAACCGGAGCTTCTTTTGAAACATCCGCTTGAATAAGAAAAACCTTTCTTTTTTGCTTTCTTACTTCAGCTGCAACTTTTTTTGCATTTTTTTCCTGAGATTTATTTGGATAGTTTATTACTACATCCGCTCCTTCTTTAGCAAAAGCAACGGCAACACCCGCACCTATCCCAGATGATGCGCCGGTAATTAAAGCTTTTTTCCCTCTTAATCTTCCAGGCATTGATTTATCCTCCTATCAAATTTTTTAGGTTATTATTAAATTTTTTATAAACCCAAGTATATATCCAGTTTATATAATTTTATATATTAATATTACTTTACGTATTTTTCATCATTAATTATTAGTATAATATAATAAATCTTGAGCTTGAGGATTGAATGGATACAGCAAAACCCAATTTAGGCGAAATTATAGGTGCTACAATAATTACACCTGATATTGAAGAAACTATTAAACCATATATCGAAATTTTTGAGTATCATGTAATTTCAAATAGTATAATTTCAGATCAGCTAGCAGATTTATGGAATACTAAAGCCCACTTAAAATCTGAGTCAAAAATTATTGCTCCAAAGAATAGAACCTATCCCTGGATAAGATTTATTCAGGCAATTGAAATAGCTGATTATAAAGCTATGACATCTTATGGTTGGCATAGTCTAGAGATTAACGTTCAAAGTGTTAACGAAATTCCAAACAAACTAGCTAATTCTAATTTGAAAATTATTGGTGAACCTCACCAACTAGGAATGAGTAAAAGTATAAGAGCTATGCAAGTAATTGGATATGCAAAAGAGGTACTTTACCTTACTGAGATACCCAATGATGGGTCTGTAAATCATCTCCCAATAGCGGAGAATTTTATAGATAAAATTTTTATTGTTCCATTAGGAACAAGTAATATGGACGAAACACGTGAATGGTATCTTAAAAATTTTCCAAACATAAAGAGAGGTTTAGAAGCAAGGGATATTAAAATGCCATTAATTTCTAATGCACTAGCAATAGACCCAAATACAAAATGCTCAATTTGCACAATTCGTCTACCTAATAAATCATCAATTGAAATAGATGATTATCCTGACGCGGCATCGAAAAGGGACTTTTTACCTAACAGCTTACCTCCTGGGGTATCGATAGTAAGTTTTGAAGTTGATTCATTGGATAAAGTAAAAGTTCCATTTATTTCTGAAAAATCAGTAATTATGGATAGCCCATATAGTAACTCAAGGGTTGGTGTAATCAGAGGAAGTGCCTCAGAAATTATAGAACTTGTTGAACGTAAATAAATGTTAGAAATAGATACACCTAAATTAAAATTGATAACTATCTCTTCAGCTAAATGGGAAGATACAGTAAATAGTTGGATAAGTTTCTTTGATTATAAGGTACAAGAAACTGGGTATCTCTCAAAAAATTTAGTTCAAACTTGGAATGCACCGAATAATGAAGATTCTAGATACGCTATCTTAGCAAGTAAAAGGGGAAGCCAAAATGTTGGAATTAGAATTGTTGAAAATTCTATACCCTCTAATTTTGAGCCATTAAGAACTTTTGGTTGGGCATCTATTAGTTTGATTGTAAAGAACTTAGATGAAATTATAACTAAAATAAATAGCTCTCCTTTTAAAATGTTATGTCCGATAAGAACAATGAACTTTAATCAGGGAAGGATAAAACTACTAGATATAATAGGAATAGGATCAGAAGTAATTTCTCTAGTAGAAGTGCTTGATGCCAATGAAACAAACCTTCCAGTTCCTCAATGCTCAATAGACAGACCGTTTATGGTAACCTTGGCTACAAGAGATATTGAGACAACAAAAAATTTCTACTATAACAAGTTGTCTATTGACAAGTCACCAGAGGTTCAATCTGAAATATGGCCTTTGAGCGATGCATTCCAGTATAACCGTGATACAACATATGCATTATCAAAAAATTTATTTGGGGAAAAAACTTTTCTTGAGCTTCATGAATACCCAGAAGATTCTACTAGAAGAAACTTAATTTCAGGAAACCTTCACCCAGGTATTTGTCATATTACTATAACTTTACCGAAAATAGACGATTTAACTCTATATTGGTTAACTGAACCAATTCAGATTGAAAGTGGTGCATTTAAAAATTGTAAGCAAGTAACTTTTTTTGGCGCTACTGGAGAATTAGTGGAACTTATAGAGCATAAAACTGAGAATTAATTTTCATAATAGCAAGGCATTTGCTGTTGCATCAATTATAGCATCTGAGTCTATTTTATGTTCTTTATAAAGGTCTATAGTATCACCTGATTGACCAAATTTATCTACACCTAAAGAAAAAACTTTGTTTCCTTTTACTGATCCAATCCAAGCTAAACTTGCAGAATAACCATCAATAACAGTAATGATTATACAATCTTTAGACACTTTAGATAGTAATTTTGAAATATGAGAATTAATACTGTTGTTAGCCCAATCCTTGTATAACATATCAGTAGATGTAATAGATAAAACTCCTATCTCAGGAATATCTTCTCTAATTATCTCTAAAGATTTTTGTACCTCAGTTACTATAGGCCCCGAATAAACAATGATTATCGGCGAATTATATTTTGGCTTACAGTACCAATATGCTCCAGCAATTATCTCTGACTCAATCTCATTTATCTCTCTATCTGGTTGCTTTATAGGCTTTGTTGATAGTCTTAAATAAATAGAAGAACCTTTATCATCTTGCATAAACCAAAAACCCCACTTCATTAGAACACTTAATTCATCAACAAAAGCGGGCTCAAAACTCGCTAAATTATCCTGACCCATTCCAATTAAAGGAGTTGAAATTGACTGATGAGCCCCACCTTCTGGAGCAAGAGTTATACCTGATGGTGTAGCTACTAGCATAAATCTTGAATCTTGATAGCAAGCATAATTAAGTGCATCAAGTCCTCTCATTATGAAAGGATCATAAAGAGTCCCAATTGGGAGCAAACGAGATCCAAAGAGAGAAGAAGAAAGACCTGCTGCTGCCAAGAATAAAAAAAGATTATTTTCAGCAATACCCAACTCAATATGCTGACCGTTAAAATTCATTGACCACTTAAGTGGTGATAATACATTCTCTTCTTTAAAAGGATCTGGAATACCAGTTCTATCATATAAACCCCTATGGTTTATCCAAGCCCCAAGATTTGTTGAAACTGATACATCGGGAGATGCAGTAATTAAACTATTTGAAAATTCTGTTTTTGTTCTGCCAATTTCATTTAATATCTTTCCAAAAGCATCTTGGGTAGAAATTAGCTCTCCTTTTGGCAAAGGGAATTCATTAGGTAAATTTATTTTAGGAGCGTTTAAATCCCTAACTTTGTTTTTATTATAAGGTGATGAATTAATAAAAACTTTTAGTTTACTTTCGTTAACCTTTAATCCAGCAAATTTACTCCATTCTGAACCATCAGGGATGTTTAAATTATCTTTGAATGCTTCCATTTGATCTTCTGTCATAAGGCCTGCATGATTATCTTTATGACCAGCAAAAGGCATTCCTCGACCTTTAACTGTATAGGCAATAAAAACATTAGGCCTATCTGACTCAGCTTCTTTAAAGCTTTCTAGAACCGACTCCATATCATGACCGGCTAAATCCGTTGAGAGATCATATAATTGTTCATTATCGTAATCCTGAAGAAGAGATTTTACACCCGCATGATGACCAATATCTTTTTCTATCCTTGCCCTAAAACCCTCACCCCCTTTATAAGTTAAAGCGCTATATAAAGAATTAGGACATTCATCAACCCACTTTAAAAAAGACTCTCCGCCTGGTTTATCAATAATATTAGATAATTTTTTTCCGTATTTTAATACAATTACATTCCATGAAGTTGTTCTAAAAATATCATCGAATCTCCCAAAAAGCTTATCCGATACAGTAGAGTCTAAACTTTGCCTATTATAGTCAATTATCCACCATAAATTTCTTACATCATGTTTCCAACCCTCAAGCATTGCCTCCCATACGTTACCTTCGTCTAACTCAGCATCTCCCATTAATGCAACCATTCTTCCGGGGTTATACCCTTCTGGTAATTTTGACTTAGACTCTAGATAATCTTGAATTAAAGAAGCAAATAGTGTTACAGCCACACCTAAGCCAACTGAACCTGTAGAAAAATCGACTTGGTCTGTATCTTTAGTTCTAGATGGATATGATTGAGCTCCACCAAAGGCTCTAAATGATTTTAATTTTTCAAGGCTTTGTCTTCCAATTAAATATTGTATAGCGTGGAAAACCGGGCTAGCATGAGGCTTAACTGCCACCCTATCATTAGGTCTAAGTTCCTTAAAATAAAGAGCTGTCATTAAAGTAACTAATGAAGCCGAGGAAGCTTGATGCCCACCAACTTTAATCCCATCTCGATTTTTTCTTACATGATTTGCGTGGTGAATCATCCATGAAGAAAGCCATAAAGCCTTCTCCTCTAACGCCTTAAGGCAGTCAAAATCAGATTGAGAAATAACACTAATTTTTTTTGTATTCATTAAATTAATTAAGTAATAAAAATATTAAAAAACAATAATATCACAATAATTTAGCAATTTAGTTGCAAATAAAGTATATTTATGAATAAATATGCAATAATATTGATAAATTCTAGTTTTAAGAGGCATAATATTTCTAAACTAAGTATAGATGCGACGGATTTAAAGATTTTACAAAAACTTCAAGTTAGGGCCAGAATTTCAAATATAGAACTTGCAGGAGAAGTAGGGATTTCTCCTTCAGCATGCTTAAGAAGAGTTAGAGAACTTGAAAATAATGGTGTAATTGATAAATACGTAACGATTATCAACCCTCTAATTCTTGGACTTGGTGTCACTGTAATGATCAGTGTAACACTTGAACAGCAGGTTGAGAAAGCATTAGAATCATTTGAAAAAGCTGTTCGTCAATGGCCAGAAATAATGGAAACTTATCTTATGACAGGTGATTCAGATTATTTATTAAGAGTAGTAGTATCTGATTTACCTGCTTATGAAAAATTTCTTATGGAGAGACTAACTAAACTCCCAGGTATCTCTTCAATCAAATCTTCTTTTGCGCTTAAAGAAATATTACATAGAACAGCTTTACCAATTAAAGTTTGAAATTTTTTTCGAATACTTTTTCTAGGTTTCTAGAATAACACAATAATTCTTCATCAGAGTTAGAATAGGAGCTTATTAAAATACCTGTAGGAATACCGTTTAAATCAAGTCCGCTAGGAAAAGTTACACCTGGTAAATTAAAATAGTTCCCTATCATAGTATTTCTTAATATTAGACTATTCAGTCTATGAAATTCGTCAACACTTGATAATAATTCTTTAATTTCTGGAGTCCTAATAGCAACAGTTGGCATAAGTAAAAATTGTTTATTTTCAAATATTCTTTTTATTTTTGCATTAAGTGTTTTTCGATTTTGTAAAATATTGATATAATCAAAAGCACTTTGATCTCGACCTAATTGAATTCTATCTACCACTCTACTATCAACTAAACTTTTATTTTCTTCATTCAGATAGGCATTTAAATTATAAAACGCCTCTGCAGTTACAATTGTTCCATATTTTTTTGATGACTCTATCATTTCATCAAATTCTTTTATATATTCTCTTTTTATCTTAAACCCATTTTTAGATAATGCAGTTAGACAATTCTCAAAATTTTCAATTACTTCGTCTGATGAGTTATCAAAAACATAGTTTTTTGGAACTACGAATGAAATACCGCTTAAATCAGCAGCTCTGGGTAAAACAATATGCTGATTCCTAAGAGCTCTTTCAATTAAAATACAATCATCTATACATTTACCTATTGGACCAATTGTATCAAGAGTATGTGATAATGGTTGAACAGAATTATTATTTATTCGCGATTCAGAGGATTTGTAGCCAATCAAACCATTCATTGATGCAGGGATTCTAACAGAACCACCTGTATCAGTTCCTATTGAAGCTGGGCAAAGACCAGAAGCAACTGAAACAGCTGAGCCAGACGAAGATCCTCCTGGGATAAAATTTTTACCATTGCTAAAAGCATTTATTGGAGTCCCATAATTTGGATTTATACCTACACCAGAAAAAGCAAACTCTGTTAAATTGACTTTGCCAATTGCTATCATACCTACTTCTTTACAGTTAGAAACAACCTTAGATTCTTTTTCAACAATCTTTTCATTTTTCAGAATCAATGAACCACAAGTGGTCCTATAGCCTTTAATATCAAAAAGATCTTTCCATGCTATAGGAATTCCATCAAGGGGGCCAAATTCCATATTTTTTTTGTAACGCTTTGAACTTTCTATTGCATAAGACCGAGAAATCTTCTCGTTTATTGATATAAAAATATTTTTGTCATTATGATCTTTAATCTTATTATTAAAATACATTAATAAATCTAAAGGATCTAACTTCCTATTTTTTAATAATTCAGACAACTGTATAATTGTATAATTGGATAACTCTTTAGTCATTTTTTATTCCATGGAAATTTTACCAAGCTTATTAAATACCTCGAGAGAGTTAAGAATATCTGAGGAATTAATTTCTTTTAAAATAAAAACTATTCTACTTTTACGGTTTGAATTAGGCCATGATTTTAAATGCATAGGTTGATGTATAAAATGTTGAACACCATGAATAGCAATTGGACTTTCAGAACCAGCCACATTAAGTATACCTTTAACTCGAAGAATATTCTCTCCATGATAATGTAACAACATAGTCAACCAAATGCCAAATGTTGTCCAATTAATCTGGTCATCAAATTTTAAATGGAAGGTATAAATTTCATCATTATGTCTGTTCACATCATGAGAATGGCTTTTATGGCTTGAAAAACCCTCAGTTTCTATCCAATTTCTCACTAATTCAGATTTGTTATCTAGCGAGAATAGATCATCTTTAAAGATCTTGTTGAAGGAAAATTTTTTATTATTATAAAAAATTGGTGCTGAGGGGTTAAGTTCTTTAATCTTCTCTAAAATTTCAGACAAATTACTTTTATCTATATCAGATTTAGTTATCATAATTCTATCAGCAACTGCAATTTGTTTCTTTGACTCGTAATTTTCAGACATGTGAATTATTCCGTTTATGGCATCCACAGTAGTAATAACATTACTTAAGCGATAATTATTTTTTATTATATTTCCTTTACAAATAGAATAAATTATTGGAGAAGGATCAGCTAACCCAGTTGTTTCAAGTATGACTCTATTAAAACTGATCTCATTAGAAAATCTTCTATCTAAAAGATCTGATAATGTCGAAGTCAAATCTTCCCTTATCGTACAACAGATACATCCAGATTGTAATAGAACTGTATCCTTATCAATATATTCTATTAATTCATTATCTAGCCCTACCTCTCCAAACTCATTAACCAAAACTAGAGTATTCTTCATGCTTTTAAGTTTGAGCAAATTACTTAGTAAAGAAGTTTTACCTGAACCAAGAAAACCTGTTATTACATTTAATGGTATTAATTTTTTGTAGGCTTGACTCATTTTACATCTTTAGGACTCAGAAAAGAAATTTTTTCCAAAAAACTCTTGTTAAGAGGATCAAATTTCTCTTTACTGATATTATCAACTACAGACCAAACTGCAGATACATGAGAAGCTATTTCCGTTGAGCCTTTTCCATTAGATACTAAATAGGAGGTTCCTTGCCAGTCAGAGGCAGAAAAACCATTTTGGCTCAAAATTGAGTTTAAAATTTGCAGCTGATAAGACCGATGGGATAGTCTCGTTTCACCTTCACTAAAATGCTCTAACTCACCTGAAGCATCACTCCAATGATCTTCAGGCCCGAGAACTCCACATAATCCGCACACTTTAAAAATATTATCTCTTTTTGGATCTAGATAATTTACGAGGGGAACGCTTCTTAAAATCTTTTGCAATCTCCTCAAAAGTACAAAATCTAACACCCGGATGATTATTTATATAATCATAGAGCCTTTCATGCATCATTAAAACCTGAGGTCTACCAGAAACATCCGGGTGGATTGTCATTGTGAAAACTGCATAATCGTACTCTCTATAAACCCAATCAAATTGGTCTTTCCACATTTGTTCAATGTCTCTTGGATTAACAAAACCATGACTGTTGGGCGCTTTTTTTATAAACAACATGGGAGGGAGATCATCAGTATACCAATTAGCTGGAATTTCAATTAAATCTGTTTCTTTTCCTCTTTTGAGAGGCTTCATCCAAGTTTTAGGGTGTTGTGAATAATCAATAGGTGTCCAAGAGTCTCCAACCCTAACATAATAGGGCTGAAAATCATGATGCATTAGAGAATGATCATACATAATTCCTCTTTCAAGCAAGAGCTCATTAGTAACATTCGAAAATTCCCACCAAGGAGCAACATAACCTCTTGGTTTTTTTCCAGTTAGCTTTTTTATTAATCCAATACATTTATCCAAAACTGCCGTCTCTTGCTCTCTAGACATTGCAATAGGATTTTCGTGTGAATAACCATGAACTCCAATCTCATGACCCCTTAAATGGACATCTTTCATTTCTTTTGGAAATGTTTCTATCGAGTGTCCAGGAATAAACCAAGTTGTCTTAATTCCCCATTTATCAAAAAGATCTAGGAGTCTTGGAGACCCGACTTCTCCAGAAAAAAGCCCCCTAGAAATATCATCTGGCGAGTCTTCTCCACCATAAGAACCCAGCCAACCAGCAACCGCATCTACATCTATACCATAAGCAACGAGAATTTCTTTAGCCATGATTTTTTCCTAAACTTTATATATCCAACTTGTATAATTATATATATGATAACTTTTAATATCTATAAAAAAATTTAATATAACAAATAAATGATTTTTTTAAAAAAAATTCAGGAGTTAATTCATATTTAAGGAGAATAACTTGATTGTTGATTTTAGAACGTACACTTTGAGTGTTGGATCTGTCCCAAAATTCTTAGATTTATTCGAAAATATTGGCCTACCAATTCAGAAGGAGATACTAGGTAATTTTTTAGCAATGTTTAAACATGAATTTGGAAATACAAATGAAATAATCCATATGTGGGGTTATGAAAACTTTCAAGACAGAGAAAAAAGGCGTTTAGATTGCGCTAAAAATGAAAAATTCATCGAGTACGTGAAAGAAGCCCGCCAATATATAATTAAACAAGAAGTAAAACTTCTCATACCAACTCCCTCCTCTCCAATTTTAGGAATAAAATTATGAAATTAATTTTCACCCCAAATCATGAATACATTCATAAAGTTCTTGTAGTGGCCCATGAAGCTAAAATAATTGATAAAATTAAATTTGAAATCCAAGTACCATTTGATGAAGACACAAAAATATGGAATTACAACCCATTAGGCAAAGTTCCAGCATTCATAAAGCCAGATGGTAAGCCTCTCTTTGGTGGTTTGGTAATTTGTGAATATTTAGATACTTTCAACAAAGCCTCACCTTTATTTCCAAATGACGAATCCATATGGGATATAAAAAGGCAAATGATCACAGGTGATGGCATTTTTGATGCCACTACTTTAATTAGAGTAGAGAGTTGGAGAGAAAAATCCGATTGGAATAAAGATTATATGATAAGAGAAAGATCGAAAATTATGAGAGCCCTCAAGATGCTTGAGACTGACGCAAAAGAATGGTTAAAAGAAATGAATAAGTTTCATATTGGACATGTAACAACTGCGGGGGCGCTATCATATCTATACCTACGAAATCCTATCCAAGATTGCAAACTAGTTACTGAAGATGAAAACTTCGATTGGGCTAATAATCACCCTAATCTCAAATCATGGTATAACGAGATACTTGAAAGACCTTCAATAAAGTTTCGTATTAGTAAAGAGGATGTTAAAAATTAGTTTATATCCTCAATAGAAGAAATCAGAGAGATTTATAAATTTTTTGCATTTAAAGGCTTCAGGTTACAAAATGAGAGATAAGATACTTTTCCTAGTTATAAAGTTAGTCGTTATATTCCTTATAAGTTCGACACAAGCATATTCGCAAGAAATAACAATTAAACTTCATCACTTTCTTGGAACAAACTCAACTACTCATAAATTATTTATAGTGCCTTGGGCCAAAAAGATAGAAGAAGAGTCTAATGGTAGAATTAAAATTAATATTTTTCATTCAATGCAGCTTGGTGGAAAACCTCAACAACTTATTGATCAAGTCAGAGAGGGTTTTGTAGAAGCAGTATGGACTTTACCAGGATATACACCAGGAAGGTTCCCAATAGTAAGTGTTTTTGAACTACCATTTATGATTACAAGTGCAGAAGCAACCTCACAAGCAGTTCAAGAATTTTCATATAAACATCTTAAGGAAGAATTTAACGATATTCACCCAATTGTATTTCATGTACACGCAAGAGGAGTAATTCATTCAAAAAAAGCTATAAGAAGCATTGAAGATTTAAAGGGATTATCTATTCGTGCGCCAACCAAGCCTATTGGCGACACAATTAAGGAACTTGGAGGCTTGCCAATTTTTATGCCTGTGCCTCAAGTTCCGGAATCACTATCGAGAGGTGTTGTTAATGGAGCAGTAATTCCTTGGGAGGTATCTTTACCCCTGAAAGTTCACGAATTAACAAATAACCATGCTGAGATAGGTGGGGATAAGGGGTTATATACTGCGGTATTTCTTCTGGCTATGCATAAACCAACTTATGAAAAAATGCCTAGTGATCTAAAAAAAATTATAGATAATAACTCAGGTATTAAGCTTGCTAAAGAAGTCGGAAAATTATGGGATGATGCAGAGGAAATCGGAAGAAAAGCTGCTTTAAAAAGGGGAAATAAAATAATAGAATTTGATTTGAATACAGTAAAAAAGATAAAAAAAACTACTAAAAAAATAATAAATAAATGGATTTTAAATATAGATAATAAGAATAGTAACGGAAGACAGATTTTTGAAGATGCTTCTAAATTAGTAGAAAAATACTCAGAATAAATCTATGATAAAAAATAATTATTTTATTTATATGGATAAACTAATAAGGAAGTTTTCAGAAATTTTTGCTATTTTGGGAGGACTATCATTAGTTTTAATTGTTACTATTACTTGTCTAAATGTAATTGGTCGAAAAGTAAATCTTCCTATTCCGGGAGATATAGAATTAATTGAGTTATTTATTTGTATATCAATATTCTTCTTTCTTCCATATTGCCAAGCAACAAGAAGTAATATCAAAATAGTAATATTTAGTAAACTGTTTCCATATAAATTAAATAAATGCCTAGATTTCTCTAGTACTATTTTCTTTTTATTGTTTTCTTGTTTATTATTGTGGAGAATGTTTTTGGGAGGACTAGATTTTTATAAGTACAATGAAACTACAATGGTTTTAAATATACCTAAGTTTATTTTTTTCTTCCCTATAATTTTATCTTTATTTCTTTTAATTTGCGTCTGCTTATTAGAATTATTTTCAATTTTTTTATTTTCTAATGATTAGCGATTCAATAATAGGACTTATTTTTCTTCTAATACTTATTCTTCTGATTATACTTAGGTTTCCTATTGCTATTTCTTTAATTTTATCTGGAGTGATTGGAACATTGACCCTCTCAGAGTGGCAACCAGTATTAAGCCAGTTTAAAACTATAGCGTTTTACCGTTTTTCTTCTTATGAGCTCAGCATAATACCTCTTTTTATTTTGATGGGACAATTTGCCCAAAAGGCAGAAATATCATTAATATTATTTAATACATTTAGCAGCTGGTTTGGTCATAAAAGAGGTGGGCTAGCAATAGCAACTATAGCATCTTGCGCAGGCTTTGGAGCAATTAACGGTTCTTCTATTGCTACAGCATCAACTATGTCACAAATAGCTTTGCCTGAAATGAAAAAAAGAAAATATTCAAATACTATTTCATCAGGTTCTCTGGCTGCAGGAGGCACCTTAGGTATATTAATTCCTCCTTCTGTAGTGTTAGTTATTTATTCAATTATTGCAGAACAGAATATAACCTATATGTTTGCAGCAGCATTCATTCCAGGTTTTTTAGCAGTACTAGGATATATTATTACAATTTCAATTTACGTCAAAATAAATCCACAATCTGCAATTACCGAAGAAAGAAAAGATCTAGTTGAAAGAATAGTGGCTATAAAAAAACTTTTACCTTTAGGCTTTATATTTATAGTTGTAATTGGGGGAATTTATTCAGGTATTTTTACTCCAACAGAAGCTGCATCTATTGGAACTTTTCTAACTTTTTGTCTTGCAATCAAGTATAAAAAACTAGATATGAAAAAATTTAAAGATTGCTTTTTTCAGACAGCCAAAATAAGTGGTATGATTTTCTTAATTCTTCTTGGTACTGATTTCTTCAACTCTTTTTTAGGAAGAAGCATGCTTCCTCAGGAGTTAGGAACATTTATTTCAGCTTTGGGTCTTTCGCCCATCACTATTCTTCTTATAATCATTATTATATATTTGATTTTAGGTTTGTTCTTAGAGAGCCTTTCAATGGTTCTACTTACAATACCAATCTTTTTTCCAATTATTATGAATCAGGACTTTGGCTTAACCCACTCTGAGACAGCAATTTGGTTCGGTGTAATTATCTTAATCATTGTTGAACTAGGTCTAATTACACCACCTTTTGGACTTAACCTATTTATAATAAATAGCATTGCAAAAGATATAAAAATATCCGAAATCTTTAAAGGAGTCATTCCATTTATTTTATCTGATATAGTTCGAATAATAATACTTATTATTTTTCCGTCTTTAAGTCTTATCCTTGTACGACTAATTAATTGATCTTACCTTAATGGGTTTTCATCACTCATATATATATATACTTCTGAAAATTTACCTTCATCTAAAAAAAATAAGTTAATATTTTGAGCTCGTTCCTCAAATCCATCATGCCTTAATCTAAGTGCATTAAATCGCACAGCAATTGATTGTTTCTCAACATCAATAATTGGTTTAAAATCTCCGTGCCATATAATATCGAAAGCAGGAAAAAAATCTGAAAACATTCTTTTTATATCATTATCTCTGCCATGATGAGTAAGGTTATCGGTTTGAATGGTTAAAGTTGCATCTTCAGCAAAACAGTCAAGGACTCCATCTAATTGCTTAAGATCAACATTTCCAAAATACGCTTTAGTTACAATATTATATAATTCTTCTTCATTAAGTTTATTCATATCTAATCCTAATTAAACTAAGGCACCATGGTGCGGGTGAAGGGAATCGAACCCCCACTCCCCGAGAGGAACCAGATTTTGAGTCTGGCGCGTCTACCAGTTCCGCCACACCCGCATTTCAATTTTTCTACATATTAACTTATTTAACAAAAGATACTAACACAAGCTTGCTGAAATAAAAAAGGCCTGCTAAGAGAGTTAAATGATAAAAAATCTCTATGATTGGATACTAAGAATGGCTGAACATCGTCTTTCGGTGGTTATATTATGTTTGGTATCATTCTCAGAGAGTATTTTCTTCCCAATTCCTCCCGATGTAATGTTAATACCTATGGTTATAGTAAAAAGAAGTATGGCATGGTTTTATGCAAGCTTAACAACTATTTTCAGCTCAATTGGTGGTTTAATTGGATATTTTATAGGTTTATTATTTTATGAAAAAATTGGAATTTATTTAATACCCGAGGCAGGTTTAAATCAGTATCAAACTTATTTTAATAGTTTTGGTTTAATTATTATTCTAGCTTCAGGGTTTCTTCCGATAATACCCTTTAAGTTGTTTACTATTGCATCAGGCTTTTTTGGATTACCTATAAGTATTTTTATTATAGGCTCATTGGCCTCAAGAGGTTTAAGGTTTTTTTTAATTGCAGCCTTGCTTTGGAAATTTGGAGAGAGCATAAAGAAATTTATTGAAATAAACCTAAACATTTTGGCAATTTTATTAGTTATAATTATATTAATATTATATTTTTTGTATAGAATGCTTTAATGAATTTCAAAATAAATATTTTTGCACTGCTTATTTTATCAATATCTATAATTACTATATCTGTAGTTTTTTGGATAGAGTTTTACGAAAAAATTAATCCTTGTGAACTATGTTTATATCAAAGATGGCCCTATTATATTCTCATATTTTTAAGTATAATCGTACTTCTTATAAAAAATATAAAAGAAAAAATATTTATTTCTACCTTGATTTCTATTATTTTATCCATAAGTTTTCTGTTAGCAATATATCATACGGGCATTGAGCGAGGCATTTGGTCAAGCATTACTACTTGCTCAGACTTTACAAAAATTTCTACAGGTGACATTGACGAATTTAAAAAAATAATTTTAGATACACCTATAGCGAGATGTGATTTAGTCTCATGGAAATTTCTTGATTTTTCATTGAGCAATATGAACGCAATTTTGTCTCTTTCATTATTTGTGATTAGTATAATGCTAAATTTAGAAATTTTAAAAAAAAGAGGCAATAAGCTTAATACTAAATAAATTAAAATTTGATTTAAATTCATTCGATTAAATTTAAATTTACCAACTAAATAGGAAGATAATGAATAATAAAGATATTTTAAAACAAAAAAAATCTGGTGAAGGTAGTTTGCCTGGAGATCCAGATCCTCAGAAAATGATAGAAAGAATGATACGCGTTAATCAAGCAGGAGAATATGGTGCTCAAAGAATTTACGCTGGCCAATTAGCAATTGTAAAAGATAATTCGCTTAAAGAAAAAATTAAATTGATGGCAGAGCACGAAAAAGAGCATTTAGAAACTTTTAATAATTTGTTATTAGATAGGAAAATAAGGCCAACAGCTCTTCAGCCTATATGGCATATACTTGGTTTTGCTCTTGGAGCATCCACAGCATTAATGGGAGAAAAGTCAGCAATGGCTTGCACTGTGGCTGTTGAAGAAGCAATAGATGAGCATTATTCTAACCAAGCAAATTACCTTGGAGATGATGAAAAAGAATTGAAAGAAATTATTCTAGATACTAGAGAAGATGAAATAGAGCATAAAGAAATTGCACAAGAAAGTTTAAACAAGTTTGAATCTGACTTGCAGCCTCTTAGGTTAGCTATCAAAAAAGGCACTAAAATAGCAATTTGGCTATCTGAAAGATTTTAAAAAGATTTAAGGCTCTAATTCTATATCCCAGTATAAAAAATCTCTCCAACTTTCATGCAAATAATTTGGGGGGAAACGTCTGCCTTTATTTTGGAGATCGTGAGTTGAGGGCATTTTTGGACGTGTCATTGGATGCATTTTACACTCTTTTTCGAGTTTTTTTCCTTTAATAAAGTTACATTTTGAGCAAGCTGTTACCACATTATCCCATGTAGTCTTGCCTCCTAGAGATTTAGGTATTAAATGATCGAAAGTTAAATCATTATTATCACCACAATATTGACATATAAAACTATCCCTTAGGAAAACATTAAACCTTGTAAATGCAGGACGAGTTATCGGCGTAACATAGTTTTTTAAAGCAACCACACTAGGTAACTTTAAAGAGATACTTGGAGAATGGACCTCTTTATCGTAGTGAGAGACTATATTTACTCTTTCCATAAAGACAGCTTTAACAGCCTCGTACCAAGGCCATAAAGAAAGTGGAAAATAATTAAGAGGTTGATAGTCTGCGTTTAAAACTAATGCATTACATGAGTCTAAATTATCAGTCAATTTTTTTCCTTAAAAAAGTATTATTAAAATCATATGAGAACATTTTAGAGAATAATGGTCAAGAAGATCTATTTAAGTTAATGTTATAAATAATCATTTAATTACATTTTTAATAAAATCAATTGCTTTAGTTAGCCCTTCTTGACTAATTGAATGATACAAATCTTTTTCAATATATTTTTCTATATTATGCGTTATTTTTGATAATTGATTATATGCTTTCATTGTCTCATTACAGTTCACGACGTTATCCAATTCGCCATGGGCTAGAAAAACTGAAGGGAAAGATTTATTAGTATTTTCAGAATTATCAAATGAAATTAAAGCACCAGAAAAACCTACAATGCATGCTATTTCTGATTCAAGTTTAAGACCTAAATGTAAAGCCATCATAGCGCCTTGAGAAAACCCAACTAAGATTATCTTTTTATTACCAATGGAATAATTTTCTTTCTGAAGGTAAATAAAATTTTCCAAAATTTTTGAAGACTGCTCAATTTCACTATATATAGTTGAATCTTTTTTAAAATTATAATCTGAATTTAGTTGATCGATACTAAACCATTGTCTTCCATTTTGAGATAAACTACATTCAAATGGGGCATGGGGCGCCAAAAATGCTATTTGAGGGAATAATTTATTTAAATATGGTGTCAAAGAAAATAAATCGTTCCCATTTGCTCCATAGCCGTGAAGTAGGAACATCAAGTACTCAGGATTATCATCTGGGATTTCTTTTGGACCATCCATATTTAAAACATACATTTAAATGAAAATAATTCAACTAACAAAAAAATTATTTATTTACCTATTGTTTTAAATTTTTTCTTAGGGATAAATAATAGTAATGAAAAAAAAGTCATAAAACCGTTAAATAATATTAAAAAAATCAAAGGCCATTGTGTGCCATTAAATAAATAACCAGAGAATAGAACCATACCTGATGCGGTAAACATATGTAGAAATCCATTCAATGAGGATGCTGCACCAGCCTTATTTGGAAAAACTGACACTGCTCCTTGAGCAGCGCTCGGATAAAGTATAGATAAACCAAACATAACTCCGCACATTGGTGAAATAATAATCCAGACCGATAATTCGAAAAACAGTGATAAGACTGACATTAGCCCTCCACAAATCATTATTACTAAAGAACCAAAATAAATAAGTTTATCAACACCAAAAATAGGTAATAACCTAGCTGCAAAATATGCACCTATAAAATTAGTAAAAGTAGGTAATAAAATGTACCATCCGTATATATCAGGAGATATGCCCAATAAACTAATTAGAATAAATGGAGTGCCTGAGGAATAAATAAAAACCATGGACATAGCAAAAGAAGCTGTTAGAGAATAGCCTATAAAAACCCTAGATTTAATAAAAGTGATGTAATTAATTAGAGAAATATTTAAGTTATAATTATTATCTTTTATTTTGGAGTTATTACTTTCCTTAAGATAAATTAGGTTCGAAATTAAAACAATTGAACCAATAATTATTAGAAATAAAAAAATAGACTGCCAATTAAAGTTTACTTGCAAATATCCACCGATTAATGGTGCAAATGCTGGTGCAGCTCCCATTACCATTGATATATAAGATAATATTATTGCACTTCTTTCTCTATTAAATAAATCTCTTAGAATTGCCCTGCCGACAACAGGGCCACTACAACCTCCCAACCCTTGAAGGGCTCTAGCAAATACTAATGCTTCTATAGAATTAGAAAATGTGGCAATTACAGAACCAACAATATAGATACAAAGGCCAAGAAAAATAGCTGGTCTTCGACCATATCTATCTGATAAAGGACCATAAATCAATTGCCCAAAAGCGAATGCTAATATATACATACTAAATGTAAGCTGAACTTCTGTAGAGGATATATCAAAATAGTCAGCTATTGCTGGCATGGCTGGTGTATAAATACCTATAGAACTATAGGCTACTACCATTAGACCTGATAGTAAAATTACTAATAATGCAACTTTCTTTTTTTCTTCTTTACTTTCAGTCATTGATCTTATACAGAAATAAATTATTATTAGATTCTAATATGAATATTTATGATGAATAAAATATTGAAACTATATTTAGATTAAAAAAGATTATACCCTATTTCAAAAAAACAAAAAAATGAATAATATTTTTCTTATTCTTGCAATAATTTCACTAGCCGCAGTAATAATATCACTTGCTTTAGGCGTTTTAGGAATGATTAGAAGCTCAGAATTTAATAAAAGATATGGCAACCTTTTTATGAGACTAAGAATTATATCTCAAATCTGTGTAGTAATTTTCCTTATTCTCTTTTTTGTGACTAGATAATGGTAAAATTAGATAAAATATATACGCGTGGAGGTGATAAAGGCCAGACATCTCTGGTTGGGGGTAAAAGAGTCTCAAAGAATAATGATAGAATAATTACCTGTGGAAATGTAGATGAAACAAACAGTATTATAGGACTAGCGATTATTAGCGCTTCTCCAAAAATAAGAAAAATACTCCAAAGAATTCAAAATGATCTTTTTGATCTCGGTGCAGATATAGCAAACCCTGATGAAAAAGATAAATCTGCTCTAAGAATAATTAGTAATCAAGTAAATGAATTAGAGAGGGATATAGATGATATAAACAGTTTTTTAAATAATTTATCATCTTTTGTTCTTCCTGGAGGATCCTTGACTTCATCCTATTTGCACCTGGCAAGAACAGTTTGCAGGAGAAGCGAGAGGTCTTTTGTTAAATTAGCTGATAAATATGAAGCTAATCCATGTTCCCTTCAGTATCTAAATAGACTATCAGATCTACTTTTTGTCATGGCAAGATATGAAAATGAAAAAGGGAAAATTGACATATTATGGCAACCTGGGGGAGATAGGACCTAAATATTATCTAAATTATTAAATAGGATAATTGACTTATGTGGATTATTGCTTAATTTCTAATTATAAATGAAGTATATAAATTTAACCTAATCTTCTAGGATTATATAGGTATCTAAAGGAGAAAATTATGAAGGTGCTTGTAGCTGTAAAAAGGGTAGTTGATTATAATGTTAAAGTAAGAGTTAAGTCGGACAATACAGGTATCGAATTAACTAACGTTAAAATGTCTATGAATCCTTTTGACGAAATAGCAGTAGAAGAGGCAATCCGACTTAAAGAAGCAAATAAAGTCAGCGAAATAATTATTGTATCAATTGGCCCTAAACAAAGCCAAGAGACGATCAGAACAGCACTAGCTATGGGTGCAGATAGAGGAATTCTAATAGAGACAGAATCCGAAATACAGCCTTTGTCTGTTGCAAAACTTCTTAAAGAAGTATGTGATCAAGAAAAGCCAGAACTTGTAATTTTAGGCAAACAAGCAATTGATGATGATGCAAACCAAACAGGGCAAATGCTCTCTGCTCTTCTTAATTGGTCTCAAGGCACGTTTGCGTCCAAATTAGAAATTGAAGAAGATAAATTGTTAGTTACTCGTGAAATAGACGGTGGTCTTGAAACCCTAAAATTAACTATGCCATCAATTATTACAACTGATTTGAGACTTAATGAACCTAGATATGCATCTTTACCAAATATAATGAAAGCAAAGAAAAAACCTATCGAGGAAAAAAAACCAGAGGATTTTGGTATTGATATTTCACCTAGACTAACAACACTCAAGGTTATTGAACCACCAAAGAGAGAGGCAGGTGTAATGCTTGAATCTATTCCACAACTTGTTGATAAACTTAAAAATGAAGCAAAGGTAATTTGATGACTAGTTTGATATTAGCTGAACATGATAATAAAAATATTAAAGCACCAACTTTAAATACAATCGAAGCTGCAAAAAAATTTGAAGAAGACATTCATGTTGTTATTATTGGAAGTAACTGTAAGTCTGCAGCTGATGGTGCATCTAAAATAGAAGGTGTGTCAGAAGTCTTAATTGTCGATCATGATAAGTTTTCGAACCAACTAGCTGAAGATATTACACCTATAATTGTAAATCTAGCTGATAAATATAATTTTATTTTAGCTCCCGCTGATACATTTGGAAAAAACATCATGCCTAGAGTCGCGGCACTTCTTGATATAGCACAGGTATCTGATGTAATTTCTATTGAATCAAAAGATACTTTTGTAAGACCTATTTATGCTGGCAATGCATTTGCCACAGTTAAGTCATCGGATAAAAAAATAGTTATTACTGTAAGAACAACAGCATTTGAAAGTGCTAAGGCTTCTGATAATACAGCTAATATAACTAATATTGAATCATCAGGTAATAATTCTCTTTCAGCATTTGTTGGACAAGAATTAAGTAAATCCGAAAGACCTGAGCTTACTAGTGCAAGAATAATTATTTCTGGTGGTAGGGGGATGCAAAGTGGTGATAATTTCCCTATGTTAGAAAAAATTGCTGATAAACTTGGGGCTGCAGTCGGAGCAAGTAGAGCGGCAGTTGATGCTGGGTTTGTTCCTAATGATTACCAAGTTGGGCAGACGGGCAAAATAGTAGCCCCAGACTTGTATATTGCTGTTGGAATATCAGGTGCAATACAACATTTAGCTGGAATGAAAGATAGCAAAGTAATAGTTGCAATAAACAAGGATGAGGAAGCACCTATATTTCAGATAGCAGATTATGGTGTAGTAGGTGACTTGTTTAAACTTATACCAGAACTAGAAAAAGAATTAGAAATTAATAAGTAATTTTAGATTAGATTCAGGATAGCATTATGACAATAAAAGAAATAGGTATTATTGGAAGTGGTCAAATGGGTGGAGGTATAGCTCATGTATCTGCTCTAGCAGGATTCAAAGTAAAATTACTTGATATAAATAATGAACTTCTTGAGAAAGCTACAAGCTTAATTAATAAAAACCTGATGAGACAAGTTTCAAAAGGAAAAATATCTAAGGAGCAACTAGAATCAGCAATTAGCCAAATAAGCACAACTCTGCAATATAAAGACCTATCAGATTGTGATTTAGTTATAGAAGCAGCTACAGAAAATGAAGAGACCAAACTAAAAATTTTTAAAGATTTATGCAAAGTTATTTCAAAAAAATGTATTATTGCAACAAATACATCTTCTATATCAATCACAAGATTAGCATCTAGCACAGATAGACCCGAGAAATTTATCGGGATGCATTTTATGAATCCTGTTCCAATAATGGAATTGGTTGAATTGATTAGAGGAATAGCAACAAACAATGAAACTTTTACAGAAATACAAAACTTAACAGTTTCTCTTGGAAAGAAATCTGCAGTTTCTCAGGATTTCCCTGCATTTATAGTTAATAGAATCCTTCTACCCATGATAAACGAAGCAGTATACACATTATACGAAGGAGTAGGTTCAGTAGAAGCAATAGATACGAGTATGAGATTAGGAGCTAATCACCCAATGGGGCCTCTTCAGTTAGCAGACTTTATAGGCTTGGATACTTGCTTAGCAGTGATGCAGGTACTTTACGAAGGTCTTGCTGACTCAAAATATAGACCATGCCCTCTACTTGTTAAATACGTAGAGGCAGGGTGGCTCGGCAAAAAGACAAATAAAGGATTCTATGATTATTCTCAGGAAGTACCTAAGCCTACAAGATAATTTTTTTTATTGTTTCACTATTGGAATAATTTAATTACAATATTAATTTTCTAATATTACTTATAATAAGATGGCAGATAAAGAAAATAAAAAAAAATTAATGTGGGGTGGACGTTTTACTGAGAACCAAGATACAGTCCTATCAAAAATTAATTCTTCAATAGATTTTGATAAAAGACTTTATAAACAAGACTTAAATGCTTCAGTAGCTCATTGTGAGATGCTGATGCAACAAAAAATAATAACCGCTCAAGATGGTAAAAAAATATTAATTGGTTTGAGTCAAATTTTAGATGAAATAGAAAATAGTAATTTTAAGTTTAGCAATGACCTTGAAGATATTCATACGCATATAGAATCTCGATTAAGTGAAATAATAGGGGACACTGCTGGTAGACTTCATACCGCTAGATCAAGAAACGATCAAGTTGCCACAGACCTTAGACTTTGGATAAGGCAATCTATAGATGATATACAAATATTAATAAAGGAAATACTTAAATCTTTAATCAAACAAGCTGAGAATAATATTGAAACTATAATGCCAGGCTTTACTCACCTACAAACAGCTCAACCAATAACATTTGCCCATCATTTATTGGCTTACTTCGAAATGTTTAACCGAGATATCTCAAGATTTCAGAATTGTAAGGATATTTTAAATGAATCACCTCTTGGATCAGGCGCTATTGCTGGCACAGCATTTAATATTGATAGAAACTATACTTCAAGAAAATTAGGTTTTGAACGACCAATGATGAATTCTATAGATGGCGTATCAAGCAGAGATTTTGCTGTAGAATTTATTTCATGTTGCTCAATAAACTCCATGCATCTGTCAAGACTTTCTGAGGAAATAGTAATTTGGATGAGTGAGCCTTTTAGTTTTATAAAACTATCTGATAGTTTTTCAACTGGATCTTCAATGCTTCCACAAAAACGTAACCCAGATGCAGCAGAGTTAGTTAGAGCAAAGTCAGGAAGAATAATTGGTGATTTAAACACACTATTAATAATGCTTAAAGGCTTGCCACTTGCTTATTCAAAGGACTTGCAGGAAGATAAAGAAGCTGTTTTTGATGCTTATGATACTCTAAAAATATGCCTAATAGCGATGAAAGGTATGATTGATAACATTTCAGCAAATAAAGAAAAAATGCTTCACTATGCTAAGGGTGGGTTTTCTACCGCAACTGACCTAGCTGACTGGCTAGTTATTAACTTGAATTTACCATTTAGAGATGCTCACGAAACAACTGGTAGGATAATTAGATTAGCTGAAAAATCTAATAGAACATTAGGAGAAATTTCTTTAGAAGAACTAATCAAAATTAATCCAAAAATTGATGAAAGTATAAAAGATGTCCTCAGTGTTGAGAACTCTGTTTATTCAAAATGCAGTTTTGGAGGGGCATCTCCAAAAAAAATCAAAGAGGCATTAGTTTTAGCTAAGGAAAGAATTGAATGAGATATATAACTTTAATCATTTTCTTTTTTTTCTTAATGATGATGGGGTTCTCTTATGGTTGTGGAAAAAAAAATAATATTAAGAGCTCTTCTATTGAAGAAATTATATTTATCTTATAATCATGATATTTTGAAAAATGGATTATTTTAATTATAAAAAAGGAATACTTCACGTTGAAAATTTATCTATTGAAAGTTTAGCAAGTTCAATAGAAACCCCATTTTATTGTTATTCATCATCTTCAATGCAAAAAAATTACAATGAACTTTCTAGTACATTACATGGCTTGAATGCCTCAATTTTTTTTGCAATTAAAGCAAATAGTAATCTTGCAATAATTAAATTATTTTCTGATCTAGGAGCAGGAGCTGACGTTGTATCGGAAGGAGAAATTATAAGGGCTCTAAAAGTAGGTATTCCAAATAAAAAAATTATTTTTTCAGGTGTTGGAAAAACAAAAAGAGAAATTGCTTTTGCTCTAGATAAAGATATTCTTCAAATTAATATTGAGTCAGAATCAGAATTAGAATTAATTAATCAAACTGCATCAGAACTTTATAAAAAAGCTAATGTAGCTTTTAGAGTTAATCCTGATATTGAAGTCAATACGCATGAAAAAATAACCACGGGTAAAAAAGAAAATAAATTTGGTATTCCTTGGCCTGATGCGAGAGAAATTTTTATTAAAGCAAGTAAAATGAATAATATAAATGTCATTGGACTCGCTATTCATATTGGATCTCAATTACTAGACTTAGATCCATTAGAAAAGGCATTCAAAATAGCTATGCAGGCAACCAATGAATTATTAGATTTAGGTATCAATATAAAAAATATTGATTTGGGTGGAGGCCTGGGAGTCAATTATGTTAACGAAACACCTCCAAAGTTTACTGAATATGCTGAAATAATAAAAAAAAATATAGATTATAAAAATATCAACATTTTTATAGAACCAGGCAGACGCTTAGTAGCTGATGCAGGCATACTAGTCACAAAAGTAATACACAGAAAAAATAATGGCGCAAAAAACTTTCTCATTGTTGACGCTGCTATGAATGATCTCCTCAGGCCTACTTTGTATGACGCAATACATAAAATACAGCCCATTCAAGAGAAAAAATTTATAAATAAAAAATTATTTGATATAGTTGGGCCAATTTGTGAAAGTGGAGATATTTTGGCTAAAGATATAGCGTTAGGAGAAATATTACCAGATGAAATTTTGTCCATAAATACTGCTGGAGCTTATGGAGCTGTAATGTCTTCAAATTATAACTCTAGACTATTAATACCGGAAGTCTTAGTCCATGATGAGGACTTTTCAATTATAAGGAAAAGGCCAACTTATGATGAAATGTTAAAGAGTGAAAATCTTGCCAAATGGCAAAGCTTATAGTTTATTTATCTTAGTGAACCTACAAAGGGCAGTTCTCTGAAATAATGAGCATAATCTAAGCCATAACCTACAACAAATTTATCTGGACAATCAAACCCAATAAAATTAGCTTCAATTTGTACCTTTCTCTTTCCGGGCTTATTTAAAAAAACACATAGATTGACTGATAGAGCTCCTCTATCTGATAAAATATTTTTCGCAAAAGCTAGCGTCCTGCCTGACTCCAAAATATCATCAACTAATAAAATAGATTTATTTTTAACAATTTCATCAATATCTTTTTTAATTTCAACATGACCAGAACTTTCTGTTGCAGATCCATAACTACTTAATGTTAAAAAATCAATTTGTGGAGTTGCTCCTGATCTATGCAATGATCTTATTAGATCTGCTGAAAATACAAAACTTCCCTTTAATATAGAAATTAATAAAAAATCAGTTCCTATTGATTGAGTGATTTCATATGCAAGCCTATCTACTCTATCCTGAATTTGTTCAGCAGAAAACAAAGTCTCTATATCAGCTTTAGGCCTCATTCAAAAACTTTCTTTAATTTTGCCGCTTTCTCTTTATTAATTTTTCTTCCTGATGAAGCTTGTGATTTGTTATTCTCTATTTGTTCGTCTTTTTTTTCATCCTCAACATTTACGTTCTGATCATTAACTTTGAACCTAACTAAAATATTATTAATCTCCGAGGGTATGTCGGCTATTACAAATTCATATTCAAAATTAGATCCTGATCCTAAATCTTCAACTGGCGAAGGAAAATCGCTTATAATTATTTCTTTTTGATTATTGTCTAAAATTACTACTTGTAAAATTGATGGAACCTGTAACCTGATTGATGATTGATTTTCAACAATTCCTGTAACTACTAGATTTGATACCGAGTCAATGATTTGTTCTGTTGGTATAGGAGGAGCGATATATAATCCACCAGAAGAAATTGAATCAATGTTCCCAATATCAACATATGGTAAGTCATATAATTTCTTAAATAATGGGTATTTATATATCTTCTTAACATAAGATAACTCAAAAAAACTTTTTGAAGGCGGCCATATTTCTAATATTCTACCTCTGTTTAATAGTAATGCTAAAATTATTACACAAATTAGTGATATAAGAACTAACAGTTTAACTATCCTACCAATTAAACCTCTCTTCTTTTTTCCCTTTTTTGGTGAATCAACTTCATCTTCATCTTCGTCTTCGTCTTCGCCTTCGCCTTCATCTTCATATTCATCTTCGTCTTCATCATAATCATCATCAGATGATGGTTTGCCCCTAGATACGCCTGAAGATTGATTAATTTCATCTAAAGATGGCACTTCAATATCATCGTCAAATTCTTCTGAGGAAGCCTCATCATCGGGAGGTCTTTCGGTCCAAGTATGTTTACATCGGACACACCTCAGCCTTCTTCCATTAGGGATTAATATATCCCTAAGGACTTCATACTTGGTATCACAGCTCGGACAGGTTACAATCATATATAGACACCATAGATATAATCACCGAATCCTTATAGGGGTTTGGGAAGGTTAAGACAAGCTTCGCTAAAAGAATGTCTTAGCAGATATTAGACTAATTTATTAGGAAAAAGCATAAAATGTTAAAAAAAATATTTTTGGTCAGCTATTATTACCTTTTTAAATTTAATTTCAAAGGAAAATTATCAAATTGATTAAACTATCTAAAATTTCATTAAATTACGGCAATAATACTGATATATTAAAAGATCTGGATCTTAAATTAGAATCTGGATCATTTCATTTCTTAACTGGTCCAAGTGGTTCAGGGAAATCTTCACTTCTAAAGTTACTTTTCCTCGGACATTTACCTTCGTCAGGAAAATTAAATATTTTTGGTAAAAATGTATCAGATATCTCAAATACTGAATTGCCAATATTAAGAAGAAAAATAGGAGTAGTTTTTCAAGATTTTAGGTTATTAAATCATTTAACAGTAATTGAAAATGTAGCCTTACCTTTACAAATTGCCGGAGCACGTAAAGTAGATATTAAGGATCATGTTAATGAGTTAATTTCGTGGGTTGGTCTAAGTGATAAAATTAATTCATTACCAAACACTTTATCTGATGGAGAAAAACAAAGAATTTCTATTGCTAGAGCAGTAATTGGTAGGCCAAGTTTATTACTTGCGGATGAGCCAACAGGAAGTATTGACTCCGATCAAGGCAATAAAATTATGTACCTCTTTGAAGAATTAAACAAAATCGGAACTACTGTAATAATCGCAACACATGATAATGCTTTAGTTAACGAATTTAATTATCCAAAATTAAACTTGATTGATGGTAAAATTAATTGAAATGAGTAAAAAGAATAATTTCAAAGGACGTATATCAAGAATCTACTCATTCAGAAGAAGACCACCCTTTTTTTTATTCTCGTTAGTAACTTGTATGATTTTCCTTATGGGTATCAGTTTTTATTCAGGAATTTATGTTGATTATAAATTAAATACATTAGAACAAAAATTTAAAGGATCTTTAACTATACAGATTCCTGGAATTTATGGAAAAACTAAAGAATATCATGCCAATCAATTAGGTAAGGTAATAAATCTAATTAAAGAAAATCCAAAAATTTCAAAGTATAATGTAATTACTGACCAAGAAGCTATTTCTTTACTTGAGCCATGGCTAGGCAAAGATAACCTTCCAAAAGATATAATCATACCTACTATAATTGATCTTAGAGTCAAACAATTAAAAGAGTTTAATATTATTCAAATAGAAAGAAAATTAAAAAAAATCTCTCCATATATTAAAATTTTGAAAAATTTCGAATATATTCAATCAAATTTAAGAACAATTAAAACAATTAAGATAATTGTCTTTACAATTGTTTCAATCACATTTTTAAGCCTGGTATTTATTATAGTTACTTCTGTTAAAACAAATATAAGTTTAAATTATAGCACTATTGAAATTCTGCATCTTATAGGGGCCCGAAAAAACTATATTGCCAAAGAATTTATAATTCAAAATCTAATAATGGGATTGTCTACAACTATTATTGGGTTATTTTTTAGTTTTTTATGTATAATTTTTATAGGATCTGTATATTTTGAGAATTTCTACTTTGATTTAATTGAAGCAACATTTAAATTGAAATACTTATTCTTTGTATTGTTTTTAACAGTAGTTATACCTTTTTTCTATTGTCTGATTACTTACCTCACTGTTGTAAACAATTTAAAAAAACTACCATAATATGAAAAAATTATTTATAACTTCTACTTTAGGTCTTTTATCATTTCTGGCAATTTGGTCAGGGGGGCTTTTATATTTCATATTTAATTATAATCAAGAAGAAACCCCAACAGATATACGGGTTGATGGAATTGTTGTTTTTACTGGCAGCTCTGGAAGAATAAATGAAGGCATAAATTTACTTGAAAAAGATAAAAGTAAATTTATGCTGGTAACAGGTGTAAATGAATCTAGTTTAATTAATACAGAAAATTGGATAAAGTCAAAAACCTCTATGTATTCATGTTGCATTGAACTTGAAACAAAAGCAATAAATACTGTCGGTAATGCTAAGGAGACAATTAAGTGGGTTAATAAGTATAATTTGAAATCAATTCGTCTAGTTACATCTAGTTACCATATTTTAAGAAGTGAAATTGAATTAAAAAAAATTGCACCAGAGAGTTTAATAATAATTAAACATCCAATCCGGTATTCTACTGAAAAAATATCATTTCAAAACTTAGTATCATATCTAATGCTTATCTCAATTGAGTATTCTAAATTTATTATTTCACTTATTGTTCTGAGGTTAGGCTATTAATGATAAAAATAGTTTTTATAATATTTTTTTGGTTTTGGTCTATAGTTATAAATATTCTTTTTATCCCCTCATTAATATTACCGAGAAAAGTAGTAGTTTTTGGGCAAAAATTATGGGCTCTTGGAATAATATATATCTTAAAAAAAATTTTAAATCTTTCATATGTCATCGAAGGGATAGAATTACTCCCCCCGAAACCATATATAATTGCAATTAAACACCAATCCATGTGGGATACAATAATCCTACATTTAATAGATAAAGATCCAGCAATAGTTATGAAAAAAGAACTATTAAATATACCTGTTTATGGATGGTATTGTAAAAAATCTAAAATGATTCCTATAGATAGAAGAGCTGGAATGAAATCTTTAAAATTCATGCTTAAGGAGGGAAAGAAAGCTATTCAAGATAAGAGGAACATTATTATTTTTCCCCAGGGAACCAGAGTTCTTCCAAAAGAAAAAGCTCCCTATCTCCCAGGAACATATCTATTATACAATAAACTTAGACTCACAGTTGTTCCTTGCGCCTTAAATTCAGGTCTATTTTGGCCTTCAAAGAATTGGCCCAATTCACCTGGTATTATTAAGTTACGCTTTTTAGACCCTATACAGCCAGGTCTTAGAAAAGAAGACTTTGGAAAAAAATTAGAAGAAAGCATAGAAATAGAGAGCAATCTTTTAATTGAATAAGATTTAAATTAAATGAAATTGATGATTAATAAAATGAAAAAAAATTATTTAATATATTTCGTCTTGTCTGTAATTTTTTTTATAATTTTATACTCAATCTTTTGGCAGATTTTAGCTGACCGTATAAGAAAGAATATTAATATCTCTAATAATACCTATTCTTTAAAAGAAACTAATATTCAAAATCCTATTACAGTAAAAGGCTATCCTTTTAGATTTATAATTAAAATACCTAAATACAATATAAATTTAAAACAAAAAATTAAAATTTCTATTACAGATATGTATATATCTTCAAATATTTTTAATTATAAAAAGATGAAAGCAAAATCGAATGATATAGCTATTACTTCAACTATGAAGAATCAATCAGTGTTAATCAATTCAAAAAATTACAATTCGCGTATACTTATTGATAAGAAAAAAGAACTATATATAATTAATCATTACATAGATAATGCGAAACTTTTAATAAAATTAAACCAAAAAAAGATTAATTTAAATATTAAAAAATTAAAATTAGCAACTATAACAAATAATAAAAATATAAATTTAAAAATTTTTTCTAATCATATATCAGTAAGTAATTATAATTATTATGATATTGATTCAATCTTCATTGATATTTCTATAAATGATTTTAATTCAACCATAGAATCCCAGGGTGACTTAAAAGTATGGCGTAGAAATGGAATTATAAATTTAAATAATTTTGAACTAGAAAATAGAATATTAAAACTAAAATCAAGCGGCAATTTAAACATAGATAAAGATTTATATTTAAATGGAAAATTTAATTTTATTTCTGATGATCCTTCAATATTGATCAAATACTTATTCGATAATAACCATATCAATATATTTCAATATAACGCCATAAAATTAATTTTAAATTTTTCTACATATAAAGACAAGAGTAATATAAATATACCTATTTATCTTAAATCGAAAAAAATTTTTATAGGGCCTGTACCTATTTATGAAATGCAACCAATAAATGAGTTTTTATTTTAACTTTTTTTAATTTTATTAAGCTTTTCATCTTCAAATTCACCTTGCCCTGCGGAAAAAATTTTATTTCTAATATCTCTTGTATTTATAAATTTTTCCTCTAGAAAATCACCATCTTCCCATCTGATAGCTTTTTGCAAAGCAGAGAGATCTTCAATAAACCTTCCCAGAACCTCAATCACTGCTTCTTTATTATTTAAAAAAACATCTCTCCACATAATTGGATTAGATGAAGCTATTCTTGTAAAATCTCTAAAACCCCCAGCAGAATATTTTACCACATCTGACTCTTTAATTTTCTCAATATCGTTAGCGAGACCAACGATATTAAATGAAATCAAATGAGGCAAGTGGGAAGTAATTGCTAACACCAAATCGTGATGAGTAGGATCCATTATTTCAACTTTTGAACCAAAAATTGTCCAAATATTTTTTAGATCATTTATTGCTTGTTGGCTTACATTTGCCATAGGTGTAAATATGCACCACCTACCAATAAAAAGTTCATGAAAACCGTGAAGAGGTCCTGATTTTTCCGTTCCTGCTACCGGGTGTGAAGGAATAACATTTACTCCTTCAAAGTGATTTGTCCTAAAGAAATCACAAATAGAACCTTTTACAGAACCAGTATCTGTTAAAATAGATCCATTCTTAAGTGAATTTTGTAAATCTTTAGCAATTATAGGTATAGAGCCTACTGGAGTACAAATAAATACAATATCAGAGTCTAATACAGAATCATTTAAGTTACTACTGATAGAATCTACTATATTTAAATTCTTAACTTTCTCTAAAACTTGTTGGTTTTTATCATAACCAACAATTTTATTAGTTATTCTATATTTTTTTAAAGCTCGACAAATTGAAGAACCAATTAACCCCAAGCCTATAACTGTTATTTTCTTGAAAGTTTTATTATCCATTATAAATACTTTTAAAGTCTTGCATAGCTTGAAGCAAAAGATCTATTTCCTCTTTTTTTCCAACGGTTATCCTAAGATAATCTGGTAACCCATAAGCTGCAACTTTTCTAACTAAAACTTTTCTACTGATCAAGAAGTCATGCATTGAAGTAGAGTAATTAGAATTTTCAAATTTTACTAAGACAAAATTTGCAACACTAGGCATTACTTGAAAACCTAAGCATTCAATACCATTCCTTAATTTAGATAGGTTTTCTTTGTTTTTTGTAATTATAAAATTTTCATGTTCTAAATCACCTAGCGCCTCAATTCCAGCTACTTGTGCTAATGAATTTACATTAAATGGCTGCCTAACTTTATCTATAATTTCAGATATATATTTTGACGAATAAGACCAACCTAATCTGAGAGATGCAAGACCATATAATTTGGAGAAAGTTCTTGTCATTACAACATTATCGAAATTATTTACAAACATTATACCAGATTCATAGTCTTCATCTGTTACAAACTCTGCATAAGCTGAGTCTATAACTAATAATATATTTTTTGGAACTTCTCTACATAATAACTCTAGCTCAATTTTGTTTAAATAGCTTCCTGTAGGGTTATTTGGATTTGCTATTAAAATAACTTTAGTGTTATCAGATATAGATGATAAGATAGAATGCACATCGGTTTTAAAATTATATTCTGGCGCAGCAATAGGAATAGAACCATTTGATTTTGCTGCTATAGAGTACATTAGAAATCCATACTGGCTAAACAAAACTTCGTCTGATGGCCCTGAGAAACAACGAACCAAAATATCAATTAATTCATCTGAACCGCAGCCACAAGCAATCCTATCAACATCTATATTGTATTTCTCTGATATCGCTCGTCTTAGAAACAATGTCGAACCATCTGGATATCTATTGATTGAGTGACTAAAACTATTTAATGATTTAATAACCCTCGGACTTGGACCAACAAAAGACTCATTAGACGCAAGGTTTATTATATTAGCATCCGAAAAATTATGATTTCCTCCTTTATAGGGCTCTATTGAGGAAATACCTGGTTTTGGTTCAATATGTCTAAATGAATTCTTCTTATTCATAATGCGTAACTTCCAATAGATCTTATACTAACTATACCATCTTCGTTATTTAATAAACTCTCAAAGACTTTTGAGCCAACTTCAAAAAAACCCTCAACATCGAGCAAATAAAGAAATATATTTTCACTCTCCTCAAGTTGACCGACTAATTCACCAAAAATTCCTAATTTACCTGCAATTTTTACCAATAAATCTTTACTCTTCTTCTTATTAAGTTCAAAAATCAACCAACTTCTATCTTTACCTGATATTTCTGATGGAAAACTTGCAACTGCTATGGCTTCAAGTTCTTCAAATTGATCGATTGACTTTCCTCCATATGGAAGCCTCGCAATAATATTTGTCTGATTGTTTGACCCAATCCCAATATTTTTCCACCAATCAGCCTCAGAATTATTAGATGGATGAGGAAAAACTCCTATAAAAGATCGATCATCTGAAATTTTTTGTAGTAAAACCTTTGATGATTTATAGAGTTCGATATTGGATGCAGATCCAAAATAATCTCTTGTAATATCCCAATAGCCAACAGAATGAGTTGGGGCACACAAGCCAACCGAATAACTACTCTGCATCTGGCTATAAGCAGAAACTAACTCCCTCCATATTCTTACTATAGATCTCTTTGAAAAATTAGTAGGTGCTTTACAAAGAATTTTCCTCAGAACCTCTGCTTCTCTACCAGTCCTAATTGCAGGTCCAATAGCTTTATTTTTAGAAATTTCCTGAACAATCTCAGTTCTCAGGTTAATGAGATCAATAATTTGAGAATCTATTTCATCAATTTTTTTACGTAGATTATTTATTTTCGTCTCTTTATCTTGCATTTTTAAAAAGCCTTAAATTAGAATAAAAAACCGATCGATTTAGATTAATTTGACATTTGGGAAATAAAGTAACCATTTTTTTAATATTTTATATATATTGCCTATTCATTAATATCTTAAATTAATATAATCATAAAACATTTTTTAACAATTTAAATATACTATGAAAAAAAACGAATTGAATGGATATTCTGTTGAACTTGGCTCAAATCAAGCTTTGAACCTCGATTGTGGTGTCGAATTGAATCATTTTATAATGGCTTTTCAAACCTATGGGAGGTTAAATAAAAATAAAACAAATGCAATACTTGTATGCCATGCATTAACAGGTGACCAACATGCTGCTAACACCCATCCTTTAACTGGGAAGCCTGGGTGGTGGGAAAATATGATTGGTTCAGGAAAACCATTAGATACAGATAGGTTTCTGGTAATATGTATTAATGTTTTAGGCGGATGTATGGGGTCAACAGGGCCTGGAGAAATCAACCCACAAAATGGTGAGCCGTGGGGTCTAAGCTTCCCAGTTGTTACTATTGCAGACATGGTCAGAGCTCAAGCAAGAGTAATAGAATACCTTGGTATAAAAAAACTATTTTCTGTTATTGGCGGTTCTATGGGTGGAATGCAGACTCTTCAATGGGCATCTCTATACCCAGATAAAATTTGTACTGCTATACCTATAGCCTCAGCTGCAAGACACTCTGCTCAGAATATAGCTTTTCATGAAGTAGGGAGACAAGCAATTATAGCAGACCCAAAATGGGAAAACGGAAATTATTCTTATAAAAGCAGCACTCCTAAATCTGGATTAGCAGTAGCAAGAATGGCCGCACATGTTACATACTTATCTCAAGCAGCACTCAGAAGAAAGTTTGGTAGAAGATTACAAAATAGACAAGAAAAAACATATGGTTTTGGAGCTGACTTTCAGGTAGAAAGTTACTTGAGACACCAAGGTATTACTTTTGTCGACCGGTTTGATGCAAATTCATATTTGTATATGACAAGAGCAATGGACTATTTTGACTTAGCCCATGAAAATAAAGGCTCACTTGCAAATGCTTTCAAAAATACTCCTGTAAGATTCTGTATATTTTCATTCACTAGCGATTGGCTCTTTCCTACAAGTGAGAGCCGAGAAATTGTTCATGCATTAAATGCCGAAGCAGCAAACGTAAGTTTTGTTGAAATTGAGTCAGATAAGGGTCATGATGCTTTTTTATTAGATGAACCAGAATTTCATAAAATTCTATCAGGGTTTATAAATGGTGCTGCTCCACAATTTGGGTTATAATTTTGAAAAAAAGTAATAGAAATCTAAGACCAGATGAATATGCAATTGCAAATCTGGTTAGGCCATCAACTCGAGTGCTTGATATAGGATGCGGAGACGGATCTCTTCTTATTCACCTTACTAGAGAAAAAAATGTAGTGGGAAGAGGAATTGAATTGAGTCAAGAAGGAGTGAACTTCTGCGTAAGCAAAGGCCTGTCAGTAATTCAAGGGAATGCTGATACCGATTTAAATTTTTACCCTAAAAAAAGTTTTGATTATGTTATTTTGAGCCAAACTTTACAAGCCACTCATGACCCAAAAAACGTACTATTAAATTTAAATAGGATAGGCAAAAGATCTATTGTGTCTCTGCCTAATTTTGGTCACTTTAAAATTAGACTTAAATTATTAACTACAGGCCAAATGCCAAAAACAAATTTATTAAATGAACCATGGTTCTCAACTCCAAATATTCATTTATGCACAATACTTGATTTTGTTAATTTATGTAAGGATTTAGATCTTCACCTAGAGTCAGTAATAGTGCTAAATGAAAAAGGCAAAGTAAGTTTCTTTAGTAAAAACCTTTACTTAGCTAACTTATTTGGACAACAAGTTCTTTTTGTAATTAAAAATTAAAAAAATGTTAACTATAAAAATTAATTTATTATTTTAATAATTTGATTCATTGTTTTTTAACTTTTCTAATTTATCTAATTTATATTAGAGGAAACTTGGATGGATATATCAAATAATCTTGGTAACAAGAATTACAACATAAAGAATGGTGAAGCTAGTTTTTATAAAAGTAAAAAAACTGATTTATTAAAAAGGGATTCTCTAAAAAAAATAAGTTCAAGTTTAAGTATTAATGATTTATTTATAGAAGAATCTAGGGAAGAATTCTTAAAAAAACTAAAATCAAAAAACTCACTACCTTTTTTAACGCAACTTTTATCTCAGAAAAACGGGGTTTTTTCGGAAAAATCGACCTTTACTGCTAATAATGCATATACAAAATCAAATAAAATCAGTGATTTAATCTATGGAAATTTAGAATATATACAATTCTTTGCTTAGTCCTCATATTTATGTTTATTATAATGTTTTTCTACTAATGGCAAAAAAATGAAATGGTTACCTCTTATCTTAGCAATTCTAGTTATAATTTTTGCAGTACTAAGTTCAAGAATTTTGACATTTCCATCTTTAGAAGATAGTTCTAACTTGCCCTCAGATACAAAAATTAATGAAGCAGTAAATATCATTGCACCAAAAAAATAATCGTTTATTTTCAGTAACTTATAAAGTATATTGATTTTTTGCTACGTAAATATTTTTTTAATTGTATTTTTCATTAATAATAAAATTTTTCAAATATTTGATTAAATTGCTAATTTTGCATAATTTTCGCTTCTCAGGATTGACAGCAAAAACCGTTAGTTATAGGTTCGATTTTTTGATATGTTTAATCATAGTATTTATGAAATAAACTTCTTATTTTGTAGGCCGTATCATGTATGCAATAATTAGAACTGGTGGTAAACAATATTCTGTAAACCCTAATGAAATACTTAGGGTTGGGAAGATAGATATGAAAGAGGGCTCTTCTTTAGAAATAAATGAGGTTCTGATGATTAAAAACGGTGATGACATCACGAGTGGAAATCCTTTTGTATCAGGCGCAACTGTAAAGGCTGAAATTCTCGAACAAAAAAAATCAAAATTGATTACTGTTTTCAAAAAAAAACGTAGACATAATTATCGAAGGACCCGTGGGCATAAACAAGATGAAACAGTAATCAAAGTAGTCGATATATTACTTGATAAAAAAAGTATTGCTTCTGAATCAACAGATACAAAGAAGATAAAGAAAAAAACCGACTCAAAAGAAACAAAAAAATCCTCAAAAAAAGCTAAAGATCCTTCTAGCTCAAAAGAAAAATCCCCCTCAAAACCTAAAAAAAAGGTTACAAAAAAGGAGTAATTCATAATGGCACATAAAAAAGCTGGAGGTAGCTCTAGGAACGGTCGAGATTCTGTTGGAAGAAGACTTGGAGTAAAAAAATTTGGTGGAGAAAATGTAATACCAGGTAATATTATCATTCGTCAGAGAGGCACTAAATGGCATCCAGGGGAAAATGTAGGTATTGGCAAAGACCACACAATATTTTCACTTGTTGAGGGTAAAGTAGTTTTTTCTGAAAAATCTGGAAAAAAAATATTTGTTTCTGTGGAATAATCTGCATCTTAAATTGTAGTACCTTTAAATCAATATTATAATTATCATCTGAGAGAAAAATGAAATTTCTAGATGAAGCAAAGATATTCATTCGATCGGGTAATGGAGGTCATGGTTGCCTTAGCTTTAGAAGGGAGGCAAACGTACCATTAGGCGGGCCTGATGGCGGAAATGGAGGTGTAGGGGGTGATATATTATTTAAGGTACAAAACAACCTAAACACACTTATTGATTTCAGGTATAAACAACATTTTAAAGCAAAAAGTGGCTTGCCTGGAATGGGGAAAAATAGAACCGGTCAAACAGGACAAGATTTGGTTATAAAGGTTCCTCAGGGCACACAAATTTTTACTCATGATAAAAAATCACTAATTGCTGACCTAAAAGATATAGATCAGGAGCTTTTAATTTTAAAAGGTGGAAAAGGTGGAAGAGGTAATGCATCTTTTAAATCTTCAACTAATCGAGCACCAAGAAATATTCAAAAAGGGGAAGAAGGTGAAGAACTCTGGGTTTGGTTAAGACTAAAACTGATAGCCGACGTTGGAATAGTAGGCTTGCCAAACGCAGGAAAATCCTCTCTTTTATCAAAAATTACTGCCGCAAAACCTAAAGTAGCTGATTACCCATTTACTACACTAACTCCACAGATTGGTGTAGTATATGATAATGAAAGAGATTTTGTCATAGCAGATATCCCAGGACTAATAGAAGGAGCGCACATTGGTGTGGGTCTTGGAACAAAATTTCTAGGGCATATAGAGCGTTGTAGTATTTTGCTTCACCTTATTGATGGAAATTGTAAAAATATAGTGAGTTCTTATTTTGCCATTAGAAATGAAATTAATCTTTATGGATTTGACTTAGATAAAAAAATTGAAATAGTTGTAATCAGTAAATCTGACTCAATCACTGAAGAACAGGTTGAAATGCAAATAAATAACCTAGTATCTAGAACTAATAAAAAACCATTAGTAATATCCTCTTTAACCGGACAAGGCTGTAAAAAATTAATAAATAAAATTAATAATACTCTTTTTGAAGTAAAACAAAATAAACAAGACGAACAAGAAATTAAAAATGAATCCTTTATCTAAAACAAGAAGAATAGTGATAAAAATTGGATCAAGTTTATTAATCGATAAAAATGATGGCAAGATTAATAATGATTGGCTATCTATACTTAGTAAAGAAATTAGTAATTTAGTAAGTTCTGGTAAAGAAATAATTTTAGTATCTTCAGGTTCAATAGCTTTAGGTAAAAAATATTTAGATATTTATAGCAAAAACCTCAAACTTGAAGAAAGCCAGGCAGCGGCAGCTGCTGGACAATCAATGTTAATTCATGCTTATAAGCAAAAACTCGAAAAATATAATATTAAAATAGCTCAAATTCTTCTTACACCAGATGACACCGAAGAAAGAAGAAGGTATTTAAATGCTAAAAATACTTTTGATATGCTTTTAAAACTTAATGTGCTACCAATTGTCAATGAAAATGATACAGTTGCAACTTCTGAGATTAGATTCGGTGATAATGACACTCTTTCAGCAAGAGTTGCTATTATGATGTCTGCTGATTGTCTAATACTACTCTCTGATGTAGATGGCTTATATTCTGATGGCCCTAATTTTAAAGACAAACCAACACTAATAAAAAATATAGATAATATAACTCCCGAAATTGAACAAATGGCTGGTAAAGCATCTGGTTATGGAAAAGGAGGTATGATAACTAAAATTAATGCAGCGAAACTAGCTACAAATTCTGGATGTAAGACTATAATTGCTAAAGGTTCATTAAATAAACCAATTGAAAATATTACTAATGGTGGGAATTTTACCTCATTTGAGCCACATGGAACTCCTAATTCTGCAAGAAAAAAATGGATTGCTAGCTCACTCAAACCTTTAGGAAAAATTACAATTGACAACGGGGCAAAAGATGCTTTGCAAAAAAATAAAAGTCTTCTGCCAGCTGGTGTGATTAAAGTCTCTGGAAACTTTGATAGAGGTGATCCTGTGCTAATTATTGATAACGAAGAAAATATATTAGCTAGGGGGCTAGTAACTTACTCATTTAAGGATACTCAATTAATTATTGGTCATAAAAGTAGTGAAATTGAAAAAATTTTAGGCTACCGTGGAAGAAATGAATTAATTCATAAAGATGACCTTGTAATGCTTGATAGTTAAATTATAAGCGAGAAAAAATTTGAATATGCAGGTTAAAGAAACAGTTAATAATATTGCCATCAAAGCTAAGATTGCACTTAAATCTCTCAGAAAAATAAGTTCAAATCAAAAAAATGATGCACTTAAGTTTTCCGCAGAAAGTATTATAAAAAACCTTGGAAAGATACTTATTGCTAACCAAGAGGATATTAAGTTTGCTAATCAGAAAGGTATAAAGAAATCTTTACTTAAGAGATTAGAACTTGATGAAGGCAAGATTAGAAATATATCTAAAAGCCTTAATGACGTAGCAGATTTAGAGGATCCAGTAGGTAAAATAATTGATTCTAGATATAGGCCTAATGGGTTAACTGTGAAGAAAATAAGTGTTCCAATTGGGGTAATTGGGATAATATATGAATCAAGACCAAATGTTACATCAGATGCTGCTAGTCTTTGCCTTAAATCTGGTAATGCCTGTATATTGAGATGTGGAAGTGAAAGTTTTAATTCTAGCAAGGCAATTTTAGAAAGCCTTTATTTTGGCCTTAACAAAGCTAAAATTTCCCTAGATAGTATTCAAATGATACCTACAAGATCAAGAGATGCTGTAAGTGAATTATTAAAACTCAATAATTCTGTTGATATAATTATTCCTCGTGGAGGCAAAAATCTAATTGAAAAAATAAATAATGGGACCAAAATACCAGTGATTTCTCATCTAGATGGAAATTGCCATACCTATATTCATAAAGATGCAGATATACAAAAATCTATAGATTTGATTATTAATGCAAAATTCAGAAATATATCAATTTGTGGTGCAACTGAGTCTCTTTTAATTGATTCTTCAATTCTATTAACCCACCTGCCTAAAATTATTGAAAATTTAATATCAAATGGATGTAAAATTTATGGAGATGATAATTGTGTATCTGTTGATAAAAGAATTCATAATGCCAGCGAAGATGACTGGTATACTGAATATCTTGATTCGAAAATCTCAGTTAAATCTGTAAAAGATATCAATCAAGCTATTACACATATACAAAAATATGGATCTGGTCATACCGATTGTATTATTACAGAAAATAAAGTAGCTGCATCAAAATTTTTTAATGAAATTGATAGCGCAATTGTAATGCATAATACATCAACTCAATTCGCAGATGGTGGTGAATTTGGCCTTGGAAGTGAAATAGGAATTTCTACCAATAGACTTCATGCAAGAGGACCAGTTGGACTAGAAGAACTAACTACATATAAATGGCTTGTAGAAAGCGATGGACAAGTTAGAAAATAATTAACTCGAGAAGAATGGTTTTTATTTGTAAATGAAAAAAAGAGTAGGTTTACTTGGAGGCACGTTTGATCCTCCACACATAGGTCATTTAAAAATTAGCACTAAAGCAATTAAGAAATTGAGACTTTTTGAGGTATGGTGGATAGTTGCATTACAAAACCCTCTAAAGTTTAGACAAAATAAAGAAAACTTTACAGAACGATTTAAAAAGTCGGAAATATATACAAAAGAATATAGCAATATTAAAATATCATGCTTAGAAAAAAAATATAATATAAATTTTTCAATTGATACAATACATTCACTAAAGAAAAATTTTAAAGATATTGATTTTATTTGGCTTATGGGAGCAGATAATTTTGTCAAACTTCATTATTGGAAAAAATGGCATAATTTTATGAAAGAAGTGCCTGTAGCAGTATTTAACCGACCTGGTTATTCTCATCAAGCGCTTACAAGTATGGCAGCATATTATTATAGAAAATATAGGTATATCAATTATAAAAAGCCTATGATGGATTTATCTTCGCCAAAATGGGTTTTTATTTGGGATGTAAATGAGAAAGTTTCATCAAGTTATATAAGAAATATTGGGAAGGATAAAAGTTAATTTGTTAAAAGATGAAATAATAATTTCACTTGAAAGTGATAAAGCAATCGAAGTGAAAGCAATAGATCTAAGAGAAAAAACCTTTATTGCCGACCAAATGATAATAGCAAGCGGATCATCTAAAAGACACATAGCCTCAATGGCAGAACATATAAAAGAAAAATTAAGTAAAAAAAATATTAAAGTTAAAATTGAAGGAATAGAGCAGTCCGAGTGGGTTTTGATTGATTGTAATAGTGTAATTGTCCACATTTTTTTACCAGAAATTAGAAGTTATTATAATCTTGAAAAAATTTGGGATTTCCAAATTGACAATAAATTTGTTTCTCAGGAGAAAAATTGAATATAAATATAGTATCAATAGGTCAATTTAAAAATAGTGAATATAAACCTATTTTTTTTAATTATATTTCAAAATTACCTTGGGAAGTTAAACTTACAGAGCTAAAACCATACAAACATAAGAATCAACAGGTAAGAAAAGAAAAAGACTCTGACAAGCTTATAGAAAAAGTGAACGAAAATCAGATGATCATTTCTCTAGATAAGTCTGGAAATACTATAACAAGTGAAGAATTTACACAGTTAATTACTCAACAAAAACAAGATAACAAAAATATATCTTTCCTTATTGGCGGCGCAGATGGTATATCAGCCAGCTGCTTAAAAAAGTCAAATATAATTATTTCTTTTGGAAAAATGACTTGGCCCCACCTTTTAGCTAGACTTCTATTAGCTGAGCAACTGTATAGAGCATCATCTATCATTTCTAACCATCCTTATCATAGAAATTAATAGACAAAGAATTTAAGTTCTTGCGTTTAATGTAATTTCAGTCCATTTATATAGTCTGGAATTTTTTTAAATGTAATCGAATGAAAAAAATTAATCAAAAAGTTATACTATGCATTTTAGACGGTTGGGGTCATAGTAATGATTCAAGAAATAATGCAATTTATTCTGCAAATACAGAAACATATGATGGTTTATTAAAAAAATATCCGAACTCTCTTCTTAAAACGTCAGGTTCTGATGTGGGTCTTCCTGATGGGCAAATGGGTAACTCTGAAGTAGGTCACCTGAATCTTGGTGCCGGAAGAATTATTAAACAAGATTTAGTGAAAATTGATGAATCTATAAATAAAAACCAACTAAGAAATAATCAGATAATTAAAAATTTAATTATAAAGTTAAAAAAAAATAATAAGCAATGTCACTTAATCGGGCTAATGTCTCCAGGTGGAGTGCATTCAAAACAAAAGCATATTCTGGAATTAGCAGAAATATTAGCAGAAAATAAGGTTAAAACAAATATTCACGCTATACTTGATGGCAGAGATACGCCCCCAATGAGTGCGTATGATTACTTAAGTGATTTTATGAGCAGAATGCCTAAACTTTCTAAAATTTCTTCTATATCTGGAAGATATTATGCAATGGATCGTGATAACAGATGGGAAAGAACAAAGCTTTATTATGAAACAATAATGAATATTAATTCACAAAAATTTGAATCAAGTTTGGATGTAATTAAAAATTCTTATAATAATGAAATATTTGACGAATTTATTCTGCCCTGCTCAAATATTGAATATCAAGGGATTGAAGACGGAGATGGTTTTTTAGTAGCTAACTTTAGAGCAGATAGAATTAGACAAATTCTTAGTGCTCTTGTAACTGACAACTTCAGCGACTTTGATAGAAAATTAAAACCTAACTTCTGTTCAAAAAATATTATGACTTCGTGCTCTTCAAATATAGATAGGTATTGCGATATTCTTTTCCCCCCTAACGATATTGTTGATACTTTAGGAGAGATTTTTGAAAAAAATGATTTAAGACAATTTCGAATTGCAGAAACAGAAAAATATGCACATGTGACATTTTTTTTTAATGGTGGACGAGAAGAACCTTTCAAATTTGAGGAAAGAGAATTAATTCCTTCACCAAAAGTAGAAACTTACGACCAAAAACCAGAAATGTCAGCGCATGAGGTCACTAATAGTTTATTAGAGGCTATAACAATTGATAAAAATGATTTAATAATTGTTAATTATGCAAATCCAGATATGGTAGGACACACAGGAAACTTCAAAGCAGCTATATCTGCCGTAGAAGTAATAGATAATTGCCTTAAAAAAATTGTTAGTAAAGTTGAGGAAAAAAATTCAATACTTATAATCACCGCCGATCATGGCAATGTAGAATGTATGAAAAATTATGAGAATCAGCAACCTCATACAGCTCATACCACTAAAGATGTACCTTTAATAATTATAAACGCGAAAAATGTAAAATCATTGTCTAATGGACGTCTATGTGATGTTTCACCTACAATATTAGATCTATGTGGAATAAATAAACCCTCAGTTATGACGGGGAAAACATTGATAAATAATTAAAGATAAATAGATAAATGAATTTTAAAATTATACCTCACTTTATTTTTAAAAGTCTTTTTTTATTTATATTTTTATTATTTTTACAAAACTCTTTTGCTAATGAAGTATCTAAGAATGCACTAGAAAAATTAAAAGAAGTTGAAAAAGCAATTGAACAAAACAAAGTACGAGGGAAAGAACTAACTAAAGTTAAATCTGAATTAAATAAAGATATTACTAAGCTGAGAGAAACTTTGCTTAAAACATCAATTAATGTTATGAATCAAGAACAAGTAGTAGATACCATTTCTGATAAAATAAGAATTTATAGTTCTGAGGAAAAAACTATTAGAAATAACCTAAATGATAAAAAAATAGATATAGATAAAATACTAATCACATTGCAAAGAATACAAAGATTTCAATTAAATAAATTACAGATAAGTGAAGATAAAATATTTAAGGATATAAATACTTCACATTTACTATCTGCTATTCTCCCTCAAATTACTGATATTTCTAACAATCTTAAATCAGAATTAACGGCACTAAATCAGCTAAAAAAAGAAATATATAAAGAACAACAAAACTTAAATTCTGCAAAAAAATTAATGAGTAGAGAAAAAATCGCTTTAAATAGGCTTATTGATAGAAAATCTGAATTAAGAGGAAAGCTTATTATTGAAACTAAGGAGAATAAAGAAAAAATAAAAAAATTGGCTCAAAATGCTCAAAGTCTTAAAATTCTGATAAAAAAACTTAGCTCTAATAATAAATCACTATTAAAGAGAAGTTCTAAATTAAATAAACTAGATAATAATAGTTTTCCTTCATCTAAAGGGAAATTACCACTACCAGTAAAAGGTATTATAAAAACCACATATGGTGAAAAAAATAGATTAGGAACTAGATCAAAAGGTTTAACTGTTGAAACTATTACTAAAGCAAGTGTAATAAGCCCACATGAAGGTGAAATAGTCTTTGCTGGACCATTTAGAAATTATGGTAACCTCTTGATTATTTCATATGGAAGCGGATATCATATTTTATTTTCTGGGTTAGACTCTATAAATGGTTATGTAGGAAAATGGATTATGGCTGGCGAGCCAATTGGAAGAATGGGCAACAATTCTAAAGATTTTAAACCAGAGTTATATATTGAATTGAGAAAAAATGGCGAACCGGTAGATCCAAATAAATGGATAGTCATAAATTAAATGAAGGTAAGAGGATAATGAAATATTTAATAAAGTATGCTTTTTTAATCGTATTATTTAGTATCCAAGTAAATATAGCAGCTCAAGCAACTGAACTAGAAAAAACATATAAACAGCTGGATTTTTTTGGAAAAGTTTTTGATAAAGTGAAGAAAAACTACGTCGATGAAGTATCTGACGAAAAGCTAATGGAAGCAGCTATTAACGGAATGCTGCAGTCACTTGATCCACACTCCGGATATTTAAATGAAAAAAATTTTAAAGAAATGCAAATCCAAACAAGAGGCCAGTTTGGTGGTCTAGGTATCGAAGTAACAATGGAAAAAGGTTTTGTTAAAGTAATAGCGCCAATTGAAGATACTCCTGCATTTAAAGCAGGGTTAAAAACTAATGATCTTATAACACATATTGATGGTAAACCTGTGCAAGGTTTATCATTATCTCAAGCTGTTGAAAAAATGAGAGGCCCAGTTAATAGTAAAATTATTTTGACTATTTCAAGAACTGAAGAAAAAAAATCTTTTGATGTTGAGATTATTAGAAAAGTTATCAAAATTGCTTCAGTAAAAGGAAGAATAGAAGGTAAAACAATCTATATCAGGATTTCTTCATTTAGTGAACAAACTTTTTCGGGGTTAAAAAAGGAAGTAAAAAAACTAAATGCAGAACTTAATAAAGAATCTAACGGGGTTATATTAGATCTAAGGGGAAACCCTGGAGGACTTTTAAGTCAAGCTATAAAGGTTAGTGATGCATTTCTTGATAAAGGAGAAATAGTCTCAACACGTGGAAGAAAAAAAAATGACTCACAAAGATATAATGCAAGGAAGGGCGATATAATTACTGGGTTACCAATGATTGTTTTAATAAATAGTGGATCTGCATCTGCCTCAGAAATAGTTGCAGGAGCCTTACAAGATCATGGCCGGGCTGTAATAATGGGCACAAAATCATTTGGAAAAGGATCAGTTCAAACAATAATGCCAATATCAGGTTTTGGAGCGTTGCGACTTACTACATCTCTGTATTATACACCTTCTGGTATATCCATCCAAGCAAAGGGAATAACTCCTGATATTACAGTAGAACAAGTAAGGCTTAATACTGAAGACAGTTCTAAGTTTAGAAGCGAAGCAAATTTAAGGAATCATATTGAAGCTGATAAAAAGGGTGATAAACAAAAAAGTCAGGATAACCTAGATATAATGAAAGATTATCAATTATCACGAGCTTTAGATATGTTAAAGGGGATAAAAATATTTAAAAAAGCAAATTAAGCTTAGATTGAATAAAAAAAATTTAGAGAAACTATTATGGCTAGAAGAAAAAATGATGAAAAACTAGAAAAAATTGATGAACAGGAAGAGAACACAATTTCATCAAGCGATAGTAACGATCTTGATATTAAAAATGAAAAAAATGAGAGCGAACAAGATCAAATTGATGATGACGATGAGTACGAAGGTGATGACGATGA